>Ga0207696_1000004_pt1 | contig 671626 bp, 607 predicted proteins | sample KBSS54metaG_FD_184403 | JGI IMG/M metagenome (GOLD analysis project Ga0207696, IMG submission 184403) | Switchgrass rhizosphere microbial communities from Kellogg Biological Station, Michigan, USA - KBS S5-4 metaG (SPAdes) (version 2) | ecosystem: Host-associated > Plants > Roots > Rhizosphere... | reverse complement strand
TTTAAATCCCTTGTGTCTACCGATTCCACCACCCGGGCTCCGGGAAAATTGGAGGCGCGTTCCGGAGTCGAACCGGACTAGGCGGATTTGCAATCCGCTACATAACCGCTTTGTTAACGCGCCTTAATTCTTTACTTATCTTGCTGTTACACAGAACATTGTTCTATATAATCGAATTTGGAGCGGGAAACGAGACTCGAACTCGCGACCCCGACCTTGGCAAGGTCGTGCTCTACCAACTGAGCTATTCCCGCTTTAATCAGAACTTACTGATTTTTTTAACTTATCTTCTGGCTAATTGCTTGCTGCCTTCCGATGCGTTGCATTCTACTTACCTGACGCGGTGAGTCAATAAAATTATCGACTCATCGTGATTGATTGCCGTTTTTTAAATCACTTCGATCAAGGTTCCAGCAAATCATTACGTGCGGCGAACAAATACTGGAACATCGACCAGAAAGTCAGCACTGCCGCGATGTATAAGGCAACCACGCCAACGCCCACGGCGATATCGTTTGGACGCCACAGCAGCGCCACTAGCGAAAGCATCTGCGCCATGGTTTTCACTTTACCAATCCATGAAACGGCCACGCTGCTGCGTTTACCAATCTCGGCCATCCACTCTCTCAGCGCAGAAATGATAATTTCGCGAGCAATCATAGTCGCCGCAGGCAAGGTTATCCACCAAGCGTGGAAATATTCGGCCACCAGAACCAGCGCAATCGCAACCAGTACCTTGTCAGCGACCGGGTCGAGAAAAGCGCCGAAACGTGTGGTTTGCTTCCAGCGGCGGGCAAGATACCCGTCAAACCAGTCGGTGATGGCGGCGAGAACGAAAATCAGGGCACAGGCTGCCGGAGCCCAGACGTAAGGCAGATAAAAAGCCAATACGAAGAACGGGATCATGGCAACGCGAAACAGGGTAAGGCACGTCGGTATATTAAATTGCATGTGCGTAGGTAACTATCTGTCCGATGTAGATATTATGAGTATGTTGCTACAATGACCCTAGTGTTTCAACGCATTATGGATTTTTTCTGCCAATGCGTGTGAAATACCCGGCACTTTTGCAATTTCCTCTGCGCTGGCATTCAACAACGGCTGAATGCCTCCCATATACTTCAGTAGAACCTGGCGACGTTTCGGACCGACGCCCTCTATCTCTTCAAGTGCGCTGGTATTTCTGACCTTGGCACGCTTCTGACGGTGACCGGTAATGGCATGATTGTGCGAATCGTCGCGAATATGCTGTATCACGTGAAGTGCAGGCGAGTCCGAAGGCAACGCAATCCCCTCTCCTTCCGCCTTGAAGAACAAAGTTTCCAGTCCGGCTTTACGATCTGCGCCTTTGGCAATACCAATCAGCAGCGGTTTTGATTTGTCCCAGGTAACATCGAGCTCCTTGAACACGTCTAACGCCATACCGAGCTGCCCTTTCCCGCCGTCGATAAAGATGACGTCAGGAATTTTTGCCTCTTCTATAGACTTGCCATAACGCCGATTAAGTACCTGAGTCATCGCCGCATAGTCATCGCCCGGGGTGATCCCAGTGATATTATAGCGGCGATATTCAGCGCGCACCGGACCGTTGGCATCAAATACCACACAGGAAGCGACCGTTTGCTCCCCCATGGTGTGACTGATGTCAAAACACTCCATTCGATTAATCTCGGAGAGATTGAGCGTCTTGGCTAATTCTGCCAATCGCTGGTGAATGGTCGAGCGTTCAGACAGACGCGTCGTCAGCGCCGTGGTGGCGTTAGTGCGGGCAAGTTTCAGGTAGCGAGCGCGATCCCCACGTGGCTTGCTCTGAATATAAACCTTACGCCCCGCCATCTCGCTCAGCGATTCGGCCAGCAGGTCTTTTTCAGGCAGGCTGAAGTCGAGCAGTATCTCGCCCGGCAACGTACGCGCCTGGCTTCCCTGCAAGTAGAACTGTCCTACGAAGGTTTGTACCACCTCGGACATCTCGGTGCCGCCCGGCACTTTAGGATAATAGCTGCGGCTGCCCAACACTTTGCCCTGGCGAATAAACAGTACGTGCAAACAGGCCATGCCGGATTCGAAGGCCACGCCGATAACGTCAAGATCTTCACTGTTACCGCTCACAAACTGGCGCTCGGTCACGCGGCGCACGGCATGGATCTGGTCGCGATAGCGCCCTGCGTCTTCAAAACGAAGGTCTTTACTTGCCGCTTCCATTCGCTCAATCAGCTGCGTTACCACCTGCTGGTCCTTCCCTTCGAGAAACAGTCGCACATAGTCAACCTGCTGCTTATATTCCTCTTCACTCACCAGCCCGCTCACGCAAGGCCCGAGACAGCGGCCAATCTGGTATTGCAGGCAGGGACGCGAACGGTTGCGATAAACGCTGTTTTCGCATTGGCGGATAGGGAACAGCTTTTGCAGCAGCGCCAGCGTTTCTCGAACCGCATAGGAATTGGGGAAAGGACCGAAATACTCGCCCTTGGCATGTTTTGCGCCACGGTGAATAGTCAGTCGGGGATGATTATCGGCACTTAAAAAGATCAGCGGGTACGATTTGTCGTCGCGCAGCAGCACGTTGTACCGCGGCTGATACAGCTTGATATAGTTATGTTCAAGCAGCAGCGCTTCGGTTTCGGTATGCGTGACCGTGACATCGATTTGATCGATATTCTTGACCAGAGTCTCCGTCTTGCGACTCGAGACCTGGACACGAAAATAACTGGAAAGCCGTTTTTTGAGATCTTTGGCTTTACCGACGTAAATCACCGTCCCGGACGCGTCGTACATTCTGTAGACGCCGGGTTGGCTGGTGACCGTTTTTAAGAAGGCCTGTGGGTCAAAACGCTCATTACTCACTACCAGATAACGTCTCCGAGTTGAAAAGACCGTGGCGGATTGCCAGATGGGTCAATTCTACATCACCGTTGATATTTAGTTTACTAAACATTCTATAACGATAACTGTTGACTGTCTTGGGGCTAAGATTGAGCTGCTCGGAAATTTCGTTCACCTTTTGCCCTTTGGTGATCATCATCATTATCTGAAGCTCACGTTCGGACAGCGTATCAAACGGCGTTTCTGACTGCGGCTCAAGCTGGCTTAGCGCCATTTGCTGAGCAATATCGGAGGCAATATAGCGCTGGCCAGAATCGACCAGGCGAATCGCGTTGACCACTTCCTGTGGTGCGGCCCCTTTACTGAGATAACCCGAAGCACCTGCCTGCATCACTTTGGCAGGTAAAGGGTTTTCAGTATAAATAGTCAGCATGATTATCTTGATATCGGGGCAAAAGCGCACAATCTTCTTCGTGGCTTCAAGGCCGCCAATACCCGGCATGCTCATATCCATCAAGACAATATCGACATGGTTACTGCGACACCATTTTACGGCATCTTCACCACACTGCATCTCATCAACAACTTTGATGCCTTTGATATCCTCAAGAATGCGTCGAATCCCTGCGCGCACCAGTTCGTGGTCATCTACAAGAAGAACGCTAATCAAAGAGAATTCTCCAAAAATAAAGGGCGTCACACGGTCGTATTTTTCATTCGTTTGCTCAGCGGCATCGAGTTTTCATGTAAACAATCTGCAAAAACTGCAAAAGGCACAGAACAATACATAAGCAAAAAAAGAGTCTACAGCGTCAGGTCGAACGCGTACCAGGTAAAACCTGAAAGCAAAAACATGACTGCGGAAATAAAAAAATAAATTTAAGCTAATTAAATTAACCGGCGTATTTTACTGCATCCGAGGGAAATTAACCAAGCATTCATTGCAAAATCTTATCGTTTAAAAATGTAAAACTTAAATTCCATTCAGGAATCGATTACAGCGCAAGCACACAACAAAAGACTTTAAAATCATACAATAGCGTGTTTTACAACCCCTAATATCGAGTGCCTATCTACGATAAATATGACTTAGATCAACGATTATTTATTAACGAACAAAATAACAGCAGCCTAACCAAGGGATATATTGCTGATTTCAACGCGGATTATTTTCTTCTGCTAGTTCAGTTAACGGTTTTTAATATGAAAAAAGCGCCGGTTGTACCTGAACTATTCTCAACACCTGCTTAAGTTTAGTATCCTTGACGAAGATGATTATTTTTTTACAAAGATTATAAAAAAATTAATCGGCTCGAGCGGGACTTCCGCTACAGCCTGCTCCCAGCCTGACTGAGGACTGTGCTAGTATGGCGCCACCATTTTTAGCCGCCTCTGCACGCAGAGACGGTAAAGCTATTGAACACGTCATCCAGCGGCCCGGTGAGGCCACTGGTTTTTAAGGAGATATTATGAGCGCATGTGATTTTACTACCCAGGCCAACGTTGAAACACTGGCAACCGAAGTTGCCTGTCTGAAAGCGACCCTGACACTCATGCTCAAGGCCATCGGCCAGGCTGATGCCGGCAAAGTCGTGCTTAATCTGGAAAAATTCATCTCCCAGATCGAAGATCCCCAGCAGGCTCAAATCTTCAACGCCACGCTACAGCAGATCAAAACAGGCTATCGCCAATAAGTCTGACATAACCAGACGATGCCTTTTCGAAAGAGAGCCCGCGCGGCTCTCTTTTTTTACACAGTGGCCCAACTCAGCGCCCTCCTGGCCTACCTCGCGACAGGGTAAAATCTGCTAAAATGAATCACCGTGGCCTTTAAAAGGATTGGCTCTCTCGAGTAAACAATCTGGAGTAAAAGAAAATGAGCGACAAAGATAGCGAAAGCAAAACCAAAGCAGACGATGTTCACGTAAGCGACGGGCTGGCGAAGCTGCATGAGGTCGCCGAGCAGTTGACCGAGGAAGAGCTCCATCAGCTTGCCGAAGAAGCGAAACAGGCTGCTGAAAAAGCCAAAAAGAATCCTCACGCCTGAGGGTGTTAATTTCATTACCGTCATTTTTCGGAAGTTAGCTTCACCATGCATGAGAATTTTTTAGCTGAAAACCAATCGCTTGCCGCTGTGGCAGTCGATTACCAACACGGCGATTGCGAACCCTCCCACCGTCACGGCTGTTCACAGCTTATTCATGCAGTTACCGGGGTAGTACAGGTATCGACTCATCACGGCGTGTGGATGGTCCCGCCCGGGCGCGGTGTCTGGCTCCCCGCCAACGTCACCCACAGTCTGCGCTTTATCGGTGCTGTTCAGGCGCGGACGCTGTTTGTTGACTCTCTCGCCCGTGCGGATCTGCCTGCACAGTGCCAGGTGGTGCAGATTTCTCCCCTGCTGCGAGAACTGATCCTCGCCTCCTTCAGCGTGCCGGTCGACTATGCGCCCGGCGGACGCGACGAGCGCATCATTGAGTTGATTCTTGATGAACTGCGGCTGTTACCGATTCTTCCCCTTCACCTCCCGGAACCTACCGACCCGCAACTGCTGACGCTTTGCCAGCAGATCCGTGATGATTTGTCGGCGGCGTGGGAGCTTGAAGAAATAGCCAACCGTCTGGCGATCAGCGGCAGAACGCTTTCGCGACGTTTTCAGCGGGAGACGGGGTTAAGGTTTAGTGACTGGGTTCGCAGGGCAAAGATTCTTTCGGCGATGAATGCGCTGGCGCTGGGGCAATCGGTGCTGGATGTGGCGCTGGAGCTGGGTTATGACAGTCCCAGCGCCTTCAGCGCCATGTTTCGCAGAACGCTGGGCGTGCCGCCGAGCGAGTACTTCAATCCTGCGGCCCGTGCCGCAGAAACCGTGGGTTAGTTAACGCAGCAGCTGTGCGCTGGCGTTAAACAGAGCCTGCAGCGAGGCGCTGGAAACGTCGCTGTCGATGCCCACGCCGTAAACTCTTTCTCCCTGCGGACGCTGGCAGCTGACATAGGCAACCGCACGGCTGTGGCTCTGATGACCCAGCGTGTGCTCATCATAATCACCAATTTCCAGCATCAGGTCGAAGGAGCGATGCAGAGCATCTACCGCCGATGAGAGCAGGCCGTTACCGCTGCCGCTCAGCGTAATCTCTTTGCCCTGATGATTCACCTTGGCGCTGAAATGACGCAGATTGTTCTCGTCGCTGCGAATATCGTAGCTCAGCAGCTTCATCACCGGCTGGTCCACCAGACCATAGCGCTGGCGGAACAGACGCCATACGTCGCTGGTGCTCATCTCTTTACCGCTGGTGTCAGTCTCTTTCTGCACCGCTTTACTGAATTCAATCTGCAATCCACGCGGCAGTTTCAGCCCATGATTCTGCTCGAGCAGCCACGCCGCACCGCTCTTGCCGGACTGGCTGTTAACGCGGATAACCGCCTCATAGCTACAGCCCACGTCGGCAGGGTCCAGCGGCAGATAAGGCACATTCCAGATATTGCTTTCACGCTGCTTCTGCGCGGCAAAACCTTTCTTGATGGCGTCCTGATGCGAACCAGAGAAAGCGGTAAATACCAGCTCACCGGCGTAAGGGTGTCGCGGATGGACCGGCAGCTGGTTGCACTGCTCAACGATTTCGACAATGCCCTTCAGGTCGCTGAAGTCCAGACCCGGCGAAATACCCTGGGTATAGAAGTTCAACGCCATGGTCACCAGATCCACGTTACCGGTGCGCTCACCGTTGCCGAACAGGCAGCCTTCAACGCGGTCGGCACCGGCCATCAGTGCAAGCTCGGCGCTGGCAACGCCAGTTCCGCGGTCGTTGTGCGGATGAACGCTGATGGAAACCCGATCGCGACGGCTGAAGTGACGGCAGAACCATTCAATCTGGTCGGCGTAAACGTTCGGGCTGCTGACCTCAACGGTGGCCGGCAGATTGAGGATCATCGGGCGCTCGGCGCAGGGCTCCCACACGGCAGCCACCGCTTCACAGACTTCCAGAGAAAACTCCAGTTCGGTGAAGCAGAAAGTTTCCGGCGAGTATTCGAAGGTCCATTGGGTTTGCGGGTATTTTTCGCACAGCTGACGAATCTGTTTGGCACCGCGCACGGCCAAATCCAGCGTGGCGGCTTTATCCATGTTGAACACCACCTCGCGGAATATCGGCGACGTCGCGTTATACAAGTGCACGATAGCGCGCGGTGCGTCGATAAGCGCTTCAAACGTGCGCTCAATCAGGTCGCTGCGAGACTGGGTCAATACCTGAATCCAGACGTCTTCTGGGATGGCCTTGTCGTTAATCAAGCCACGAACGAAGTCAAAATCGGTCTGAGAGGCAGAAGGAAACGCCACTTCAATCTGTTTGAAGCCACAGCGCAGCAGCATGTCGAAGAACATACGCTTACGCTGATTATCCATTGGCTCCGCTAGCGACTGGTTACCGTCTCGTAAATCGCTTGAGCACCACTGCGGCACCTTATCAAGGGTCTTACTCGGCCACTGACGGTCCGGTAAGTTTACCGTTGGGAAAGCAACATACTTCTTCGACGGGTCGGCTAACATAGTTTTTCTCCATTCTTGCGTGCGGACCAAATTCCGCTACCTGAAACAAGTATGGCGTAATGTGCCGATTGCTGCGCCTCGTTAAACGACATTCACCCTCGCATAACGGACAAAACGACTTCAGGAAGAGGACGAAACGAGCAGTTGCTCAAAGAGTGTAAAAATAACAGTACATTCGCTATTAGATTCTGCAACGCCATAGCTATAATGAGCCGGAATTTAACATTATTATGGCAGATCTGCCTGACTGTCCTTCATCCTCAAGCAGCAGATCCCGCTATAAAAGCTGAGAAAAGAGCCAGATAGAGCCCTTATTCCATACATGACAGGAAGAAATAACCTATGCAACACGATACAGAAGTCATCAGTCAATCTGGGGACGAGACTCCGGAGCACCTGCGCAGAAATCTCACCAACCGCCATATCCAGCTGATCGCCATCGGTGGTGCCATCGGAACGGGCCTGTTTATGGGTTCGGGAAAAACCATCAGTCTGGCGGGTCCGTCGATTATTTTCGTTTATATGATCATCGGCTTCATGCTGTTCTTCGTGATGCGTGCGATGGGCGAGCTGCTGCTGTCCAATCTCGAATATAAATCTTTCAGCGATTTTGCCGCCGACCTGCTGGGTCCGTGGGCCGGATATTTCACTGGCTGGACCTACTGGTTCTGCTGGGTGGTGACCGGTATCGCCGACGTGGTTGCCGTCACATCCTATGCCCAATTCTGGTTCCCAGGGCTGTCGCAGTGGGTCGCCTCACTGATTTTCGTGCTGATCCTCTTCGGCCTGAACCTCGCCACGGTCAAAATGTTCGGTGAAACCGAGTTCTGGTTTGCGATGATCAAAATCGTCGCCATTGTCGGGTTGATTATCGCTGGCTTGGTCATGGTGCTAATGCACTACAAAACACCCACCGGCTCCGTCGCGGCGTTTAGCAATCTGTGGGACAACGGCGGACTCTTCCCGAAAGGCATCAGCGGTTTCTTTGCGGGCTTCCAGATTGCCATCTTTGCCTTTGTCGGCATCGAGCTAGTCGGTACTACGGCGGCGGAAACCAAAGATCCGAAGAAATCCCTGCCGCGCGCGATTAACGCTATTCCGCTGCGTATCATCATGTTCTACGTCTTCGCGCTGATTGCCATCATGTGCGTCACGCCGTGGAACGCAGTTGCCGCCGACAAGAGCCCGTTCGTTGAACTGTTTGTACTGGCAGGCCTGCCCGCTGCGGCAAGTATCATCAACTTTGTGGTACTGACCTCGGCGGCGTCTTCCGCCAACAGCGGCATCTTCTCCACCAGCCGGATGCTGTTCGGCCTGGGGCAGGAAGGGATGGCACCAAAAGCCTTCGGGAAACTGTCTTCCCGCGCAGTGCCGTCCAACGGGCTGATGTTCTCCTGCATCTGTCTACTGGCAGGCGTGGTGCTGATTTACCTGATCCCGAACGTCATAACAGTGTTTACGCTGGTCACCACCGTATCGGCCATTCTGTTTATGTTCGTGTGGACCATCATCCTGTGTTCGTATCTGGTCTACCGCCGTAAGCGCCCCCAAATGCATGCTGCTTCTGAGTACAAAATGCCGCTGGGTATTCTGATGTGCTGGGTGGGTATCGCGTTCTTCGCCTGCGTGCTGGTGCTGCTCACGCTGCAACCTGACACCCGTCAAGCCTTAATGGCAACGCCGCTGTGGTTTGTCATTCTGGGGATAGGCTACTGGCTGCGTTCTAAAAAGCGCGCCGCAGTGAAATAATGGCCGCCTGAAATCGGCATAAAAAATCCGGTGTATTTTGCGCCGGATTTTTTTTATCTTCGATATTTCATCATTTTAACCCTAAAAAATGCCCATCGGCGTGTCGGTATGGGCATTTCCCGTTGCGGGTCTAACCTCAACCCTGCGGTCGAATACCCTGCGTAATGATGTGCTGAAGATTAGCCACCGCCTGCTCGAAGAACGCCTCGTCGCCGAGGGTCTGTCCACTGATCGCCTCAATCTGTACGCCGAAGTCGGCATAGTGCTGAGTGGTGGCCCAGAGGATAAACAGCAAATGAAGCGGCTCGATAGGCGCGATTTGCCCGGCCTGAACCCAGCCACGAATAATGTCAGACTTCTCATCCACCAACACTTTGAGGTGTGTACTCAGCACCTGCTTGAGTAGCGGCGCCCCTTGCAACATCTCGAGGCAGAACAACCGGGATGCCTGGGGATGGTCTCGCGAGACGCAGAGTTTAAGATAGATGTACTGTTTTATCGCCTCCATCGGCTGCTGCTCGGGGCTTAGCGCCTTGAGCGGTTCGAGCCAGATGTCCAGCAGATCTTTCAGAACGGCGACGTAAAGCTCTTCCTTGGAGGGGAAATAATAAAGCAGGTTGGTCTTGGAGACGTCGGCACGCTCGGCCACTTTGTCGAGGCTGGTTCCGTGGAGCCCATATAAAGAAAAGAATTCCAGCGCGGCGGCCATAATGGTGTTTCGCTTTGCCGCGACGGCGCGTGAACGCCGCGTCGGCGCCTTCTTGCTGCCGGTCAGTCCATCTGCTGCCAATTCTTCACCCTCTCTTCCTGTCAGTCTCGCTTTCGCTCAAGCATAACAAAACTCCCCCACTGCGACTATGCCCGTGCCTCTCTCCCCCAGGGAGAAATGCTGAAAATTCATTCAAAATTTAACATTTCCGCACCATTTTTGCTCATCCCTGCCTGATTTTCGTGCAGTTATTTTTTACCAAATGGTCCACTTTAGACCATTTGCTCTACCCTATTTCAAAAAACTTTTTTAAGACATTGATAATAAAGGTGATTTAAAAACTGGCATTGAGATTGCAATGTCAGTGTACGAGTAAGCGATTAGCCTGGCGCAATTAGGAACCCGCAGGATGCACTCAAGCCAGGCTTTCGCTGTTAAACGCTCCATGTTCCAGAGGCCAGACGGGCCTTTATCAAACAAGAGGTGTGCTATGAAAATCGGTGTCTTCATTCCTATCGGTAATAACGGCTGGTTGATTTCAGAAAACGCGCCGCAGTATCAGCCAACCTTTGAGCTGAACAAAACCATCGTGCAGAAAGCCGAGCACTACAACTTCGATTTCGCCCTTTCGATGATCAAATTACGCGGATTCGGTGGCAAAACCGAATTCTGGGAACACAACATGGAGTCGTTCACGTTGATGGCAGGATTGGCCGCCGTGACCAGCAAAATCAAGCTCTACGCCACTGCGGCAACGCTTGTGATGCCACCCGCCATCGTTGCCCGCATGGCGGCCACCATTGATTCCATCTCCAACGGCCGCTTCGGCGTTAACGTGGTGACCGGCTGGCAGAAACCAGAATACGAGCAGATGGGCATGTGGCCGGGCGATGAGTATTTCAGCAGCCGCTATGACTACCTGACCGAATACGTCACCGTGCTGCGCGACCTTTGGGGCACGGGCCACTGCGATATGCAGGGTAAATTCTTCAAGATGGACGACTGCCGCGTCAGCCCACGTCCACAGGCCGAGATGAAGGTTATCTGCGCCGGTCAGAGCGATGCGGGAATGGCCTTCTCGGCCAAACACGCCGATTACAACTTCTGCTTCGGTAAAGGCGTCAACACACCGACCGCTTTTGCCCCCACCGCCGCGCGCATGAAAACCGCCGCCGACGCAGAGAAACGCAGCGTCGCCTCCTACGTGCTGTTTATGGTCATCGCCGACGAAACCGACGCCGCCGCGCGCGCCAAATGGGAATCTTATAAAGAGGGAGCCGACAGCGAAGCGCTGGCGTGGCTGACCGACCAGAGCAGCAAAGACACCAAATCCGGCGCGGATACCAACGTGCGTCAGATGGCTGACCCCACGTCGGCAGTGAACATCAACATGGGGACACTGGTGGGCTCTTACGCCAACGTAGCAAAAATGCTCGACGAAATTGCGACAGTGCCGGGCACAGAGGGCGTCCTTCTGACCTTCGACGATTTCGTACAGGGTATCGAAAACTTCGGCCAGTTCATTCAGCCGCTGATGAAAACGCGCCAATACCTGCTCAATGACACATCCGTCGAAAAAGAGGTCGCATAATGAAAATTGTAGAAAATGCCGTTGTTCGTCGAGATCCGGGCGCTATTAACGGCGAAGTCATTTTGCCCGCACGTCCTGAATCGCTGGCGTTCTCACCGCAGCAAACCGCGCTTATCGTCATTGATATGCAAAATGCCTACGCCTCCAAGGGCGGCTACCTAGACTTGGCGGGCTTCGACGTCTCGCACACGGGACCGGTTATCGCCAACATCAAGCGCGCTATCGCCGCCGCGCGATCGGCGGGCATCAAGGTTATTTTCTTCCAGAACGGTTGGGATAACCAGTACGTCGAAGCTGGCGGCGAAGGTTCACCAAACTTCCATAAATCTAATGCCCTAAAGACCATGCGCAAACGCCCCGAGTTGATGGGCAAACTGCTGGCCAAAGGCGATTGGGACTACGACCTGGTTGACGAACTTCAGCCGCAGCCGGGTGACATCGTGCTGCCAAAAACGCGCTACAGCGGATTCTTCAACACCCAGCTCGACAGCCTGTTGCGCAGCTATGGCATTCACCATCTGGTATTTACCGGTATCGCCACCAATGTCTGCGTTGAATCAACCCTGCGCGACGGCTTCTTCCTCGAGTACTTCGGCGTGGTGCTGGAAGATGCCACCCACCAGGCAGGCCCAGAGTTTGCTCAGAAGGCCGCTATCTACAACATCGAAACCTTCTTTGGTTGGGTGTCAAACGTCGACAGTTTCTGTAATACCGTCGCGAAAACCAGCGAAAAAATGAGCCAAACGGCCTGAGAAATTAAAATCTTTAATTAATTTTAAAAAGGAAAGCACTATGCCAAAAAGCATCATCATCCCTGAAGGCACCGGCGTCCCCATTGCGCCATTCGTTCCGGGCACCAAGGCCGATGGCGTCGTCTACGTCTCGGGAACGCTGCCTTTCGACAAGAACAATAACGTCGTGTTTCCCGGCGACGCCGAGGCACAGACTCGCCACGTGCTGGAAATCATCAAAGGGGTAATTGAAACCGCTGGCGGCACCATGGATGACGTCACCTTCAACTCCATTTTCATCACTGACTGGAGCCACTACGCGGCAGTGAACAAGGTTTACGCCGAATATTTTCCGGGAGAAAAACCCGCGCGTTTCTGCATTCAGTGCGGTCTGGTGAAACCTGAGGCACTGGTAGAAATTGCCTCAATCGCTCACGTAGGCCACTAGTTTTTCCGAAATCAGACGGTGAGAATGGCATGAGCAAAACGTCCCTGTTTTACAAAATTAGCGGCAACACCTCGCCCACGGCGCAAACCGTGGTGCTCTCTTCCGGGCTAGGCGGTGTACACAGCTTTTGGAAACCGCAGCTGGCGATGCTCGAGCAGCATTTCCGCGTGGTGGTTTATGACCAGTTTGGCACCGGCGCAAGTCAGGGTACGATCCCCGCGGGCTATCGTATGGAGGATATGGCCGATGAGCTCGCCGGTCTGCTCAATACACTGAAGATTGACCGTTGTCACGTGGTGGGCCACGCGCTGGGCGGCATTATCGGCCTGCATCTGGCGCAGCGTTATCCGGCATTGCTCGAGAGTCTGGTGGTGATTAACGGCTGGGCGACGCTTGACAGCCAGACTCGCCGCTGTTTCCAGGTGCGTCAGGATCTGCTGCTTAACACCGGCGTGGAAGCCTACGTTCGGGCGCAGCCGCTGTTTTTATATCCCGCAGACTGGCTTTCGGCACACGCCGAGCTGCTAGAACAGGAACAAACCCATCAGGTTGAACATTTTCAGGGAATGGAAAACCTGCTGCACCGTCTACAGGCATTGATGTCTTCGGACCTCAGCGGCAGCCTCGATATCCTAAATACGCCGACGCTGGCCTTTAGCTGCAAAGACGACCTGCTGGTTCCGTGGCACTGCTCCACGACGCTGGCGCATAATCTGCCCAACGGCGAGCTGGTGCAGATGTCGTACGGCGGCCACGCCATGAGCGTGACCGACAGTGAAACCTTTAACCCAATCCTTCTCGAATGGCTGCTGCGCTTTGCCCCGCCGTCTGCCGAGAGCTCACAGCCAACGGAGACATCATGGCCGAAGCATTAATCACCAGCGCACTGGCGACCTTGTTCACAGAAGCCCGCACCCACAACGGATGGCAGGATAAACCGGTCAGCGACGAGTTGCTACAGCAGGCCTACGACTTAGCGCGTATGGGGCCGACCTCCGCCAACTGCTGCCCGCTGCGCGTAGTGTTTATCCGCACTAAAGAAAGTAAAGAGAAGCTGGCACCTGCGCTGTCGAGCGGCAATCTGGAGAAGACCCTGAGCGCGCCTGTGACCGCGATTCTGGCCTACGATCCGGCGTTTTATGACCTGCTGCCGGAGCTGTTCCCGCACGGCGATGCACGCTCATGGTTTACCTCCAGTCCTGAATTAGCGCACGAGACGGCGTTTCGTAATGCCAGCCTACAGGCGGCGTATCTGATCCTCGCCCTGCGCTCGCTCGGCCTGGATACCGGCCCGATGTCTGGTTTCGATCAGGCGAAGGTCAACGAAACTTTCCTGAGCGAGCAAGGTTGGAAAGCCAATTTCTTGCTTAATATCGGCTACGGCGACAGTGGCAAGGTTTACCCTCGCGCACCGCGTCTGGCCTTCGATCGCGTGTGCAAAATTATCTGACTACGGCCCCAGCGGAGCTCATCATGACATTACCTCTTAAGGACCTCCCCCTGGCCGAGCTGGCTGGTGTGGAAAAACAGGCATTTCGCGACGCGATGGCGCATCTCGGTTCGGCGGTGAACATTATTACCACCAACGGACCCGCAGGACGCGCCGGATTTACCGCCTCGGCGGTGTGCAGCGTCACAGACACGCCACCGACCCTGCTAGTCTGCCTGAATCGCTCGGCTTCTGTTTATCCGATTTTTGAGCAGAATCAGGTACTTTGCGTCAATACGCTGTCGGACCTCCATGAGTCGTTGTCCAACCTGTTCGGCGGCAAGACGCCGATGGAGGCACGTTTTTCTGCCGCACAGTGGCTAACGATGGCAACGGGTTCTCCCGCGTTGCAGGGCGCACTGACCTCCTTTGACTGCCGCGTCAGTCAGGTGACGCAGGTTGGCACCCACGACGTTTTATTTTGTGAAGTCATCGATATTTTACGCAGCGATGACAGCCATGGATTGGTCTATTTTGACCGACGCTATCATCCCCTGATGCGTCAAAAAACATCGGCCTGAGTTCAGGCCGTTTTCCTCTGTTTTAATCCTGGAGAAGATGATGGCGAATACGTGGTTTCCTCAATGGCGTAAAAGAACGGGCAGTCTGGAAGGGGCGGTAATAGCGCCGGATGAGCGGCTGCCCTTGGGGCCGACCATCATCATGGGACTTCAGCACGCGGTGGCCATGTTTGGTGCTACGGTGCTGATGCCGCTGCTGATGGGCTTCGATGCCAACATGGCTATTTTGATGTCCGGCATCGGCACACTGCTATTTTTCATCATCGTCGGCGGGCGCGTGCCAAGTTATTTAGGGTCGAGCGCCTCGTTCGTCGGGGTCGTTATCGCCGTCACCGGCTACAGCGGCCACGGACCGAATCCCAATATTGCCCTGGCATTGGGCGGCATTATCGCCTGCGGTGCGGTATATACGCTGATTGGCTTTGTGGTGATGGCGGTCGGAACCCGATGGATTGAGAAACTGATGCCGCCGGTCGTCACAGGGGCGATTGTCATGGCAATAGGCCTTAACCTGGCACCGATCGCCGTCGGCAGCGTCGCGGCCTCAATGTTCGACAGCTGGATGGCCGTCGTCACCGTGCTGTGTATCGGCGGCGTAGCGGTATTTACGCGAGGATTGATGCAACGGCTAATGCTGCTATTGGGGCTTATTGCCGCCTACATTATCTATTTTGTCATCACCAACGTGCTCGGCCTGGGAAAATCGATCGACTTTAGCGGCATCACGCATGCCGCCTGGTTCGGGATGCCAAGCTTTACATCGCCGGTTTTCGACAGCCACGCGATGCTGTTGATTGTGCCAGTAGCCGTTATTCTGATTGCTGAAAACCTCGGGCACATCAAAGCCGTCGCGGGAATGACCGGTAAAAATCTCGACCCTTATCTGGGACGCGCGTTCGTCGGTGACGGCCTGGCGACCATGCTTTCTGCCTCGATGGGCGGCACCGGGGTAACAACCTATGCGGAAAACATCGGCGTGATGTCAGTGACCAAGATTTACTCGACGCTCATTTTCGTGGCTGCGGCGGTGGTTGCTATTTTGTTGGGCTTCTCTCCCAAATTTGGTGCATTGATTCACACCATCCCAGGGCCGGTATTGGGCGGTGCATCTATCGTGGTCTTTGGCCTGATTGCCGTCGCCGGTGCCCGCATCTGGTTACAAAATAACGTTGATTTAAACCAGAACGGTAACCTGATTATGGTCGCGGTGACGCTTGTACTGGGGGCTGGCAACTTTTCGCTGACCTTCGGTGGCTTCACCATGGGCGGCATAGGCACCGCAACGTTTGGGGCTATCTTGCTCAACGCGCTGTTGAAAAGCAGAAAGGTTAGCGTTATTGGCACAGATACTGCATTAAAAGATAACTGACGACCTCAGTTTCTCCTTAGCTCATCAACTTTGATGATCGCCAGCGGTTATTCGGTCCACCCGTCCGATTTAACCGCTGGTTTTTTTCTTTTTAAATCTCAAAAAATTTTTACAATCCAAAGCCCCACCGTCATCCTTTTCCGTCTATTGGAAACTCAGAGTCCGTACCGACCTCTGGCAAGTCATCAAGCTGTGGGCGAATACCTTCGGAAATATAGTCCTTGGCGGCTTTAACCTGTTTGTTGCCTTGTTCATCGCGAACCAGCACATGCTTGATGGTGCCATCCTGCAAAACCTCGCGATGAATTCCCGTAAATTGACTCATACCTTTACCCCTTTTCTCTTTGGATAATAATAAGCATAGCTTTTCGATGGCTTTTAGGGATTTGCGCGGGGGAATCAATTGGTGGAGAGAACATCGCGATGGGGAATTATTAACCTAACGTATCGCTTAATAAAAATCCGAAGTTTACACAGCGCCGTTTACAAATTCCTGTTAAATTAACATTATAGTCATTGACCCAGTGACAGGAAGAAAGCCGTAATACGTACAGGAGAAAGACACATTGGATGCGAGTACTATCAACACACTTTTTTTTATCGGCGCACTGTTGGTAGCAGCAAGTATTCTGCTTAGCTCGCTTTCTTCACGCCTCGGCATCCCTATTCTCGTGATCTTTCTGGCCATCGGTATGCTGGCCGGCGTCGACGGTATTGGTCATATCGCCTTTGATAACTACCCTGCCGCCTATCTGGTCAGCAACCTTGCCTTGGCCGTCATCCTCTTCGACGGCGGCATGCGCACCCGCGCCTCGTCGTTTCGTGTGGCACTTTGGCCCGCACTCTCACTTGCCACCGTCGGCGTACTTATCACTGCCGGTCTCACCGGTATGGCAGCGGCATGGTTGTTCCACATTAATATTATGCAGGGACTGCTGATCGGTGCCATCATCGGCTCAACCGATGCGGCGGCGGTCTTTTCGCTGATCGGCGGCAAAGGCCTCAATGAACGCGTTAGCGCCACGCTGGAGATTGAATCCGGCAGTAATGACCCAATGGCGGTGTTCCTAACCATTACCCTGATCGACATGATTGCCAAAGGTGAACACGGCCTCAGCTGGATGTTCCTGGTCGATGTTATTCGCCAGTTCGGGCTAGGTATTGCCTTCGGACTCGGCGGCGGCTGGCTTTTACAGCAGCTCATCAATCGCGTAACCCTACCCACCGGCCTTTATCCGATGCTGGCATTCAGTGGTGGGCTGCTGGTCTTTGCGGCCACGGTCGGCCTCGACGGCAGCGGTATTTTAGCGGTTTATCTCTGCGGTCTGATGCTCGGTAATCGGCCGGTGCGCAGCAAACACGGTATCATGCAAACCTTCGACGGCCTTGCGTGGCTTAGCCAGATTGCGATGTTCCTGGTGCTCGGGATGCTGCTTACCCCGAGTGACCTGTTGCCTATTGCGGTCTCGGCGCTGGCGCTTTCCTTGTGGATGATTCTTTTTGCCCGACCGTTGTCGGTGTTTGTCGGCCTGCTGCCGTTCCGAAACTTTACCCTGCGCGAGCGCTTCTTCATCTCGTGGGTCGGGCTGCGCGGTGCGGTGCCTATCATCCTTGCCGTATTCCCGATGATGGCTGGGCTGCCGCAGGCGCATCTGTACTTTAACGTCGCATTCTTTATCGTGCTGGTTTCATTACTGTTGCAGGGAACTTCGCTTGGCTTTGCGGCAAAAAAGGCCAAGGTGATTATCCCTCCTGCGCCGACGCCGATTTCTCGCCTGGGCCTGGATATTGATATCTACACCCAGTGGGAGCACTTTATTTATCAGCTTGGATCCGAAAAGTGGTGTGTCGGCGCCGCGCTGCGCGATTTGAAAATGCCGAAAGAAACCCGTATTGCAGCCCTGTTCCGCGGCACGGTTATGCTGCACCCTACCGGCAGCACGCGATTAAAAGAAGGCGATATTCTCTGCGTTATCGGCCAGGAAAAGGATTTGCCGGAGTTGGGTAAACTGTTTAGCGATACCAATGCGGTGGTGATGGACGAGCGCTTCTTCGGTGACTTTATTCTCGAGGCTGACGCACCGCTAGACGCTATCTCTCAGCTATACGGGTTGAATCTCGATGACAGTATCGACAAAACGCTGTCGCTGGGCCATTTTGTGATTCAGCTGCTGGGCGGGGAACCGGTTATTGGTGACCATATCGAATGGGACGGCCTCACCTGGACCATCGCAGAGATGGAAGGCAATCGCGTCAGTAAAGTCGGGGTCCGCATCGTCACACAAACGGCGTAATGCTTTAGAGAACCTACAAAAAAACCTGCAACGATGCAGGTTTTTTATTTCAAACGGGCTGAGGCAAATTAGCTGCCGGTCTGAGGGTCTTTGTCGTAATCGGCACAGGTCTGGAAACCTTTATTCATCACGTGGCCGGTGTCATTAAGACTCACGAAATAAGTTTGCGCCTTGCCATCACGTGGCGCAACCGCGTAGGTCTGGCAGGTACCTTTCGCGTGAATAAGGGTAATTTCAGAAGACGGTGGGCCAGCAATCGCACGAACCTGTGCTCTTGTCATCCCTACTTTAACGTCACTTACGACCGGATCTTTAACATAGCTTGCCGCGCGGTCATAAGTCTGACAACCCGCAAGTACCGAAACCGCTGTAGCAACCATAATCAACATTTTCTTATTCATGACTTCTCCTCCAGAAGTGCTTTATGTCCTTTTAATCCTAGAAGAAAATGGTCGTTAATCAAATTTATAGAACTTTTATTTGTTGATTGAGGCCCGAATTCAGTTTTTTCTGATAAATATGGCCCCTCGAAGTCTTAAAATCGTGCCATTGCTGCCGCTTTTTTCGTGATATTCCAACGCTTTTGTTCTATACCTGATGAAGATAACTCATTGAGATTTATGCTGGCTGAGAAATTTATTCTCTCGATCGCGCTTAGCTCGCCATTTAATTGAATCAGACCAACGAACGCTGTGGACAAGGAGCAGTGCCAATGCCGCTGAATCGCCGTCGCTTTTGTACTCTTGTCGGTTTTATGCCGTTGCTGGCGTTGCCACGGTGGAGTTTTGCCGAACCAAGAGAGGTGGCAATGGAAATTTTGCATATCACCAAGCCTGAGGGCGGCGTCCCCAACAGTCCGCTTCCGGTCGTGATTTATCACCGCGTGATCCCCCCCGATACGGTCGATAACGCCAGCTATCTGGAGCACCTTTTCAGCGCTAACGGCTGGCCGCCACAGTGGCGCTATGGTGTTTATGCCTTCACGCATTTCCACAGCAACACCCCCGAAGTGCTCGGCGTTTTTTCCGGTTCGGCCAAGCTGCAACTGGGAGGAGCGAAAGGCGAGATAATTGAGGTTAACGTGGGTGACGTGCTGCTGCTGCCCGCCGGAGTCGGGCACAGGCAGGTTTCGGCCGACGATAACTTTATGATGGTGGGGGCTTATCCGCCGAACGTCTCCGCCGATTTATGTCACGATGAACCTTCAAAACTGGCGGCGCGCACCAAGGCGGTGGCAAAAGTTCCGCTGCCCCAGACCGATCCGGTGACCGGACATTCTGAAGGCAGCATGCTGCTGTGGCGCAATGCCGCAGCGGCGGCTAACGATAAATGAGGCACGCTTACAGCCAGTGCTGCGCGTGCACCCTTTCACCGTCGGTAAAGCGTGAAAAACGAAACGGGGCAGGATCGACAATCGGCGTGCTGCCCTGCACCAAATCTGCCATCAGCTGACCCGCCGCAGGGGCGATGCCAAAACCGTGCCCCGAGAATCCCGTTGCGACAAACAGACCGGCAATCTTGTCGATGCCAGAAATTACCGGTATGGCATCCGGCAGGGTGTCAATCAGACCTGCCCAGCTTTGCGCCACCTGTACACCGGAAAACGCCGGCAGAACCTGTTTAAGATCAACAATCATCTGGCGCAGTAGCGCACGATCCGGCGCGGGATCCAACACTCTGATACGTTCATAAATTGAGAGTTTATCGGCCTGCCCCGGTCGCCAATAGAGTGCTTCTTCGATAAAACGTGGCCCAAATCTGAGCTTGAGCGACGCGCTCTCAACCTTGAAAGCGGGCATAAACGGTCTCATAAAACGCAGAGAATCCGGCGTGATATCAACCACGCTGGAGGCCGAACTGGCGACAGTCCATCCGCCGTCAAGCCGCTTGCGCAATGCCACACTGCCGAGACTGACGCAGGAAGAAACGTCGGCCTCCAGCGGCCGCGTGCGCAGCACGGTAGAGAGCACTTTTAACTGAGGAATTTCAACACCGCAGCCTTGCAGCAGCAAACGTGACCAGGCCCCACCCGCTACCACCACCGACTGGCATTTAATCTCGCCGTGTTCGGTCACGACATGGCTAACTCGTCCGGCGCTACGTTCAATGCTGCGCACCGCACAGTGTTGTTGCAGATTAAGACCCGCTTCCATAGCGGCCATCGCCATCGCAGGTGCCGCTTTTTGCGGTTCAGCGCGACCGTCTGCTTCAGTAAATAGTGCACCAGCAAAGTTCGCCTTCAAACCGGGTATCCGCTCGGCTAACTGGCTTGGGGAAAGTATCTGGCTCGCAATATCATACTGTTTTGCCTGCGCTATCCAGCGCAAATGCCGCTCACGCTGCGCTTCAGTTCGAGTCGCGTAAATAATGCCGTGACGGCGAAATCCGGTCTCACGCCCGGTGGTTTCATTCAGGGTTTCCCACAACCGCATACTGGCGTTGATTAACGGCAGTTCACGAATATCGCGTCCGGTACGTCGACACCAGCCCCAGTTGCGGCTCGATTGCTCGGCGGCCACGGTGCCCTTTTCAAGCAATACCGTTTTCACACCCTGCTTCACTAACGCTAATGCCGTGGCGATACCCACAATACCGCCGCCAATCACCACGACCTCGGCCTCGACGGGGAAATGCTCAGAAGAAGGTACCAGATCGACACTCGGTCCCATTGCCCACCTCTATCGAATGAAGAGTAAAGATTATTACGAAACAGTGAACGTTGAGTGTACCGGAATTTTCTTGATACAGAAGGAGATTGGCGCTGAGTCGGCAGGAGAGAGAGTCTGGATGAGAGCGTTTTAAAAAGTACAGATGAAAAAAAAGCCGCTAATTTCTTAGCAGCTTTCTTATGTTGTTTATGGCGGAGGAGGAGAGATTCGAACTCTCGAATGGTTTCCCATCGCCGGTTTTCAAGACCGGTGCCTTCAGCCGCTCGGCCACCCCTCCGCAACGGAACGCACTATAAACTTAGGGGATGAGGATGTAAAGCCCGACGTTGTTCATTTGCTTGAAAAACAGACGTAAATTCCATTTTTTTATGCAAAAACTTCACCCGGCGTTTATTTGCTGATTTAGCAGACAAAAAGCGTCGATAAATCCGCCCCTTACTTAACACATCATCATCAGTGGAATGAATGACTTAATGTGAATTGATTAAGGTCTTGCCCACGACATACAATGTCGTGATTAGCTAAAAGGATGAAAAGTGAACAAACAGTCGACAAACTCGGGCAAAGCATTCTCCGGCAGAGGCCGACCGGCCGTTCCCGAAGCGGAACTTGTCGAAAAAATCCAAAATGCCACCTTTCAACTGCTGCTCCAAAAAGACGTGGAGGCACTTTCTGTCGACGAGATTGCGCGTACTGCTGGGGTTGCCAAGAAAACGTTTTACCGGTTTTACAGCAATCGCACCGACGTTTTAGAAAAAATCATCCTCGACTGGTCTTCCACCTTTACCCTTTATCATCTTCCTCTGCCTAAAAAACCGCATGACGCTATCGCTATTCTCGAGCAGTTTTTTGTCGACCTCGCAGCACGCGCTCTTTCGGAAAGATCGGTAGCATTATTCAAGTTTCTGCAAAATTCCCCCCATCAGAAAACACACTTCCTGAACCTCTATCGTGAAAGCGGCATCGACAATGCTGGCAAGATGCTGGATGCATGGCTGCAAGATTTACGACAACGGGGGATGATTGCCGCTGGCTGGCCAGAGAATGGCGCAAAACATCTTCAGGCGCTGATCATTGCTCCCGCCCTGCGTGATATTGCGCTGGGTATTCTGCCTGCCGTGCCGGAATTTGATATTCGCCCGCGGGTTCGCGAGGCACTGACATTAATGGCACCGCTGCTGGGACTGCCGCACTAAATCGTCAGCCCTTTCCTCAAGTCGTTACATCCTTTTACGCTTTGTCCCTTACTCGCCGGTTAGTGGAGTCGTATATTTAATTAAGAAACGAATTTCGTTTCTTAATTTGCCCATACCCTTAAATAATCGACTTCACGCCGGAAATTTATCATGACCAATAGAAGAGATTTTTTACGTCAGGCCACCGTTGCCGCCACCGCCATGGCCACCAGCGGTACCGCGCTTATGGCAAGCGCTTCACTTAGTCAGGCGGCAACGCCAGACGAGACAAAGGTCGGTGTAAAACCGCCGAGGCGTATCATCGCGCTCGAAGAACATTTTATGCTGCCGGAGTTTGTAGGCTATCTGGGCGAAACGCGGCAAAACATCCGCCCGTCGTTGTTCGATAAAGTGGTGCCGATTCTCTCAGACTTTGGTCAGGGGCGTCTGGAGGTCATGGAGACTAATGGGGTCGATTTTGCCGTGCTCTCGCTTTCCGGGCCGGGTGTACAGGTTGAGCCAAACGCGGCAAAAGCCGTACGGCTGGCAAAATACGCCAACGATCGTCTGGGTGCCGAGATGCAGCGGAATCCAAAACGCTACGGCGGATTCGCCCATCTGGCAATGCAAGACCCCAAAGCCGCCGCCGATGAACTGGAACGATGCGTTAAAGATCTTAACATGCAGGGGGCGATGATTAACGGCGAAACGGATGGACTTTACCTCGACGATCGCCGCTATGATATTTTCTGGGAACGCGTGCAGGCGCTTGAAGTGCCGATTTATATTCATCCCGGAAATCCGCCTGATTATCCGCATATGTACACCCAGCACCCTGAGATGTGGGGGCCGGTATGGAGCTGGGCGGTAGAAACATGCAGTCATGCGATGAGATTGATATTCAGCGGGACCTTCGATAGATTTCCTGGGGCAAAAATTATCCTGGGACACATGGGGGAAACGCTGCCTATCCAACTGTGGCGTCTCGACAGCCGCATCGCCACCGCCAATCTGAAATATACCTTGCAGCATCCACCGTCGCATTACGCGCGCAGCAACATCGTGATTACTACCTCAGGTGTATGCTCCGACCCTGCCCTTCGCTGTGCGCTGGACTCATTGGGGGAAGAAAACGTCATGTTCTCGATAGATTATCCGTTCGAGAATACTGCAGTGGCCACCGACTGGATCAGAAAAGCCAGGCTGACCGACGCGGAGAGAAACGCCGTGGCGTGGGGCAATGCTTCGCGCATTCTCAAAATAACTTGAGAAACTGAATGAGAAATTAAGAAACTGAATGAATAGGCTTTTTTGAGTGGTTGAAATGGGGGCTGCCTATGGAGGCATTGTTGCCGCCTGTGGGGTGCCAGTCAAAAATTCGGCTGCGCCCGCATGGCTCTCAAGCCAGCCTTCGGGCTGGTTTGTTTACACAGCCCCCCAAATTCCAGACACAAAAAAAGCCGCTAATTTCTTAGCAGCTTTCTTGTGTTGTTTATGGCGGAGGAGGAGAGATTCGAACTCTCGAATGGTTTCCCATCGCCGGTTTTCAAGACCGGTGCCTTCAGCCGCTCGGCCACCCCTCCGCAACGGAACGCACTATAAACATAGCTCATCACCTTGTAAAGCCGGAATTGATTCATTTGCCTGAAAAACCGCCTTTCGCGCATCAAGTGCTGATTTTATCGTCATTTTAGCGCCTTTTGTCGATTTCCTGACCGCGAATAATGGGGTATCTCTGCTTTCCTGATTCATTAAGCGTAAAGAACCGGCTTAGGGGGTAAAGAAGGGTAAACCTCCTTTGTGAGCCAGGAGCAACTCTCTATTATCTCATCCTGAATGCTTTTTCATCGACTTCAATTCTGTCGCTAAGCGAGATTAAAAAATGGATCGTATCGTTGCCTCTTCTTCTTCACGCGCGGGCTCGTTGCTCAGCACGCATCGAGTGCTACGTAATACTTATTTTCTGCTGGCGCTGACGCTCGGCGTCTCCGCAATTACTGCCACAGCAAGCACCGTACTGATGTTACCGTCTCCCGGCATGCTGCTGACGATAGTTGGCTTTTATGGGCTGATGTTCCTGACCTATCGCATGGCCGATCGCCCTGCGGGTATTTTGTGCACTTTCGCCCTGACCGGTTTTATGGGTTATACGCTGGGGCCGTTGCTGAGCTCACTGCTCGCAGCGGGCGCAGGTAACATCATCATGCTGGCTCTCGGGGGGACTGCGCTGGTGTTCTTCTGCTGTTCGGCATACGTGCTGACCACCCGTAAGGACATGTCATGCCTGTCGGGAATGATGATGGCAGGCTTTGTCGTGCTGCTGGTGGCGGTCGTTGCCAATCTATTCCTGCACATCCCAGCGCTGTCACTGGCGATTAGTTGCCTGTTTATTCTGTTCTCCGCCGGTGCCATCCTGTGGGAAACCAGCAACATTATTCACGGCGGCGAAACTAACTACATACGCGCCACAGTCAGCCTCTACGTTTCACTTTACAACGTGTTCGTAAGTCTGTTGAGTATTCTGGGCCTGTCATCACGCAGCAACTGATAGTTTCTTATTACCGGCCCAGTTATCAAGCCCTGCCTTAGGCGGGGCTTTTTCTTTGGCTGGAGGCGCTTTTTTGCTAAACTTGCGCCCTGCTTTCAAGATTTCGAAGTTAGAGGTTATATGTTGGAGTTTAACGGCCAGGTTATTGAGACTGACGCCAAAGGTTACCTGAAAAACAGCGCAGACTGGCACGAAGCGCTGGCCCCGATTCTGGCAAGCCAAGAAGGCATTGTTCTGACAGACGCACACTGGGAAGTGGTGAATTTTGTGCGCAGCTTTTACCTGGAATTCAATACCTCTCCGGCTATCCGCATGCTGGTAAAAGCCATGGCGCAAAAGCTTGGGGAAGAGAAAGGCAACAGCCGCTATCTCTATCGCCTATTCCCTGAAGGTCCAGCCAAGCAGGCAACCAAAATAGCCGGACTGCCAAAACCGGTAAAATGTATCTAACAGCGCAGGCTGGCGATTCTGGAATCAGTGGCGAATACTGAATCCTTCAAATTCTACCAGCGCCTTAGGCTCGGTTAAGAGTTTATCGACCCTGGCATACTGCGGACCGCCCTGCTTCAGCCACTCGAGTAATTGTTCGATTTCCGGCTGCTCGCCACACGCAACAACTTCGACGCTGCCGTCGTCCAGATTTTTGGTGTAACCGGTCAAGCCGAGCGCTTTGGCTTTTTGCTGAGTGGCATAACGAAAGCCGACGCCCTGCACTCGGCCATAGACGTAAGCGGCTATACTGGTTTTTGGCATAATTATCTCCTCATAGCGATGAGATCCGTTGCATTCTCTGCTTCATGCTCGGACAATGTCGCTCTTTTTTGTCTCCAGACTGATTGAACCTAATTATATGACTGCACGTTTGTATCTGGCCAAAGGCCGTGAAAAATCCCTTCTTCGTCGTCACCCGTGGGTGTTTTCCGGGGCGGTACTTCGCGTCGAAGGAAAGGCACTTTCCGGCGATACTATTGATATTGTAGACAATCAGGGAAAATGGCTCGCCACCGGCGCCTATTCTCCTCAGTCTCAGATTCGGGCTCGCGTCTGGAGCTTTAAGCAGGACGAAGCTATCGACATCGATTTCTTCATCCGCCGTTTGCAGCAGGCACAAACCTGGCGTAACTGGATTGCCAAACGTGACGGCCTTGACGGTTACCGCCTGATTGCCGGTGAGTCCGACGGACTGCCGGGTATTACCATCGACCGTTTCCAGAATTTCCTGGTATTACAGCTGCTGTCTGCGGGTGCAGAATATCAGCGTGCCGCCCTGCTGAGCGCGCTGCAACACTGTTATCCGGAATGTGCAATCTACGACCGTTCAGACGTAGCCGTGCGTAAGAAAGAAGGCCTTGAGCTGACTCAGGGTCTGATTCTCGGCGAAACTCCACCTGACCTGCTGCCCATTCAGGAACACGGCATGAGCCTGCTGGTGGATATCAAAGGCGGCCACAAGACCGGTTTCTATCTGGACCAACGTGACAGCCGACTGGCGGCGCGTAACTATGCCGCGGGCCGTAAAGTGTTGAACTGCTTCTCTTATACCGGTGCATTTGCCGTCTCCGCACTGATGGGGGGCTGTGAGAAAGTGACTAACGTCGACACTTCCCAGGACGCACTGGATATTGCTAAAAAGAACGTTGAGCTTAACAAACTTGACCTGACAAAAGCGGAATTCGTGCGTGATGACGTGTTCCAGCTGCTGCGCAAATACCGCGCTCAGGGCGAACAGTTCGACATGATCGTTATGGACCCGCCGAAGTTCGTAGAGAACAAGAGCCAGCTGGCCAGCGCTTGTCGGGGTTATAAAGACATCAACATGCTGGCCATTCAGCTGTTGCGCCCGGGAGGCATCTTGCTGAGCTTCTCGTGTTCAGGGCTGTTGCCGACCGATCTGTTCCAGAAGATCCTGGCCGATGCCGCACTCGATGCGGGTCGCGAGATTCAGTTTGTTGAGCAATTCCGTCAGGCCGCCGACCACCCCGTGACCGGCGCGTATCCTGAAGGCCTGTACCTGAAAGGGTTTGCCTGCCTGGTTACGGCTTGATTTTTGCCGATTAGGCCCCATATCTCTTTCAAGATGCTATTTTGAGGAGGTCGCTATGTTAGCAAGCAAATATGGGGTCGCCAGCAAGTATGGTATTGGCCAGCAGGTGCGCCACAGAATGTTGGGTTATCTGGGCGTCGTTATCGACGTCGATGCCGAATATTCGCTGGAGAAACCTGCGGTCAGCGAGATTGAAGCCGACGATAAAATGCGTGCCGCCCCCTGGTATCACGTTGTGATGGAAGATGATGAAGGTCAGCCGGTCCATACCTATCTCGCCGAGATTCAAATCGACCACGAGGCGCGCATCGCACATCCAGAACAAAGTTCGCTGGATGATTTGGCGGAGTCCGTTCGCAGTCAGCTGCTGGCACCGCGCCTGCGCAACTAATTTGAGGTTACCCTCAATAGAAAAAACCGGTCCACGTTGACCGGTTTTTTTATGCCTGCGGTTTAACTCATACCTTAATGCGACAGCCCAAGGCGGGGGATTTCAATTTTCGGGCATCGGTCCATCACGACTTTGAGCCCTGCCTCTTTTGCCAGCACCGCCGCGTGCTCATTAATGACTCCCAGCTGTAGCCACAGCACCTTGGCCCCGATTGCAATCGCCTCCTGAGCAACGCCATAGGCCGCTTCAGGATTACGGAACACGTCCACCATATCGACGGGGTGTTTAATATCCTCTAACGTCGCCACTACGGTCTGCCCTAGTAACGTTTGCCCTGCCAGTTTTGGACTGACCGGCGTGACCTCGTACCCTTGGCTGAGCAAATATTGCATGACGCCATAACTAGGACGGGAAGGATTATCGCTGGCACCCACCAGGGCTATTGTTTTGATTTGCTTTAGAATTTGACTGACTTCGCTGTCTTGCACGGATTTATCTCCTTCACGATAAGGTTTCCTAAGTGTAATCCAGTCTGACCAGAGTGAAGGTGTTTTCACCTCGCAAATTGAGAAGACAGTTGTTTCATCGCCAGGAATAAAAATACATTTTGTAAAACTTTGACACAATATAAGCAATATTCAATAATGAGAGAGTGAGTTATTGAGGTCTGGAGAGAAAGATGAATCTTGGTTTTATGGTTGCCGGTATTTTTATGGCTAACCTGATAGCGCCCGCTTACGCATTAAGCCTTAAGCTATCGCCAGAAGTCGATCTCCTGGTTGTGGATGGAAGACTGGTTTCAGGGCCAATTTTAAAGGGCGCAGACAGTCTGGAGTTAGATGCAGGGCAGCATCAGATATTATTTCAGATAAGCAAACCCCTTCCGCAGGTGACCGCGGTTTATCACTCCCCGCCGATCATTGTCGCCTTTGATGCCAGGAATTTGCACGCGGTCAGCATCCGTTTACCTTCCTTGACAACCGAACAGGAAAGTCGTGATTTCAGCCAAAAAATGAATATCACTTTAATCGACGAAAAAGGGAATCAGATAGACTATCGACAGGACCGGCTTACGGGGCTACGAACTCACGATGCCACGAGCCTTGAAGCCGCGATGAACCAGTATAATTTATCGGGCCAGAGTGCCTCAATACCCGCCTTTGCGCTGTCGAAAAAAAGCGCGATGACGCTTAACGCCAGCAACCAGAGGCCAGAATCAGCTCGAATAGAGGGCAATGCCAGCGAGGTTTACCTCTCATTTTCTCTGTGGTCTATGTTGCAACATGACACTCGCAGCAGTACGACGGCGAAATGGTTTTCTGCTCAGTAATCTGACAATTGTCACGAATAAGGCCTGCCTGACGACATTTCCCCGCTTTATGCTTCCCTGAAAATCCGAGTTTAAGTAATCTATCAGTCATACTTTTCTCAAAGGCCAGGCTGATGGAATACACCACTCGCACGATTACAAAACAAAAACATATCGCCCTAGTCGCGCACGATCACTGTAAAAACAACCTGCTGAGCTGGGTAGATGCCAACAAGGCTCAGCTTGGCGAACATGTGCTCTACGCGACCGGTACCACGGGTAATCTGGTGCAGCAAAATACCGGCCTGCCGGTTACCAGCATGCTGAGTGGTCCGATGGGCGGGGACCAACAGGTGGGTGCATTGATTTCGGAAAGCAAGATTGATGTGCTGATTTTCTTCTGGGATCCGCTGAATGCCGTCCCTCATGACCCAGACGTTAAAGCTCTGCTGCGACTGGCGACCCTGTGGAATATCCCGGTCGCCAACAACCGCTCGACCGCCGATTTCCTAATCCAGTCTCCCCTGTTCAAAGAGGATGTTGAAATCAGCATCCCAGATTATCAGCGTTATCTGCAGGACCGCCTGAAATAATCTCAGAATAAACGCGTCGCGCATGATGTGGGCGACGCGTTTTAACCGTTACGGCTTACGCTGCGTGGGCACCCCCAGCGCCTCTAACTGCTCAATAAATACCGAGGGTCGCTCTTTGTCCTGCATCAGCCAGACCTGATGTTTCGCTCGGGTGATCGCCACATACAGCAGTCGACGCTCTTCCGCATCGGCAAAATCCTCTGGTTTAGGCAGTAACACTTCCTCCATCACTGACTCACGCGCCGCTGCCGGGAAACCGTCTTTGCCTTCATGCAGTCCAACAATTATCACGTATTCCGCCTGCTGACCTTTGCTGGCATGAATGGTCATAAAATCGAGATTCAGTTTAGGCCAACGCGTCGCCGCCTTTTCCAGCACTTCAGGCCGTAAGTGATGATAACGGGCCAGAATCAGGATCCGATCGTCGTCCTCAGCGAAACCACTCAGCTTGTCGAGCAGTTTCTCAATCTGGTCTTCCGGGAGTATGACGACGTTCTTTTTATTGCCCCGAGTGAGGCTGTTAAGCGGTTTTTTTAGCTGATGAGGATTCTGCAATACGAAACGATTGGCAATCTCTCCGATTCTGTCATTAAAGCGATAAGTGGTATCCAGTGCGCACTGGGCGCCTTCACCAAAGTGATGGGCAAACGCGGTGGTCAGCTCAAGCTCGGCGCCGCTAAAGCGGTAAATCGCCTGCCAGTCATCCCCAACTGCAAACAATGCCGTCTGGCTGTTTTGCTTACGCAGTGCGGACAATAGCCGTGCACGCTGCGGCGAAATGTCCTGAAATTCATCGACCAGAATGTGCTTCCACGGACTGACGAAACGGCTCTTTTCGAGGATATTGATGGCCTGATGGATAAGCCCGGAGAAATCGACGGCGTCCTCTTCTTTTAGTTTGGCTTTCCACGCTTTCATTAACGGAGCCATCAGGCGAACTCTTTTTTGGAAAAGCTCTCGCACCTCGTCAGAGGCCTGCTCAACCATCTCGGCTTGGCTGCCGCCGTGCGAGCGCATTAGCCCCAGCCATCGTTCGAGGCGACTCCCCAGCCGTTCGGCCAAGGCCTTGTTTTTCCAATAGTCGCCCTCAGGCACGTCCCACTCGAGCTCGTCAGTTAACCACTGACGCCAGCCGCTGGCCTGCGCTTTTTTTTCTGCGCACTGCTGCTGCCAGGTTTTCACCAGCAGGCTTCTGCACGCTTTGCTGTCGGTTTCGAGCTTACTGATTTTGGGGACTTTCTTGCTGCCTTCCTGAATGATTTGCAGCGCCAGTGCGTGGAAGGTTTTGGCTTTAATACCGTCAATCTGAAGTCGTTCTTTGATGCGGGTGTTCATTTCGTCTGCCGCCTGTCGCCCAAACGCCAGCAGCAAAATTTGTTCGGGGAGCGCTTCCTGACGACGCAGCAGCCAACCAGCCCGGGCCACCAGCACAGACGTCTTGCCGCTGCCCGCCCCCGCGAGCACCAGCACCGCGTCCTCACCGTTCACCACGGCGCGACACTGACTGTCATTGAGCGGCGAGGTCTCGACGCTGTCAAAAAAGTCACGATTTTGGCTGATAACCTGCTCAGTCCACGCCAGATTGCGCTGAACCACGCTTTGAGCGCCCTGATTCAGCCAGCGCAGGCAGGTTTCATAATCGTCACGGCAGTTGTCGAATTCGACAAGCCTTTCCACCGGAACCGGTATCGCTTCAAAGGCACGCTTAATTTTTGTCTGCACCTCGGCGAGACGTGAACGTTTGAACCAACTGTCCTGCTGCTCGATGCGGGTAATATTTTCAACCTGCTGCTGTAAAACGCCCGCACTGACCTCACTCATCTCCTGACTCCAGCTCTCCCATACCTTCAGCAAATGATGGTAGAACCTCTGCGTTTCCTGCCATTCAGTGCCATGCAGTCGGACCACCTTCTGCTCGGGAAGCTCGAACTCAAGCTCGCCCCAGACGATGCCGCGCTTGCAGCGGATGTTAATCAGCTGATTAAACGGAATCAGATAATGATGCTTATCGCCGCTGACCTCGACCCCCGCGTTCAGAAGCCGCACCCGATTGTAAGGGTGCTGTGCCAGATGCTTGCCAAATGATGTCGATTTCAGTTCCATGTTAATGCGCCATGTTTTTTAATTTTATGAGCGATACCCAAAGGGAGTTTACCTGCGATAGGCAGTGGCGCTCCAGCGCCAAAAACAGAGTAGAATACATAAGAGTAGGAATAAACGTAACGCAATGGCGTTGGAAAGCTTAAATCAAAGACGGGACTTTTTATGCGTACTGTACTGAACATTCTCAATTTCGTGTTGGGTGGTTTCTTCACCACTCTCGCCTGGCTGTTTGCCACTCTGGTCAGCATTGTGCTGATTTTTACGCTGCCCCTGACCCGCTCCTGCTGGGAAATCACCCGCCTTTCATTTTTGCCTTTTGGTAATGAAGCGGTACACGTTGATGAATTATATCCTGAAAAACGCAATGTGCTGCTTTCTGGCAGCGGTACCTTGCTCAATATCTTCTGGCTGATTTTCTTCGGCTGGTGGCTGTGTCTGTCTCACATCATCGCCGGCATCGCCCAGTGCATCAGCATCATTGGTATCCCGGTCGGCATCGCCAACTTCAAGATTGCCGCGATAGCCCTGTGGCCAGTGGGCAGACGCGTGGTGTCCGTTGAGATGGCAAAACAGGCCAGAGAGGCGAGCGCCGCGCGTTTAAGAAATAACGGACGTATCCGCTGAACCTATAATTAACCTTCTTGCTGGAGTACTCCGTGCTTTCAATTGCGCCAGGTTTGAGACGCTATGCTTACAACAGTAATTTGCTGTACAGCATTCGTATTTTTATCGCACTTGCGGGGACCGTTGCCGGTCCCTGGCTACTTTCTCAACCTAAACTGACCATTCCGCTCACGCTCGGCGTCGTAGCGGCCGGATTAAGCGATCTGGATGACAGGCTAGCGGGTCGCCTTCGTAACCTGCTGATCACACTTGTCTCTTTCTTTGTCGCCTCGGTGTCGGTAGTACTGCTTTTTCCTCATCCGTGGCTGTTCGCCGTGGGTCTGGCGCTGTCTACCTGTGGCTTTATTCTGTTGGGTGCGTTAGGACAACGTTATGCCACCATCGCCTTTGGCGCGCTGCTGATTGCCATCTATACCATGCTCGGCATTAATAACGTTTATCAGGTCTGGTATGAGCAATCTGCGCTGCTGTTGACGGGTACCGTATGGTATTACCTGCTCACGCTGACTGGACACGTGCTTTTGCCGATTCGCCCACTACAGGATAATATTTCACGCTGCTATCAGAAACTGGCGGTGTATCTGGATGCAAAATCCACCCTGTTTGACCCCGATCAAGAAGGTGATAACAGCAAACAGCTGGTCAATCTGGCGATGGCTAACGGCCAGTTAGTGACCACGCTGAATGAGACCAAAACCGCGTTGCAGAGCCGCTTAAAGGGTGACCGCGGTCAGAAGGGAACCCGCCGCACGCTGCAATATTATTTTGTGGCACAGGATATACACGAACGCGCCAGTTCGATTCACGTCAACTATCAGCGGCTTTCCGAACAGTTTCACCACACGGATATTTTATTCCGTCTGCAAAGACTCATGAGTATGCAGTCGGTAGCCTGTCAGCAGCTTTCACAGTGCATTCTTTATCGCCAAAAATATCAGCACAATCCACTGTTCGAGCGCGCCTTTGTTCGACTGGGTGAGGCCATCGAGCGTCAGATGGCGCTCAGCCCGGACAGTCGTCTTATCAAGGCATTACGTCACCTGATTAAAAACCTCCGCGCCATAGATGCCCAATTGTCTAACATCGAGTCAGAGCAGGCGCTGTCGGAAGCGGCGACCGCCGGACCTAAAACCTTTGCCGATGACAAACTCACCGGATTTCAGGATATCTGGCTGCGTATTTCGCGCCATCTGACGCCAAAGTCTGCGCTATTTCGCCACGCGGTGCGTATGTCTGCGGTGCTGCTTTTTGGCTATGCGTTTATTCAGATAAGCGGACTGAGCCACGGCTACTGGATCCTGCTGACCAGCCTGTTCGTCTGCCAGCCAAACTATAGCGCCACGCGAAGAAGATTGGCGCTGCGCGTTGTTGGCACATTAGCGGGCGTCGCGTTAGGCATGCCGATTCTGTATTTCATTCCTTCTCTCGAAGGACAAATGATTTTAATCGTCATCTGCGGGATGCTGTTTTTCACCTTTCGCAGCGTGCAATACGCACATGCCACGATGTTTATCACGCTGTTGGCGCTGCTGCTGTTTAATCTGATGGGACAAGGGTTCGAGGTTGCCATACCCCGAATCATCGACACGCTAATAGGTTGTCTGATTGCCTGGTTCGCCGTCAGCTTTATCTGGCCCGACTGGCGTTTTCGCCAGCTACCGACGGTGGTTAACAAGACCTTTTATGCTAACTGTCGCTATCTGGATGCCATTTTGGTTCAGTATCATCAGGGCAAAGACAACGGTCTTGAATATCGTATTGCCAGAAGGGATGCACATAACTGTGACGCAGAATTGGCGTCGGTTGTCTCGAACATGACCTCCGAGAAAGATAACGACAGAGACACGCTTGACGCGGCTTTCCGCCTGCTGTGCCTGAATCACACCATGCTCAGCTATATATCCGCGCTGGGCGCACACCGCGAAAAGCTTGAAGACAGTGAAACCTTGACGCTGCTTGATGATGCAACGCGCTATGTCGATAGCGCACTGCATCATGAAGGGACAGATGACTCTCAGGTCAAAGAATTGCTTCATACGCTCTCCGAACGTATTCAAGCCAAAACGACGGCGTCGGACACCAAAGAGCAACTAGTTCTGCAACAAATTAGGCTACTGCTGGAACATATTCCTGAAATGACCAGCCTTAATAATAAAATTTCCCCAGCCGGGAAAGGGCCTAACGTTTAAGCGCTCAAGCCGCTAAAACAAGGCCAGCGGAGAACCTGTGTTTTCCGCTGGCCCGACACTAGGCCCTTATCCCCTGCTCTTCCTGAGTAAAGATATTAAACCAGTCGGTCAATCTGGCGCGCGACGGGACGGGCAACACCGACATGTGATACCCCAGAATCGCCCCTTCGAGGGCAAATAGCGTAAGGATGCCCGGCACCTTTTTCACTGAGCAGAGTTTAACGTAGGTTTTAATGGCCCCCTGCATTCGAAGTTCGGCGGAATTTTTAACGCCAATCTGCCACAGCATTCGCTCCATCGATAAATTGATATTCGGCAAATCCTTTAGCCTCCTCGGATCGTTCTTCTTCGCTGCCTTTTCAATTTGCATCCCCCGAATAGCATCATTCGCCAGCTTAATCAGCCGCTCAGGCTGCTGCCAAAGTGACTCACCCACCTGAAAATAGCGCAACAGGATCTCGATACCTCGTTTGTGATAAACAAACTGCCGCATAGCCATCTGCCTCATTATTTCTTCGTTTTCATTGGTGGCGCGCAGATACAGCTCTCCGTCCGCCACCAGCGCAAACATCGCATCACCGTACGACAGGCTGTACCCCCCGAATTGAGGCCGAGAATGAATCACACCCAAAGGTGATAACAAAGCTATGGATTGAGCAATCTTTTTTTTAGTTTCATTTAACATATTGATTTCCTTATCGCTTAATTCAAACGAAGTGAGATTTGATACTACATGAACCCTTTAAGCAAAATACTCAAACCCTCTTACGCAGCCAAATCTAAACTCTCTTTCTCGACGATTAACTTCAAGAGTTGCGAGATATCTTGGAAAAATTAGGTTGATCTCTCGCCATATGCACAGTACTGTATATCCGTACAGTAACTAACTGGTGGAACAACACTATGCGAACTCATCATCGTCATCATTCTCATTTCAGTCAGCATCCTTTATCGGCAAACGCGACGCCAATATGCCAAAATTCAACGGCTAACAGTGGCTTACTGAGCGAGTTCGTCTATAGTGAAAATCAGCCAGCTTTGACGCAATTGCTCTTACCGCTGCTCCATCATCTCGGTGCACAGTCTCGCTGGCTGCTTTGGCTTACTCCAACCCAAAAACTGAGCCGTCGCTGGTTGGCCCAATCGGGTTTACCCGTGGACAAGATAGTTCAGGTGAGTCAGCTTGAAGGTATTGCATCCGTCGATGCCATGGAGCGCGCTTTATTAACAGGTAACTACAGTGTAGTACTCGGTTGGCTGCCAGAATTAAGTGACTCAGATCGCAAAAGATTACAAGTCGCTGCAGAAACCGGAGGATCTTATGGCTTCATCATGAAGCCCCTGGAAGATCGATTTTCAGGTGCCGGACAACCTCCAGCAGTAAAAATTCATTCCTCCGTGTACCATTAATTCAATTTAGGAGTAATCTGACAAAAATAATCCGTTTATTAGTGATTCGTGCTGATTATCGCGCCGGAGCCAGTAAAAACGGGTGTTTTTGAGGTTTAAAAACACATAGTTTCGTCAACATTTTGTCTATGATGTTAAGAAATGTGTACATTTTCCCGTTTTTTTCCTGAGCGTAATCACATCAAGCTTGTAACTTTCTCGCCACGTTGTAGACTTTAGTTCGCCAAGGTTGCTCTTATAATGCCTACGAAAAGTGGCAAGTACCTAAGTGAAGCAATAACTTGGACGAAGGAATTTAACCAAGGGCTTAAAGCTTAAAGCTCAATTGCCTATTTGGATGATAACGAGGCGCAAAAATGAAAAAGACAGCTATCGCATTAGCAGTGGCACTGGCAGGTTTCGCTACCGTAGCGCAAGCCGCACCGCAAGATAACACCTGGTACACCGGTGGTAAATTGGGCTGGTCCCAGTATCACGATACTGGTTTCGCTAATGCTTACAATGGTATTGGCAACGGTCCAACTCACGACAGCCAACTGGGTGCCGGTGCGTTTGTAGGTTACCAAGCGAACCCATACCTGGGCTTCGAACTGGGATATGACTGGCTTGGCCGTATGGCTTACAAAGGCAGCGTAAACAACGGCGCATTCAAAGCACAAGGCGTTCAGCTGACTGCTAAACTGAGCTACCCACTGACTGACGATCTGGATATCTACACTCGTCTGGGTGGTATGGTTTGGCGTGCAGACGCTAAAGGTAACTTTGGCAACGGCAACCGCGTAAGCGACAACGACACCGGTGTTTCTCCACTGGCTGCAGTTGGTTTCGAATACGCACTGACCAAAAACTGGGCAACCCGTCTGGATTACCAGTGGGTTAACAACATCGGTGATGCTGCTACCGTGGGTGCACGTCCTGATAACGCAACTCTGTCTGTCGGTGTTTCTTACCGTTTCGGCCAGGGTGAAGCGCCAGCTCCAGTTGTTGCTCCAGCACCAGCTCCAGCTCCAGTTGTTCAGACTCACAAGTTCACTCTGAAGTCTGACGTTCTGTTCACCTTCGGCAAATCTACTCTGAAACCAGAAGGCCGTCAGGCACTGGATCAGCTGTACACCCAGCTGAGCTCACTGGATCCGAAAGACGGTTCAGTCGTGGTTCTGGGTTACACCGACCCAGTAGGTTCAGAAGCATCTAACCAGAAACTGTCTGAGCAACGCGCTCAATCAGTAGTGGATTACCTGGTATCTAAAGGTATCCCTTCTAACAAGATCTCTGCACAGGGTCGCGGTGAAGCAGATCAGCTGACCGGTAGCTTCGGTTACAAATCTGGTCGTGCTACTAAAGCTCAGATCGCAGCCTTCGCACCTAACCGTCGCGTAGAAATCGAAGTTAAAGGTATCAAAGACGTTGTTACTCAGCCACAGGCTTAAGTAATAGCGCTATCTTCTGATAGACCTGACTTTAAAAACCCCGCATTGCGGGGTTTTTTTTATGGCGTAAAAAGAGATAAAACAGCAGGCGGGGTGTAACCAGACGCATAAAGGGATCGCGTTAGCTTTCTTTGTTGTCGAGGATCTGCAAAAGATCCTGCTTGAGCGAAGACATTTGATTGGCGTACTTTTCTTTGCGTTCCGCATCTTCGAGCAGCTGAATGATGGTGTCCGACAGGGTAACGCCACGCCGCTGGGCCAAGGCAGCCAGTCTCTGCCAGACCAGAAACTCGAGATCGATAGACTTTTTACGCGTGTGCTGATGCTCCGAATTGAAATGACGCTTACGACGCGCACGAATAGTCTGCTTCAGACGATTATCCAGCGCTTTACTCATGTGGTTATCTATCCACTCGAGCACTTTGATCGGTTCGTTTTCTAATCGGAGAAGCTGCTCCACAGCATCCTGCGCCGCACTGTTCTCGATGTGGCGGGTGATCCTTTCACCTTCGCGGTGTTTTTTTACCAGATACTTCCATTTCCAACCGCTCTCAAGGTTTTCCAGTTGCTGATATTTCATCGCAGGCTCTTCTGTGACCATCTAACGTTGATAAGCATAGCAGCATTATGTCACTTTTTTCCCTAAATATGTCACGACATTACCAGAGGTAAGTGGTTAAATTTCACCCATAAACTGCATAATGTCACATCTGCATGGGCTAACCGTGACTCTCGTGGTATGCAGCACGGCTTATTCTTGTATAATCGCCCTTTCCCTTTTGAAGACTACAGCTAACACATTGACCAATAACCGACTTGATTGGCAGCTCTTACTGCCGGACTCTACGCCATACCAGACAATTTTTGCTACAGCGGATCAGTTGGCCCCGGTCGATTTTTCCCTTATTCAGCCTCGTCTTGAGAATGGACTTTCCCTTTTCTGCTTCCCTAATTCGCGCACGCGTTTTATGACGGTCAAAGGCCAGGAAAGTCGCGATTATCTCTCGCGTCTGGCCTCTGTCGTTAACGACCTGCTGCCAGAAGCTGAAGAAATTGTCGGCAGCCAGTACCATATTGACGGACGTCACGTTCAGGTACTGCCCGCACAGGACCCAACGGCCCCTTTCAGCGGAACGTCGAGCTGTCTTTATCAGGAATGGATTGAACCCGAGCAACTCTTTGGCTGTGTCCGCATCTATAAGGACCAGATTGAGCTTCAGCCCGGTTTAATTCATCAGGTTAATGGCGGCGTACTGATCCTGTCTATCCGCTCGCTGCTGGCCCAGCCGTTGCTGTGGCTGCGCCTTAAGCAGATGATCACCCAGGAAAGCTACCATTGGGTTTCTCCCGATGAAACACGCCCGCTGCCGGTAAATATTCCGCCGATGCCGTTAGACGTTAAGCTTATCCTGGTTGGCGATCGCGTCTCTCTGGGCGAGCTAAATGATATGGAGCCGGAGCTGCTGGAGTCGGCGTTCTACGGTGAGTTTGAAGCTGACCTGCCTCTGGCCGACAATGACGACATGGAAAAATGGTGTGCCTATGTCAATACGTTGGCCGACGAACTCGAGATCCCGCGCCTTGCCGCCGACGCATGGCCTGAGTTGTTCAAGGCTGCGGTGCGCTTTAGTGGCGATCAGGGCTGCTTGCCCCTTTGCCCAACCTGGCTCTCGGCTCAACTGAGCGAGGCCGAGCTTTATAATGACGATCCTGAGCTCACCGCCAAATCTTTCGACGCGGCGATTTCGACCCGCGCATGGCGTGAAAGCTATCTTCAGGAGCGTATGCAGGATGAAATCGAGCTGGGTCAGATTCTGATCGAGACCGATGGAGAAGTGATTGGTCAAATTAACGGCCTGTCGGTGCTGGAATATCCGGGGCATCCGCGCGCCTTCGGTGAACCTTCACGTATTAGCTGCGTTGTGCATACCGGTGATGGAGAATTCACCGACGTAGAACGTAAGGCAGAGCTTGGCGGCAATCTTCATGCTAAAGGCATGATGATTATGCAGGCCTTCCTGATTGCCGAACTGGAGCTCGATCAGCCGCTCCCCTTCTCTGCCTCGATTGTGTTCGAGCAGAGCTATGGTGAGGTTGATGGCGACAGTGCCTCGCTGGCCGAACTGTGTGCGCTGATCAGTGCGTTGGCGATGCAGCCTATCAATCAGCAAATCGCGGTGACGGGTTCGGTTGACCAATTCGGCAACGTACAGCCTATCGGCGGGGCCAATGAAAAAATCGAAGGATTCTTCGAGGTTTGCCAACGTCGTGGATTGACCGGCAAGCAAGGCGTGATTATTCCTACGGCTAACGTACGCAATCTCTGCCTGCACCCGCAGGTTATTGAAGCGGTTCGAGATGGCAAGTTCCACCTGTGGGCGGTTGAGAATGCGGCCGATGCGCTGCCTATCCTGACCGGTTTACTCTTTACGAATCAAGAGGAAAACGAGGAAAGTCCGACGCTGTTGGGACTTATTCAGGAGAGGATTGCTCAGGCAACCTTATCCGAGCGCCCTCGTTATCCGTGGCCACTGCGCTGGTTAAATTGGTTTTCGCACAGCTGATCGGACTTGTTCGGCTTACAGCTGTTAGCTAAGATGCGTGCTTCAACAAAATAAGGCTTACATACAACATGGTAGATAAACGCGAATCCTATACGAAAGAAGACCTCGTAGCCTCTGGCAAAAGCGAACTTTTCGGAGCAGGTGGACCACCATTGCCGTCGGGCAATATGCTGATGATGGACCGCATCGTCAAAATGACCGAAGACGGCGGTAGCCACAATAAGGGTTATGTTGAAGCCGAATTAGATATCAATCCCGATCTGTGGTTCTTCGGATGCCACTTCATCGGCGATCCGGTGATGCCTGGTTGTCTGGGTCTGGACGCGATGTGGCAGTTGGTCGGTTTCTATCTCGGCTGGCTGGGTGGCGAAGGCAAAGGCCGCGCACTGGGCGTTGGCGAAGTGAAATTCACCGGTCAGGTGCTGCCAACGGCTAAGAAAGTGACTTATCGTCTGAACTTCAAACGCGTGATCAATCGTAAACTGATCATGGGTGTGGCAGACGGTGAAGTGTTGGTTGACGGCGAAGTTATCTATACCGCCACTGACCTGAAAGTGGGTCTGTTCAAAGACACCGCCGCTTTCTAAAAAATAAAGCGTTACCCAGGTAATTTTGGATTTAGGCAACATGGCAAAAGAGTGAATTTCAGGAGCTTACACAAACAAAAGTAGGTGACTGGGGGGCATCAGAGACGCCAACGCAGCAGAAATTCCAGATATGAAGGGTAAAAAACCTCCGCAGTTTGCTGTCAAATTGCGGAGGTTATCCTTTTACTGTCAGGGGTAGACTTAAGCGTTAACTGCCCTAACCTCCATGGCCTCTCGCCAACCTCCAAGCCAGTGTGACCGCGCATCTAGCGATTGGTAAGGACAAATTTCTTTCGAACGTCCTACAATACCTGCTTGGTATCCACGTGATTGTGCCCGTTCCAGGCGATCGCGTTTTTGTCTCTTCATGCCTCGTGTCCCTCATTATTCAGGTCAAGTGGAAAGAAAACAGTGTCCGCTTAACTGCGTCCACACCTAACAAATAGCCCCGATTCTCCCGTAGGTCAATGCGCAAAATTCACGCCACTGTCACAATATTGCGCTATCTTTATTGATTGCGCGCAAGCTAATCGCGCAGCTAAAGCCTCAGGCACCTGATCGTCAATAAAAAAATCCCGCCCCCTGAATGACCAGGAAGCGGGATTTTTTATCGAACTAATAAAAAGAATTTATCTTATTTGCAGGGCGATGCTGTTGGCTTCTTGTTCCCAACCCGTCGCCAAGGTCCTGACCAGCGCATCATAACCATCCTGATTCTGCTTCAGCTCGATATTGAAGTTATGCTGGCTGACCTGCCCATCACGCGTAAGCGTCCATGTGCCGCTGATGACGGCCTTGCCGTCATAGCGCCCATGGAACCCTGTTACGTTCACAGAAAGCTGCTCCTGATTGCCATCACTGGCCTGTTGGCCTGATACAACCCAACCCGGCAGATTGCGGCCGAGGTAGGTTTGCAGAGTCTGCTGCAGCTGTTGGTCAAGCGGACTGGCCCACAGGTTATTGGCCGCCATCACGTACTGCACGTCGTTAGTCTGGTAAACCAGACCCGAGGTACCGAGGAAGTCGGCCACGCTAACCTGAGAAATCCACAGCTTCGGTTTTTGTGCGGCAGGCGTTAGCCCACCGCCTGCACTCACTACCGCTACCGGTGCCGAACTGTTGACAGTCGGCAGTTGGTAATAGGTTTTTTTACCGTCGCTGCTACAGGCAGCCAGGAACAACGCTAAGACGACAGGTATCCATTTCATCATTTATTTGGCCTTCTTCGGCTGAGGATCATCTTGCCCTGGGGCGGCGAATACCAGCGCATTACTCTTATGATTCAGAGTCCTGAGCACTGGCTGCAGTTCACGTAGCGTTTCATCCAGACGCTGCATATCATCGACCATCTTGTTGTAGGCCGGTGAACCAGGCTGGAAGCCCTGCATGCTGCGATTAAGCTGCAACAGCGTTTTCTGCATATCCTGCGGCAGATTCTTCATCTCTTTGCTCGAGACAATGGCGTTGAGCGAGTCGATGGTTTTCTGCGTCGATTGCAGCGTTTTCTGACTCTGCGCCAGCGTCTTGGTCGCTTCCGTAATCATTGGATTCAACGGCAAGGCGTTGATCTTATCCAGGGTTGCCATCAGTTTCTGCTGGATCTGTGCCAGACCCCCACTCACCGTCGGCAACAGCGCCTGACCATCAATGGACTTCGGTCCGGTCCAAGGCTTGGCGTTAGGGTAGAAGTCCAGATCGACGTACAGCGAACCGGTAAGCAGGTTGGCAGATTTCAACGATGCGCGCAGACCATGCTTGAGCGCCGCCTGAAGCTGTTCATCCATGTTGAAGTTTTTACCCAGCAGTTTGTTGAAACGCTCAGGCTCGATGCGAATCAAGACCGGAATGCTGTAACCGCTGTCGATCTGGCTCGCCATACCAAACTTCTCATAAGGCACCTGGCCGACCGTACCCAAACGAATACCGCGGAACTCAACCGACGCGCCCGGCTGCAGACCACGCACCGAATCGCTGAAGAACAGCACATAGTCGGTATGGTTGGTATACAGAGAGTCCTGAATGCTGCGCTGGTCGTTGAACAGGGCATAGGACGCGCTGTTGTCGGCTTTGTTACCGGCCTCCCAACCGTCTGGCACGTCGAAGCTGACGCCACCGCTAAACAGCGTGGTGAGCGAGCCCATTTCGACGCGAATGCCGGCAGAAGACATATCAAAGTTCACCCCACTCTCTTTCCAGAAACGCACGTTGGTGGTCACCAGGCCATCATATGGCGCACGGATAAACAGCTGATAGCGAATCTTACGCGACTGCGGGTCGAAGTGGCTGGTTTCCACCGTCCCCACCTGGAAGCCGCGGAACAGCACCGGATCGCCTGGATTTAGCTGACCGGCACGGTCACTGGTCAGAATAACGCGAATACCCTGGGCGTCCGGAGAAGCCAACGGCGGTGCGTCGAGTAACTTATATTGCTCTTTCTCTTCGCCTTTAGATCCCGGCTGAAGCTGGATATAGGCGCCAGACAGCAGCGTGCCGAGCCCTGAAATCCCTTCACGCCCAATCTGCGGTTTCACGACCCAAAACACCGAGTCGTTCTTGAGCATTTTTTCCATGCCAGAATCGAGTCGTGCCTTGATAATGACCTGCTGTAGGTCAGCGCTCAGACTGACCGTTTCGACCTGCCCCACGTTAACGTTACGGCTTTTTATGCTCGTTTTACCGGCTTCAATGCCTTCCGCCGACGAGGTAATCAGTGTCACCTCCGGTCCCTGATGACTAAAGTGATAAAACAGGATCCAGCCGCCGATGAGGGCGGTCAGGATCGGGATTATCCACACTGGAGACCAGCGCTTGATACTCCCGACTTCGGCTTCACCCGAGGTGTTTTCATCCCGGGTGTGTTTATTTTCCGCCATCGCGTTGCTCCTTATTATCAAAGGTTCCTGAGCGATCCCAAATCAAACGGGGATCGAAAGTGGTTGCGGCGAACATCGTGAGGATCACGACCAATGCAAACAGCAAGGCGCCGATATCTGGATAAATACTCATTAACTGCCCCATTCTGACCAGCGCCGAGAGCACCGCGATAACGAAAACGTCAATCATCGACCAACGACCCACCAGCTCCACCACCTCATAGATGACGTGCTGCCTCTCGCGGTCGACCCGTTTGCGGCTTTGTGCGTCCCAGCACAGCCAGGCGATCGCCAACATTTTCAGCGACGGCACCATGATACTGGCGATAAAAATCACCATCGCTATCGGATAAGAGCCCTCTCCCCAAAGGAACACCACGCCCGCCATAATGGTCGAGGTCATCTTGGTTCCCAGTGACTGGGTAATCATGATAGGCATCAAGTTGGCCGGGATATACAGCATCAGCGACGTCACCAGCAGCGCCATGGTCCATTGTAGGCTGTAGCGCTTACGCGCATGTCCCTTGCTGGTACAACGCGGACACACTGACTGCTTTGCCGGCAGTATCGCCATGCAGCATTCGCAGGAGCGCAGCCCCTGCGAGAGGCCGCTTTGCCCAACGCGTAAAGGCTGAGCAATCGTCGGTGTCGGTGCCGCCTGATTCCACAGCCAGTAACGGTCTGTGCACTGGAATGCGCGTACCTGAAGTAAACAGAACAAAACGTAGGGAATAAAGCTGGTGCCGATCCCCACTTCACCGTAGGCGATAAGCTTAACAAAGCTCACTAATACGCCGGCGAGGAAAATCTCGACCATACACCAGGGTTTAAGGTGGAACAGGATCCAAGCGATACGAATCTTCCACGCCCTGGGTAGCGGCGCTCTTCCGCAGAGGATAACGATTGCCAGCATACAAAATGCCGGAATAAGCTGGACCACAATCATAAACAGCGACGCCATACTGGCGTAGTCATCTGCCACCAGCACCTGCGGAATTTGAATCAGGGTTATCTGGCTGGTCAGCCCTTTGACGTTCATGTTCACGAACGAGAACATATTCGCCAGCACCAGCATGAAGAGTGCACAAAGCGCGTAGCCAAGCGGCCTTTTACGCGGCTCTTTCCAGCGCGTGGTCAGCGTAGATTTACAACGAGGACAGCTGGCCTTTTGGCCATATTGCAGTGCGGGCAGCGTCACCAATAAATCACAGTCGGGACACAGTATGTGCGGGTCATGAGAGTGTGAACACACATTCAACTCCTCAATGGCGAAACACGGGGAAAACCGAAAACCTTACCGCCTTCCCTTCACTGGGAAAGCGGTAAAGCCAAGACGCAACCTTAGCCGTTTTTCTGGGCTTCAAGCGCTTCCCAACGCTCAAACGCCTGCTCTAATTCGAGCTCGGCACTGGCAAGGGCATTCAATACTTGCTGGGTTTCATCGTGAGGGCGCGTAAAGAAGTCGGCGTCACTCATCTGCTTACCGAGTTCTTCTATACGTGTTTCCAACTCACTGATTTTCTGAGGCAACTGTTCCAGCTCACGCTGTTGATTGTAGCTCAGTTTATTCGCAGTACGTTTTACCGGCTCAGCTTTTACCGCCGCCGCCGCTTTAGTCTCTACCGGTGCAGACTGACGCAGCACGCGCTGGGATTTACGCTGATGGTGCGCATCGTGATAACCGCCGACGTAGCTGTTAATCACACCGTCGCCTTCGTAGATCCAGCATTCGGTCGCGGAGTTGTCGACGAATTCACGGTCGTGGCTGACCAGCATAACGGTACCCTGGTAGCTGTCGATCAGCTCTTCCAGCAGTTCCAGCGTTTCTACGTCAAGGTCATTGGTTGGTTCATCGAGAATCAACAGGTTGCTTGGGCGCAGGAACAGTTTAGCCAGCAGGAGACGGTTACGCTCACCGCCAGACAGCGCCTTGACCGGGGTCATTGCGCGTTTTGGGTGGAACAGGAAGTCCTGCAGATAGCCCAGCACGTGACGTGAACGGCCGTTGACCATCACCTCTTGCTTGCCTTCTGCCAGGTTGTCCATCACGGTGCGTTCTGGGTCGAGCTCGGCACGGTGCTGGTCGAAGTAGGCAACTTCCAGCTTGGTACCGCAGTGAACGCGGCCGCTGTCGGCTTCGAGCTGACCTAACATCAGCTTGAGCAGCGTCGTTTTACCACAGCCGTTCGGGCCTACCAGCGCAATCTTGTCGCCACGCATAACCTGGGCGGTGAAATGGCTAACCAGCTGTTTACCAGACACATTGTAGCTGACGTCTTCCATTTCGAAGACAATCTTGCCTGAACGAACCGCTTCTTCCACCTGCATTTTGGCGGTGCCCATCACTTCGCGGCGCTCGGAGCGCTCGCGACGCAAGGCTTTCAGTGCACGCACGCGGCCTTCGTTACGGGTACGACGTGCCTTGATGCCCTGGCGGATCCACACTTCTTCCTGCGCCAGCTTCTTGTCAAATTCGGCATTTTGCAGCTCTTCCACGCGCAGCGCTTCTTCTTTGCTGGTCAGATACAGCTCATAGTTGCCCGGATAGGACACCAGCTTGCCGCGGTCGAGGTCGACAATACGCGTCGCCATGTTGCGGATGAAGGAACGGTCGTGGGAGATAAAGATAATGCTGCCCTGGAACTCTTTCAGGAACTCTTCCAGCCACGCGATACTTTCGATATCCAGGTGGTTAGTCGGTTCGTCAAGCAGCAGAACCTGCGGTGAGCTGACCAGCGCACGGCCCAGCGCCGCTTTACGCAGCCAGCCGCCGGACAGTGCAGAAAGCTCGGTATCACCGTCAAGACCCAGCTGCAGCAGAACTTCCGAAATACGGCTGTCGAGCTGCCACAGGCCCTGGTGATCGAGGATCTCCATAATCTGCGCCAGCTTGTTCATGTTCTTCTCACTCGGGTCGCTTTCGACCAGATGTGAAATCGCGTGGTAGGCTTTGAGATGCTCGGCCTGCTCGGCAACGCCTTCTGAGACGAAGTCAAATACCGTGCCGCCGATGTTGCGCGGAGGATCCTGCTGCAAACGCGCAACAATCAGGTCCTGCTCATACACAATGCGTCCGTCATCCAGCGGCACTTCGCGGTTGAGGATCTTCATCAGCGTTGATTTACCCGCGCCGTTACGCCCAACCAGACAGACGCGCTCGTTAGGTTCGATATGTAATTCAGTGTTGTCTAAAATGGGGGCATCGCTGAAGGACAGCCATGCACCTGACATGCTAATTAACGACATAGACTTTATTTTTCCTCGCCGGCATGAGTGAGCAGCCAGCAGTTGTGAATTTGGCGGTTACGGGCAAAATCCTGAGACAGCGTTTGGCCGGTTATCTCTTTTGCATTCAGACCCAGCTTGCTCAGACCCTCAAGATCCATCTGGAATCCGCGTTTGTTGTTAGAGAACATAATGGTGCCGTTGCGACGTAAAATGCGCTTGAGATCTTTCATCAGCGCCAAATGGTCGCGCTGCACGTCAAAACTTTCGGCCATACGTTTCGAGTTGGAGAACGTCGGAGGATCGATGAAGATCACGTCAAACTGTTCATCGGCGTTACTCATCCATGACAGGCAATCCGCCTGAATCAGACGATGCTGGCGACCCGTCAGGCCGTTGGCACGCAGGTTTTTCTCTGCCCACTCGAGATAGGTACGCGACATATCTACCGTGGTGGTGCTGCGCGCGCCGCCGAGACCGGCGTGTACGCTTGCGGTACCGGTGTAAGCAAACAGGTTAAGGAAGTCTTTTCCTTTACTCATTTCGCCCAGCATCTTGCGGGCAATACGGTGGTCCAGGAACAGGCCTGTATCGAGATAGTCGGTCAGGTTAACCCAGAATTTGGCCCCAAACTCTTCGACCATCAGGAACTCGCCCTTCTGCGCCAGCTTCTCGTACTGGCTGGTGCCTTTCTGGCGCTCGCGCGTTTTCAGCACCAACTGATTGGATGAAATATCCAGCACCGACAGCGTGGCATTGATCACGTCAAACAGACGCTGACGCGCCTTTTGCGCATCAATCGTTTTCGGTGGCGCATATTCCTGTACCACAATTTTGCTGCCGTAGCGGTCAACCGCCACGTTGTATTCTGGCAAGTCGGCGTCATACAGACGGTAGCACTCAATGCCCTGCTGCTTCGCCCACTTTTCCAATTTCTTAACATTTTTACGCAGTCGGTTAGCGAAATCTTCGGCAATCTGCGCCCCTGCTGTGCCTTGAGGATTCTCTGCCAGCTGGTAGTTCTTCTGCACACATTCGAGCGGACCGTTCTTCGCCTTGAATTGACGATCGGCGCGCAGCTGCAGACAGCTCAACAGCTCCGGCGAGGCGCTAAACAGAGAAAGCTGCCAACCGCCGAACTGCGTCTTGGCGATGCGACCCAGCAGGTTATGCAGGGCAATCAGCGCCGGTTCGCTCTCGAGACGTTCGCCGTAAGGCGGGTTGCTGATGAGCGTACCTACCGGGCCTTCCGGCAGAGGATTTTTCAGCTTGCCGACTTCTGCCGCGTCAAAGCTAATGAGCTCGGCCACGCCTGCACGACGGGCGTTGGACCGCGCCATCTCGATGACACGACGGTCGATATCAGAACCGAAGAAGCGAGAAGGGGTTTCCTGAATCGCGCGGCGCGTACGCACCTGTGCTTCAGTGGTCAGTTCACGCCACAGCGCTTCATCAAATTTAGACCAGGCGGTAAAGCCCCAATGCTGACGATGCAGACCCGGCGCACGATCGCCCGCGATCATCGCTGCTTCGATAAGCAGCGTACCGGAACCACACATCGGATCGACCATCGGTGTCCCGACCTGCCAGCCGGAACGCATCACGATCGCGGCTGCCAGGTTCTCTTTCAACGGAGCCTGACCGGTCAGATCACGGTAGCCACGCTGATGCAGACCTTCGCCGCTGAGATCCAGCGCAACGCTTGCAGTATCACGCTGCAAGAAGACGTTGACACGAATATCAGGCTGCTGTTTTGCGACGTTTGGACGCTGGTCAATCTTGCGGGTGAAGCTGTCGACGATGGCATCTTTAACCTTCAACGCGCCGTACTGGCTGTTGCGGATCTCGTCATTCAGGCCGCTGAAGTGCACGGCGAAGGTTTTTTCTACGCCGAAGATAGACGGCCAGTCAATTGCCATCACGCCCAGATAAAGGTCGAGATCGCTATGAACTTTAAATTCATTTAATGGAAGAAGGATGCGTGATGCCAGTCGGCTCCAGAGCAGACTCTTGTACATTAGGCGATCGTCGCCCTCAAAATGCACTCCCCCCTGCACCACTTTGCAGGCCTGCGCACCCAGCGTTTCAAGTTCGCTTTTTAATAGTTCTTCCAATCCACGCGCCGTGCTGGCAAACAAAGAGTTCATATTGACGTAATCACCTAGAAGTTATTTCCTACAATTAAAAACAGCCCTACCCATCAATCAGGCAAGGAGTGCCCTGAGTTCCTGACGTGAAGATTCAAGTTCTGCGGACAAAAGAGCGCGCATTATAGCTAATACTGCAAGATTGTCATAAAGTCTCTGGTTACTATTCAAAAAGAGACCTATCCCGCATCATAAGCATCCTGTTAAAGGTCTGCTGATGGCGCGGCCTGGAGCCCAAAGTGATTACCCTGTCGAGATTATACGTTCACCCCGTCAAGTCCATGCGCGGTCTGCAACTGTCGCATGCTCAGGTTACAGCCAGTGGCTTGGCCTTCGATCGCCTCTTTATGCTAACCGACCCCCAGGGAAAGTTTATTACCGCCCGAAAAGACTCCCAACTGGTTCAGTTTACGCCCGCTTTGCTCCCCGATGGATTAATTTTAACCTCTCCCGATGGAAGCGAAAGCGTATGTATAAAATTCAGCGACTTCAATCCACAGCCGCTGGAGACCGAGGTGTGGGGCAGCCATTTCACCGCCCTGACTGCGCCAAAAAATATCAACCAATGGCTGAGTGGCTATCTTAAACGCGAGGTTGAGATGCGCTGGGTCGGACCCGAGTTGACTCGTCACGTTAAGAATCAGCCCCAGGTACCGCTCTCCTTCGCCGACGGCTTTCCTTATTTACTCATTAATGAAGCCTCGCTGCACGACCTAAAGCAACGCTGTCCGGCCAGCGTGAAGCTCGAACAGTTCCGCCCTAATTTGGTCGTTACCGGCGCTGAGGCCTATGCCGAAGACACCTGGAAAACCATTCGCATCGGCAGCGTTATTTTTGATTTGGTTAAACCCTGTAGCCGCTGCGTGCTGATCACCATCAGCACCGAACGCGGCAGAAAGCATCCCGCCGGTGAACCACTTAAAACGCTGCAAGGTTATCGCACTTCTGAAACCGGCAGCATCGATTTCGGGCAGAACATGATTGCGCGAAACGAGGGCATTATTCGGGCGGGCGACAGTGTAGAAGTGCTGGCAACCCACCCTGCCCGTGTCTATCGCGCCGGCGACGTGCTGGAGAAGGTCTCTCTGTCGCAGACGGCCGCACAGGAGGTCGCCATTACTTATCAGGGCACCGCTTTCAAGGGGAACAATCAACAAGTCCTGTTGGAACAGCTTGAACAACAGGGATTTATCATCCCTTATTCGTGTCGTGCGGGAATCTGCGGGAGCTGCAAACTAAACGTGATCGAGGGCGAAGTGACGGCATTAACGTCCAGCGCCATCGGCAAACAGGGCAAGATCCTCTCGTGCAGCTGCGTTCCGGTGACGGATTTAATATTGGAATAAAAAGGCTATAAAAATAAAGAAACGTGGGGTTGAGAAATTACACAGCCCTGTCGTAAATATTTTCCGAAGCAATAGAAATTGGCATTAAGCGATCGTGCATCACTTTAATCGCATCGCCTAAAACCATGCCGCGACCGGCTACGGTCAGACGCTCCTGTGCCAGCAAGCACAGGCTGGCGTTATCACCAGACTCTACCACCAGCAGCGTTGCCTGCTCGCCGGACTCCGTCACGCTGACGCTGGCAAGCTGGCCATTATCGGGCTGGAAAGGACGATGCTGCTGAGTAAAATGCCAGCTCTTTGGCATCAGCGGTTTCAGGAAACGATAAGCGACCAAAGCATTAAGCACTAATTCGGCACGATGTTCAGCAGCCAATTTAATTTTCTTGCACTGCTCTTCGAAGTCGAAATAGAGCGCCGCATCATCAACGCAAAAAGTGGTTTCGGCAAACGCGTCGGGGGTCAGCATTTTAGCAGGAAAACGAGAACGGAAAATCATGCCATTGGCTAGGTCCAACATCAGTCGGTCATGTTCAGCGTCAAAATACCAACGCCAATTATCATCAGGTTTGATTTTCATTTCGTTATCCTATTGTCCATTGCCCAACGTTAACATTATTCTCGGTAACCTCTATATAGGACAAATCGCAGGTTAGCCTTGCCGCAAGAGAGATAATGACTGGGGTAGTACATTAAATGCTCAGTTAAGAAAATATAAACGAGGCCGGGGCAGAAATAAAGCCCCGACCAAGCTTTGTTTGCAAAATTAGTGTGAGCAGTAACTATATATGCATCAGAATATTTTTAATCAGCTGCGGGCCGTGATAGATAAACCCGGAATAGATTTGAATTAACGATGCACCCGCCGCCATTTTTTCACGCGCGGAGGTTAATGAATCAATGCCGCCGACGCCGATAATTGGCATCGCGCCTTTAAGTTCTGCGGACAGCATGCGGATAATCTGGGTGCTTTGCATTTGCACCGGACGGCCGCTCAATCCGCCCGCCTCGTCGCCATAATTCAGACCAGCAACCAAATTACGCTCCAGTGTGGTATTGGTCGCAATAACGCCATCCATATTATGACGGACCAGACTGTCGGCTATTTGGATCAACTCTTCTTGAGAAAGATCTGGTGCGATCTTCACCGCCACCGGCACATATTTCTGATGACGCTGCTGAAGTTCGAGCTGCTTATTCTTGATGGAACCGAGCAGATCGTCAAGCGCTTCACCATATTGCAGGGTACGCAGTCCCGGAGTGTTCGGCGAAGAGATATTAATAGCGATATAACCGGCATAAGGATAAACCTTCTCCATGCAGATTAAATAATCGTCTTTGCCGTTCTCGACCGGGGTGTCTTTATTCTTGCCGATATTAATACCGAGCACGCCACCGAAGTGTGATTTCTTGACGTTATTGACTAAATTATCGACGCCGTGGTTGTTAAACCCCATGCGGTTAATTATGCCTTCGGCCTCAACCACGCGGAACATTCTCGGCTTGGGATTACCGTCCTGCGCACGCGGCGTTACGGTACCCACTTCAACGAATCCAAACCCCATCGCACCAAAGGCGTCGATACATTCCCCGTTTTTATCCAGACCTGCGGCCAGACCCAGCGGGTTCTTGAAGTTCAGTCCCATGCAGGTAACCGGCTTGCTCGGCACCGATTGGCGAATCAGAAACTCGAACGGCGAACCGGAGAGGCGGCTGAGTTGGCGAAACGTTAATTCATGCGCGCGCTCTGGATCGAGCTGGAAAAGTGCTTTCCTAACGAAGGGATAATACATGGATTCTCCTGAGGTCCCGGTGGCTAATGGCTGGTGGCCAGTCGGGGCGGTATTATCGGCTAAGCCATCACTAATTGGAATTGATTCCCGTCAAAAATCGGTAATCCAGGCAAACGTTTTCTTTTTGTTTTCTTCTTTAATACATCCACGTCACAGCAAATGCGCAAAGATTGGCTGATTTTCGGCTCATATCCACTTTTGGTCTAAGAATTCCCGGAATTTAGATTTCCTGTCATAAGCTATCGCCTGTTAATTTAATCCAAATTCTGAACAAATTTGTTGGTTATATAACTTACAGTTATAAGGGAGCACAATGAAAGTCATATCACTCGCAGGTAGCCCACGTCAGCCGTCACGTTCATCTGCCCTGCTTGCTCTCAGCGAACAGTGGCTCAGCGCCCGAGGCGTAGAAGTTGTGTCATACAGTCTGCAAGATTTCGCCGCCGAAGATTTGCTGTTTGCCAACTTTTCCAGCCCACAGTTAAAAGAACTGGTTGCTCAGTTGGAAACCGCCGATGGTCTGCTGATTGCTACCCCGGTGTATAAGGCTTCATTTTCCGGTGCACTGAAGACGCTGCTTGATCTGCTGCCCGAACGCGCACTCGAGCACAAGGTCGTGCTGCCACTGGCCACCGCCGGTTCAACGGGCCACATGCTGGCGATCGATTACGCACTCAAGCCGGTATTAAGCGCGCTGAAAGCGCAGGAAGTGCTACAGGGCGTATTTGCCCACGACAAGCTGGTCGGCCAATACCAGAGTTTCCCGGCAGAACTGGAAGAAGAATTACAGGCGCGTCTGGATGATTCGCTGGAAACGTTTCTTGCGGCATTAGGCCATCGCCATTCGCTGGCTATCGCTCGCGCAAAACGTCAACACGCTCACGCTTAATTGGAAAAAATTTTAATGAATATTTTAGGTTCTCGTTTGCCTTCACTGTTGTCTTTGCAACCCAAGAAATGGCTGCCGCTGTTGGCTTTGACCCTCGGCCTGTCGAGCGTCGTTTCCGCTCAGGCAGAAGAAAAAGATCCGGCTGTGTTTCACATCGCTATCCAAAAAGGCTCCATCGGTCTGATTCTGGCACAGAGTCATCACCTGCTGGAAAAACGTTTCCCGAACACCAAAATCACCTGGGATCAGTTCCCCGCTGGCCCGCAGATTCTTGAAGCGCTGAACGTTGGCAGCATCGACTTTGGCGGCACCGGCGACCTGCCGCCGCTGTTTGCCCAGGCCGCAGGCGCGGACTTGCTGTACGTCGGCTATCAGCCTCCACAGCCTAAGGCTGAAGTGATTCTGGTTCCGGAAAACAGCCCAATCAAGACCGTCGCCGACCTTAAAGGCCACACCGTAGCCTTCCAGAAAGGCTCAAGCTCGAACAATTTCGTGCTGCGTGCCCTGCAAAATGCCGGCCTGAAGTTTACCGATATCAAACCGATTAACCTTGCACCGTCTGATGCGCTGGCCGCCTTCCAGCAGCACGACGTCGACGCCTGGGCAATCTGGGACCCATACTATTCTGCGGCCTTCAATCACGGCGGTGCTCGTGTGCTGCTCGACGGCACCACGCTAAACCAGACCGGCGCTTTTTATCTTGCACCGCGTAAGTTTACCGAAGCGCATCCACAGTTTATCTCTGAAGTCTTGCAGGTCCTGACGCAGGCCAATGGCCTGATCAAAACCGAGCAACAGCAGAGTATTCAGCTGTTGGCGAAATCTACCGGCCTGCCGGAAAAGGTCATCGCCACCTATTTCACTCATCTGCCGGACGATGAAACCATTCGCCCCGTTGATGACAAAACCGAAAAACTGCAACAGGCAACCGCAGATTTATTCTATGCGAACCATCTGCTGCCGAAGCCGGTCGAGATCAAGGATCGCATCTGGCATGCTCCTGCCGCCGCGCAATAAGACTGTTTCATAAAATTATTTCAATAACTCACATTGCTGCTTCACCGTACGCGGTGAATTAAAGAGGAATATCACATGAGTCTGAACGTATTTTGGTTTTTACCTACCCACGGCGATGGCCATTATCTCGGTACCGATGAAGGTGCGCGCGTGGTCGACCACGGTTATTTGCAGCAAATTGCCCAAGCGGTTGATCGTCTTGGCTTTGGCGGCGTACTGATCCCGACCGGTCGCTCATGCGAAGACTCATGGCTGGTTGCCGCCTCGCTGATTTCCGTTACCCAGAAACTGAAGTTTTTGGTTGCGCTGCGTCCCGGTATTATTTCTCCGACGCTGGCAGCACGTCAGGCAGCGACGCTGGACCGCCTGTCCAACGGCCGTGCGCTGTTTAACCTGGTGACCGGTGGCGATCCGTCCGAGTTGGAAGCCGAAGGCCTGTTCCTCAATCACGAAGAACGTTACGAAGCGTCGGCAGAATTCGCCCACATTTGGCGCAAAGTGCTGGAAGGCGAAACGGTGAACTTTGAAGGCAAACATCTGAAGGTCAAGAACGCCAGCCTGCTGCACCCGCCGGTACAAACGCCGCGCCCTCCGCTTTATTTCGGCGGTTCGTCCGAGGCCGCCCAAGACTTGGCCGGCGAACAGGTGGAACTTTATCTGACCTGGGGTGAACCGCTGGAGCAGGTAAAAGAAAAGATTGCTCAGGTGCGGGCCAAAGCCGCCAAACACGGCCGTACCGTAAGATTCGGCATCCGTCTGCACGTCATTGTGCGCGAAACGACCGAAGAAGCGTGGAAAGCGGCAGAGCGTCTGATTGCCAATATTGACGACGAAACCATTGCCCGCGCCCAGGCTAAACTGACCAGCACCGACTCGGTTGGCCAGCATCGTATGGCCGCGCTGCACGGCGGTAACCGTGACAAACTGGAAATTGCGCCTAACCTGTGGGCAGGCATCGGTCTGGTTCGCAGCGGCGCAGGTACCGCGCTGGTCGGCGATGGCCCAACGGTTGCGGCAAGGATGCAGGAATATGCCGACCTCGGCATCGACACCTTTATTTTCTCAGGTTATCCACACCTGGAAGAAGCCTATCGCGTGGCTGAACTGCTGTTCCCACACCTTGATTTGGCAAAAGAAGATAGCAGCGTTACCCCACTGCGCCGTAGGATTGAACCGCGTGGGGAATTGGTCGCCCACGAATTTGTGTCCAAGCGCGCTGTGAAAAGTTAAGGAAAGCATCATGAGCAACAAGACTGAACGTTGGATAAACCGCATTAGCCCCTGGTTTTTACCGGTGGTATTACTCGCCAGCTGGCAGTTGGCGGTACAGGTAGGCTGGTTGTCGAACCGTATCCTGCCTTCGCCGAGTGCGGTCGTCGAAGCCTTCTGGACGCTGGCGAAATCCGGTGACCTGTGGCAGAACCTGAAAATCAGCACCTTCAGGGCGCTGACCGGCTTTGTCATCGGCGGCAGCATCGGTCTGTTGCTCGGCTTTATTACCGGCCTGTCGCGCTGGGGTGAGCGCCTGCTGGACAGCTCAATGCAGATGTTGCGTAACATTCCGCATCTGGCACTGATCCCGCTGGTTATCCTGTGGTTCGGTATTGATGAATCGGCGAAGATTTTCCTGGTGGCGCTGGGAACGTTGTTCCCGATTTATCTCAACACCTACCACGGTATTCGCAATATTGACCGTGGACTGCTGGAGATGTCTCGCAGCTACGGGTTATCTGGATTCCCGCTGTTTTATCAGGTGGTGTTGCCGGGCGCGCTGCCGTCAATTATGGTCGGCGTGCGTTTCGCACTGGGCTTCATGTGGCTCACGCTTATTGTGGCGGAGACGATTTCCGCAAACTCCGGCATCGGTTATCTGGCGATGAACGCCCGCGAATTCCTGCAAACCGACGTCGTCGTAGTGGCCATCATCCTGTATGCCATCCTCGGTAAACTGGCCGATATCGTGGCGCGTTCGCTTGAACATGTCTGGTTGCGCTGGCATCCAGCCTACCAGAAAAAACAAGGAGAAAACGCATGAGTGAACCGACTCGCATTCCGCAAGGTACGCCGGTAACGCTGGCGGGCATTGTTAAAAATTACGGCAACCGTACGGTGCTTAAAGACATCAATCTGCGTATTTCTCCAGGGCAATTTGTCGCCGTAGTTGGCCGCAGCGGCTGCGGTAAAAGTACCCTGCTGCGCCTGTTGGCCGGTCTGGAAAAAAGCAGCAGCGGCGATCTGCTTAGCGGCAGTGCGCAGCTCAGCCAGGTCAGCGACGATACGCGTCTGATGTTTCAGGATGACCGTCTGCTGCCGTGGAAGAAAGTGATTGATAACGTTGGTCTTGGCCTCAAAGGCAAGTGGCGTGAGGCCGCCATGGCGGCACTGGAAGAGGTCGGTCTCGCCGACCGCGCCAATGAGTAGCCCGCCGCGCTGTCCGGCGGACAGAAACAGCGCGTTGCCTTGGCTCGCGCGCTGGTTCATCGCCCACGCCTGTTGCTGCTCGATGAGCCATTGGGCGCATTGGATGCGCTGACTCGCATCGAAATGCAGAGTCTCATCGAACGTCTGTGGCAGCAGCACGGTTTTACCGTCCTGCTGGTGACCCATGATGTAAGCGAAGCGGTGACCGTTGCCGACCGCGTTATTCTGATTGAGCAGGGTGAAATCGGTCTCGATTTGCAGGTCGATCTGCCGCGTCCGCGCCGTCGTGGTTCCGTACGACTGGCCGAGTTGGAAGAACAGGTACTGGAAAGAGTACTGCGACCACAGCCTGTGAGCGCTGAAGTAAAACGCGCGCAGAGATAACCCTTTCATCTTCCTCATAAAAAAGGGCGACATCACTGTCGCCCTTTTGTTTTTCAACCTTCAAATACGCGGTCAGGCATCCAGCGCCTTGCTGATTTTCTCATAAAGGTCACCGGAGAGATTCTCCAGACCTTTCAGCGTCTGCAACGCCTGACGCATCAGGTTCTGACGGTTTTCGTCATAGCGTTTCAAACGAATCAGCGGCTCAACCATACGTGCAGCAACCTGCGGGTTGCGGGTGTTGAGATCAGTCAGCATCTCGACCAGGAAGGTATAACCGCTGCCGTCTGCGGCGTGGAATGCCGCCGGATTTCCCTGTGCAAATGCGCCAATCAGTGAGCGAATGCGGTTCGGGTTACCCATGCTGAAGGAGCGATGCGACAGCAGTGCGCGCACCTGCTTCAGCACGTCCTGCGCCGGGCTGGTGGCCTGCAGAATGAACCATTTATCCATCACCAGACCATCCTGATGCCAGCGTTCGTCGTAGGCGCTAAGCAGACGGTCACGACACGGCAAGTCTGCCGCCACGGCCGCCGACATCGCCGCCAGCGAGTCGGTCATATTGTCAGCGCTCTCGAACTGGGCGCTGACCAGCTTGTCGGCCTGAGCCGCATCGGCAAAGGCAAGATAACGCAGGCAGACGTTGCGCAGCGAGCGCTTGCCAATATCGGCATGCTCAACGCGGTAGGACGGCAGGCGATTAGCGTGGTAAACCGCCAGGAACTCGTCGGCCATCTCCCCCGCCAGGCAGCGTGTAATCGACTCGTGCACCGCGCTTATCGCTTCAGGATCGATGATGTCGAACAGCTCGGCAATCTCGTTTTCTGACGGCAGCGTGAGAATCTGCGCCGCAAGCGCCGGATCGATGCTCTCGTCCAGCAGCACTGCGCGGAACGCATCGGCCACGTGCAGCGGCAGAGACAGTGGCTGTTTCTGCTGGTGACGCGCCACATTGAGCTTAATGTAGATAGCCAGCAGACTTTGCGCCGCGTCCCAACGCGAGAAGTCATTGGTCGCATGCTTCATCAGGAACGTCAGCTGGTGATCACCGTATTTGTAATCGAGCTTAACCGGCGCGGAGAATTCACGTAATAAGGAGGGGATTGGCTGATAGGCAACGTCTTCGAACACGAAAGTCTGCTCGGCTTCGGTCACGTTAAGCACATTGCTGACCTTCTGGCCGCTTTGCTTGAGCTCAATCACACCGCCCTGTGGATCGTAAAGTTCGATATCCAGTGGGATATGCAGCGGAAGCTTCTCTTTCTGATCCGCAGTCGGCGGCGTTTTTTGACTCACGGTCAGCGTGTAGGTCTGCTTCTCGACGTCATAGTCGTCGCGTACGGTCAGGATTGGCGTACCGGACTGGCTATACCAGCGGCGGAACAGCGACAAGTCAACGTTGGAGGCGTCTTCCATCGCCTGCACGAAGTCGTCACAGGTCGCTGCGCTGCCGTCGTGGCGTTCGAAATAGAGCTGAATACCGGCCTGGAACTGCTGCTCACCCAACAGAGTGTGCATCATGCGGATCACTTCCGAGCCTTTGTCATACACGGTTAGCGTGTAGAAGTTATTCATTTCAATAACTTTGTCTGGGCGGATTGGGTGCGCCATCGGGCTAGCGTCTTCGGCAAACTGTGCACCGCGCATCACGCGGACGTTGTCGATACGGTTCACCGAACGAGAACCCAAATCCGAACTGAACTCCTGGTCGCGGAAGACGGTCAGGCCCTCTTTCAGGCTCAGTTGGAACCAGTCGCGGCAGGTCACGCGATTACCGGTCCAGTTGTGGAAATATTCGTGGCCAATGACGGCTTCAATGCCCAGATAGTCTTTATCGGTTGCGGTTTCTGCTTTTGCCAGCACGTATTTGGAGTTAAAGACGTTGAGGCCTTTGTTTTCCATCGCGCCCATGTTGAAGAAATCAACGGCAACAATCATGAAGATGTCGAGGTCATATTCCAGATTAAAGCGCGTTTCGTCCCACTTCATGGACTGCTTCAACGACTCCATCGCCCAACCCGCACGATCGAGGTTGCCACGATCGACGAAGATTTCCAGTGCGATATCGCGGCCTGAACGGGTGACGAACTTGTCGCGCAGCACGTCGAAGTCACCGGCAACCACGGCAAACAGATAGCAAGGTTTCGGGAACGGATCCTGCCATTTGATCCAGTGACGTCCGCCTTCCAGCTCCCCGCCATCAACGCGGTTGCCGTTAGAGAGTAAATAAGGATAGAGCGACTTGTCGGCCACAATGCGTGTGGTGAAACGTGCCAGCACGTCCGGGCGGTCAAGATAATAAGTAATGTGACGGAAACCTTCCGCTTCACACTGGGTACACAGCGCTTCACCAGAGAGATAAAGGCCTTCCAGCGCGGTGTTTTTCGCAGGATGAATCTTGTTAACCACCTTCAGCTCAAACGCTTCAGGCAGGCCATTGATGACCAGCTGGCTTTCTCGCAGCTGATAGTTTGGCCAGTCCTGACCGTTAACTTTAAGGCTTATCAACGTTAGGTCTTCACCGTCCAGAACCAGCGCAGCGCCTTCGGCACCCAGACGCTTGATCTGGCTGACCGCAGTCACCGTGGTGGTCTGTGCATCAAGATCAAAGTCAAGGTCGATATCGGTGATGGTATAGTCTGGCGCACGATAATCGTGGCGATATTTTACCTGCGGTTGTGATGTTGCGTCGGTCTGTTGTTCTGTTTGCAGCTGGTCAGTCATAAAAGAACCTTTTGGCGTTTTCAGGAGGATACGCGTGACGCGATTAAAATAAACTTTATCACAGAAGGTGAAAATTCCCAGATTGTTACCCCAACGGCCGCGGCAACCGGCGAGCTTTTGCCCAAAGCGGTCAGTACTGCTTCATAAAGATAAAAAATATTGCGCTCAACATTTCACCTTTCTTTAACTTTTTTGTGCTATTTCAGTTAACACTGCCAATAAATAATTTCGCCGGTCGGCAATTTCATTTTATCGAATCGAGTCAGCCTTTCTGCCCATCAATAAACGATCAACCTCATGTATTTTATAATAATTAACTAAAAGACATTATTATTTAACGGGTTATATCGTTGTTAACAATCTTCGGAAATCCGTGTTTAATATCCTTAACAAGGCACATTTGGCCCTCGACCTGGCCCGATGAATTGTGCTGAGATGAGGGTTCATTGACTTGATAATGCGGTATACTTCCCGAACTTTGCCGTTTAAATCAGGCTAAAACAAACACGATACTCAACGTTTTTGGAGTTGCTTCAGGGACGAAGAGTAGTACTCAGCGTCACTGACGTTGCAGTAAGGCATTGAGCGAACCCAACTAATGCCGCTGCAGCTTCCAGGACGAAGAGTATGGCCTGTTGCTTTTGACGAGGATGTCGCGCATGACCCCATACGCTTCCCCGATTTTGACTTCGTTGTTAGACACCGACGCCTATAAGCTTCACATGCAGCAGGCGGTTTATCATCGTTACGCGGATAGCCGCGTGGTCGCCGAGTTCCGTTGCCGTGGCGACGAACTGCTGGGCGAATACGCAGAGGAAATTCGTCATCAGGTTGAACTGATGAGCGAGCTGGCGTTGAGCGAAGATGAATTTAACTATCTTTCCGCCCTGCCTTTCTTTAGTCAGGATTACCTGCAATGGCTACGCACATTCCGCTATAACCCTCGACACGTCGAGGTGTCCAATCGCAGCGGTCATCTGCATATCCGTATCGCAGGCCCTTGGCGTGAAGTGATTATGTGGGAAGTTCCGCTGCTGGCGGTAATCAGTGAAGTGGTGCATAAACATCGCTCTCCAGGCGTCACGCCGGAAATGGCGGTCGAACAGCTGCGTAAGAACCTGCAGAAATTCAAACAGGAATCTGCCGATATCGACACTTCAGCCTTTAAGCTGATGGACTTCGGTACCCGCCGCCGTTTCTCCGGCGAGGTGCAGCGCGCGATTGTCAGCACGTTGAAGCAAGAATTCCCGTATCTTGTCGGGACCAGCAACTACGATTTAGCCCATAAGCTACAGTTGAATCCCGTGGGTACGCAGGCGCACGAGTGGTTCCAGGCGCATCAGCAGCTAAGTCCGGTTCTGGCTAGCAGCCAACGCGCGGCGCTGCAGGCGTGGCTTGACGAATACCCGGACCAACTGGGGATAGCACTCACCGACTGCATCACTATGGACGCTTTCCTGCGTGACTTTGGCCCCAAGTTTGCCAACGCCTATCAGGGTCTGCGCCACGACTCTGGTGATCCGTTTGAATGGGGTGAAAAAGCCATCGCCCATTATCAAACGCTGGGTATTGACCCCATGACCAAGACGCTGGTGTTCTCCGATAACCTGGATCTCGATAAAGCGCTGGATTTGTATCGTCACTTCCACACGCGGATTAAACTTATTTTCGGTATTGGTACCCGCCTGACCTGTAATATTCCGCAGGTCAAACCGCTGAATATTGTTATCAAACTGGTGCAGTGCAACGGCAAGCCGGTGGCCAAGCTGTCCGACAGCCCGGGTAAAACCATTTGTCAGGACAAGGCTTTTGTGAAGGCGTTGCGTAAAGCTTTCGATCTGCCGCTGGTGAAGAAAGCCTCCTAATCATCCGCACTGCTTTTGCATTTCCGTCTTCCCCTCCTACAGGGGGGGAAGACGCGAAAGAACGTCAATTGAGGTTCCTGCGTCCTCTTCTCTTCATCTATATCCTCTTCTCTCCTTATATATAGAAAGAAAAGCGCAATGAGCGATTTTTTCGCCACTTTCACCCTCTCAGGTTTTGCCGTGTTTAAACTAATCGCGGTAATGGCACAAATGTTGCGGTCGCAGGGCGATTTCTGCTTGTGTCCTGAAAAAGGCTAAGTAACATAGCAAAACCCTTTCGTTTAAGGTGTGTGGCTTTTTCATACAGGTTTTTTATACATATTTAAAACCATCGGTATCATCAGAACTATTTTAAGAGAGAAATCTATGAGCGTTGTGCCTGTAGTCGACGTACTGCAAGGCCGTGCTGCGGTTGACAGTGAAGTCACCGTACGCGGTTGGGTACGTACCCGGAGAGATTCAAAAGCTGGCATCTCCTTCGTCGCCGTTTATGACGGCTCCTGCTTTAATCCGTTACAGGCCGTCGTTAATAATTCTTTGCCTAATTATCAGGATGAAGTACTGCGCCTGACCACCGGCTGTTCTGTTGAAGTCACCGGTACCGTAGTGGCATCTCCTGGCGAAGGCCAGAGCTTCGAACTACAGGCAACGGCAATCAAGGTCGTTGGCTGGGTTGACGATCCTGATACTTACCCGATGGCGGCAAAACGTCACAGCATCGAATATCTGCGCGAAGTAGCTCACCTGCGTCCGCGCACCAACCTCATTGGTGCCGTTGCGCGCGTTCGCAACACCCTGTCGCAGGCGATTCACCGTTTCTATCATGAAAACGGCTACTTCTGGGTTTCGACTCCGCTGATCACCGCTTCAGATACCGAAGGTGCAGGCGAGATGTTCCGCGTTTCAACGCTGGACCTGCAAAACCTGCCGCTTACCGACAAAGGCGAGGTTGATTTCAATGAAGATTTCTTCGGTAAAGAAGCCTTCTTAACCGTCTCTGGACAGCTGAACGGTGAGACCTACGCCTGTGCGTTGTCCAAGGTTTACACCTTCGGCCCAACCTTCCGCGCAGAAAACTCCAATACCAGCCGCCACCTTGCCGAGTTCTGGATGGTTGAGCCGGAAGTGGCTTTTGCCACTCTCGACGACATCGCCTCACTGGCTGAGAGCATGCTGAAGTATGTTTTCCAAGCCGTTTTGGATGAAAGAGCGGACGATATGGCATTTTTCGCAGAACGCGTAGACAAAGATGCTGTTTCACGCCTTGAACGATTTGTAACCTCAGATTTCGCGCAAGTTGACTATACCGATGCTGTTAAAATTCTGATCGAATCCGGTCAGAAATTCGAAAATGAAGTCTCCTGGGGCGTCGATCTCTCTTCTGAGCACGAGCGTTACCTTGCCGAGAAACATTTTAAAGCGCCGGTTGTGGTTAAAAATTACCCTAAAGATATCAAAGCCTTCTATATGCGCATGAACGATGACGGTAAAACCGTTGCCGCCATGGACGTTCTGGCTCCGGGAATTGGCGAAATTATCGGCGGTTCTCAGCGTGAAGAAAGGCTAGATGTGCTGGACGCTCGACTTGAAGAAATGGGCCTGAATAAGGAAGATTACTGGTGGTATCGCGATCTTCGTCGCTATGGCACCGTACCTCACGCTGGTTTCGGTTTAGGCTTTGAGCGTCTGGTTGCTTACGTCACCGGCGTGCAAAACGTGCGTGACGTTATCCCATTCCCACGTACTCCGCGTAACGCAACATTCTAATTATTTAAGAGTTATTAATTTAACAACTTTAGATACAAATCTAAGGCCAGCGATGCTGGCCTTAGCTATTTTTAAACGTAGATCCCTGTCACAAAGTTCCCTAAATTTAATATTTAGTAACACATTTTTTCTTACTGAAACATAATTAGGTGTTTAGTAGCATTTTCGATGTAGATTAAGCTCACCCTCAATGGAACACTGCGTTCAGACACAGGAGACACCAAACTATCAACAATAGTTCTGTAAATTATTGTAGGCAGTGGCAAGGTGTCCAAATAACTCCAATGAGGGTAATAAAATAATGATGAAGCGCAACATTCTTGCAGTGGTAATTCCAGCCTTGTTAGCTGCTGGCGCAGCTAACGCAGCCGAAATCTATAACAAAGACGGCAACAAGCTGGATCTGTACGGTAAAGTCGACGGTCTGCATTACTTCTCTGACGATTCAAGCAACGATGGTGATGAGACTTACGTTCGTTTCGGCTTTAAAGGCGAAACGAAAATCAACGACAACATCACCGGTTACGGCCAGTGGGAATACAACGTTCAGGCTAACAATTCAGAAGGCAATGACGCACAGGACGGCAACAAAACGCGTCTGGGCTTCGCTGGTCTGAAATTCAACGAATACGGTTCATTCGACTATGGTCGTAACTATGGTCTGATGTATGACACCATCGGCTGGACCGATATGATGCCAGAATACGGCGGCGACTCTGGTTACTCAGACGGTTACCTGTCTGGTCGTTCTACTGGTGTTGCAACTTACCGTAACCACAACTTCTTTGGTCTGGTTGACGGTTGGGACTTCGCCGTTCAGTACCAGGGCAAAAATGACCGTACCGGCGACGACGTTCTGCGCGGCAACGGTGACGGCTACGCGCTGTCAACCTCTTACACCTCTTCAATGGGTCTGGGAATCGTAGGTTCCTGGTCTGAGTCTAACCGTACCGATGCTCAGAAAGCATTGACCTACGGCGAAGACAAAAACAAAGCACGCAGCTGGGGTACCGCGGTTAAGTATGATGCGAACAACATCTACATCGCTGCTCTCTACACCGAAACTCGCGATGCGGCTCGTATCACCAACAACAACCTGACCACTGATAACGACGGTTTCGCTAACAAAGCGGTGACCACTGAAGTTATCGCTCAGTATCAGTTCGACTTCGGCCTGCGTCCGTCTATCGCCTACGTTCAGTCTAAAGGCAAAGACATCGAAGGTATCGGCGATGCTGACCTGTACAAATACTACGAAGTTGGCGCAACTTACTACTTCAACAAAAACATGTCTACCTACGTTGACTACAAAATCAACCGTCTGGACGACAACAACCCACTGGGTCTGGCAACCGACGACGTTGTTGCCCTGGGTCTGGTATACCAGTTCTAATTTAGCCTAAACGCAACGCCTTCGGGCAAAGCAACAGGTTAAAGAAACAGGCAGAGCTTCGGCTCTGCCTTTTTTATGTCGCACCGTATTTGCTTTCTTCCTTTATAAATGCGCCGTTCTTCGCGGTAAATTCTCATCGCTTATGCCCTTTTTGTTGTCCAGTTTCATCAGAAACTTTAATGCTGAAGCCCTGCTCACAACTCTGCTTTCTTTTTCTCGCAAACGGTTGGCAAAGAATAAATCTGGCGGTAACCTGAACGCCTCTTTCTGTTGATAACAGGTCATGGAAGTATCCAAATGTTTGAAAAAATCACTGCCGCACCCGCTGATCCGATCCTGGGTCTAACCGATCTTTTCCGCGCTGACGATCGTCAGAATAAAATCAACTTGGGGATTGGTGTCTACAAAGACGAAACAGGTAAGACGCCGGTTCTGGCCAGTGTTAAAAAGGCCGAACAATTCCTGCTGGAAAACGAGACTACTAAAACCTATTTAAGCATTGACGGTCTACCCGATTTCGCTCATTGCACTCAAGAGCTGCTCTTTGGCGCTGACAGCGAGATAATTCGCGACAAACGTGCACGCACGGCTCAAACGCCGGGCGGTACGGGCGCACTGCGCATTGCGGCTGATTTCGTGGCCACGCAGACCACCGCGACACGCGTCTGGATAAGTAACCCAAGCTGGCCTAACCACGTCGGCGTGTTTTCTTCGGCAGGCCTCGAAGTCGCTGAATACAATTACTACGATGCACAAAAACACGCCCTGGACTTCGACGGCATGCTGAAAAGCCTGAGTGAAGCCAAGGCGGGCGACATCGTGCTGTTCCACGGCTGCTGTCATAACCCGACCGGCATCGATCCTACCGTCGATCAATGGAAACAGTTGGCGGATCTTTCCGTGGCTAACGGCTGGTTGCCCCTGTTTGACTTCGCGTATCAGGGGTTCGCTAAAGGTCTGGAAGAAGATGCTCAGGGCCTGCGTATTTTCGCCGCCAAGCATGACGAGCTGCTGGTTGCCAGCTCCTATTCCAAAAACTTCGGCCTGTACAACGAACGTGTCGGCGCCTTCACGCTGGTAACCCGCGATGCAGAAAACGCAGACCGCGCATTCAGCCAAGTGAAATCGGTTATCCGCACCAACTATTCCAACCCGCCGGCGCACGGAGCTTCCGTGGTTGCGACCATATTGGGTAACCCTGCTCTGCGTGCACAGTGGGAGCAAGAGTTGAGCGACATGCGTCAGCGTATTCATCGTATGCGCCAACTGTTTGTGACGACCTTGCAGGAAAAAGGCGCGAAGCAGGACTTCAGCTTTATCATCGAGCAGAACGGCATGTTCTCCTTCAGCGGCCTGACCAAAGATCAGGTACTGCGCCTGCGTTCCGAATTTGGGGTGTATGCGGTGAATTCCGGGCGTATCAACGTAGCCGGTATCACGCTAGACAATATGGCGCCGCTGTGCGAAGCCATCGTCGCTGTGCTGTAAGCGATTTTTAGACACTAAAAAAGCCAGCCGGTGACGCCGAGCTGGCTTTTTTTATGCATTATCGTCGAGACGTTTTAAAGAAACGGGTTGTTCAGTCTTTCATAGCCCAGCGTCGACATTGGGCCATGCCCCGGTAGGAAAACAATATCATCCCCCAGCGGCAGCAGTTTGGTTTTGATCGAGTTAATTAAGTCTTCATGGTTGCCACGCGGGAAATCGCTGCGCCCCACACCACCTTTGAAAATCACATCTCCCGAGACGGCAAATTTGGCCGCCTGGTTAATAAAGACGATGTGTCCCGGCGTGTGTCCCGGACATTCGAGTACGGTCAGTTTTTCTTCACCCACCTTCACCACGTCGCCTTCTTCGAGCCAGACGTCCGGCGTCAACGCGTCGCAGTGCTCGAGACCAAACATGCGGCTTTGTTCCGGCAGGCCAGCCAACAGGAACTGATCTTCTTTGTGAGGACCGACAATCGGCACCTGATAATAAGCGGCTAATTCTGCGGCAGCGCCAACGTGATCGAGGTGTCCGTGAGTTAACAGTACCTGAGTCAACGTTACGCCCAATGCGGCAACTTCAGCTTTGATCTTTTCGGCGTCGCCGCCGGGGTCGACCAGCGCGGCCTCATTGGTTTTAGGGCAGGAGATAACCGAACAGTTCTGGCTGAAAGCCGTAACAGGAATAATGTGATATTTCATAGGGCTCCACAATAATCTGGCCTAAAAATAGGCCAGATTAGATATTACGCACAGGATCAGGACCAGCTTCGATTGGGTCCAGTATCGATGTGCACAAAGTCACTTCGTGGATAATATCCTACACCACCCATCCGCATTTTTAATGCTGCTTTGCGGATATTTGCCAATTCAACGCCCTCAATGTGGAAATCCATCGCTCTGCCCAGCGTGTGATAGCTGTGTTTGGCGACGCCACTGCCCGGCTTGCGCAGCATATTATTGGTCGCCAACGTACGATAGCCCGAAACGAGCTGTACGGGTTTGTTGGTGCCAAGCGCAATCTGGAGACGATAGAGGTGATCGAACAGTTGAGGGTCGATGTTTTTAACCTGACCGCCAGCACGATAATCGCGGAACAAATGATTCAGTCGTGCCAACTCGTCCCTGTTGTATTGCTTACCATCAAAAAACTCAGTTTTGAGGGTTTCACCAGTGTGGAGGTTGTTAATCACCAAAACACGAGGTCTTGGTGTGGCAAGCATGGCAAATGCATCGTTTGGGAGCATCGCCATACCCATGGCAGCACCGCCAAGTGCCAGCCATTTTCGACGATATTTATCTATTTGGTCCATGTAAACGTAATTACCCGATAGCTATATCTAAGAGAAGGTTGTAATAAAGGGCCAATTTCTGACCCCTCGCAACCATAACCGCCTTGATTAGGTGAGTCAACCGGACAAAACAGGCTTTGAGAAGCCTGATTTCGCCGGATGTCTCAGGGTCAGGTCGGTATTTCAGACAGTTATCAGGTTAAAATTACTGCATTTATTACAGCAATTTTTCGGCTTGTGATGAGATTTGCGCGCCAGATCGCGCGGTGGAATCATAATTGTAAATATCTGTTCTAAACTGCGGCTTACCATCTTCTGAGACCCAAGCCGTTAAATAGAACAATTTAACCGGTATATGATGCCTAATTGGCACGAATGTCGTGCTTCCGCCCTTCACTGTCGACGAAATTCTTGCATCATTCCAGCCCGTGTCCTGCAACAGCATATTGGCCAGCTCAGAGGCCTTATTGACGCGCACGCAGCCCGAACTCAGGGCACGGACATCACGCTGGAACAGATTATGATTCGGCGTATCGTGGAGATATATCGAATCTGAACTCGGCATGTTGAACTTGTAACGACCCAGCGCACTCATCGAGCCCGCCTGCTGGCGCACACGATACGGGAAGTGGTCAGGTGAGATCATGCTCCAGTTAATGGTAGAAGGATCGACCACCTCGGCGTCATTGCTCCAGCCGGACAACAGCGTAAATCCGTGCTTTTGCAGATATCCCGGGTCACGCATCAGCTTCGGCACAATGTCTTCCCGCACCAGCGAGGTCGGCACATTCCACGGCGGATTCAGCACCACGTTGCTTAGCACGCTACTCATCAGCGGCGTTTTACGGCTCGGACGGCCAACGATGACGCGAGACGTCAGTACTTCACTGCCGTTCAAATAGTATTTCAGCGAATAGTTGGGAATGTTCACCATGATGCCAGTGTTTACATCACCCGGCAGAATGCGCAGACGCTGGATATTTAGCGCCAGCAGCGTCGCACGGATCCGCGGTGAGGCGTTAAGCCATTGGCGCGTGCTCGGCCCGATAACACCGTCTGGCTCCAGGCCTTGCCACTTCTGGAAACGTTTCACGGCCTCCACCAGCTGCGGCGTATAAATGTTGTCGGAAATCACCACAGGTGCGGCCGTTGCCGTTGTCGTGCTGCCCTGCGGCGCATCAGGCGTCGGAGCGGGTAATACGTCATGCACCGACGTGGCTGACGGACTTACCGCCGGGGTCGGTTTCTGGGTTTTTTCGGCCGTTTCGTCTACCGAGAAATCCTCAACGTTATTATTGGTCGGATTTTGGGCGATAGTTTCTGCAGTAGGCGCAGGCGTAGAGTTATCGGTGACGTCGATCATCGACGCACTGCGAGACAGGATCTGGCGCAGCGCAGGCACATCATTGCTCACCTGCCCCGGACGCAGACTTGCCGGGCTGGTCATCTGCGGCCAGGCTTGAGTATCCGCCAGCAGGTGCTTCAGCGCGGCATGCATCTTTTTATACTGCGGATGCTGCGGTTCTAGCGTGGTCACAAAGTGCTCGGTGGTGCCATGACGCACCGCCAGCTGCCACTGATTAATCACGGTCAACGGTGGCGTGGTCATCTTGTACGGCGTATTGCTGTATAGCCAGTTGCTGCCGTTAATCTCGACCCCGCTGGTAAACTGCAGATAACCGAGCATGGCATCTGAGAGCACCACGTCACGTGACATACCGGTGACTCTTGGGTCGGTCAACCATCTTACCCATTGGGTAAACTGCGGCTGAATGCCGGAAAGGGCCACCTCAGCCAGCTGCTGCTGGAACTGATGGACCGCCTCCCGATCTTGCCACAGGGGCTGCATATGATTGGCGGCGTAGAGCGACGCCAGCGTAGAAAGGTAAAGCGGCTTCACACCCGCTGGCAGCTCGGCCTGCAGTTGACTAAAGCTTTGCACGCTGGATAGCGTGGTGGTTCGGACCGGCATTCTTGGTACAGCCGCATAGCTCTGGGTTAATGGGGCAATACTCGCTGCCAATAAACTACTGGCCACCAGCACCCTGAGAGACTCTTTACGCTTAAGCATCATCCCCTGCCTCACTTAAATACCACGATGAAATAACTGCCGGAATACTCAAGCAAACTGCCCATAGATTAAGTATATAGACAGAATCTTAACTTTGCTCAGGTCGACAAGATAATTGCCTCCTCAGTCATAAGAAGACTCTATGTTACTGGCTGGGCGAATTAAAGCCTTACACCCTGCTTTATTATTTCAACCTGGTTGAATGTTTAAAAAAACGACAATAAAAACAAAAAGCCTCAACCCATATTATTTGGTCGAGGCTTTTATTTGAGCAATGATTTTGCTGCTTTTTTTTGCGAGTAAATGTTGCAACCGGGGAGCAACAATATTGCAAATAAGCGTTACAGACGATAATTAGCCTTCAGCGGCTATATTCGCCTCACTATTTTCAATAGCCGGAAGTTCTGCCGCAAAACCTCTCAGACCGACCACGTGAACGTGCTCGGTATTCTGGAAGACTTTACGCACCAGTTTATAAGTGGTGCCTTTTTCAGGGCTGATATTTTCCGGTGCTGCGATAATAAGCTGCATCTGCAAACGGTCGCACAGCTCGAATAACGTGGCGATGGATTTAGCATCCAGACGTGCGGCTTCATCGAGGAACAGCAGACGACAAGGAGAAATATCCTTACCGCGCAGGCGGCTCGATTCGTCTTCCCAGCTCTGCACCACCATCACCAGAATGGACATGCCAGTACCGATAGCCTCACCGGTCGACAGCGCGCCGCTCTCTGCACGCAACCAGCCATCGGAACCACGGTTAACTTCCACTTCCATCTCGAGATAGTTACGGTAGTCCAGCAGCTCTTCACCGATGGTCTGCGGCGTACGCTGCCCCATATCAATCTGCGGATTCAGACGCTGATACAGCTTCGCCAGCGCCTCGGAGAAGGTCAGACGATTGCTGGTGAACAGGTCCTGATGCTGCTCCTGCTGTTCAGACAATACGTCGAGCAGGCCAGAATGCGCCTCCCGCACGTTGACGTTCAGACGTACGCTCTTCACCTGTCCGAAGGCCACGGCCTGCAGACCCTGGTTCAGCATGCGAATACGGTTCTGTTCGCGCTGAATAGTTTTGCGGATGATGTTCGCCACGCTCTTCGAGCTAATGGCCAGCTGCTGTTCGCGGGCGGTCAGCTCTTCGGTCAGGCGGCCCAGTTCAATTTCCATCTGTTCGATGGCTTCGACCGGGTCGTCGGTGCGGATAATATCCTGACGGATACGCTCACGCAGGTGCTGATACACCGCGATATAGAACTGAATCTTGCGCTCAGGGCGTTTCGGGTCTTCGGACAAACGCAGCACGTCGCGCAGGTGTTCGTTGTCAGAAACGGCGAGGCGCAGCGCACCCAGCGATTTATCCGACATAGAACGCAGCTCGTCGCCGTTCATATAAGCCAGCTCACGACGGTGCAGACGGCGCTCAACGCCATTGTCTTTCACCAGACGCATTACCGCACACCATCCCGCTTTCGAGGTGACAACCTGCTCGCGGCTCTGATGATAATCGCGTTCAAGCTTGCGCAGTTTCTTCTGCAGATTGTCCATCTCGGCTTCACAGAAGGTAATCTGTTTCTCGAGCTGATTGCAGCGGGCACGGTTGGTACTGAGTGACTGATGCAGCTCATCGCGACGCGCACGGGCGCGCGCTTCGGCGTTAGGGTCGGCCTGCACGCCGATGTCCTGTAGTTCCTGGCTCAACTCTTTAAGCATGTCACGCTTGGCTTCGAACGAACTCTTCAGCGACGCCAGAACCTGGCTGTACTGAGTCAGCTGCGTCTGATGCTGGCGCACCTGCTCACGGGCGCGGCTTCGGTCGGCCTCTGCGCTTTCAAGACGGCTGCGCAGTTTGTCGTTGAGATCGGCATTTTCGTTCAGCATGCCGGCAGAGTCGGTATAGCTGAAGTGCGCACGACGCTGCACCACTTCTGTCAGGGCAAACGCCTGCTGCTTGGCCAGACGCTGCGCGTGCTGCGACTGGGCATAATCTTCTTTCAACTGCTCGTGCTGCTCGGGGTCACTCTGCAATACCGACACCAGCGGCTCCAGCTTGCTCAGAGACACGCCGTGCTGCTGGATAAAGCGGGCAGCATCCTGCGCTTCTTCGAATTCTTCACGAATTTCTTCAACGCGGTCGATTAGCGTTTCGTCACACAGCAGGCCAACGCGAGGTTGCAGCTTGTTAAGCAAAGCCACCGCCTCCTTCGCCTGCTCGTACTGCTGGCGCTGCTGCTGATTCTGGCCTTCGTGGGCGCTTAACGCACGCTCAAGCTCGCCGCGACGGGCGCTGAGTGAGCGGATATCGGCTTCAGGGTCGGCATCAAACGCGACCGCGAGGTGGCTGCCGATGAAACGGCTGAAGGCCTGATGCAGGCGCTGAATTTTCTGTACGTCGAACGACAGGTTCGCGTAACGCTCGGACAGAGTTTCACGCTCTTTGTGCAGCACTTCTAAACGATTTTCACGCGCAGCGCGGCCAAACAGCGGCACCTCAGGGAAGTGCGAGTAGCGCCACTGACGGTCACCGGTTTTAACCAGCACCGCGTTTTGCATTTCTTCAACGGCAAACACGCTGTCATCGAAGGACTGTGGGTCGCCTTCGACCAGATACAGGTCTTCCGGGCAGTCGTCGAGACCGTCGAGCTGATCGCGGATGCGGGAAAGGTCGGGCACCACGATAGCGTGGCGAGACGGCCCATAAAGCGCGGAGAAGTAAGGCGCGTCGTCGATGGTCACATCGTCATAAATTTCAGACAGCAGCACGCCGCCGAAACGTTCGGCAAGAGCTATCATGCGCGGATCTTCTGCGCCGCTCGGTTGGCTCAGACGGGTAATCTGCCCTTCAATTTTGCGCTTGCGGGCAGCAACCTGATCGCGTTCAACGGTGGTATCACGCTCGGTTTCGAGCAGCTGCTGCATAAACTCGGTGACCTGCTGACTGCTTTCCAGCGGCTCTTTGCTCTGCTCGCTCAACTGACTTAGTGCGTCCTGCGCCGCCAGCCAGACAGGCGCGCGGGTAGTCAGTTCACGAATACGCGCCTGAATCTGCTCAAGCTCCTGACGCATCTCCATGCGACGTTCACCGGCCTGAGAGACTACGCTGTAAAGCTCTTCAATCTGTACGTCCAGCTCGCGCTGAAGTTCGTCGAGATCCTCCGGCTGCACGTCTTGCCCGGTACGCTTGCAGAAATCCTGCAGCTGGCGCTCGGCGTCCTGTTGCTCGCGCAGACGCCCTTCCAGCTCGGCGAGGCGCATGCGCAGAGGCTCTACGCGCTCGGCCTGATGCTGCTGGGAAGACCAGTCGCGCAGCAGTTCGCGCGCGGTTTGCCAGGCTTGGCTGCGGCTCACTTCACCGGCGATTTTCACCACCAGCTGGTAGGCATTTTCAAACTGACTGTGCGCAGCCTGGGCAACGCTCATCTTTTGTTCGAGCATCAGCAGGACTTCTGTCGCTTCCTGCTCGCGACCGTGGAAGGTTTCCAGCCAGTCTTCACTGTTTTCAACGGTCAAATCAGGCAGCTGACAGAGCTCACGTGCACGCTCAATGGCCTGCAACGCCTGCTGATACTGAATGGCGCGCGTCTGCTGCACGTCCAACGCCTGCTGGTAATCAGCGAGCTGGCTTTTCAGTTCATCAACTTCAATTTCGGCGGCTTCGGCGCGGGCTTCATGCTCGGCGTGAAGCTCGCTGGCTTCGGCAACCACCTCATTCTGCTCTTCGAGACGGTAGGTCAGCTCTTCTAAATCGGACTGATAGCGTTCGATTTTTTCCTGCTGGCGCATCGCGGTCTGCACCAGATTCAGGTGATCGCTGGCGGCCTGATAGTCGGTTTCGAGGTCGCTCTGAGCGCTACTCTGCTCGGACAGTTCGCGCGCCATTTCGACGTGGCGATACTGTTCGCTGGCCAGCTGTTTACGGCTGGAAAGCAGCTCATTACGCAACACCAATGCCCCATCGAGATGGATGCGACGATCGTTGGCATGACGCATATAGTCGGCTGAAACGTAGGAAGTCGCCTCAGAAATCAGATGCTTGAACAGGTCGCGGTCCGACTGGGTGACGCGAATAGCTTCGAGCGTCATGCGGTTTTCGCGCAGCGCAGCTTCCATGTCCTGGAACGCCTTACGCACGCCGCTGTTTTCTGGCAGCAGGTAGTCACGCAGCGAGCGAGTAATGGCGCTGGAGATACCGCCGTACAGCGAGGCCTCAATCAGGCGATAGAACTTGCTGCGATCGGAGGCTGAGCGCAGGCGACGCGGGATAACGCCCAGGTCGAACATCAGCGAGTGGTAGTCGGTGATGGAGTTGAACTGCTTGAACTGCACCCCTTCCATCTCTTCGACGCGGTCTTTCAGCTCCTGGAGAGAGAGTACCCGCGCCTGACGGTCACCTACGGTCTCGGTCAGGATTTCAGTCGGTTGTACCGAGGTCGGCAGTCCCTGAATGGTAAAGGGCTTGATGTCGACCTTGCGGTCACGACCGGCTACCTGCTGTAGGCGTACGCCAACAATTACGCGCTGGTGGCGAGAGTTGACGACGTCGAGCGCGGAATAACACACGCCCGCACGCAGTTTCCCGTGTAAACCTTTGTCACGCGAGCCCGAGGTCGCCCCGGCTTCGGTCGTGTTACGGAAGTGCAGCAGGGTCAAATCGGGGATAAGCGCCGTGACAAACGCGGCCATGGTCGTTGACTTGCCCGCACCGTTACCGCCGGAAAGCGTGGTCACCAGTGAGTCGAGGTCAAAGGTCCTGGCAAAAAAGCCGTTCCAGTTAACCAGCGTCAGTGAGCGAAATTTACCGCGTTCAATCATTCCTGTTCATCCTCTGCACCTTCTGGCCCATGGTCTGCCTGCGCTTCACCCTCTTCGCTCTCATCGTTGAGCGACAGGCTGCTTTCAATTGGCATCGCTTCGCCGTCGCGGATCATACGCAGCTGCGCTTCACGCGCGTCATCACCGCTGCGAACGTCTGCGCCAAAGCGGAACACGGCTTCGGTAATTCTAAACTTGGTGCTGTCAGGGCCCATAAAATAAACCATGCCAAGTCTGCGCAGGCGGTTGAGCGACGTCCTGACTTTTTCCTGAAGTTTTTGACGGTCGAGATCTGAACCGGTAGAACGCTGGTTAACGTATTTCAGCAGTTTGCTTTCATCCGCCAAACTCAGCAATTCATCATATAACTCTTGCTGAGTGAAAATGCCTTCATGCGCCAGACGCTCAGGACTCAGGTATAGATAACAAAGAATTTTACCGACCATCATGTCCAGCTCAGACAATACCGAGCGTGGGATTAGCGTGGTGGAGCGCGGACGAAGGTAGAAAAACCCTTCAGGCGCGCGGATAAGTTCTACGCTGTAACGACTGTAGAAAAGCTCAATCTCATCCTGATAATCCATCAGGAAAGCGTGGTTATCTAATTCATCAATACCGATATGACGGCCAGAACGAAGCTGACTGTCGAGAGCCGGAAACAGGGAATTAGCCAACGCCTGTGCCAGCTTGGCTGGCATTATTTGTTCAATATTTGTCGATGACATGGGCCTGCACCTTGGCTCCGTAATCATTGATTGCCTGCCACTGTGCCGGCAACCCTGAAAAATCTGCTTCAGCCACACCAAGGCGTACTGCCTGGTCGACCATGATTCGCGCAACGTCAAAATGGCGCACGCGAGGATATTGTTCGAGGTAATCGCGCATCACCAGCCCCAGATTCAGCGGCACTTTGTCCTGCTGATAAACCCGCAGCGCCTCTTCAATCAAGGCGGCAAGCTGTTCGCGGATCTCGCTGAACTCTTCAAATTCGAGGTCTGGAGGAAGTTCGCCGGTGACCTCATCGCTGCGCAATGCCAACTCTTCGTCGCGCATGTCGAGCAGGCGATCGGCGTTGGCAAAGGTGAGGGTCCACGGATTATCGAAGTAATTTTGCACCGAAAGGCGCAGACGCTGAGCGAACACGCGGTTTTTATCCATATCGATAGCGGTACGGATAAACTTGTGCACGTGACGGTCATAGCCAATCCACAGGTCAATCGCCTGCTGACCCCAGCTGGTAATGCGGTCCAGTTTGTTTTGCAGGTCGTAAACCAGCTTGTCGATGAAACCGAGATCCGGTCCGCTCAGCGTGGCATCCTGAATGCGCAGTAGATGCGCCTGAAGCAGATCGCCCGCGGCCTCAAGCGTGTCCTGAAGTTCACGCAGCGTGCCCGAGGTTTCAGACAGCAACAGCTCACAGCTAGAAATGGCCGCACGCCAGTCCTTGCTCAGTAGCGCAGCGATATCGTCTTTCACACCCTGCTGCTGTTCGTCCATGATGCGTTGAGTCATGTCGATACTGTCGAAGATTTCTGCGACCGAGTATTTAAGCGGGGCAAAGACGTTGCGATGCCAGTGGAATTCGTCACCGCCTTCCTCGGCTGCATCCGCCGCGCGTTTAAGTTCTTGAGCAACGATGGACAACTGCATAGAGAGGCGCAGCGTGGAAAACTCACGCTGGCGAATGTAGTAATCGGTGATGCCAATACCCAGAGGCGTCAAACGATAAATCGCGTTACCGTCTGCCTGTTCACTGACAAAGCGGTTAAGCAACCGTTGGCGCACCATATCATTGATAGCGTTGTTGGCGCGTACGGTAATGGTTTCGTTGGTTTGCTCAAACCCCTTGCTAACGTGGCGAAACGCATCAATCAGTTCGCCCTCGCTCATTTCTCCGTCAAGACGCTCGCCGTTGAGGGTGGCAATCGCCAGAAGAAAAGCCAGTCGCTCCGTCGGCAATGAAATTGAGAAATCATTTTTACGTGCCCAGGCCACCAGTTCGGGGACAGTCTGGGAAAATTCACTCATAATTCGTCCTTCCGGTCGGGTTTGTGCGCCATCACGTGGATGTATCGCCCCAAACTAACAAAAGGCTCCTGTCGGCAATAACGCTGTTCCAGCGCCAGAAGCTCGTCAAAATCCTGTTTATGCTGTTGCCTGTTACGCAGATAATCGTGGAATACTCTCACGCCGGTCTTGCCGGTAATCTGAAGTCCCATTTCCTCTAACCACCGATAGACGTTTTCTGGCTCCAGTGGATAGTCGGGCAGCAACGAGCTTTTTTTTATTTTGGGTAACCCTGCTTCGACATGGCCAAAATTACCCAGCACCATGTGGCGCATCAGCAAACCTTTGACGTTATAAAACATCAGAGAAAGTGCGCCCCCGGGTAGCAGACAGTCGTTCAAAGCCTGAAGCGCCTGCTGCGGTTCTGCTAGCCATTCGATTACAGCATGAAACAATATCAGATCAACCGGCTGTTCCAAATACTGTGCAACGTCCTGAGCGGGGCATTGTACAAATTGCATGTTGTCGCTCACACCTTTTTCGGCGGCGGCGGCCTGCGCCCGCTTGATCATCTCACCGGAAAGATCGCACAACAATACCTGATGTCCTAAAGCGGCCAACTCGCAGGCCATTTGCCCTTCGCCACCGCCGGCATCAAGTATACGCAAAGGACGCTGTGGAAGCTTGGTTAAAAGTTCACGCAGGTCCTCTCCAAGCACCGCCTGGCGAATACGTCCTTTGGTCGTTCCGTAGATATTGCGCGAAAATTTTTCTGCCATATCATCGAAGTTGCGACCCTGGGGAGACGGTTCTACCGTCACTGTACGTTTTTTTTTGCTCAACTTTTTGTTTTACCAGTAGGCAGACAAACGAATTATGGTGCTATTTTGGCACAGGCTGGCAGAGAATAAATCATCCTGACCAAGAATCTCACCCGGATGCCGTTTTTTCACACAAAAGGACCGATTATCTGATGTTTTTTGCCCTGAAAAAATTTGTCGGCGGCTTAATGATGCCATTACCCCTTTTACTGCTAATGATGGCGGTAGCACTGTGCCTGCTCTGGTTCAGCAGAAGGCAAAAAACGGGAAAAGTCATTTTTTTGGTCAGTTGGTTGCTGTTGGCGCTGTTGAGCCTGCAACCCGTCGCCGACAGGCTACTGCGACCGCTGGAAAATACCTTTCCAACCTATCGCGGCCAAGGGCCGATTGACTATGTCGTGGTGCTTGGCGGCGGCTATACCTACAACCCTGCGTGGGCGCCCAGTTCAAATCTCATCAGCAACAGTTTGCCTCGAGTGACCGAAGGGATACGTATCTACCTGATGAATCGGGGAGCTAAGCTCATCTTTACCGGCGCGGCGACGCCGACGAATCCGGTGAGCAGTGCCGCAACGGCAGCCAAAGTGGCGGAAAGTCTGGGCGTTCCTGCGAAGGATATCATCACCCTCGACCAGCCAAGAGACACGCGTCAGGAAGCCCAGCAGGTGGCGCAACAAATTGGTCATCAACCTTTCGCGCTGGTCACGTCGGCCAATCATCTGCCGCGTGCGATGGTGTTTTTCCAGCAACAGGGTTTAGCGCCAATTCCGGCACCGGCCAATCAGCTGGCGATAGACTCACCGCTCAACCTGTGGGAGAAAGTCCTGCCACAGTCGCTTTATCTGTCTCATTCAGAAAGAGCCTGGTACGAAACGTTGGGGCGCCTGTGGCAGAAGCTGACGGGCAACGACGTGCCCAAACAGTCGGTTAGCGCCACCTCACAGTAGCGCGAGTCCGTTATTTATTGGCAAAGAAGGCGCGCACACGCTGCAGATCTTCTGGTGTATCGACACCCACGGAAGGAATTGCTTTCGCTACCGCCACGTGGATCTTCTCGCCATACCACAGCACGCGCAGCTGCTCGAGGAGCTCGATTTTTTCGAGCTGGCTCGGCTCCCACTGGACGTAACGGCGAATAAAACCGGCGCGATAGGCGTAAATGCCGATGTGGCGCAGGAAAGTATCGCCGATGGTCTCTTTCGAGCTGGCAAAACGCTCACGTTCCCACGGAATAGTGGCACGCGAGAAATAGAGCGCAAAGCCCTGTCCATCCATGACCACTTTCACCGCGTTAGGGTTAAACGCCTCTTCGGCGTCTTCAATCGGCACGGCCAGCGTCGCCATTCCGGCACCGCACTGTGCCAGGTTATCGGCGACCTGACGAACGATCACCGGCGGGATCAGCGGCTCGTCGCCCTGCACGTTCACGATGATTTCATCGTCGGCGAACCCGCATAGCTCGATAACCTCAGCCAGACGCTCGGTGCCAGACTGGTGATCAGGGCGGGTCATACAGACTTCCCCCCCCGCGGCTTCAACGGCGGCTTTGACATCCGGATGATCGGTCGCGACGATAACGCGTGAAGCTCCCGACTCGCGGGCGCGCTCCATGACGTGAACAATCATCGGTTTGCCATCAATGTCGGCCAGCGGCTTGCCGGGCAAACGGCTAGAAGCATAGCGAGCAGGAATAATGGCAACAAAACTCATGGATGGATCTCGTCGGCAGAGAGTGAACGCGCTTCTACTTCGAGCAGCACGGGAATACCGTCGCGAACCGGGTAGGCCAGGCCGTCTGCTTTACAGACCAACTCTTGAGATTCTTTGTTGAAATACAGCTTGCCGTTGCAAACAGGACAAGCAACGATTTCGAGTAAACGATGATCCATAGATCCTCCGTGAGGCGTAGTTAGAGCACTCACTTGCGTCAAAAAACGGACGACAGGTAAGTCATTATGGTGACAGAGAATAGCACAGCGCCTACCCGCCGTTAACTGTTCGGGCTTAAGAAGTTTTTGCGCGGATATTGCGAATTCTATTAGGCAGGCGTATGATTTTTTTGTGACCAATGTCACATAAAAACACTTACTCAAGAGCCAAGAAATGAAACTTTTCCACAAAATTATCGCTATGTTCGCCAACTTCAGCAACTAATGCGCGTTGGTAACGGGTAAACGGCTGCCGACTGCAGCCGTTTTCTATTTACGCCTCCTGCCAATGTCTTACGGCAATAGACTCCAGCCCTCTTCCCAAAACGTTTTCAGCATCTGCGGAATATTGCCCAGTGTCACCTGAGTCGCCCCCTGCCAGCGCGCAAAGCGGCTAATCGCCTCGGTAATATCCTTCACCCTGCGCGGCCCAATGTTAACTCCCGGTTCAAGATGCAGACTTTTTATCTCGAGAATCCCCTGCTTACGGTGCATTTTGGCATCTGTACGGCCAATGATTTCACCACGATTGAGGATAGGCAGGGTGAAGTAACCGTATTGCCGCTTGGCCTCGGGGGTATAGCACTCGATACGATAGTCAAAGTTGAATAGTTCAAGCGCGCGCCGGCGGTCCCAAACGACGGGGTCAAAGGGTGACAACAGCGTGGTAACGGTAGAGGTTATCTTGCCTGCCTCGGCCTCGGCCAAAAGGCGGTGCAGAGACTGATGAACATACAGCGGAGAGCTGAAACCGGCGACCTCGACGGGCGTAATAAGGCCGAGATCCAGAAGCTGGGCAGTGAGTTTTTTGCTGTTAACGCGCTTTAGACGATAATAGTCCGCCAGCCACTCTATTCGAAAGATGCCCAGCGCCTGCGCCGAGCGGCAGAGCATGTCGAACTCGGCGTGTTCCTGACTCAGCGTCTGGGTTGCGTCGTCCCAATGCGGCAATATATTGCTACGCAGGTCGTAGACGCGGTGGAAATTACGCCGTTCTGCCACCATCAATTCACCGGAGGTGAACAATGTTTCCAAATGGCGCTTGTGCGGCTTCCAGTCCCACCAGCCGGTGCTTCCTCGCTTATCCAGCGTAAAATCCGCCGAACGTACCGGTCCTTTTTCAGCAATATGATCGAGCAGATCCTTGATGTCAGATTCGTGCTTGTCGAACCAGGCCTGATTAAATTTCCAGCCCATGTTTTGCGGATTCAACATACGATGACGCAGCAGACGGTAATCTTCGACGGGGATAAAGCAGGCCTCATGCGCCCAATACTCGAATATTTTGCGCGCTAAAAGCGCCTCTTCGAGCCATTCGGAAGGGTAGTTTCCAAGGCGGCTAAACAGTACCAGATAAGGGCTACGCGCCACGACGCTGATGGTATCAATTTGCAGAAGCGCCATTTTTTTGATAGCAGAGAGCAGATCATCAGGTTTCGCCTGACGTTTTAGGGGATTTTGCAGCTGTTGTGCGGCGAGATGTAGCGTGCGCGCAGTAGAGAGGGAGAGGCTTGCAGTAGGCATATCGATATCCGTCAAAGGATTAGGTTGCGGATATCGATAGCATATTTTTGTCAGGGGGTAAAATTCACCGCCGCTGAACCTGGCTTAGAAGGCAATAACGTCCGCTGCCGCCGGGCCATGAGTCGAACTGTTGTAAATGGTGAATTCTACACTCTGGCCTGGATTAAGCGATTTATTACGCGTATTCGCAATGGAATTACGGCTTACATAAATCTCTGAAGTACCATCGAGTGGAGAAATGAAACCGTAGCCTTTAGCCGGGTTGAACCATTTAACTAAACCCATTTTTAACATCATAATTTTTATTTCCTTAATTTCGGGCATCCATGACAACGCTTTTTATTATTGTTCGGATGCGTTTGCCCATACTAAAGTTGTTCTTATAAAAAACCTCTAATGAGCAAATTTTGAACCCACCATTGGGGCAGGCATTTAGTCGAGTCAATCGCCACTTCACTGTAGCTTGTTGAATTTGACAACAAGAACAGATGAGAGTTCACAGAAAGTAACCCATTTCATTTTGCCGTAAGGCAACGATGGCCATTTTTATAGAAAGAATACTTATGGGGGGTGATGGGAAGGTTCGTCTTTTTAGCGGAATCAAACTTTTGGTGGAAACAAACAGGAAGATAACGTCTTGGGAGGAACAAATTCACTATAGGGTTAACAACTTTTTGTTGTTAACGATACTGCCTCATAAATAGCTCTGTAATCACAGGCCGTGCGGCATTAACTCATATAATGCTACGCAGGTCAAGTTTTAATCACGATTTCGTGACTAACGAGCTGATGCCTTCAAGCAACGAGGTCGCACCAGGTTCTGAGAGGTATGCATCAACCGGCAAATACCACCAGTTGGCCTGCGCAAAACTACGGCACTTCACTGCATCCTTTTCAGTCATCAGCAAGGTTTGATTATCAGCGGCCAATGCCGCGAGCTGCGCAGACTGGTAGGCCTGATGATCGGCAAAGGAAACTTCACGCTGCGTATGAACGCCGAGCTGGTTGAGCGTGGCAAAGAAACGAGGAGGATGTCCGATACCCGCCATCGCCACCACGTCAGACAACGTTTGCGCCTGGCGCTTCTCGCCGGTCAACACGTTCACCACGTTCCCGGCCTGAAGCCGCATGCCTATCTCATCGCCCTGCCCCTGACCGTCGCCGTTGACGATAATCGCATCGACGCTTTTCAGCCTTGAAGCTCTTTCACGCATCGGTCCGGCAGGAAGCCAGTGGCCGTTGCCGAAACGGCGCACGCCGTCAACCACCACTATCTCGAAATCACGCTGTAATGCGTAATGCTGTAGCCCGTCGTCGGTCACGATAATGTCGACAGAAGAGGCTTTCAGCAGGGCTTTGACGGCGTCGGAACGCACGGGAGAAACGGCAACCGGTGCGCCGGTGCGCTGAAAAATCAGCACCGGCTCGTCACCGGCCTGTGCCGTAGACGTCCCCTCATCAAGTATTAAAGGATAGCTTTCAGCCTTGCCACCGTAACCGCGTGAAACGACGCCAACGCGTAATCCCCGCTGCTGCAGCTGCTCGACGAGCCAGATAACGACCGGAGTCTTACCATTACCTCCGGCAGTCAGATTACCGACGATCACCACGGGAACCGGTGCTCGCCAGCTTTTCTTCCACCCTTTTTTATAGCTAAAACGCAATACCAGCGTGATCAATCCATACAGCCAACTGAGTGGCAGTAACAGCAGATAAAGTGCCGATTGACCCGACCAGATGCGCGCTATCATTGACCAAACTGCATCCGGTGAAGCTGGGCATAAGCCCCACGTAGCTCAAGCAGTTCGCTATGCGTTCCGCGCTCAACCACTCGACCATCTTCGACAACCAGGATCTGGTCAGCTTTTTCGATGGTAGAAAGACGGTGCGCAATCACCAGCGAGGTACGGTTTTTTTGCAGTTCGTCGAGAGCAGACTGAATCGCACGTTCGGACTCTGTGTCCAGCGCAGAGGTTGCTTCGTCGAGGATCAGAACCGGTGAGTCACGCAGCAGCGCACGCGCAATCGCGATACGTTGGCGTTGTCCGCCTGACAGCAGCACGCCGTTCTCACCGATGACCGTATCAATACCGTTATCCATTTTGCTAATGAAATCCATGGCATGTGCCATAGTTGCGGCCTTGATAACGTCTTCACGGCTGTACTTTTCAGTACGTGCATAAGCGATGTTGTTGGCAATGGTGTCATTAAACAGATGCACGTTTTGTGAAACCAACGCAACCTGATCGCGCAGCGACGCAAGCGTGTATTCGCGCAGGTCGTGGCCATCGAGCAGGATCTCACCTTCCTGAATGTCGTAAAAACGGGTCATCAGGTTGGCAATCGTTGATTTTCCAGAGCCTGAACGTCCCACCAAAGCAACGGTTCTGCCTTCAGGAATTTCAAAAGAGATGTTTCTAAGGGCCGGTTTTTCGCTTTTGCCATAGCTAAAGGTGACGTTTTTGAACTCGATGTCGCCTTTTGCGCGCTCAACGGTCAGCTTGCCTTCGTCTTTCTCTTGTTCCATATCGAGGATACTGAACAGGGTCTGACAGGCTGCCATACCACGCTGGAACTGGGCGTTAACGTTGGTCAAAGATTTCAACGGACGCATCAGTGCGATCATTGAGGAGAAGACCACGGTGATTGTACCGGCAGTCAGCGTTTCCATCACGGATGGGAAGCTCGCGGCATAAAGCACGAAGGCAAGCGCCAGTGAGGCAATCAGCTGAATGATCGGATCAGAAATAGAAGATGCAGAAACCAGACGCATGCCCTGACGGCGCATGTGGTTGCTGACTTTATCAAAACGCTCGGTTTCAACCGTCTGACCACCGAAGATAAGCACCTCTTTGTGCCCTTTCAGCATCTGCTCGGCACTGGTGGTTACCTGACCCATGGTGTTCTGCATATTCTTGCTGATATTACGGAAACGCTTGGACACTACGCGAATAACCGTAGAAACGATAGGCGCGATAATGACCAGAATGACCGACAACTGCCAGCTGTAGTAGAACATCATGATGAACAGGCCGATAATCGACGCCCCTTCACGTACGACGGTGACCAGCGCGCTCGAGGAGGAGGAAGCAACCTGCTCGGAATCATAGGTGATACGTGACAGTAGCGTTCCGGTGGACTGCTGATCAAAGAAGGCCACTGGCATTCTCATCATATGGCCAAACAGCCGGCGACGCATTTGCATCACAACTTTTCCGGAGACCCAGGAAATACAGTAACTTGAAACATAGCCACTGACCCCACGCACCAGCATCAATCCAATCACGACCAACGGCATCCACAGCAATACGGAGCGATCGGTTTTACCAAAGCCGTCATCCAGCAGAGGTTTTAGCAGCGACAGCATGAGGGTATCACCGGCGGCATTGACCACCAGCGCGATAGCGGCGGCAATAAGCCCGGCTTTAAAAGGTGTGATCATCGGCCAGAGGCGACGGAATGTCTGCCAGGTGGAGAGATCTTTATCATTCATCATGCAATTAACCAGCAGCGAAATAAACAGCGGCCTATTCTACGCATTATCTCCTCTAACGCCAAACCACTGATGATACCAACGTGGCACTAATTGATCACGCAGGCCTTTAATTACCCAATAATTGTTGAAAAAAAACGCACTCAACTGCCCTGCACGTGAAGTATCGTGCCAAATCATCTCGTTTTCGCGATATCGATTTTTTATTTTTTGCGCCGGTAAACGCCATACGTTGTAGCGAGACGCCGAGGCGATAGCGACTTCTGCCCCCGAGGCTCGCAAGAAAGGCCCGAAGGAGGAGGTGTTACTGCCGTGATGTGGAACCTGCAGTAAATTAACCTGTAACCTCGCCCTGCTCTGCTTTACCAGTACAGTTTCGGCAGCACGCTCAATGTCGCCGGTAAGCAGCACGCTAAATTTATTATCGCTGACGCGTACGACGCAGCTGTCATCATTGCCGGCATGGTCTTTCAGCGCGGGGGGCCAGAGCACCTCAAAATCCAGTTCCTGCCACCGCCAGCGCTGTCCTTTCACACAGGGTAAATTTCCTTTAAAAGAGGTCCGCAGACTGGCAGAAGGAAAAGCGGCGCGCACCTGTTTGGTTCCTCCGTTGTGGTCCATGTGGCTATGGCTGACGATTATCTGATCGAGCACGATGTTGCGCCACTGAAGATAAGGCAGGATTTGCATCTGCGCCTGGGACCCCGTCTCCCAACGGTTTCCGGTATCATAAAGTACGCCTCGCCCGTTCTTCTCGATTAATACTGCCAGTCCATGCCCTACGTCCAACATATCGACGCGCCAGTTTTCCCGAGTCGAGGATTGTCGCCACAGCAGCATCACGCCGCACAGCGCAATGACGTCCATCGGATAGGTTTTGATCCACCCCATACGCCAGATTATGATGCCCAGCCATCCTGTCAGGCTGAAAATAAGCACGTTCTCACCTAACGGTAACCAGTAGTTTTCCGCCTTGTTGAGCCCAGCCTCAACCCAATCAAGGCTAATATCGGCGAGCGTCCACATCGCCTGAGTAACGGGAAAGGCAATATCATAGGGGAGAGGCGTTAAAAAGAGCGCCACTAATACCAAAGGGACGGTAAAAAGCGATACAATCGGCACTGCCCAGAGGTTGGCGAAAAAGGATGCGCTGCTCAACCCATGAAAAATCCCAATTTGCATCGGCAACAGCAATAGGGTCATTCCTGCCTGAAGATGCCCCCAGCGGACCCATGCCCAGTACCAGTGTCGCCCATATCGACTCGGTAAAGGCACCCACTGAAACCAGAATATCAGCCCGGCGACAGCAAAACATGACAACCAAAAACTGTCTGAAAGAATGCTCAATGGGTCGCTAACCATAAGCAACGCCACGCCCCAGCTCCATACTTGCCATGCGGTACAACGCAGACGGCACAGCTTGAGCAACTGCCAGAGTGAAATCGCCAACGCGGCACGCATTGCAGGAGGATTAACCCCCGACAGCCAGGTATAAAACAGCATCGCCAACCAGCTAACAATGAGCGGGAACCGATAGTCTATCCAGCGGAGCGGCAGCAGAAACTGTGTTGCACGTGCCAACAGCCAACCAATGAGTGCCGCCACACCAATATGCAGACCAGAAATAGCCATCAGATGCGCTGTGCCGGTGACCTTATACAGTTGACTCAATGGTTTGCTGATAAGCCCTCGCTCACCAAACGCTAGAGCAAGTAGCACCGGCATATTATCCAGCGTGGTGATTTGCCGCTGTACGTCGCTAATGATCTGCTGGCGTAAAGAACACCCGGCAGTTATTCGCTCTGCCGAGTTAATACGCCCACTTAGCGTCTGGCGATTGGCAACCGCCCAACGCTGACCGTCAAAACCGCCGAGGTTTAACTGGCTGTGCACCGGCCTCAGACTCATGGTGAGCAACCAACGCTGCCCGGCACAGTATCCTTGAGGAAAACCCTCACTGGAGACTTTCGCCGCAAGCGGCGGAAATACCCTGACGCCATTGACCTCTTTTAAGGCGATGAGGACATTGTGTTTTTCCTCACGCTGCAAAAAAGGGCTTTCAATGCGCGCCACAACCTGCTGCCTACCGCCGCTAAAGTCTCGCGTTTGCTGCAAAATCTGATTTCCGTTTGCCGTCGCCCAAAGCAGTCCCAGCAGCGCAATGCAAAACAGTTTTGTGCTGCGATAGGGCAAATACCCGGCGATGCAGGCAAGGCAAAATAACGCGATGCACTGATAGCTGTCGGGCAATATCGGCAAAACCGTCAGCGGAAGTATCCCTGCCACTAATGCCAGCGCAGTCTGGGTATAGGTGATATTAATGATGCCCATCCTTAATTGCCTCCGCCACAGGGAGGGTATGCGGCAAGCCGCGAACTGAGAGGACGAGTGTTATTGAGAGACCTATGAGGCGCAATCGGCAAAAGCGGAGGCTGGGAGACGTTGCCCAGAATAAATAAATAAAAAAAACAAGCTTTTAAAATATGCGTCCGAAAGCAAAAAAAACGGTGCCCGTGAGGACACCGTTTTATTCGCTATAGGCATACATCTAAGCTAAGGACGAGTCCTTAACCATAAATGTTCGCACGGTCACGCAACTCTTTACCTGGCTTGAAGTGAGGAACGTATTTGCCGTCCAACTCAACTTTGTCACCCGTTTTAGGGTTGCGTCCCACGCGCGGAGCACGGTAGTGAAGAGAAAAACTGCCAAACCCGCGGATTTCGATGCGTTCTCCATCAGCTAAGGTTGCAGCCATATGTTCAAGCATCTCTTTCACGGCATCCTCAACGGCTTTCGCCGGGACATGAGAGTGCTGGCCAGCAAGTCTTTCAATGAGTTCAGACTTGGTCATATAACCTCCAAGCTTTGCAGCTAAACTACCGTTATAGAAGCAGCTCCATCATGGAGCTGCGTCCCGTTATTACTCGCCTTTTGCCGCTTTGAACGCTTCAGCCATAGCGTTAGAGAAGTTGCTTTCTTCTGGCTTGTTGTTAACCACAGCGATTGCATCTTTCTCGTCTGCTTCGTCCTTAGCACGGACGGACAGGCTTACAACGCGGTTCTTACGGTCAACACCGGTGAATTTAGCTTCAACTTCATCACCAACGTTCAGAACCAGAGTTGCGTCTTCAATACGGTCGCGAGAAGCTTCAGAAGCACGCAGGTAACCTTCTACGCCGCCTGCTAATTCAACTGTAGCACCTTTAGCGTCAACTGCAGTTACTTTACCAGTAACAATAGTACCTTTCTTGTTTACAGACAGGTAGTTATTGAACGGGTCTTCTGCCAGTTGCTTCACGCCCAGGGAGATACGCTCACGCTCTGCGTCAACCTGCAGAACCACAGCTGCGATTTCGTCGCCTTTTTTGTATTCACGTACTGCTTCTTCGCCTGCAACGTTCCAGGAGATGTCAGACAGGTGAACCAGGCCGTCGATGCCGCCGTCCAGACCGATGAAGATACCGAAGTCAGTGATTGACTTGATTTTACCTTCAACACGGTCGTTCTTGTTGTGGGTTTCTGCGAATTGCTGCCATGGGTTAGCTTTACACTGCTTCAGGCCCAGGGAGATACGACGACGTTCTTCGTCGATGTCCAGAACCATAACTTCCACAACATCACCCACGTTAACAACTTTGGATGGGTGGATGTTTTTGTTGGTCCAGTCCATTTCAGAAACGTGTACCAGACCTTCAACGCCTTCTTCGATTTCTACGAAGCAGCCGTAATCAGTCAGGTTGGTTACACGACCAGTCAGCTTGGTGCTTTCTGGGTAACGTTTAGCGATAGCAACCCATGGATCTTCGCCCAGCTGTTTCAAGCCCAGGGAAACACGAGTACGCTCACGGTCGAATTTCAGAACTTTAACAGTGATTTCGTCGCCAACATTCACAATCTCGCTTGGGTGCTTAACGCGCTTCCAAGCCATATCTGTGATGTGCAGCAGGCCGTCAACACCGCCCAGATCAACGAAGGCGCCGTAGTCAGTGAGGTTCTTAACGATACCTTTAACTTCCATGCCTTCCTGCAGGTTTTCCAGCAGTTGATCGCGCTCAGCGCTGTTCTCAGACTCAATTACTGCACGACGAGAAACAACAACGTTGTTGCGCTTCTGGTCCAGCTTGATGACTTTGAACTCAAGATCTTTGCCTTCGAGATGCAGCGTGTCGCGAACAGGACGCACGTCTACCAGTGAACCTGGCAGGAACGCACGAATACCGTTCAGCTCAACGGTGAAACCGCCTTTAACTTTACCGTTGATAACACCGGTAACAGTTGCAGCTTCTTCGTAAGCTTTTTCCAGCATCAGCCATGCTTCATGACGCTTAGCTTTTTCACGGGACAGCAGGGTTTCACCGAAGCCGTCTTCTACCGCGTCCAGCGCAACATCAACTTCGTCGCCAACCTGGATTTCCAGTTCGCCCTGTGCGTTTTTGAACTGCTCTGCCGGAATAGCAGACTCAGACTTCAGACCGGCGTCAACCAGTACAACGTCTTTGTCGATAGACACGACAACACCACGGACGATGGAACCCGGACGGGTTTCGATTGTTTGTAAGGATTCTTCAAAGAGTTGAGCAAAAGATTCAGTCATGTTGATAATCTTTAGTTTCTTAAGTTTAACGTCCATCTGGCTTCATGCTGGATGGGGTTGTTTCAAATGCCCCACTACCGTCCTGGCGGCGAGGTTAAAAAAAACTGTAGCCAAAATAGGCACTGACCCTGTTCTTTACAAAAAAAGAATGGAGCAGCACCCATAATAGCTCGAATCACCGGGTTTGTTTTTGCGGCAATCCTAGAATTTCAGTGGCATAAGCCAACGCTTTTTCGATAACTGCATCGATGGACATACTGGTTGAATCCAGCATTAATGCATCTTGAGCAGGCACTAAAGGCGCTATAGGCCGATTACGATCGCGGTCATCCCGCTCTTTTATCTCGGCTAAAAGACGTTCAAAGTTAACACTAAAGCCCTTTTCCTGCAACTGTAGCATTCTTCTGTTTGCACGTTCTTCAGGGCTGGCGTCGAGAAAAATCTTCACCGGCGCTTCCGGGAACACCACGGTTCCCATGTCTCGGCCATCGGCAATCAGGCCAGGCATCTCTTTAAACGCACGTTGGCGGCGAAGAAGCGCTTCGCGAACGCGCGGAAAAGCAGCCGCCTGTGACGCGGTATTGCCTACGGTCTCGGTGCGGATCTCGTGCGTGACGTCCTCACCTTCCAAAATAACGTTCAGGTGTCCGTTATTCGCTACAAAGCGAACGTCGAGGTGGGCAGCGAGCGGCACCAGAGCCTCTTCTGACACGATATCAACCTGATGATGCAGCGCCGCAAGAGCCAGAACACGATAAATTGCACCGGAGTCCAGCAGGTGCCATCCAAACGCCTCAGCCAGAGCCTTACACAGTGTGCCTTTACCCGCACCACTTGGCCCGTCAACGGTTATCACTGGGGTTATAGACGAAGTCATAGCCGTCATTCTCTCTCCTTTCGGTGGGGAAAACCCCTCATCGTTAGCCCAACGGGGCTAATTCAGGTGCAGCATTATACGCTGCCTTTAGCCGAACTGTTACCCCGCATCACTATGTTGCGGAAAATAAGCTCACTAACGGGGCAAAACTATTCAACAATTAGGCAAAACAGAGATTATTTAAGCATAGCGGCGGCAGGATGACTGTGCGAAAAAGAAAAAACGGACATCCAAGGACGTCCGTTTTGAAAATTTCAGCAACTTAAGACTTTTTAAGCCGGAGTGCTGAGGGAGGCAAGACGGTCAAAATAGTCTGGGAACGTCTTAGCCGTGCATTTCGGGTCAAGAATAGTAACCGGCGTGTCTGACAACGCCACCAGCGAGAAGCACATCGCCATACGGTGATCGTTATAGGTGCCAATCTCGGCAAAGGTCAGCGTCGCAGGCGGCTCAATGTGAATATAGTCTTCGCCCTCTTCGACCGTTGCCCCCACTTTGCGCAGCTCTGTCGCCATAGCCGCCAAACGGTCAGTCTCTTTCACGCGCCAGTTATAGATGTTGCGCAGCGTCGTCGGGCCCTGAGCAAACAGCGCCGCAGTGGCGATAGTCATAGCCGCATCAGGAATGTGATTCATGTCCATATCGATGCCGTGCAGCTCACCGCGAGTACATTCGATGTAGTCTTCAGACCAGGTGACTTTCGCGCCCATTTTCTCCAGCACATCGGCAAAGCGAATGTCGCCCTGCATGCTGTTCTTACCGATACCTGTTACGCGCACGGTGCCCCCCTTGATAGCCGCCGCCGCCAGGAAGTAAGACGCAGAAGACGCATCGCCCTCGACCAGATAGCTGCCCGGAGAAATATAGCTCTGGTTGGCCTGCACGCGGAACTGCTGATAATCCTCGTTGACCACGGTCACACCGAAGGTTTTCATCAGGTTGAGGGTAATGTCGATATATGGCTTCGAGACCAGGTCACCCTTGATGCGGATAAGGGTGTCATTTTCGGCCAGCGGTGCAGTCATCAGCAAAGCGGTCAGGAACTGGCTGGATACGCTGCCGTCAACGCTGATTTCGCCGCCTTTGAAGCCACCGCGCAGGCGCAGTGGCGGATAATCGGTTTGCTCGAGATAGTCTATTTGCGCGCCGCCCAGGCGTAATGCGTCGACCAGATGGCCAATCGGGCGCTCTTTCATGCGTGGCTCACCGGTCAGGACCACGTTCTGCTCGCCCAGACACAGAGCCGCGGCCAGAGGACGCATCGCCGTACCCGCGTTACCGAGGAACAGCTCGAGGGAGTCGGCTTTAGGGAAAATACCGCCGAGGCCGTCAATCTCGCAGTGAGTGCGGTCTTCGGACAGGCGGTGTGTCACACCCAACTGGGTCAGGGCGTTCAGCATGTGGCGAACGTCATCGCTGTCCAGCAGATTAGTCAGGCGAGTGGTTCCCTTGGCGAAAGCAGCCAACAAAAGCGCACGGTTGGAGACACTTTTCGAGCCAGGTAAGTTGATTGTGCCGTTTACTCGCGCAACAGGTTGTAGGGTCAGGGCTTCCACAATTTCTCCGTACATCGGTATTAGTTTAAAAAAACATAACCCCGGATTTAGGCCGGGGTTATTGTTCAATCAAAAGCATTTGTAAAAAATAAAATGCAAATCAAACAGTTAGTGAAACGTCGACTTAGCCGTGACGTTTTTCGAAGTCGCTCATGAACGCGGTCAGCGCCTGAACGCCTTCCAGCGGCATCGCATTATAGATGGAAGCACGCATGCCGCCTACCACACGGTGACCTTTCAATGCGTGAAGACCGGCTTCAAGTGATTCTTTCAGGAAGACGGCATCCAAAGCAGAGTCTGCCAGCTGGAACGGCACGTTCATGCGTGAACGGTTAGCGTCAGCCACCTGATTACGGTAGAAACTGCTGTTGTCGATGGTGCTGTAAAGCAGCTCGGCCTTGGCCTTGTTGCGTTTTTCGATTTCGACCAGACCGCCCTGCTCTTTCAGCCATTTAAAGACCATGCCAGACAGGTACCAGGCGAAAGTCGGCGGCGTGTTGAACATGGAGTCGTTCTCTGCCAGCACGGTATAGTCGAGGATAGAAGGCAGCTCTTTACGGGCTTTACCCAACAGATCGTCGCGGACGATAACCAGCGTCAGTCCCGCAGGACCGATATTTTTCTGCGCGCCGGCGTAAATAACGCCAAAGCGGCTCACGTCGATTGGGCCGGACAGAATGGTTGATGAGTAGTCGGCAATGACGACTTTATCGCCAAAATCAGGCATTTCGGTGATAGCCAGGCCGTCGATGGTTTCGTTCGGGCAGTAGTGAACATAGGCTGCGTCTTTGCTGAGTTTCCACTCGCTCATTGGCAGCAGACCACGTTTGTCACCCTGAGTGGTGGTGATGTCGATGACGTTCGGGGTGCAATATTTCTGCGCTTCTTTGACCGCGCTGTGCGCCCAGTAGCCGCCGTCGATATAGTCAGCGGTGGCTTTGTCGCCCAGCAGGTTCAGTGGAATAGCAGCGAACTGGGCGCGCGCGCCACCGTGACAGAACAGCACTTTATAGTTCGAGGGGATGTTCATCAGGTCACGAATATCCTTTTCGGATTCCTCGGCTACCTGAATAAACTCCTTGCTACGGTGACTGATTTCCATCACCGAGGTACCGAGACCGTGCCAGTTACAGAGTTCTTGTTCAGCACGACGTAAGACTTCAGCCGGGATCATTGCCGGACCTGAGCTAAAATTATAAACCTGAGTCATTTCCCCTCACCACTTCTCTTTGATAGCTACTTGAAAGCCAGTTGAGTTGTTGATAGTTCGCCACATTGAATCGTTTGCGTGTATCAACAACCAGTTTATCGGTTTTATCACTGGTCACCACCGGCTGCAATTGTTATTCACCAAAGATTAATAATCAGTAATAATATTCATGTCGGCGGCCGTCATATTCTTTTTCCTTAGTGGCATGAATACGTGGAGCTCAGGTCAAAAACCCCGTATCATTGCGCGTTTTTAGAACGCACAAAAGTGAACTCAATGACGCAAACTTTTATCCCTGGCAAAGACGCGGCGCTGGAAGACTCCATCTCCCGTTTTCAGCAAAAACTCACCGACCTCGGCTTCAATATTGAAGAGGCCTCGTGGCTGAATCCGGTCCCGCACGTCTGGTCCGTGCATATCCGCGACCGCGACTGCCCGCTGTGCTTTACCAACGGCAAGGGAGCCAGTAAAAAAGCGGCATTGGCCTCGGCGCTGGGCGAATATTTCGAACGCCTGTCTACCAACTACTTTTTCGCCGACTTCTATCTCGGAAAAGATATTGCCGAAGGCGATTTCGTTCACTACCCAAATGAAAAATGGTTCCCGATCCCGGCCGACAACAGTCTGCCTGCGGGCATTCTCGATGAGCGTCTGCATGCGTTCTATGACGCAGAGAAAGAGCTGACCGGCAGCGAGTTGATCGACCTGCAGTCCGGCAATGCCGATCGCGGTATCTGTGCCCTGCCGTTCACCCGTCAGTCAGACCAGCAAACCGTCTACATTCCGATGAACATTATCGGTAACCTGTATGTCTCCAACGGCATGTCTGCGGGTAATACCGCTAACGAAGCGCGCGTTCAGGGTCTGTCAGAAGTCTTCGAACGTTATGTCAAGAATCGCATCATCGCTGAATCTATCAGCCTGCCGGAAATTCCTGCCGACGTGCTGGCGCGCTATCCTGGCGTCGTTGAAGCGATTGCCAAACTGGAAGAAGAAGGCTTCCCTATTCTTTCTTACGACGCCTCCCTGGGCGGCGAATATCCGGTTATCTGCGTCGTGCTGTTTAACCCAGCCAATGGCACCTGTTTCGCCTCCTTCGGCGCTCACCCTGACTTCGGCGTTGCGCTTGAGCGTACCGTTACCGAACTGCTGCAGGGCCGTAGCCTGAAAGATCTCGACGTGTTCACTGCACCGACCTTCGATGATGAAGAAGTGGCAGAGCATGCGAACCTTGAAACCCACTTCATCGACTCAAGCGGCCTTATCTGTTGGGACCTGTTCAAGCAGGACGCAGACTATCCGTTCGTTGACTGGAGCTTCAGCGGGACCACCGAAGAAGAGTTCGCGACGCTGATGGCTATCTTCGACAAAGAAGACGCCGAGGTTTACATCGCCGACTATGAGCATCTCGACGTTTACGCTTGCCGCATCATCGTTCCAGGCATGTCCGACATTTACCCTGCCGAAGACCTGCTGCTGGCTAATAACAGCATGGGCGCCCACTTGCGCGAGCAAATCCTGGCGCTTCCGGACAGCGATTTCGCTCCAGAAGAATATCTGGAAATGATCACCCAGCTGGACGACGAAGGTCTGGACGACTTCACCCGCGTTCGTGAACTGCTGGGCATTGCCAGCGGTAAAGACAACGGCTGGTACACGCTGCGCGTTGGCGAGCTGAAATCTATGCTGGCGCTGGCCGGCGGGGATATGGATCAGGCGCTGACCTGGGCTGAATGGGCGCACGAGTTTAACGCCTCCGTTTACAGCGCAGAACGCAACAACTACTACCGTTGCCTGCAAACGCTGCTGCAGCTGGCGCTTGAGCCAGAGCGCGAAGCGTCCCAGTACTACACGGCGTTTGTTAAGATGTACGGTCAGGAAGCCGTTGACCGTGCTTCTGCTGCTATCAGCGGTGAAGAGCGTTTCCATGGCCTGTTTGCGGTTGACCCCGAGCTAAAAGCGCTGCCAGCGCATCAGGGTCTGCTGGCCGCTTACGAAAAATTGCAGGCCGCCAAGCGTCGTCACTGGTCAAAAGTCTAAGGCTTCAGCCTGATCATTGACTCCATCAAACCGGCGGGAAACTGCCGGTTTTTTATTAGTACGTTATGAAAAATAAGCCGGTTTTCACGACCTCGATTCCAGTGAAAAAATAAATTGGTTTAACTGCTTTGACTCTCCGAGCAAACAAGCGTTAAATATCGCAAAATTGCTCCCTGACATTAAAATACGCTGCAAAGCGGCACTTTTATATTTCAAAATAACAGACAGCCCCAAAGGTTCGTACCGCAGGGTAATTTCTGATTATTGCATATATTTCAATGAACGAGCGCAATAACCTCAGGTTACCTTCAACATTTTTTGCAAGAATTAAAAAGTTTTTTTACATTAAAAATCATAAGGTTAACTATAAAACTACGTATTAAAATCCCGCAACACTCCCTCGTTCAGACCCGACTTATGATCCAAATCAATATCTCAACTACACTACGTTGCTAATATCTTTCTTGCAGTGCATGGCCCTTCATAAGAGAGAGTTAATGTGAACGCTGACAACCCCTTCAATTTATTATTACCCGCTGCCACAGCAAAAGTTGCTGAAGATGCAGGGGTGTACAAAGCCACTAAGCAACCTATCAAAACTTTTTTCCTGGCGATAACCGCTGGCGTCTTTATTTCGATAGCCTTTGTTTTCTACCTGACCTCAACCACCGGCACTGCCGCCGTGCCTTTCGGCTTGGCAAAACTGGTTGGGGGCATCTGTTTCTCACTCGGCCTGATGCTGGTGGTGGTCTGCGGCGCAGACCTGTTTACCTCCACCGTGCTTATCGTCATCGCCAAGGCCAGTGGCCGAATTACCTGGGGGCAGCTCGCACGCAACTGGGCCAATGTTTATATCGGTAATCTGATCGGTGCGTTGCTGTTTGTCGCGTTGATCTGGTTCTCCGGCATGATGATGACCGACAACGGTCTGTGGGGACTCAACGCACTGCAAACCGCCGACCATAAAATGCATCACACCTTCATCGAGGCCGTTTGCCTCGGCATTTTGGCCAATCTGATGGTCTGTCTTGCGGTGTGGATGAGCTACTCGGGCCGCAGCCTGATGGACAAAATGTTCGCCATGATTCTGCCGGTCGCGATGTTCGTTGCCAGCGGATTCGAACACAGCATCGCCAACATGTTCATGATCCCACTGGGCATCGTCATCAAATGTTTCGCGCCAGCCAGCTTCTGGCAAGCCGTTGGCAGCGCACCAGAGAAGTTCGCCGAACTCAATATCACCAACTTTATCGTCGACAATCTGATCCCAGTGACTATTGGCAACATCATCGGCGGTGGTCTGCTGGTCGGCCTGACCTACTGGGTCATATATCTCCGTGATGAGCAGCCTCACTAATATCCGACGCGGCTTGTCTCAAAATTTTTAAACTTGTTTTCAAGTTATCTCGATAACGCAATTTCTTGAAAAATCAAAATTAGAAGGTAGGTACAAAATGTCTAATCTCAATGAAAAATTGACCTCTGCATGGCAAGATTTTACCCCGGGAGAATGGCAGACCGAAGTTAACGTTCGCGACTTCATTCAGAAAAACTACGCCCCTTACGAGGGTGACGAATCTTTCCTGGCTGGCGCAACGCAAGCGACCACTACCCTCTGGGACAGCGTCATGGAGGGTATCAAGCAGGAGAACGCCACCAAAGCGCCAGTGGATTTCGATACCGACCTCGCCTCCACCATTACCTCGCACGATGCGGGATACATCAATAAATCGCTGGAAGCCATCGTCGGCCTGCAAACCGACGCGCCGTTGAAACGTGCCATTATCCCGTTTGGCGGCATCAAAATGGTTGAAGGCTCCTGTAAGGTCTATGGCCGCGAACTTGACCCACAGTTGAAAAAAGTCTTCACCGAATACCGTAAAACCCATAATCAGGGCGTATTTGACGTTTACACCAAAGACATCCTTAACTGCCGCAAATCCGGTGTACTGACCGGTCTGCCTGATGCCTATGGTCGTGGACGCATCATCGGTGACTATCGTCGCGTAGCGCTTTACGGTATCGACTTCCTGATGGCTGACAAACTTGCCCAGTTCCAGTCTCTGCAATCTCGTCTCGAAAATGGCGAAGACCTGCAAATGACGCTGCAACTGCGCGAAGAGATTGCCGAACAGCATCGTGCGCTGGCTCAAATAAAAGAGATGGCCGCCAAATACGGTTTCGACATTTCAGGACCGGCTAACAGTGCACAAGAAGCCGTACAATGGACCTACTTCGGCTACCTCGCCGCAGTAAAATCGCAGAACGGTGCAGCCATGTCGTTTGGCCGCGTGTCCACCTTCCTCGATATCTTTATCGAGCGCGACATCAAGGCCGGTAAGCTGAACGAAGAGCAGGCGCAGGAGCTGATTGACCATCTGGTGATGAAACTTCGCATGGTGCGCTTCCTGCGTACGCCAGAATATGACGAGCTGTTCTCCGGTGACCCAATCTGGGCGACTGAGTCTCTCGCCGGGATGGGCGTAGACGGCCGTACTTTAGTGACTAAAAACAGTTATCGTTTCCTGAATACTCTCTACACCATGGGTCCGTCACCGGAGCCAAACATGACCATCCTGTGGTCTGAAAAACTGCCGGTGAACTTTAAGAAATACGCCGCCAAAGTGTCTATCGACACCTCATCCATTCAGTATGAAAACGATGATTTGATGCGTCCGGATTTCAACAATGACGATTATGCAATCGCCTGCTGCGTAAGTCCGATGATTGTCGGCAAACAGATGCAGTTCTTTGGCGCACGCGCTAATCTGGCGAAAACTATGCTGTACGCCATTAACGGCGGCGTGGATGAAAAGCTGAAAATTCAGGTTGGCCCTAAAGAAGCGCCGATGATGGATGAGGTTCTCGACTACGATAAAGTGATGGAACGTATGGATCACTTTATGGACTGGCTGGCGAAACAGTATGTGACCGCACTGAACTGTATTCACTACATGCACGACAAATACAGCTATGAAGCCTCGCTGATGGCGCTGCACGACCGCGACGTCTATCGCACCATGGCCTGTGGTATTGCTGGGCTTTCAGTCGCCGCCGACTCACTTGCTGCCATCAAGTATGCCAAAGTCAGCACCATTCGTGATGAAGACGGTCTTGCCGTAGACTTTAAAATCGAAGGCGAGTACCCACAGTTCGGTAACAATGATTCACGCGTTGATGATATCGCCTGCGACCTGGTTGAACGTTTTATGAAGAAAATTCAGAAACTGCCAACCTACCGCGATGCCGTAGCGACCCAGTCAGTGCTTACCATCACCTCAAACGTGGTGTACGGTAAGAAAACCGGTAACACCCCAGACGGCCGTCGCGCGGGTGCACCGTTTGGTCCAGGCGCTAACCCAATGCATGGCCGTGACCAGAAAGGCGCCGTTGCCTCTCTGACCTCGGTAGCCAAACTGCCGTTTGCCTACGCGAAGGACGGAATTTCCTACACCTTCTCCATTGTGCCAAACGCACTGGGTAAAGATGATGACGTGCGTAAAGCCAATCTGGCGGGTCTGATGGACGGTTACTTCCATCACGAATCGTCTATCGAAGGCGGTCAGCATCTGAACGTTAACGTAATGAACCGCGAGATGCTGCTGGAGGCCATGGAAAATCCTGAGAAATTCCCTCAGCTGACTATCCGCGTTTCAGGCTATGCGGTACGCTTCAACTCACTAACCAAAGAACAGCAGCAGGACGTGATTACCCGTACCTTTACTAAAACGCTGTAAGAGAGTGATGAGTTAATCGCTTCGTTCTTTAAGGCTCCGCTCACGTGGAGCCTTTTCACATTGGAGAACACCCGCAATGTCTGTTCAAGGTCGCATCCACTCCTACGAATCTTGCGGTACCGTTGACGGTCCCGGTATCCGTTTTATCGTCTTCTTTCAGGGCTGCCTGATGCGTTGCATGTATTGCCACAATCGCGATACGTGGGACACTCACGGCGGTAAAGAGATCAATGTTGAAGACCTGATGAAAGAGGTGGTGAGCTATCGCCACTTTATGAACGCTTCCGGTGGCGGCGTGACGGCCTCGGGCGGTGAGGCCATTTTGCAGGCAGAGTTTGTTCGCGACTGGTTCCGCGCATGCCATACCGAGGGGATTAACACCTGCCTCGACACCAATGGCTTTGTGCGCCGTTATGATCCGGTCATTGATGAACTGATCGACGCGACCGACCTGGTGATGCTTGACCTCAAGCAGATGAATGACGAAGTCCACCAGAAGCTGGTCGGCGTATCAAATCACCGTACGCTGGAGTTTGCGCAGTATCTGGCAAAACGCAATCAGCGCACCTGGATCCGCTATGTCGTGGTTCCCGGCTGGTCAGACGATGATGAGTCGGCGCATAAACTCGGTAAATTTACCAAAGACATGACCAACATCGAGAAGATTGAGCTGCTGCCGTATCACGAGCTTGGCAAGCATAAATGGACTGCGATGGGCGAGAAGTATGGGCTTGATGGCGTGAGTCCGCCGACGAAAGAGATTATGGATAGGGTGAAGGGAATTTTAGAAGGCTACGGCCACAAAGTGATGTACTAAAGTCCCTGGTCTCTGGAGCCGCAGCCGGGTTGGCTGCGCTCAATCACCCGAATCACTGACCTATATCAGCTCATCGGGATGAGTTCTCTTGCCGCCTTGTTGCGACGAAAATGAGTTTTCCTGTTAACTGATTGATAATTCAGGCAGTGGCAACAGGGGTAGACTGATGGTCCGCCTTGCGCAGCAGCATCACCAGGTAGACCAACGCCACCGCGGCTATCATCACAAACAGTACGCGGTCAGAGTAGTTCTGCATCAGCATTGCAGTCATTGAAGGACCGGCCAGGCTTCCGATGGTATAACTCATCAGCAACGCCTGATTCATGGCGACCAGCTCGTCGGGGTTCACCTTTTCACAGGCCCAAGACATCGCCACCGGATACAGCGTAAAGCCTGCACAGCCGAGGATGAACAACGCGGGCGCCATTGCATAGCCGCTGAGCATGGCGATACTGCCCAGAATGACCACAAACACCTGAACCCGCAGCACCGTCAAACGACCATAGCGGTCAGCGAGGCGCCCAACCGGCCACTGACCGATAATGCCGGAACTCACCAGCAGTGCCATCCAGTAACCGACGTCCGCATCGCTTAACCCGCGATGAGCCAGGAACAGCGGCATCAGGCCGTATAATGAACCCAGTACAATACCCGAAATCACACAGCCGTTAATGCCCAGACGGGCGCTGCGGCGTTTGAACATAGGCCAAATAGAGGTGTGTGGCTGTTCGCTGTCCTGATTGGCGATGTGCGCAAACAGCAGTGGCAGCATAGCGACCACAATCAGTCCGGTTACCCACGGGATAACGGTAAACAGTTCGGTCGAGACTTTGCCCAGCAGCAGTTGCCCGGCTACGGTGCCGATATAATAGACAATCATATAGGCGGCAAGCAGCTGCCCCCTATTTTTAACCGTGCCGCTACGCAGCAATGCGCTCTCAACGACTACCCAGATTAACGCACAGCCCACACCGGCCATAAAACGCCAGCTTATCCAGCCCAAGAAATTCACAGACAGTGCCAGACCGGCGGTCGCCACGGCGAAAAGAATGCAGGAAAGCTGATAACTGACGTTAAAGCCCAGGCGTTTAATCAGGCGGCCCGCTATCAGCGTGCCGACTAAATTACCTGCATAGTATGAAGAACTTACCAGTCCAACTTTCCAGGTGGGCAGGGCTTCATGCGTCAGCCATAAAGGGACGAGGGTGCTCAAAACCGCAATGGACACGGTCAACAGTAAAAGGCCACAGAGCAGCAATAGCACCGGGCGAGAGTAAGCAGACATAGGGAATGAGCGACCAGAAATACGATGAAATTGCGCGCATAATGCCACTGGCCGGATAAAAGTCAATTGGGCGAAATCACTCCGCCGCACAATCTGTATTTCTATGATTTAAATAACTAATCAATCACTAAACGTTGCCGCTAAGTGTCAAAAATAAAAAAATGGTATCAAAATGATAAGTAAGGGATTTATTCAACAGGCGCGCTAGATATTTGATAAATATTTAAGTTGTATTCCCGTTTCGATTAAAAAATATCGCCGATGAAGATCATCGCTCTGCCCTGTTCCCTTACGCCTAAAAACAAAGGCCAATCGTGTAAGCGATCGGCCTTTGTGAATGCAAGGGAAGGGGATTCTTTACCCGGTAAATTAACCGATGAATTCCAGTCCACGCATATAAGGACGCAGAACTTCTGGTACCGCAATGCGGCCGTCTGCCTGCTGGTAGTTCTCGAGAACCGCAACCAGAGTACGGCCCACTGCCAGACCAGAACCATTCAGGGTATGGACCAAACGGGGTTTCTTCTCGGTTTTACTGCGGGTACGAGCCTGCATACGACGTGCCTGGAAATCCCACATGTTTGAGCATGAGGAGATCTCACGATAGGTGTTCTGCGCAGGCAGCCACACTTCCAGATCGTACGTCTTGCAAGAGCCTGCGCCCATATCACCGGTGCACAGCAGCATTTTACGATACGGCAGGTTCAGCAGTTGCAGTACTTTCTCGGCATGGCCGGTCAGCTCTTCCAACGCCTGCATGGAGTCTTCAGGACGGACTATCTGTACCATCTCGACTTTGTCGAACTGGTGCATACGGATCAGACCACGGGTATCGCGACCGTAAGAACCGGCCTCAGAGCGGAAGCACGGCGTGTGCGCAGTCAACTTGAGCGGCAGAGATTCTTCTTCAAGAATTTCGTCGCGCGCCAGGTTAGTCAACGGCACTTCGGCAGTTGGGATCAACGCATAGTTGCTGCTGCCCGCTTCTTCGCCCAGTGGCTTGGTATGGAACAGGTCTTCGCCAAATTTCGGCAACTGACCGGTACCAAACAGTGAATCGTGGTTCACCAGATACGGCACGGCAGTTTCGATATAACCGTGCTGCTCGGTGTGCAGATCGAGCATAAACTGCGACAGCGCGCGGTGCATACGGGCAATTTGCCCCTGCATCACAACGAAGCGAGCACCGGTCAGTTTAACACCGGCGGCGAAATCCAGGCCACCGGCCAGTTCGCCAAGGGAAACGTGGTCGCGAACTTCAAAGTCGAATTGACGCGGCTCGCCCCAACGGCTGACTTCGAGGTTTTCACTGTCATCTTTACCAACAGGAACGCAATCATCAGGCAGGTTTGGCAGCGCCTGAGTGACTTTGTTCATATCTTCCAGCAGTGCTTCTAGCTCGGATTTAGCCGCGCTCAGCTTGTCACCCAGTTCGTTAACTTCCTGACGCAGGGCATCGATGTCTTCGCCGCGAGCCTTGGCCGCACCGATCGATTTCGATCGTGCATTCCTTTCAGCCTGAAGATTTTCCGTTTCAACTTGCAGCACTTTGCGACGCTCTTCTTGAGCACGCAATGCTTCTACATCGAGTTTAAAACCTCTGCGAGCGAGTTTTTCTGCAACTGCGTCTAGCTCATTACGCAGCAGATTGGGATCGAGCATGCTAATCCTGTTAGTTTTGAATTAAATAAAATTTTGATGGCACATACTGCCTGAAACGGCAGCATGTCAAAGAGTTATCAGCGATAACCTTACCGCAACAGCAAATTTATCGGTAGCGTTTTGTCGGGCTATTTTGATCTTGTTCAGCCAACCACGCCAGCTTTTCTCCGATTTTTCCTTCCATGCCGCGTGCGGACGGATAATAGTACTGCGTTTTGGCCATCTCAGGGGGGAAATAGTTCTCGCCAGCGGCATAGGCGTTGGGTTCGTCGTGCGCGTAGCGGTACTCTGCCCCGAGGCCCATTTCTTTCATCAGCTTGGTCGGCGCATTGCGCAGATGTTCAGGCACGTCAAAATCGGCCTGCTCTTTGGCGTCACGCATCGCGGCTTTGAAGGCGGTGTAAACGGCATTGCTCTTCGGCGCGCAGGCAAGATACACGATGGCCTGAGCGATAGCCCTTTCACCCTCCGCCGGACCAACGCGGGTGAAGCAGTCCCAGGCAGCTATCGCCACCTGCATACCGCGCGGATCGGCGTTGCCGACGTCTTCGGAGGCGATAGCCAACAGACGCCTTGCCACGTAAAGCGGGTCACCCCCGGCGGTAATAATCCGTGCATACCAGTACAGCGCCGCATCGGGTGCCGAACCGCGCACTGATTTATGCAGCGCAGAAATCAAATCGTAATAGCGATCGCCCTTGTTATCGAAACGTGCGCTGCGCTCGCCCGAGATCTCTTTCAGCAGCTCCGGCGTCAGTATTCTTACCCCGTTAGCATCGACTTCGGCCATATCCGCCATCATTTCGACGCTGTTCAACGCTCGGCGAGCATCACCGTTAACCAACTCGGCCAACATACGGCGCGTCTGCGGCGGAATACGAATATTTTGCCCCGCATAGCCACGGTCGGCATTGCTCATCGCCTGATCGATAACCTTCTCGATATCGTCTGGGGTCAAGGCTTTCAGCAGATAAACGCGGGCACGTGACAGCAGTGCAGAGTTAAGCTCAAACGAAGGGTTCTCGGTTGTCGCGCCAATGAAGGTGATGGTGCCGTCTTCAATGTGCGGCAAAAAAGCATCCTGCTGACTTTTGTTGAAACGATGGACCTCGTCAACGAACAGAATGGTGCGGCGGCCTACGTCACGGTTCTGACGCGCTCGCTCAATCGCCTCGCGGATCTCTTTGATGCCGGACGTCACCGCAGAAATGCGTTCAACGTCGGCATTGGCGTAGCGACCAATGAGCTCGGCCAGCGTCGTTTTTCCCGTTCCCGGCGGTCCCCACAGGATCATGGAGTGCAGTTGCCCCGCCTCGATAGCGCGCGGCAAAGGTTTTCCGGGAGCCAGCAGATGCTGCTGACCAATATATTCAGCCAGCGTTACCGGCCGCATTCTTGCGGCCAGTGGCTGAAACTCATTGTGGGAAAAATCGAGTGACAGATTGCTCACCAAGTCCTCACTGACGCTGATCGTCCAGCGTGACGCCTTTAGGCGGAGTAAATTTAAATTTAGCATCATCGACGGCGGCATTGGGCTCGCCCTTCAGCGCGTAGGCGCTACGCTGCCCGTCTTGTTCAATCGCGGTAAAGCTTTTGATGGTGCCGGTCGGGGTGACGGTAATTGAGAATTGCTTCAGGTTACCGGTCGCCGATTTCGGAGTCAGATTGAAGTCATCCCCCTTTTGCGAAACGTTATATTTTGCCCAGTCGCTGCTGTCGTTACGAGTAATCAGCATGAACGGCGTATTGCCGGTGGCATTTTTAAGCCAGGTCGCCGTTACCTGCTCAACGAACGGGTTGTAGAACCACAGCGTCTTACCGTCTGAAACCAGAATGCTTTCGTCCGGCGTTGTCATGTGCCAGTTAAACAGGTTCGGACGCTTCACCCACAGTTGGCCTTCTCCCTGCTGGATATTGGAACCGTCATCGCCGGTTACGGTTTGCGTAAAGCTGGCGTGGAAGGTATTCAGCTTACCAAGGCGGCTCTTTAAATCGCTGCTGGCGTCGGCCAGCACAGATCCTGAAATAAATGCGGTCAATAAACAGCTTACGGCTAATAATTTCTTCATTGTTATTGTTACCTCAAAATCCATTGCGAACAGACGACCTCTCCCAACAATTGGGGGAATACCCGGGAAAACAACCCCAGGAGCTAAACTTTAGCGAAGCAAGGGACGCTTCGATAGCTCAATCGTCTGAGAAGGTTAGCTTTTACGATTCTTTGCATTTGCTGAAATAGCCAAGGGCCGCATTCGCGGCCCTTGAGAACTCCCCACTTATTCGTGAGGAGGCGGTGCAAGAACTTCACGGTTACCGTTGTGTCCCGGTGCACTGACAATAGACTGCGCCTCCATTTGCTCAACGATTCGCGCCGCACGGTTATACCCGATGCGGAACTGACGCTGAACGCCGGAGATCGATGCACGACGTTTTTCAACCACAAACTCCACGGCCTGATCGAATAACGGATCAAGCTCCTCGCCCTCCTCCAAACCGGCCGCGCCGCCTTCGCCCTCTTCACCGCCCTTGATAATGCTGTCGATGTATTGAGGACGCCCGCGCGCTTTCCAGTCTTGAACGACCGCGTGCACTTCCTGGTCGCGAACGAATGCGCCGTGAACGCGGATAGGAATCGATGAGTTAGGGGCCATATAAAGCATGTCACCCATCCCCAGCAATGATTCCGCGCCGCCCTGATCGAGGATAGTCCTCGAGTCGATTTTGCTCGAGACCGTAAAGGCGATACGGGTTGGGATATTTGCCTTGATTAGACCGGTGATAACGTCAACCGAAGGACGCTGGGTCGCGAGAACCAGGTGAATCCCCGCCGCACGCGCTTTCTGCGCCAGACGAGCAATCAGTTCTTCGACCTTTTTACCTACGGTCATCATCAGGTCGGCAAACTCGTCAACCAGCACGACGATAAACGGTTCTTTCCCGAGCTTTCTCGGCTCGTGACCCATGCTGTCGCTAGGCTTCCAGAATGGATCAGGGATTGGCCATCCCATCGCTTCCGCTTCTTTAATCTTCTCGTTGTAACCGGCAAGGTTACGCACGCCAAGCGCCGACATTAGCTTATAACGTCGCTCCATCTCACCGACACACCAGCGCAGCGCATTAGCGGCATCTTTCATATCAGTGACCACTTCGGTCAACAGATGAGGGATGCCTTCATACACTGACAGCTCGAGCATTTTCGGGTCGATCATGATAAAGCGCACGTCTTCCGGCGTGGCCTTATACAGCATGCTGAGGATCATGGCGTTAACGCCCACCGATTTACCCGAACCCGTAGTACCGGCTACCAGCAGGTGAGGCATTTTCGCGAGGTCTGCCACCACCGGTTCTCCGGCGATGTCTTTACCCAGTACCACGGTCAGCGGAGAGGGATCGTTTTTAAACTGCGGGCAATCGAGCACTTCGCGCAGGTAAACCGTCTGACGCTTTTTGTTTGGCAGCTCCAGGCCGACGTAAGGCTTGCCTGGAATAACCTCGACGATACGTACGGCCACGGTAGACAGTGAACGTGCGAGGTCGCGAGACAGGTTTGAAATACGTGCCGCTTTTACGCCCGGTGCCAGATCAAGTTCGAAACGGGTGATGACTGGGCCAGGCAGCTTGTCGACCACTTCGGCCTTGATGCGATAGTCATTCAGACGGGCTTCAATGAGCTGCGCCGTTTGCTCAAGCGCAAACATGTCGACCGGTTCTTCCGTTGCCGGGGCCGAGGTCAGGAGATCAAGGCTTGGCAATGGCGTGGTCGGTCTGCTGACAGGATGCTCGTTACGCATCAACGCAGGGTGAATTAGGCTGTCCATCTGCGGTTTCTGCGGCTCGACGGGCTGCGAAGTCTCAATCGGCGCAGAAGGTGCACTTTGACTGTAGGCAGAAGGTTGCCTTGACTCATCAACCTGCGGAGAGAGCGTAAACAGCGGCTCGACCGGCGTATCGTCAACCAAGTCAGCCATCGGAGAGAAATTGAAGGCGTCGTGGGTGCTAATATTCTGGCTCGACACCGGGCTCACGCGCGCAGCCTGATCGTACTGAGGCACTTCCTGACGGAAAGTGGTCTCCTGATAAGGCTGAACGTGCGCCTGCTCAGGTTCGGCAGTTTGGTAACGCGCCTGCTCACGTGCGGCAAATTCCTGACGCAGTTGAGCCTGTAACAGCGCATCTTCATCGTCTACTGTTTCTTCGCTTGCCTGTTCGAAAGCCTGGCTCTCGGTCTGGCCGTAGCGCTGATTCTGTTGATCGACAAATGCCTGCCTGAGCGCGGCTTCCTGCATCGCCTCTTGGTCCTCAACCGAGTGGGATGCAGCCTGCTCTTGCTGAGCCTGTGCTTCCTGCGCACGGCGTGCGGCTTCCTGCTCCTGCTGCTCGGCGATACGTTGCGACGGCAGCTTGATGCCATAGGAAGCTAGCTCACGGCGCGTTGGCAGCTTGACAGGATTCGGACGAGGTAGCTCAGGGCCGAAGCCTTTCTTGATTTGCGGATTCTCATCACTGACTGCGCTGAACGCGGGCATAAAGGTATTGCCAGCCTCGGCGGCGGCAGATTTCCCTGCCTGCGCCAAACCGGTTGCCAGCGCCGCCGTTGCGGCAATACTCGCCACTTCTGGGGCAGCATTGAAATCAAACGGTGAACGCTCGTGATGCGGTTCAGTGACCTGATTCCAGTCGCCCAACTGCGGCTCATCAAAGCGACGAGAAGTCGCGGAAGGCTGAACGTTTCTCGGTGCAGGCGTTTCTTCCGGCAATTCGAAGCTGTAAAGCGGTGGCGTTTCTGGATGTCCAGGCTGTTGCGCATCGTTGACGGCCGGCGTCGGTGCCTGCTGTTGCACGGGTAAAGGTTGCACAGAGACCTGTTGAACAGATGAATACTGCTGTACCGGGGCCTGTGGCTGCACAGGTGCCGGCGTGACGGCAGCAGGTTCCTGATGCACAGGGGCGACCGGCTCAACCTCAGACTGCGGCGCAGCATTAACCGCTGCAGCGGCCTGAGGTGCGACCGGCGTGCCGTGCACTGAAGGCGCGGAGAACAGGACGTCATCGTCTTCGGCAGCCAGAGCGGCGGCAGACACAGCAACCGCTGGCGCAGCGGAAACCGGCGCGCGAACAGGATGTTCTTCGTCGTCAAGCAGCGGATCGTCATGGTCATGGCGATCGTCGTAGTCGTAGTCGTCGTCACGGCGAGAGCGGTTGGTCATAAAGGTGGTCACCCCTAGCACCGCGCCGCCAATTTTCTCGGCGATCGTCAGCCATGACCAGCCGGTAAACAGCGTCAGACCGGCGGCCCACACGCAAAGCAGCACCAGCGTGCCCCCTACGTTGTTGAACCACGGCGTCATGGCTGTGCCCAGCAGACTGCCTATCACGCCGCCAGAAGCGAAGTAATAGAGGTCATCAATGTTAAGTGACGCAAGACCGCATGACGTAATAACGAGCGCCAGCGTCCCTATCAGACGTAATGACAGAGTGAAAAAGTCGATATATTCCTGACTGTCTCGCTGGCGGAAAGAGGCCCAGCAAAGGCAGATCATGATTGGCGGAATGGCATACGCCAACACGCCAAAAATGAAGAATAGCGTATCGGCCATCCAGGCTCCGACACCGCCACCCAAATTATGGATAGGACCGTGCCAAGAGGTTTGAGACCAGCTCGGGTCGGACGGATTGAAACTGAGTAGTGCTGCCATAAGGTAAACAGCAAACACCGCTACCACAACCAGCAAGGCCTCCAGAATACGGCGGCTGCTGCTGAGTTTTTTCAGGGTAACGTCTTTATCTTCTGTATATTCCTGGCTCAAGAAAGGCTCTCCAGGTTCCTGTGAACTGAAATAGCGATAGCGCCGAGAAAAGTTCCCGACGCCAGAGCTGTATGGATACACAGGAGTGTAGCTAAATTAATTAGGTTTTGCACCTGTACCTTTTACTTACCGAGTCTTAATGACCAGGCGGTTAGTCTGTTTCACTTCTTCCATTACCACGTAGGTACGGGTGTCGTTAACGCCAGGTAAACGAAGCAGCGTTTCGCCCAGCAGTTTACGGTAAGCAGACATGTCAGGTACACGGGTTTTCAACAAGTAGTCGAAGTCCCCAGAAACCAGGTGACACTCCTGAATATCTTCTAGTTTTTGTACTGCTGCATTGAATTGCTCAAACACATCCGGTGCACCACGGTTGAGGGTAATCTCAACGAAAACCAGCAACGAAGCATCCAGATAGTGTGGATTAAGCAACGCAGTGTACCCATGAATGAAATTCTGACGTTCCAGACGACGAACGCGTTCCAGACATGGCGTAGGCGACAAACCTACACGCTTGGAAAGCTCAACGTTAGAGATCCGGCCATCCTTTTGCAGCTCATTAAGAATGTTACGGTCAATGCGGTCGAGATCTTTTCCCGGACGTTTCTTGTTATCTACCATTATTATTATCTCTCTGATGTCCTTCCATGCACTTGCCATACCCTAACCAACTTCAATGTAATAAGGGTTTATCCTAAGCGAAGACCTGTTTTTTATAGGTTGCGACTCACCTTAAGACGTCTTGCCCCTGTCAGAAGAAAACGAATTTTTTTAGTGAAGCCAAAAAAAGAAATAACGCTAAGTGACTAATTAGGCGCAATAAAACCTAAACTCGTAGCTGCCAATGTCTAAAAAGTGAACACTGCAATACCCACAACGGGTAAACCGGCATCACATTGCGTAATTTTGAGACACAAGCTGGCGTTTAATTTCTTCTTACCTAGATGTTTTCGCAAATGCACAGCGGATTGTCAAAGCAAAAGAAGCAAAATCAGAAGAACGTGCCAGATTGAAAACCCTCAACGTCCTTTTTCGCTGTCTTTTCAGATTGAACAATAACAAAAGTAAAAAGAGAAACTCATACCAAAATCATTTTTACCTGCGATTACAGGTAAAAACTATCAGACAAATCGCTAACAACATCGGAGTATGCTTTTTTTACGCCGCACTTTTCCCTACAATCCCTATCATCACGTAGTTCGCCATCACGGAGATGAATTTCCCATGGGTACAGTAAAACATAGTAAGTTATTGATTTTAGGCTCCGGCCCTGCGGGTTACACCGCCGCAGTTTATGCTGCGCGCGCCAACCTGAAGCCGGTTCTCATCACCGGCATCGAAAAAGGCGGTCAATTGACCACCACCACGGAAGTGGAAAACTGGCCGGGAGATCCTGAAGGTTTAACTGGACCAGGCCTGATGGAACGTATGCACGAGCACGCGGTAAAATTTAATACGGAAATCATTTTTGACCATATTAATCGCGTCGACTTCCAGACTCGCCCGTTCCGTCTGTTCGGTGACAGCGAAGAGTACACCTGTGACGCGCTGGTCATCGCGACAGGCGCATCGGCACGCTACCTCGGTCTGCCTTCAGAAGAGTCCTTCAAAGGTCGCGGCGTTTCTGCCTGCGCAACCTGCGACGGTTTCTTCTATCGCAACCAGAAGGTCGCGGTGGTCGGCGGCGGCAACACCGCCGTTGAAGAAGCACTTTATCTCGCCAATATCGCGTCTGAAGTGCATCTGATTCACCGTCGCGAGAACTTCCGCGCCGAGAAAATCCTGATTGACCGTCTGCACGACAAAGTTGCCAGCGGTAAAATCGTGCTGCACACCAACAAGACGCTTGAAGAAGTTGTCGGCGACGAGATGGGTGTAACCGGCGCCAACCTGCGTGACGTACACAACGGTGAAATCAGCAGTCTGGACGTTGCCGGTATGTTTATCGCCATCGGCCATAGCCCGAACACCGGCATCTTCGGCGGTCAGCTTGAGCTCGAAAACGGCTACATCAAAGTGCAGTCAGGTATCCAGGGCAACGCGACCCAGACCAGCATTCCGGGCATCTTTGCCGCAGGCGACGTGATGGACCATATCTATCGTCAGGCAATCACCTCTGCCGGAACGGGCTGTATGGCTGCGCTGGACGCAGAACGTTATCTCGACGGTTTAGCACAGGCTAACGTCGAATAATGTTACGCACTGGCAGTGAATGTTAAACGTTCTGATCTGCTAAGCATAAGGCGACCCTCGGGTCGCCTTTTTTGTTTGTAAATGCAGCATTTTTTTGTAAAAGTCGGGTGTGTTCAGCGCCATAAAGACCCTGTAGAATGTGCGGGATTTCCGGCCAACACGGAAAACAAAGGACAATCGCACTCTCACAGTGCTTTTTGAGATTATGCGTTCTGCATTCGCCTTATCTGGGATGAATAAATCTGGGATGAACAAAACACGGCAACAAGAGTTAATCCGCTGGCTCAAGCAACAAAGTGCGAGAGCAAAGCGCTGGATCCACCTTTCCATGATGCTTGGCCTGTTGTCTGGTCTGCTTGTTTTAGCGCAGGCCTGGCTGCTGGCGGGGCTGCTGCACAGTTTGATCATCACCCACACGCCGCGCGAGACGCTGTGGCAAAGCTTCCTGTTTTTAGCATTGACCTTTTTGCTGCGTGCAGGGGTGACCTGGCTACGCGAACAGGTCGGCTTTGTCTGCGGTCGCGTTATCCGTGAGGAGATGCGCCGGCTGGTATTGGATCGCCTGCACGTGCTCGGCCCGGCGTGGATCAAAAGCAAACCAGCAGGAAGCTGGGCGACGCTCATCCTCGAACAAATCGAAGACATGCACGACTACTATGCACGGTATCTGCCGCAGATAGCGTTGGCGGGTATTATTCCGCTGCTGATTCTGGTTAGCCTTTTCCCGATCAACTGGGCCGCTGCACTAATTTTGCTGGCGACGGCGCCGCTAATCCCCCTTTTCATGGCGCTGGTGGGCATGGGGGCGGCCGATGCCAACCGCCGCAACTTTCAGGCACTGGCCAGGCTTAGCGGGCAGTTTCTTGACAGCCTGCGCGGCCTGGATACGCTGCGCCTGTTTCACCGCGCCGACGCCGAAATCCACCAAATTGAGGAGTCCACCGAGAACTTCCGCGCGCGAACGATGGAAGTGCTGAGACTGGCGTTTCTCTCCTCCGCCGTGCTGGAGTTTTTCGCCTCGATCTCGATTGCCGTCGTGGCGGTTTACTTTGGCTTCTCCTATCTCGGCGAACTCGACTTTGGTCATTACGGCACACCAGTGACCCTGTTCGCCGGATTTCTGGTGCTTATCCTGGCACCAGAATTCTTCCAGCCGCTGCGCGATCTCGGGGTGTTTTACCACGCCAAGGCACAGGCGGTTGGGGCAGCAGAAAGCCTGCTGACGTTCTTGACCGCCGAAGCAGAACAGCCGATGAAAGGTACCCAGTATTGGCAAAGCAGCGGCCCGGTCGCACTCGAGGCCGCGGGGCTGCGAATCTTCTCTCCACAGGGACAGCAAATTGCCGGCCCGCTGGACTTCAGCGTACCCGCAGGACGCAGTATCGCGATTGTCGGCCTCAGCGGTGCCGGCAAAAGCTCTCTGCTCAATGCCCTACTCGGCTTTATGCCGTATCAGGGGCAGCTTCACGTCAATGGGCAGGAGTTGAAAGACATCATCGCGACGCAATGGCGGCAACAAATAAGCTGGGTGGGGCAAAATCCGCATCTGCCCGAAGAAACGCTGCGCCAAAACATTTTGCTGGGTCAGCCGAATGCCAGCGAAGCACTGCTTAAAGAGGTCATTGCACGCTCATACATTGACGAGTTTCTGCCGCGCCTGCCGGAAGGCCTTGATACCGCTGTCGGCGAAGATGCGGCTCGCCTGTCGGTTGGACAGGCACAGCGCGTCGCGGTGGCTCGTGCCCTGCTCTCCCCCTGTCAGCTCCTGTTGCTCGATGAGCCCGCTGCCAGCCTTGATGCAGACAGCGAGTCTCGCGTGATGAGCGCACTCAACGCGGCGGCTAAAAAGCAAACCACGCTGCTGGTCACTCATCGCCTTGAAGAGGCTGCGCAGTACGACGAGGTGTGGGTGATGGACAACGGTCTGCTGGTCGAAAAAGGCAGTTACCAGCAGCTGAGCACTCAGGCGGGGCCTTTTGCCAGACTGCTTGCCCAGCGGAGTCAGGAGACGCGGTCATGAAAATTTTGCTGCCCTATCTTGCACTGTATCGCCGCCACTGGGTGCGCATGGCGCTGGGCGTTGTGCTCGCCATAATCACCCTGCTGGCAAGCATCGGTTTGCTCAGCCTGTCGGGCTGGTTCCTTGCCGCTTCAGCGCTTGCCGGACTCGCTGGTCTGTACAGTTTTAACTACATGTTGCCTGCGGCCGGGGTTCGCGGCGCGGCAATATTTCGCACCGCCGGGCGCTATGCCGAGAGGCTGGCAAGCCACGACGCCACCTTCCGCGTGCTGGCACATTTGCGGGTGTTTACTTTCAGCCGCCTGCTGCCGCTTTCTCCAGGTGGACTGGCTGGCTTTCAAAAGGCTGAACTGCTCAATCGACTGGTGGCCGACGTCGATACGCTTGATCACCTCTATCTGCGCGTCATCTCGCCGCTGACTGCTGCGCTGGTAGTGATTGTGGGGGTAACCCTCGGACTGAGCTATCTCGACCTGCAGTTAGCGCTTACCCTCGGCGGAATTATGCTGGCACTGCTGGTGCTGCTGCCGATTATATTCTACCGTGCGGGCCAACCTATCGGCCGCGACCTGACTCAGCTTCGCGCTGAATATCGCACCCAGCTTGGCGGATGGTTGCAAAGTCAGTCCGAGCTGGTGATTTATGGCGTTGAGTCGCCGCGCAGGCAACAGCTTGATGATATCGAACGACGCTGGCTTAACCGTCAGGCTCAGCAGGCTAAACTTTCCGCGCTCTCACAGGCGTTGATGATTGCCGCATCTGGCCTGACGCTTTGTCTGCTGCTGTGGCTGGCCGCAGGCGGCGTGGGATCGCTGCCTGAGCCGGGTGCGTTATTGGCCCTGTTCGTCTTCACGCCGCTGGCGGCCTTCGAGGCGCTTGGGCCGGTGGCCGGAGCCTTCCAGCATTTCGGACAAGTGATGGCCTCTGCCGAAAGGGTGACGCAGATTGTTAGCCAGCGGCCCGCCGTGGTGTTTCCTGTCACGGGCGCATCCGTGTTGCCTGAGGCCAGCATTTCGATTCAGGGAGTGAGCTTTGCCTATCCCAATCAACCCTTGCCGGTGCTGGAAGACATCAGTCTGGACATCCGCGCCGGGGAGCATGTGGCGCTGCTGGGTAAGACAGGCTGCGGCAAATCCACGCTGGCACAGCTGTTGACCCGCGCGTGGGACCCTCAGGAAGGCCGTATACTGCTTAACGGCGTTTCATTAAGGGAATACCAAGAATCTAACTTGCGCAGCATGGTGAGCGTTCTAAGCCAGCGGGTGCACGTTTTCAACAACACACTGCGGGATAATCTGCTGCTTGCCGCACCCGCGAGCCACGACGAACGTCTTGCCGAAGTATTACGCCAGGTTGAATTGGGCAATCTCCTCGATAACGACGGGCTCAACGCCTGGCTTGGTGAAGGCGGTCGCCAACTCTCCGGCGGCGAACAGCGCAGGCTTGGGTTGGCGCGCGCGCTGCTCCACGATGCGCCGCTGTGGATCCTCGATGAACCGACGGAAGGGCTGGACGCAGCAACCGAACGCCATATCCTTGCTCTGCTTGAGACGCTGGGCCGGAATAAAACCCTGCTGATGATTACGCACCGACTTGCAGGCCTCGACAAGATGGACCGCATTTGTAAAATGAGCGCAGGTCGCATCGAAGGACACCTTTAGCCCCCAACCTCATCTATAATCAGTAGATTATCTTTCGCGTTTACGGGGAGCTACGGCTCCCCTACGATTAGGAATTTTATGCGTTTGGTGCAGCTCTCACCCAATACCGTCGGCTTTCCCAGCCCGGAAACCGCCCTGCGTCAGCCAAACGGCCTGTTGGCGATAGGCGGCGATTTAACCCCTACTCGCCTGCTGTCGGCCTACTTTAGCGGTGTGTTTCCCTGGTTCGAGCCGGGTGAGGCTATTCTCTGGTGGTCCCCGGACCCGCGTGCAGTATTGTTTCCAGAAGAGCGCCATATCAGCCGCAGCCTGCGTCGTTTTCTGCGCCAGACCGAGTATCGTTATACGCTGAACCATGCGTTCGAACAGGTTATTGCGGCCTGCGCCGAAGAGCGAAGCGAAGGGACATGGATTGGGCCGCTGGTCAAAGAAGGCTATCTGCAACTACATAAAGCGGGACAGGCGCACTCCATAGAGGTGTGGTCGGGCGATGAACTGGTGGGCGGAATGTACGGCGTTGCGGTAGGTGGATTATTTTGCGGAGAGTCGATGTTTAGCCGCCGTTTGAACGCTTCCAAGTGCGCAATAATGACTTTTTGCCAATATTTTACCCGTAATGGCGGAGAACTGATTGACTGTCAGGTTCTCAACCCTCACACTGCGTCGCTGGGTGCGAGAGAGATCCCACGCCGCCAATTTTTGCAGCAGTTATCCAGGCTTTCCCAACAACAGTTGACGCCGGGATGCTGGTTGCCACAAGACTTACCCCCACATGACGTTGATTTGCCATCCCTCCTAAAGGAATAGGGAATGAGTGCGGAAAACGCCAACAATTCTTTACATAATGTGGGTTTTTCGGCATTATCTTGCCGGTTAAAAACTATGGTAGTAACACCTAGAGGACTCGATGGCCAAAGAAGACAACATTGAAATGCAGGGCACCGTATTGGATACGTTGCCAAACACCATGTTCCGCGTGGAATTAGAAAACGGACACGTGGTCACCGCACACATCTCCGGTAAAATGCGCAAGAACTACATCCGCATCCTGACGGGCGACAAAGTCACTGTAGAGCTGACCCCGTACGACCTGAGCAAAGGCCGCATTGTCTTCCGTAGCCGCTGATAGGCTCACTCATCGCTGATTTATCTCGCGATACCTGAGGTTGCCCCATTTCGCTCTTCCCACTTTCAGCAATGAATGTTGGCGAGGGCGTTTTGTGGTTTCCGCAATCCGGTGAAAGCCGGGCGTAAAAAAGGCGATGTTTCCATCGCCTTTTTTCATTTTACAGCTTCAGACAACGTTGCTTAGTGCACCGCGCCCTCTTCCTTGATTTTCTGCGCACTCATAAAGTGATAGGTCAGCTTGTCGGCCGATTTATCAAGGGCCACAGAGACCGATCCCCCGTCAACCAGTGAACCAAACAGCAGTTCATTAGCCAACGGTTTCTTCAGGTTTTCCTGAACGATACGCGTCATTGGACGAGCCCCCATCGCGCGGTCATATCCTTTAACAGACAACCAGTCGCGAGCTTCATCGCTAACTTCAAGCGACACCCCTTTTGCATCCAGCTGTGCCTGCAGTTCGACGATGAACTTGTCGACAACCTGCTGGATAACCTCAGGGGACAGGTGATTAAACCAAATCACGTTGTCCAGACGGTTGCGGAACTCAGGGGTAAACACTTTCTTAATCTCTTCCATTGCGTCAGGACTGTTGTCCTGATGGATAAGACCAATCGATTTACGCTCTGTTTCACGCACACCGGCGTTAGTGGTCATCACCAGTATCACGTTGCGGAAGTCAGCTTTACGGCCGTTGTTGTCGGTCAGTGTCCCGTTATCCATGACCTGCAACAGCAGGTTAAAGACATCGGGGTGCGCTTTCTCGATTTCATCGAGCAGCACGACGGCGTGAGGATGCTTAATAACCGCATCGGTCAACAGACCGCCCTGATCGAAGCCAACGTATCCTGGAGGTGCACCGATCAGACGACTCACGGTGTGACGCTCCATGTATTCCGACATATCGAAACGCAGCAGCTCGATATCCAGCGCTTTCGCCAGCTGCACCGTAACCTCGGTTTTCCCGACGCCGGTTGGCCCCGCGAACAGGAAGGACCCGACAGGCTTGCGGTCCTGGCTCAGACCGGCACGGCTCATCTTGATAGCTTCGGTCAGCACTTCAACCGCAGTATCCTGTCCGAATACCAGCATTTTCAGGCGATCGCCGAGGTTTTTCAGCACGTCACGGTCGGTAGCTGACACGGTTTTCTCTGGAATACGGGCAATACGGGCAACCACGCTTTCAATATCGCTGACGTTGACGGTTTTCTTGCGCTTGCTCACCGGCATCAGTCGGGCACGCGCGCCAGCTTCGTCAATCACGTCAATCGCCTTGTCAGGCAGATGACGATCGTTGATGTATTTAACCGACAGCTCAACCGCAGCACGCACCGCTTTAGCGGTATAACGTACGTCGTGATGCGCTTCGTATTTGGTTTTCAGACCGTTGATTATCTGAATCGTCTCTTCAGGTGAAGGTTCGGTAATATCGATTTTCTGGAAACGGCGTGCCAGCGCGCGATCCTTCTCAAAGATACTGCTGAACTCCTGATAAGTCGTTGAACCAATTACGCGGATCTTACCGCTGGAAAGCAGCGGTTTGATCAAGTTAGCCGCATCAACCTGCCCACCGGACGCAGCGCCCGCACCGATGATCGTGTGGATCTCATCGATGAACAGAATGCTGTTCTTGTCCTGTTCAAGCTGTTTCAGCAACGATTTGAAGCGTTTTTCGAAATCGCCACGGTATTTGGTTCCTGCGAGCAGTGAACCGATATCCAAAGAGTAGAGCGTACAGTCAGCCATGACTTCCGGCACGTCACCCTGTTCGATACGCCATGCAAGGCCTTCGGCAATTGCCGTTTTACCTACGCCGGATTCCCCCACCAGCAGCGGGTTGTTTTTGCGGCGACGGCACAGCACCTGAATAGCGCGTTCCAGTTCTTTATCACGGCCAATCAGCGGGTCGATTCCACCAACGCGCGCCAACTGGTTAAGATTTGTGGTGAAGTTCTCCATACGATCTTCCCCTGCCGACTGCTCTTCGTTAACCGGGTTCTCCGCATTGTTCGGAGCCTGGCTCGCTTCGTCTTTACGCGTACCGTGGGAGATAAAATTCACCACGTCAAGGCGGCTGACATCGTGCTTACGCAGCAGATAAGCAGCCTGAGATTCCTGTTCACTAAAGATGGCAACCAGCACGTTAGCGCCGGAAACTTCACTTCGGCCTGAAGACTGCACATGGAAAACGGCGCGCTGTAGCACACGTTGGAAACTCAACGTAGGCTGGGTATCACGCTCTTCTTCACTGGCGGGTAAAGTGGGTGTGGTCTGTTCGATGAAGGCTTCCAATTCCTGACGTAAGGCCACTAAATCGACCGTACAGGCCTCAAGCGCTTCACGAGCTGCAGGGTTGCTAAGCAACGCCAACAGCAGGTGCTCGACGGTCATAAACTCATGCCGGTGCTCGCGGGCTCTTGCGAAAGCCATATTGAGACTGAGTTCAAGTTCTTGATTGAGCATAGGCACCTCCCAAATAGATTGCCTTAATCAGGCTTTTTCCAGCGTACACAGCAACGGATGCTCGTTCTCCTTAGCGTAGCTATTCACATGTGCAACTTTGGTTTCGGCCACTTCTGCGGTGTAAACGCCGCATACGGCTTTGCCCTTATAGTGCACAGTAAGCATCAGTTGCGTTGCACGTTCAATATCATAAGAAAAGAACTTTTGCAGTACGTCAATCACAAATTCCATTGGTGTGTAATCGTCGTTGTTTAATATAACTTTATACATAGATGGCGGTTTTAGCTCATCCTTTTGTTTGTCTGCCGCCAAATGTTCGAAATTTTGCCAACTTTGATTGTCGCCCATCGCCTGTCCACTACCTTTACATTTGATATCTGTTGGATAAGGTTGATTCGACACATGCCGAAAGGGTTAACCTCGCCTCTCATCATGGTCACTAGATTACTCCAACCATTTTATCATTTTTTAGTCATCCTTGCCGAAGGACATAAAATAGGAATTTTTTCTGCCCGATCAACGCAAAATTTGCCTAAAAAATCTCAATATCGTTACCTGCTTCAAACTTTGATGAACTGCTAGCGTTAGACAAATAGCCATCTCTTGACGTCCAAGAGTAATACACTAGAGTGTAAATTTATAAGCCGGATGAGCTGTTATTCATCCCCTTTTTCGCGTATTTTTCAGCATCATCACGCGTAAATTCAGGCTTTATCTCTTTAACTATTACTTCGACCATAGTCATGAGAGGGATGTGAGAGCATGGAGACGGGTACTGTTAAATGGTTCAATAATGCCAAGGGCTTTGGTTTCATTTGTCCTTTGGGCGGAGGTGAAGATATCTTCGCGCACTACTCCACGATTAAAATGGAGGGTTACCGAACACTCAAAGCTGGACAGCAGGTCAGTTTCGACGTTCATGAAGGCCCCAAAGGAAACCATGCAAGCATTATCATTCCATTGGAAACTGAAGTGGTCGCCTGACGACCCCACTCAACCCCGGGTGATAACCGCAGACAATCCTGCAAACTTTATAAAATACCAGTCACTCATTGGCTGGTATTTTATTTATGGGGGATAACATTCGCAGGTTCAAGCTTTGCCATCAAAAAAATTTATTTTTTGTTTAATATTCTCGTCATTCAGACTAATCCGTTTCAACGTAAACCATCTATAAACAATCCGCTAAGATATATTTTAGCCCATAGTGCCGTTGTTATCTGGTTTAAAATCTAGCTGTTCAAATGGTTCCAATATCATTTATTGGTTACCGAACATGTCAATCTTAAGCTTTCCGGCTTCTCGCGTTAGAGCACAGTCTGGCGTCGCACTAATATCCTCATTAATTACCGGGCAATTTATTCCGGGTAAGATGTGGAGCAAACCTTTCTATCGCATAAAGTTTCTGGCGCGCTGCCTGGTTTATCCACGTTCGACCCTTAAATTGATGAATGACATCGCATCTCATCCGCTTAAAGACGAGATCTTGATGGCACAGCCTACTCTGCCCTGCAAGGTCCATCGCCCTTATCTGGCGGTGAATATGACGCGTGAACAGCACGTCAAAGGTTTGCGCGATCACTACCGCTATATGCGCGATCGCATGCCGATTACGATGCAGATTGGGCATCTGGGTAAAGATTCTCTGACGCTGGCAACGATAATTGGCAAAGACGACAATGCTTATTCTATCAGCATGAATGCTAATCATCATTTAGACAAAGAAGGGGAAGTTACCCTTATGTTTAATAATGAAATGGGTATCCCGCTGGCGAATATTACCTTTGCACTGATTGATTATAAGAAACAGTCAACGTTATTTATCGGGGCATTGCAGGGACCCGGCCAACAGGTCGAACATCAGCAAATTCAAACTGCGACCAAAGCCTGCCATGGCCTGTTTCCAAAACGGATATTAATGGAAGCCGTGCTGCTTATTGCCGAGAAACTAAATATGTCGCAGGTGCTTGCCGTGGGGAATCAAACTCATATCTACGAAAGCCCGCGCTATAACAAACGTAAACAGTTTGTCTTTGCCGATTATGACGCCTTCTGGGAGACGCTAGGCGCACATCGTCATCCCGAGGGTTATTTCCATTTCCCACCGCAGGTGAGCCATAAATCGCTGGACGAAATCGCTAGCAAAAAGCGCGCCGAATATCGACGCCGCTACCAGTTGCTCGACGAAATGGAGACCCAAATCCGCGGTAAATTCGCGTAATAAGCGCATCCCATAGGCAAGAAGGCCATAGCCAAGCCATTGATGCTGCAAGTAAGCGCATCCCCAGGAGCTGACACAAGTCAGTGACTGGGGTAAGCGCGCGCAGCCAACGCCGTGGCAGCGCCAAGGACGAAGGCTATTAGTCGGCACGCCCACGTGCGAGCCATGCCACTCGCGAAAACATCTGCTTTAACACCGACGGTACCGCACTGTTACCCCGCCCCGACGCCGACATCGCTACCTCGATGGCTAAATCCGGTTTCGAGCTGCGGTGCACCGCCTTTTCGATGATATGACGTGCGGAAATGGGAGCGTGCTCCGGCGTTCCCGCCGCGCGACGATAGACGTCTTCAAAACCATTGCGATAGAGATAGTTTTCAATGTCCAGCGCTGGCAATGCCGTCAAGCGGTCGCGCAGAATATCGTCGTGATTCTCTACCAGACTGGCCACCGTTGCGGCGTATTTTCTGCCCGCTTCGTCGCCGTCCACCAGCACGTGCCACTCAATCCCCATCTGACGAGCAAAACGCAGCAGCGGCTTAAGCCCGCTTTGTGCAAACTCGATAACCTTGATGCCTTCCGACTCAAAATTATAGCCACACTGGCGTGCCAACTGGTTCAACAGCCAGACCTCGGTTTCCCCCTCCACCAGCAGCCAGCAGCGTGCAAACAGCGACGAAGGACGGCTATAGCGGATATGAAACGCGATGCGGCGACTGTCTTCAGAGCTCATGCCCTGTGGCCCAATGCTGTATGCCGCGACCTTGCCCGACTCCCTCACCAATCTGCATATCTGCTCGACCGGTACCAGCGACAGCAGGTCGCCCGAGTTGGTGGTAGTGATGCGCTGTAGGGGAAGCTGTTCGAGCAGCCCCCACGCCACAGAAAGCATGATCGGATGCAGGCGCGTTTCCGGGTCCTCAATCAGCAGCAGTGGGCGCGCATCGGGATGCAGCGCAACCGAACCCTTGGCCTGGAGCAGCGTCGAAAACATCGCCAGCAGCATCACGCGCATACTGCGACTGTTAGGTTCAGCAATCATCTGGTTAATGTTATTCAGCGATCGCCATGCCTGACGGCTCTCCGCCCTGCCGTGGCGCTTTTGCTGCCAGGACTGACGGCTTCGATTACGCTCGTCGACGGCAGAATTTCCGCCCTGCGTAATGCTGTTCATCCCAAAGTAGTGCTCGAGCAGCTGTTGCATCGCCGCCAGACCTTGCCGCAGTTCGGCATTGGTCAACGCCTGCGGATTATGGATCAGGCTGCGCGTCAGTTCGTCGAGTTGCTTGGCCATTTTACCGGCATCCTGCTGCAACTGCGGCGCAAGATCTTCCTTACGGATCCGTCGAACAAAACGCGCATCGCGAAGGCGCAAAACAGGATGGAGTTTGATCAACACTTTGGCCAGAGGATCAATGGTACTGAGCGCCAGCGGTTCCCCGTTGGCGGCCAGAAACGATCGCCACGTCGCCACACTGCCGTCGTTGTCCATCTCACCTTCAAGCCGATAATAGATGCGATTAAGACGATCTTCGCAGCGCACCCAGAGCGGTGACAGTGGGTTGAATCGCGGGGACATGTGATTGCCTGGCTGGTTCTCACAGAAGGTGAAGACGACGTGAAGATAACGCTGTTTTTCCTGCTGTTCACCGGCCGGGAAATGAAAATCCTGTTCCTGAAAACAGTAAAGCTCCGGCTCTGGCGATAACAACAGCGTCAGGGCATCAAGCAGGCTCGATTTACCCCACGCATTTTCCCCCAACAGAACGGTGTTAGTGTTAATAGTGCCCAAATTGGCCTGTCCACGCTCTTCATGGAGCGAGTCCAGCGCCACCCCACGCCGGTCTGGCTGGGTCAAGGTCAGCGAGAGACGGTTAATCCCCCGAAAACCGACAATATCGATATGCTCAAGATACATTGGCACCTCCCGTGCGACTATTTTCTGGTCCGGTTCCCGCGTTGAGCATGGCTATAAAAAAGGGCGCTGTTACAATGCTTACCATTATTACAATACTTCGAATTATCACAATAACGAATGGACTCTGTTAAAAATGTACTCTGGCTTGTTAATTATTCTAGTCCCGCTAATCCTCGGTTACCTCATTCCGGTTAAAAACCGCCGCCTGCTGCACACGGTCGACAGGCTGCTGAGCGCCATGGTGTATGTGATCCTTTTTATCATGGGCGTCAGCCTGGCATTTCTCGATAACCTAAGCGCCAATTTACTGATGATTTTCAAATACACGGCGGTTTTTTTCGTCTGTATTTTTGCCGTCAATTTGATTGCCCTGTGGCTGCTCGAACGTCGTAAGCCGTGGAAAACCCAGTTTCGTCAGGAAAAACTGCCCTCTCGGCTCGGCATGGCGCTCGACTCACTGCGCCTGTGTGGCGTCGTGGTCGGCGGCTTTCTGCTGGGTCTAACGCAGTGGCACTGGCTCACCTATGCCAGCGAAGCCAGCGAGGCGGCGCTGATCTTTCTGCTGGTGATTGTCGGCATCCAGCTGGGCAATAGCAGCCTGACGCTGCGTCAGATAATCCTTAATCGCCGCGGAATGATGGTGGCAACCGTGGTCGGCGCAACGTCGCTCGGCGGCGGACTGCTCGCTGCACTGCTGTTGGGATTACCGCTGAAAACCGGGCTGGCGATGGCCTCCGGCTACGGCTGGTATTCGCTCTCCGGCATTGTATTGACCGATGCTTTCGGACCGGTGATTGGCAGCGCGGCCTTCTTTAACGACCTGGCGCGCGAGCTGTGCGCGATTATGCTCATCCCCACGCTGGTGCGCAGCAGCCGCTCCTCGGCTTTGGGCCTGTGCGGTGCGACCTCGATGGATTTCACCCTGCCAGTGCTTCAGCGCAGCGGCGGGCTGGACATGGTTCCCGCCGCCGTGGTGCATGGGTTTGTGCTCAGCCTGGTCGCCCCCGTCCTGATGGCGGTATTTTCATCCTGAAACGCCGATAAAATCTTATCGTCTATGCTTACCTCCAGAAGTTTTAAATTTATTGATACCGTAGAAAATTTCTCAGCGGCTTGAAAAATCTAAAAACACCGGAGGGATTCATGAAACAAACCGTAGCGGCATTTATCGCGAAAACGCTCGAAGAAGCTGGCGTAAAAAGAATTTGGGGCGTGACCGGCGACTCGCTTAACGGCCTGAGCGACAGCCTTAACCGTATGGGCACTATCGAGTGGATTGGCACCCGCCACGAAGAGGTCGCGGCCTTCGCCGCCGGTGCCGAGGCGCAGATTACCGGCAAGCTTGCGGTCTGCGCCGGTTCGTGCGGACCGGGCAATCTGCATCTGATTAACGGGCTTTACGACTGTCATCGCAACCGCGTGCCGGTGGTTGCCATCGCTGCGCATATTCCCTCCAGCGAGATAGGCAGTGGATATTTTCAGGAAACACACCCAACCGATATCTTTCGCGAATGCAGCCATTACTGTGAGCTAATAAGTAACCCGGAGCAGTTGCCTCAGGTGCTCGCCATCGCGATGCGTAAAGCGATTCTCGGCAAGGGCGTCTCGGTTATCGTGCTGCCGGGCGACGTCGCCCTCAAGCCCGCGCCTGAAGAGGCCAGCACGCAGTGGTATCAACCGCTGCCGCCGGTAGTCCAACCGCAGGGTTCAGAGATTGCAAAGCTCGCCGAACTGCTAAACGGCTCCTCCAATATTACGCTCATGTGCGGCAGCGGCTGTGCGGGTGCCCATCAGGAGGTAGTCAAGCTTGCCGAAACGCTGAAAGCGCCGGTGGTGCATGCCTTACGCGGGAAGGAATACGTCGAATGGGACAACCCTTATGACGTCGGCATGACCGGTCTCATCGGTTTCTCTTCCGGTTATCACGCCATGATGAACGCCGACACGCTGGTCCTGCTCGGCACTCAGTTCCCGTATCGCGCCTTCTACCCGACCGATGCCAAAATCATTCAGATTGATATCAATCCGGGCAGCATCGGCTCACACTGCCACGTTGATGTCGCCCTGGTGGGAGACGTGAAATCTACGCTCGCCGCCCTGCTGCCCGGCCTGGTGGCTAAAACCGACGCCAGTTTTCTGGATAAGGCGCTAAAACACTATCAAGAAGCGCGCAAAGGGCTTGACGACCTGGCGACCCTCAACGACAAGCAGCCGATTCACCCACAGTACCTGGCTAAACAGATTAGCGAGTATGCCGCCGATGACGCGATATTTACCTGCGACGTTGGCACGCCAACCGTCTGGGCCTGCCGCTATCTTAAAATGAACGGCAGACGCCGCCTGCTGGGCTCCTTCAATCACGGATCAATGGCCAACGCCATGCCACAGGCTATCGGCGCGCAGGCTATCGACAGAAATCGACAGGTGGTGGCGATGTGCGGCGACGGCGGATTCGCCATGCTGATGGGAGACTTCCTCTCCATCGCCCAGCACAAACTGCCGGTCAAGCTGGTCATTTTCAACAACAGCTCGCTGGGATTCGTGGCAATGGAGATGAAGTCCGGCGGTTATCTGACCGACGGCACCGAGCTGGAGAACCCGAATTTCGCTGCTATTGCCGAGGCCTCCGGTATTAAAGGTATTCGTGTCGAAAAGGCTTCGCAGCTTAATGCCGCGCTGCAAGAGGCCTTCGCGCACGAGGGTCCAGTGCTGATTGATGTCATCACCGCCAAGGAAGAGCTGGCGATGCCGCCGCAGATCAAAATGGAGCAGGCCAAGGGCTTTAGCCTCTACATGCTGCGCGCGATTATTAATGGTCGCGGCGATGAAGTGGTTGAATTGGCTAAAACCAACTGGTTACGCTGAAGAAAACCCTTCCGCATTGCGCATATTTATAGGTATATAGTGGAAAGAATATTCCACCGAGGGGCGTATATCGCCCCTTTTCATCCCCCAAAGTTCTGGCCATGAGTGAGAGGAAGCAACGTTGATCGATTTACGCAGTGACACCGTTACGCGCCCAAATGAGGCTATGCGTCAGGCCATGTACCAGGCCGAGGTAGGCGATGATGTGTATGGCGATGACCCGACCGTCAACGCCCTTCAGGCACTGATCTGTGAGTTGACAGGCAAAGAGGCCGCCCTGTTTCTCCCCACCGGCACTCAGGCCAACCTGGTGGCCCTGCTGACCCACTGCCAGCGCGGTGATGAATACATCGTTGGCCAAAAAGCACACAACTATATGTATGAGGCCGGAGGCGCAGCGGTACTCGGCAGCATTCAGCCACAGCCGCTGGACATGGCCGACGACGGATCCCTTCCCCTCGACAAAGTCGCAGCAGCTATCAAAATTGACGACATTCACTTCGCACGTACCCGCCTGCTAAGCCTAGAAAACACCCACAGTGGCAAGGTATTGCCGCTGGAGTATCTGAAAAAGGCCTTTGAATTCACGCGTGAAAAAGGGCTGGCGTTACATATCGATGGCGCGCGCATCATGAATGCCGCCGTCGCACTCGACGTGCCGCTGAGTGAGATTACCCGCTATTGCGACACCCTGACCCTCTGCCTGTCGAAAGGGCTCGGTGCGCCCGTAGGATCCTTGCTGGTGGGCAGTAAAGAGTACATTCATCGCGCCAATCGCTGGCGAAAAATGACCGGCGGCGGCATGCGTCAGTCCGGGATTCTGGCGGCGGCGGGAATCTATGCGTTGGAAAATAACGTCCAGCGCCTGAAAGAAGACCACGATAATGCCAAATGGCTCGAGCAGCAGCTGCGCGGCATTGGGCTGGAGATCGCCGCCCCCGGAGCGCAGACCAATATTCTCTATGTGCGCCAGTCAGCGGAACAGGCGGCGAAGCTGGGCCCATGGATGCGCGAACACGGCGTGATAATCTCGTCAGGTCCGCTGACCCGTATCATCACTCACATCAATATCAGCCGTCAGGATTTACAGAAGGTTGTCGATTTATGGCAACGTTTTCTGACTAATCAGGCGTAATACGCTGCCCGCAGACCGAATGGAAGCAGGGACGTCGCTCTCCGTCTGCGGGCGCTTTTCTTCACACTGAAAGAGCAAAATGGAAGATGCCAACACTCAACGCAGAGACCCGCGTCGTCGTTCTCGGCGCCAGCGGCTACATCGGCCAACACCTTGTCCCCTATTTGACTCAGCAGGGTTATAAGGTTACCGCTGCCGCAAGACGCCGAGACTGGTTAGTCGCGCAAAAATGGCCGGGCGTGCGCTGCTGCTTTGCCGACGTATACCACAATGCCAGCCTGCGCGATGCGTTTGCAGGCGCTGACGTGCTGATTTATCTGGTACACGCCATGAGTGATGACGAGGATCTGTTCGAGAAAGAGCGTCAAGCGGCGCAGAACACCCTGCTGGCACTCAAAGACTCCTCGATCAAACACGTTATCTACCTCGGTTCAATGCAGCCGGAGAAGCCCTTTTCACCGCATTTGCAGGCACGCAAGTTGACCGGTGACCTGTTCCGTCTGGGCCCTATTCCGGTCACCGAGCTGCGGGCGGGCATCGTCATTGGCCCGGGCGCTGCGGCATTTGAGGTGATGCGCGACATGATTTACAACCTGCCGGTCCTGACCCCGCCAAGATGGGTAAGAAAACACTCGTCCCCGATAGGCCTCAACGACCTGCTCTACTACCTCAACGGGCTTATCGAGCATCCGTGCGTCGCGCATCGTATTTTTGACGCCGCCGGACCGGAATACATGAGCTATCGTCAGCTGATGGAGCGTTTTATCGCGCTGAGCGGCAAACGCCGCTGGCTGGTGCCGATCCCTCTGCCCACGCAGCTGCTGACGCTGGCGTTTCTCGGCCTGTTGACGTCGGTGCCAACGCCGCTGGTTCGGGCGCTGATTCAAGGCCTGAAGCAGGACCTGCCCTCCGACAGCGATGCCCTGCGCCAGCTTCTACCTCAGCCGCTGACCTCAATTGACGAGGCGATTAATCTGGCGCTGGCGCAAGAGGAGGAAAGCGTTTTGAACACCCCTGAGTGGGGCAATGATCCGGACGCACACCGCCGCTGGCGCAAGGGTTACGGTTTCTATGCCAAACAGGTGGGATTCCGTCTCGAGACCTCGGCGTCACTCAACGGTCTGTGGTGGGTTATTCAACAGCTGGGCGGTGAGGAAGGGTTCTTCTTTGCTCCAGGGCTGTGGCGTTTCCATCAAAGAATCGATCGGCTGTTAGGCAACAAAATACCACCGGGTCGGCCCGCGAAGGCTACACTTTCGGTCGGGGACAACGTGGATGGCTGGAAGGTTATCAGCAAGGTATCAGAAAAATCACTGACCCTATTGTTCGGCATGAAGGCTCCGGGGCTGGGCAGGCTGACGTTTACGCTGAAAGACCACGGCGAAAGACGCAGTCTCGACATCAGCGCCTGGTGGCATCCGGCCGGCGCGCGCGGTCTGTGCTACTGGTATGCAATGATGCCTGCGCACCTTTTCCTTTTTCGCGGCATGGCGAAAAGAATAGCCAGTCTGGCGCGGCAAAAAGACCGGCGCGGTCACTGAAAAAGCGGCCGGTCTATTTTGCAGGCAAACGCACCGGCCAGCGTCACAAGTTATCCTGTTTCTCATTGCATAGCGTTGAAATTCGAGAAAGAATGGCCGCCTATTTGCCAGGGGTCTGTTTAGAGACCGACTGCAACGACATTTTCACGGAATTCGGATATTTATGAAGGTATTGGTTACCGGTGCAACCAGTGGTCCAGGCCGCAACGCAGTGGAATATCTGCGGAGAAAAGGCATTAAAGTCAGGGCAACCGGCCGCAATGCGGCAATGGGTCCATTACTGGAAAAACTGGGTGCGGAATTTATTCATGCCGATTTGACCAATCTGGTTTCCTCAGAGGCAAAAGTGCTGCTGGCAGACGTCGATACGCTATGGCACTGCTCGGGGCTGAGCGCGCCGTGGGGGAGCGAGCAGGCTTTCGAACTGGCGAACGTCCGTGCGACGCGTCGCCTCGGCGAATGGGCCGCCGCCTATGGCGTAGAGAATTTTATCCATCTCTCCTCGCCGGCGATTTATTTCGACTTTCACCATCATCGCAATATTAAAGAAGACTTCCGCCCTGCGCGGTTTGCCAATCAGTTTGCCCGCAGCAAGGCGGCTGCCGAACAGGTGATCACCACGCTGGCGCTGTCGAATCCGCAGACGCATTTCACTATCCTGCGCCCGCAGGGGATTTTCGGCCCGCATGACAACGTGCTGCTGCCGCGCCTGCTGCAAATGATTAAATATGGCACCCTGATGCTGCCGCGCGGCGGAGAGGCGCTGGTGGACATGACCTACGTCGAGAATGTGGCGCACGCGATGTGGCTGGCGACCGAGAGTCAGAATCATGAGTCAGGCCGCGCCTACAACATCACCAACATGCAGCCGCGTCCGCTGAAGACGATTATCGAGCAGTTGATGGCCGGGCTAGACGTGAAATATCGCATCCGCACCGTGCCTTATCCGTTGCTGGACATGATGGCGCGCGGGATGGAGAAACTGGGACGCAAGCAGCACCGCGAGCCGATGCTGACCCACTACAGCGTCGCCAAACTCAACTTCGACGTCACTCTGGACACCCAACGTGCCGAGACCGAGTTAGGCTATCACCCGATTGTCTCACTTGACGACGGCATCCAGCGCACCGCGCTGTGGCTCAGAGACCACGGAAAACTGCAACAGAAGCAGGGTATTATCAGTCATCCGAATTAATTTGCCGCCGACGGATACTGTTGTAACAGGGCATCCGCTATGGCTTCACTCTCCGCATCCGGATTTCCGCGATAGTCACGCTGCCTGAAGTGCATCTGAAACGCCGCTACCACCCGACGCTGCTGACGCGGCGTCATATCTTGCGTCACTGGATACCCATAGCGCGCCAGTTTATCCAGTAATCCCGCCATCGGCACCGACTGCTGCGGGTCACGTCCGTGCAAAAATGCCTTCACGCGCCACGCCTGCGGCCAGGCACCGACGCCCTTCTCCGCCAGCTGCTGCCAAGGGAACAGCGGACCGGGATCTTCTTTGCGCTGTGGCGCAATATCGCTATGAGCAACCACGTCCTGCGGCTTTATCTGATAGCGTCTGACGATGTCCCGGCTCAGCGAGGTGACCAGTGCCACCTGTAACGCAGGGTAAGGATAGAACTGACGCTCGAGCAGGCGCTGGGTAAAGCCTTTATTCTCAAGCTCGATGCCTATCGAGGTATCGTTAATATTGGTTCTGCCGCGCCAGCCGCTCTCGCCCGCGTGCCAGGCACGCATCGACTCAGGCACCAGCTGCCAGGCAACGGGCTGGCCGTTAACGATCGGCGGTTGCGCAGGAATAAGATAGTGGGCGCTCACGTGCTCGTCGGTCAGCGTATTCAACGCGGTATGAAAATCTTCGGCGGTATAATGAATCACCAGAAAACGAATACGCTGGTCCGCGCCCTGCGCTTGACGTGATTTTTCCAGCACATAGTCGCGATGCGGCGTTACGGAAGAGGATGACTGGCATCCCGCCAGCAGCATCAGGCTGCCAAGAATGATGGCCTCACGCCAACGTATTGAAAAACGCCTCATTTCCATCCTTTCCCGGGTTATATTTTGGTTTGCATTTGCAGTGTAATGCGTCTGAGGTGTATACAAAAATAACCAGCTGTAACACCTCGTTAACGATATCTTATGCTAAGTTTATGATTCAGGTTGCACACAAATAAATTTTAACCCTCCTTTGTTGCATAACTATGCTACAGAGGGTACCCTCTGCGGCATTAATGGCTATTCAGTATTTGCGCATGAGTATTCAACTAAACAGTATTAACTGCTTCTACGGAGTCCACCAGGCACTCTTTGACATTACGCTTGACTGTCCTGCGGGCGAAACCTTGGTGCTTCTGGGGCCAAGCGGCGCGGGCAAAAGCTCACTTCTGCGGGTTCTGAACCTGTTGGAAATGCCGCGCTCAGGCAACCTGCAAATTGCGGGCAATCAATTCGACTTCCAAAAGAAGCCGGACGAAAAGGCTATCCGTGAACTGCGTCAGAACGTCGGTATGGTATTCCAGCAATACAATCTGTGGCCACACCGCACCGTGCTGGATAACCTGCTCGAGGCACCGTGTCGCGTACTCGGTTTAAGCAAAGAGGCCGCGATGGCGCGCGCCGAAAAGCTCTTGACCCGCCTGCGCCTGAAAGATTTCGCCCAGCGTTATCCATTACATCTGTCCGGTGGGCAGCAACAGCGTGTGGCGATTGCCCGTGCGCTGATGATGGAACCTCAGGTCCTGCTGTTTGATGAACCGACGGCCGCGCTTGACCCTGAAATTACCGCACAAATCGTCAGCATTATTCGTGAGCTGGCCGATACCGGCATTACGCAGGTTATTGTGACCCACGAAGTAGAGGTCGCCCGTAAAACGGCAACGCGCGTGGTGTATATGGAAAATGGCCGCATCATCGAACAGGGTGATGGCAACTGCTTCGCGCAGCCGCAGACCCGCGAGTTTGCCAGCTATTTATCACACTGATTTGCCCCTTTTAGATTACATATGGAGTAGTTTGCAATGAAAAAGCTCATTATTGCGGCTGTTTTAGCCGGTGTCAGCCTGTCTGCTAGCGCGGCAGAGACCATTAATTTCGGCACCGAAGCGGGTTATGCTCCGTTTGAATTCGTTGATTCAAACAACAAGATCCAAGGCTTCGATATCGATCTGGCCAACGCCATGTGTAAACAAATGCAGGCGACCTGTACCTTTACTAATCAGTCGTTCGACAGCCTGATCCCTAGCCTGAAATTCCGCCGTATCGACGCGGTTATCTCGGGTATGGACATCACCGCCGAGCGTCAGAAACAGGTTTCCTTCACCAACGCCTACTATGACAACACCGCGACCTTCTTCGCACAGAAAGGCAAATTTGCCGACCTGGCTGCGCTGAAAGGCAAGCGCGTAGGTATTCAAAACGGCACCACGCACCAGCGTTTCCTTCAGGACAAACATCCTGAGATCACCGCGGTGCCTTACGACAGCTATCAGAATGCCGTGCTCGACCTGAAAAATGGCCGTATCGATGCCGTATTCGGGGACACTGCCGTAGTGCATGAATTCATCACCAAGAACCCAACGCTCAGCACCTTGGGCGAGCCTGTTACCGACAAGACCTACTTCGGCAACGGTGTGGGTATCGCGGTACGTAAGAACAACACCGAGCTGCTGGGTAAAATGAACGACGCACTTGCGAAAGTCAGACAAGACGGGACTTACAAAGCGTTGTACACCAAATGGTTCACGCAATAATCTCACTATCGATGATTGAACTCCAACCTCTGCTAAGCGCCGCCGGGATGACCGTCGGCCTTGCCATTTGTGCACTGATCCTGGGCCTGTTCCTGGCGATGCTGTTTGCCGTCTGGGAGTCTTCTCCCTGGAAACCGCTGAGCTGGCTGGGCACCGCCTGGGTGACGATTTTGCGCGGCCTGCCGGAAATTCTGGTGGTACTTTTTATTTATTTCGGCTCTTCGCAGCTGCTGCTGACGCTGTCCGACGGTTTTGACCTCAATCTTTATCTGTTCCAGATCCCGGTTAAACTGCCACTCGATAATTTCGAGGTCAGCCCCTTTGTCTGCGGTGTGATTGCACTGTCGTTGCTGTATTCCGCCTATGCGTCACAGACGCTGCGCGGCGCGCTGAAAGCGGTTCCTCAGGGACAATGGGAGTCGGGTCAGGCGCTCGGCATGCGTAAGACGGCTATCTTCTTCCGGCTGATTATGCCGCAGATGTGGCGCCACGCCCTGCCCGGCCTCGGCAACCAATGGCTGGTCTTGCTCAAGGATACCGCGCTGGTGTCGCTCATCAGCGTCAACGATCTGATGCTGCAAACTAAGAGCATCGCGACGCGCACCCAGCAGCCCTTCACCTGGTATGTGACGGCGGCGGCTATCTATCTGATCGTTACCCTGTTCAGTCAGTTCGTCATTAAACGCATCGAACTCCGTACCACCCGCTTTGAACGGAGTGCTTCCTGATGTGGGACTATTTGCCTGAAGTATTGAAAGGCCTGCATACCAGCCTGACGCTGACCGTGGCGGCATTGATTGTCGCGCTGCTGCTGTCGTTGCTGTTTACGGTTATCTTGACGCTTAAGGTACCGGTACTGAATCCTCTGGTACGCGGCTATATCACGCTGTTCACCGGTACGCCGTTGCTGGTGCAGATCTTCCTGATTTACTACGGTCCGGGGCAGTTTCCGTCTATTCGCAACATTCCGTGGTTGTGGGAAATGCTCTCCCAGCCATGGCTTTGCGCGATGTTTGCCCTGGCGCTGAACAGCGCGGCCTACACCACCCAGCTTTTTGCCGGTGCGGTCAGGGCAATTCCGGGCGGTCAATGGGAATCTTGCCAGGCGCTGGGCATGTCAAAGGCGCAGTCGCTGCGTATTCTGCTGCCGTTTGCGTTCAAACGAGCACTGTCGTCTTACTCGAACGAAGTGGTGCTGGTGTTCAAAAGTACCTCACTCGCCTACACCATCACTCTGATGGACGTCATGGGACACAGCCAGCAGATGTATGGTCGTACCTATGACGTGATGGTGTTTGGCGCGGCGGGCGTGGTTTACCTCTGCGTAAACGGTCTGCTGACGCTGATGATGCGCCTGATAGAACGCCGCGCGCTGGCTTTCGAAAGAAGAAACTGAGTCAAGCTTCCAGAATGAATTTCCTGGCATCATAAAAAACCCGAAGATATTTTTATCTTCGGGTTTTTTATCTCTTATAGTGCCCTTATCAATCGCGCAGGATTTCCTGCATAGGTGCCTTTCACGGTTATAGGTTTCACTACCACACTGCCTGCGCCAATCACTGCGCCCGCGCAAATGGACGGTGTGAGGATCGTCGCCCCACTGCCAATAGTGACGTTATTTCCAATGAGGATGCTAATCCAATTCCCGGCATCGGGATCGGGTGCACCGCCTTTAAACAAATCATTGGCAAAGCTCACGTTGTGGCCAATAAAGCAGTACTCGCCGAGGATGACATTTTCACAGATAAACGTATGCGACTGCACACGGCTTCCTTTACCGATGACACATCCTTTCTGAATTTCGACAAACGGGCCGACGAAGACATCATCCTCCAGGGTGCATCCATAAATATTGGATGGCATAACAATCGTGACATTTTTTCCCGTCGCCACGTCGCGAACACCGCTCTCGATGATTTTCATTAGACACTCGCCCTCCATTTGATGACCAAAACCTGCGAGACATCTCGCAATTTGCCAAGTTATTGCATCAATTTCATAAATATAGTGATACTTGTCACACAAGAAACACTAAAAGCGTCTTAGAATAGCCTGCCAAAATGCTACCAAGGATGTCTCCATGCACACACGTTTCATCGATGCTTATGCTGGCCTGCCCGCTCCACTGCAATCTGCCCTTGAGCCGATACTCCGCCATGACGACTTCCCCGCGATGTTTACCGCCTCACAGGTCAACCAACTTAAATCACAAACTGGACTGGACGACGCCGCGCTGGCCTTTGCCCTGCTTCCTCTGGCCGCAGCCTGCTCGATTGCCCCTATCTCAAACTTCTACGTCGGCGCAGTCGCACGTGGCGTGAGCGGCAATCTGTACTTTGGTGCCAACATGGAATTTCGTGGCGCATCAATGCAGCAAACGGTGCACGCAGAGCAGTCTGCCGTTACCCACGCCTGGATGCGTGGTGAAGCCCAGCTGGCCTCGTTTACGGTCAACTACACCCCCTGCGGGCACTGCCGTCAGTTTATGAATGAACTCAACAGCGGTACCGAACTGGCCATCCATCTGCCAGACCGCGAGGTGGCTACGCTGGGTGACTATCTTCCCTACTCATTCGGCCCGCGCGACCTTGAGATTGCCACCCTGCTCATGGACAGCGTCGACCACGGTTATCACAATGCCGAAGGCGATGCACTGGTAGAACAGGCGTTGTCGGCCTGCAACCAGAGCCACGCCCCTTACAGCCAGTCGCACAGCGGCGTGGCATTAGAGAGTGCCAGCGGAAAAATTTATACCGGCCGCTACGCCGAGAACGCCGCATTCAACCCGAGCCTGCCACCGCTACAGGCGGCACTGGTGGTACTGAATTTGTCGGGCGAGAGCTGCCTGACGATTCGCCGCGCTGCGCTGGTGGAGAAGAAAGATCCGCTCGTTAGCCAGTTTGACGCAACCCGCGCAACGCTTAAGGCGCTGGGCTGCGATCAACTGCAGCACGTCCAGCTCTGATTTACTTTATAAATCAACACGCCCCATAATGCAGGGCCATTGTCAGATGGCCCTGTCGATTCAACTATTCATTAACGAATTTTCAACATTTCTCCCCATTCCGGGCTAAATAATTGAGTTGGCCCTTTCACCTCTGCTAAAGTCCTTGAGTCACACAACGCTGTTAAAAATCGATGTGACCATCGCGCTTTATTAACTTTGCCTTTCCCGCCTTTCCGAGACCTGAAGAGTAAATCAATGGAACTTGAATACGAAAGTAAACGCCCACTCTATATCCCTCATGCCGGCCCAATCCTGCTTGAGTTTCCGTTATTAAACAAAGGTAGCGCCTTTAGCCAGGAAGAGCGCGCCAGCTTCAACCTTCACGGCCTGCTGCCGGAAACGGTTGAAAGTATCGAAGAACAGGCCGCTCGCGCCTATCGCCAGTTTCAGGACTTCAAAACCGATATCGATAAGCATATCTACCTGCGCAACATTCAGGACACCAACGAAACCCTGTTCTACCGTTTGATCGACGAGCATCTGAGCGAGATGATGCCGGTGATTTATACTCCGACCGTGGGCGCTGCCTGTGAGCACTTCTCCGAGATTTATCGTCGCGCGCGCGGCCTGTTCATCTCTTATCCGAACCGTGAACACATCGACGACATGCTGCAAAACGCCACCAAGCAACACGTCAAGGTGATCGTGGTTACCGACGGTGAGCGTATTCTCGGACTGGGTGACCAGGGCATCGGTGGGATGGGGATCCCTATCGGGAAACTGTCACTGTATACCGCCTGTGGCGGCATTAGCCCGGCGTACACGCTGCCCGTGGTGCTTGACGCAGGCACCAACAATCAGCAGCTGTTGAATGACCCGCTGTACATGGGATGGCGTCATCCTCGCATCACCGGTGACGAATACTATGCGTTCGTCGATCAGTTCATTGAGGCGGTGAAAGTTCGCTTCCCGAACGTACTGTTGCAGTTTGAAGACTTCGCGCAGAAGAACGCCATGCCGCTGCTCAACCGTTATCGCGAAGAGCTGTGCTGTTTTAATGACGACATCCAGGGGACCGCTGCGGTCACCGTCGGCAGCCTGTTGGCCGCCAGTCGCGCGGCGGGCAGTCGTCTACGTGACCAGACCGTGACCTTCCTCGGCGCAGGTTCTGCGGGCTGCGGCATCGCCGAACAGATAGTGGCGCAGATGAAATCTGAAGGCCTGAGCGAAGCAGAAGCCCGCACCCGCATCTTTATGGTTGACCGCTTTGGCCTGCTGACCGACAAACTGACCAACCTGCTCGACTTCCAGAGCCAGCTGGTGCAGAACAGCGAGAATCTTAAGGACTGGGACGTCGACAGCGACAATATCTCCCTGCTTGAGGTGGTACGCCACGCGAAACCGACGGTGCTCATCGGCGTCTCCGGCCAGCCAGGCCTGTTCACTGAAGAAATTATTCGCGAGATGCACGCCCACTGCGACCGTCCTATTGTGATGCCGCTGACCAATCCAACGTCACGCGTTGAGGCCCATCCGGCCGATATCATCAACTGGACCGACGGGGCCGCGCTGGTCGCTACCGGCAGTCCGTTCGCGCCTGTCAGCTACAAGGACAAGGTCTACCCTATTGCCCAGTGCAACAACTCCTATATCTTCCCGGGTATTGGGCTTGCGGTCATCGCCTCTGGGGCCAAACAGGTAACAGACGGCATGCTGATGGCAGCAAGCCGCGCACTGGCAGACTGCTCACCGCTGGCGACCGATGGCGTAGGCTCACTGTTGCCAGACGTGAACGACATTCAGGGCGTATCAAAATGTATCGCAATGGAAGTCGGCAAAGCGGCGCAGGTAGAAGGCGTGGCGCAGGTCACCACTGAAGACGCGCTGTCCAAAGCCATTGAGCACAACTTCTGGATACCGCAGTACCGTACCTATAAGCGCACGTCGTTCTAAGCCGCAGATTACCTCGTTGCCGCATTAACGGCTGAGTCGTAGGTGCGGTAGCAAGGCGGTAAATTTAAAAAACCCGATGAGCTTACTCAGGTCAGTGATTCGGGTGATTAACTGAAGCCAAGGCGGCTACCGCGCCAAATACCCAGCATCCCGTTTAAAAAAGGAGCATGTGACATGTTCTAAGCCTTCGCTTATTGCGTCGGCCGGGCAGGTAAAGTAGCCTTGAACCCTTCGCCTCCCTTCACAGACTTAAAGGCAATTCCATGATTAAGCGGCTAATAGTAGGCTTTATCAGCATCGTAGTATTCATGCTGGTTGTCGCTATTGGGCTGGACCGATGGATTAGCTGGAAGACCAAAGACTATATCTACGATGAAGTGCAGGCACTGCCGCATCGCCAGGTCGGCGTCGTATTGGGCACCGCCAAATATTACCGCACCGGCGTTATCAATCAGTATTATCTCTACCGCATCCAAGGGGCGATTAACGCTTACAACAGCGGCAAGGTAAAATATCTGCTGCTCAGCGGCGATAACGCACTGCAGAGCTATAACGAACCGATGACCATGCGTCGCGACCTGATGGCCGCGGGGATCCCTTCGAGCGACATCGTGCTCGACTACGCAGGATTCCGCACGCTGGATTCGATTGTGCGCACCCGCAAAGTCTTCGACACCAACGACTTTCTGATTATTACCCAGCGTTTCCACTGCGAGCGGGCGCTGTTTATCGCCCTGCACATGGGAATTCAGGCGCAATGTTTTGCCGTGCCTTCACCTAAAGATATTCTGACGGTGCGCGTACGTGAAATCTTTGCCCGTCTGGGCGCGCTGAATGATCTGTATATTTTGCATCGCCAGCCTCGCTTCCTCGGCCCGCTTATTCCTATCCCAGCCGTGCATCATATTCCTGACGATGCGCAGGGCTATCCTGCCGTCACCCCAGAACAGGTTGTCGCATTGCAACATCAGTTAGCCGCCGAGAAAAAGGCCGAGAAGAAAGCAGCAGAAAAAACGCCCCCCGCCGTCGCGCCTCCAGCCGCAGCCGGTAAATAGCAGGCAAAAAAAAGCAGAACACAAATCCTGTGTTCTGCCGTTAAAGGGCTTCTGTAACGTACCCGTTTCGGGTGCGTAAAACTGTAAGCTAAAGCTTACTTCTTCTTGGCATACTTCAATGAGTCGAGCGCAACGGCGAAGATGATGATGCCGCCTTTGATAATGTACTGCCAGTAAGGGTTCACGCCGATATAGGTCAGGCCATAGTTGATGACGGTAAAGATAAGCACACCGGTCACCACGCCAGCCACAGAACCGACCCCGCCCGCAAACGACACGCCGCCGACCACGCAGGCCGCGATGGCGTCCAGCTCATACATAAAGCCGAGGTTATTGGTTGCACTGCCGATACGCCCCGCCTCGAGCATACCGCCGAAGGCATAGAACACACCGGACAGCGCATAGATCATGATCAGGTTAAGCGGTACGTTAACACCCGAAACCTTCGCCGCTTCAGGGTTACCGCCAATGGCAAAAATGTTTTTGCCAAAGCGCGTTTTATTCCACAAGACCCAAACGAAGGCGATAGCAATAATCGCGTAGAAGGTGATGTAGGACAGCTTCAAGCCGCCGAGGCTAATAAAGCCTTGTGCGAAATGCGAGAAGTGTGAGTCAAAACCCGCAATCGGCGAAGCGCCCACGTAGTCGTAATACAGCGAGTTAATGCCGTAAACAATAATCATGGTACCCAAAGTGGTTATAAACGGCGTCACGTTGAGGTAGGCGATAATAATGCCGTTGACCAGACCAATCACCGCGCCAATCAGGCAGACGGCAAGAATAACCAGCGGAATCGGCACCACGTCAAGATGCGGGAACACCTTGTTGACGTTGTCCATACCCTGCAGCATAGTTGCCGCTACCACAGCGGCCAGACCCACCTGACGGCCGGCTGAAAGGTCGGTACCCTGGGTCACAATCAGCCCCGCCACGCCCAGTGCGATAATGACGCGCACGGAAGACTGGGTCAAAATGTTGCTCAGGTTAATCAGGCTCAGGAAAGTAGGATCCTGAAAAATAATAATGGCCAATAATACAAACAGTACAACGTAAATCCCGCCCTCTTTAAGATAAGTGAGCATGCTTTTCTTATTTAACGCATTCATAATAAGAACCCTTAGAAATTAGAGGTGCAAGGATGCAAGGCGTAATATTTCATTCTGCGAAGTACTTTTTGTTTCAACAATACCCGCGACCTGTCCATTGCTCATAACCAGTATTCTGTCAGTAATACCCAACAATTCTGGCATTTCGGAAGAGATAATAATAATGCCTTTCTCTTTCTTTGCCAGCTCTGTTATTAACTGATAGATTTCAAATTTTGCACCCACGTCGATACCGCGCGTTGGTTCATCCAACATCAGTATTTCTGGCTGGGTCAATAACCACCTACCAATAATAACCTTCTGCTGATTACCGCCTGAAAGCGAACCAATATTGGTTCTATGCCCAGGTGTTTTAACACGCATGGAGTCAATAACCCATTGGGTATCGCTTTTCATACGGTTATTATCCAGCAGACCGATTTTATTCTTATAGTTACGAATATTCGAAATCAGCGAGTTAAAACCAATATCCAGATAAGCATAAATACCGGTTGAACGACGCTCTTCCGTCACCAGAGCAAAGCCATGATTAATGGCTTCATTCGCACTATTATTGTTAATTTTTTTACCGTGAAGCTTAATGGTTCCCTGTAGCTTTTCACGAATACCAAATAATGTTTCCACAATATCGGTGCGCTTGGCGCCTACGAGCCCGGCGATACCGAGAATTTCACCCTTATGCAAATCAAAAGAAATGTCACGAATTGAAGGCTGACGCAAAGAGGTCAGATTCCGTACCTCGAGAATAACCTCACCCGGTTTGTTAAGGCGGTCGGGGAAGCGTTGGCTTAGAGAGCGGCCAACCATCATCGAGATTATCTTGTCCATGTCCAGCCCTTCGAGCGGCTGAGTAATAATCCATTGTCCATCGCGCAGGATGGTAATTTCATCACACAGCTGGAAGATCTCTTCCATCTTGTGAGAAATATAAACAATGCCGCAGCCTCTATCTTTCAGCTTACGAATAATCGTGAACAGATGATTAACTTCTTTTTCGGTTAAAGAAGACGTTGGCTCATCCATGATGACTATTTTTGCATCGTAGGAAAATGCTTTCGCTATTTCAATCATCTGCATTTGAGAAACAGATAACTTACCGACTTTCTCGCGTGGATCGATATCAATATCCAGCTCATCAAAGATGGCCTTGGTGTCATGATACATTTTGTTCTGATCGACGAAAATGCCTTTCGTTGGATAACGACCCAGCCACATGTTATCCATAACGGTGCGCTGCAATACCAGGTTTAATTCCTGATGCACCATCGAAACGCCCTGCTCTAATGCTTCTTTCGAGCTTTTAAAATTAACTTCCTTGCCCTGAAAAAGAATGGTCCCTGAGTCCTTACTGTAAATACCAAACAGGCATTTTAATAATGTAGATTTACCCGCGCCGTTCTCACCCATCAATGCATGAATGGAGTGTGGACGAACTTTTAAATTTACATTGTCTAACGCCTTTACGCCCGGAAATGACTTATTAATTCCGCTCATTTCCAGCAGCCACTCGCGGGGCTGTTCCGTATTAAGACTGGCCATAGCGCTACCTAAGTAAATGAAATCTGGCTAAAGGATAAAATTGCCGGTCAGAAATAACCTGACCGGCTGACCTAAGCGACATAACGCAAAGTAGGTTTACTCAAACTGCTTTGTAAAACTTGCTTAAAACATGCCACTGCTTTTAGCTTATTAGCCGTTTGACTTATTTTTGTTTCTTCAGGTCAAAAGTGTTGGCTGCAATATCTAAACAAAAAGAATTCTGGACTATTGCCGCCTTAGCAAAGGCGCTAGAGCGGCAAGAAGAACGAATTACTTCACAAACTGAGAGAGATTGTCTTTATCAACCGGTACGTAGGCGACACGCACAACTTTATCAACAATTTTCCACTTTGTGCCGTCTGCCGCAGGTTTGCCTTCGGCCAGATTTTTAGCCAGATCAAAGGTCGCTTTTGCCTGGTTTTCCGCATCGTTCAATACGGTACCGGCCATCGCACCCGATTTAACCAGAGCCAACGCTTCCGGTAAGGCGTCAACGCCGAATACCGGAATATTGGTTTTGTTGTGGGCTTTCAAGGCTTCAACCGCACCCATCGCCATCGCATCGTTGTTGGCGATCACCACTTCAATCTTGTTGGCGTTAGGACCAGAGAACCAGGCGTCGGTCTTGTCTTTCGCCTGTGCGGTGTCCCACATGGCGGTATCAAGCTGAAGTTGCTGGGTCTTGATGCCCTCTTTCTCGTTCAGCGTTTTGATAACGTAGGTGGTGCGCGCTTCGGCATCCGGGTGGCCCGGTTCGCCTTTTAACAACACATACTGAATGACGCCGTCTTTATTCAGGTCCCATGACGGGTTGGCTTTCCAGTGTTTGGCAATCAGCTCACCCTGGATAACGCCAGATTCTTTGGAGTCGGTGCCGACATAATAGACCTTGTCATAGCTGTCCAGCGCCTTACGAGAAGGTTCTTTGTTGAAGAACACCACAGGAATACCGGCAGCACGGGCTTTTTCGATAACAACCGGAGCAGCAGCGGGGTCAACCAGGTTGATAGCCAGCGCTTTTACGCCTTTGGCAATCAGTACGTCAACCTGATCGTTTTGCTTGGACTGGTCGTTCTGTGAGTCATTCATCAACAGTTGAACGTCCGGAGCCGCTTTTGCATCTTTCTCGAGATCTTTGCGCAGGCCAGACATAAAGTTGTCATCGTATTTATAAATAGTGACGCCGATACGGGTGTCTGCGGCATGGGCAACAGAGCCAAACATCATGCAGGCAGCCAGTGTAGCCAGGGTGAAAACCTTCTTATTCATTGGTATCTCCGGTTTTTATGTAGGGGGTACAGAATTTGGCGTCCACCGCTCTCTTATGAGAAGTCGATTCTCTGGATGCCTGTCTTCCTTGACGAAGATCTTCCGGAATTGCTTATCATCACTGTTTTAGTTTTTTGCTACTGCATTGCCTGTCGCCTGATTGCCAGAATCGACAGGCAGAATATTCATTGCTACCGTCATTCATTCAAAATGATACAGACGGAATCATCTTGAAAACGAATGAATCATAATAGGTGCGATGTTAATAAACTGTGAAAGTTCTCACATATTGAAAACGGTTACATCCTAATAAATTCTCAGGGAGTGACCGGTGCCACACTTTGCCACGGCGCCACAGAATGCCGCCTCACTAGCGTCGGCATAAAGCAGTGTGAGACCCCCGCAGTGAGCTGATTTGCCGCCCCCTGAAGCGCCAATTCGGTCGCCAGCGTCGCCATCGAAATAATGGGATAACGCACGGTGGTGAGTTTTGGGCTGGTATATCGCGCAATCGGAATATCATCGAAACCGATCAACGAAAAGTCATGAGGAACGCGAATTCCGTTCTCTTTCAATACGGCAAGCGCTCCGGCGGCCATCGAATCGTTGTAGGCAAACACGGCGCTGAGGTGCAGATTGCGCCCAAGCAGTTCAACCATCGCCGCCTCGCCGCCCTGTAAATCGGGTGAACCCGACGCACGCCAGGTTTCAAACGGGGCCTTTTCGCCATGACGTACCTGCTGCATTGCGGCGACGTATCCCTGAAAGCGCTCTTCTTCATCGGCAATGCCGTGGCTTGAGCCGATATAGCCGATTCGCTGATGCCCTTGAGAGATCAACAACTTGGTCGCCATCTCTGCGCCAACCACATTATTGAGCGAGACGCAGCGATGTTCGTAACCGCTTACTACCCGGTTAACCAGCACCATACCTGGAACCTGCTCCATGAACTGAGCCAACTCAGCGTCACCTAACGCTTTTGCATGGACAATCAGTGCGTTACAACGCTGGCGGATCAGCACTTCAATGGCATGACGTTCTTTCTCCGCCTGATGATAACTGTTGCCGATCAGAACGTATTTGTTGTGCTGCTGGGCGACGGTATCGACGGCCTTAACCAGCGCGCCGAAGAAGGGATCGGAGACGTCCATGACCACTACGCCGATGGTATCGCTACTTTGGGTTGCCAACGCCTGCGCGTTCGCATTCGGTCGATAGCCCAACGTCTTGACCGCTTTGAGCACCTGCTCGCGCGCCTCTTTGCTGGCAATTGCTGGATTATTCAATACCCTGGAGACGGTGGCGACAGAAACGCCGGCCAATTTGGCCACATCACGAATGGTAACCATAGGTCGCTCCGCTGGTCGTTAACAGAGGCCGACGGAAGCAAAAAAGAGATGAATCCCGGGCAGAAGATAAGAAGTCTGGCAAAAGAGAAAGTACAGTGATCATACGGTTTTCCTGTTTTAGTGTAGCGATCGGCTTGCTCTGCACGACCGCTATCCTAAACGCTTTGACGACAAACCAGCGTGAATTACGTCACAGCTCAGAAAACGTTTACATACAATTTTGCAACTTTTATCGCAGCATCACATTCAGTCTATCAATGCGTTCCATGATGTGACTCGCCCGCCGCCTGAGCGGTCAGTTTGCGCCATAGCCACTCCATCGGCCCCTGACGGAAATAACGCAGCCACACCCGCGTCACGGCCAGGTTGATAGCCCATACCGCAGGCACTAACGCCACCAGCTGTAAGCGGTTGAAATGCTCATAAAAACCGAGAGTATTGAAGAAAAAGGTGCAAATCAACGTTTGCAGCAGATAGTGAGTCAGTGCCATGCGCCCGACCTGAGAAATCCGGTAGACCCAACGCTGTTTGACCAGCTGCGGCCAGAAACCGTAGCAGAGCGCCAGATAGCCCACTGCCTGCATCAATGCGCCGATTTCACGCGGTGCCTGTAGATAAAAACCGCTCCAGCGGTATGACCAGCCGGTATGCCAGGCAAAAACTACGGCAGGAATTTGGATGGCCAATGAAAACGGTAACAGTATCGCCGCGAGCTGCAAATAGTGAGCGGGGCTAAATTGCCCCTTCAGCCAACCGCTGCGCATCAGGCTTGCGCCCATTAGCATTGCCCCGCCCAGCTCCCAGCCGTACTGCACGGCCACCGAAATCAGGCTGGAAGAGAGGAGATCAAGGCGATTATTGATTGCCTCAATGCCCCCTTTGAGCCGCCAGAACTGTTCATACTGTAGCTCCGCGTAGCCCGGCAGCCAGTATCCGCCGGGATCGGGGGAAGAAATCAGCCCAAGCAGCACGAGTATGCCGACGCCCGCCAGATACAACACGACGCCGGTGCGAAAAAGTGACGCATTGCTTTTTGCGTCACGAATCAGTCGCCAGAACACCAGGCCAATCAGCCCATAAGACAGCAGGATATCGCCATCCCAGAAAAATATCGCATGTATCAGCCCGCAGAGCAGCAGTAGCGACAGCCTAGACTGGATCCACGCCTTACCGCGCGGCAACAGCAGGTAAAGGCCGCCACCAAACAGCATGGCAAACATCATCAGGAATTTTCCCTGCGCGACCACGTCGAGTATCGCCCAGGTCCAGGCGTTGCTCGCTGAAGGTTCTCCCGCATAGGCTGGATTCAGATAAGCGGCTTTTGGCAGGCCGAAGGAGCTAATGTTGAGCAGAAGAATGCCTAAGATGGCAATACCACGGGCAAAATCCAGCGTGGCAATACGTGGGCGCATTGATGACGTCCTGTTGCGGGAAAGATCCATAGACTAACGGCACCCATAGGGTGCCGCAAGTGCTGACGCTAAATAACTATTTATCAATCAATTACAGAAGTAATTAGTTGTGACGAATAGTCCGCAGGAATTCCTGACGTGTATTTTGGCTGGTTTTAAACAGGCCGCCCAGCGAGGTGGTGGTCGTCGCACTGGTCGCGTCACGAATGCCGCGCGCTTTCACACAGTAGTGAACCGCGTCAATCGATACCGCGACGTTGTTGGTACCCAGCAGCGTCTGCAACGCGACCAGAATTTGCTGAGTCAAGCGTTCCTGCACCTGAGGGCGCTGGGAGAAGAACTGTACGATACGGTTGATTTTGGACAGACCAATCACCGAATCCTTAGGGATATAGGCCACCGTCGCTTTACCGTCGATTGTCACAAAGTGATGCTCGCAGGTACTGGTCAGGGTGATATCACGTACTGAAATCATCTCGTCAACCTTCATCTTGTTGGTAATGACGGTGATTTTCGGGAAGTTTGCGTAGTCCAGACCGGAGAAGATCTCATCGACGTACATTTTAGCAATACGCTTCGGCGTCTCGGCTAGGCTGTCATCGTTCAGGTCAAGATTAAGCAGTTGCATGATACCGGTCATGTGCTCCTCGATCCGCGCTTTGCGTGTCTCGGCGTCTAACGACGGCTCTTCACGCAGGGGGGTTTCAAGACCGCGGGCAATCAATGCCTCATGAACCAATACAGCTTCTTTACTCAATGTCGCCATTCTCTTTTTCTCCAGCAGTTATTATCACCATGACGTGGATCACATCAAAGTGAGGTGGCCTACTTTAGTTGACTCCGTCCACAGAATCCAGTGATTGTCCTTCATGATGGCTGAAATAGCCGCAAGTTATCAAACTCGCTTAATAACCAACGCGCCAGCGAGCAGGAATCCGGCAATGGCCACATAAAGCGCGGGGTCAAGATGGTGCGTTAACGAGGTCGAAACCGCCGACAGCAGCGGTCCCATCAATTGTCCGATGGCATAACCGGTCGTCAGCAGACCCGCCAGATAACGGCTGTGCGTCGGGGCCAGTTCGCGGCTATATTGCAGCGCCAGCTGCACCACGCAGAGGAAGCCACCGCCGGTCAGCACCGCGCCAATAATCAGCCCGTTCACGCCTGGAACAATCTCGGCGCACAGCACGCCTATTCCCTGCAACCACAGTACGACGGCCAACCGCTGGTGGGTTTTGAGCCAGTGACGCGTCAAGATACCGAGGGCAATGCCTACCATCGCGGCACCGCCAAACACCGGCCAGACAAACTGGGCGAACAGACTGTCGGGGAAACGCGCATTCGCCATCTGCGAAAAAAATGTCGCCGGAAGAATGTAGCCAAAGCCCGCGAGGCTGTAGCTCACGACCAGACGTTTGAGGACTGGCGTCAGCGTCAAAGGCGCAAGCGTGCTATTGGGACGGTGCAGCTCCCCAGCTCGCGGAAAATTACGGGTCACTAACAGCGTCAGAATCAGCGCCAACGCGCCATAAACCGCCCAGGCTTCGGCCGCACTCAGCGCCATGCTGTGAATGCCGACGGCCAGAATCCCGCTCAGGAAGATACCCGCGCCCGGCCCCGCAAAAACGGCGGCGCTCATCGCCGGGCGGCCCAGCTGCGCAAGACGTTCATTACACCAGGCGGCAACCAGAACCATCGCCCAACCGCTGGTCCAGCCTATCGCGAAACGCACGACTGAGTGCCATACTTCGCCGGTAATCGTTGCCGAAACTAGCGTCAGGACGACCGCCCCCCAGACGCCAATCCACAAGCGGCGCTCCACGTGACGCGTCGATTTCATCGCGTCATAGGCACCAAACAGGTAACCGAGATAGTTGAATGCCGCCACCAGCCCGGCGCCGGTCAGAGTAAACTGATGTTCGGCAATCATCAGGGGAACCTGTGGCGTAAAGGCAAAACGCCCTATTCCCAACGCCACGACAAAGGCCAGAAAACCCGTTAACGCAACACGAAATGCCATACCTACCTCATGCGATTTTTTTATAGACAGGTGAACCCTGATTCAATGCTTCTAATAAAAGCTTTTAATCATAATGGCGCAAAGATAGAATCACGAATAGTGAATAATACAAACAAACTTCGTGACGATAAGAGAACAACCTATGGATCTTACCCAGCTACGAATGTTTTGCTGCGTGGCAGAAACCGGCTCGGTGGCGCGTGCGGCAGAACAGCTGCACCGCGTTCCCTCGAACCTGACCACCCGCCTGCGCCAGCTTGAACAAGAGCTTGGCACAGATTTATTTATCCGCGAGAAACAGCGTCTGCGGTTGTCGGCTCTCGGTCACAATTTTTTAAGCTATGCGCAGCGCATTCTGGCATTGAGCGACGAGGCGCTGGCACTGACTCATACCGGCGAACCGGCAGGGCAATTTGCGCTTGGCGGGATGGAGAGTTCGGCGGCAACGCGCCTGCCGGGGCTGCTCGCGGCCTATCACCAGCGTTATCCGCAGGTTGCTCTCTCTTTGACCACTGCCACCTCGGGCGAAACCATTGAAGGTGTACGTTCGGGGAGACTGGCGGCGGGGCTGGCCGACGGTCCGATAAGCGACGATGACCTGCACGGCTGCGTCGCCTTCCATGAGCGCATGGTGATTATTTCCCCTCTGGGTGAAGCGCCGATGGTCGACCTGCCCGGCCGGCCGGGACATACGGTATTTGCGTTTCGCCCCAGCTGCTCTTATCGTCAAAGGCTGGAGAACTGGTTAAAGCACTCGGGGCTACAGGCGAACACTACGATGGAGATCCAGTCATATCACTCGATGATGGCCTGTGTCGCCAGCGGTGCCGGCATTGCTATGCTGCCGCAAAGTCTGCTGGCGCAGTTGCCTGGCGCAGAGCGCGTGCAGGTTAATGAGATAGAGGATGAGTTTGCTGAGACGGCCACCTGGCTTTTCTGGCGTCGAGATGCTTTCGGCCCGAACGTAAGGGCCTTGAAAGAACTGATTTTGGGGCAGCAGAGTCCCCCCGTTTCCACGCATTGATTTCAAAAATACTAAAGGAGTAACAGATGAGCATTTCGATAGAACTTCTGGAAGAACACCGGATGTTCGACGGTTGGCAACAGCGTTACCGTCATTTCTCCAGCAGTTTGCAATGCAGCATGACCTTCAGCATATACCTGCCACCGCCGCGTGATGACAGTCCGCCGCCGGTTGTTTACTGGCTGTCGGGTCTGACCTGCAACGACGAAAACTTCACCACCAAGGCAGGCGCACAGCGGATTGCGGCCGAACTGGGTATCGTACTGGTGATGCCCGACACTAGCCCGCGCGGCGATGACGTGGCCAACGACGAAGGCTACGACCTGGGACAGGGTGCCGGTTTTTATCTGAACGCGACTCAGTCACCGTGGGCGGCGCACTTCCGTATGTACGATTACCTGATAGACGAGCTGCCGTTGCTGGTGCAGGAGCACTTTAACATCAGCGATCGTCAGTCAATTATGGGCCATTCGATGGGCGGCCACGGCGCACTGATGCTGGCGCTGAGGAATCCGCAGCGCTTCCGTTCTGCCTCAGCCTTCGCACCGATTGTGAACCCTTGCCAGGTCCCCTGGGGACGTAAAGCCTTTACCGCCTATCTCGGCGCAGATGAAAGCCAGTGGCTACAGTACGACAGCTGTCATCTGCTGAGCAGTTTACCGTCAGAGCAAGAGACCTTCCCGATCCTGGTCGATCAGGGTGATAGCGATCAGTTTCTTGCCGATCAACTCCAGCCTGCCAAACTTGCCGAGCTCGCCCGCCAGCGCGGCTGGCCACTACAGCTGCGCGTTCAGCCCGGCTATGACCACAGCTATTATACGATTGCGAGTTTTGTGGAAGATCATTTGCGTTTCCATGCAGCGCGGCTTTTTTAATTCTTTAATTTCTGGATCAAGGGCATGCGCCTTGCGCGCTGGGCAATGACTCTGACCCGCCAAGGAGGGCTTGAGGCAAGCCCTCCTCAAAGTCTGTATTTTAATTTTTTGTGGACCCACACCAGCAGTACAGAAGCGATACTCGACAGCACGAGCACAAAGGTATTTTCGTCTACGCGTGGAGTATGTTATTCGTAAATTGCCATGAAGAATGGGTGAATAACTAACAGAGCCGTTGAATAATTGGCAAGTCGCTAACCGTTGCCATTAATGACTTTATAATAAAATAAAGAACAACCCCCACCCGTCCCAAGCAGTTTAGATACCATAACGTTCCATATCCACCAGCAACGTAATGATAATCCATTTTAAATTGGCACCTGCAAACTACCCTTAACCAATGCAAAGCCGATTGTGGGATCTAGGGCGGCTAATATATCAAGATGAATTAAAACGTTGCTATAAGCCAAGACTGCTTATAAGTAGTCCAGCGATAAATTTCTCACTGAGTATCCTCTAAACCCTACGACACTGTAGCTAAATTTTTAAATTAATAAACAAGGTGTTATCGTTATTCACGGGAAGTGGATCCGCCATCATGGACAAAAGTGCTGAACGCCTGAATATAAATGTTGAATGCAAGACCTAACGCTTACTGATTGAAAAGTTAAATATCATTTACTAAAAAAGTAGTATTCTTACCCATTATTTATGTCAAATTTACATTTAAAATTTAAGGGTTTTATAAATAATTTCTATTTCAATTCATTACTTAGATTGAATGCTGTACCTTCCAGACAGGGTTTCTGAAGCGATAGACTATAGAGAGAAAAATAAAAGGCCGCTTAAGTATTTGAGTCAGATTTGGGCAAAACAGGCTGCAATGCCCAATGAGATAAGGAGTCTTAGTTTTTCAATTTTGGATCCAGCGCGTCCCTCAGACCATCACCTAATAAATTAAACGCCAACACCGTCAAAAATATCGCCAGACTCGGGAAAATGGCTTCGTGCGGCGCCGTGACCATGTCCGCCCGCGCTTCGTTGAGCATTGCACCCCATTCCGGCGTCGGGGGCTGTGCCCCCATGCCGAGAAACGATAGGCTTGCCGCAGTAATAATCGATGTCCCGATGCGCATCGTAAAATACACCACAATCGAGGACAGCGTACCCGGCAGAATATGGCGAAACAGGATGGTGACATCCGACGCCCCAATGCTGCGCGCAGACTCGATATAAGTTAGCCCTTTCAGCACCAGCGTATTAGCACGCACCAGACGCGCGAAAGCGGGAATGCTGAAAATCGCCACCGCGACAATCACATTGGCCATGCCGTTGCCCATCACCGCTACGACGGCGATCGCCAGCAGGATACCAGGAAAGGCAAACAGCACGTCGCAGATGCGCATGGTGATTCTGTCCCACCAGCCCTCGTAGTAGCCTGCTATCAGTCCTAACAGGGTACCGATGGCCGCACCGAGGATAACCGACAACACGCCCGCCGCCAGCGAGATCCTCGCCCCCATCAGAATGCGGCTAAAGATATCACGCCCCAGTGAGTCCACGCCTAACCAGTGCAGCGGCGAGGGCCCTTCGTTCAGCCGATCGTAATCAAAATAATTTTCCGGATCGAACGGCACTAACCAGGGAGCAAAGGCCGCCGCCGCGATCAACAGGATGACAAACGCGCCCGCTATCAACGCAATATGCTGTTTGCGGAAACGTCGCCAGAATGCGCGCAGCGGCGTACGCACCGGCGGCTGGCTCAGGCTTTCTCGAGTTACTAATGGCATGGATGCCAGCGCGGCTTTGCGTCGCCAGTTTTTCATGCGCTCACTCACTTATATCGAATTGAAGGATTGATGACGGCATACAGCATGTCCACCAACAGGTTAATCAGTATGAACTCCAGCGAAAACAGCAGGACCTCCGCCTGTATCACCGGATAGTCGCGCATCTCGACGGAATCAATCAGTAAGCGTCCCAGTCCCGGCCAGTTAAAGACCTTCTCCACCACGATAGATCCGCCGAGCAGGAAACCAAACTGCAGGCCCATCATGGTCACCACCGGGATCATCGCGTTGCGAAGCCCGTGCTTAACCACGACCACGGACTCGCGAACCCCTTTGGCCCGCGCGGTGCGCATATAGTCTTCCTGCATGACCTCGACAAAAGACGCGCGGGTAAAGCGTGCCATGATTGAGGCCACCGCAGCTCCCAGCGTGATTGAGGGTAAAATATAGTTACGCCAGCCGTCTGCTCCGATAGTCGGTAACCAGCCCAGATTGACGGAAAAAATCTGCATCAACAGCATACCGAGCGCAAAGGCCGGAAACGAAATGCCCGATACGGCCAAGGCCATGCCCAGACGGTCGGGCCAGCGGTTGCGCCACACGGCGGACACTACGCCAATAATCAGCCCGAAAATCACCGACCACAGCATGCTGGTCAACGTTAAATAAAGTGTCGGCATAAAGCGGGACGCTATCTCATCGATAACCGGTCGCTTCGACACCATAGAATGACCAAAATCACCGCGCAGCGCATGGCCGAAGAAGGTCAGAAACTGCTGCCACAAAGGCTTATCCAGCCCCAGATCCTGACGAACCAGTTCCACCACGCTCTGATCGGCATCTTGCCCGGCCATCATACGCGCAGGATCACCCGGCAGCAGATGGACAAATAAAAACACCAACACGGCCACGATAAGCAAGGTTGGGATCAGGCCCAGCAGCCGTTTGATAAAATAATTCAGCATAATAAATGGTTAACTCGATCCATTGGGCCTTCCTGCAGTGCCCCGCGCGAAACCACGGGGCATGCAGTCATGCTATTTCACATCGGCATTATCAAAGTTGAACGACGTATCCGGCATCACGTAGAAACCGGTCAGACGCTTGTTGCTTGCCGACAGCAGGCGCTCGGTGGCCAGGAATGCCCACGGCGCGTCAGCCCAGATATGGTCCTGTGCATCTTTATACAGCTTGGCCTTAGCGGCTTTGTCGGTGGTATTCAGCGCATCGCTGAGATCTTTGTCGACCTGAGGATTGCTATAGAAAGCGGTGTTAAACTGCTTCGGCGGTGCAGACTGCGTTGCAAACAGCGGCGTCAGCGCCCAATCAGCTTCTCCCGTTGAAGCTGACCAGCCGGTATAGAACATCCGCAGACCCGACTCCTTCTGGCCCACGTTTTCAACCTGAGCCGCACGTTGCGCGGCGTCAAACGCGGTCACGGTTACCTTGATACCGACCTGCGCCAGCTGCTGCTGAGTGAACTGCAACACCTTCTGAGCGGTGCTCGAGTTGTGCGATGACCACAGCGTGGTGGTGAAACCGTTCGGATAACCAGCCTCTTTCAGCAGCTCGCGCGCCTTGGCCGGGTCGTAAGGCCATGGCTGATACTTAGCCGAATATTCGATGCTTGCAGGCAGTGGGCCTTCGGCAGGCACGGCGTAACCGGCAAACGCCACTTTGATCAGCGCCTGCTTGTTGATGGCATAGTTAATAGCCTGACGCACCTTCAGATTATCAAACGGCTTTTGCGTCACGTTGAAGCTGATATAACGCTGTAGGATCGACGGCGAGGTCACCAGCTGCAGCTTGCTGTTTTTCTCCAGCAGCGCCGCCTGCTCGTAAGGCACCGGATAGGCTAAATCCGCCTCGCCGGTTTGCAGCATCGCGGCGCGAGTGTTGTTATCGACGACCGGACGCCAGGTGATGGTATCCAGCTTTGGCTCACCCTTCTTCCAGTAGCCGTCAAATTTCTTCACCTTGACGAAGTCGGTCTGGTTCCACTGATCGAGGGTATAAGGGCCGGTTCCGACCGGATGGAAGCCAATGTCCTTGCCGTATTTCGTCAATGCAGCAGGGGAAATCATCACCGCAGAGGGGTGTGCCAGGTTATTGATAAAAGCGGAGAATGGCGCTTTCAGCACGATTTTAACCGTGGTCGCGTCGACAACCTCGGTTTTGGCGATCATTTTGAACAGGTTGTAGCGCTTGAGGTGGCTGTCAGGATTGCTGGCGCGATCGAGGTTAACTTTCACCGCCTGTGCGTTGAAATCGGTGCCGTCCTGGAACTTGATGCCCGGATGCAGCTTGATGGTGTAGGTCAGGCCATCCTGACTCACGGTGTAACTGTCGGCCAGCACGTTGACCAACTTCATATCTTTATCAAAGCCGAACAGGCCCTGATAGAAGGATTTTGCCACCGCCTGAGAGAGCGTATCGTTGGCGTCATAAGGGTCAAGCGAGGTGAAATTTGAACCGACCGCAATCACTACGTCCTTCGCTGCCCAGGCCGAGCCGGAAGCCATCGCGCTGACCATTAAGGTCGCCAGAACGGCCTTGCGCACCATTTTCTGCTTCATACTGATTTCCTTTACCTTAGATTTATAAAAGACCCTGTAGAGGTACCCTTCGACTGTCAATAAACGCTGGCAATGGTATGACGGGCAACATAGTGCCCCTCAGAGACACGCACCAGCGGTGCAATAATAGGTTCATCGCCAATCGGGCGGATGGGGCTTGGAATTTCGTCCACCAGCAGCGCCTGCTCGGCGCGTCGATGGGAGGGATCGGCCACCGGCACGGCGGCCATCAACTTGCGGGTGTAGGGATGCTGTGGATTCTCGAATACCGCCGCACGCGGCCCTATTTCCACAATCTGCCCCAGATACATCACCGCAACGCGATGGCTGATGCGCTCCACGACCGCCATATCATGAGAAATAAACAGAAACGCGATGCCGAACTCTTTCTGTAAATCCATTAATAAATTGACAATTTGCGCCTGAATGGAGACGTCCAGCGCCGAGACCGACTCATCGGCGATAACCACCTTGGGGTTCAGCGCCAGCGCACGCGCGATACAGATTCGTTGCCTTTGGCCACCGGAAAACTCGTGCGGATAACGATCGGCGTGTTCAGGGAGCAGCCCGACCCGCTCGAGTAGCCAGGCGACGCGCGCTCTGGCCTCCTGCCGGGTGCCAATCTTATGCACCAATAGCGGTTCCATAATCGAATAACCGACGGTCAACCGTGGGTCAAGCGAGGCGTAAGGGTCTTGAAAAATGAACTGAATGTCACGACGAAGGTGCTGTAATGCGGCACCGGAAAGCTGCCCGGCATGCTCGCCGTCAAACACCGTTTTACCGTTGAAAATCACCGACCCGCTCTGGCTTTCGACCAACCTTAACAGCGAACGGCCGGTGGTGGATTTACCACAGCCCGACTCTCCCACCAGCGCCAGTGTCTCGCCGGGATAGAGGTCAAAACTGACCTTTTCCACCGCATGCACGTAGCGGGTTACGCGATTAAAGAGGCCGCTGCGCAGCGGAAAGCGCGTGACCAGATTGCGCACCTGCAAAATGGGAGGGGCACCGGGAACGAGCGTTGACTGCGTCAGCCCAGCGTCAGGGGGAGCAAGAGGATCTTCGGCGACATTGAGCAGCGGGAAACGCGCAGGCAGCTGCGTTCCTTTCATCGCCCCAAGCCTCGGTACGGCCGCCAACAGGGCGCGGGTGTAGGAGTGCTGCGGGGTATGGAAAACGCGGCTCACGTCGCCCGTTTCGACGTTTTCCCCCTTGTACATGACCAGCACGCGGTCGGCGATTTCAGCGACGACGCCCATGTCATGGGTGATAAAAATCACCGCCATCTGCATCTCTTTTTGCAATACGCGGATGAGTTGCAGAATCTGCGCCTGAATGGTGACATCCAGCGCGGTGGTGGGTTCGTCAGCAATCAGCAAAGCCGGTTTGCACGACAGCGCCATGGCGATCATCACCCGCTGACGCATGCCGCCCGAGAGCTGGTGCGGATAGCTATCGAGGATATTTTTCGCCTGTGGGATACGCACCAGTTCCAGCATACGCAGCGCCTCTGCGCGAGCGGCCGCATGGCTCATGCCCTGATGCAGGCGAATCGACTCGGCAATCTGTTCCCCGACCGGAAACACCGGATTCAGCGAAGTCATCGGCTCCTGGAAAATCATCGCCATGTCCGCACCGCGCAGTCTGCGCATCTCGGACTGGCGTGCGGCGGTCAGGTCAATCACCTCACCCTTGCGGCGTCGAAAAAGGATTTTACCCTGATGGAGTACGCCACCGCCCTGCTCCACCAGACGCATTAAGGCCAGCGAGGTGACAGACTTTCCGGAACCAGATTCGCCGACGATAGCCAGCGTCTCACCGCGATTAACCTCGAAGCTGAGGTCACGCACTGCGTCAATGGCCTGCCCTTCATGCTCGAAACGGACGCTAAGATTACGTACCGACAGCACCTTTTCATCCGGCAAGGTCGGCACAGACAACGGCGAGGATTGAGAAATAATCTGGCTCACCAAGACTCCTTAAAATTTACGGCTCCCTGAATACTTTTGCTGCAACATAAGGAGACTTATCGATAAATAGCGACCTGCGGAGACTGGCCGACGTAGGCAAAACCGCGATACATGCCTTCACTGTTAAACGGCAGGCAGACGTTGCCGAAACGGTCGATAGCAATCATGCCGCCGGACCCGCCCAGCGCGCCGATTTTTTCCATGACCACTTTGTCGGTGGCCTGTTGCAGCGTCATGCCCGCATAGTCAATCAGCGCCGCCACGTCGTAGGCTGCCACGGTGCGCATAAATACTTCGCCAGTGCCGGTGCTGGAAATAGCGACCGTCTGGTTACTAGCGTAGCAGCCAGCGCCGATGATAGGCGTGTCGCCGACGCGTCCGGCCTGTTTATTGGTCATACCGCCGGTCGACGTTGCTGCCGCCAGATTACCCAAAGAATCCAGCGCCACGGCACCCACGGTGCCAAATTTGCGATCGGGATCCAAAGGATCGTCCGGCGCTGTCGCATTGAGCGTCGCCGCGTCGTGATCCAGCATGACGCCTTCACTGGCTCTGGCACGCATCAGCTGATCGTAACGTTCCTGGGTATAGAAATAGTCGGCAGAGACAATTTCCTGCCCGTGCTCGCGGGCAAACGTTTCCGCGCCTGCGCCGGTAAACAGCACGTGCGGGCTTTCTTCCATGACCTTTCTGGCGGTCAGGATAGGGTTACGGATGTGGCTCACGCAGCTCACCGCGCCGGAGTCGAGCGTGCGGCCGTCCATGATGCAGGCGTCTAGTTCATGCGTGCCCTGATGGGTCATGACTGCGCCCGTCCCGGCGTTGAATAAAGGACACTCTTCAAGCAGGCGCACCGCTTCTGTTACCGCGTCGAGTGCGCTGCCGCCCGCCGCCAAAATGGCCTGACCGCTGCTGACAATCCGCTCCAGCGCCTGCAAATAGAGACGTTCTTTCTCCGGACTCATCGCCTTACGGGTGATGGCACCCGCACCGCCGTGAATAGCAATAGCCGCAGCGGGCTTTTCATTAACAGCAGTTGGAATTGTTGTGCTCATGTCATGCGCTCTTGGAGCCGAGAAGGCCGTATAAAGAATAATCGAGAATTTTGACTATATTTAGCCGGTCAGCGTATGTAAAGCTGAAAATGAAATCCAGCCTCATGACGCTAATTGCTTAGAATATTTATAGAAATTTAGTCAGGAGATCGAATAACGAAAGGGGTAAACAAAAAAAGGAAAATCAGCCACGCTGATTTTCCTTCTCTATATTGCGGGTGTTCAGCTGTGTGAGACGCGCTGCAAGCTGTTTATCCAACCGTACGAAGGCGGTGGATCTACACGACGTGCCCGACCATGGCGGCGCTGAATCAATCCTTTGTCTTGCATTTCGTTTAAGTCACGGCGAATCGTTTCCAGACTCACCTCTAACCAAAGCGCTAACTCGTTAACCTGAACTACCTCATGCTGATCCACCAGTTTCAGGATAGCCTGATGGCGGTTTTTTTTCATCACGATGTAACTCCAGATGCAGAAGACAATTTAGTGTGATAGCAGTCACAAAAAAGCGTGTAATCATACGACGGATCGGCAATCATTTTTGCGATCGATATCATTCTTTTAGAATGTTTTCGCAAATTTTTCATTCTAAATAAACTTTTTTAATGCCGATTTCTGCTAATGCTGCCCGGCTTTACGCAGAGTTAATGCTCTGGCGTTAGTTTGGGGGTGAGTGTTTTTCTCTGGCATAATAAAAAGAGTGTTTTGTCACTTTGACCGGCGCACCTCGCATGCAGCCCTGCAGTCGTTAGCCGGTAATAAAAGGGTTTAATAATGGAAAATACGTTCACTTCAGGCCTGATTTCTCTGCAGGAAGCGCTGGATAAAATGCTCGCGCAGACCGCGCCGCTGACAAATGCCGCCACCGAATGGCTCCCTTTGACCGAATCCGCAGGTCGTATTACCGCCAGTCCGGTTCGCTCCCCCATTTTTGTCCCGCCGTTCGACAACTCGGCGATGGACGGCTATGCCCTGCGTCGCAGCGAATTTAGCGCCGACAAAATCTTCCCCGTTGCTGGCAAAGCCTTTGCCGGTGCTCCCTTCTCCGGCGAATGGCCTGCGGGGAGCTGCATCCGCATCATGACCGGCGCACAGATTCCTGAAGGCGCCGATGCGGTGGTTATGCAGGAAGAGGCTGAGGTTACCGACGCCGGTGTACGTTTCACCGCGCAGATCGAAGCCGGTCAAAATATTCGCCTCATCGGTGACGATATTCGTGAAGGACAGGAAGTCCTGGAAGCGGGTGTGAGACTCGGCGTGGCGCATCTGCCGCTCCTGGCCTCGCTCGGTATCGAAAAAGTTGAGGTAAACCGTCGCCTGAAGGTTGCCGTTTTCTCTACCGGTGACGAGCTACAGCCTGTCGGTACGCCATTGCAGGAAGGTCAAATCTACGACACCAACCGTTTCGCGGTGCATTTGATGCTCGACCAGCTGGGATGTGAGGTGCTGGATCTCGGTATTATCCGCGATTGCCCCGTTGCCCTGCGCCGCGCCTTTGAGCAGGCCGACGACTTTGCCGACTTAGTCATTAGCAGCGGCGGAGTGTCGGTGGGTGAAGCGGATTACACCAAAACGATGCTCGACGAGCTCGGTGAAATTGGTTTCTGGAAGCTGGCCATCAAGCCAGGTAAACCCTTTGCCTTCGGTAAGCTGAAAAACGCCTGGTTCTGCGGTCTGCCGGGTAATCCGGTCTCGGCCGTGCTGACCTTTTATCAGCTGGTACAGCCACTCATCGCCCAACTCTCGGCGCAGAGCGACTGGCGTCTGCCGCCGCGCCTGCGTGCCAGAGCGGCGACTCGTTTCAAGAAAACGCCGGGACGCCTCGATTTCCAGCGTGCCGTTTTCAACCATAACGCTCAAGGCGAGCTGGAAGCGTACACCACCGGACCGCAGGGCTCGCACGTGTTCAGTTCCTACAGCCTGGCAAACTGCTTTGTGGTACTTGAACGCGAGCGCGGTGACGTCGCTGTAGGAGAATGGGTTGAGGTTGAGCCTTTCAACGCGCTGTTAAAGGAATAAAATGATGACGCTGCCTGAACTGAGCGACGCCGAGACGCTGCGCTATAACCGCCAGATAGTGCTGCGCGGCTTTGATTTCGACGGGCAGGAAAAGCTCAAGGCCAGCCGTGCGCTGGTGGTCGGACTCGGTGGGCTAGGCTGTGCAGCCGCGCAGTATCTGGCCGCTGCCGGTATCGGTGCCCTCACCCTGCTCGATTTCGACAGCGTCTCGCTTTCCAATCTGCAACGCCAAACGCTGCACAGCGATGCGCGCATCGGCATGAAAAAAGTGGCCTCGGCAGCCATCGCGCTGGCGGCAGTGAATCCGCACGTCAGTTTGCAGCAAATCGACCAACGGCTTGAATCGGACGCGCTACTCGCGCTGATAGGCGAATGCGACGTGGTGCTCGACTGCACCGATAACGTCGCCACGCGTAATCAGTTGAACCAGGCCTGCTTTCAGCTCAAAAAGCCGCTGGTGTCCGGCGCGGCCATCCGTATGGAAGGGCAGATAAGCGTCTTCACCTATCGCGATGACGAGCCCTGTTACCGCTGCCTGAGCCGGTTGTTTGGCGAAGAAGCGCTAACCTGCGTCGAGGCGGGCGTCATGGCCCCGCTGGTCGGCACCATCGGCAGTTTACAGGCGATGGAGAGTATTAAGCTGCTGACCGGCTATGGGGAAATCAAAAGCGGAAGGCTGCTAATGTTTGACGCCATGACGCTGCAGTTTCGTGAAATGAAGCTGCCAAAAAATCCGCGCTGCGACGTTTGCGGGCAATAGCGGAGACAAAAAAAGGCCGGTCACAGAATGACCGGCCTTTCTATTGGCACAACAACCTGATTGATTAGTCGTTGATGCCCTGGCTGCGCAGGTAATCTTCGTAATTACCGGTGAAGTCAGTGATTTTGTTTGGCGTGATTTCAATGATACGCGACGCCAGTGAACTCACGAACTCGCGGTCGTGGGAAACGAAGATAAGCGTGCCTTCGTACATTTCCAGCGCCATGTTCAGCGATTCGATAGATTCCATATCAAGGTGGTTGGTGGGTTCATCCATAATCAGGATGTTAGGGCGCTGCATCATCAGCTTGCCGAACAGCATACGGCCCTTTTCACCACCGGAAAGCACTTTCACTTTCTTCTTGATATCGTCCTGACCAAACAGCAGACGGCCCAGAATACCGCGCACGGCCTGCTCGTCGTCCTTTTCGGACTTCCACTGGCTCATCCAGTCGAAAACGTTCAGCGAGTCGTCAAACTCGTATTCGTGGTCCTGCGCGTAGTAACCAATTTTGCAGTTTTCAGACCATTTCACGGTCCCGCTGTCAGGCTGAGCATCACCGACCAGCGTTTTCAGCATGGTGGATTTACCCACGCCGTTGGCACCCAGAATCGCAACTTTTTCGCCAACTTCGAGCATCAGGCTGAAGTCTTTGAACAGCGGGCCGTTGTCGAAGCCTTTAGTAAGCTTTTCAACTTCCAGCGCGTTACGGAACAGTTTCTTGTCCTGCTCGAAGCGCATGTAAGGGTTCTGACGGCTGGAGGCCTTGATCTCGTCGAGCTGGATTTTATCAATCTGGCGCGCACGTGACGTTGCCTGCTTGGACTTGGAGGCGTTGGCGCTAAAGCGGCTAACAAAGGACTGCAGCTCGGCAATCTGTGCCTTCTTCTTGGCGTTGTCGGCAGTCAGACGTTCACGCGCCTGAGTTGCGGCCGTCATATACTCGTCGTAGTTGCCCGGATAAACGCGCAGCTCGCCGTAGTCCAGGTCAGCCATGTGGGTACAAACCATGTTTAGGAAGTGACGGTCGTGCGAAATGATGATCATGGTGCTGTTACGTTCGTTCAGCACCTGCTCGAGCCAGCGAATAGTGTCGATGTCGAGGTTGTTCGTTGGTTCGTCGAGCAGCAGAATTTCTGGGTCAGAGAACAGCGCCTGTGCCAGCAATACGCGCAGCTTGAAGCCTGGAGCGATTTCGCTCATCGGGCCGTAATGTTGCTCAACAGGGATACCGACACCCAGCAAAAGTTCGCCAGCACGCGACTCGGCGCTGTAGCCGTCCATTTCGCCGTAGGCAACTTCGAGGTCGGCCACTTTATAGCCGTCTTCTTCGCTCATTTCTGGCAAAGCGTAAATTCTGTCGCGCTCTTCTTTGACTTCCCACAGCTCGGAGTGACCCATGATGACGGTGTCGAGAACGCTGTACTGTTCGAAGGCGAACTGGTCCTGACGAAGTTTACCGAGACGCTCGTTCGGGTCGAGCACGACGTTACCGCCGGAGGGAACAAGGTCGCCACCGAGGATTTTCATAAAGGTAGATTTGCCACAGCCGTTCGCGCCGATCAAACCATAACGGTTACCGCCGCCAAACTTAACGGAAATGTTTTCAAATAGCGGCTTGCTGCCGAATTGCATGGTGATGTTGTAAGTACTTAGCACAGAGCTCGCTCTTAAGTTTAATTGAGTTACGTGATTTGGCGCGCATTATGCCATAAACAGGGGAAGAGATCGTGCGAAGTTTTGGTGAATTATTGCGCTATCCGTAGGAATAGCGCATGTGAAAGCCTTAAAACTTAGCTCACCAGGCTGCCAAAGAGGCGTTTGAGGAGCGGTTTTCTTTTTTTGTTGCCGGAGGTGTTTTGCGACTGTTTATTGAATTCGCCGAAGACCTCAGGATTGCGATAGTCGTCGATGGAATACCCTGCGGCAATTGCTTCATGATAGTACTGCTCAAACACGTCAGCGAGCTCCTGGCGCGGATGCGGCTCAATTCTGCCGTCAAACCAGTGTCCCTTCTGCTCGGCCTGCAAACGCGGCAGTGAAAACTGATGCGAGAACTGAGTATCCATCTTGGAGTAATGCACTGCCTTCAGCTGCTCAAGCGGGATGTCATCCCCGTCGATATTGCTATATTCCGCGCCCAATGGCTGAACTTTGTGCGGATTTTCCTCAAAGAAATTTTGCAGCTTTTTATGGCCAAGGGGGTCGCGGTGCAACTGATGGATATCAGGCACAACCGCTTTGGCGGCCGCACAGTCCCACACTAGCTCACCCAGACGCAGCTCTCTTCCTGCGCCGGAAGCCAGTATCGCCCGGCCTCCGCCGATCGGGTGATTCCACATCTCGGCAACGTCGCTCATGAACATGATGTCGGCGTCGAGATACAGTGCCCTTCCCTCAAAGTTGCAGTACGCCGGAATGCCCCAGCGAAAAGCCGAGAAAGGCGTTGCCCAACGATCGGTAGTCCAGCCACTGCCTTTGCCGTCGGAATACCAGAAACTGTCGGGGTTACGCGAAAGCCTCATCCATTCAATTTCAATCGGAATAGAAGAGTGTTTACGCAGACTGTATTCCAGCACCATCATTTGTTCGAGATCACAATCGTTGGGATCGCAACCGACAAAAATACGCGCAACATGAGAAGAAGGGAGCATATAAATAATCCTTTTTACAATCAACCCAGCAACAATTACACAATCTTAATAGATAGTTCAAATTGTGGAGAAGCGCAGGCGATTTTCATAATGATTTCTTAATTTTTCCCCAAACTAATGCAAAATAATTAAACGAAAGTTAAACGAATAAAAAACCGCCGCAGGAATGCTCCTCTGCGACGGTTTTTTTATTGTTTTAAAACAATTAATTAGAAACTGTAGCCGATCACTGCGTAGTAACCCCATCCGGTGGTCTTCGCCGTGAAGTTGCCGTTACCGAAGTTGAGTTCAGTTCCGTCAGCCCACTGACCGCCGTTATGGAAGTAACGCGCCACTAGCGAGTAGTGCCAGTGCGCATAGTTCAGCGCCAGGATGTGGCTTGAAGCGATGGAGTGGTTAGTGCGCGAGTAGTTTTCGTTGTCCGCCAGCTGCGAACCGAAATCGAAGTTAGTGAAACCGATGTAGCTGACCTTCCCGCCCCACATCTCACCCAGTGGCAAGAAGTATTTAACCTTGAAACGGTAGCCGTCCCACTGGTTCTCATTCGCTGCACCATAGTTCTGCCACTGGTATTTAGCATAAATATTCAGAGACAGGTTCAGCGGGGTGTAAGTGTTAACGTCGGTGCCCAGCCCCATATACCAGGTGTTCTGGCGGTTGGCGTTATTCGGCCCCATATCGTAGATATAGTTGTTGGCGAAATACCACTCTTTGAACGGACCGAAGCTCAGGTCTTTACCGGTCAGCTTATCGATAGAGAAACGCGGTTCAATCTCCATGAACAACGGAGAACCGACCCCCTTGTCCCACATACCGTTATCATTGCCGTTGCCTGTGCCAAAGAATTTAGGCAAGTCGACATAACCGTAAAAATCAAACCAGTCTTTATGCGCGAAGGCTTCATACTCGAGGTACAGATCGTTATTTTCCTGCGGTCCAAAACGGGTGTGATAGCTGCCAACGACGTTGACGCTCTGATGCCACCAGTCGGAAACATATTGATCTTTGCCGTCGTCAGCAAGCGTTTGCGCGCTGTAAGAAGAAACGAGAAGTGCACCTGCTAGTAAAATTTTAGTTTTCATGGGTTACCAGAAGCAATGAGAAAGCAACTCCCTGTATCAAGGAGACTGTGGGTGTTAAAAACGAACAAAAATGACAAGGCAAAATTCGGCAACATTCCGGGAAAAAACGCGTTCAAAAAAACGCCTTCTCAGAAAAATCTGTAGCCGCCCCTAGCGCCGCCTCTTAATTATCGATTCGGTCAACATTTGTCAATTTACGTTTCATTTTCATACACTCTTTATGTGATCGATATCACATAAAGTTCATCTTTCTGTGATTCTGCTTTCTGGCTTCTGTCTTTTCAAAAAATGCTGCATAAATGCTATGGAGATGTTACTTCCGTTTTCCTGGCCCGCGAGATGCTCTCCCATGCGGCGACTACAATGACAATAAGCGTCGTGAGCCCGTTTACCATCAGCACGTCAGTAACGAAACTGAACGGCACAAGGACAACCAACGCAGCGATGCCGACAAGATGTGATAACGGGATACGTTGATAAACAAAAAGTTTATAGACCGCATTGGCGCAGAGATAAACCAGAGGCCCGCCTATCAGCACGGCTGCCGTGAGGGTATTGATGTGGCTTGCTGGCTCGTTGATAACCCGCTCATTCGCCACCGCACAGACAATTATCGCGCCGACCAGCACCACGTGAACGTAGTGAAATCTGGCCCCCATTTTTCCGGGATCTTTCGCATGGACGATCGCTTCACTTCCGGCTTTACTGGAGGTATCAAAGTAAATCCACCACAGCGCCAAACTGCCGACGAAGGCGACGAGTGAGGCAATAATCACCGGGGGAGTCCACGGCGTGAGCTCACTCAAGGTCGCGCCGGTGATCAAAATGGTTTCACCCAAGGCGACGATAACAAACAGCTGATTGCGCTCGGCGAGATGATGCCCGTCAATCGTCCACTCACGGCGGCTGCTTGAACGTCCCAATCCGGGTAGCGGAAAACCAAACATCGGTGACACATATTCGCACAGCACTGCGATGGCCCAGAGCAGCAGCCTGGTTTCACCCTGACAAACGCCACCCGCCAGCCAGAACACCGCCGAGATAGACACCCAACCAAGAATACGTTTGAAATTGCCTGAGAGCGCATGTTGCCAGCCAAGCATGCTCAGCACGCACAGCGTACGCCCCACCTGTATCAGCACCAGAAACAGAGCGAACACTCCCCCGCGTTGGCCAAAAGCCTCAGGGATTGCCGAGGACATAAACAGCCCCATCAGCATTACGGCAAACAACATCAGGCGCACGCTACGCAGATCAGGGTTAAACCAGTTGGTCACCCAGGCAGTGTACTGCCACGCCAGCCAGACCGCGAACCACATGACCAGCGTTTGCAGCGCGCCAGTCCAGCTGAGGTGATGCAGGAGATAATGTGAAAGCTGGGTGACCGCAAAGACATAGATGAGGTCAAACAGCAGTTCGGAATAGGAGACCGACGCTTCATGGCCGTTGCGTTCACGCAGTAGCGGGTGGGATTGATTCATGGAAACCTCTCGGACGCTGAAAAGGACCAGACATAAAAAAAGAGATAACCCGAGGTTATCTCTTTTCATCATGCCTTAAGCGTTCTGGGCGGTAAATCTATGCTCAGGCGCTTTTTTTCAGCGTCACGGCCTTCAGGGGTTCGCCTCTGACCGGCGCACCGTCGGCCACATAATACTCGGCGGTGCTTTTCGGCAGCGCCTCGCGGCCCCGAATAGCATCGGCAATTTTCTCGGCGATCATGATGGTCGTCGCGTTCAGGTTGCCGGTGATTATCTGCGGCATGATGGATGCATCCACCACGCGCAGCCCCTGCATCCCGTGTACACGGCCCTGCCCGTCAACCACCGCCATCTCGTCGCTGCCCATTTTACAGGTACAGGATGGATGGAACGCCGTCTCGGCATGCTCACGCACGAAGGCATCAAGTTCTTCATCACTCTGCACCTCAATACCCGGACTGATTTCACGTCCGCGATAAGGGTCAAGCGCAGGCTGATTCATAATTTCGCGGGTGATGCGAATCGCGTCGCGAAACTCCTGCCAGTCCTGTTCGGTAGACATATAGTTGAACAGGATGCTCGGATGCTGGCGAGGATCCTTGGATTTCACCTGCACGCGGCCACGGCTTGGTGAACGCATCGAGCCAACGTGTGCCTGGAATCCGTGCTCTTTCACCGCGTTGCTGCCGTTGTAGTTAATCGCCACCGGCAGGAAGTGATACTGAATGTTCGGCCAGTCGAACTCTTCGCGGCTGCGAATAAAGCCACCGGCCTCAAACTGGTTGCTCGCGCCCACGCCGGTCCCGTTAAACAGCCATTCCGCACCGATTTTCGGCTGATTAAACCATTGCAGCGCCGGGTACAGCGACACCGGTTGTTTACAGCTGTACTGTAGATACATCTCCAGATGGTCCTGCAGGTTCTCACCCACGCCCGGAAGGTCATGAACCACGGGAATATCCAGCGAAGTCAGCAATGCTGCCGGGCCGACGCCTGAACGTTGCAGGATTTGCGGAGAAGCTATCGCGCCGCTGCACAGCAGAACCTCACGTTTGGCACGCACCTCGATGGGATGCAGGTCGTCTCCCTTCATGTAGCTCACGCCGACAGCTTTCTTGCCGTCGAACAGGATGCGGTCAGTCAACGCGTGCGTCACGATAGTCAGGTTGGCGCGCGGTCTTGCCTGATCCAGATAGCCTCGCGCCGTGCTCGCACGACGGCCTTTTGGCGTCACGGTGCGGTCCATCGGACCGAAGCCTTCCTGCTGATAGCCGTTGAGGTCATCGGTGCGCGGATAACCCGCCTGTACGCCCGCCTCGACCATCGCGTGGAACAGCGGATTATTGCCGGTTTTCGGCGTGGTCACGCTGACCGGACCGTCCCCGCCGTGGAAATCATTCGCGCCGATGTCGCGCGTTTCCGCTTTACGGAAATACGGCAGGCAGTCCAGATAGCTCCAGTTTTCAAGGCCCGGTGCTTTCGCCCAGTTGTCGAAGTCCATCGCGTTACCGCGGATATAGCACATGCCGTTGATAAGCGATGAACCCCCCAGCCCTTTACCCCGGCCACACTCCATGCGGCGGTTGTTCATGTGCGGCTCAGGGTCGGTCTCATAGGCCCAGTTATAGCGACGCCCCTGTAAAGGGAAAGCCAACGCGGCAGGCATCTGGGTACGAAAATCGGCACGATAGTCCGGACCGCCCGCCTCGAGCAGCAGCACGTTGACGCTGCTGTCTTCGGTTAATCGGGTCGCTAATACGTTACCGGCAGAACCGGCACCAATAATGATGTAATCGTAATCCATTGAAATCTCCTCTTGCGGTCGGCGGTTTAAAACACCGAACTAAATTCGCCCAGCTCAACCTGCACGGATTTGATTTGTGTGTAATGTTCGAGAGTACTCACGCCGTTTTCACGGCCTACGCCTGAATGTTTGTAGCCCCCCACCGGCATCTCTGCCGCCGATTCGCCCCAGGTGTTGATCCAACAGATGCCAGCCTCGAGCTGGTGAATCACCCGGTGCGCCGCATTCAGGTCGCGCGTCACCAGTCCGGCCGCCAGGCCAAAGTCAGTGTCATTAGCGCGACGCACCACTTCTTCTTCGCTTTCATAGGTCAGAATGCTCATGACCGGGCCGAAGATCTCTTCACGGACGATTTCCATGTCATCCGTGCAGTCGGAAAATACCGTGGGCGCAACGAAGGCGCCTTTGCCGTATTCGCCGTCGGTGACGCGGTGACCGCCCGCCAGCAGACGAGCTCCGTCCCGCTTACCGCTTTCGATAAAGCGCAGCACGTTTTCCATGTGCGGGAAGCTGACCAGTGGCCCAAAGTTGACCTGCTCGTCGGTCGGCAGGCCCAGCTTGATACGCTTGACGCGTTCAACGATTTTCCCTTCGAACTCGGCCTGCAAATGTTTTGGCACAAACACGCGCGTGCCGTTGGTGCACACCTGACCGGAGCTGTAGAAGTTGGCCATCATCGCGATATCCGCCGCCAGATCCAAATTGGCATCCGGGAAGATAATCAGCGGCGACTTGCCGCCCAATTCCATGGTCACTTCTTTCAGCGTCGAAGCTGAGGCGCTCGACATCACCTTCTTGCCGGTAACCACGCCGCCGGTGAAGGAGATTTTTGCGATCCCCGGATGCTCGGTCAGATACTGTCCAATCTCGGCCCCGTTACCGGTCAGCACGCTAAACACGCCGTCCGGCACACCCGCTTCGGTATAGATTTCAGCCAGCTTGAGCGCGGTTAGCGAGGTAACCTCACTCGGCTTGAAGATCATGGCGTTACCCGCCGCCAGCGCCGGTGCAGACTTCCACAACGCAATCTGAATCGGATAGTTCCAGGCACCGATACCGGCGACCACGCCCAGCGGCTCACGACGCGTATAAACGAACGAGGTGTCGCGCAGCGGGATCTGCTGGCCTTCGATGGCCGGGATCAGACCGGCGTAATATTCCAGCACGTCGGCACCGGTGACGATGTCCACGGCGGTGGTTTCAGACAGCGGTTTTCCGGTGTCCAGCGTTTCAATTTGCGCCAGTTCGTCGTTGCGTTCACGCAGGATATCCACGGCTTTGCGCAGGATGCGGGAGCGCTGCATGGCTGTCATCGCGGCCCAGACTTTCTGTCCCTTCTGCGCCGCTTCTACCGCACGGTCAAGATCTTCGCGGGACGCAGAAGCAATCTCGGCGAGGATTTCACCGTTGGCCGGGTTGATGGCCGGAAAAGTTTCACCGCCGGTGCTGTCCTGATAGCGACCGTCGATATAAAGTTTTTGCATGCCAAAGCGGGACATAAGTTCTCCTGTTTCAAAGCGGGCGACAAAGTGAAGGCATTGACCTTCAGCGTGCGGCAGACTGCGCCAGTGATTCGATGTAGCGATGCGTAATCAGCAACGCTTCCTGACGGTCAAACACCTGGTGACTCAGTGCGCTGCGTAACCACAAACCGTCAATCAGTCCTGCCAGGCCTTTCGCCGCCAGACGCGCCTCGTGATGAGGTAAAAATCGTCGAAATTCGACGCATAGATTCGAGTAGAGCCTTCTACTGTTGACCTGCTGCAAACGGTACAGCTGGGGGTGATGCATGCTGCTGGCCCAAAAGGCCAACCAGGTTTTCATCGCCGGATCGTTGGTCTGCCCTTCATCAAAGTTTGCCTGTGCAATCGCCCGTAAACGCGCGGTCGGCGCATCGTCGTTAAGCGTAGCCAGTCGTTGCTTAACGCTGTCGCCGAGGTGGCTCAGCAGATAACGCATCGTCGCCTCGAGCAGTCCGTTCTTGTCACGAAAATAGTGACTGATGATGCCGTTGGATACGCCCGCTCGACGGGCAATCTGGGCAATCGAGGCGTCATGCATGCCAACCTCGTTCACGGCGGCAAGCGTCGCATCAATTAACTGCTGCCGCCGAATCGGCTGCATTCCAACTTTTGGCATTGACTCCACTCCTGAAAATGGCGTGATGAAACGGCTGTATTGATGCCTGTTTCAATTTTATTTAACGCCGGAACTGTCCCTATTAAACTTTTTTTTGATTGAACGTTCAATAAAAAATGAATATATTTTATTACCGTCTGGTAACGAATTTGTAGAAACATTGAGGCAAATTCTTTCACAAGCGGTTGATAAAAAGCAGGTTACTGGCAATATCAGAACTTGCTTATTTTCAGGTCGATGAAGGCGTTTTAAAGCCAGTGCACTCAGCGGATCTCCTGTCAGGACATTTTTTTAGCGTCATAAACCTTGTCCCCGGTGTTCTTGATATGCGCTAAGGCGCGCTGCTTTTAAACACCACTCCCGACCTTGTGTTTTGTCTTTTATGACCTTTGGAAAACGGGAAAACGATGGCTTCTATCGAACTTTCGGAAAAACCTAAAGACTCGCTAAACAAGGTGGTATTTTTTACCTCGGCGGGGCTGATTCTGGCCTTTACGCTGATGACCATTTTCTTTACCGATATCTCGGGAAAAGCAATTAGCGTGGCGCTGGAATGGGTATCAGCCACCTTCGGCTGGTATTACATGCTGGCCGCAACGCTGTACATTGTGTTTGTGGTATTTATCGCCAGCTCGCGCTTTGGCTCTATCAAGCTCGGGCCCGAGCAGTCAAAACCTGAATTCTCCATGATGAGCTGGGCCTCGATGCTGTTTGCCGCCGGTATTGGTATCGACCTGATGTTCTTCTCGGTAGCCGAACCGGTCACGCAATATATGATGCCGCCGGAAGGCCAGGGCCAGAACATTGCGGCGGCACGCCAGGCGATGGTCTGGACGCTGTTCCACTACGGCCTGACCGGCTGGTCAATGTATGCGCTGATGGGTATCGCGCTCGGTTATTTCAGCTATCGCTACAATCTTCCGCTGACCATCCGCTCGGCGCTGTATCCTATTTTCGGCAAGAAAATCTACGGCCCGATTGGCCACAGCGTGGATATTGCGGCGGTGGTCGGCACTATCTTTGGTATCGCCACGACCTTGGGTATTGGGGTGGTTCAGCTAAACTACGGCCTGAAAGTGCTGTTCCATATCCCGGAAGGTCTGGGGGTGCAGGCGGCGCTGATTTTGCTGTCGGTAATAATGGCCACGGTGTCGGTCACTTCGGGCGTCAACAAGGGCATTCGTATTCTTTCCGAGTTGAACGTGCTGCTGGCGCTGGGGCTTATCCTGTTCCTGCTGTTCTTCGGCAATACCGAGTTCCTGCTCAATGCGCTGGTGCTGAATATTGGTGATTACATCAATCGCTTTATGGGCATGACGCTCAACACCTTCGCCTTTGACCGCCCAACGCAGTGGATGAACAGCTGGACCCTCTTCTTCTGGGCCTGGTGGGTTGCCTGGTCGCCGTTTGTGGGCCTGTTCCTGGCGCGTATTTCGCGTGGCAGAACCATTCGCCAGTTCGTGCTGGGGACGCTGATTATTCCGTTCGTGTTCACGCTGTTCTGGCTGTCTATTTTCGGCAACAGCGCGCTGTATCAGATTCTGCACGGCAATATTGCCTTCGCCAACGAAGTGATTGCGCACCCGGAGCGCGGCGTTTACAGCCTGCTGGCGCAGTATCCAGGCTTTACGCTGAGCGCCTCTGTGGCAACCATCACCGGCCTGCTGTTCTACGTTACCTCGGCCGACTCTGGCTCGCTGGTACTGGGGAACTTCACCTCTAAGCTGGCCGATATCAACAACGATGCCCCCAACTGGCTGCGCATCTTCTGGTCGGTCACCATCGGCGTGCTGACGCTGGGAATGTTGATGACCGACGGCGTATCAGCGCTGCAAAACACGACGGTTATCATGGGACTGCCGTTTAGCTTCGTTATCTTCTTTGTGATGGCCGGACTGTATAAATCGCTGCGTCTTGAGGATTATCGACGTGCCAGTACGCTGCAAAACTTTGCGCCTGCGACACCGTCCGCCGGTGATGCAGCACTGAACTGGAAGCAGCGTCTGTCGAGGGTGATGAACTTCCCGGGAACCACGCACACGCAGAAGATGCTGGATATTGTCTGCCGTCCTGCGATGCAGGAGGTAGCGAACGAGCTGAAGCTGCGCGGTGCCAAGGTAGAATTTACCGAAGGCGCACCGGTGGATGATGAGAAACTCAACCATCTGGAGCTGCTGGTCAAACTGGGTGAAGAGCAGAACTTTATCTATCAGATTTGGCCGCAGCGCTACGCCGTACCGGGCTTCACCTATCGCGCGCGTTCGGGCAAATCGCACTATTATCGCCTGGAAACCTTTTTGCTAGAGGGCACGCAGGGCAATGACCTTATGGACTTTACCAAGCATCAGGTGATCAACGATATTCTGGACCAGTACGAGCGTCACCTAAACTTCCTGCACATCAATCGGGAAGCGCCGGGCAATACATTGACGTTTCCGGAGTAACGGGGATTAAAGGTTAAGGGCACGCGCCTTGCGCGCTGGCCCTTGACCTGCCAACCTGCTTCTTCAACAAATAAAATTAATCGCTTAATGCTGGATATCACTAAGCTCTGCCTGATGAACATCGCGGCTTTTTATTCCGGCGTGGGTCATTTTCTCGCGCGCCTCCTCGATATCGCCCTGCTCAATTTCCAGCTTCTCCTGCGTACTGCCCTCTCGAGGATTAAGGACCAGTTCCACCATAATCGGAAAGTGATCGGAACCCATAGGTTCAAGGCGTTTCAGGTCAACCAGCGTGAAGTCTTTGCTGTGGAAAACGTGGTCCAGCGGCCAACGGAAACACGGATAGCTGGCGTGGAAAGTATTAAACATTCCGCGTCCGCGACGTGGGTCGAGCAGCCCGCTGATTTTCATAAACAGCCGGGTAGTCCGTGACCAGGCCACGTCATTCAGGTCTCCGGTCACAATGGTTGGATAAGTCGCCCGTGCGCAGGTATGCCCGACAGCAATCAGCTCGCCGTCGCGGTTGGTAGACTCGTCGTCCTCGGTCGGGCTAGGCGGCATCGGATGCAGGCAGTGCAGAACCACCTGCTCCCCGCCCTCAAGCTCGACGCGAAAATGCATCGAAGGGATCCCCTCCGCCACCAGATACTGAATTTTTGCCTCAATGAGGGGAAAGCGCGAGTAGACGTGCATTCCATAAAGGTTCTCTAACGGGCATTTGAGCGTGTAGGGATGACTGGCCTGCAACGGCGCCATCTGCTGCTCCCACCATAGATTGGTTTCGAGCAGGACGATGACATCGGGTCTGTTCTGCGCAAGGATTTCCAGCAGTTTTTCAGACTTGCGGTTGGTCATCAGCACATTGCAGTTGAGGATTTTAATGCGAGGATGCTGGCTGGCGGGCGTTTTTTTTACCTGCACTTTCGAAAGGCCAGTGTAGGGAAATATCCACCAGCTCTGATAAATCGTGCAACCCAGGGCGAGCAGCACGATGAGCCATGAAAACTGCCCGCCTCCGGGCAGAAAACACAACTCAAGCAGGAGAAACACCAGCGACAACACGGCCATTTGCAGGCGTGGGAAGTCCCAGATACGCACCCACCAGCGCTGGTTACGAGATAAAGGCAACAGGGTCAACAACGTCATAATCAGGGTGAGAATCCCCACCACTAGACGCGCATTATCCATTTTTTTGTTCTCATTATTTTCCCGTAGTCGGTACGTGACACCAGTTATGCTGTTCCACGATGCCACCGTTCGGCGAAGTGTAGCCAATACAACCTAATATACTGTCGAAAAGTTTCTCATGATAGGCCGGCATTTTGTTCCTGGCCATGATTTGCAACTGCTGAAACGCCTGACGATTCTGATCGTTGGCCAGGAATTTGTCAGATGCCCACACCATAATAGGGACGGTACGCTGCTCAATCGGCGCATGATCCCGCGGGGTGCCGTGGAAATGCATGTTTTGCGAGATAGATTCGCCGTGGTCGGAAGCATAGAACACGATGGCGTTTTTATCACGCATCTGATTAAACACCTGCTCAAGGAAATCATCGGTATAAAGCAGGGAGTTATCGTAAGCGTTAATCATCTCTTCGGTCGAGCAGGCGTCATCAATGCCCATACACTCCGGCTGATAGCGTGCGAAGTTACGCGGATATCGCTCTGAATACAGGTAATGCGACCCTTTGGTATGCAGAATAATCAGGTGCTTGCCCTGTGGATGGTTGGCAATCGAGTCCTTCATTTCGTTGATCAGCAACATATCGTCGACCGGTTTACCGGCATTGCGCTTTTCAGAGCCGATGCTTTCACGCAGCGAGTATTCATCGGCTTTGGTTTTGTTGTAGAACCAGGCTTCACTCTGCATGGAGTACAGGTCAGAACTAAAGCCCTGATTCTTAAGCACAGAGAAGACGTTCATCTCTTTGAGAGTCCGCTCCGGATTGTCGCGAGTTCCGCCCATACGTACAAACATGCAGCGTAACGAAAGTTTGGTCGAGGTATCGCAAGAATATCCCTGTAGCGCGACCAGATTCTTCTCTTTCTCAAGGTTAGGCGTATTGTCACGCGCATAGCCGTAAATGCCCATGTGGTCGCGTCGTGCGCTTTCGCCAATCACGAAAACCACGTACAGATCTTTCACGTCTTTTGGCGGCACATAAGTGAAATGTTTTGAAGGATCGAAGAGATTTTTAGTATCTTCGGCCTGACTGTAGGAGCTATAGATATAAAGACCCAGCCCGGACAACCAGTTAGAAGGTAAGTAACTCCCCGCCACTACACCGCCGTAGCTGGCCATCATGCGGTTGTTTATGCGGTCATGCGCTTCCTGCGCGCCGCCCATCAACTTGAGTGGCACCCAACAGGCCAGTCCACTGACAACCAAAAGCACTATTTTGATGGCAACGGTGCGAAAGCGCGTTTCTTTCAGCGACGAACCGGGCATTTTACTGCCCCAAAGCAGGATAAGCGGGATAAAGCTAACGGCAATGAGCCAGATAAAGAAGTGGCTGCCCACCGACTCTTTAGACAGGTCGAGCGAGTCCACTGCCAGCGCCGAAGCCAGAATGCCGTAGCCGATGTCGACATTGAAGATAATCATGTAGTAAGCCGCCGCCACAGAGGCCACGACAACAATAGAAAGCAGCACTCGATACACGGTTTTACCGGTAAAGGAGACAAGCTTGGTGAGGAAATAGACCAACGCAAATGCCGCCACCATCTCAACCATCAAAGACAAGGTATTGTCATAGTGTAATTCGTGATAGCGACGGTAAAAAATTGGAAGGTTGAGCAATATTCCCAGGTACAAAGCAATAAAAAGTGAAATCTTCTGTTGCGATAAGTCTCGTATTTTATACATCAGTCGGTAAAAGCTCTTTCAAAGGTTCTATTCGCGTATGCTGCGCGCCCGTGCCGGAGGCAAATGACCTAAAAGCGTCAATTTGTGGCTGCCGATGACACTATGAGACCCTGAAAATGCCGATTTCTCATAAATTCAATTATTACATTGACTAAGAAAATGTAACAAAATTAACGATATCCTTATATTTCATTGCGTTACGTGAGGACGAAAAATACACTTTTTACGCTTTATTTAATATTTATTTAACGATGAGTTTATCGCCTCGGTTTCTACGCTCGAGGGAAGGTCAACGTGAAACGTGTCCTGCCCTGCGGAAGATTCGAGACCGACACACTGCCGCGATGCAGCGTCATAATGGCCTGAACAATCGCCAGCCCCAGACCGTTTGAGCTCCCCCCTTCGCTACGAGACGGATCCGCACGATAAAAACGGTCAAACAGTTTGTCTATCTGGTCCGTGGGAATAGCCGGACCGGCGTTATCGACGTTAACGGCGCTGCTCTGTGCCTGATGCTCGACCCAAACCTTGACCTCGCTGTTTTCATCCCCGTAATTAATGGCGTTAGCCACCAGGTTGCTCAGCGCCCGCTGGAAAAGCAGAGCGTCGGCAAACACCACGCCCTCGCCTTCACACGCCAGGCGTATGCCGCGCTCTTCGGCCAGCCCTTCAAAATAGTCCACCACCCGCAGCGTTTCGTTCTCCATCGACAGCGGCACAATATTAAGCACCGAACGTGCATGCGAGGCGCGGGCCAGGAAGAGGATATTCTCGACCATACGCGAAATACGCTCCAACTCGCCCATGTTATTGGCCAGCAGGGTCTCATACTCTTCCGTTGTGCGGGTTTGGTAAAGGGCCACCTGACAATGCCCCATCAGCGCGCCGACCGGCGTGCGGATCTCGTGCGCCAAATCGGCCGAGAATTGATTGAGCCGCTGATAACCGTCCGACAACCTGTCGAGCATCGCGTTGAAAGAAACAATGAGTTGCTGGAGCTCCAGCGGTGCGCCCTCTTCACTTAGCCGCGTAGACAGGCTGGTTGGATGGATTTTTGCGGCCTCATTGGCCATTTTCTGCAGCGGGCGTAGTCCGCGACGGATAACCACGTAACCGAGTCCGGCGATCAGCACATACGCCAGCAGCACGGAGGCAATGATCTCCCAGCGGAACGCATCCAGCATCTTGGTTTCACCCGCCATAAAGTGCCCGGCGAGAATCTCGACCGTTTGACCGTCTTTCATACGCACGTCGGCGAGAGCGAAACGCACCGGCGTATCGTCTTCGGCCAAAACATGGTGCACGCTTTGCAGGGTGAGCGTCTGACCGACCGGAACGGCCGCAACCTCTGGCAGCACAATGTGGCCTGGATTGACATTGATGATTGGCGCTTGGCCGAGAAGGCGAAAACGAAGAATATCGCGCTCGTTACCGAGCATATTCTCAAATAATCCGGGATTGTGGCTGAGCTGCGTCAACGGAAAATCATTGCCCAGCAGCTGGCGGAAATACTGCACCCTGCCCGCGACCTGATAATCTGCTCGGCGGATCATCTCTTTCTCCATCGAGTAATAGAGATAAAAGCCCACGCAGCTGACCACCAGGGCGGCAATCAGGGCAAAGAGCAGCGTCGAACGCAGGATAAGTGAAAAAGGTTTACTCATAGTCTCGCACTTCACACACGTAGCCGATACCGCGCACGGTATGGATAAGCTTCACATCATAGGGCCGGTCGATTTTACTGCGCAGGCGTTTGACCGCCACGTCGACCACGTTGGTATCGCTGTCAAAATTCATGTCCCAGACCTGCGAGGCTATCATGGTGCGCGACAGCACCTCCCCCTCACGGCGCATCAGCAGATGCAATAGCATGAACTCTTTATTGGTTAAGGGAATAACCGTGTCCTGCCGCGTCACCTTACGGCGCAGCACATCAATGTGCAGGTCGGCCAGCGAATAGGTGTCAGACTCACGCACCGTGCCTCGACGCAGCAGCGTTCTCACGCGCAAGACCAGTTCGGTGAAGGAGAAAGGCTTGATAAGATAATCATCAGCGCCTAGCTCAAGCCCGTGAATACGGTCCTGCACTTCATCGCGTGCCGTGAGGAACAAAACAGGCACGTCGCTCTTCTTGCGCAGCACTTCCATCACCTGCCAGCCGTTGAGCCCCGGCAGCATGACGTCGAGGATCACCGCATCAAAGTTGTCTTCCAGCGCCAAAAATAGCCCATCTGCGCCGTTACGCGCCAAATCAACGCGATAGCCCGCCTCTCCCAGCCCTTTCTTAAGGTAGTCGCCGGTGCTGACGTCATCTTCAATAACCAGTATCCGCATGTGTGCCTCTTTGACTCCGCATTCCTTTGTAAAGTCTATCAGTTCTGGAAGAAACCTTTGATGACATTATTGTCATCAACTTGTCATCAATGAGTCCCTGTATGTCGTCCATCCTGTCTATTATTAATTAGCAAACATTAGGCTGATTTTTATATTGATGCGTCACCTGACTTCCCTTGTAGTTCTCATATGAATAATTTGGAGAGTATTATGATTAAATCCTCACGCCTTGCCGGTCTGCTGCTGTCTTCCCTACTGATGACCAGCGGGGCTTTTGCAGCAGACGCTAGCAACACCATTAAACCGACCCGTGGCACCATCGATTCTGTGACCCCTACCTCCCTCGAGCTCACAACCCGTCAGGGCGAAAAGCTGGATGTCAAGCTGACCGATCAGACCAAAATTACCCAGGTTACCGAAGGTAAAATGTCGGACATCAAGGCTGACAGTTTCATCGGCACTGCCGCCGTACCTCAGCCTAACGGTACCCTGAAGGCGCTCGAAGTTCACGTATTCGCCCCAAGCCTGCGCGGCAGCGGTGAAGGCTTCAACCCGTTCGAGTCCGCAGACGGTAAAATCAATACCATGACCAACGGCACCGTCGGCAAACTGGTCAACTCCAATGGCCGTACACTGACCGTGAAATACCAGAACGGCGAAAAAACCGTAGTAGTACCGGATGACGTACCGGTCGTTCTGCTGGCACCGGGTGACCGCAGCCTGCTGAAACCAGGTGCTCACATCGTGCTGTTCCCAATTAAAGATGCTCAAGGTGCCCTGGCCGCTCGCGGAATTGCTGCCGGCAAAGACGGCGTTACCCCACCGATGTAATGTGAATTGAATACCAGCGCCGGTTCGCCCCCTCACGTGTCTGCGCTTCAAGGCGGACTGGCGCTGACCTCCCTCCAAGGAAAATCTTATGCGTAAAAAAAGAATCCATCCCTGGCCGGTGAGGCTCTGCCACTGGGTCAATCTGCTGGTGATGATTGGCATGGTCATGAGCGGCTGGGGTATCTATAACGCTGACCCCATTTTTAATTTTACCTTTCCACAAAACGCCACGCTCGGCGGATGGCTCGGCGGCAATATCGGCTGGCATCTGGCAGTGATGTGGGTACTGGCGGCAAACGGGCTTTTCTACCTGCTCTGGGGTTTGTTCAGCGGCCATTTCAGGCAGCGTTTTTTCCCTTTCACGCCGGCCTCAGTCTGGCATGACCTGGTAAGCGCACTGCGTTTTCGGTTATCCCATAAGTCTAATCAATATAATGCGGTGCAAAAGCTGATGTACGTCGGCGTGCTGTTGCTCGGCCTGCTGTTAGTGATTTCGGGATTGTCCATCTGGAAACCGGTGCAGTTTAGCGGACTGGTGTATTTGATGGGCGGATTCACCGTCGCTCGCTACGTCCATTTCTTTGCGATGAGCGGCATTATGCTGTTCGTTGTTGTACACGTGGTAATGGTGCTGCTGGTGCCGAAAACCTTGCCGGGCATGATTACCGGCGGCAAAGCTGCGACCAAAAATGCAGGAGAAAGCGCGGATGACTGATGAAAAGAAACGGCCAAAGTTAATTCTTGAGCCGGACCAGCGCAAGCAGCTGGTTAACGTTCAACGCCGCCTGATGATTAAGTCTGGCCTGACGCTTGGCGCAGTGTCGATGCTAACAGGCTGCAATATGCAGGACGGAGATGACGTCGATAAGGTGCTGTGGGCGATGTCACGCTGGAACGACCGCGTCCAGAGCTGGCTCTTCAGCGGTCAGAAGTTAGCGCAAACTTACTCGGCGGACCAGATTACCAAACCCTTTCGCTTTAACGCTTATTATCCCGAGTACAACGTGCCCGAGATAGATATCCCCAACTATCGCCTTGAAGTCTCTGGGAAAGTGGAGAAAAAAGCGCCCTGGACGTTGCAACAGCTGCAGCAATTACCGCAAAGCAGCCAGATAACCCGACTGATTTGCATCGAAGGATGGAGCGCTATAGGCCAGTGGAGCGGCGTGCCGCTGAAGACCTTCTTGCAGCATGTCGGCGCGGACCTGACCTGCAAATATGTCGGTTTTAAATGCGATGACCGCTATTACTCCAGCATCGACATGGCAACCGCGCTGCATCCGCAGACCATTCTGGCGCTCGACTTCGGCGGAAAACCTTTGCCGCCCGACTTTGGTTATCCGCTTCGTCTGCGTATGCCGACCAAGCTTGGCTTCAAAAATGCCAAACATATCGGGGCAATTTTTGTGACCGACACCTACCCAGGCGGATATTGGGAAGACCAGGGGTATAACTGGTACAGCGGGATTTAAGCAAAATGCAGGACTAACAGACGGAAAATAAAAAAAGAAAAACCGCCCCGAAAGGCGGTTTTTTTTCGAAACATCGTTGCCTGAATCTTTAAAGACCGAGGCAGCCAGGTTTCTATAATTAGAAGCTGTAACCCACGCCTGCGATCCAGGTGCCAACGTCAACACTGCGGATACGGCTCTGCTCGTAAGAAACGTCAAGAGCGACGTTCTGGATTGGGTTGAACTGGAGACCTGCACCGTAGGAGAAACCAACGTCGCTGGTGTCAGACTTCTGACGCAGAACGGTAGAGTCTGGGTTTTCGGTATTGCTGAATTTACCGAAGCCGATACCTACTACGCCGTAGATGCTAGCCCAGTCATTCAGACGGTAAGCTGGACCTGCGGTGATGCCGTAGTACTGACCTTTCTGATAAGAATTATCAGTCAGAGAGTGATCTTTTTCAGTGTAGGTGAAAGAGCCGATCACACCCAGTGGGTTGTTGTCTTGCTCGTAACGGTATTTCAGGTTGAAGCCGTTTGCTTTATTAGCCACGCCCTGCATATCGCTCTGAGCATAACCAGCTGTAACAGTGCTGGTATCAGCGAATGCACTTGAAGTACCTAAAGCTACTACGCAAGCTAATGCGGAAAGACATGCAATTTTTTTCATAACCACCTCAAAAAAGGGAACCAAAATAACCTTCACCATGAAAATATAACAAAAAGTAGTGTGAAACTCTGCCTCAATTAAGATGTCCAATGCACTTTATGGTGTAACAAAAAGTTTCCAAATCGACGTATCCAGCTAATTTAAAAGAGTTTTTTCACCGTAATAATATAAGATAAACTTATTGAACTTTTTCAAATTAGCGGAATATTCCTAATGTTTTGCGCAAATAATCAGCGGTTTTGTTGTGCAATTGTCTCATTCATCCCCTTGAGACAAAAGTTTTTTTACCTTCTGCTAACACTAATCCACTAAAAATTTCTGGTTGCCAGTACAATATCGGCTTTTCAGCGGCGCTCTATCCGCCTTTTACTCTGTACGGACCCGTTACCTTTGAAAAATAATTCTCTTAAAAATCAGTCGGGGCAACTTTTAACCGATACCGTTTCACCCGCAGCGGCTAAAGCACACAATCCGCTGATTGCCGTTGCAATGATATTGATTGCCATGCTTTCTCTGCAGGGCGGTGCTGCAATGGCGAAGTCATTATTCCCCCTCGTCGGCTCACAGGGCGTGACCGCACTGCGTCTTGGCATGGGGTCGATAATCCTGCTGTGCTATTTCAGACCGTGGCGAATAAAAATGCGCGGCGGCAATCTGCGCTCGTTGCTGATATACGGTCTGGCGCTGGGTTGTATGAATTATACCTTCTATTTGGCAATTCGCACGGTTCCCTTAGGCATTGCCGTGGCACTAGAATTTACCGGTCCGCTGGCGGTTGCGATGTTTTCCTCTCGCCGCCCTATCGACTTTGTTTGGGTGCTGCTGGCGGTGATTGGATTAGGGTTCCTCCTGCCAATAGGCCATAGCGTGACTGGCATCGATCCCGTCGGTGCCGGCTTTGCATTGATAGCAGGCGCTTGCTGGGCGGTTTACATCCTCGCTGGCCAGCACGCTGGCAGCAGCTATGGGCCGGGCACGGCGGCGCTGGGGTCAAGCATCGGCGCACTGATCTTCTGCCCGATTGGCATTGCACAAGCGCACAGTGGTCTGTTTAGCCTGGATATTCTGCCGATAGGTCTGGGTATTGCGCTGTTGAGCTCGGCGGTGCCGTATTCGCTAGAGATGATGGCGCTGACGCGGCTTCCGGCCAAGACCTTCGGTACGCTGATGAGCATGGAACCGGCGATGGCTGCTTTCTCGGGTATTCTGTTTCTTGATGAAATACTGAATCCGATGCAGTGGCTTGCGCTGGTGGCTATCATCGCCGCTTCGGCTGGCTCGACGCTGACGGTACAGAAGCGCGCTAAAATCCGCGCGATAAAAGTGGATCCGCAATAAAATAAATTATACTTTAAAATCATAAAATTAAAGACATTATGTCGAAAAAGAAAATCTTTTTGCTTCACCGCTGCATCCAAAAGGCGAGCTGGGTCGTATGTACTTATGTCAGGCAATAAGTCCTACCCTCAACCCTAAAGGATTACATCATGAAAACATTTATCCGTACCGCTCTGTGTGCTTCAATTCTGTTTAGCAGCGCGTCAATGGCTGCAATGATGTCAGACAACACCACCATGGTCGGTGGTGCAGCAATGTACCCTTCAAAAAATATTGTTGAGAACGCCGTAAACTCTAAAGACCATACCACTCTTGTCGCCGCCGTGAAGGCAGCCGGTCTGGTCGATACCCTCTCCAGTAAAGGGCCTTTCACCGTCTTTGCGCCAACTAACGCTGCCTTCGCCAAATTACCGGCCGGTACCGTAGACAACCTGGTCAAACCTGAAAATAAAGCCACGCTGACCAGCATCTTGACCTACCACGTGGTTGCGGGTAAATACGAGATGAAAGATCTCGAAAAACTGCTGAAAAAAGGCGGCGGTCATGCCGAGCTTAAAACCGTTAACGGTCAAGCTCTGTGGCTAATCAGCAATGGTCCGCACAATATCCAGTTGAAAGATGCCAAAGGCGACGTGGCCAACATCAGCACTTATGATGTTAACCAGAGCAACGGTGTCATTGACGTTATCGATACCGTATTGATGCCTAAATAAAAACCCTCTCCTATAATGAGCTGTGTCGTATTCGGACACAGCCGGAGGGATGCAGTGCCGCCGGTGTGCTGCTCCCTCCGAGGTTTTAGGAAGAACTGATGAAAGAAAACGCATTGGACAATCCGGCAACCGACAGCGTATTGCAAAGAGAGTTGATGCAGTCTGTCGCTGCTGGCGACCGTCAAGCCTTTGAACAACTCTACCGGTTAACCTCCCCCCGCCTTTTTGCGGTTGCGTTGCGCATGCTGCGTCGCCACGCCTGGGCAGAAGAGGTCTTGCACGACAGCTATATTACCGCCTGGAATCGTGCGGCAAGCTACAACCCTGCACTGAGTTCTCCCATGACCTGGTTGACGCACATCGTGCGCAATCGCGCCATTGACTGGATGCGCGGGAGTGATAATCAGTGGCTGGAACTGGAAGAAGGCGTAGAGGATACTCTCGGCAATGATGAGTACGATCAGCCGCTCATCCGTTTGCAGCAAGATACCGATGCAAAAAAACTGGCGGAATGTCTGGGGCATCTCCCTGCGGAACAACGACAGAGTCTGGTGTTGGCTTACTACCAGGGGCTCTCGCACGGCGAAGTTTCCGACCACTTGCAACAACCTCTTGGCACGATTAAAAGCTGGATCCGTCGCGCCCTGGATCACTTGAAGAGCTGCGTGGGCCTATGAAAAACAGACGCGAATATCACGCTGCTCTGTCGGCAGAGTATGCGCTAGGAACCCTAAGGGGGCCTGCTCGCCTACAGTTTGAGCAGCAGATGCAACAAGACCCGGAGCTGGCGGCAGAGGTCGCACGTTGGCAGGAGGCCTTTGCGCAGTTGGACAACCAGTTAAAGCCCGTAGTGCCGCCCGATTCAGTGTGGAAACGCATTCAGCTGCAGCTGCCGCCCAAACCGCCTGCTACTGACACAACCTACCAGAGCACTTCTTCTAGGCTTCCCGGTATAAGCAGGCTTAACAGCGCCTATATTGGCTGGGCGGTGGCGGCCTGTCTGGCGATTGTCTTAGTGCTGCCTAAACTTTGGGAATCCTCGTCGATGCTTTCGTCTCAAGCAACGCCAGTGGCTATTCTTGGCAACGGCGCGGGGACAGCGGATTCCGGACAATGGGTGGTGACCGCCAGTAACACCTCCAGTCATGTTCAGCAGTTGACCATTACGCCGCTGCACGCCGCGGAGGTCGCCAGCGATCGCAGTCTGGAACTTTGGGTTATCCCTGCCGGCGGCAAACCGCAATCCCTGGGGCTGTTGAGCAACAGCGCCGCGACGCAGTTGGCATTAAACGACAATCTCGCCAACGGCAACTCGACGCTGGCTATCAGCCTTGAGCCTAAAGGCGGCTCCCCTACCGGCCAACCCACAGGTGCGGTGCTCTACAGCGGACGCATCACGCTTTAGCATTGCCCCCACGTCTTATATATTGAGGAAGGCAGCACCTTCCTCAATATACCGATTTAAATTTCCGATACAGCGTGAATAATCTACCGCACCAATAGCTCAAATAAACATGACATAATGCAGAATTGTCTTAATGAATTCTTTAAAATGCTCATGACAAAAGCCAATGAAAATAAATCACATTCACACCCACCATTTAATCAAACTCAAATAAAATAAATAAATTCAAATAAAACAGAGGTTTAGTTAAAAAACTACGTTTCAGGGGTTGATATTAACGTTTATGGGCCTTAGGTTATTTAAAAGCAGCGCGGAATAAGAAATTAGGGCTAGGTATAATTTCCTGGGTGGTGGATGGCCCGCTTTTTATTAATTAGCCCACGGCTATAAGAGTGATAGGAAATATTTTTCAACGTCATCTCCAAAGCTTGCTATACTTATTCCCGTGATCAAATACATAACTACTCACTGAAGAGGATATTAATGATGAGTACCGCTAAACTGGTAAAAACGAAATCTTCAGAACTTCTTTATACGCGTAACGATGTAGATGAAAGCACCAAACTCGAGACCATCAAGGTTCTGAACAAACTGGTTGCCGAGTTCATCGACCTGTCGCTGATTACTAAACAGGCGCACTGGAACATGCGTGGCGCAAACTTTATCGGCGTGCATGAAATGCTCGACGGCTTCCGTACCGCAATCACTGAGCACCAGGATACTATCGCAGAACGTGTTGTTCAGTTAGGTGGGGTTGCGCTGGGTACCGTGCAGGTCGTGAACGACAAGACGCCGCTGAAAAGCTATCCAACCAATATTCATACCGTCCAGGAGCATCTTAAAGCCCTGGCAGAACGTTACGCGATAGTTGCCAACGATACCCGTAAGGCGATTACTCAGGTCGAAGATGAAGATACTGCGGATATCTTTACTGCCGCATCTCGCGACCTCGATAAATTCTTGTGGTTTATCGAATCCAACATCGAGTAACGACGGAAAGTATTATTTATCCGTCATACGTCATCACTAACGACGATTTTTGAACAGATGAGGAGCTTCGGCTCCTCATTTTTTTTGCCCAAACTTGGCCCTTCCTTTCACCACCGCCCTATAAACGTGCATCAAAAGACATTATTGCCTCCTGCTCCGTTTTAAGACACACTCCACGCTCCATAAAAAGGCATACCACCGCCTTTGCAAGCAATTTTGTTAGCAGAAGCACGTACTTTATGTATAACAATGTTAATAAATGCGCAGTTTTGAGATAAAAAATAGTTTAGCCTAGTGATTCGCACCAAAATGGACATCCGCGAAAAATCAAGGCACCAATTTGGTGCAAACCCTGAGGCATTTTAGCATTTCATGCCAATGAATGGCGACTAACCCCTTGAAATTAAACAAAGATAGAAATGTGGCATAACTTTTGCTTATCACCCACGTAACTATAAAAGGGTATGTTCTCCCATAAATATACAAAGGAAATTGCACTTATGAAGTCGATGTTAAAAGTTTCCCTGGCCGCACTGACTCTGGCCTTTGCAGTAAGCTCTCATGCAGCAGAAGAAAAACTTATCGTGGCTACTGATACCGCATTTGTTCCTTTTGAATTTAAACAGGGTGACAAATACGTCGGTTTCGATATCGACCTGTGGGCAGCGCTGGCGAAAGAAATGAAAGTTTCTTATACCCTGAAGCCTATGGACTTTGACGGTATCATCCCCGCTTTGCAGACCAAAAACATCGACCTGGCTCTGGCGGGTATCACTATTACCCCACAGCGCGCGCAGGCAGTTGATTTTTCTGACGGCTACTACACCAGCGGCCTGATCACCATGGTTAAGTCAAACAATACCGATATCAAAGGGACTCAAGACTTGAACGGTAAAGTGGTGGCAGTGAAAAGCGGCACCAGCTCCGTCAACTATTTGGCTTCAAACCTGAAACCTAAAGACGTTCGCCAGTTCCCGAACATCGACAGCGCCTACATGGAGCTGGGTACAGGTCGTGCTGACGCGGTACTGTTCGATGCCCCTAATATTCAGTACTACATCAAAACCGCCGGTCACGGTAACTTTAAAACTGTAGGTCCAGCCGTTGCAGGTCAGGACTACGGCGTTGCCTTCCCGAAAGGCAGCCCACTGCGTGATAAAGTTAACGCTGCACTTAAAACGCTGCGCGCGAACGGCACTTACGCTGCTATCTATAAAAAATGGTTTGATGCCGAACCTAAATAATTGCACTAACGAGGTATAGCTGTCCTGCGTGACTCACGCACAGTCTATATCACCGGCCCTGAGTGGAATATCACCAGGGTCGGCTTTGTTTTGTTTATCAGGAGATTAATCCATGCAGTTTGACTGGAGCGTTGTTTGGGCCGCTCTTCCTATCCTTCTTGAAGGCGCCAAGATGACCCTGTGGATTTCTATCCTGGGTTTAGTTGGGGGCGTTATCATTGGCGTCATCGCGGGCTTCGCGCGCGCGTTTGGCGGCGTTATCAGCCGTAATATCGCTCTGGTATTCATTGAGCTGATTCGTGGCACTCCAATCGTTGTCCAGGTAATGTTTATCTATTTTGCCCTGCCGATGATGATAAGCGGTCTGAGAATCGATCCGTTTACCGCGGCCGTGGTCACCATTATTATCAACTCCGGTGCCTATATCGCGGAAATCACGCGTGGTGCGGTGCAGTCTATCAATCGAGGCTTCAACGAAGCGGGCCTGGCGCTGGGACTTTCCCGTCGTGCAACACTGCGTTACATCATCATGCCGCTGGCTTTGCGCCGCATGTTGCCACCGTTGGGTAACCAATGGATCGTCAGTATCAAAGATACTTCGCTGTTTATCGTTATCGGCGTAGCGGAACTTACACGTCAAGGTCAGGAAATTATTGCCGGTAATTTCCGCGCAATGGAGATCTGGAGTGCTGTTGCCGTTATCTATCTGATCATCACGCTGGCACTGAGCTTTGCTATGCGCCGCTTAGAACGCAAACTGAAAATTTTATGATTGAATTTAAAAACGTCTCCAAACACTTTGGGAAAACCCAGGTGCTGCATGATATCGACCTGAAAATTTCTCAGGGCGAGGTCGTGGTTATTATCGGGCCATCGGGCTCTGGCAAATCAACCCTGCTGCGCTGCATCAACAAGCTGGAAGAGATAACCTCCGGCGACCTGATTGTCGACGGGCTGAAAGTCAACGATCCGAAGGTTGATGACCGACTGATTCGTCAAGAAGCCGGGATGGTATTCCAGCAGTTCCACCTTTTCCCGCACATGACGGCGCTCGAGAACGTGGCCTTTGGCCCGATTCGCGTCCGTGGCGCGAGCAAGGATGAGGCTCAAAAGCTGGCGAGAGAGCTGTTGGCGAAAGTCGGTCTGTCTGAAAGGGCGCACCACTATCCGTCAGAGCTTTCCGGTGGCCAGCAGCAGCGCGTCGCTATTGCTCGTGCACTGGCGGTGAAGCCTAAGCTGATGCTGTTTGATGAACCAACCTCCGCGCTGGACCCCGAGCTGCGTCACGAGGTGTTGACCGTCATGAAAGACCTGGCCGAAGAAGGCATGACCATGGTTATCGTGACCCACGAAGTCGGCTTTGCCGAGAAAGTGGCCTCACGTCTGATCTTCATCGACAAGGGACGCATCGCAGAGGATGGTCCGCCAGCCGAGCTTATCAGCAACCCGCCAAGCGAACGCCTGCGCGAGTTCCTGCAACACGTTTCGTAAAAAAAGGCCCCATAAGGGGCCTTTTTTAATGCGGAAAACGCGGTAATTATTTCCAGCGCTTACCGGCCCAGGCTTTCTGCTGGGAGGGCGTCAGGAAGGTCCAGGCGACAAAACGGCTGACTTTCTGCCCTTGCGCCATCTCGACGGTGCGCACGTTGGTCGCGCCGGCTTCTTCCAGCGCGTCATAAATCAGCGGCAGCGTGGTTTTCTTTGAGATAAGCACCGTGTACCACAGGCAGTTATGCGCCTTTTGCGCACTCTCTTCTACCATGCGTACCACGAAGGCCTCTTCACCCCCTTCACACCACAGTTCGTTGTGCTGACCGCCAAAGTTCAGCTCGGCCTTGTTGTCGCAGCCTTCAAGCCCAAGGTTCTGGCGCTTACGCTGGCTGCCTGCGGCGGCTTCGGCGGCTGAGGCGTGGAACGGTGGATTACACAGCACGGCATCGTAGCGCTCGTCGTGACGAATAATCGTGTCGAAGATGCGCGGCGGCTTAGCCTGTAGACGGAAACGGACCTGATTGGTAAGCACTGGGTTAGTCGCGACTATTTTCTTGGCTGCTGCCATCGAGACTTCATCAATCTCGCTTGCGGTGAAGCGCCATCCGTACTCGCGCAAACCGACTATCGGATAGATACAGTTAGCGCCAACGCCGATATCCAGAATCGCCACGTTTTTACCCTGCGGGATAACCCCACCGTTGCTGTCGGCTAGAACGTCCGCCAAGTGGTGAACGTAGTCGGCGCGGCCAGGGATCGGTGGGCAGAGGTAGTCTGCCGGAATATCCCAGTTTTCAATCTGATAAAAATGACGCAGCAGAGCGCGATTCAGCGCTTTTACAGCCTGAGGATCGGCGAAATCAATAGACAGATCGCCCCATTTGTTTTCGGCAACAAATGCCCCAAGCTCTGGGCTGCTGGCAATCAGTGCAGGAAAATCATAGCGGCTACGGTGGCGATTTCGCGCATGAAGCCCGCTTTTCTCCTGCGGGAAAATTATCTTTTTATCCTGCGGAATCGCTTTCTTTCTTTCCACCTGAATGACTCTCCAATATCAATGTTAAGCTTACCCAATGTGTGAGCGTAGTCGTCACGTTACACACCTCGGGGAAAATTCTGCCGCGTAAGATAACACAAACGGCCCGCCATGACTGTCAGCATGACACACCAGGCCACTGTAATTCGACGCCGCCTTGGCTAAGCTATTGAGAAACTGCCTAATGACTGACGCACATTACGCCAGTGGGCAACGCTAAATGACCAAAAAGGTGAACTATGAGCTCCGACGATCGCTATTTTTACGAGCCCGCAAAAGGGCACGGCCTGCCGCACGATCCGCTGAACGCCATCGTAGGCCCCCGCCCGATTGGCTGGATAGCCTCGCGCAACGCGCAGGGCCAGCGCAATCTCGCCCCCTACAGCTTCTTCAACTGCTTTAATTATCGTCCACCGATCATTGGTTTCGCCAGCAGTGGATGGAAAGACAGCGTGGCGAATATCGTCGAAACCGGAGAATTCGTCTGGAACCTGACGACCCGCAGCCTGGCGGTGAAAATGAATGAAAGCTCGGCCTCGCTGGCCCATGGCCGCGATGAGTTCGAGTTTGCCGGGCTGACGCCAACGCCGGGCACGCTGGTTGCCGCCGATCGCGTTGCCGAAAGTCCGGTCAACTTCGAGTGCAAACTGTCGCAGTGCATTCAACTGCAAAGCGCGGCCGGTGAGAAGATTGATACCTGGTTAGTGATGGGGGAAGTGGTGGCAGTACATATTGCCCGCCATTTGCTGAATGAAGACGGGATATATCAGACGGCACTCGCCGAGCCGGTGCTGCGCGCCGGAGGGCCCTCGGCCTATTATGGAATTTCAGAAGACCTGCGTTTCGACCTCACGAGGCCTGACGCACGATAAGCGCGTGGGGGATATCCGTCCCCCACGCTTCTCACCGCTATTTCCTGAAGTAAGTCTGCTCGACAAAGTCGGCGAAGTCCTGACACATCGCCTCGTCACCCTCGGCGTTATCCGCCAGCACGCGCTTGCCGTCAACCACCTTGATATGAACGTTGAGATCAAAGTCGGCAGGGGGCTGTTCTCGGCTCGCAGCGTCGGCAATAACCTGCTGCGCCTCTTCCCACGCTGCCGCCACCGTCTGGTTGCAGGCCTGCGCCAGATAATCCGGATTAAATCCCTCTCCCGTCAGGCTACGTAAGGTCTCGTCATGACTGACGCTGTTGCCCGGCGTCCAATAATGTTTCGCCAGGTCGGGGCCAATGGCCGAATTATCGGTCAGATAGCCGTCACGTTTGAGGAAGAATGCCCGCGTCTGCTCCACCGCCATCAGCGCCAGCAGGTATCCCTGATAAGAACACGCCGACTCAAGCGACAGCAGGTGTGGCACCGCAAGGGTTGGCCTTGGGCTACCCGCCACGCCGAGGATGTGCGTTTCGACGTCGCGAGCCAGCGCGGTAATCGCCTCCGGCGTGCACTTCTCTTCCGGCCACTGATAAAGCTGCCACTCAAAATACGGCATCAGCAGGATATGACGATCGTTGAACGCACGCATCGGCTGGCGTGCGGCAATATTCTGCTCGATTAAGGCATCAGGCACCGGTTCGCCTTGCGCATTTTTCGCATAGCGTTTAAGCCAGTCGGCATCGTCGAGCAGGCTGTCGCAGAACATCGACTGCGTTTCGGCATAGGCCATCGACGTCGGCGGGAACTCCTGCGAGAAGCTCGGCGCATTCTGGCGAATATTGGCGAAGTGCGCCGCGTGGCCGCCCTCATGAAACAGCGTATTCAACCCGCTCGCACCGCTGCCGACCTGATCCGGTTTTGCCAGGCTGGTAAAGTTTATCTGCGCGGGCACCCATTTGCCGTTATCGACAAACGCAGGCACAGGGGCATGCATAAAGCCGTTCTCATATTTGCCTTCGCGCACCAACAGGTCCAGCTGCATCGTTGCACCGTTGAAACCGATATTCAGGCGCTTGAAGCTGTTGACCCAACGGCTCAGCGAGTCGGCAAACGGGAAGTAGGGATCCAGCTGACGCGTCACGTCACCTGCGCTGGCGTAACGGATATTCCACGGCATCAGCGCGGCATCGCCTTCGCGTGCCACGAGCTCGTTGAGGCTGCGCACGTTGGCGTCGCGGGTTTGCTCCTCGAACCTGTCCAGGATAGCGAACAGCTGCTCCGGGCTCATCTGCTCGGTTTTGTTAACTTTGTAATCGAAGTAGTTACGGTAGCCCAGCTGGCGGGCAAAGCGGTTGCGCAGCGCAATAAGCTCGGGGAAACCGTTATGCAGCAGCCACTGTTCCAGCTCTCGGAGCGCAACCTGGGAACTGCGGCGATACTCTTCGTTTTCGTTAGTGGCCTGATTGGTCAACAGCTCGCCGAGCGACGCCGTCACTTGCTCGCCCTTGCTATTGAGGTGCATCAGGCGATGCTGCTTGCGTTTACCGTACAGCGCGGATTCGGCCTGAATGATTTCATCAAGGATTTCCTGCGCCTGCGGATCTTCGATAGCATTGCAGTCGAAAAAGCGGTACCAGCCGCGCAGCCCGGTCAGCAGCGATTCACGCGCCGCGCTCTCGGGTTCAGCCTCAACGGCGGCAATCTGCTCACGCAGCTCCGCCAGCCTGGCCGGGTTGGCGATAAAGCGTTTAAAGGCACTTTCTGCAGCCGAGAAACGCTCGGCGACGTCGTCGTCTCCTGTGCCCATATAATGCTGCCAGAACAACGCTTCCTTGGTTTTATGGACCTTGAGATAGTCGTGATTCAGCGCCGCAAAATAATCCTGTGACTGTTTCATAAGCATCCTTCTTGGCTGAAAATAAAAGAGATTATCTTTTGAGTGTAAATTCAGAGCCGCAGTCTGTCGACCAGGCTTGCCCTAAAAAAGCCGCTCAATCCGAGTTTGAGCTTCGGACATATCCTCGGCCAGTCCGGTGCCGACCAGACAGCAGGCGAGTTGATTTAAAATCGCCTGAGGGACCGGAACCTTAGCCAGCAAACAGTCGGTTATCCAGTCAGCGGTTGTCTGTGCGTCTTTCGATGCAGGCAGCGTCAGGCCGCTAAACTCCTGGCGGTCGAGCAGGAGCTGCTGCTCTCCGGCCCCAATCAGGTGAACCTGCGGGCTGCGCTGTGGATTGGCGTATACCTCGCCTTCCGTCCCCTGCGACAGCAAGGCAAGGCCGGAAACATCGTGGAAGAATGATGAGACGCGCTGGATATATTCAGGATGTGAGACGCTGGCGAGACGCAGCGCAGGCTGCTCGAAAAACGGCGTCGCGAGCTTGGCCAGCGTATGGCTGCTGTTGCGCACGCCCATCTCCCAACGCAGATTAAGCTGTTTATCAATGGCGGGACAGAGCACGGATACGGGGATAAACACCGGGCCGACGCCTGCATCCAGCATCGACTGCGCTTGCTCTGCGGAGCCGGCAGCGGGGATGTTCAACGCCTGGAAGATTTCATAACTGGTCACGCGGCTTGGGTCTGCTGTGACGCCATGAACCACGACCGGCAGGCCCAGGCGATGCAATAAAATTGCCAGCAGCGGCGTCAGGTTGGCCTGTTTACGCGCGCCGTTGTAGCTGGGAATGACCACCGGCATCGGGCCGTCGGCGGGAGCGCGCAGTTTGATGGTCTGCTCTTCCATCGCCTGATAAAAGCCCAGCATTTCCTGCTCGGCTTCACCCTTGATACGAAAAGCAATCAGCAGCCCCCCGAGCTGCAAGTCGGGTACCTTACCCGCCAACATCAAACGGTAGAGCGCCAGCGCCTGCTCCTGGTCGAGGTCACGGGCATGGTTCTTCCCGCGTCCGACTTCTTTAATAATTTTTGTGTAATCCATCTTGGTTCCCTCACCTGCGAATTACACCAGCATAACCCAGCCAATGACGGGGAGAAACCTTGGTGTCCCTGCCCGCTGAGGCTCAGCGTTTTCTCCGCGCTTTAACGACCTTGGTTTGGGTCAGTGGAACGTATTTATTAAAGCCGGGAGCCGGCATTTCACGGTGCTCGATAGGGAAGACCGGTAGCGCGGCGAGCAGCCTGGCGCCATAGTTTTTAGTGATCAGCCGACGATCGTAGATGACAATTTCACCCCGGCATTTGTGGCTGCGGATCAATCGTCCCACCTGCTGGATCAGGTTGAACGACGCACTCGGCAAACTCTGTACTTCGAACGGGTAGCGCTTGAGCGTTTTAAGCCATTCACCCTCGGTGAGGATAACCGGGCTGTCGATAGGCGGAAAGGCTATCTTGTGAATGTGCACCTGAGTCAGCAGGTCGCCTTTGAGATCCAGCCCTTCGGCGAAGGACTGTAGCCCCACCAGCACGCTAACCTTTCCGGCTTCGACGCGATGACGATGTTCCTCGACCAGACGATAGCGCGGTTGGTCACCCTGAACTAACAGCAGCAGGCGCAGGTCAGGCATCAGTTCGACAAACTGCTGCAGTGCGCGATTGCTGGCAAACAGCACCAAAATACCTTTGTGTTTTTCGGTGGCCAGCTCGGCGCGGAAAAAGTCGCTCATCTCCTGAATATGCTGCGCTTCGTTGGCCATTAACGGCTCGTGGCGCATCTGCGGAATGACAATTTTCCCCTGCTCGACGTGATTGAACGGCGAGTCGAGGCTAATAAACACATCGCCGGCTTTCTCGTTGAGACCGCTCATTTCCTGGATACGCGCAAAACTGTTGAGGGACCGCAGCGTCGCGGAGGTTATGACCACGTGCGGCACCTTGCGCCAAAGGAGTTTCTCTAACTGCTCGCTGACGCGAATTCCCGCGCAGTGGAACAACAGATGGCTCTGGTTATCGAAATACTCGCGCGTCACCCATTTACCAATGGGCGCATTGGAAGCTTTGTCGAGGGCCGCGAGCCGCCAGAGCTTGGTCATGGTCTCGAGATAACCGAGCATTCTGCTCATCTGTAAAATAGAGCGATGCAGGCGCAGCACGTCATGCTTGCCGGTTTTTTCGCTCAGATCGTTGAGCATAAACTCGGCCAAACCGCGCAGTGCATCAGTCAGCTTGAACTGCCGGGCGCAGAGTTCGGAAAGTTCGGGCGGCAGCGCGCCCATCTCGAAGCGATATTCGCCTTCAGGCTCGGCGGCGGGGAGATAGAGGTTAACCTGCTGCTCAATCAACAGCAGCAGCTCGCGCATTTCGGCACAGTGATTGTGTAAACGCTCAGCGTTGGCCAGCGGCGGCGGATTCTTTGGGGTAAACAGCGCGATGCACTGCTCAATCTGGCGCACGAAGTTATCCAGCTGCAGATGGTTCCATACCGCGGTGATTTCGGCGTCCACTTCAAGCGCGTCGCGTGCAACCTCTGGCAGATGGTGGCCTTCATCGAGCACCAGCAGCAAATCTTTGGCGTTAGGCAACACGGACTCCGACTCGAGAGCGGCCATCACCAGCGCATGGTTGGTGATAACCACGTCCGCACTTTCGATTTCCTTGCGCGCCACAAAATAGGGGCACTCGCGATAATAGTGGCAGTTGCGGCCGAGACAGTTGGCCTTATCGGTGCTTATTTTCAGCCACAGCGGGTCCTGAATGGTTTTTTTGTAGTGGTCACGCAGTCCGTCCCACTCGTAGCGCGCCAACGCTTTCTCGAGCGTGCTGCAAAACTGCTGCTCTTCCGTACTGGAAGGAGCAAGCTCGTCACCGAGAAACAATCCAAGATCGCCCTGCGCATTTTCAGTGCTCATCATCGACAGATTGCGCGGACAGACATAGCGCCCACGGCCAAACGCCCCGGTAAATTTGAGGTCTGGTATGATTCTCTTAAGCAGTGGCAGATCTTTACTGAAGATCTGGTCCTGTAGCGCAACGTTGGCGGTGCTTATCACCAAAGGCTTTTCTTCGGCCCGACTGACGGCAATCCCAGGAATAAGATACGACAGCGTCTTACCTACCCCGGTGGGCGCCTCAATCGCGAGGTGTCGAGCTGAATCACTGGTAAAGGCCTTCGCAACCTCAGCAATCATCTGACGTTGAGGGGCGCGGGAGATAAAATCCGGAATTTGCTGCTGTAGGGCTTTGTACCACTGGCTAATCTGATCTTTTACTGCGGAGGACAGCGCCATGCATCTCTTATCATTTTCAAAATTTGCGTTATTGTCCCACACTCGCCCGCTCACGTCAGCCGCAAATTGAATAGCCGCCAACTTAATAGACATCACTATTATTAGCTAGCTTATTAAAATCATTCACTTAAAAAAAAGAAAGTTCATTTCCCGATGTCATAAATCGATCACAAATATAGGGTAAAAAACTCTCGCTGTAGAAATTTCCGCTCATAGATGGAAATAACAGCACACATGATGAATAGCGTCTTTTAATTAAAAACGTTTGACACGACGTTTAAAAACAAATACAGGGTTAACAATGAAACGTAATCTTCTGGCAATATTAATCCCATCATTATTAATTGCCTCAGGCGCACACGCAGCAGAAATTTATAATAAAGACGGAAATAAACTAGACTTTTACGGAAAAGTTAAAGCCGAACACTATTTCTCTGATGCAAGCGGCAGTGATGGTGACCAGAGTTATGTACGTTTTGGCTTTAAAGGTCAGACTAAAATTAATGATATGATTACCGGCTACGGCCAGTGGGAATATCAGGTTGCCGATAACGTCTCTGAAGCACAGGGCTCAACCGGTTCTAAAACTCGTCTCGGCTTTGCCGGTCTGAAATTCGCCCAGTACGGCTCCTTTGACTACGGCCGTAACTACGGCGTACTGTACGACGTCGCGGGCTGGACCGATATGTTCCCAGAGTTCGGCGGCGACGGCTATACCAAGGCTGACCGCTTTATGACAGGCCGTGGCAACGGCATGGCGACCTATCGCAACCGCGGTTTCTTTGGCTTGGTCGACGGTCTGAATCTCGCCCTGCAATACCAGGGTAAAAACGACGACAGCAGCACCCGTTCCGCAACGGCTTCAAACGGTGACGGCTATGCCGCTTCCGCAACCTATGACATCGGTGCAGGTATCAGCGCAGGTGCGGCCTACACGTCCTCTGACCGCACCAATACCCAGGCCGCAACGACGCTGGGCAAAGGCGATAAAGCCACCGCCTGGAACGCCGGTCTGAAATATGATAATAACGGTGTTTATTTAGCCGCTATTTATGCCGAAACTCAACGTATGATTGCGGTATCTGTTCCTGCGGGCGTTTCCAGCCAGACAAGTTCAGCCGTCAGCGGTTATGCGGATAAAACACAAACGTTCGAAGCCGTGGCTCAATATCAATTTGACTGGGGTCTGCGTCCTTCTCTTGGATATGTGCAAACCAAGGCGAAAGATATTGAAGGCGTAGGTGATGCGGACCTGATTAAATATATCGATCTCGGCGCGACCTATTATTTCAACAAGAATATGTCAACCTTCGTAGATTATAAAATCAACCGTTTGAGTACCGATAATAAGTTGGCATTGAATACTGATAATGTGGTTGCTGTCGGTCTGACCTACCAATTCTAATAATAACACCTCGCTTCATTTTAATTTCATTGGATATTTTGCCGGGCTCATCCCCCGGCTTTTTTCGTCATACGAAAAGCTTATCCAGCGCAAATTTCTCGCCCTTCGCCCTTCCCCAGCCCGCTGAATCTGCTAAAGTTTTAGGCCCTTGTCTGGGAATAATAACTTTTCTAATCACACCATCACAGGACGATACAGATAATGATGAAGAAAGCTTCTCTTTACGGCACCGGCGCACTGCTATTCCTGGCCTTGACCGGCTGTGCTCAGCAAAGCAAATCGGATGCCGCTGCACAACTTAACGACCAATCGGTGATGGCGCTGAACTGGTTCCAGCAGTCTGGTGAATATCAGGCGCTGACCTATCAGGCCTTTACTACGGCCACCTACGCCTTCGACAAAGCGCAATCGCTGACGGGAAAACCTAAGGCCGTGATCGTTGACCTTGATGAAACCATGATCGACAACAGCGCCTACAGCGCCTGGCAGGTCAAGGCAAACAAGCCGTTTGAGGATAAGAGCTGGTCCCGATGGACACACGCCGAGCAGGCTAACGCGGTACCGGGTGCTGTCAGTTTTGCGCAATACGTTGACAGCCACGGCGGCATTATGTTCTACGTTTCCAACCGTGACCAGAAAGACTATGCCGCTACGCTTGCCAACTTACAGCGTCTTGGCTTCCCGAATGTTAATGCTAAAACGCTGCGTCTGAGCACGACGACGTCGAACAAACAGGCGCGATTCGATGCCATCAAAAACGAAGGTTATAACGTCGTGCTGTACGTCGGTGACAACCTGAACGACTTTGGTGCCGCGACTTACCATAAAAGCAACGCCGAGCGCCGCAATTTCGTGAACAGCAATCACAGCCTGTTCGGTACTCAGTTCATCGTGCTGCCTAACCCGCTTTACGGCGACTGGGAGAGCGGGCTGGCGCCGGGCTATAACAAGCTGACGCCAGAGCAGAAGCTGAAAGTCAGAGCTGATGCGCTGAAAGCCTGGGATGGCAAATAATTTTTCATTGCCACGCTGGAATTAAGATCCTTTAAAATAAAGGGTATGTGCTTCACATGCCCTTAAAATGGAATCTAAAAACCAGGTTGTCTTCAAGAGCCGATCTTCTTGTACATCACACTGGTCGAATCAAAGACTCCTTCAGTAGACAACGCATACCCCGGAATAACACCGCACAGGGCATAGCCCAGCGAATGGTAAAGTGACTGGGCATCACTGTCGGTGACCGTATCCAACACCAGCAGCGTCTTATCAAGCTTAACCGCCAGCTTTTCAGCAGCCTGCATCAGTTTTCTGGCAATCCCCTGCCTTCTCGCCTCAGGATGGACCAGCAGTTTCACCACGTCGGCACGATGCTGACCGTTGCCCGGCATATCGACCACCAACTGCACCGTGCCAATAATCTTATCGTTGAGACGCGCCACCAGAATTCGACGCTCACCGGCCGCGAAAGCGGGTAACAGCTTGTGCCAAAACGTCAGCGCCTCGGCCTGACCAAAAGGGAAAATAAATCCGACGCTCGCGCCAAGGCTGACGCAGCCCACCAGCGTGTCGGCAAGGTCAAGCAGATCGGCACGCGAGAAATCCTGCGAATAGGGCTCGTTTTTCAATTCACTGATGATAACCACAGACTTCTCCTTACGCTTAGGGACGACAAATAACAAGGGTGTAACAGGCATCTTGCGGGCCGGGCACGTGAAACGTCGAGCTGCCGTAAAGATGAAAACGCAGGCAGTCGCCCGCCTCCAATCGATAGCGCTGGGCGTCGAGCTGTAATTCAATGACGCCAGACAACATCCAGATATGCTGCTCAAGTCCGAAAACCGGCGGCGCATCGTAGTGGATAGTCGCCCCCGCACGCAGCCGACCGGACATAAACTCGGCGTGAAAATCTCGGGCAGGCGGTGAAATTGAACGCCGCTCAAAACCGGTTTCCGTGTCATGCCAAACTGACTGCTGATTGTGGCGAATGAGTTCGGCAGTATTTTCGTCGAGATCCATCAGCAATCGCGAAGTCGGCAGGCCGTAAACCGCACTTAGCTTACCGAGCAGCGAGGCAGTCGGGCTGGTTTCCGCCCTCTCTATCCGCGAGAGCGTGGCACGGCTAATCCCGGTTTTCTCGGCCAGTATCTCCAGCGACCAGTTTTGATTTATTCTCAACGTCGACAGTCTGTGCGCCAGTTTTTGCTCATCGTTCATCGGTATTATTTCCCACCAAATTCTCTTTAGTGAGAATTTATCTCTTATTTGAGAAATTAGCAACGGGTTACGTCGCGAAACACAACACTCGGTATAATGGCAAACATCATGACTGCTCTGACCTCTCACCTCTAAAGTTGTATCACTTTATAAGTTGTACAAGAACAATAAACTTGTACAACTTGGCGATGAACGGCTAGAGTTAATTAAGGCTTAGTAATTTAGCGGAATATCTTTTATGTCTCTGTACAGCATCGGCGAAGTCGCACGCATTTGCGGCATCAATCCGGTTACGCTGCGTGCATGGCAGCGGCGTTATGGCTTGCTCAAGCCTCAGCGTACCGAGGGCGGACATCGACTGTTCGACGATAATGACCTGGAAACTATCCGCACCATTTTAGGGTGGATTAACCGTGGCGTTCCCGTCAGTCAGGTCAAAGGACTGCTCGAGGGGAGTATCACGCCACATCCCAGCGGCTGGTCGCAGCTGGAACAAAAGCTGCTTTCCGTTTTGCAGGAAGAAAAAACGCAGAAAGTCCGTCAGCTAATTATCGAATTTGGCCGGGAATATCCCCCTGAAAGTTTGGTAAATAACGTGCTGAGGCCGCTTCGCACACGATTAGTCTCAAATGCCTCTACACTGTATCTGCGTGGACTGCTCGACGGCGTGCTGATTGAACATGCCGTGATGTGCATGAATGCGGCGAGAAAAAAAGCCGGAACCAAGGTGCTATTGGCCGGATGGGGAGAAATAGATCGCACCGAGCTTTGGCTTGAAGCTATTGCCCGCAGCGGTGATGGCCTGCATATCGACCTGTTGCCCGATCCCCTTCAGGACCCGCATTTCGAAGGCGTGCAGGCCAAGCTAATCTTGCTGTGGGCGGAAGGAAAATTAACCAGCGTTCAGCGTACACGCTATTTGCACTGGCAACAGTTGGGGCTCCCCGTTTCACTATTGGGAAGTGCAGCCGTATTGCTGCAAACCCCGCCAGATGAAGAACCTGACGCGATTATCAGATGAAGGAGACGTTAATGACATTTGCCTCAACAGCCTCCACATCCGGTGAAACGGGTGCACGTCAGAACACGCTCGAAAAGCTGAAGGAATTTTATCGGCATCTGGATTCTGCTGCCCTCTCCAAACTGGCTGATATCTATCATCAGCAGACGGTATTGATCGACCCCGTCGGTCGACATGCGGGCATTGACGCCCTCAGAAACTATTTTGAAAAACTGCTCGCGCAGACCCAGCACTGCCGTTTCGATATCCAGCAAACCCTGACCGATGGCGAAGAAACTGTCTTAATCTGGAAGATGTTTTACGCCCATCCACGGATCAGCAAGGGTAAGGAGCGGGTGCTTGAGGGCAGCAGTCACCTGCGCTTTAGCGAAAACAGAGTCATTTACCAGCGCGATTACTACGACCTGGGCGCGATGCTCTACGAACACGTCCCGGTGCTCGGTAGCGTAGTAAAAGCCTTGAAATCCAGGCTGTCGTCATGAAAAGCGTATTGATTACCGGCGCAAGCTCGGGGATTGGCAAACAACTCGCGCTCGACTACGCCGCCGAAGGCTGGAAAGTCATAGCCTGTGGCCGTAATGCTGAACGACTTGAGGCGTTGAGCGCGGCTTCGGCGCAGATAAGCACGTTGACCTTTGACATGACCGACCTTGAAGAAACACGTAAGGCGCTGGCATGGGTGCAGGCGAGCCTGGTCATCCTGTGCGCAGGGACCTGTGAATATCTCGACAACGGCGTAGTCGAGGCGGACAAAGTACTGCGCGTGATGACCACCAACCTGATGGGGCCGGTTAACTGCCTCGATGCCCTGCTGCCAGGCATGGCTTCGGGGTCCCGCATTGCGCTGGTCGGCTCGACCGCCGCGCTGTTTCCGCTGCCACGGGCCGAGGCCTATGGCGCGTCAAAGGCGGCGCTGGCCTATTTCGCCCGCAGCCTGGCGCTTGACCTGACTCCGCGCGGCATTGCTATCTCTTTGGTACAGCCCGGTTTCGTGAAAACGCCGCTGACCGACAATAACGACTTTCCAATGCCGATGATGATAACCGTTGAGAAATCCTCGGCATTCATCCGAAAAGGCTTGGCTCGTGGGGCAAGCGAAATCGCTTTCCCCCCTCTGTTTGCCTGGCTGTTGCGCTTGCTTTCTGTGCTGCCGCGAGGCGTTCAAAAACTTTTGGCTAAAAAGTTAGTAAGGTAAATCGCGTATGAAGGTTGCCATTATCGGCAGTGGTATTTCAGGGCTGAGCTGCGCATGGATGTTGTCGCAGCGCCTGACCGCGTGTGAAATTACAGTTTTTGAAGCCGGCCCGACCTTGGGCGGGCATACGGCTACCCGAGACATTACGCTCGACAACCGCACCTATGCCGTGGATACCGGCTTTATCGTCTATAACCAAAAAACCTATCCACGCTTTATTGCGCTGCTTGAGCAACTGGGGATCCAGGGACAGCCCACGGAGATGAGTTTTTCCGTGCACAACCCTGACAGCAATCTTGAATATAACGGCCACACCTTTAACACGCTCTTCGCCCAGCGTATCAATCTGCTCAAGCCGAAGTTCTGGAAGTTTCTGCGTGAAATTCTGCGTTTTAACCGGCTTTGTAAAGCACGACTGGAAAATACCGGCAACGATACGACGACCTTATCGGACTTCCTGCGTCAGAACGGCTTTTCAGCCTTCTTTGCGCTGCATTACGTGTTGCCGATGGGCGCGGCCATCTGGTCCTCGTCGCTCGATGATATGGGTAAGTTTCCACTGACGATGTTTCTGCGCTTCTTTGACAACCACGGGCTTCTCGACGTGGCCAATCGCCCGCAGTGGCTGGTGGTACCGGGAGGGTCAAGAGAATATATTCGCCGCATGCAGGAAAAGCTGCCCGCCAGTGTCACTCTACTGACCAGTACCCCGGTTTTATCGGTTAAACGCGACGATACCTCGGTAACGCTTGAAACCTCACGCGGCGGTGAAACCTTCGATCAGGTTATCTTTGCCTGCCATGCGGATCAGGCTCTCGCCCTGCTTGCCTCGCCGACCGAAAACGAACGCGAGGTGCTCGGCGCGTTACCCTATCAGCCTAACGATGTGGTTCTGCACACGGATATCAGCCAACTGCCCAAGGCAAGACGCGCCTGGGCAAGCTGGAACTATCAGTTACCCAAAGGCGTCGACAGCGCGTTAGGGAAGACGCCCTCCGCCACGGTGCATGCCGCTATCGTGCGGGGCCGTAAAGCCAGCGTCACCTACAATATGAATATTTTGCAGGGGATTGATTCAAATCAGGTATTTTGCGTCACGCTGAATCCCATGAGCTCGATAGACGAGAGAAAGATTCTTTTTAAAACCGAGTATTGGCATCCGGTGTTGAACCTTGCCAGCTATCAGGCACAGAAGAAACGCGGGCTGATAAACGGTCAGAACCGCACCTGGTACTGCGGGGCTTACTGGCACAACGGCTTTCATGAGGACGGCGTGAGAAGCGCCGAGGAAGTGGTTGAACAGCTGCTCGCCAGGGATGACGCATGAACAGCGCACTTTACGTCGGCAGCGTGCGCCATCGGCGGTTCAAACCGATTGAGCATCATTTTGATTACGGTATTTTTATGGCGCTGATCGACCTAGATGAAATCGATCAGTTGCCGCACACCGGCATCCGGCTTGAGCGTTTTTCGGCTGCGACCTTTCGTCGCAGCGACTATCTCGGCGGTGGTGATATCAAGGACACCGCCCAGCGGCGTATTTTAGCGCTCACCGGCGACAGGGTTGAGGGCCGCGTTATGCTCCTCACCCAGCTGCGCTACTTCGGCTGTTATTTTAATCCGGTAAATTTTTACTATCTCTACGACAACAACAATGTACTGCAGTGGATGCTAGCGGAAGTGCGTAACACGCCGTGGAACGAGCGCCACACCTACGCGGTGGTACCCGATGGGTCGCAGACAATAGACAAAGCGTTTCACGTCTCACCCTTTAATCCGATGGATATGGTTTATCACTGGCAGTTAACACCCCCGGGAAAACGTCTGCGTGTGCACATCGAGACTCATCGCCAGGAACGCGAATTCGATGCCACGCTGTCACTGGTTTATGCACCGTTGACCCGTCAAAACCTCCGCAAGCAGCTTTGGCGCTTTCCGTTGATGACGGTAAAAACCGCACTTACTATTTATTGGCAGGCAGTGAAACTTTGGTTGAAACGTGCACCAATCTATTCGCATCCTCCCGTTGATAAGGATTGACCATGAACTCACCTGATTTGCGACTTGCCCAACAGGCGGGCAGCCGTCGTCGCAAGGGATCGCGCGCGATATTACTGAGGATGCTAAGGCAGCTGCGCGGTGCGGGCCTAACGCTGCAGGAAATGGGCAATGAGCCGATGTTTTTCGGCGATGAAACCGCGCCACTGCAAGGCCAGATTGAGGTGCAAGACCTGCGCGTCTATCGTCGGGTTCTGATGGGCGGCAGCATTGCGGCCGGTGAAAGCTATATCGACGGCGACTGGACCACGCCGAATTTAACCGTGGTACTGCAACTGCTGGCGGAGAACCTGGGGTTGGTCGATAAAATCGAATCAAAATTCAGTTGGTTAACCTCGCCGGTCAACAGCGTGGTGCATTTTTTCAGAAACAACAGTCCGAGTCAGGCGCGTAAAAATATCTCGGCGCATTACGACCTCGGCAACGATTTCTATCAGGGCTTTCTCGACGAACGGATGCTTTATTCTTCGGCGTGGTATCAAACCCCGCACATGACGCTTGAACAGGCACAGGAGGCCAAGATGCGCCGTCTGTGCGAACAGCTGCAGCTGCGTGCTGAAGATCATCTGCTCGAGATTGGCACCGGTTGGGGCGCGATGGCCGAGTTTGCCGCACGGGAATACGGCTGTCAGGTGACCACCACCACCATCTCGCGCGAGCAGTATGATTTCGCCTGCCAGCGAATTGAAAAGGCAGGGCTGACCGAGCGCGTGACCGTGCTGTTTGAGGACTATCGCGCCCTGCGCGGGCAGTACGACAAGCTGGTTTCCATCGAAATGATTGAGGCGGTCGGTAAACGTTATTTACCGACCTTCTTTAAACGCTGTAATCAGTTGCTGAAACCTAAGGGGCGTATGGCGATTCAGGCCATTACCATCGTCGACCAGCGCTATAAACACTACAGCCGTAACGTGGATTTTATTCAGCGTTACGTCTTCCCCGGTGGATTCTTGCCCTCGATTAACGCGATGACCGAAAGCATGACGCGGCACACCGCGCTAGTGGTGCGGGATCTGTTCGATATCGGCAACGACTATGCGCGCACGCTGTATGAATGGCGCGAGCGCGTTCAGCGCTACTGGAGCACACAGAATGCCCAATACAACGACGAGCGTTTCCGCCGCCTGTGGGTATTTTACCTGTGCTACTGCGAGGCCGGGTTCAGGGCGCGCACTATCAGTACCGTCCAGCTGGTTGCCGAGCGACAGGCATGAACACGCTGCGCTTTTGGCTCCTGACACTGGGCTTCGACCTCTGGTGGACGCTGGCAGTGTGGGGACGCGAAAGCGTGGAGCTATTGCTGGTGGTGGGCGCGCTGCTGATGCTGTTTTTCACGCCTCCAGAGCGCAGAAAATGGGTGCTCTTTGCCTGTGCGCTGGGTATTGCGATGGACGGTATATGGGGGGCTCTGAGCCTGTTTTCATTCAGTGACGGCGCGGGCGTACCGCTGTGGATGATGGCCCTGTGGCTAAGCTTCAGCGCCTGGTGGCTATGGTTTTGCAGTCATCTCTCCCTGCGCTGGCCGTGGCTGGTGTTACTCGGGGCAGTCGGCGGTCCGCTGGCCTATTATCTCGGCATGCGCCTGGATGCTATGCAGCTTGAGGCCTCGCCGTGGCAGGTCTTTTCTACCCTGGCACTTGGCTGGGCGTGCTTTCTACCGATTGTCAGCCTGCCGGTGCTGCGTAAACATCAGACCTTAAGGAGCTTATCGTGAGAACGCGTTTTTTGACGCTATTACTGCTGCTCGGCAGCCTCTGCCTCAGCTCGACCTCGCAGGCGGCCGCTTGGTCCGCATGGCCACAAACCGGTTCGGCCAAACTGACCTGGGCTTTTCTCGATGTCTACAACTCCCAGCTGCGCACCCCTTCGGGGAAATATCAGCCCGGTGTGTGGCCTCAGGCGTTGATCATTGACTATCTGCGCGACATCAGCAGTCAGGATCTGACCGAGGCAACCTCAGATCAATGGAAGGCACTCGGCTTGCTCGATGAAGCCAACCAGCATCAATGGCTGCAAAAAGTACAGGCGATTTGGCCAGACGTCAGCGCGGGCAGCCAGATAACCTTTCTCGCCGATAAGCAAGGCGGGCAGTTCTACTATCTCGCAAGCAACAATAAAAACGGTGCGCCTGTGCCCATTGGTCCACGTTTTGACGCTTCGTTTCGCGATGCGTTTCTGGCTATCTGGCTTTCTCCGTCCACTCAATACCCTCAACTGCGTAAAGGCCTGATCGGGGCCCGCTAATACAGGAGTTACCATGCTCAATATTCAGGGTTTTATCCGTTTCATGACGCTGGCCGTCGCCTTGCTGCTCGCAGGATGCAGCGCGAAAATAGATGACTACAAGGGCACACAGCCGCAGCTGGATATTTACAGCTACTTTCAGGGCAACAGTCATGCCTGGGGTATGATTCAGGATTACAGCAACAAGCAGACGCGGCGCTTCTCGGTGATCATTCGCGGTGACGTGGTGGGCGATACGCTGACCTTGCACGAAGATTTCACCTACAACGACGGTGAGAAACAGACGCGGGTATGGCACATTCAGCGTCAGCCTGACGGCAGCTATCGCGGCACGGCGGGGGATATTATCGGCGTAGCGACCGGCCATGCGCAGGGCAACGCCTTTAACTGGAACTACGTGATGGATATCAAAGCCAGCGGCAAAACCTACCGTCTGACCTTCGATGACTGGCTGTTTCAACAAGACGATCGGCATCTGATGAACGTGACATCGCTGACTAAATTCGGTGTCCAGGTTGCCAGAGTCACGCTGTTCTTCGAAAAACAGTAATGACAGCGCCCTCTCTCGCCGCAGCGAGCGAGGGCGTTTCAGACGCTAGACCTTAACCTTATCAAGCGGGGCAGGCTTCGGTTTGAATACGAAGCGCCCCAGCGTCACCAGCAGCACCGCACTCAGGATGACCCCGAGCGCCAGCCATTCGACCCGCGACAGCGACTCCCCCGCGAAGCCGATGCCTAGCAGAACGGCGACGATAGGATTCACGTAGGCATAGCTGGTTGCGATGGCCGGTCTGACCGTTTTTAGCAAGAACATATAGGCGCTGATAGCAATCATCGAGCCCAAAACCACCAGATACGCCAGCGCCGCAAATGCGCTGGCGGAAGGAACATGCGTTAGCTTCTCACCGCTCAAACGACTCACCACCAGCAGTACGACACCGGCAATAATCATCTCGGCTGCACCGGCCATCAGCCCTTTCGGCAGCTGCACGCGGGCACTCAGCACCGACCCAAAGGCCCAGCTCAAAGAGGCCAGCAAAATCAACAGCGCTCCCCAGGGATTGCCGCTGAGATTGCTGCCAGTATTAAGCAAAACAATGCCGCAAAGCCCCATAGCGACGCCGGTCCATTCAAGCCGACTGTTCGGCATGCCAAACAGTCGGCTGAAGCACAACGTAAACAGCGGCACGGTGGCCACCATCACGGCGGCAATGCCGGAGGGCACCTCAAGATGCTCGGCGACGGTCACTAAACCGTTCCCCACGGCAAGCAGTAGGATACCTATTACCCCCGCAGCCAGCCACTGCGTCATCGACGGCACATTGTGACCGCGCAGCAGCAAAAAGGTGAACAGGATAACGCCCGCCACGAAGAAACGGATCCCTGCCATCATTAGCGGCGGCCAGCTTTCAACGCCCACGCGGATCACCAGATAGGTTGAACCCCAGATAAAATACAGCGCAAACAAGGCACTCATTAACGGCAACAGCGTACGCAAAGTGGAACGTGACATAATTTTTGCTTATAGCGAAGACAAGAGGCACTCAGTTAACGCTATCTCAGGGATGGCTAGCAAGTTCCGCCGTGCTATTTAGCGAAAAGGTAACGAGAAAGTTTCTTGAAGTTTATGGAATGTATCCAGAAAGTATTTTTCGCACAAATAATGACTGTGTCATGCGGCTTAAAAGTTTTATACTGAGCGCCTGTTTTTTGGAAAAAGTCCGGCAAAAATGAATACTCTAGGTAAAAAACTGTTTATCGCCTTGTTCGGCCTGATGGCTATCGGCGCTATCGGCGGTGTAATGGTGGCAGGCTATGCCATCGTTATTGAAGAGCCCGTGAAACTGCCAGGCGGCGCGCCCACCCCTGTTACCGCACCAGCGCCTGCCTCCACGGCTTCCTGAAGCCCCGCCACTGGCACAATGCGCCTGAGCAGGCATAAACTGGATTTCGCTTATTCCACGTGCCTGCTGAATTATTCACGTTAATTCCATATTGAAACTGTATTTTTTTGTCGCTGCTATTTTCTCTATACTGCCGCCTGACCCTCCCTCAATAATATTAAGGAATACACCATGTGCCATGCTGTCAATCCGCCCCCCTTTATGGCTCCCAGAGCTCCCCTACAGAATAGCCAACCTGAAAATACTTTTAACGGAAATAACAGACCCTCTACGCCACGGGCAATGACTGAATACTTAAAAAGCGCTAAAAATAGAGAGATTTCCTTTACCCCTTATAAGGACAATACCGTTAAAAGCAGTAATAATCCCGTCCAGGTAGAATTAACTCATAGTTTAAAAAAAAACTTACTTGAGTACTCTGATGCATTATCCGATTTATTGAGAGGTAAAAGAGGTGCCCCTCGACTACGCCAGCAGAGCGAGCCCATTAAAGTGGACAGTTCTCCACTACGTTCGCCTTCACTGGTGCTCGCCATCGAGAGGAAAATGAGTCGAAACAATACTGATAAGATAAAAATCATCTATCCAAACCTGGCCAGCCATTCATTGGATAAAATAAAAACGTTAGAGGAAGAAATAGGCGAAATCAATAATGATTTACGTTTAATCGAACGTTCATTAGCGAGGTATGAAATCACGTCAGAGGAAAAAGAAAAAACCCTCCACTATTTGAAAAATGATTTAAATAATAACTTCCTAAAGAATTATAAAAGCAATATTCTTTCCTCAAGCTACATCGTTAAACAGCCTGCGGATTTTCTATCACGATTTGTTTAATAGATCATCCATAGTATTATTATCGTCTCAGTAAGCTACTCTCGCGCTGAAGGCTGCCAATTTTGTAGACGACGACTCCAGCGCTCAAATATCATATCAACAATAATGGCCAGCAGCGCCACCACGATGGCCCCCTGCAATACATAGGCCGTATTGAATCCGCTCAGCCCGATAATAATCGGCGAACCGAGGCTCTGTGTCCCCACGCTAGAGGCGATGGCCGCCGTGCCAATATTAATAATCACCGAGGTGCGGATGCCTGCCAGAATGACCGGCGCCGCCAGCGGCAGCTCGACCTGGGTCAGTACCTGTAATCGGCTCATGCCGACCCCTTCGGCAATTTCGCGCGCCGAGGCGGGTACCGATTCAAGGCCGGTAATGGTGCCCTGTAAAATCGGCAGCAGCCCGTAAAGCACCAGCGCGATGATGGCCGGTTTCTCACTGAATCCCATCACCGGCACGGCGACGGCTAACACCGCCACCGGGGGAAAGGTCTGCCCCATCGCGACCAGTGTTTCAACCAACGCCCTGAACTCCTTGCCGGCCTGGCGCGTGACTCCCATCCCCGCCAGCACACCGATGACGACCGCAATCGCGCTCGAAACGCCGACCAGCACCAGATGTGCCAGCACCAGGCTGCTGAAGCTGTCTTGCAGATAAACCGGCCTGTCGAGGTCAGGAAACAGCCAATGAAAGACTCCGCCTAAAGAACGCATCCCAAAGATAAGCGCAAGGAACACCGCGATAACCCAAGTCAGCGGATCGCGCAGTGCTCGCAGCCAGCGATTGCCCGTCAGGTTGCTCATAACGCCTCCCGCTCTGCCACCAGATCGGCGAAGTGAAGTACCCCGATTAACCGCTGATTGTCATCAATCACCGGCAGACGTTCGGTGTGACGGGCCACGAAAATCGACAGCGCCTCACGTAGCGATATAGACGCTAATACCGGTTCGCCCTCGGCAGTTTCTCCCCGGCGCGTTCTCTCGCCGACGGACGCTAACGACAGCAGTTTTATTCCAAGCTCGCTGCGCCCGAAGAAGTCACGCACAAACGGCGTCGCTGGCTGCGTCAGCAGCTCCAGCGGCGTGCCCTGCTGCACGATTTGCCCATCGCTGAGCAACACAATGCGGTCCGCCAGACCTAACGCTTCATCGATATCGTGCGTCACCAGGACGATAGTGCGCCCGGAAAGCTGATGAATGCGCGCAATCTCTTTCTGCAGCGTCGCACGCGTAACCGGATCCAGTGCACCGAAGGGTTCATCCATTAGCAACACCTCAGGGTCGGCGGCCAGCGCTCGCGCAACCCCCACCCGCTGCTGCTGGCCGCCGGAAAGCTGGTGCGGATAGCGATGACGAAACTGTTCAGGGTTAAGGCTCAACAACTCCATCAGTTCGGTCACGCGGTCGCGAATTTTGGTCTTTGGCCACTTAAGCAACTTCGGCACGGTGGCAATATTCTGTTCCACCGTCCAATGTGGAAACAGCCCGATAGACTGGATGGCGTAACCCATTCTACGGCGTAAATCCTGCGCGCGAAGCTTCTCGATAGGCTCATCGGCAAAGGTAATTTGCCCGCGGTCGTGCTCAACCAACCGATTGATCATTTTAAGCGTGGTTGATTTTCCCGAACCGGAAGTCCCGATCAGCACGGTAAACTCCCCCTTAGCGATGTGCAGATTGAGATCGCGCACTACCGCCTTACCGGCAAAGAATTTGCTTACCTGTGAGAAATTGATCATTTGCGCGAGGTCTCCAGAATTGAGACTAAAAATTTAAAAATTCCGTCAACCACGGCCGCCATCAACACCGCCGGGATCACGCCAAGCAGCACCAGATCCAGTGCGCTGCTGAGCAGTCCCTGGAACATGATGGCCCCTAGCCCACCGGCACCGATGAGTGCGGCGACCATCGCCATGCCCACGGTCTGTACCGCGACGATGCGGATACCGGACAAAATAACCGGCAGCGCGATAGGAGTCTGCACCTTATAAAAGACCTGAAAACGGCTGAGGCCCATGCCGGTGGCCGACTCTATCACGCCGGGCGCGACGGAGTTCATTCCCGCTATGACGCTTCGCACCAGAGGCAACAGCGAATACAGCACCAGTGCGATAATTGCCGGTGCCGCACCGATGCCGCTTATGCCGTGTGCGCCGAGCCAGGGAACGGCCTTGGCAAGCCCCGCCAGCGGGGCGAGAAGGAGGCCAAACAGTGCGATCGACGGAAGCGTCTGGATAATATTGAGTATGGAGAGCACCGACGGCTGCCAGCGCGGCAAACGGCAGCACAGCATACCGAGCGGCAGGCCAATCAGAATCGCGGGTATTAGCGTGCCGACCAGCAGTCCGAGGTGCTGCCAGAGTGCGTCATTGAACACGTCCGAACGATTCTCATACTCTTTGAGCAGGGAAAGCTGCGACAGCTGCCCGCTCGAGAGCAGCACCACGATGGGCACAGCAAGCTGGAGGTTAAGCAACACCCGCCAGCTGTGATTGGCGGTCAAACGGCTGATGGCGTCGGAGGCCGTCAGCAGCGACAGCGCGGCGCAGGCCCAGAATCCCCCGCCAAAAGAGATGCGTGCCAGGCTGTCTTCATCCCCTCCAGTCAGCGATAAAGCCGCGTGCCCGGCCAGCGCCACCAGCAGCGCTAGCAGCAGTTCGGCCAGCAGCATGACCAGCCAATAAACGCCTCGCGACGGGGTAACAAAAGAAAGCAAAAATAAAAGGATAACCGGCAATAGCACCAGCACAACGGGCCCGTTGAGCAGCGAAGACAGGGCAATGCCCTGTCCCGAGATCAAACGATTGGGCGCGTGGGTGATAAACGCCAGACCGGCACCGGCGGCGATTATCAGCACCAGCAGCGTAAAAAGCACGCGGTTCTTTATTATGCGGTGAGCCAACACAACGTTAGTCAAAAAAAACTCTCCCTGCCCCCTTAACCTATTGTCAGGATGACTTCTTGATGAAGCCTTTCTGCTGTAGATATTTAGCCGCGACCTTCTTCGCATCCGCCCCGCCGACCGCAATCTGCGCGTTGAGCTTTTGCAACGTCGGACCGTCCAGCGAAGCGAAGACAGGCTTCAGCAGGCCGGGAATTTGCGGATACGCTTTCAGTACCGCTTCACGAACGATCGGCGTCGGGGCATAAATGGGCTGCACGCCTTTCGGATCCTGTAAGGTTTGCAGCCCCAGCGCCGCGACCGGTCCGTCGGTGCCGTAGGCCATCGCCGCATTAACGCCTGAAGTTTTCTCGGCGGCCGCTTTAATGGTCACCGCCGTATCGCCCCCGGCCAGCGACAGCAGCTGGTTCTGGTTAAGCTTAAAGCCGTAGGCATTTTCGAAAGCAGGCAGCGCATCGGGACGCTCGATAAACTCCGCCGAGGCCGCGAGCTTGAAATCACCACCGCCGTTGACCCACTTGCCTAAATCGGCCAGCGTTTGCAGATGATTGGCCCTGGCAACGTCATCGCGTACCGCGATAGTCCAGGTATTGTTCGCCGGAGACGGGTCAAGCCAAACGATTTTATTCTGGTCATAGTCGAGCTTTTTCACCTTCTCGTAGCCTTGCTTTGCATTTTTCCACGCGGGGTCTTTCTCGTCAGAGAAGAAAAATGCGCCGTTACCGGTGTATTCAGGATAGATATCGATTTCGCCTGCGGTGATGGCCCCACGTAACACTTTGGTATTGCCAAGCTGCAGTTTATTGGTGGTCTTGATGCCGTTGGCGTCAAGTACCTGAATAATGATATTTCCCAGTAGTGATCCTTCGGTATCGATTTTAGATCCCACCTTGACGCTGTCTGCCGCCTGAGCAGAAAGACTGAAGATAGTGACCACTGTCAGTGCCGCTGCGGCAGCTATACTTCTCAATCGAGCATTTCCTGTTGTGCGCGCCATGCATTTTCCTCTTATCGGGCAGAAGGCCGACCTGGATCAAAGTTAATTAACAGAAATCTGTACATAAAATGAGGGTGTTACAAGGATAGTTCAATTTTTGCTTGTGCATAAAATGGCCACACATAAAAGCAGTTGCTCAAGGTGCAGTAAACTGACTTTTAGTGCATAGCTTTACTAAAACTTCGCTGATTAATCCGAATTAATCGTGACACCGCCGAAAAGCGGTCTTTCATTGAGGAAAGAGGCAGATATGAGCAATGTTACCCAACCCAGAGCAGTTAACGCCGCTGTCGTTAACAGTCACCATCACATGGATTTTCATCAGATCCAGCTTGCGGCTCCGCTTGAGAACGAGGTCGGGGTGAGGATAGTCGCCTGCGGCATTTGCCACACCGATCTCGGCTTTATGACCGAAGGCGCGATTTTGGGCCACGAAGGCGCTGGCGTCGTCGAGCAGGTCGGAAGCGCGGTTAAATCGGTCAAACCGGGCGATCACGTTTTACTCTCCTACCAGTCGTGCGGTGTGTGTGCGGAATGTCAGGACCATCATCCGTATAACTGTGAACACTTCTCAAAGCTTAACTTTGGCTTTCAGCGAATTGACGGAACCAGTGCTTATCCAGAGGGCGTGCAGGGCCACTTTTTTGGTCAGTCGGCGTTTGCCGACTATTGCCTGGTCACCGAACAGAATCTGGTGAAAGTTGCGCCCGAGCTGCCGCTTAACGTGCTGGCCCCGCTGGGTTGCGGTATCCAGACCGGTGCGGGAACCGTGTTTAATACGCTAAAGGTTAAGCCAGGCGAAAGCCTGATGGTCATGGGTACCGGTGCCGTAGGACTTGCCGCCATCATGGCCGCTAAAATTGCCGGGGCCAAAACGATTATCGCCGTTGACCGTGAACCGCGCAGGCTGGCGCTGGCCCGTAAGCTTGGGGCGACGGAGAGCATTAATTCCGACGAAGAAAACTACCTTGCGACGCTGTGCCCGCATCTTGATTATGTTATTGATACAACAGGAATATCTCATCTCGACGAGCTGGGTCAAGACGTCCTGAAGGAAGGGGGAACGCTGGTTCGCCTGGCCGGTATAGCCGGTGAGCCGCTGACTCGTGGGCGTAAGGCGATTAGCGTGATTCAAGGTGACTCGGTGGCGCAAGATTTTCTGCCAAAACTGATCGAATACTGGCAGCAGGGGCGCTTCCCACTCGAGCAGATGATTACTTTCTACGATTTTGATGACATAAACCGCGCGCTTAAAGAGGCGAACAACGGCAGCGCCGTCAAAGCGGTGTTAGTCTGGGAATAGAATAAAAAAGCGCTCACCAGATGCTTTAATCGACAATAATTAGATCTTTTTATTTTAACTTATACTCATTTTGATCTTGTTGCGTAGCTGTCTGGACGTCTATACTGCTTTTTTTATTAAAAGCGTAGTTAAAAAAATGTCTGACACTATTGCGGCTTCTACCGCCGCCTCATCAGGGTATACCCACACATCCAACGTCGACGATGCGCCGACGTTGATCCGTTCCGCGGCCGATATCACACGCCTGGTGAATCAGGGCGCAACCAAACTTAGCGATGCCCGTATTGTCGTCGCCATCGCACTGGGAGGCGTTTTCCTCGACGCTTACGATCTCGGTGGGCTGGCCTTCGGTATGAAAGACATTACTCGCCAGTTTGGCCTGTCGCCGTCGGGCGCGGGTCTGGTGGCTTCGGCAATTACGCTCGGCGCAATCGTAGGTGCCTTGTTTGGGGGTTACCTCACCGACAAAATTGGTCGCTACCGCGTCTTCATGGCCGATATGTTCTTCTTCGTCGTTGCCGCACTGGCCTGTGCATTCGCCCCTAACGAGTGGGTTCTGGGCGGTTCTCGCTTCGTGATGGGCATTGGCGTCGGCATCGATTTACCGGTAGCGATGGCGTTTCTGGCCGAGTTTTCAAAGCTCTCGGGCCGCGGCAACAAAGCTTCGCGGGTCGCGATGTGGTGCCCGACCTGGTATGCGGCTATCAGCATTTCCTACCTGCTGGTTCTGTTGCTGTATGCGGTGCTTCCCGCTGACAAGACCGACATCCTGTGGCGTCTGATCCTGGGCTTTGGCGCGGTGCCTGCACTGCTTATCATTGCTATCCGCCATCGTTACATGAATGAATCGCCGGTCTGGACCGCCAATCAGGGCGACCTTGAAGGCGCAGCGGCAATTTTGCGTCGTTCTTATAATATCAACGTAGAAGTGGCGGCAGACGCCAATCTGCAACCGCAGCCGGAAGTGCGCAAAGCGGCCTGGAGTAACTACGGCGAGCTGCTGAAAGGCATTTATCTCAAGCGTACGATCCTTGCCACCGTGACGTCGCTGGTTTCACCGTTTGCTTACAACGCCGTTGCCTTTGGTTTGCCGGTCATTCTCTCAACCTTTCTCAAACAGTCGCTGATGAGCACCATCCTGTTCTCGCTGGGGCTAAATCTGTGCTTTGCGTTCGTGGGTGGGCTGCTGGCGGTGCGTCTGGTGCCTAAGTTAGGCGCGTGGAATATGACGCTGGCAGGCTATGCATTGCAGCTGATTGCGATGGTGGGTCTGGCGCTGGTGGGCCGTCCGGCTGACAGTGCCGAGGCGGCTATCTCCATCTCTATGCTTGCATTGTTCCTGTTTGGTCAAGGCATCGGTCCGGGATCGCACACCATGACTTTCGCCTCGCTGAGCTATCCCACGTCGCTGCGCGGCGTCGGGGTCGGTTTTAACCAGATTCTGGTTCGCGCCAGCTCGACGGCGTCACTGTTCCTTTTCCCCGTGCTCTCTGCCGCACTCGGCACTAGCGTATTCTGGGTTATCGCGTTTGCGCCACTGGCGGGGCTGATTGTGCTGCTGGCTATTCGTTGGGAACCTTCAGGCTATGACGTCGACGCGGAAGACTTCGAACCGGTCAAGGCATAAAAAGTAACAGTCCGCTCCCCCGTGGATTAAAAATGGAGGAGCGGATGTATCAAACTACCGGTGCGCGCGGCGCAAAGACCGGCTGTACGCCCGCCTCGGTCAGCATCGCAACCAACGCGTGCCCACCGTTCGGGCGGCTCTGCGCGAACTCGAGTTCGGTCGCCACTATCGGGCTTATCCAAAACAGGTTAACCGGATCGCCGTAGCTGCGCGGCATCTCAAGTTTTCCGAGCGGTGCGCCTAACTCCGCCGACACCACGTGACCTTCATAGCCTAACGGCGCAACCGGCGAAAGCAGCGTGTGCCCCTCCCCCAACCAACTCAGCGTCGTCCAGGGCAGTTGGGCATACTCTGACATCGCACTCGCCATCTGCACCGCATTGGCCTCATCGACGTACTCTTTGCCGACCGCAAACGCCAGTTCGATACGACGATGATGCTCAGCCTCATCGTTAAAAATCAGCTCAATCTGCGGCATCGGGCGGATACTCATGCCCAGGGTGAAGAAGTAGAAATTCTCGTCATCTTCATGCTGTGAAATCGCCATCGGCGGCCACGTGCCCTGATCGATAGCGTAATATTTTACCGCCGGGCCGAAGCGTTGTTCATAGCAGGCGATGAAATTACGCTGGTGTTTAGGCCAGGGATTGTGCTCGTTATGCTGCCAGTCGCGCCAGAATTGCCGGGTTTTGTCCGCCAGCGCGTATTGGGTATTGGTCGAGGCAGAGCCCAGGGGGAAGGTTAAGGAGTTCTGCTGAATGCACCCGGCGGAATAGCTGACCGAGTGGTCGATATACAGGCTCCAACCGGGGATAACCGCCAAGAGAAGTCCGTGATACCAGAGCGCCGCGCCGTCGTCGCTTTCATTCCACAGGATTTGAATCCCTTCGGGATCCAGCGGTGCCTCGGCCTCAAGGCTGCGACAATATTGCGCCGCCAACATCGGTGGCAAGCCTTCAGCCATCGCCTGCGCGTCGTCCTGTGCTGGTGCCGGAGACAGGTTTCTCACCCAGCAGCCGCGCATTCGCGGAAAGCGATCGCGTAAGTCTTCACGCGCATAGATGTAAAGATAAGCGACCCTGTCGTCCTGTTCGACCATGGCGATGAGGGTCTGTTTATCGTTGCTGACCTGAGCGAGTATTTCTGACTGGCGCATGCTACCTCAATAGGATTAGTCGCTTCTTATTCTATGAGATAAAGTGTAGAACGTCTTCAGCATCAGGTTAACGGGCAAAAATCCCAAAACTCGGCTTGAACGCCTTGAATAGGGTGATTTTTGCGCCATTTTTCTCATTATCGGCAGTAAAGCCGGAAAAGCTGTGCTAAGTGCGCGGCCATCGGCGACAGCGTTGAGTCTTTACGTTGGATGAGATGAAAGGTTGCCTTGGGCAGAGGCAGATCAAGATCCAGCGCGACCAGGCTCTGGCCAAGCAGGGGGTCGTTGATGATATCGACCGACAGCACGCTCAGAAAATCTGTCTTCGCCAACAGGCTGGTGCAGGACATAAAGGTCTCACACACCACGCTGATTATTGGCTCAGCTTCCATTTCGCTGAACATCTCGCTCAATAGCTTGTAATAGCTGCCGCGCGGCGTCGGCATGGTCCAGTCACAGTGCAGAAGCTCTTTTATACTGCGAGCCTTCTCCATCGGATGTCCGCGCCGACACACCACCCGATACTCCTTATCCATAAGTTTTTCATATAACAGTTCGTTATCATAGGCGCTTTGATAATAAGTGTTGATGGTGAAGTCCAACTCTCCCTGCCGCAGCTCCGGGATCATCGACACCAACTGCCCTTCGGCAATCCTGACCTTTACCTCGGGAAACTCGCGATGAAAACGGTCTATGACAATCGGCATAATGGTGCGCGCAATGCTGGCCCCGACGCCGAGGTTGACCTGCCCGCTGTGCGTACCAAGGCGCTGGGCAATATCCTCCTGCGCGACGCGTAATTCCTCAAGAATCAGGCTGGCCCGCTTGAAAAAAATCTCCCCGCATTCGGTTAGCGTGACGCCCTGACGTCGACGAATAAACAGCTGTGCGCCGAGGCTGTCCTCAAGCTCCTTGATTGACTTGGTCAATGCCGGTTGAGAAAGACTCAAAAAGCGGCTGGCGGCGCGAATACTTCCCTGACGGCTCACAGCCACAAAAGCGCGCAGTTGATGCATTTTTATTTGTGATGACATGACCGCGACTGATAACCCCTGATTATCACCATTAAGATTTTGGCATCTTATACGCCATGGTCGCTTTGTGTACATTGAAATCAAAGTGTCACATCTCATCTTCGAAAAATATCGGTCTTACCGCGACTAAAAGAGAGCTAATCATGGTTACAGAGGCATCCGAATTGAGCGCACCATCTTCCCTACAGGCGCTGTCAAAACGCGTCGATACACTTTTTACCGATCTCCAGACCCGCCGCCGCGATTTGCATAAATATGCCGAATCCGGCTGGCTCGAGTTTCGTACCTCCACGATTGTTGCCGAGCGTCTGAGCGAACTCGGCTACAGCCTGCAACTGGGGCGTGAGGTGATCGATGCCGATTCGCGTATGGGCCTTCCGTCTGCCGAAGTCCTGCAACAGCAGGAGCAGCGCGCATTGGAACAAGGCGCAATTGCACGCTGGATGCCTCATTTCTCCGGCGGATTCACAGGAATTGTGGCAACGCTTGAGACCGGCAGACCGGGTCCGGTTATCGGCTATCGCGTGGACATGGACGCGCTGGACCTCAATGAGCTTCAGAACGATGACCATCGTCCTTATCGTGAGGGTTTTTCCTCGCTGAATGGCGGCATGATGCACGCCTGTGGCCACGATGGGCATACTACGATTGGGCTCGGGCTGGCACAGCTGCTGATGGAACTGCGCGATCGGCTGTGTGGCACCATTAAGCTTATCTTCCAGCCTGCCGAAGAAGGCACGCGAGGCGCAAAATCCATGGTGGCAGCAGGCGTCGTCGATGACGTCGATTTCTTTACCGCCGTGCATATCGGCACCGGTGTGCCGGCCAATCATATCGTCTGCGGCAATGATACTTTTATGGCTACCACCAAACTCGACGTCGTCTTTACCGGCGTCGCTGCGCATGCGGGCGGCAACCCTGAGCAAGGGCGTAACGCTCTGCTGGCGGCGGCACAGGCAACTCTCGGCCTGCACGCCCTGCCGCGTCACAGCGCGGGTAGCTCGCGGATTAATGTCGGCGTACTCCAGGCCGGCACCGGTCGTAACGTGGTGCCTTCGAGCGCGATGATGAAGGTCGAAACCCGTGGGGCGACTAACGAGGTGAACGAGTTTATTTATCAGCAGGCGCTGAAGGTGATTTCCGGTGCCGCCGAGATGTATCAGGTGCAGTTCGAAACCCGCCTGATGGGAGCGGCTCAGAGCAGCACGCCGACCGAGCCATGGGTGAAGTACATCCATCGTCAGGCCGAGCAGTTGGGTCTGTTTGAAGAGATTATCGACCGTCAGGAAGGCGCTGCCGGTTCAGAAGACGCCACCTACATGATGGAGCGCGTCAAATCACTGGGCGGTCAGGCTTCTTACGTCATCTTTGGCACCGATCTTAGTGCTGGACATCACAATGAGAAATTCGATTTCGATGAGAAGGTCATGACTCAGGGAATCAAGACGCTGGCTGCGCTGGCGCTGAATATCAACTCATTCAAGGAGCATTGATTATGCTTGCCAATCAAGAAATTATCAGCTTTGTCGACGATTTTATCGATACCCAACGCGACGTATTATCGGCTATCAGCGATGAAATCTGGGACCATCCTGAAACGCGTTTCGAGGAGTCTATCTCCTCAAGACTGCTTGCCGACAAACTTGAGGAATCAGGCTTTCAGGTCGAGCGCGGCGTCGGCGGCATGGACACCGCGTTTATTGCCAGCTTCGGCGAGGGAAAGCCGGTTATCGCTCTGCTCGGTGAGTTTGACGCGTTGGCGGGACTGAGCCAAAAGGCGGGCTGCGACAGCGAGCAGCCGCTGGTAGAGAACGGTAACGGCCACGGCTGCGGTCACAACCTGCTGGGCACCGCGGCGCTGGGTGGTACACTGGCGGTGAAGGCGTGGATGGAGAAAGAAGGCCTGAAAGGCACGGTACGATTTTACGGCTGTCCGGGCGAGGAAGGTGGCTCAGGCAAAACCTTTATGGCCCGCGAAGGCCTGTTTGACGGCGTGGACGCCGCGCTAACCTGGCACCCCGAAACCTTCAGCGGCATGTTCAGCAACCCGACGCTGGCCAATATTCAGGCCGCGTTCCACTTCAAGGGTGCCGCCGCACACGCCGCCGCCGCCCCGCATCTTGGCCGCAGCGCGCTCGACGCCCTGACGCTGATGAACACCGGTGCCAACTTCCTGCGTGAGCACATTATTCAGGAAGCACGCGTGCATTACGCGGTGACCAATGCGGGCGGTATCTCGCCGAACGTGGTACAGGCCGACGCCGAAGTGCTGTATCTGGTGCGGGCACCGCAGCTCGATCAGGCGCAGGCCATTTTTGACCGCGTAGTCGATATCGCCAAGGGCGCGGCACTGATGACCGGCACCCGCATGACGATGCGCTTCGACAAGGCCTGCTCCAACTATGCCCCCAACCATAAGCTGGAAGAAGTGATGTATCGCTACGTGCAGGCCTTCGGCACGCCGCAATACAGTCAGGAAGAGCAGGCGTTCGCCCGTTCAATCCACGCCACACTCAGCGAACAGGACATCGATAACAGCTTGAATACGATGGCGAAAACCGGCGGCATCGCAGGCAAAGCCTTCGCCGAGACACTGCGCCATTCACCGCTAACCTCCGCCGTCGCACCCTACTGTGCCAATGAAAATATCCTTTACGGCTCCACCGACGTCGGCGACGTAAGCTGGATAGTCCCTACCGCGCAGTGCTTTAGCCCCTGCTTCGTGGTCGGTTCACCGCTGCATACCTGGCAGATTGTGTCACAGGGCAGAACCTCTCTTGCCCATAAAGGCATGTGTCTCGCGGCGAAAGTCATGGCCTCCACGGCCGTCGCGCTGTTCTCCGACTCGGCGCTGCTGGATGCCTGCCAGGAGGAACATCGTGCGGTGCGTGCGCGACGTCCCTATCACTGTCCGATCCCGGAAGGCATTAAGCCTTCACCTTTGAAGTAAAAAACGCTACAAAGATCGACTGCCCTGCTTCGACCTTTCCTCATCGTCGGGGCCGGGCATAAAAAAATAATAAAACCGCACGGCACGACCGGCGGAAATTAACGTGATCACTTTTTTCGACGAGGGGTTTTTAATGAGTATTGAAGCACAGGAACAACAACATAGCCCGGGCGGTTTCTTCCGTTGGGTCGAGCGCGTAGGGAACAAAATTCCTAATCCATTCCTTCTGTTTGTCTATCTGATTGTTGTGTTAATGCTGAGCAGCGCGGTGATTTCCTGGCTAAACATCACCGCAGTTAATCCAACCAACGGTGAGATTATCCACGTTAAAAACCTGCTCAGCGTTGAAGGGTTACAGTGGATCTTGCCTAACGTGGTCAAAAACTTCAGCGGGTTTACGCCACTGGGGTCGATTCTGGCCTTGGTGCTGGGGGCAGGACTCGCCGAACGCGTAGGGCTATTGCAAAGCCTGATGTACAAGATGGCGGCGGGAGTCAGCGCAAAGTACGCGAGCTATCTGGTTATTTTCATTGCTTTTTTCAGCCATATCTCTTCCGATGCCGCACTGGTGGTAATGCCCCCTCTGGGAGCGCTCATCTTCCTCGCCGTGGGACGTCATCCGGTTGCCGGACTGCTGGCGGCCATCGCCGGCGTCGGGTGCGGCTTTACCGCTAACCTGCTGATCGTGACGACTGACGTGTTGTTGTCAGGTTTGAGTTCTGAGGCAGCGAAGGTTATCAACCCAGCGGTGCAGGTCAGCGTGGTTGATAACTGGTACTTTATGGCCGCATCGGTGATTGTATTGACGCTGGTCGGCGGTATTCTGACCGACCGATTTGTCGAACCGCGCCTGCCGGCCTACGACGGCGATCGCAGCGAGGAAATGAAAAAGCTCACCGCCCTGCAGAATCGCGGGTTACGGGCCAGCGGTATCGCCGCACTGGTGTTTATCGCGTTGGTGGCCATGCTGGTAGTGCCGGAGTCGGCTCCGCTGCGTAATCCCCACACCCACGGGATAGTGCCTTCGCCGTTTATTCAGGGCATTGTGCCGCTGATTATCCTATTCTTTTTTGTCGTCTCGATCCCTTACGGCCTGGTCACGAAACAGATCCGCTCGCAGAGTGATATCCCTAATCTACTGATCGATCCAATGAAAGGCATGGCCGGTTTCATCGTGATGGTTTTCCCACTGTCCCAGTTTGTGGCGTTCTTTAACTGGAGCAATATGGGGAAATTTATGGCTATCGGCTTGACCGATGTGCTGGAGAAGCTTGGGATGACGGGTATTCCGGCGTTTGTGGGGCTTATCTTCCTGTCGGCGCTGCTGTGCATGTTTATCGCCAGCGGTTCGGCGATTTGGTCGATTCTCGCACCGATCTTTATCCCGATGTTTATGCTGATCGGGTTCCATCCCGCGTTTGCACAGATTGTATTTCGTATCGCTGACTCCTCGGTGCTGCCGCTGGCACCGATGTCGCCTTTCCTGCCGCTGTTTCTCGGGTTTCTACAGCGTTACAACAAGGACGCTAAGCTCGGCACTTACTATTCGCTGGTGCTGCCGTATCCGGTGGTGTTTTTCCTGGTCTGGCTGCTGATGCTGGTCGTCTGGTATCTGTTGGGCCTGCCGATTGGTCCGGGCGTGTATCCGCACATGCCGTCGTAATCGTCTGAACGCCGCGGCGCTAGGGCAATCGTCCGACGCGCCGCATCGCTCTTGTCCAGGAACCGTTTCTCACCGCCCAGCGCAGCACGCTGGCGATGCGACGCATTGAAAAGTCGATGCCTTTGCGGATCAACGGCGAAAACCTGATCCCCAGCTCGTCCTGCGCCCACTGCGGCAGCAGTTCAATGCCCGACCAAATCATCAGCTTACCCACGGGAACCGCGGCTCGGCTGGGTGCGGGCGCGTTTTTTAGCAGCCTTACCACTTCAAGCGTGCGCTCATCGCAGCGTAAAGAGGGACGCATGCGCTCGAGATAATCGTCGATTTCTTTCACGCTGGTGGGCACATTGACGCCCCCCAACCCCTCGACCACACGCGCGACTTCACGGTAATACTGGTCCTGCTCGGCGAGGCTGAGATTGGGATTACGATAGCGAAGATAGGACTGGAGAAAGCTGTAGGACTCGGCAACGTGCACCCACACCAATAAATCGGGATCGCTGGCGGCATAAGAGTTGCCATGCGCATCGACGCCGGTCACGCCAAGATGAATGGATTTTACGCGTTCGATAAGACGCTGAGCGTCTGCAAGAGAGGCAAAAGTGGTGCCAGAAACGAATTGACTGGTGCGTCTGAGACGCCCCAGCATGTCCTTGCGAAAGTTCGAATGGTCCCACACGCCCGCCAGAGCAAGAGGATGAAGCATTTGCAGCAGCAGTGCACTCACGCCGCCGCACAACATGGTCGAGAAATCGCCGTGAACTTGCCACACTACGGTGTCGGGTCCAAATAACCCGGCATCACCAAGAGGCTGTTCGAAATCGATTCCTCCCAGCGCCAGGCCGGAAATGCTTAACACCTGGCGCTCTATCTTCTTACGTAAACTTTCACCAACTGGCATGACACATTGTTCTCAATATTTTCTACAATAAGGCGTGCCTAAGGCATACAGGGATGAAAGTTTCTTCGCTACTTCAAACCATGGCTTAGTGGGCAATCGCGCTCGACATCGGAACGGTGCGCAGTTGCGGCCATACGTACATAAACAGGTCAATAATAGCGCCCAACTGTTCATTGCTGGCACCGTCTCGCGACTGCACCGACATTCCCTGAACGGTGGTCGCCACGTATTTCGCCAAAAGAGAACTGTCGGAATCATTCGGGAACTCGCCGCTCAGTTTTTTCTTCTCAAAAAACTCGAACAAGGTGCGCTCCTGAGACAGGTGGCGTGAACGTAGCATGTCAGAAATTTCCTGAGAAGCTGCAGACATGCCCGACGCTGCGTTAATGATAAAGCAGCCGCTCGGCGTGTCGCAGTCGGTAAACATCTCGGCCGTGGTACGCAAATACTGCTCTACTGCCTGTTCTACCGACAAATCATCTCTGCTTAGCAGACATAAACTCTTTTCGTAAAAGGTTGCCAGATAATGTTCAACCGATGCACGGAACAACCCTTCTTTGTTGCCAAATTCAGCATATAAAGTAGGCGCTTTCGCACCCGTTGCTTCAACTAAGTCAGCCAAAGACGTGGCTTCATAGCCATGACGCCAGAACAGGTTTAACGCTTTACTCAGAGCAGTTCCGCGATCGAACTGTTTTGGGCGACCGCGACTTTTCCGGACTAATGCCGTCTGTTCAGTGCTCATACACCCTCCTTTCATCACTCTTGTGATTATGGTTGTCGAAATAAATTAACGATCATTATTAAAAATAGTTGCGCAGAAGTCCAGTAGAGATTAATATTTAATTATCGAGCGATAAGTAAATCACTCCCTACAGAAAACTACTCAGCTATAAGACAGTAACCCAGGACCTAACATCATGAGAAACATCAAATTGATTCTTGCAGTAATGGCATTGGCCGTTGTGCCGGTTGCTAACGTTGCCGCACAGCAGACAATCATGATGCCAGTACAAACTCAGCAGGTCGCGATGGTTAACGTGACTGGCGACAGTAATGTCGTACAGCCTCCGCATGGCACTCTGAACAGGAAACCAGCACAACCTGGTATCTCGAGTTCACCGACCATACCGCCGGCTCCTGTTGCGTCACATAACTCACCTTCCGCCATCTACTACTAAGATGTCCCTATCGAAGCCTGAGTACCCATAAAGAAGGCAGAGCATTTTATGCTGCCTTCTTTTTTAACACCCTCATCCTCGTACCTCAAGAATTTATTAGCGGCTATTAAAATAAACTTTTTGGATGCCAAATCCGAATGATTATATTGAATAACCATTGCAAGATAATGAAAAAAGCAATGAGATTGAATAAGTTATAAGCAGAAATATAGAGTACGACAGACGACACGGCTCATTTAATGCAGATATTTCACAACCCTTATCACCTTAGGTAATCCGCAGGCGACTTCAGGCACCCAACTGATTTATGCGCAGAAATTTCTTTCCTATTCTGTGAGTTACCCCCTCACAGCACATTTAGTTAACGATCATTAATAAAAAAGATTGCCAAGGTGGCCCCTGGAGATTAACATTTAATTATCGAACGTTAACTAATAGCGTTCCGCCAAAGAAAAGAACGCATGTTCATCACCTATGGGATTAGACACCATGAAAAACTTAACCATGATTTTTGCAGCACTGGCCTTGGCTACCGGTTCATTTTCAACTTTAGCCGCGACAGAAGTCACTCAGGCTCCAGCGGGTTCACAGAAAATAGGTGTAGTATCAGCTACCTCCAGTAGCGATCTCTCAAGCCTGGAGCGTAATCTGAACGCTAAAGCTGAAGAAGCTGGCGCAAGCTCTTTCCGCATCATTTCAGCCTCAGGTGACAACCACCTGTACGGAACGGCTGAGCTGTATAAATAAGCCTGATAAAGATAATGACGAAAGGCGGCCGTGGCCGCCTTTTTTAACATCGGTAAAACCAAAGCAAGCAGAGGGTTATCGATAGCCTCCTCATTTCATAGGGTATAAAATTTGTCTTCTTCAAAGATATTTCGTTGCTGGATAGAGTCAGGTTAATATTTAAACCAATAAAGCTGTGCTTTACTGCTCTACGCCAATTAAATAAAATATTCTTTTATTTCACACCCTACATTGTTTTATAAAAACCATAGAGCAATTAAATCAACGCCAAAAGATAATAAATGATTTTTAATTTCACCACCGGCTCTACCAACCACAAAAACCAACCGTTTTATAAATTTAATCGATTAATTTAAATGGGAATATAATAACAACAGAGGGACAATACTGATCTTCTTTGTGCGGGTGCTCAGGATCTTTCTGCTCTGGGCATGAAATAAAATTTATGCAGGGACAGAATGAGAAAAGCCCCGAACTGATATTACATCAACTCGAGGCGTCCCTTATGTCCAACAACGTAAAGGTAGCGCCTCATATGCAGGAATGCAAGGAAAAGGAGGTCTATGTGCGCTTCACATCTATAACGATTGTTCTGCTGGTCTTTTTCATCTGTGCGAGTCTTTTAGCGTTCACCTGGATGAAAGGAAATACACTTTGTGAGGTTAAGGTGAAGAGCATTTGGATAGAGGTTGTTGCATCATCGGCCTACGAATCCGTGAGGTAAGCAATCCAACAGGCGGGAGCTCGCTCCCGTCCGTTGGAGGTTGTCAGACAAAGGTCCAAAGCACCCGTTTAAATTTATCAGCCAGCCTTCGGGCTGGCATTTTTATGTCAAAAATAGCTTTTAAATCAAAATGCAGCGAAAGGAGAAAAGTGACTTATATAAAGCCATTTAAAAACAATATATTAACAAGATATTTAAATCGGATATTTTCATCTTCGCCCGTTAAATAACGCCAATTAAATTAATAATCGTTATTTAATTTGGTAGCAGGGCAGGCATACCACCACTACGCTTTATTTAATGAATATTAATAAAAGTGACCATGTGCCCTACCGAAGAGATTTCGTTGATGGACTCACAGTGGCCACGCTGACAATTGTGCCAATAACGAGGAAATCATCGTGAAAAACATCACCATAACTTTTTATCAAACTCTGGCTGCTGTTGCGCTCATTAGTGCTTCATTTGCCGCGGTGGCGGCGACCGAGGTGAGTTCAGCACCAGCAGGTCAGGTCAGCATGGGAGTGATAAACGTCTCGGGTGGGGATCACCTGAGTGCACTTAAACATAGAATGTCAAACGAGGCCGACGCGCAGGGCGCTACCTCCTATCGCGTAATTTTCGCCACCGGCGAAAATCATTTCTACGGCCGCGCCGAGCTGTACCGCTAATAAGCTTCACCGTCACGTCGAGAAATGCTTTCCCTCGCTTTGCGCTCGATCGAGGCAGCAAAAAGAGAACATCGATAAAACAGGATCAAGCATGACTAAACTAACGCCAAACATGGGCTTACTGGCGATCCGCACAATTAGTTAACGATTAATACAAAAATAAATTGCACAGATTCCGATCCGATCCTATCATTAAGTTATCGAACGTTAATTAATAACGACGAAGCAGAAATTAGTCGCTGGACTCGAGCAGTATCCCGTTCGGCTAACACGATAATGAGGAAGCAATCATGAAAAACCTGACTAAAGCATTTGCTGTTATCGCCCTGAGTACCGCTTCATTCGCCACCTTTGCAGCAACAGAAGTGAGCATGGCGCCAGCAGGCGAACAAAGTATTGGTATGGTGAGCGCATCAACTCACGGTAGCGATATCACGACTCTGCAGAACAAACTGGCTGCTAAAGCCGCCCAGGAAGGGGCAAGTTCTTATCGCATCGTTTCTGCCGGTGGTGAAAACCATATGTACGGTACTGCAGAACTCTACAAATAAGCATGAATCATTTTTAGCAGCAGAGTAAGAATGCAGCAGAGTAAGAATAAAGAGGTATGGGTATTCGCATCTTGTCAGCAGAACTTTGCCGGAGAGATGTATCGGACAGTAAGACGCCTAATTTCACATCGAACGTCAATCATGGCGTCACCGAAATTAAGCAAAACGATATAGAGGAAAATATTATGAAAAACCTGACTAAAGCATTTGCGGTTATCGCCCTGACTACCGCTTCATTTGCTACTTTCGCGGCAACAGAAGTCAGCATGGCGCCTCAAGGTGCACAGAGCATGGGTGAGGTTAGCGCTTCTACCAACAGCGGTGACTTAGGTACATTGCAAGGTAAACTGGCTGCAAAAGCCGCTCAGGAAGGGGCAAGCTCTTATCGTATCGTCTCTGCCGGTGGTGAAAATCATCTTTACGGTACGGCTGAAATTTATAAATAATGTTTAAAATATAACGTGTTATAAGTATGAAGAAGAGGCGACAGTTGTCGCCTTTTTCATTTTTATATCTCCCAAAATTCCCTCACTTCCCCTCTCCAAAAAAGACCCGCACAATAGGTTAACGATTGATAAAAAAAACAAATTGCACAAGAATCGATCCGTCACTATCATTTAATTATCGAACGTTAATTAATATCGTAGACTCAAAAAAACAGGTTCCGACCCTCAAAAAATAGCGGGTTCGGTCTACAGGATAATGAGGAAGCCATCATGAAAACTCTGAACAAAGCATTTGCTGTTATCGCCCTGACTACCGCTTCATTCGCTACCTTTGCCGCCACTGAAGTGAGTTCAGCTCCGCAGGGAGCACAAAGCCTCGGTGAGGTTAGCGCGTCCACTAACAGCGGTGATTTAAGTACGCTACAGGGGAAACTGGCCGCTAAAGCCGCCCAGGAAGGGGCAAGCTCTTATCGCATTGTGGCCGCCGGAGGTGAGAACCATCTTTACGGTACGGCTGAAATCTACAAATAAGCTTTTGTAGCAAGAGCGTGAAAAAGAGAAGAGGCGGCATTTGCCGCCTTTTTCGCGTTCAATTGTCAGCTAATGTCTTGTTTTCGCAAATTATCTTTAGCTAAATCTTTCAGAGATAAAGCCATTTGTATGAGAGTGCCGAAGTTTATGTGCAAGCTTTGAGATTTAAGTTTTCGATAAGAAAAAAGAGGTAAAAAGGCGGGGTGAAAGACTAAATGAGAACTGAAATGAAAAATTTAACCAAAGTATTGGCTGTTATTGCCCTCAGTGCCGCCTCGTTCACCACCCTTGCTGCTGCTACTGCCGTTAGCTCACAGCCTAATGGCGAGCACAAGATAGGTGAAGTGAGTGCCTCAACCAACAGTGACGACCTCAGCGCACTTCAGCGTAATCTCGCCAGTGAGGCCTCTGAAGAAGGCGCACGTTCTTATCACATCACCTCTGCAGGCGGTGAGAACCATCTTTACGGCACCGCCGAGATCTATAAATAAATTCAGTTTAATCAATCAATTAATACAGGCACTTATCGGTGGCTACGGCCACCTTTTCCTTAATTAACGATTTCGCTGTGGACTGATCACCCCATTAAACGAACCGCACAATTAGTTAACGATTAATATAAAAATAGATTGCACAGAATCCGTTCAGTCTCTATCATTAACTTATCGAACGTTAATTAATAACGACGAACAAAAATCAATCGCTGAACTCGATAAGACAACGTTTCAGCTAACCAGATAATGAGGAAGCCATCATGAAAAACCTGACTAAAGCATTTGCCGTTATCGCACTGACTACCGCTTCATTTGCGACATTCGCTGCTACCGAAGTTAGCTCAGCTCCTGCAGGTGAACAAAGCATTGGTGTCGTTAGTGCATCAACCAACGGCGGTGATCTGAGTTCGCTGCAAGCCAAACTGGCTGCTAAAGCGGCCCAGGAAGGAGCAAGTTCATACCGTATCGTCGGGGCCGGTGGTGAAAATCACATGTACGGTACCGCTGAAATCTACAAATAAGTCTTACGGTAGTAGCACAATTAGTTAACGGTTATTAAATAAATAGTTTGCATCGGACAGAGACAAGGCTTAATATTTAATTAACGAACGATAAACAATATCGTCAGCGAAAAATTAAGTCTAATGACAACGAGAATAGGAATTAAGACCATGAAAAACCTGACTAAAGCATTGGCAGTAATCGCACTGAGCACCGCATCATTCGCGACCTTCGCGGCTACCGAAGTGAGTATGGCCCCAGCGGGTGAACAGAGCATCGGTACCGTTAGCGCATCAACCAACGGCGGTGACCTGAGTACGCTGCAAGGCAAACTGGCTGCTAAAGCCGCTCAAGAAGGCGCAACCTCATATCGCATCGTTGCGGCTGGTGGTGAAAACCACATGTACGGTACCGCTGAAATCTACAAATAAGCCTTAGATTCAAATCGTCATAGAAGTATGGGTACCACACATTCGGTCAGCGCAGGTTAAAAGGCAGCCAATGTGTATCGGACAGTATTAAGGCTTGATTTCACAAGCGAACGACAATCAATGTCGTCATAGAAATTAAGCAAAACGACAATAAATAGGACAATAAAATGAAAAACCTGATTAAAGCATTTGCTGTTATCGCACTGAGTACGGCTTCATTCGCCACTTTTGCGGCGACCGAAGTCAGTTCAGCTCCAGCCGGTGAACAAAGCATCGGTGTGGTAAGTGCAAGCACTGGGGCCAGTGATTTGACCAGCCTGCAGGGTAAACTGGCGGCCAAGGCGGCTCAGGAAGGTGCGACTTCTTACCGCATCATTTCAGCCGGTGGTGACAATTACCTGTACGGAACCGCTGAACTGTATAAATAAGTCAGACAGCAGTCAGTAGAAGAGGCGGCGATTGCCGCCTTTTTCGTTTCTATAAATCAGTGCGCCGAACTTTTAAGCTGGCAGTCCTGCGAGTGTTGCTCGATAGCCAATTCTATTAGTTGGGTAATAAGTGAAGTGTAATCCAATCCGCTGGCCGCCCAGAGCTTGGGATACATGCTGATATTGGTGAAGCCAGGCAGCGTATTGATTTCATTAATCACCACCTCTCCCCCTTCCGTTAAGAACACGTCAACGCGCGCCATGCCCCGACATTCCAATGCCTGAAATGCCTGAATCGCTATCTCTCTAATCTGGTCATTAACTTCTGCAGCCAGGTCAGCCGGTACCGCAACCGATGCGCCCTGCTCGTTGATGTATTTCGTATCGTAGGAGTAGAACTCATCGTTGAGGATAACCTCACCGCAGGTGCTGGCTTTAGGGTAATCATTGCCCAACACCGCACACTCTATTTCACGCCCCTTGATTGCCGACTCGACCAATACCTTATGATCGTAGCTAAAGGCGCTGTCCAACGCTTGCTCGAAGGATGCGAGATCTTTGACCTTGCTGACCCCAACGGAGGATCCCTGATTGGCGGGTTTGATAAACAACGGCAGGCCAAGCTGCTGAACGATACTGTCGAAACTGTGCTGGCTGCGAGTGCGGCGAGTCAGGGTAATAAACGGCGCTACGTTGAGCCCGGCATCCCGCAACAGACGCTTGGTAACATCTTTATCCATGCACACCGCTGAACCGAGCACGCCGGAACCGACGTAGGGAATGTTTGCCATCCGCAGCAGTCCCTGTAACGAACCGTCTTCTCCCAGCGTGCCATGGACAATCGGAAAAATAACGTCAAGCTGCGACAGTGCGTGGGCATTCTGGGTGTCAATAAGCTGATTTTTTTCAAGACCGGGTACCAGCGCGACCTGCTGATTCGAGCGATTCAACGCAATTAACGACGGGTTTTCGGCGTTAATCAGATAGTTACTGGTATCATTGATGTGCCATTCGCCCTGCTTATCGATCCCCAGCAGAGTCACCTCGAAACGTTGCTTGTCCATCGCATCCACGATATTGCGTGCAGACTGCAGCGAGACTTCATGCTCCGACGATTTGCCTCCAAAGATGATACCCACGCGTAATTTACTCACTCTAGACTCCTTCAAAACTGCTCTTAATCAACATTAACCGCGCTTAGTCTACGATAAACAACTTTGCTCCAGAGGGCGTAGAGGACTGATGCGCTTCTGCATTATCCGCCACCTGGTAACTCATACCGGGTTTGAGGATGAACGACCGGCCATCTTCAAGCGTGGTATGCAACTCACCTTCGAGACAAAATAAAACGTGCCCTTTCTTACACCAGTGATCGGCCAGGTATCCCGCCGAATATTCAACAATCCTGACGCGGATTGGCTGTGCGTCATCCCCAAAGTGCTGAGTTCGCCAAAGCGCCATGCCGATTTCACCCTGATGCTCGGTAGGTTCAATTTGGCTCCAGTCGGTGGTACAAAAAGGAATAGAGGATAAATTCATTTCAGTCTCATACAATTGGGGGAATTCCAGAATAGAAGTGAATCGTCCGTCAATCAATCGGCTGATGCAAAGATTCTAAATTTGAGCCAAACCTTCAGGAAAAGGACAACTCCTAAAAGCCCCCGAACCGCAGCCAAACACCAAAAAGACTCTCTCATTCGACTATGCTTGACAGTCAGCCGCAGCAAAAGCTGAATTTCGCACCTCAATTCATGTTCAGGGGATCAACAGTGATTTCCCCCTCTGAACGGCAAAACAAGGAGCAATTCATGCCTTATCAAACCATCAACCCGTTCAACAATAAGCTCATCAAAGAATATCAAACGCATAACGATCGGCACGTCGAACAGGCTCTGGAAACGGCACATCAACTGTATAAATCCGACTGGGCACAGGGCGATATCAAGCAACGCCTCAACGTACTGCACAAGCTGTCGGATATTATCTCGTCACGCGTAGAAGAGTTGGCGAAAGGCATCAGTATCGAAATGGGCAAACTGATTGAGCAGAGCCGTGCAGAGGTTCAGCTCACCGCCGATATCGCAAAATATTATGCCGAAAATGCGGAAGAATTTCTTAAACCGGTGTCCTATAAGTCAAACCTGGGTGAGGCCTGGGTCGAGCACAGCCCTATCGGGGTTATCATGGCCGTGGAGCCGTGGAACTTCCCGTTCTACCAGCTTATCCGCGTTCTAGCGCCCAATCTGGCATCCGGTAACAGCGTGCTGGTCAAGCACGCCAGCATCGTGCCGCACAGTGCAGAAACGTTTGAGAAACTGATTACCGAAGCGGGTGCGCCAAAAGGGGCATATACCAACCTGTTTATTTCACAAGATCAGGTATCGGCCATCATTGATGACGACCGCGTTCAAGGCGTTGCCCTGACCGGCTCTGAAAAAGCCGGGGCGGTGGTGGCATCACGTGCGGCCGGTAAACTGAAAAAATCAACGCTTGAGCTGGGCGGTAACGATATTTTTGCCGTTCTTGAAGACGCTGATATCGACCACGCAGCCAAGGTGGGCGCTCAGGCGCGCGTTGCCAATGCCGGCCAGGTCTGTACTGCCGCCAAACGCTTTATTATTCACGAGAAGGTCGCCGATGAATTCCTGAAAAAATTCACTCAGCACTTTAAAGAGCTGAAAATAGGTGACCCACTCGACGAGAAAACCACTCTCGGTCCGCTCTCTTCTGCCGATGCAGTTAACACGCTGACTAAACAGGTGAAAGAAGCCGTTAAACATGGGGCGAAAGTGCTCGTTGGGGGTGAACCGGTAAGCAACAATCCGGGTAACTTCTTTGAGGCCACTGTCCTCACCGGGATCACGCGCGACAATCCGGCCTACTTTGAAGAGTTCTTTGGCCCGGTGGCGCAGGTCTACGTGGTGAAAAATGACGAGGAGCTGGTGAAACTGGCCAATGACTCGCATTACGGTCTTGGCGGTGCGCTGTTTACCCGCGATCTCACTCGTGCTCGTAAGCTGGCCTCGAAAATCGAGACCGGGATGGTTTACGTGAATTCACTCACCAATACTGCGCCGGAACTGCCTTTCGGTGGCGTGAAACGTTCAGGCTTTGGCCGAGAACTTTCAGACTTGGGTATCAAAGAATTTGTGAATCAGAAACTGGTCGTTCTGGCCGAAAAATCCTGACGGTCATCCAGCCGCCCTCCCCTTCGGGAGGGCGTTTTTCATTCCGAACGGTACAGCTCAATCTTCGGACGTTTATTTTGTTCCGGTTTATACAAATCAATTTCATCACCGATGATATATTTTGCGCGTAACATCGACGAAATTTTGTCCATTGCCATCACGATCACCACCAGAATCATCGTAATGAACATCACCACGTCCCAGTTCCACAGCCGCATATTTTCGGCGTAGACCAGACCCACCCCACCCGCACCGACAAATCCCAACACTGCTGCAGAGCGGGTGTTTGATTCAATCTGATAAAGCGAGAGGGCCAAAAAGGTCGGGAACGACTGGGTGAAAATGCCAAAACGGTGGGTTTGCAGCGGATTAGCCCCCAACGCGCGCAGTCCACGGCTCGGTGAACGCTCTACGGCTTCATGCCCCTCCGCATAGAGTTTCCCCAACAGACCCAAATCTTGCATGATGATGGCCAGCGCGCCGGCCAGCGGTCCCATCCCCACGGCACGGACGAAAATCAGCCCCCAGATGGCCATGTCCAGTCCGCGCAAGACGTCCATAATGCGACGCACAACCAGTGAAATTGGGCGCAGGAAAGGCGTGGACATCACATTGCGCGCCGCCAAAAATGATAGCGGTAGGGCTAGAATAGTGGCGGTTACGGTTCCGGCAAACACAATCGCCAAGGTAATCGCTATCTGCGTAAAGTAATACATCAGCGGCCACTGTGAGAAATTCTGCCAGACGAACATGCGCAAAAAGTATTTCCCTATCTCACCGCAGCCGTGCGTGAACTGGCCCACGGAGATACCGTAGAAATGGAAGAACACCAGGTAATAAAGCACGATAGCCGCAACTGAAATGGCCAACACGCGTAAGGTCCGGCGCTGCGCCGCAAAAAGATGGCGATGTTGCTGACGAATGCTCGCAACTTCAGTGGCGCTCAAAGAATCGGTAAGCATCAGAATGTGCCCTCTACAACGCGTTTACGGAGTTTGCCCGAGGCATAGTCCATCACGGAAACCACAAAAATAATCAGCAACAGCGTCATGCTGACCTGGTCATAGCGGTCTAGTTTGATTGATGTCATCAGCTCCTGCCCTATCCCGCCCGCGCCTACCAGACCAAGAATGGTCGACTGGCGGAAGTTAATTTCAAGGCGCATAAAGCTGTACGAGAGAAAAATGGGCTGTACCTGCGGCCACAGAGCAAAACGCATCCTTTGCAGGCGTCCTGCGCCACACGCCTTTAAGCCGCGCACCGGCTTGTCCGAGGCAGTCTCTATTGATTCATAAAACAGTTTGGTCAGGCTACCGACGGTATGCAGCGTCAGGGCGATAAAACCGGGGATAGCGCCGATGCCAAACGCCATTACACACATCACCGCCCACGCCAATTCGGGCATGGTACGCAGGAATGCCACGAAGGTACGCACGCTAAATTTTAGCCATTTCGGCGAATCGGTATTATTGGCCGCAATAAAGGCCAGCACGACAGCGAGCACGGTTGACAAAATGGTCGACGAAAAGGCCAGCTGAATAGTTTCCCAAATCAATGGAAGCTGAATGTTTAAACGATAACCCCAATAGGCCAGAGAACCTTTGGTATGTCCGTCGGCAAACAGATCGTGCCAATGTAAAGTGGGCACCGTTTGACCAATATAGTCAAAAAAGTGTGGCGCATTGACGAATATCGTTTTTAAATTAAGCTCGGAAATACTCCCCGCCCATAAATAAAGGACTAACATCAAGCCAGACCAAATTAACGCCTCTCTTTTTTGCTTGCTGCGTATTTGCTGGTAATAATGATGAAATTCAGTATTCAAAATAAGGCTTCCACAGTTGATGGCGGAGATAATAATCTGCACTGCCTGATAAAAATAACGCGCCAATAATATGGCGCGTGGTTGTCGAGAGTCTGAGGTTTAACGACCGCCTTCAGTCAATGCCTTTTTCATATCGATGATTTGCTGATAATCGGCCAGCGTTGCCGGACCAATATGCTGCTTACCGCCGACGGCTTTAATAAAGCAGGCGTGATCATCTTTATCCAGCTTATTAATTGCCGCCACAACTTTTGCCTTGAAATCAGCAGGCAGCGAATTGCTCACCAGGATTGGGCCATTAGGGATCAACGGCGACTCCCAGATGATACGGATCTGTTTCATCAGGTCCGGGTGGTCCATACGCATCATGCGACCAAATGCGCCTGAGGTATAGCCGGTTGACGGGTCGCCAATCATCGATGACCAAGCAACAGCACCAGCAAACTGGCCGTTCAGCACGCCAAGAATATCCTGTTCATGACCGCCAGAGAAGGTCGTACTCGAGAAGAAATGGTTGTAACTGTTGTCGGTAGTCCCGCCAAACATCTTCTTGAAGGCTGCGTTAGGGATAAGATAGCCCGAGGTGGAATCAGGGTCCGCAAAACCAAATGCGGTGCCTTTCAGGTCTTCCAGCTTTTTATATTTACTGTCGGCTTTAACCAGAACAACCGAGTGATAACCGCGTGACTGATCTGTGTCATCAACCAGAATACCTTCGATGCTGACGGCTTTCGGATTATTAAGATAGACCGACGCGAAGGAAGAAGGCGACATGCTTAATACCATATCAACTTTCCCGCCCAACAGCCCCTGAATAACGCCAGAATAGTCAGAAGAGTTACGTAATTTTGTATCTACATTCAGTTCTTTATCAAAGAACTGTTTTACACACATGTTATCGCCAATTTGCTGTGTGGCGTTCTGACCGCCGAGAATGCCCAGATTTAACTCTTTTGGTGCATCTGCGGCCATGCTATTCATTGCTGCCATGGTCCCTGCAACGAATACCGCCAGACGTAATAGCTTCTTCATGTAATAATAACCCTTGTGTAGATTGATTAAATTAGAATGAAATAGATAAATGTGAAAGCAAATACGTTATGCCATCCGTGGCATGACAAATAGAATGACGGCCAACTATTAATTGTTAACAGTTAATCATTAACCGTTTACCGCTTCACTCTCTTCGCCATACAGTTGGTGCAAAATCGAATCGGTTAAATAGTCTGGATGTCCATCGTAAATAATCTCACCGTGGGCAATACCAATAACTCGGGTACAGAAATCTTTAACCAGTTCAACCGAGTGCAGGTTAACCATGACGGCGATGTTATCTTCGCTGACTTTTTTCAGCGCATTCATAATACGTAAGGTGTTTTTAGGATCTAGCGAGGCGACAGGTTCATCAGCCAGCAGAATTTTAGGGTTCTGCATCAAGGCACGACAAATTGCTACCCGTTGCATCTGACCACCGGACAGGTTTTCGGCGCGCTGTAGCGCATGGGGCAATAGGTGTAGCCAGTCGAGCAGAGAGATCGCTCGCGCACGATCTTCATCATCAAACTGGTTGAAGAAAGACCTGAAGGTTGAGGTCTGGCTCAGGCGTCCCAATAGCACATTGGTCAAGACGTCTAGACGAGGTACCAGACAGAAATCCTGAAAAATCATGCCACAGCCCGCTCGCCAGCGGCGTAATGCCTTGCCGGTCAGGCCCGCCAGCTCCTGTTTTTCACCACCGTCATAGTGGCAAACCACGCTGCCTTCACTCAGTGGAATAGTGCCATTGAGCACGTGCAGCAGCGTGGATTTTCCCGCGCCTGAGCGGCCAATCACGGCAACAAATTCACCGGCGTGGAGTTCAAAATTAATATCATTAAGCACACGACTGCCTGATTTATAAGATTTAACCAGGCCTTTAACGTCTAACACTTTATTCTGATGCTGTGGCTCGGCCTGAGGATATTCAGCCTGTGCCAGCTTAAGTTGAGCTTGCGCCATCATGCTGTCTCCGGTTACGTGCAGATTCTGACGTCCATTAAGCGCGACAACTATGACAGATTGATGATGTTTTAATGGACGAAAGATGACCTTCTTCCATTGATAAAACGTATCTTAAATACCTTAAATAGCAATTAAGCCTATGATTAGAGTCAAGCTAACGGCAAAAATGTGCCGAAACAACGACAGGGAGGCAGAATGACTCTTCAGCATCCGTCCACACCAGAGAGCAACGCCGCATTGATTGAGCGGCTCAAAAATATCGTCGGAGGTCGTCACGTATTGACCTCCGAAAGCCAGACCGAACGATACCGCAAAGGCTTTCGTTCCGGAGGCGGCAAGGCGCTGGCGGTTGTTTTTCCGCAGACCTTGCTCCAGCAGTGGCAGCTGCTACAGGCCTGCGTCGAGGCCGACAAAATCGTTATCATGCAGGCCGCGAATACCGGTTTGACCGAGGGCTCAACGCCGAGCGGCGAAGATTACGATCGCGATATCATTATCTTCAGCACCTTGAAACTCAACGGCATTCAGCTGCTTGATAACGGTAAGCAGGTGATCGGTTTTCCCGGCAGCACGCTGTATGAGCTTGAGAAACGCCTTAAACCGCTGGGACGTGAGCCCCATTCGGTGATTGGCTCTTCCTGTATTGGCGCGTCGGTCATTGGCGGCGTGTGCAACAACTCGGGCGGATCGCTGGTGAAACGCGGCCCGGCCTATACGGAGCTGGCGCTGTATGCCCAGAGAGATGAGCAGGGAAAGCTAATCCTTATCAACCATTTGGGCATTGACCTCGGCGCGACGCCGGAAGAGATCCTCACCCGTCTTGAGCAGGGGAACTATACCCCCGCCGATATTCATTACGGTGATCTACTGGCCTCCGATCACGACTATGCCGAGCGAGTGCGCGACGTCGATGCCGACACGCCTTCACGCTTCAACGCCGACAGCCGCCGCCTTTATGAAGCTTCAGGCTGCGCCGGTAAGTTAGCCATTTTTGCCGTGAGGCTCGACACCTTCGAGGCCGAAACTCAACAACAGGTGTTTTATATCGGCACGGACAGCACCGCCGTGCTTACCGATTTACGCCGCAGCATACTCGGTGAGTTCAACAATCTGCCGGTCGCCGGTGAGTATATGCATCGCGATATTTTTGATATTACCGAGGTCTACGGCAAAGATACCTTTTTGATGATAGACAAACTCGGCACCGACAAAATGCCTGAGATATTTACCGCCAAAGGTAAGTTCGACGCCAAAATCAGTAAGGTGCCCTTTCTGCCCAAACATTTCAGTGACCGCGTTATGCAGTGCCTGAGCCGCGCCCTGCCCAACCATCTTCCGCCACGGATGAAGAAATACCGCGATCGGTACGAACATCATCTGCTGTTGAAAATGTCCGGGGATGGCGTGGCGGAAGCGCAAAACTTCCTGACCCATTTCTTTGCCGACAGAGACGGCGACTTTTTTGTCTGCTCGGCGGATGAAGGTAAAAAGGCTTTTCTGCATCGTTTTGCGGCCGCCGGTGCTGCGGTGCGGTATCACGCCGTGCATGAAAAAGAAGTGGAAGATATTTTGGCGCTGGATATCGCCTTGCGACGCAACGATCGCGACTGGTTTGAAGTGCTCCCGCCCGACATTGACCAGCAGTTAGTGGCAAAACTGTATTACGGCCACTTTATGTGCCACGTTTTCCATCAGGATTACATCGTCAAAAAAGGCGTCGATAGCAAAGCGCTTAAACATCGGATGCTGGAGATTCTGGATGCCAAAGGTGCCGAGTATCCGGCAGAGCACAACGTTGGCCATCTGTATTTCGCCAAACCGCACCTGCAGGAGTTCTATCGTCAGGCCGACCCGACCAACAGCTTTAACCCCGGCATTGGCAAAACCAGCAAACTGAAAAACTGGCAGGCATAAAAAAATAAATCCCCGCAAGATAGCTATCCGGCGGGGATTTAGGGTACTGCGTATAAGGCATCTATTACTGCTGTTACTGCATTTGAAACTGGAATAACCTGGCCTCAATCAAAATATTTTAGAACCATATCCCCACATGATCACCGTCAGTGCCAGTAAAAGTTCTAGCACCAGCACGCCCATCGCCAGCGTGGAGCTGGAAAACAGGAAACCTTCCCGATGGTCGATTTCGAGAAAATTAGGGATCCCCAGATACAGCAGATAACCGCTGTAGCACAGGCCTATCAGGCCGACGAACAGACACAGCCACACCAGTGGATACAGCGCGACTATCCCACTTAGGAACATCGGCGTTGCCACATAGCCAGCAAACACGATACAGCTGTTTAGACTGGGTCGACTTTCGTACCGGCGCGCCATCCAATAGATGATCCGGCCCATCAGCGCGACGGCACAAAGGATTAATACGTAGAAAGCGGCTGCGATAGAAGCTGCCGTAAGCAGGGTGATTTGCATGTTCTGCCCATCACCAAAATTCCAACCTATCTGTGTAGTACCGATAAAGGAACACACGACAGGAATGGCCGCCATTAGCAGGACATGATGAGAATAGACGTGAGAAACAGTTTCATGTTCACGTTGAATGCGTTGCAATTCAGGACCTGGATGTGACAGCAGTCCCCAGACATGATTTACCATGATACACCCCCTTGCTCGCTGGCAGTCGCCCACAGCGGCCAAAAGTCATTCCTTTCGCTCTGTAAATTCTCAAATGCGACAGAGATAAAAAGGTGGCGACCTTATAACCAAGTATAGCTCGGGTTAGCGAGGGTGCGAGTCGTGGAAAAGGTTTTGTTAACGCACATAAAAAAGGCTCCCAGTCGGGAGCCTTTCATGACTATTGAAACAATTACTTGGTGGCAGGGTTATGCAGTGCTGCATCACCTGACAGCAGTTTACGCGCTGCCGCTGCCTGGTCCGCCGTAACCTCTGGTGCGCTGTTACCCCAGCTGTTGCGGACGTAGGTGCTCACGTCGGCCATCTGCTGGTCGGTCAGTTTCCAGCCAAACTCAGGCATTGCTGCGCTGGTCGGATTGCTGTCCGTTGCCGCGCCCTGCGCGCCTACCATCAGCACGTGCAGTACGTTGGTCGGTTCAGAGGCCTGCAACGCATTGTTGCCTTTCAGAGCAGGCACCATGCTGCGAACGCCTTCACCGTTGGACTGGTGACACGCCGCACAGTTGCTAAGGTAAATGTCTTTACCCCGTGCCATGACGTCCTGAGAGTTCACCAGCGTCTGGGTCTCGTCTTTGCTACCCGGCAAGCTCTTCAGGTAAACGGCCATCGCCGTCAGGTCCTGCTTGTTCATGTGTTGCAGAGAGTTGTGCACCGCTTCAGCCATTGGGCCCGCAGCCACAGTTTTGTCGTTGGCACCCGTTTTCAGGTAATCCACCAGCTCCTCATTGCTCCATGCGCCAACGCCCTGACGTTTGTTGCCGGTAATCTCAGGCGCCAGCCAGCCTTCAAGCTGAGCCCCCTGCAGATGAACGCCGAAGTCATCGGCACCCAGTAAGTTTTTAGGCGTGTGACATGAAGTACAGTGACCCAGACCTTCAACCAGATAAGCACCACGGTTCCACTCGTCAGACTGTTTAGGATCGGCCTTGAACGGAGCGGTATCCAGGAACAGCAGATTCCAGCCAAACATCATCAGACGGATGTTGTAAGGGAACGGCAGGTTGGTTTTAGGACCGTCGTAATGCACCGCCGGCACGCTATCCAGATACGCTTTCAGGTCTTTCAGGTCCTGATCGCTGACTTTGGCATAGACGTTGTAAGGCATTGCAGGATACAGGTTCTCACCGTGAATACCTTTACCGTTACGCACCGCATCCATGAACTGCTGATCGGTCCAGCCACCGATACCGGTGTCTTTGTCAGGCGTAATGTTAGTGGCATAAATAGTACCAAACGGCGTCGCCAGTCCAAGACCACCGGCGAACGGTTTACCGCCCGGCGCAGTGTGACAAGCCACACAGTCACCGGCCTGCGCCAGATATTGACCGCGTTCGATAGCCGTTTTACCGGTCATTCCGGTTGAGGCAGGAGCCTGGAAGGTGTAGGTCTGGTGCGAGTTATGCCAGGTTTTGTAACCGACAAAACCCAGGCCAACGACAGCAACTACGCCAACAACGCTAGCGATTGTCTTCTTAACGCCCATGCTTACACCCTCACCAATGGACCAGGAGATTTCAGATACTGAGTCTTGATTGCCTCAGCCGCCCAAAGGGTCAGCGCCCCCACGGTACCCGTCGGGTTGTAGCCGCCGTTGTTGGCAAATGCCGATGCGCCACAAACGAAGACGTTATGCACGTCCCAGCTTTGCAGGTAGCGGTTAACGGCACTGGTCTTAGGATCATCACCCATACATGCGCCACCGGTGGTGTGCGATGACAGGTTGTCCATCGGAGAGAACGGTGCTGCGGTAGGTTCCTGACGAACAACGGTTTTTGCGCCCATTGCGTGACCAATTTCAACAGAACGGTCAGCCATGAATTTACCTGAACGCTTGTCGTTTTCGATCCAGTCGAAGGTGACGCGCAGCAGCGGTTGGCCGTGACGGTCCTTGTATTCTGGATCCAGGTCCAGGAACACATCGCGGTGTGGATAGCTGTTGCCCATCACGTAGACCGAGTTGTAGTTCTGGTAGCTGTCTTTGGCTGCCTGCTTCCACTTCGCGCCCCACTTCGGCGTGCCTGGAGGTACGGCGCCTGACAGGGTGATCGGACGACCGTTGGTTGAGTGAACCAGCGCAACGCCACCGCCGATGAAGTCATGGTTAGTGTGGTCGAAGTTGTCGCTATTGTAGTCATCAACCGCCTGAGCCAGCGCGCCTGCACCGATAAACGGGTTCAGGTTTTCGTTCTCAAAGAACACGCCCGCGCCAGAAATAGTCTGGTAGGCATAGTTACGGCCAACAACACCTTCACCGGTTTTGTGGTCGTAAGGCTGGCCAATGCCGGACAGCAGCATCAGACGCACGTTATCGAACTGATACGCGGAGATGACGACGATATCGGCAGGCTGTTCCCACTCGACGCCGTCGCTACCAATGAAGGTAACGCCGGTTGCGGTTTTGCCGTCTGGCGCTTTATTAACGCGCAGAACTTCCGACTCGGTGATAACCGAGAAGTTAGGACGCTGCATCACGGCGGGCAGGATACAGGCATTCGGGCTGCTCTTGGACCAGTTACCGCAACCGAAGAATTCACAGTAGCCGCAGTAGGTACAAGGGGCCATGTTGATGCCCAGGGTGTTGGTGTACGCGCCTGAGGTGTTACCGGCTGGAACGGCGAACGGGTGCAGGCCCATTTCGCGCGTTGCCTTGTCGAAGATCATCGACAGTTGGGTACGCTTCAGCGGTGGCAGCGGATAGTCACGGCTGCGCGGACCTTCGAAGACGTTACCGCCGTCAATTTTTTCGCCTTTGATGTTACCGGCCTTGCCTGAGGTACCGGCAAAACGTTCAAATTTGTCGTAGAACGGTTCCAGATCGTTATAGGTTACGCCCCAGTCCTGAACCTGCATGCCTTCCAGGAATTTATCTTTACCATAGCGTTCAACGGTGTTGGTATAGGTCTGGAAGTCGTTTGGCAGGAAGCGCCAGGTCATGGCGTTCCAGTGCGTACCCGCACCGCCGACGTTCATACCAAACTGATAGGTATTGAACTCACGCAGCGGCAGTGCCTGCTGAATCGGGTTATTACGGAAGGTCATGGTTTCAACGGCGGTCGGCTGCAAAATAGCGCGGCGGCTGATGAAACGCAGCTCATCGGTGTCGATAGTGGTTGGGAAATCAGTACTGGTATCGCGCCATGAACCACGTTCAATCGCGACAACGTTCAACCCTGCCTGCGTCAATTCGTTGGCCATCAACGAACCCGCCCAACCCAGGCCGACGATTACCGCATCGACCTTCTCTCTTTTTTTGCTCATAAAATTGTCTCCAGGTGAATCTTTGCCCGTTCGGTGACCGGCTTATTATGATTTTTCGTAGTTGCTAACCATGCTAACGGGGATGATGTGCAGGTCTTCACCGCGGCGGTCGATGACGTCTCGGAAGTCATACTGTGCGCCCGGGAAACCTAGCATTTTCCAGCTCGCCATATCTTTGTTACCGCCATAAATCGGATCGGCAAAGAAGCCTTCACGCATGTTTTGAATCAACTGTGCGAAGAAGAATTTGCCGTTCACACCCGCCAGGGGAATATCGCCGGTTTCGATTTTGCTCAGCAGATCGTCCTGCTGTTCGTGGGTCAGTTCACTGAAGGTTTTGCCACTGTAGTGTGCTTTAGACGCTTCATTGATTGAGGCCAGACCCGTGCGGTAACGCTCGGCTGGGGTATCTTTATACTGCGGACCAGCCTGAGGGATACCGTCCTGAATTACCGGACCTAGGCGATAAACGCTCACTGCCTGGCCGTAGTCTCCCGCCAGCTGACGGTCAAGAAACACCGCACAACCGGCTTCTTTACCACCAATACTCAGCTCATCGGCAGGAATAATGCGGTCAGCGATGGCTTCAACCGTCGTGACCTCAAGCGGGTTAAAGTACAGCCAGTCCCCTGCAATCACAGGCTTTGGAGGCCTGACGGCATGAACAACCCACGGCATTCCGCCCGAGATGATTTTGGCTTTGACCTTCAGAGCAGTACTGATTAACAGCACACCGAGAGAGGTCAGAAAATGTCTGCGTTTCACGATAGTTCTCCTGTTTACGCACATTACATGACGAGTGAGACTGGAGCCGAAAAAGGGCCCCGAAAAAATGTGAAGAAGATTATACGGAGATGTTAGATGAAAGTAATGCATTTCGTACCATTCGGTACATTTTAAAACACTTTAAAATCAAGTGTTTATATAAAGAGAATTATACGATCATAGTAAATAACATTTATTTACAGGCTTATTGGTTAAACATTACCCAAATCACGCATAATTAAACGGCGATTAAACGAGAGACCTTATAATTACTGCGTCATAAAACGAACCAGATAATACATCTGCTTTAAGCGGTCTTAAAGCCCTATAGAAATAGATAGCATTTAGTGGCAAAAAAACCAGTGATAGCGGGAGAAATGCTTTAACTTTGTGATAGTCATTCCATGTCATAAACGTCTATTTCAAGGGGAAGTCCGTGCGCATTCACTGCCTGCATACCGCCGAAAGCAATATTGCCGTTTTCAACGCCGCCGCCGCTCAAATTAATGTTCCCGCCGAGGTTATTACCCACCACGTCAGATCTGACTTACTCGATGCCTGCGAAAAAGCCGGTGGACTGACCGATGAAATCTGTCAGCTCACCGCTGATTATCTTTTGGTGCTCAGTCAGGATGCCGACAGCGTTGTGCTTACCTGTTCGACGCTGGGTGCTGCCGCAGAACGCGCAGCGCTGAATTCGACTGTGCCTATTCTGCGTGTCGACAAGGCGCTGGCAGAAACCGCATTAGCGCAGGGAAAAGAAATTGCGGTGCTCTACGCCGTAGAGACGACGCGAGGCCCCACGGAACACCTTTTCTCACAGCAAGAAGGCTACGCACAGGCCAACGTCCGCTTTGAATGGGTCGCCGGGGCGTGGGACATGTTTAAGGCGGGTAACGGCGCAGGCTATTTACAGCAGATAGCGGCAAGTGCTGATATGGCCTATGAGGCGGGTGCAGACATCGTGGTATTGGCGCAGGCGTCGATGGCAGGTGCGGCAGAATTAACCCAGTTTGGCACGCCGCTGACCAGCCCGATTTGCGGACTCAGAGCCGCTGTTTCAGCCTAAAAAAGCGCCAGGGGAATACCAGAAAATAGGGGTTACCAAGGATTTTTTTCAGACAGGGGCTATACTTGAACAAAGGATATCATTGAGTTAGCGATGCTTATTCTGCGATGTACCCTACCTAAGGAGAAACGATGAAAATTATTTTATGGATTATCGCCATTATCTTTATCGTTGGTCTGCTGACCATCACTGGCGTATTTAAGCTGATCTTTTAACGCCCCCTCATCTTTTACCGCTGATAAAGCCTATCCGACACGGCGTCTTGCCGGATAGGCGCTCCTGACTCAAAAATGCCTAGTCGGTAGCCTGCTCAACCGAAGGTTCGGTGCGGCGCTGATCCTTTTCCTTACGATATACCTTGGCAATCTGCGGCACCGGCACGCTTTTTCCAGTTTCCATCCACGTACGCAGGCGCGCGGCATCAGCGAAGGCGGTGAACTTACCGAAAGCATCGAGCACCACCAGCGTGACCGGTTTACCATTGATGACCGTACGCATTGCCAGGCAGTGCCCCGCTTCATCGGTATAGCCCGTCTTGGTCACCTGAATGCTCCATTTCGGATTCATGATCAGATGGTTGGTATTTCTGAACGGCAGAGCATAAGACGGATGGCTAAACACCGCCGTCTTCTCCTGTGTGGTACTCAGTTCACCAATCAGCGGATACATGCGGGTTGCCATCAATAGACGAGTCAAGTCACGGGCGGTGGAGACGTTGTGAATAGACAGCCCCGTCGGCTCGACGTAATGGGTGTGCGTCATGCCCAGCTCTTTAGCCTTGGCGTTCATGGCGCGGATAAACGCGTCGTAGCCGCCAGGATAATGTGCAGCAAGGCTCGCAGCAGCACGGTTTTCAGAGGACATCAGCGCCAGTTGAATCATCTGGCGGCGAGTGATTTCACTGTTCAGTTTTACGCGGGAGAACACGCCGCGCATCTCGGGGGTGTTATGGATATCAACCGAGATAACCTCATCGAGCGGCTGCCTGGCGTCAAGCGTCACCATCGCCGTCATCAGTTTGGTCAGGGAGGCAATTGGCCTGACCTGATCCGGATCGCGAGAATAAATCACTTCGTGGGTCTTGAGATCGACCACCATGGCACTGCCGGAAGCAATTTGAACAAGGGGAGCGACAACCGGCTGAGACTTGCTGGCAGCCAGGGCGTCAACAGGCATCATCATGCTTGCATTCAGGGCTAAAAAGCTCAATACCAAAAGACGGATTTTCACATGCATTGCTCTGTATTTAAAAAGGTTGTCATCAATGGAGCGTCGAATACTGCTGGCGAATTATAAGGGAGGAAAATTCTCTACGCACTCGGATTTACTGCGGGGATTTGTGACAAAGTCTGTCACAACTGAATTATTGCTGCCTTGTGTGCTCTGTGCTGGGGGGTAAGTGAACACTTTCATCGCGGCTTATCAATAAGAAAAAGCACTGCCCCTGAAGGTCAGGGTAGATTGACCGCTCAAATCATCTTGCTCATAGTAGCCATCATGTTTGCACAATAAAAAGAACAGTGAATATGGCTCTTTCCCCCCTTCCTCCCTTGCATACTCTGATTGCCTTCGAGGCCACGGTGCGACTCGGCAGTTTTACGCGTGCCGGTGAAGAACTCAATCTGACACAAAGTGCCGTCAGTCGGCAGATTGCCACGCTGGAGCAGTCGCTTGGCCGCACGCTGATCCTGCGGAATCACAATGGGCTGACGCTCACCACCGCCGGGGAACGCTACCTGCATCGTGTACGCTATTTGCTCGAAGAATGCGCCGATGCCACCGCCAAAGTGATGCGTCACGCCGGGGAGAACGAAATCAACCTGGCCTGCTCGTCGGGCATTGCCCAGTTCTGGGTCCCCCAGCGGCTTGCCGCCTTCCGTAAAGCCTACCCCGATATACGTTTCAATCTCATTATGCGTGACGGCATCACCACGCTATCCGGGTTTGAATTTGACGTGGGCATGTATTACCTCAAACAGAGCAATATCATTCACTTTGATACTATCCGTCTGTTCGACGAGGAGATGTTTCCGGTCTGCTCACCGGAATATTTGGCAGGGCGCAACGGGTTTACGCCGCAGGAGCTGCTAAGCGAAACGCTGCTGGTGCTGGAGGACGCACAGCGTCAGTGGATTGGCTGGCCAGAGTGGCTGGAGCTGAACGGCCTGCCGCCAATAAACCTGAGTAACACGCTGCGCATCAACCACTATCCGCCGCTTATCGAACTGGCGATTCAAGGAGCGGGCATTGCGCTGGCGTGGAAGCGTATCATCGACCGCCCGCTCAGGCAGGGAAGTCTGGTGCGAGCCTGCGCTGCCTCAGCGCATCAGGGCGGAGGATTTTACCTGATTACGCCGCAGCACCGTCACGAAAATCGCGCCACCCGCCTGTTCAAACGCTGGCTACTGGAATATGAAGGACTCAGCGGACAAGGACTGATTTCCTGACCCTTTAGTTCATGAATTGATAAGGTTTAAACAGGTTATCTCCCAGCCACGGATAGCTGGCAGGAACAACCGCCAGACGCTTGCGCTCATAGCTGGTCGCCTGACGGTCATCTCCTTTCCCGCGATAAACGGCATAGTCCGGATAAGGAAAGACCGGACGCGATGGCGCATCTTCGGCGATATAATCGAGCTTCATGTCGCCTTGCAGCGGCTTAGAGGCAATTTTATTTTTCTGTTCCACCGTCGCCTGATAGCTCACCACGCCGTCGGGCACCTTGCCCTGCTCCACCCACCCAAGCATCGGCGTCAGGAAATCGACCAGGCTCGGCCCTTCTCCGGTCGAACAATGATAGACCCCGGGCAGCATATACAGCCGCTCAAACTTATCGCGGGTCACCGTGCCCATGGTCTGCGCCAGCGCCTGATGGTAGGCCAGCGTGTTGAGCGGCGAAATACTGGGATCGGCCCAGCCGTGCCAGAGAATCAACTTGCCACCTGCGGCATAAAATGAACGCAAATCAGGATTACTGGCGTCATAAAGCGGATGCAGCCTGGTCAGTTCGACCAGCGTTTGCTGGGTAAACTTCAAATCCTTGAGGCTGTAGCTGACGGGCGGATTTTTTTCAAAATTCAGGTATTTCAGGGTCGAAAGCGCCACGCTCTGACTGTAGTTAAGATCCCCGGTCTTTTTGGGAACAAACAGCCCGGCCCAAGCCAGTTCTGAACCGGGCAAAGGCCCGCCAACGGTCAACCGCTGTCCGGTAACGGCATCACGCGGGCCGCCGTAGATTTTACGCAAGGTGCTGATTTGCATTTCCGACAGGCAGTCCTGCCCGGCAATATTATCCGCACTCAGGTCTGCACAGCTCAGCACCGACGGGTCAAAATGGCAATTTTGTGGATCGGAGATCAGCCCGTCTTTTTGGCCATCCTGGGCGTCGCACTGTGCCAGCACTGCCTTATGAATCATCGGCAATTGTCGGGCGGTGATGATAGCGTTGCCGCTGGCGTCCGTGTTGGACATCGCATTCCAACCGTGGTCCAGCGCCTTATGGGTCTGGAAAACGGTCACCGGCGCACCGGCAATGATGCCGTTAAAATCGGTTGGATAACGCTGTGCCTCGCCGAGCGCCTCGCGCCCGCCGTCCGAGCAGCCGCTGAAATAGTTATAGGTGGGCCCACGCCCATAATAGGCACTGATGAGCTTCTTGGTGGCCACGGCGGTCAGATGCACGCTTCGGAAGGCAAAGTCGCGCCTCTTCTGCGGATTATTGCCAAAGTTCGCCTCGCCGGCAGCGTGGCCCATGTCGGTAGCAGCAATCACAAATCCGCTGTTGTTAAGCGGAGTACAGCCTGCTGCGCCGTCTAGCTGGAGCAGCACGCGCCCGCATAATCCGCCGCAGCCGACCTGAAGATAACGCTGGGTCCAGCTGTTGATCGGCAGCAGTACGGTGAAATTGACAGTCGGCTTGAGCAGGCCTTTCACCTCGCAAAACACATCGCCTTTTACCACTTCACGCACCGACATCACCTTGCTGCCGGGTCCACCGATTGCGGAGAGATCGACGTCCGCTAAATCGGCACAGTCGGTTACCGGTTGTACCACGCCCAATGTTGCCGCACGCGCAACCGAGGGATGCAGGCAGACGCCCACAATCAGCAACGGCAATAACAGGATGAAAAAAATCTTCCAGCGGGGCAAAGTCTGCGTGGCGATATCCAATACTCGTCTCTCGGTCAAGTAACGTTCATCCTTAATTTATAACAGTAAAATCTCCGGCATCATAATATCGCTATCGTATCAATCATTCTGAACCGCACGCCATTCCTCCAACGCATGCCGGCATGCGACTTTTTCATTTCATTATTGCAGACAGATGACAGATGCTGCCAAAGCCTGCTCAGAGAATAAACACTCAGGCGTGAAGAACTCAACATCACCGAATAATCAAATAATTACCTATAATTCCAAGACGGGAGCACTATGCCTGCGACATCCTCAAACAACGCCATCCTGTTCATCAATGCCAATCTGGTTGATGGTAATTCGGCCGAGCCATTAAAAAATCACCAGCTGTTAATTCGCCACGGCCGTATCGACGCCGTTTCCGCCACGCCCATTGACGCAGCGGACGCAATCGTTGTCGATCTGGCGGGCAAGACGCTGATGCCAGGACTTATCGACTGCCACGTTCACGTCGTTGCCAGCAGCGCCAACCTCGGCGCCAACGCCCTCTTACCGGACTCGCTGGTCGCCGCCCGCGCATCAAAACTGATGAATGAAATGCTGATGCGCGGCTTCACCACCGTGCGCGACGTTGGCGGTGCCGACTACGGTTTAAAGCAGGCACAGGAAGAGGGGCTGATTAACGGCCCGCGCCTGATTGTCTGCGGCAAGGCGCTGTCGCAAACCGGTGGCCATACCGACTATCGTGGCCGCTATGACCAGCGCAATGTCGATTTCTATGCCCAAAAGCTGGGTACGCTGGGTCGCGTATGTAACGGTATCGATGAAGTGCGCCGCGCCGTGCGTGAGGAAATCAAAGGCGGTGCCGAGTTTATCAAGGTGATGGCCAACGGTGGCGTCTCTTCGCCGAGCGATCCGATTGAGTTTTTGAGTTTCTCGGTCTCTGAGCTTGAAGCCATCGTTGAAGAAGCAAGCAACGCCAAAACCTACGTTAGCGCACACCTTTATACCGATGAAGCGATTCGTCGCGCGGTTGACGCCGGTGTACGCTCGCTCGAGCACTGTAACCTGATCACTCCAGAAACCGCCGCCCACGCCGCCGCAAAAGGCGCGATGGCCTGCCCTACGCTGGTGACCTTCGAAATGCTAAAACTCGAAGGCGCGCAGTACGGCCTGCAGCCGGACTCCATCGCTAAGATTGACGACGTCAGGCTTTCGGGTCTCGACAGCCTGAAAATCATGTATGAAGCGGGCTTACCGATGGCTTACGGCAGTGACCTGCTGGGTGACATGCATACCCATCAATCCGGTGAGTTTGAAATTCGCGCGCGCGTCTTGCCGACGCAGGAGGTTATTCGCAGCGCCACCGGCATCGCGGCACAGCTGCTGCGGATGGAAGGTGAAGTGGGCTGCCTGAGCGTAGGCGCTAGCGCCGACCTGATCGTCGTTGACGGCTGCCCGTTAAGCGATATCAGCCTGCTGAGTGGTCAGGGAAAACACCTGCCGCTGATTATTCGCCAGGGTGAAATCGTGAAAAACAGTGGCATCATTGCGCGGTAATCCGCGGCTTTAAAGCCCTGCTCGTTTGTGCATTGGCGCGGCATCGTCCGCGCTGTCAGGCTGTCCCTCTACTCGTCGAGACCGTGGATATGTCATTATTGCTGCAACGTTTAGACCGTTTACCCCTAAGTGCTCCGCACTATTTCCTGCTGTTCATCGGTGGCCTCGGCTATACCTTTGACGGCATGGACATCGCCATTATCGCCTTTTTAATGCCTGCCGTGCACAGCGTGTGGGGACTGAGCAGCGCCGAATTGGGGCTGGTGGGTTCCGCCACACCGATAGGCGTGCTATTTGGCGCGTTGATGGCCGGCTATCTCGGCGATCGCATTGGCCGAAAAGCCGTGATGTGTTGGGCGCTCGCCATCTACTGCGTCATGACGCTGTTTGCCGCCCTCGCCCCCAACTACCCGAGCTTCCTGATTGCCAGGATCCTCGCGGGTGTGGGCGTGGGCGCCGAGAGCGTAATTATTGCGCCCTATCTGAGCGAGTTTATCCCGCCGAAAAAACGTGGCTGGTTTATTGGCGCGCTGGCCGGGTTCTTCTCGTTTGGCTTCGTCGGGGCGGCATTGATCGGCCGCTTTATCGTGCCGTCGTTCGAGGACGGCTGGCGCTGGGCGCAGGTGATGACCGCGTTGCCTATTGTGATGCTGCTCTGGTGGCGTCGCAGCCTCCCGGAGTCACCGCGCTTTCTGCTTAACCGTGGTCGAGTGAAAGAGGCAACTCAGGTCATTGAAACGCTTGAGAAAAAGGTCGAACGCGCCCTCGGACGCCCGTTGCCTGCCGTCCCGATTCAGAGCGAAGCCACTGAGGTTGAAACCCCGACTCCGCCGCTCGGCTTTTTCGAGTCGATCGGCATGATGTTTACCGCCAGCATGCGCAAGCAGACGGTGGTCATCTGGCTCATCTGGTTTGTGGTCACCTTCTGCTATTACGGCTTTTTCGCCTGGATCCCGTCACTGCTCATCGCCAAGGGCTTTACCATCACAAAAAGCTTTGAATTCTCTATTATTATTTATCTGGCGCAGATACCGGGCTATTTCTCGGCGGCGGTGCTGTCAGACCGGCTGGACAGGAAGCACACCATCGCACTGTATCTGATAGGCGGCGCGATCAGCGCGTGGTTCCTCAGCCAGTCGGGCAGCCACGTGTCGATAGTGACGTCCGCCGCAGTGCTGTCGTTCTTCCTGAACGGTGCGTACGCGGGCCTTTATGCCTACACGCCGGAGAGCTTCCCTACCGCTATCCGCGCCACCGGTTGTGGTTTCGCCAGCGCCTTTGGCCGCATTGGCAGCATTCTCGCGCCAAGCATTATCGGGGTGTTTTCCGCCTCGCTGGGCTTTGCCGGGGTGTTCACCATGACCACCAGCATTTTGGTCGCCGGGGTGATTATCGTGGTCGCGTTTGGCGCAGCGACCAAAGGAAAATCACTGGAGAAAATTACCTCATCGGTAACAGAAATAACGCCTTAGCGTAAAGCCTCCCCATCATCCCCCTAGGGCGGTGCCTTCTCGCCCGCCCCTGGGGCACGATTTATCCCGCGCGCACCGTATCACCCTCCTTAAACGCAATCAGCAACAGCTCATTACTGCACCTTTACATCATAAATACACAAAGCGAACGATTCTCAACACTTATTTGCATTGATAACGATAATCGTTATTGATAGCATTCTCATGAAAGTTATTTCAAATTACTTCTAATTATTTTTTAAAACAACACAGCGCGCTTCTTTTCAGCAACGGAATGGTCCTGCTACATTATGAAAAATATCCTGTTTTATACCAAGGTCACCTTATTCTCCGTGACCTCTTTTAGCCTGCTTATGCCAACACTTTCCCAAGCCGAGCAAACAACAACCCTTAAAGAGGGAGATAATAAACCGCTCGTAGACAGCAAAGAGAAAAAACAGAAGGACGAAGACGACACCATTACGGTGACCGCACAGCAACAAACCCTGCAAGCGCCGGGCGTCTCTATCATTACTCAAGACGAAATCAAGAAACACCCGCCGGCGCGCGACCTGGCCGAAATTATCCGTACCATGCCCGGCGTTAACCTGACCGGTAACTCCACCAGCGGCCAGCGCGGCAACAATCGCCAAATCGATATTCGCGGTATGGGCCCGGAAAATACCCTCGTGCTGATCGACGGCATGCCGGTGACCAGCAAGAACTCCGTGCGCTACGGCTGGCGCGGCGAGCGCGACAGCCGCGGTGACACCAACTGGGTACCGCCAGAAATGGTGGATAGCATTCAGGTCATTCGCGGTCCTGCCGCCGCACGCTACGGCAGCGGTGCAGCAGGGGGCGTCATCAACATTATCACCAAGCCAACCACCCCAGACTGGCACGGCACCTTCAATACCTACATGGATGCACCAACGCATAAATCCGAAGGCGCAACCAAACGCTATGACGCGAGCCTTTCAGGCGGCCTCACCGATACGCTGAGCTTTAAACTTTACGGCGGCTGGTCTAAGACTCAGGCCGATGCGCAAAACATCAACGCTGGCCATGAAGCCGCGCGTACCGGCTCTTACGCTGGAACAGTGCCTGCGGGTCGCGAAGGGGTGAAAAACGAGAACGTTAACGGCGTGCTGCACTGGGCTTTTGCGCCTAAGCAGGCGTTGGAACTCTCTGCGGGCTACAGCCGTCAGGGCAACCTGTACGCGGGGGATACGCAAAACACCAACTCCAACGCGCTGGTGACCGCCAACTATGGCAAGGAAACCAACGTGCTTTACCGTCAGACGCTGAGCCTGAAACACACAGGAAGCTGGGATAACGGCGTATCGACCACCAACTATATTCAGTACGAACGCACCCGTAACAAACGTATCAACGAAGGCCTCGCGGGCGGTACCGAGGGTATATTCAGCACCACCAATCAAGGGTTCTCTACCATTGATTTGGCCGACGTCAACGCACATACCGAAATTAACGTGCCGCTCGATTTCTTCGTTCACCAAACCGCGACCTTCGGGGCGGAATGGAACCAGCAGCGAATGAAAGATCCAACCTCTAACACGCAGACCGCACAGGCCGGCAGCGTTGAGGGTATATCGAGCACCGGCCGCAGCCCCTATTCTTCCGCCGATATCTATTCCCTGTTTACCGAAGACAATATCGAGCTGACCGATACCACCACCGTGACACCGGGCCTGCGTTTCGATTATCAGACCATTACCGGCAAGAATTTCAGCCCGTCCCTGAACCTCTCGCAGGAGCTGGGCAGCGACTTCACGCTGAAAATGGGTATCGCGCGTGCCTACAAAGCGCCAAACCTGTACCAGACCAACCCTAATTACCTGCTCTACAGCAACGGTCAGGGCTGCTACGCCAGCGCCGGTTCATGCTATCTGCAGGGTAATAAAGACCTCAAAGCGGAAACCAGCGTCAACAAAGAGATTGGCATCGAATATCACCACAATGACGTCCAGGCCGGGTTGACCTACTACCGTAATGACTACCACAATAAGATTGAAGCGGGCTACGCGTCGGAATATTCCATCAGCAGCACCTCTGACGTTTACAAGTGGGAAAACGTGCCGAAGGCTGTGGTTCAGGGTATCGAAGGGACGCTCAACTTCCCGATCAGTGAATCTGTCGCCATGCGCAACAACTTCACCTACAACATCGAGAACGTGAACAAGACCACCAACGACTATCTGTCGGTTATCCCGAAATTCACCATCAACTCGACGGTGGATTGGCAGATACGTGACGACTGGTCGATGAGCGGAACCATGACCTGGTTCGGCAAGCAGAAGCCGAAGAAGTATAACTACAAAGGTGAAGATGCGACCGGATCCGAAACCTGGGTCGTCAGCCCTTACGCACTGTTTGGCTTGACCTCGACCTATACGGTGAACAAGTTCCTGGACGTGACGGCGGGTATCGACAACGTGCTCGACAAACGCCACTTCCGTGAAGGCAATGCGCAGACCACCGGCAACTCTACCACCGGCGCTTACCTCTACGGCGCAGGTGCCAACACCTATAACGAATCAGGCCGCGTGTTCTTTATGTCTTTGGGTATGCACTTCTGATATAAAAAAGGGCCATCGCTTGATGGCCCTTCTCTTTTACAAACGCTGAATCGCGAGCGCGATATCTTTCGAGGTATTCAAGGTTCGCACCTGAGTAAACACCTCCGTTGCCTCGCTGTACTCTTTACGCAAATATCCTAGCCACTGCTTGATGCGCGCCACGTGATACAAACCGGTGTCACCCTGCTTTTCAAGATAAGTGTACTTTTTCAACAGCGCGATGACCTGTGGCCACGGCATCTTCGGTTCATTATATTTAACCACCCGGCTAAGGTTTGGCACGTTTAGCGCGCCTCGCCCAATCATCACCGAGTCACAGCCAGTCACCTGCATACACCGCTGGGCGCTGGCATAATCCCAAATTTCACCGTTGGCAATCACCGGAATGCTCAGTCGTTGGCGAATCTCACCGATCGCCTGCCAGTTGATGCGCTCCGCCCGGTAGCCGTCCTCCTTGGTGCGACCGTGGACCGTAAGCTCCGTCGCACCGGACTGCTGCACCGCGTCGGCTATCTCGAGGCTATGAGCCAGTGAGTCCCAGCCGAGGCGAATCTTCACCGTAACCGGCAGGTCAGCGGGCACCGCCTCACGCATCGCCTTCGCGCCGAGATAGATAAGCTCTGGGTCTTTCAGCAAGGTAGCACCGCCGCCGCTGCCGTTCACCGTCTTGGACGGGCAGCCACAGTTTAGGTCCACGCCGTAAGAGCCAAGTTCGATAGCTCGTGCGGCATTCTCACCCAACCATTCGGGATATTGCCCCAGCAGCTGGACCCGGACCCGCGTGCCGGACGGCGTGCAGCTTTCGTTAAGCAGTTCGGGGCAGAGACGGTAAAAGGACTTAACCGGCAACAGTTGGTCGACCACGCGTAAAAATTCGGTGATACAAAGATCGTAGTCGTTTACTTCGCTGAGAAGTTCACGCACCAGAGGATCCAGTACGCCTTCCATCGGAGCCAGTAATACACGCATAGCCGCTCTACCCTTAAAAATGAGGCGCAATAATACGGGCGAACGGCTAGCGATGGCAATGGGCGGACTATTTATAGTTGAGGCTTTCCTCCGGCTGCATCACGGGTTCAGTGCGCGTGGCACGCCGGGCGCTGATAATGGCCACCAGCGGTGCCGCGATAAACAGCAGCGACAGCCAGAAAGCCGCCTGGCTTACTCCCTGAGTCCCGCCCGGAACATAAATTCCCGACAGGTTGGCAACGGTACCGGCCAGTGCGGTGCCCATGGCGGCGGAGAAAGACTGCACCACGCTTATCGATGCTCCGGCTTTTTCTTTATCTTCTGCTGTCGCATGCTGCAACACGCGGGTCAGCAGGTGTGGCCAGCCAATTCCGGTAGCAAATCCCAGCAACGTCAGGCCCAGTACAATCAGCCCCATGTTCATCCAGCCATCACCGAATACCACAGGCAGCGAAACCAGCAGACAAAGCAGGCTGAGGATCATGACTGGCGGCCCCAGACGGATGGCGGTGCTGGTGCGGCGCTCGGGCCACGACGCGCTCCACATCTCGCCCAACGTCCAGCCAGCGGCACCGGCGGCGGTAATGTATCCGGCCATCAGCGGCGTTTGACCGTGCAAATGCTGCAGCAGATACGGCACGTAAATATCAAAGCCCATGCCTATCATCAGCAACGCCATGGTGGCAAACAACGCGCACAGCGGCGACGACAGGCTCAGCGCGTCGCGCGGCAGCAGGCGAACCGGGGTGGTGTACTCCCTTTTACGCAGCCACAGCACCAGCACTATCGCCGCGACGATGCCGGCGAAATTCATCCAGCCGTGAGGCGACAGGCTTCCCGCCGACACCGCCAGCACCGCGCTCGCCAGCAGCACCAACTGCAGACGTGGCAGAGGTTCAGTGACCGAACGCTTTTGCTGACGCGCCGGAAGGCTTTTCCATACCAGCAGCGCAAACAGCAGCGTGACCGGCAACAGCAGACCAAACGCATAGCGCCAGGCGTGCAGCTCCGCGAAAATGCCGCCCACCGCCGGGCCGACCAGGGTGGCGACACCCCACATCGCCGAAATTAGCGCCATCGCCCGAGGCCAAAGTTTTTCTTCAAACACCTGATTAACCATCGCATACGACATCGCAAACAGGAATCCGCCGCCGAGCCCTTGCACCGCTCTGCCAAGCAGCAGTATCGGCATCGACGGAGCCACCGTACAAATCGCCGCTCCAGCCATGAAAATCGCCGTCGCATTCAAATAGGCCCAGCGAGGCCCACATCTGCCCAACAGACGCGCCGACAGTGCCGCGCCCATGATAGCGCTGACCACAAACAGCGTGGTATTCCACGCGTACCACGCCATACCGCCGATGTCCTCGACCACCGACGGCAGGATGGTAATCACGATATAACTGTTGGTGGCATACAGCGCCACGCCGCCGCTCAGGGTGATGGCACTCCCCCGATTCTCGGCCGTAAACAAACTGCCCCATCCGCTGTGACTCTCTGACATTGCAGGCTTCCTTTTCATGACCGGCACGGCGGGATTGAAGTCACGCCGTGATTAGTTTACATTAAAACAAGTTTTTGCTTGGAATAATAATTCCTGCCCTAATCTAGGACCTAAAGAGTAAATATGTCAAGAAAAGACTTGGAAAATTCCGAGAGTGCAAAACAGAGCGTCGCCGAGCGACTTTTGATGCTGCTCAAGACCCGAGGCGAGCTACAGGCCAGCGATGCCGGGAAAATTTTGGGTACTACAGGCGAAGCCATGCGCCAGCAGTTCGTCAAGCTGGCAAAAGAGGGGTTGGTCGAAAGCAAGGCGGTATCGCAAGGCGTCGGCCGCCCAGCGCAGTACTGGCTGTTAACGCCCGAAGGCCACGCCCGATTCCCGGATACCCACGCCAGTCTCACCGTACAGCTACTGCGCATGATCCGTTCGTCGCTGGGTGAAGCCGCACTGGACCAGCTTATCTCAACACGCGAAACCGAAACCCTCGAGAATTACCGCAGGGCGATGGTGGGCGCCGAGACGCTGGAAGAACGCCTGCAACGCTTGGCAACTCTGCGTACCGGCGAAGGCTATATGGCAAGCTGGGAAAAACAGGAGGACGAAAGCTATCTGCTGGTCGAGAATCACTGCCCTATCTGCGCGGCTGCCGCCACCTGTCAGGGATTCTGCCGGGCGGAGCGCGAGGTGTTCAGCCAGACGCTCGGCGCCAACGTTGAGCGCACCGAGCACATTTTGCAGGGCGCGAGACGCTGTGCGTACCGTATTTGGCTCTAGAGCACCCGCGACAAAAACAAAAAAGCCCTCTCGAAAGAGGGCTTAAGCACGAAACTCGCCAGGTGTGTTCTACCGGCGTTGTTCGCTTACTCGCCTGAAGGCTTACGGCTGCGTGCAGCACCGGCGTTAGCGCCTGAACGACGCTGACCCGCATTAGCTGCGCTGCCACGGCTTGGACGAGAGGATGGACGGCTTTCGCCTGAACCATTACCGCCATTGCCGCTGCGCTGACCGTTGCCACCCTGACGAGGGGCACCGGAACGCTGGCCACCGGCGCCTTGACGCGGTGCGCCACGGCCGTTGCCACCTTGACGACCGTTAACGATCGGCTCGGCTTTGATAGACGGATCCGGCTCGTAACCAGGCAGAGCGATACGTGGGACCTCACGCTTTAACAGACGCTCAATGTCACGCAGCAGCTTGTGTTCATCGACGCAAACCAGAGAAATCGCTTCACCGGTAGACTCTGCACGACCGGTACGACCGATGCGGTGCACGTAGTCTTCAGGGACGTTCGGCAGCTCATAGTTCACGACGTGAGGCAGCTGGTCGATGTCCAGACCGCGCGCGGCGATATCGGTCGCAACCAATACGCGAATGCCGCCGTCTTTGAAATCGGCCAGTGCACGCGTACGTGCGCCCTGACTCTTGTTACCGTGAATTGCAGCGGCGGTGATGCCGTCTTTATTCAGCAGCTCGGCCAGATGGTTAGCGCCGTGCTTGGTGCGGGTAAACACCAGCACCTGCTGCCAATTGCCGGTACCGATCATCTGCGACAGCAGCTCTCTTTTACGGCGCTTGTCAACGAAGTGAACGCTTTGCTCAATCTGCGAAGAGGCGGTGTTGCGACGCGCGACTTCAACGGAAGCAGGGTTGGTCAGCAGTTTGCCGGCCAGTGCCTTGATTTCGTCAGAGAAAGTCGCAGAGAACAGCAGGTTTTGACGCTTGGCAGGCAGTTTCGCCAGCACGCGACGAATATCGTGGATGAAGCCCATGTCCAGCATGCGATCGGCTTCGTCCAGAACCAGAATCTCAACCTTGGACAGGTCAACGGCGTTCTGGTGTTCCAGATCCAGCAGGCGTCCCGGTGTTGCCACCAGAATATCGATGCCACCACGCAGTTTCATCATTTGCGGGTTGATGCTCACACCACCAAATACCACCAGCGAACGCAGCTTCAGGTATTTGCTGTAAGCCGTCACGTTTTCGCCGATCTGTGCCGCCAGTTCGCGGGTTGGCGTCAGAATCAATGCGCGAACCGGACGACGACCTTTAATCTGTGCGTCGCCAGTGTGGCTCAGCATCTGCAAAACAGGCAGGGTAAAGCCAGCGGTTTTACCAGTACCAGTTTGTGCACTAGCCATTAAATCACGGCCTTGCAACACAACAGGAATTGCCTGTTGTTGAATAGGCGTAGGCGCGGTATAGCCCTGCTCTTCAACAGCACGCAGAATGTCGGCACTCAGGCCGAGAGAATCAAATGACATATAAGGAAAAGCTCCAATCCACTCTAACCCGAACAGGTTCGGTGCAGTTTCAAGAATGGATGATCAGACGAGGCAAATGAGGATTACCACGAGGATTCGGCACAAACTGCAGTGCGCCAGTTGCGAGGATTCTAACAGATATCACGCCCCCGCGTGCATTTATATGATTCAAGCTGTAAATGAATCCGTCCAATCCTGATTTAACGATATTTTCTGCCGCCGATTTGACGATGTTTGTTATAGCATCGTTAATTATTATCACGCTCGTTTAGTTATCACTTTTTGTGATTTCATCAAAGCATTAGCTTGCTATGATTCCGAGGGTTAACTATTTCATCCATAAGGCAACGCCGCAATACAATGGAAACCTGGAAACTAAATCTAATCTCCGTCTGGCTAGGCTGCTTCTTTACCGGTCTCGCTATGAGTGAAATCCTGCCCTTCCTGCCGCTGTATGTCGAACAACTTGGCGTTCATGACCACGAAGCTCTGAGTATCTGGTCCGGGCTGGTGTTTAGTGGCACCTTTATGGTTTCCGCCTGCGTGGCCCCGCTGTGGGGCAGTTTAGCCGACCGCAAAGGGCGAAAACTGATGCTGCTGCGCGCGGCGCTGGGTATGGCGATAGTCATGGTACTACAGGGCTTCGCGCAAAACGTCTGGCAGCTGTTTATCTTCCGCACGCTGATGGGCCTGACTTCCGGCTTTATCCCCAACGCCATGGCGCTGGTCGCCTCGCAGGTTCCACGCGACAAGAGCGGTTGGGCGTTGGGTACCCTGTCTACCGGCCAGGTTGCCGGGGTAATTATCGGACCGCTGTTGGGCGGATTCATGGCCGACCATCTCGGCCTGCGCACGGTGTTTTTCGTCACCGGTGGCCTGCTGTTTATCAGCTTCCTCATCACGCTGTTCCTGATTAAAGAGCGCGTAGTGCCGGTCAGTAAGGCCGACAGGCTCAGCGGCAAAGCGGTATTTACCACGCTGCCTTACCCAATGCTCATCATTAGCCTGTTCGTGACCACGATGATGATCCAACTCGCCAACGGCTCCATTAGCCCGATTCTGACGCTGTTTATTCGTAACCTGTCCGGCAATACCGCTAACATCGCCTTTATCAGCGGGGTCATCGCTGCCGTGCCGGGGATTTCCGCCCTGCTCGCCGCGCCGAAACTCGGCAAACTCGGCGACCGCATTGGCGCACACCGCGTATTAATCGCGGCTCTGGTGTTCTGCTTCATCCTGTTCTGCCTGATGGCAACCATCAGTACACCGGTGCAGCTGGGCGTTTTACGCTTCCTGCTGGGCTTCGGCGACGGTGCGCTTATGCCTGCGGTGCAGGCGCTGCTGGTCAAGTACAGCAGTGAGCAGGTCACCGGTCGAATCTTCGGATATAACCAGTCATTCATGTACCTGGGCAACGTGGCGGGCCCGCTGATAGGCTCTGGCACCTCCGCGTTGTTAGGCTTCCGCTGGGTATTTCTGGTCACCGCCATTTTGGTGCTCTTCAACGCGGTGCAAATCTGGTGGAGTTTCAGAAGGGTTCCCACCGGCGTCAGGGTTAAATAATTGAATGCGGGTCGGCCGGTAAACTAAGGGCAAAAAAAAAGGGGAGACAGCGCGGGCTGCTCCCCTCTTCGACTCAATTAACTTATCTTCTGCTGCCGAAAATGCGCAACAGCATCAGGAACAGGTTGATGAAATCAAGATACAGGGTCAACGCACCGACGATAGAGTATTTGCGGAAGTTGTCCTTGTCATTGACCGACAGCTGCTCACCCATGTTTTTCAGCTTTTGGGTGTCATACGCGGTCAGCCCCACGAACACCACCACACCGATATAGGTTACGGCCCACATCAGCGCCGAGCTTTTCAGCCAGATATTCACCACCGACGCCAGCACGATGCCGATCAACGCCATAAATAGCAGGCTGCCCATGCGGCTCAGGTCGCGCTTGGTGGTGTAACCGAAGACGCTCATCGCGCCGAACATACCGCCCGCCACCACAAAAGTGCCGGCAATGGATGAACCGGTGTAGACGATGAAGATGCTGGAAAGCGTCAAGCCGGTTAGCGCCGAATAAAGCATAAACAGCCCGGTTGCGACAGTGCCGCTCAGGCGATTAACCATACCCGAAATAACGAAAACCAGGGCCAGCTGAAGAATAATCAGGCCGAAAAAGGTAATTTGGCTTGAGAAGATAAAACCGAGGATCGCAGGGGAACGGGATGCATACCAGGCGACAAACGCCGTCAACAGCAAACCACAGGTCATCCAGCCATAGACCTGAGCCATATAGGCCTGAATGCCGCTGTTTGCGCGTTCTACTATCGAACCATTAGAGCGTGGATATCGATCCATGATGCTTACCTCTTACATGGAGGACAAAAACAAGGCTGAAAATGCAGCCTACCGGTACTCTTAGCCTATCACAAAAACCGGCTTCTGCGTGTGGCACCAATCACGGGTAAACGTTTGGTTTAACTTAAGCGCGGACCAAGACAGACTCCGCGTCTATGGCGAAGAAGACCATTTTTTAGCGGCTTCTTTATCGGTATCTCGTGACTCGACCCAGCGATCTCCATGCTCGGTGGCTTCACGCTTCCAGAACGGCGCGCGCGTTTTCAAATAATCCATAATAAATTCTGTGGCATCAAACGCCATGCCGCGGTGGGCACTGGTTACGCCGACAAACACGATTTCGTCGCCCGGATACAGTGCGCCAATGCGGTGATAGACGCAGACGCGCTGAAGCGGCCAGCGCTGACGCGCCTCGTCGACAATTTCAGCCAACGCCTTCTCGGTCATGCCCGGATAATGTTCGAGCGTCAGCGCACTGACATTATCACCGAGATTGTGATTACGCACTTTGCCGGTGAAAGTCACCACCGCGCCGTCGGCATCGGATTGTGCTAACCACTGATACTCTTCGCCGACGCTAAAAGGCGCGGCATTGACAATAATTCGCGTCGCTTGCATGCTTAGCCTCCGGTTACCGGCGGGAAAAATGCCACTTCATCGCCTTCTTTCAGCGAATGATCAGGCTCCACAAGCGTCTGGTTTACCGCCACCAGCAGCTTGCCGGACTCCAGCGCCAGCGCCCAACGTTCACCGCGCGTGCACAACGACTGCCGCAGCGCCTCAACGTCGCTGAATTCTGCGGCAACCTGCACACTGCCGGTGCCAATCAGCTCACGAACCTGAGCAAAAAACAGCACCTCAATCATTGTTCCGCCTTGAAGTCACCGGATTTGCCGCCGCTTTTCTCGAGCAAGCGAATCGGCCCGAGCACCATGTCTTTCTGAACCGCTTTGCACATGTCATAGATAGTCAGCGCAGCAACCGACGCCGCCGTCAGCGCCTCCATCTCGACGCCGGTCTTGCCGGTCAGACGGCACAGACTCTCGATGCGCACGCGGTCAAATTCAGGCTGAGCCTCAAGCTTGACTTCAACCTTGGTCAGCAACAGCGGATGACACAGGGGAATGAGGTCCCAGGTTTTCTTGGCCGCCTGAATACCGGCGATACGCGCGGTGGCAAAGACATCACCCTTATGATGATCGCCTTTGACTATCATCGCCAGCGTGCTGGCAGCCATGGTCACAAAGGCTTCGGCGCGGGCCTCGCGAACGGTTTCCGCTTTACCGGAAACGTCCACCATATGCGCTTCGCCGGAGGCATTGATATGCGTCAGTGTAGACATAATTTCGTTTTACTTTCTTACGTGAGGAATAAAGTTACAGGGGCGATTACGGGCATCAAGCTGCGAAGAGATGATGTGCTCCCAGGCCAACTTACAGGCATTGGTCGAGCCAGGCACGGCAAAAATCACCGTCTGATTCGCCATACCGGCCAGCGCGCGGGACTGAATGGTCGCCGTACCAATGTCTTCAAAAGAGACCATACGGAACAGTTCGCCGAAGCCTTCGATTTCACGGTCAAACAGCGGCTTTAACGCCTCAGGCGTATTGTCGCCGGTAGTAAAACCGGTACCGCCGTTGATAATGACCGCGCCAATCTTTTCGTCAGCAATCCATTGGGATACTACCGCCCGAATCTGATAAAGGTTGTCTTTACTAATCTGACGAGCAACTACGTGATGCCCGCCCTCTTCCACCGCCTCACGCAGATAGTCCCCGGAAGTATCATCGGTTTCAGTGCGTTTGTCGGAAACAGTAAGAATAGCTATCGAGAGCGCCTGAAATTCGCTGCTGGCTTTGCTCATATTTTTTTCCCTTTGGAGATTAGCCGCCAATAAATGAGAGGTTCTGCGTCATGCCGGTATTGCCCTGATGCAGGAAGTGGGTCTGTTTCTTGCGTCCCAGTCCACCTTGGATCCGCGCCATGAGCGCTTCCTGCTGCTGGTCATCGGCCAGTAAATCACGCAGAGGAATACCCTGCTCACCAAACAGGCACAGGTGCAGATTGCCAACGGCCGAGACGCGCAGGCGGTTGCAGGTGGCGCAAAAATCCTTCTCATAGGGCATGATCAGACCGATTTCGCCAATGTAGTCGGGGTGAGTAAAGACCTGAGCCGGACCATCGCTGCGGCTGCGGCCCATCAGCGTCCAACCCTGCTGCACCAGTTGGTCACGAATGACCTGACCCGATACGTGATGCTTGCGGAAAAGAGAACCCCCGTCGCCAGTTTCCATAAGCTCGATAAAGCGTAGCTGAATTGGGCGGTCTTTGATCCAGTTGAGGAAGGTCTGGAGGCTATTATGATTCACGTCGCGCATCAGCACGGCGTTGACCTTAACTTTTTCGAAACCTGCGTCAAATGCGGCGTCAATTCCGCTCATCACTTCACGAAATTTATCCTGCCCGGTAATGGCGTGGAACTGACGCGCATCGAGGCTGTCAACACTGACATTGAGAGCGGTTAAACCCGCATCGCGCCATTGTGTTATGTCTCGCGCCAGGCGATAACCGTTGGTGGTCACGGCAAGATGCCGAATCTGCGGGTTTTCGCGCACGGCAGCGATGATGTCGGTAAAGTCACGGCGTAGTGAGGGTTCGCCACCGGTCAGACGCACCTTTTCGGTGCCGAGATTGGCAAAAGCGCGGCTCACCCGACGAATTTCATCGAGTGAAAGGAAACTTTTATTGTTGTGGCCATTGGGTTTATAGCCGTCGGGCAGACAATATGTGCAACGAAAATTGCACACATCGGTGATCGACAGGCGCAAGTAATAGAACTTGCGCGCAAAAGCGTCTGTAAGTTGTTGCACCTTGATAACACCTTTCCAAATACGGGAGATGCGGGCATTTCTACCCAGCACCCTGGTGACATACGTCACGGCCAAGGCACCTTATTGCAGGCTGCACGATGAAATACACGGCAGAGGCAAGACAACTTAGGTACCAAGGCTAGGAGTTCAGTTTTTCCGATTTTAGTCTCCGGAAAAACACGGTTGAGCAGTATTGTAGCGCCGCGAAAACGCGTTCGCCAAGCGAACTCTTCGCTATGTAATTGGATATACAACGTTTTTTAGAGCACCGACCAATAAAAACACCTATGAAATCAATCGCCTCGTCGTCCCTGCACTGACAAGTACGATTAATAACAAGTTAGCGAAAAATTAGGTAAAATTGTTTCAGAAAATTTTATGCCATCAGCACAATACTTCCCGCTTGATTGGCGAAGAAGCACGGCGGCAAAGCTGATTATTCTCGGATGCTTACCAGCGTAAGGATCCGGAGTGAGCAGATGAAGCCCAAGCTGCTGCATCGCCAGCGAACGACGGGAAGCCAAGGAGAAGTATGAGAAGTCGGACGTTGGCCGATTTAGACAGAGTAGTTGCACTGGGTGGAGGCCATGGACTAGGGCGCGTAATGTCGTCACTGTCTTCGCTCGGCTCGAGGCTGACCGGTATTGTGACGACCACCGATAACGGCGGTTCCACGGGCAGGATCCGCCGCTCGGTGGGCGGCATTGCGTGGGGAGATATGCGCAACTGCCTTAACCAGCTAATTACCGAGCCTAGCGTCGCGTCAGCCATGTTCGAGTATCGTTTTAGCGGCAGCGGCGAGCTCGACGGACACAATCTGGGAAACCTTATCCTCCGTGCACTCGACAGCCTGAGCGTTCGGCCACTAGAGGCGATGAATCTAGTACGCAGACTGTTAAAGGTCGATGCAGAGTTGATCCCGATGTCAGAGGATCCGGTCGATCTGGCCGCCATCGACGCAGACGGGCAACCGATCCACGGTGAAGTGAACGTCGATCGGATGATAAAGATCCCGCGCGAACTGATGCTTGAACCGCAGGTAAAGGCCACCCGAGAGGCGCTGGATGCCATCGCAGAGGCCGACCTGATTGTGATAGGCCCCGGCAGCTTCTTTACCAGCCTGATGCCGCTGCTGCTGCTTAAAGAGCTGGCGACAGAGCTTCGACGCAGCCGCGCTCACATTGTTTACATCAGCAATTTGGGCAAAGAACTGAGCGTGGCCGCCGCGTCGTTAACGCTGCAAGACAAACTCAACATGATCGAAAAACAGATTGGTCGCCCCGCCATTAATGCGGCGATCGTCGGACCGGGGGTGCATCTTGGGGAGGCGAGCAGTCGGTTGATTATTCAACGCCCGCTCGAGGCCATGGACGTTCCCTATCGCCATGACAGAGAACTGCTGAGACTGGCGCTGGAAGACGCACTCCAGCGCATGGGCTAACTCTATATTAAGACTCGTCAGCCTGGTTTTTCTTGACCAGCGGATGGTTATTCCACGGGCTGTCGGCGGCCGGTTTGGCGCTGCTGGCCTTCTTCACAGCTGCTGGCGTTGAAGCCGGCGATGTCGAGCGCCTTTTGCTCTTGCTGCTCATGTCAGGCTTCAGCAACCCCTCCACGAAATCCAGATACAACGTCTCAACCTCTTTGCGCGCCCACGGCGTGCGGCGTAAAAACTTCAGGCTCGACTTGATGCTAGGGTCGCTCTTGAAGCAGTTGATATTCACCTGCCCCGCCAGCGCCGGCCAGCCAAAGTTCTCCACCAACACAGTGAGCAGTTTTTCCAGCGTAACGCCGTGAAGAGGATCTTTGGGTTTAATGTCGGTCATTTGGCTGTCACCGCTAAAAGTTTGGGCCGCGAAGTCTAGCATAATACACCACCGCAATACTCCCTAGATTTCGTGCCGTGGGAAGGCGGCAACCGCGCGAGTCCCCGGGAGCTGACACACGTCAGTGACCGGGGTGAGCAAGGGAAGCCAACGCCCCCACGCTGCGAAAGATAGGGGGTATTTAGGATAACGCGATAAATTGTTCGCGTAATGCATGCAACTCATCACGCGTATTCGCGGCGTCTTCAAACTCCAGATTCTGCGCATGCTGGTACATCTTCGCTTCCAGCTCGCGAATGCGTTGCTCCAGCGCCTTCGGCGTAAGTGCCTTGACCGTTGAAGCCGCCTGCGCTTCACGCAGCTCTTTGTTTTTCTTGAATTTCGGCTGTCCAAGCTGAAGAATGTCGCCGATTTTCTTGTTCAGACCCTGCGGCGTAATGCCCCTTTCGAGGTTGTAGGCCTCCTGTTTCGCGCGGCGACGCTCGGTCTCGCCGATAGCCTTAGCCATCGAGTTGGTAATCTTGTCGCCGTACAGAATCGCCTTGCCGTTAAGGTTACGCGCCGCACGACCAATGGTCTGGATAAGCGAACGCTCAGAGCGCAGGAAGCCTTCTTTATCGGCATCGAGAATCGCCACCAGCGATACCTCCGGCATGTCCAAACCCTCTCGCAACAGGTTGATCCCCACCAGCACGTCAAACTCGCCCAGACGCAGGTCACGAATTATCTCGACGCGCTCGACGGTGTCGATGTCTGAGTGCAGGTAACGCACCTTCTCACCGTGCTCCTCGAGGTATTCGGTGAGATCTTCGGCCATGCGCTTGGTCAAGGTCGTCACCAGCACGCGCTCGTTGATCGCCACGCGTTTGCGGATCTCAGACAGCAGATCGTCGACCTGCGTGCTCACTGGCCGCACTTCAATCAGCGGATCGAGCAGCCCGGTCGGCCTGACCACCTGGTCTATCACGTCGCCACCGGATTTCTCCAGCTCATAGTTGCCCGGTGTCGCCGAGACGTAAATGCTCTGCGGGGCCAGCGCCTCGAACTCTTCAAAGCGCAGCGGACGGTTGTCCAGCGCCGAGGGCAAACGGAAACCGTACTCCACCAGCGTCTCTTTGCGCGAACGGTCGCCTTTGTACATACCGCCTATCTGTGGAATGGTGACATGGGACTCATCGACAATCAGCAGCCCATCAGCAGGCAGGTAGTCAAACAGCGTCGGTGGCGGCATACCTTCGCCACGCCCGGAGAGATAGCGCGAGTAGTTTTCGATGCCCGAGCAGTAGCCGAGCTCGTTCATCATCTCAAGGTCGAACTGGGTACGCTGGCTGATACGTTGCTCTTCCAGCAGCTTGTTGTTCGCCAGCAGATTCTTGCGCCGGTCGGCCAGCTCGACTTTTATCTCTTCCATCGCCTGCACGATGCGCTCACGCGGCGTCACGTAGTGCGTTTTCGGGTAAATAGTAAAGCGAGGCACTTCCTGCGATACCTGTCCGGTCAGTGGATCGAACAGTGAAAGCCGCTCAACCTCGTCGTCGAACAGCTCGACGCGCAGCGCCAGGTCATCAGACTCGGCCGGGAAGATGTCGATAACCTCGCCACGAACGCGAAACGTACTGCGCTGGAAAGCCTGGTCATTGCGCGCATACTGCAGCTCGGCAAGACGGCGCAGAATTGAACGCTGATCGATGATCATGCCCTTGGTCAGGTGCAGCATCATCTTCAGATAGAGGTCAGGGTCGCCCAGACCATAGATGGCAGAGACCGAGGCCACCACTATCACGTCTTTGCGTTCAAGCAACGCCTTGGTCGCCGAGAGTCGCATCTGCTCGATGTGTTCGTTAACCGAGGCGTCTTTCTCGATAAAGGTATCGGAGCTCGGCACGTAGGCTTCGGGCTGATAATAATCGTAATAGGAAACAAAATATTCCACCGCGTTCTCGGGGAAGAACTCTTTCATCTCACCATAGAGCTGCGCCGCCAGCGTTTTGTTGGGCGCCAACACCATGGTGGGCCGGTTCAGGTCGGCAATCACGTTGGCGACGGTGAACGTTTTGCCTGAGCCGGTCACGCCCAGCAGCGTCTGGTGCGCCAGACCGTTTTCCAGCCCTTCTTCAAGGCGGCGAATAGCCTCAGGCTGATCGCCCGAAGGTTTGAATTCGGAATGTAGTTTGAATACTTTGCTCATTGCGGGCTACCTGAGATGAGAACGTGCGAGACCGGAGAGGAAGTATGGAATACTCACTCACCTTGTCAAATGGAACATAGACAAGCTTGGACTAAACATTATACTGGATAAAAACCCAGCATCAAGCTACGATTCTTTCTTGAGCGGTCGGATTGCACTTTTTCAGGTAACGCCGTCCACCCATTTTCCCCATCAAGGGACATTTATCCCCAGATTCTATCGCGAATTAACTTTTGCAAGCTCGACTGACGAAAATTTACACAATCACTAGGGTCAGACAAGGGTGCTCTTGATTTTAATTAACCTATTGATAAATAGGGTTTTCCCTAAAAAGTCGAGAATGCGGGCAAACTAAGCTCAACCCGCGCCCCGACTCGCCTGTAGCAACTTTTATAACTCTCATGCACAAGGTTATCCACAGGAATAGTGGATAAGTCTCAGCGCGCCGCTTGGGCCGTGCGCTGACAAAAATAGACATTTAGCCTTTGGTGCCTCATTTGACGTTTTTTTAGTTATTTTTTTACACTTTTATTTCTTTATATATTCAGTTTTGACCTAGAAAAAGCCGCTCTTTTGGATTGCAAAATTGATATGTGCATCTCATCAGGATTTTTCTGCTCTCTCCTTGCCTTTTGCTTGCACCAAAACTTCCAGCCTCAGCACTGGCAAAGTGCACCTCGAATCCTCAACTTGTCCGATAACATTAATTTTGGTAATGCATTGGCACAGGGTAGGCCTGCCGCAGCCTCGCGGTGCCTGCTTCACAATCCTTTAAGACTTATCTTTTTAAACTTGGCCCAAGAGTTGCACTATTAGTCCAAAGGGTTAGCTTTACAGATAATGTGCTGATTAATCTTATGCCCACTAATTCTCTATTTTTTAGCAACAGTGAATGCTTTTAAGGCGAAAAAACGTCAGTTTTAGCCGTTTAGCACTGCGGGATGGCCGTTTGTCACTTGTTAATGCTGTTTAAATGCGAGACTTAAACGGAATTTAATCCTGTGTTAACAGACTAACGGCATCGAAAAAATGTCAGAAATATGACAGGGGTTGTCAATGTTGTGTTCAACGGAACGCCGAACAAATGAGGAACAACTGATGCTAAGTGTAAAAGCGGTTAACCAGTTTTATGGTCAAAATCATATCCTGTGGGACATCAATCTCGAGCTTTACCGCGGCCAGTGCAACTGCCTGATAGGCCGTAATGGCGTCGGTAAAACGACGTTGGTTAACTGCATAATGGGCCATTTGCCGGTTAAAAGTGGCTCGATGATCTGGCATTCTGCTAACCAGGAGCCGCAAAACCTGCTGGCACTGCCGGTGGAAACACGCGCGCAGATGGGCATTGGCTACGTCCCTCAGGGACGGCAAATTTTCTCGCAGATGAGCGTCGACGAAAACCTGCAAATTGCGATGATGGCCAGCCGCAATAAAACGCGCCGCGTACCTTCTCAAGTCTATGACCTGTTTCCGTCGATGAAAGAGAAAGGGTCGCGTAAGGCAGGAGAGCTTGACGAGACGCAGCAACAGCAGCTGGCTATCAGCCGCGCGCTGGTGCAGGAGCCGGAGCTGCTTATTCTTGATGAGCCGACCGAGCACACCAGCGAGGCGATGGAAGCCAACATGGGCAATATTATCCACCGCCTCAACCGCGACCTCGGCCTGACGCTGCTACTTGTAGGCCACAAGCTGCCGTTTATTCGAAGCGTCGCCGACCGTTTCTGTCTGCTCGACGGCGGACGCAACGTCGCACAAGGTACGTTGGCCGACCTCGATGAGAATCTGGTGAAGACCTATCTCACAGTATGAAGCGGCTTACAGCAAGCACTCGAGCGACAAATAGCGACCAGGATCGTTGAATTGATGCTTTTGAAGATACGGGATCTCGCCCAACAGGGGCGCAGGCAGCATACGTGTTAACGTTGCGAGATAGGCCTGATGATGCTGCCCCGTCTCCTCAACGTCATTGGCAATCCACCCGGCCAGTCGCAAACCACTTTGCGAGATAGCCTGTGCGGTCAGTACCGCGTGGTTGATACAGCCCAGCCGCATGCCAACCACCAGGATAACCGGCAGCCCTTCTTCTACCACCCAGTCAGCAAAGGTTTGCGAGGCATTGAGCGGCGTAAACCATCCCCCTGCTCCTTCGACCACGACCCAGTCCGCTAAAGGTTCAAGTTCACGCAATCCCTTCGATAGCACCTCAAACTCGATAGGTCGCCCTTCCAGTTCGCTGACGATGTGTGGCGAGGTCGGCTGCAGAAAAGTGCAAGGGTTAACCTGCGCGTAGTCCAGCGCGACGGAACTGTTGGCCTGTAATGCCAGCGCATCGCCGTTGCGGATGCCCTCTGGCGTCATTTCGCTGCCCGAGGCAACCGGTTTGTATCCGGCAGTGCTCATGCCTGCCGCTTTGGCTGCCTGCAAGAAGGCACAGGTAGCCACAGTTTTTCCGACTTCGGTGTCGGTGCCAGTGATAAACCAGCGCTTTTTATTCATGTTTTACTCTTTTTATTCTTTCTCACACTGGATAAGCCCATAGACCAGGCGATAGGTCAGTGGCAGCATCCCGTCGCGACGCACGTAGTGGTTATCTAGCAAGGCCAGACGTTCTCGGCCGCCCAATCCCCCGAGCCTTCCGCCTTTAATGTGCGTCGCGCCGATGCCTTTTAGCGAACGCATCAGGCTCATCACGTCAGGAAACAGCGAGGTGTGCTGACTGAATTCGACGTGGTGGGTGTAAGGCGCACAGGCCTCGGCAATTTTATCCGGGGTGAGGAATTTGTTGACGTGTGGACGACCGTCAACCTTCATCCAGGCCTGCGACAGTTCCAGCAGCGAATTTTCCGCCAGCGTCGAAAATAGCACGATGCCGCCCGGACGCGTCACCCGCACCATCTCCTCCAGCGCACGCGGCAGCGCATTGCACCACTGCACCGCCAGATTGCTAAAAGTGATATCGACGGAATTGTCGGCAAGCGGCAGCCGTTCGATGTCGCCCGGCAGATAGACGTCGGCAGAGTTGAGCTCTCGGGCACGCGCCAGCATGCCTTCGGAGAGATCGAGTGCGGTGACATTCTTATTCAGTTCGCGCCAGCGGCGGCTGAAATAGCCAGTGCCGCAGCCTGCGTCGAGCACCTTTTCACCGAGCGTCGCGTCCTGTAAAGCGGCCATCGCCATCAGGGTATCGCCGCTCTGGCGCTGCAATTCAGCCGCGCCTTCATAACTGTGGGCCGCGCGACTGAACGCATCGGCGACCGCTTTTTTATTCACTAATTCCGTGACTGCACCCATTCAGGGACTCCAGCAAAATATCAATATCTTCGGGCTGATGGGCAGCCGTAAGGGTCAGGCGTAAACGCGCACTGCCGGGTGGAACGGTCGGCGGACGAATTGCGCTGACCCACATCCCACGTTCGCGCAGGCGCTCTGCCAACACCATCGCAGGCCGATTTTCCCCAACTATCAGGGGTTGAATAGCGCTCGAGGAGTCGGTTAACCGCAGACCCAGCTGCGCCGCACCCGTCCTGAAACGGGCAATGTTGGCCGCCAGTTTATCACGCAGGTCATCAGCTTGCTGAATACATGTCAGGGCAGCCTTAAGCGTACAGGCCTGCGCCGCGGGCATCGCGGTGCTGTAAATCAGATGACGCGCGAACTGCAACAAATAATCGGCGGTGGCATCGTCACACAGCACCGCGGCACCGCTACAGCCAAACGCCTTACCAAAAGTCAGCACCAGCAGTTCGGGTTTAATGCCCTGCTGCCAGCAACTGCCGCGCCCCTGCTCGCCAAGAACACCCACACCGTGGGCATCATCCACCATCAACCCACTGCCGTGGCGGCGAGTCAGGTGATGGAGTTCAGCCAGCGGTGCGGTGTCTCCGTCCATGCTGAAAACCCCCTCGGTTATGGTCAGGGTTTCACCCACCGCCGATTTTTCAAGCAGACGCGCCAGCGACGCCGGCTGATTGTGGGCAAAACGCCGCAGCTGCGCCGGAGACTGAACGGCCGCCTCAAGCAGTGAGGCGTGGCTCAGTTTATCGGCCAAAATCCGATCGTCGGCCTGCATCATCGCCGCGACGACCGCCTGATTGGCCGCGAATCCCGAAATAAACAGCAGCGCCCGCGGATAGCCCTGCCAGTCGGCCAACTGCTGTTCTAGCTCATGATGCGCGTGGGTAAAACCGGTCACGTGGCCCGACCCACCGCTACCGACGCCATAGCGCGCAGCCCCTTGCTGCCAGGCGGCAATCACCTCTTCGCGCTGCGACAGCCCCAGATAATCGTTGCCCGAGAAGTTAAGGTAGCGGCGGTCGTCGAGCGCTATCCAGCGGCCATTCCCCCCGGCATTAGGACGGCGCTGCCTGAACGCATCAGCCTGCCGGCGTTCGTCGAGAGCGGTTTGAATACGCGCAGACCAGGTCATCGTCCGTCAGACCGCGGCGTTGTAAAACATATCGCTGTCGGCGTGCATCAGCTGCGAACTCAACGCCTGCTGCTGCTCTTGGTCGCCCATTTCGGTGGCAAAGTTCTGTGGGTTAAGCCCCAGTTTGCCGAATAGAATCAGATCTTTGTCTTCCGCAGGGTTCGGCGTGGTCAGCAGTTTACAGCCGTAGAAAATCGAGTTGGCACCGGCCATGAAGCACATTGCCTGCGTCTGCTCGCTCATCTGCTCACGCCCCGCCGAAAGACGCACGTAGGAGCGCGGCATCATGATGCGTGCTACGGCGATAGTGCGAATAAAATCAAAAGGATCGACGTCGTCGTTGTCGGCCAGCGGCGTGCCTTTGACCTTGACCAGCATGTTGATTGGCACGCTTTCCGGTGGGACCGGAAGGTTCGCCAACTGCATCAGCAGGCCGGCGCGGTCCTTGACCGTCTCTCCCAACCCAACGATGCCGCCCGAGCAGACTTTGATGCCCGCACCGCGCACCTCCTCGAGCGTATCCAAACGCTCCTGGTAGCTGCGAGTGGTGATGATACTGCCGTAGAACTCTGGTGAGGTGTCGAGGTTATGGTTATAAAAATCCAGCCCCGCCGAGGCCAGACGCTGCGCCTGGGTGGTATTCAGCGTACCCAGCGTCATGCAGGTCTCCATGCCTAGCTCCTTCACGCCCTGCACCATCTGCTCAAGATAGGGCATATCGCGATCGTGAGGATTCTTCCAGGCGGCGCCCATGCAAAAACGCGTCGAACCCGCCGCTTTGGCCTGCCGCGCAGACTCCAGCACCTGCTCGACCTGCATCAAACGTTCGGATTCAAGCCCGGTCTTGTAGCGCGAACTCTGCGGACAATATTTGCAGTCTTCCGGGCAGGCTCCGGTCTTAATCGACAGCAGTGTACTGACCTGAACCTGACGTGGGTCAAAGTGCTGGCGGTGGATCTGCTGCGCTTCAAACATCAGTTCCAGAAAAGGTTTTTCGAATAAGGCTTGAGTTTGCTCATAGTTCCAACGAGTGCGGGCTGTCATAAGACATCTCCAAAAGTAATGATATACCGTAAACCATTTTTGATTTATTTTAGTTTACGGTAAACGTAATATTTTATTTTTGGTTTACGACTTAAGTACACCCCCGACGACAGGAACTCTTCATGACACCGGCCGACCTCGAATTTGATCAACGCCATATCTGGCATCCGTACACCTCCATGACCCGCCCGCTGCCGACCTATCCGGTCGAGTCCGCCGAGGGGGTGATGCTGCATCTGGCAGACGGGCGACAGTTGGTTGACGGCATGTCATCGTGGTGGGCGGCCATTCACGGCTACAACCATCCGCGACTCAACAAGGCGGCGATTGAACAGATTGGCAAGATGTCGCACGTGATGTTTGGCGGCATTACCCATCCGTCGGCTATCGCGCTGGCAAAGCAGCTGGTCGACATGACGCCCGAGGCGTTGGAGTGCGTATTTTTAGCGGACTCTGGGTCGGTGGCGGTCGAGGTCGCGTTAAAGATGGCGATGCAATACTGGCAGGCGCGCGGCGAAAAACGCCAGAAGATACTGACCCTGCGCCACGGTTATCATGGCGATACGTTTGGCGCGATGGCGGTGTGTGACCCGCAAAATTCGATGCACAGCCTGTATCAGGGTTATCTGCCCGAACATCTGTTTGCTCCCGCGCCGCAGAGCCGCTTTGAGGGAGAGTGGGATCCGCAGGAGATAGCGCCGTTCGCTGCCCTGCTGGCGGAACATCGTCGCGAAATTGCCGCGGTTATCCTCGAGCCGGTGGTTCAGGGCGCGGGCGGCATGCGCATCTATCATCCGCAATACCTGCATCAGGTGCGCGCACTGTGCGACGAGTTTGGCGTACTGCTGATTGCCGACGAGATTGCCACCGGTTTTGGCCGTACCGGCAAGCTGTTTGCCTGTGAACATGCCGGGATCGCGCCGGATATTTTATGCCTCGGCAAAGCGCTGACCGGCGGCTACATGACGCTGTCGGCCACGCTGACGACACGTGAAGTGGCCAACATCATCAGCAACGGTGAGGCGGGATGCTTTATGCACGGCCCGACGTTTATGGGCAATCCGCTGGCCTGCGCCGTCGCCAGCGCGAGTCTGTCGCTGCTCGCCGAAAACCGCTGGCCGCAGCAGGTGGCGGCCATTGAAGCACAGCTGAAGCACGAACTTACGCCACTTGGGGCGCATCCGGCAGTGGCCGACGTGCGCGTGCTGGGCGCAATTGGCGTGGTTGAGATGCGTCAACCGGTCGATATGGCGCGGCTGCAACAGCATTTTGTCGCCGAAGGGGTATGGATTCGCCCGTTCGGCAAACTGATTTACCTGATGCCGCCTTACGTCATCGACAGAGAACAGCTCAGCCGACTGACTCAGGCTATCGCCCGCGCGCTGACGACGCTTTATTGATTAAGCGCCTGTCCTTACCAACTGGCGCGATGCTGCCAGCAGTGCATCGAGTCTGGCCCGGCTGTGCTGCGCTTCCTGATTGAGAAAATCGATGGCAACGCGCAGCGCCGGGCTCGGATTGTCGGGATAAAGCAGCTGATAGGTCGCCCCGCTCGCCACGCACAGGGTAAAGGGGGCTATCACCCGCTGCGCCTGCAGATCGTCTTCGATCAGCGTTAAATCGCCGATGGCCACGCCATAGCCCTGCAATGCCGAGTTGATGGCCAAGTCTAGCGTATCGAAATGCTGCGATTTACTCGACGGCAGCGTCTGCGCACCGGCCGTTTTTAGCCACAGCAGCCAGTCGCGGCGATCGCGGGTCGGATGTAAAAGCGTTTGATCCGCGAGATCCGTGACTCGCGCCTCTTTCTGCCTGACTGGCAACAGGCTCGGCACGCAAACCGGCGTCAGCACCTCGTCAAACAGGTGCATCGCATGCAGCGAACTCTCCACCGGCCGCCCAAACACCACCGCGGCATCAAAATGTTCACGGCTAAAATCCACCCCGTGTGCCACCGAAGCGGTCAGTTCAATTTGCATGTCCGGCCTGTCGTTTTGCAGCTTGATAACACGCGGCAGCAGCCAGCGCATCGAACAGGTCGGGCACTTGATGCGCAGCGTATCGGGATGGCTCGCCACCCGCTGTAGCGCCTCTCCCATCTGCGTCATTGCCAGCCGGATGGGGGGCAGCAACTGTGCACCGCGCGGTGTCAGGGTCAAGCCTCTGGCCTGACGTACAAACAACGGATATCCCAGATGCGACTCCAGGCCGGTAATCTGACGGCTCACCGCGCCCTGGGTAATGTGCAGGAGCTCGGCGGCGCGCGTGAGATTCAGGGTTTGCGCGACGACGACAAAGGTTTTCAGCAAATTTAGCGGAGGGAGATTCGGCACTAAAGAGGATGAAGACGCGGGCATAAAATCAAGGGGTGAACTCATCGTGATACGGCTCCAGCTATGACCTCAGATCATGGCAAGTATGACAAACTTTCCATTGTCGGCCCAGCGAAACTGTTGCTTAATCGAGTCATACTTATACGCCCTTTCGCCCCGCCTCACAGGAGTTTGCATGAAAAGCGCCATGTCCCCGCAGTCGAAATTACCTGACGTCGGCACCACTATTTTCACCGTGATTGGCCAGTTAAGTGCAGAGCATAACGCCCTGAACCTGTCTCAGGGTGCGCCCAATTTTTCTTGCCAGCCTTCGCTGATAGACGCCGTCGCGAAATCGATGCGCGCAGGCCAGAACCAATATGCGCCAATGAGCGGTGTGGCAGCTTTGCGCCGTGCGCTCTCGGCCAAGGTAGAAGCGCTGTACGGCTGTCATTACGACGCCGACAGTGAAGTCACCGTAATTGCCAGCGCCAGTGAAGGTATTTATTCGGCCATTAGCGCACTGGTGCATCCAGGCGATGAGGTCATCTATTTTGAACCGGCTTTCGACAGCTACTCGCCGATCGTCCGTTTACAGGGCGCGAAACCGGTACCTGTCCGCCTGTCGATGGACGATTTCAGCATCGACTGGGACGAGGTCGCGAGTGTTATCAACAGCCGCACGCGGATGATCATCATCAATAGCCCGCACAATCCGACCGGCGCGATTTTCACCCAGCATGACATTGACCGCCTGACTGCGCTGACCCGCAACACCGATATCGTCATCCTCTCTGATGAGGTTTATGAACACGTGGTCTTTGACGGCGAACGTCACGAGAGCATGGCGCGTCACCCTGAGCTCGCCGAGCGCAGCGTTATCGTATCGTCGTTCGGTAAAACCTATCACGTCACCGGCTGGCGCGTGGGGTACACACTGGCACCGGAAGCGCTGATGGACGAAATCCGTAAGGTGCACCAGTTTATGGTCTTCACCGCCGATACGCCGATGCAATACGCCTTCGCCGAAGCGCTGGCCGACCCGCAAAGTTATTTGGGTCTGGCTGATTTTTATCAGCAAAAACGTGATTTACTGGTCAAAGCGATGCACGGCTCGCGCTTTGAACTGCTTCCAACGCGCGGTAGCTTCTTTATGCTCGCCCGATTCAACCACTTCAGCCCGCTTAGCGATGATGAGTTCGTGCTGAAATTGATTCGCGATCATCAGGTTTCGAGCATTCCACTGTCGGCATTTTACAGTGACAATAAGCCTACAGGGTTGATTCGACTCAGCTTTGCGAAAGATGATGAAACACTTTATGAAGGCGCGCGCCGTCTTTCTGGCGTTTGAAATACCTATCCTGGAGCCATAAAAATGCATAAATTGAAAAGTTTGCTGCTGTTGAGTTGTGCCCTAGCGTCGTTTTCAACGATGGCGGCAAACGACACCATCAAGTTTGGTCTTGAGGCGCAATATCCGCCGTTCGAGTCCAAATCCCCCAGCGGTGAACTGCAAGGCTTTGATATCGACCTGGGCAAAGCGGTCTGTGCCGCAGCCAACGCCAAGTGCGAATGGAGCGAAACCTCTTTCGACGGGCTTATCCCAGCGCTCAAAGCGCGCAAGTTCGATGCCATCAACTCTGCGATGAACGCCACCGATAAACGCCGTGAGGCGATTGATTTCTCAGACGTTATCTACCGTATTCCTACCAAGCTTATCGCTAAAACCGGTTCAGGCCTGTTGCCGGACGCTGCCTCGCTGAAAGGCAAGCACATTGGCGTGCTGCAAGGCTCGATTCAGGAAACCTACGCCCAGGCACATTGGGCGCCCAAAGGGGTAGACGTGGTGTCGTATCAGGATCAGAATCAGGTTTACCTTGATCTGACTTCCGGCCGCCTCGACGGGACATTGGTCATGGCCGCCGCGGGTCAGTCAGGCTTCCTTGACCGTCCGGACGGCAAAGGCTTTGGCTTCGTTGGCGACAGCGTAGACGACGACAAAATCCTCGGCAGCGGCATCGCTTTTGGCCTGCGCAAAGGCGACACCGCCAATAAAGAGCGTCTCGACAAGGCGATTGCCAAAATCAAACAGGACGGCACCGTTAAACAGCTCGCCAAAAAATACTTTGGCGATATCGACGTAACGCCAAAATAATTCTGCCTGCATTTTTTTCCCGCCGCCTGTTCCCCGGCGGCGGGAGATATCTCCTTGCCAACAAAGCTTTTATTATTATCTATTAACAAAACAAGTCCTCTGATTTCTGTACCTTAACGCTTCCCCCCTGTTACTGTTCCCTTACGATACCGCCTGGCGTCCTATACTTGTTCCCGGTGGAAGTCTTTTTAAATCTTAAGGAGTCAGCATGTCACAGAATTCAACCGTTAATCGCCGCTTCGTTTTAGCCTCACGTCCGAAAGGAGCGCCGGTGGCGGAAAACTTCCGTCTGGAAGAAACCGACCTGCCAAAACCTGCCGATGGCCAGCTGCTGCTGCGCACTGTTTATCTGTCGCTTGACCCGTACATGCGCGGACGCATGAGCGATGCCCCCTCTTATGCTCCGCCGGTTGCCCTCGGTGACGTGATGGTTGGAGGTGCGGTTTCACGCGTCGTCGAGTCAAAAGATGCCCATTTCAAACCGGGTGACTGGGTGGTCGCAGGGAGCGGCTGGCAGGACTACGCCGTCGTTGATGCCAAACTGGCCAGAAAGCTCGAAGGCGATGCGTTGAAACACCCTTCACTGGCGCTCGGCGTGCTCGGGATGCCGGGTTTCACGGCCTATATGGGTCTGCTGGATATCGGCGAGCCAAAGGCCGGTGAAACCGTCGTCGTGGCGGCCGCGACCGGCCCGGTAGGGTCATTGGTTGGGCAAATTGCTAAACTTAAAGGCTGTAAGGTCGTGGGCATCGCCGGCGGTGAAGAGAAATGCCGTTATGCGGTCGAGCATTTTGGTTTTGACGAATGTCTAGATCACCGTGCCGCCAACCTCGGTCAGCGCCTAAAAGAAGCCTGTCCGCGCGGCATCGACGTCTATTTTGAAAACGTGGGCGGGGCGGTGTTTGACGCGGTACTGCCGCTGCTCAACACCAAGGCGCGCGTCCCGCTGTGCGGCGTGGTGTCACAGTATAATGCTCAGGAACTGCCAAAGGGTGAGGACCGTCTGACGCTACTGACCACCGCAATCCTGAAGAAACGCCTGCGCATTCAGGGTTTCATTATTTTCGATGACTATGGCCACCGTTATCCAGAATTTGCCAAACAGATGAGTGAATGGTTCGCAGCGGACAAGATAAAGTTCCGTGAACACATCGTCCAGGGATTGGAAAATGCACCAGCCTCTTTAAACGACGTGCTGGAGGGTAAAAACTTCGGCAAGCTGGTGATACAGGTAGGTAAGGAAGCGGAATAATTTGATTGGGAATTATTCCCCGACATTATTGGAGATAAGTTTATGAAACTATTAATAGTCTTGACGTCTCACGATAAATTGGGTGATACCGGTAAGAAAACCGGATTCTGGCTTGAGGAGTTCACTTCTCCCTATTACGAGTTCCTGGACGCGGGCGCGGATATCGTGCTCGCGTCGCCGAAGGGCGGCCAGCCACCGCTTGACCCGAAAAGCGACGAGCCTGACGCCCAGACAGAAACCACCGAACGGTTCCGTCAGGATAAAGAGGCACAGAAACGGCTGGCGGAAACACGCAAGCTCAGCGAGATCAATGCCGACGATTTTGACGCCGTTTTCTATCCGGGAGGCCACGGACCGCTGTGGGATCTGGCGGAGGACGAGCATTCCATCAAGCTTATCGAGGCATTCTGGCGCGCCGACAAACCGGTCGCCGCCGTGTGCCACGCGCCGGGCGTTTTCCGACACGTTGAAATCGACGATATCCCGCTGGTCAAAGACAAGCACGTCACCGGCTTTAGCAACAGTGAAGAAGAGGCGGTGCAGTTGACCGAGGTCGTCCCCTTCCTGGTCGAAGACGATCTGAAGAAGAATGGCGGTGAATACAGCAAGGCCGCGGACTGGCGTCCTTATGTGATAGTCGACGGCAGGCTGATTACCGGACAAAATCCGGCGTCTTCCGCCGGCGTTGCTCAGGCATTGCTGAAAATGCTAGGCTCGGACTGAGAATTTATAACAACAAATGAGGGTGTTATGGCTTTTACAGTAAAAAGTACCGATCTTAAAGACGGCGACAAGATGCCGAACGGCCAGGTGTTCAACGGTATGGGCTATGAGGGCGACAACCTGTCTCCTCAGCTGAGCTGGGACAACCCTCCGGCTGGCACCAAAAGTTTCGCCATCACCTGCTATGATCCGGATGCACCAACCGGTTCCGGCTGGTGGCACTGGGGTGTGGCCAATCTGCCCGCGGATCTGCGCTCTCTGCCGACCGGTGCCGGTTCAGGCAAAGGGGGACTGCCGGCGGGTGCCGTGCAAACGCGCACCGACTTTGGCAAGGCGGGATACGGCGGCGCAGCACCGCCACAGGGCGAGCATCACCGTTACCAGTTCACCGTTTATGCGCTCGACGTTGACCAGCTTGACGTCAGCGAAGAGTCCAGCGGTGCCTATCTGGGCTTTAACCTGCACTTCCATACGCTGGCAAAAGCCTCTTTAACGGTGATTTTCAGCTAATTACTGCGCTTTTTGTATACACAATAAATATTTCTTAATGATAAAATCGGCTTTGTGATAAAAAGCCGCATGTTTTTATCCGAAATATTTGTAAGCTACGAAACCAGTACTTCAAAAAATCGGTATTTAATCCAGATTTTGAATTGATAAGTGGTCAGCCGAGCTGGCCGCTTTTTTTGTGCATCAAGGAGTCAGAGACTGTGAAAATTTCCACCCTGTCGCGTGCCAGCGCTGTTTTGTCTGCCACATTGGTTCTAGCGGCCTGTAGCCACAGCCAGGAAAACCTGTCCACACAGGTTGCACCGGGTACCGCGGCTCTGCCTGTTCTTAGCGCTGATGAAGCGGCCCACTTCACCGAGAAGTCCTACCTGGCCTTCGGTGGTCCTTCCGTTGAGGTTCAGCAGGACGGCTGGCATCCGTCTCTGGCGAAAACCGATAGCGTGAATACCCCTTACATCGTTGGCCCTAAAAAAGGCAACGATGGCGCAACTTACACCACCGTACAACAGGCGGTAGATGCCGCACTGGCGCAGCATAACCACGGCGAGCGCGTATTTATCAAGGTTCTGCCGGGCACCTACAGCGGCGCCGTTTATATCCCTGCCGGTTCCCCACCTGTCAGCCTGTTTGGTGCAGGCGAGAGCGCGGATCAGGTTGTGCTGCAGCTGGGTCTGGAAGCCAGCGTTGCTCCCGCAGATTACCGCAAGACCGTTAGCCCGAACGGTGAATTCCTGCCGGGCGACCGCGCATGGTACATGTTCAACCAATGTGGCAATCCGCAGAACGCCAGCATCGGCGTGAGCTGTTCCGCGACACTGTGGTCACAGGGTAATGGCCTCCAGCTGCAAAACCTGACCATCGCCAACAGCCTGCAGGACACCACCGACGCAGGCGAACACCCTGCCGTGGCGCTGCGCGTTGACGGTGACCAGACGCTGCTCGACAACGTGCACGTACTGGGCCGTGAAAACACCCTGCTGGTCAACACCAGCGACGTGAATAATCAGACCGTGAACAACCGCTATAGCCGCGTCTACGTGCTCAATAGCCTGATTGAAGGCGACGTGGACTATGTCACCGGCCAAGCTAATGCCGTGTTCGATCACGTTGAATTCCATACCCTTTCAAGCCGTGGCGTGAAGCAGGCCAGCATCTTTGCTCCGATAACCCCAGCCAACGTGCCTTACGGTTATTTGGTCATCGACAGTAACCTGACCGGCGACAAAGGCTTCAGCGGCCAGGGCGCGGCGCAGAAAGCGCTGCTCGGTCGCTCAGTTGACCTGGGCGTCGATAAAGGGGGCTACGCACCGGGCCAGACGCCAAACGGCCAGTTGGTCATCCGCGACAGCCAAATTGACGGCAGCTACAACCTGCAACAGCCTTGGGGCGATGCGGCCTACTCCGAGCGTCCGTTCAGCGGCAACGTTGCGCCTAATCGTGACCTTAACGACACCGGCTTCAACCGCCTGTGGCAGTACAATAATGTGTTCGCTGGCGCAAAATAACGCCTGACCCCGTCGATTGACGGACTGAAAATAAAAACGCCAGGCTGATTAAGCTCTGGCGTTTTTTTATGCGCTTTTCAGGCGGTAACGATTAGTGATGCAGCTCGATAATGGTGACCCACATCGCGCCTTTGCCCACCGGATAGGTGTTCAGTCGGCTCAGTTTGCCGGTAGCCTGGTCGATGCGCGCCACTTCAATCTCATCAGATTTCTGACCGGCGGTAATCACGAATTTACCGCTGTTATCGATATTGAAACCGCGTGGCTGGGTCTGGGTCGGATGATGTCCCACCAGCGAGATCTCGCTGCCGTCCTCAGAAACTTTCATGATAGCCAGCAGGCTTGAGGTGCGCTCGGAGGCGTACAGGTATTTACCGTCAGGAGTGATGTGAATGTCTGCGGTCCAGCGATCGCCCGTGAAATCGGCAGGAATGATATCCAGCGTCTGCACGGCATGGTACTCGCCGCGGGTTACGTCTTTCTGATACACGTCCACGGTGCCGTTCAGCTCATTGGCGGTGTAGGCAAAATGCTGGTTCGGGTGGAACGCCATATGACGCGGACCCGCGCCCGCTGCGGTGGTCAGTTGAACCGGGTTGTGCGGGGTCGCTTTACCGTCCAGCGCGAAATCATAGAGACGAATGTGGTCCTCTTTCAGCGCAGGGATCATCAGCAGCTGATTGGTCGGGCTAATATTGGCCGAGTGTGGAGCCTCAAGGTTTTCCAACACCTGCTGGTGGTCCAGCGCCACGCCGTCTTTACCGATCGGATGGATGCTGACGTTGTTGTAGCTGTAGGAGGCGCTAAAGACGAAACGTCCCTGCAAGTCGATGCCCAGATGGGTCGGGCTGCCAGGCAGCGGTGCCATGCCGGCCTGCTCCAGCTTGCCGTCGTGGCCGATATGATAGGTCAGAATTGCAAACTCAGGGCGAATGCCCACGTACAGATGGCGAGAATCCGGCGACGCCACCATCGGCTGCACCTGCCCTGGGACTTCAACCGTTTGCAGCAGCGACAGCTCTCCGTCGTCATGCAGGTTAAAGGCGTGGATCTGCTGGCTGTCCGGGCTGGCAACATAAACGACTTGTTTCATCATATCTCCTTATTAAAGCTGAAATAGGGTTCGTTATTGTAAGTGCGCTGTTCATCAGCATAGCCTATTACTGTGCCAAGGCATTAGCGCCGGATGCGAGGTTTTAACATTTAGATTTAAGGTGTAACATCAATAGCCTTAATTTTATCCACCGACAATCTGCTGGAACCGCTCATGACTTATCGCGTTATCGCGCTCGATCTCGACGGCACGCTGCTTGACCGTCAAAAACGTATTCTTCCTGAATCCCTCGCCGCGCTAGCCGATGCGCGGGCCGCTGGGGTTAAAGTGGTTATCGCGACCGGCCGTCATCACGTGGCTATCAAGTCGTTTCATCATGAGCTAGGACTCGATACCGCGGCCATCTGCTGTAACGGCACCTATCTGTATGATTTTAAGGATAAAAAGGTAATCAGTTCGGATCCACTGGATAAAGCTAAAGCCAAGAAAGTCGTCGACCTGCTCGAGTTTTATGGCATCCACGGCCTGCTGTATGTCGATGATGCCATGCTTTACCAGCAGCCTAACGGCCACGTCGAGCGCTCGATTGCCTGGGGCAAAACGCTGCCTGAGGGCCTCCGTCCAACCCTCATTCAGGTCAACAGCCTGCGCGACGCCGCCGACGAAGCGAACTCCCTGTGGAAATTCGCCACCTCGCACCACGACCTCGATGCGCTGCACGCCTTTGCGCAGCAGGCCGAGCAAGAGCTTGGGCTGGCCTGTGAATGGTCATGGCACGACCAGGTTGACGTCGCCAAGGGCGGCAACAGCAAAGGACGTCGTCTGCAGGAGTGGGTAGAGTCGCAGGGGATGAGCATGTCCGACGTTATCGCCTTCGGTGACAACTATAACGACCTGAGCATGTTGGAAAATGTCGGTTTAGGTGTAGCGATGGGCAATGCCGATGAGGCTATCAAAGCCCGCGCGGGCCTGGTTATTGCCGATAACGAACAACCCGGTATCGCCGAGGCGATTCGCAGCAAGGTGCTTTGAATAAACAAAGCCCGCGATATTGAGTGCGGGCTATTCACCGGTTGTCGTCCATAAAACGCTCGCATCAATCAGCGCCAAGTTTCATTTTAAAAACGGCTTGTTCACCCTCGACTCAGCGACACGCTTTTGATTTGTGCAAACACGCGTTGTCCAGGGTGGATGCCTAGTTCATCGCGCGCCCACGGGGTAATTTTAGCCCACAGTATGTGGCCGCCGACGGAAAGTTTGACGTCTATCGCCTGCGGGTTCTCCAGCAGCTCCTCGACCACGGCCGGCAATACGTTGCGAATGCTGCTGTTTCCGGGCGTGGGTTGCAGCACCAGCGAGACATCGGCGGCCTGCACTCGAATACGCATAGCCGTGCCTGACGGCACCTCAACGCGGTTGATCCACAGCTTCTCATCACCCAGCGCCAGCGCGGTCATGGCGTAATGCGGATGCGGCTCCAGCACCTTCACATTCAATACGCTGCTTTGCTCTTCGCGCCGTAGCCACGGACGCATCACGCTGCTGGACCACACCTCTTCGACGTCACCGAAGGCCAGCACCTTGCCCTGCTCGAGTATCAGGACTTTCTCGGCCAGACTCAGGATCTCGTCCAGACTGTGGGTAACATAGAGAATAGGAATGTTCACCTGCTGCGCCAGCCGCTCCAGATAGGGCATCAGTTCGCGCTTGCGCGGCAGGTCCAGCGCCGCTAAAGGTTCATCCATCAACAACAGCTCAGGACCGCTCAACAATGCGCGTCCGAGAGCCACCCGCTGCTTTTCACCGCCCGAGAGCGTCAAAGGATAGCGATCGAGCAGAGATTCGACGCCGAGCAGTTGAATGATACTCTCGAACTGCTCACGCATCGCGGGCACCATGCCGTACTGCAGATTGCCGCGCACCTTGTAGTGCGGAAACAGCCGTGCGTCCTGAAACACGTAGCCGATACGCCGTTTTTCGGGCGGAAGAAAAACGGCCTTTGACGAGGCATCTCCCCCCTTCGACAGCACGCGGTTATTCAAGGTGATTACGCCGCAGTCGGGACGGGTCAACCCCGCTATGGCATTAATTAATGAGGTTTTTCCGGCGCCGGAAAGGCCAAAGATAGCGGTAATGCCGCGCTCGGGCAGGTCAACCTTTACCTCGAGCGACAAGTCACCAAGCCGTTGGGCAAAATCCAATTTGAGCATCAGCCCCCCAGACGCTTACGGCTGTGCCGCGCAAGCAGGTCGGAAATCAGCAATGCCGCCAGCGACAACAGTATTGCCAGTACGCAGAGGCGCGCGGCCGCCCCCTCTGCACCCGGAGTTTGAATCAGGGTGTACATCGCCAACGGGATAGTGCGCGTTTCACCGGGGATATTGGACACAAAGGTGATGGTCGCGCCAAATTCACCCAGTGAACGAGCAAACGCCAGCACCACGCCGACGATAATTCCGGGCAGCGACAGCGGCAGTGTGAGGGTAAAAAACACCTTGAGCGGCGAGGCACCGAGCGTTCTTGCCGCCTGCTCGAGACGAGTATCAATCGCCTCGAGAGACTGACGAATCGCACGCACCATCAAGGGAAAGGCCATCACCGCCGAGGCAAGCACCGCCCCTTTCCAGCTAAAACTGACGCTGAAGCCAAACCAGTCATACAGCCACGCGCCTAGCCACCCTTTACGTCCCATCACCACCAGCAGCAAATAGCCGATGACCACCGGGGGTAACACCAACGGCAGATGGATTACGCTGTCGAGCAGTGATTTACCGGGGAAACGGCAGCGGACGAGGATCCAGGCCATCAGGATCCCCAGCGGCAGGCTCAGCACCACGGCAAGGCTGGACACCTTGATGCTTAGCATCACTGCCTGCCATTCATAGTCGCTTAGTATCATCCGCGCGGCGTAAATCCATACTGTTTGAATACCGCGCTGGCGGCAGGCGTTTTCAGGTAGTCATAGAAGGCGGTGAGCGCCGCACTCTCGTGGCCTTTTACCACCGCCATCGGATATTCGACCGGCTTGTGGCTGGACTCAGGGAACACGCCGACGACTTTTACCTTGCTGCTGGCGACGGCGTCAGAGCCGTAGACAATGCCCAAAGGGGCCTCCTGACGCTCCACCAGCGCCAACGCGCCGCGTACGTCACTGGCCGGAGCGAGTGTTGGTTCGACGGCGCTCCAGGCACCCAAGTTTTGCAACGCCTCTTTAGCGTAAATTCCCGCGGGCACGTGTGCAGGGTCACCGACGGCCAAACGACCGCCGTTGAGCAATGAAAGCCACGGCGTCTGCTTGTTGATATCAATTTTTTGCTGTTTACCGTCAGCGGCGGCGACCAACACCAGGTCGTTGCCGAGCAAGGTGTAGCGGGTGTTATTTACCATCAGCTGTTTGCCGATAGCGTAATCCATCCACTGCTGGTCAGCGGAAATAAACAGGTCAGCGGGAGCGCCCTGCTCTATCTGTTTGGCTAGCGTCGACGATGAGGCAAAGGAAGAAACAATCTGCACCTCCTTGCCCTGCTGATACTGCTCGGCAATTTTTTGCAGCGCGTTCGTTAGCGAAGCGGCAGCAAACACGGTGATTTTCTCCGCCGCCTGCGCCTGAGTGAATACACCGGCAACCAGCACGGCTGCCACCCAACCTTTACCCAGAGTAATACGCATCGAGTCTTTCCTTATTGTTTTATTGGATAACCGCTGTATAGGGTTCAATATAACGTGGAAATACGCAGTAACATAAATCTTCAGACCTAAATTGATGCAAAAAAAGCCCGGCGCGAAGGCCAGGCATTTTGATCAGTGAAAGTTAAGCGAGCTAAGGGGCTACGCTTTTGGTTCGCTGCGCGACTCTTTCGGATGACCAATTTTAGAAATAAGATTGAACAGCTCACCCATGCCGTAAATCAGCCCAAGTACGATGGCGATAAAAATAGGCACCATGATCGCCGCGAAAAGCAAACTTTCAAGTAATTCCAACATGCTGGCCTCTCCCTGCTGTTTATCACGCCGTAAGGCGAATGCAAAAAACTGTTACTAATCTTAACAGTGAAATGGGGTAATTACTTTAGCTTTTCACCGCCCCCTTTTCGAATCCTGCTCTTAACACAGTTTGAGAAATCACTTCGATGGGCGACAATAGCGTCTATTGTCAGGTCATGCCTCGTACCATGACTTTTGCTCACGCCAAGGTTGGACTCCTATTTATGCAAGCTGAAATCCTGTTAACCCTGAAACTGCAACAGCGCATTTTTGCCGATCCGCGTCGTATCGAATTATTGAAGCAGGTTAAGGTGACCGGCTCGATAAGTCAGGGCGCCAAACTGGCCGGGGTCAGCTACAAAAGTGCCTGGGATGCGATTAATGAGATGAATCAGCTGGCGGATGAGACGCTGGTTGAACGCAATACTGGCGGCAAAGGCGGCGGCGGCGCGCAGTTGACCCGCTACGGCGAGAGGTTGATTCAGCTCTATGACCTGCTGGCACAAATCCAGCAAAAGGCTTTTGACGTGCTTAAAGATGATGGCCTGCCGCTCGACAGTTTGCTGGCGGCCATCTCGCGTTTCTCACTGCAAACCAGCGCACGCAACCAACTTTTTGGCACCGTTATCGAACGCGATAACGAAGAGGTTCAGCAGCATATCAACGTATTGCTTGCCGATGGAAAGACGCGGATTCGTGCCGCCCTCACCCAGCAAAGCGCCGATCGCCTGAGCCTGGTGCCGGGCAAAGAGATCCTCGCGTTAATCAAGGCACCCTGGATAACGCTGAGCTATCAGTCGACGAATACCGATAACGCACTTGCCGGGAAAGTACAGAGTATTCAACAAGGTCATGACAACAGCGAGGTTTTGATTGCGTTACAGGCCGGTGAGATTTTATGCGCCACCGTAGCCAGTGCACAGATTGCCGAACTGAAGCTCAAAGAAGGTGCCGAGGTGTTTGCGCAGTTCGACGCGGACAAGGTCATCGTCGCCACACTTTGCTAATAATTTATAATATTCAGGATCTTGCATTTTCAGCGCTGACAGTTTGCAGAATTGTCAATTGACTTGGGCCGGTGATGCGCTTATCCCTGAAATTCTTAAAGGTCTCTTTAGATAAGAATTTCCGGGCAGGTCACCACGCGCCGCCCCAAGTGATAAGCAGGCAGGAGCAAGATGTCATCATTAAATATTTCACAGGCCATTTTCCGTCTTGGCGATAAGCGCACTCTGGCACTTTCCGAGTTGACGCTGCGCCAGGGGGAGTCCTGGGCGTTTGTTGGCTCCAACGGCAGCGGAAAGTCTGCGCTGGCGCGAGCAATTGCCGGTGATTTAGTGCTGCTGGAAGGCACACGCCATAGCGAGTTTTCTAACGGGGTTCGCCTGTCGTTCGAACAGCTGCAAAAACTGGTTGCCGACGAGTGGCAGCGCAACAATACGGATATGCTCAGCGCCGACGAAGACGATACCGGTCGTACCACCGCTGAAATCATTCAGGAGCAGGTGCATGATGCGGCGCGCTGCGAGGCTTTGGCTACGCAATTCGGTATCGCTCATCTGCTGACGCGACGCTTCAAATATCTCTCAACCGGCGAAACCCGCAAGACGCTGCTTTGTCAGGTGCTAATGCAACAGCCGGACCTGCTGGTGTTAGATGAACCTTTCGACGGGCTGGACGTGAAAGCGCGTGAACAGCTGGCGGACACCTTGGCCGAGTTGGCGGGCAAGGGTCAGACGATGGTGCTGGTATTAAACCGTTTCGACGATATTCCTGCCTTTGTTCAGCACGTTGGCGTACTGGCTGACTGCACACTGGCCTCGGTTGGCCCCCGCGAGCAGGTGCTTTCTGACGCCCTGGTCGCACAGCTGGCACACAGCGAAACGCTGAGCGGCCTTCAGCTTCCCGAAAGTGAAGATCCGACGCAAAACGTCTCGCCTCCACGCGACCAGCCGCTGATTGTGCTGCGCAACGGCGTGGTGCAATACAATGATAAGCCTATTTTGCACGGTCTGACGTGGCAGGTTGACCCCGGCCAGCACTGGCAGATTGTCGGGCAAAACGGCGCAGGCAAATCGACGTTGTTGAGTCTGATAACCGGCGATCACGCGCAGGGCTACAGCAACGATTTAACGCTGTTTGGCCGCCGTCGCGGCAGCGGCGAGACCATCTGGGACATCAAGCGGCACATCGGTTACGTCAGCAGCAGCCTGCATCTCGACTACCGCGTAAGCTCGAACGTGCGCAACGTTATTTTGTCGGGATTCTTTGATTCAATTGGTATTTATCAGGCAGTGTCGGACAGACAGCAGCAGTTGACGACGCAATGGCTTGAACTGCTCGGCCTCGGCGGACGCACGGCTGACACGCCGTTCCACAGCTTGTCCTGGGGCCAACAGCGTTTGGCGCTGATCGCTCGTGCGCTGGTGAAGCATCCTGCGCTGCTGATTCTCGACGAGCCTTTACAGGGTCTCGACCCCATCAACCGCCAGCTGGTGCGTCGCTTCATCGACGTCCTGATCGGTGAAGGGAAAACTCAGCTGCTGTTCGTCTCGCACCACGCCGAGGACGCCCCGCAGTGCATCACTCACCGACTGAGTTTTGTGCCTGAGGGAGAGATTTATGGCTATCAGATTGACACACTGCCGGCGGCACGCTCGGTATAACTGAAACTCTCTATTCTCGTCGATGGGCGGCCGCCCATCGACCTTGCTTTAGCAGCCCAGACGCAACCTAAAGCTTCCTTAACTCCTCTTAATCTTTTTCCTAAAATTAACCTTGCATGACAATATCCATTTAAAAAAACTTGATGTAACCGATTACACTTCAGGTATTATAAGGATTGTGTTGGCAAAAATACGCCGCTTTACCCCGTTGGTGCGAGGTTTACGGGGGTGATAAACTAAGGGGTGTAAGCGATTTCATTTTATAAGATGGATCACCTTTTTACGCGCCACAGCATGATATTGTTGTCAACATCAATACCTTCAAGGAGTCGATATGTACGTTCTAGTTACCGGTGGTAGCGGTTACATTGGTAGTCACACTTGCGTTCAATTAATCAAAGCGGGCTATGAGCCAATCATTCTGGACAATCTTTGCAACAGCAAAGCCAGCGTTTTGGAACGCATTACTACTCTGACAGGTAAAACCCCTATCCTCTATCAGGGCGACATCCGCGATCGCGCCCTGCTGGACAAAATCTTCAAAGAACACCCAATCCATTCGGTCATTCACTTCGCTGGCCTGAAGGCCGTTGGCGAGTCGGTGAACAAGCCGATGGAATACTACGATAACAACGTTTACGGCTCGCTGGTGCTGGTTGAAGCGATGCGCGCCGCTGGCGTCACCAACCTTATCTTCAGCTCCTCCGCCACCGTGTATGGCGATCAGCCTAAGACCCCTTACGTTGAAGATTTCCCAACCGGAACACCGTCGAGCCCTTACGGGCGCAGCAAACTGATGGTTGAGCAGGTTCTGCAGGACCTTCAGCGCGCGGAGCCAAACTGGAGCATCTCGTTACTGCGCTACTTCAACCCGGTCGGCGCGCACCCGTCTGGCCTAATGGGCGAAGACCCGCAGGGCATTCCAAACAACCTGATGCCGTTTATCGCGCAGGTTGCCGTAGGCCGTCGCGACTCGCTGTCAGTGTTCGGTAACGACTACGACACGCCAGACGGTACCTGTCTGCGTGACTACATTCACGTGGTTGACCTGGCCGACGGCCACCTCGCCGCGATGAAAACGCTGCATAACAAGCCAGGCGTCCATATCTATAACCTCGGCGCTGGCGTCGGCAAGAGCGTGCTGGAAGTGATCAACGCCTTCAGCGATGCCTGCGGCAAGCCGGTTAACTATCACTTTGCACCACGCCGCGCTGGCGATCTGCCTGCTTACTGGGCCGAGCCGAGCAAAGCTGCCAAAGAACTGAATTGGCGCGTCAGCCGTACTCTGGAAGATATGGCTGCTGATACCTGGCTGTGGCAATCAAACAACCCACAGGGCTATCCAGACTAAGGAAATGTAATGTCCAGTTTTGACCCAAAAGAGCATCCGCACCGCCGCTATAATCCGCTGAGCGATCAGTGGATTTTGGTGAGTCCGCATCGGGCCAAGCGCCCATGGCAAGGTCAGCAGGAGACGCCGTCGCAGGAAACGCTGCCGGCACACGATCCTGACTGCTTCCTGTGCCCGGGCAATACCCGCGTGACCGGTGACGTGAATCCTGACTACCAAGGCACGCACGTTTTCACTAACGATTTTGCGGCGTTGATGCCGGATACGCCTTTCGCACCAGAAAGTGACGATCCGCTGATGCGTTGTCAGAGCGCGCGCGGCACCAGTCGGGTTATCTGCTTCTCGCCAGACCACAGCAAAACGCTGCCTCAGCTGTCGCTCGAGGCGCTGGAGAAAGTGGTTACCACCTGGCAGGAACAGAGTGCTGATTTGGGCAAAACTTATCCCTGGGTTCAGGTATTTGAAAACAAGGGGGCGGCGATGGGATGTTCCAACCCGCACCCGCACGGTCAAATCTGGGCCAACAGCTTTTTGCCGAACGAAGCCGAGCGTGAAGACCACCTGCAGCGTCAGTATATGGCGCAGCACGGCTCTTCCATGCTGCTTGACTACGTACAGCGTGAGCTGGCCGACGGCAGCCGCACGGTAGTCGAAACCGAACACTGGCTGGCGGTTGTCCCTTATTGGGCCGCCTGGCCTTTCGAAACCCTGCTGCTGCCGAAGGCGAAAGTGCTGCGCCTTACCGAACTCGATGAGGCACAGCGTACCTGTCTGGCGCTGGCGCTCAAAAAGTTGACCAGCCGCTATGACAACCTGTTCCAGTGCTCTTTCCCGTACTCAATGGGCTGGCACGGCGCACCTTTCCGCGAAGGCAACGACGCGCACTGGCAGCTGCATGCACACTTTTATCCGCCGTTACTGCGCTCAGCGACGGTAAGAAAATTTATGGTTGGCTATGAAATGCTGGCCGAAACACAACGTGACCTGACCGCCGAGCAGGCCGCAGAGCGCCTACGGGCAGTGAGTGACGTTCATTATCGTGAGGCCGGAGTAAAATGATGGAATTGAAAAACAAGACCTTGAAGATTTTTGAAGAAACATTTGGCTATCCGGCAACTATCACCATTAAAGCTCCGGGCCGTGTGAACCTGATTGGCGAACACACCGACTATAACGACGGTTTCGTTTTACCCTGCGCTATCGATTACGAAACCGTGATCGCCTGCGGCCAACGCAATGACCGCATCATCCGCGTGATTGCCGCCGATTACGACAACCAGCAGGACGAATTCTCGCTCGACGAAGCGATTGTCAGCACCGACGCGCTGCCTTGGGCCAACTACGTTCGCGGCGTGGTGAAACACCTGCTGCTGCGCAACAGCGACTTCTCTGGCGCGGATATGGTGATTAGCGGCAATGTGCCTCAGGGTGCAGGCCTCAGCTCTTCAGCCTCGCTAGAAGTGGCCGTCGGCCAGGCGCTAAAAAGCCTGTATGACCTGCCCGTCGACGGCGTGCAGTTAGCGCTCAACGGTCAGGAAGCGGAAAACCAGTTCGTGGGCTGCAACTGCGGCATCATGGACCAGCTGATTTCCGCACTGGGCAAGGAAGATCACGCCCTGCTGATCGACTGCCGTTCGCTGGAAACCAAAGCCGTTTCGATGCCGAAAGACGCGTCCGTAGTGATTATTAACTCTAACGTTAAACGCGGTCTGGTCGACAGCGAATACAACACGCGTCGCAAACAGTGTGAGGAAGCTGCGCGCTTCTTCGGCGTGAAGGCGCTGCGTGATGTCAACCTCGCAGAGTTCGCCGAAAAGGAACAAGGTCTGGATCCGATGACCGCTCGCCGTGCGCGCCACGTCATTACTGAAAACGACCGTACCGAGGCCGCGGCTATCGCGTTGAGCCACGGCGACCTGAAAAAAATGGGCCTGCTGATGGCCGAGTCTCATGCCTCAATGCGCGACGATTTCGAAATTACCGTTCCGCCTATCGACACGCTGGTCGAGATTGTTAAATCGGTGATCGGCGATCGTGGCGGCGTGCGTATGACCGGCGGCGGTTTCGGCGGCTGCATCGTCGCCCTGATACCAAGCGATCTGGTCGAAAAGGTGCGTAAAACCGTGGAACACGAATATCACGCCAAAACCGGGATTAAAGAGACGTTCTACGTCTGCCATGCCTCGGAAGGAGCCAGCGTATGTTAACGCCAGTCAGCACCCAGCGAGCCCCAGACGGCTCGCCTTTTCAGTTGGTTACGCTTAAAAACCCTGCGGGGACAACGGCTACCTTTATGGATTGGGGTGCGAGCTGGTTGTCTTTCGTCCTGCCTTTGGCGGATGGCGAACGCCGCGAGCTGCTGCTGGGCTGCCAAAGCCCGGAAGAGTATGTCAACCAGAGCGCCTATCTGGGCGCAACGGTCGGCCGTTATGCCAACCGTATCGCGCGTTCGCAATTCCAAATTGACTGTAAACCCCATCTGCTGGTCGCCAATCAGGGCGTCCACCAGCTGCACGGTGGACCGGAAGGGTTCAACGCTCGTCGTTGGAAAATCCTTAACTACACTGAGCAGAAAGTCAGTTTCCAGCTGGTGTCGCCGGACGGCGATCAGGGGTATCCGGGGGAATTGACGGCGGAGGTCCACTACGTGCTGACCGACGATAACCGTCTTGAAATCAGCTATAAGGCACAGGTTGATAAGCTGTGTCCGGTCAATCTGACCAATCACGCCTATTTCAATCTCGACGGCGAGGGGCATGACGTCCGCAAACACAGACTTCAGCTGTTTGCCGAACGTTTCCTGCCTATCGACAGCGACGGTATTCCCTGTGCAGATCTCACCTCGGTGCAGCAGACCGGCATGGATTTCCGCACGCCGAAAACGCTCGCGCAGGACTTCCTCAAGGATCGCGACCAGCAGCGCGTTAAGGGCTATGACCACGCGTACCTACTGTATGCCACCTGTAATGCGAGCGACAATCCGGCGGCTAATCTGTGGTCTTCCGATGACAAGGTCAAGATGACGGTCTTTACTTCGGCCCCAGCCCTGCAGCTCTACACCGGTAACTTCCTCAACGGTACGCCAAACCGCACGGGTGGGCAGTACGCCAACTACAGCGGCGTGGCGCTCGAGAGCGAGTTCCTGCCGGACAGTCCCAATCACTCGACCTGGCCGCAGCCAAGTTGCTGGATAAAACCGGGTCAGACCTACCGCTCGGCCACGGTTTACCAGTTCTTTGCACTTTAACTCTAACGCTGCTGCATAAAAAAGGGCCATCGGCATAATGCGGATGGCCCTTTTACATTGCGGACTTCGAAATTAAAAATAAGCCGGGGATTATCCCGGCTTTTACTATTACCCTAACCTATTCAGACCCTTAGAAGTCAACGTTGACCCCCAGTTGGAAGGTTCTGCCCGGCATCGTTGCCAGGGCGAGATCGGCCTTATCCTGAGCCGTTGAGGTCTCAGTGTCACGCGTGCTCAGGTAGTCCCAGTACTTTCTGTCGGTCACGTTATAGATACCGCCGCTGAGTTTGACGTTTTTTGCCACCTGATAGTAACCGGTCAGGTCAACGATACCGTAGCCGGGAATACGCGCGTATTCCGTGGAGGAATCGGTGATAGCGGTGCCTGCATTGGTGTAGGTTTCGCGGTTAGTTGCGGTCGCCTGCTTGCCTTTGTTGAAGGTCGCTGTCACGGCTACCCCGTAAAGCTTCGACGGATCGTCCCACGCCACACCGGTCACGAGTTTCATTGGCGCCACGCTGTCGAGGTCGACGTACTTATCGCCTTCATAGCTGGATTTGGACGCGCCCTTGGCATAGCCGAACGACAGGCGCGCACTCAGGCCATTGACCTGCTCATACCAGGTACCGAAGTTAAATCGTGCAGTCAAAGAGCTGCCGTAAATGTAAGCTTTGTCGCGGTTTTCAGCTTCATAGGCAATATAGATATTGCCTGGAATATTGGTGAAGACCGATGGGCTTCCCGAACGGGTGTAGCGCGTGTAAGCAATGAAGTTTTTGTACTGGCTGTAGAACGCATTCAGGTTAAAGGTTATCCCTGGTGTCGCTTCGCCTTTGATGCCCCATTCGTAGTTGTTGCTGGTTTCGGTCTTGAGATCCGAATTACCGATCAACGCATACTGCGAGCTACCGGCATAGCTTGAGCTCAGGTTCCATGAGCCGTAAAGCTGGCTGGCGTCCGGGAACTGCGCGCCGCGTTTGTATTGCAGATAGGTCTGCACTTTCGGCGTGATGTCATAGATAAAGGCCAGAGACGGCAGCAGTTGGGTATCGCTGGTGGTGCCGTACAGCGTCGAAAGTTCTGATTCGGACAGCGAGCCGTTGGCCAGCGTGCCCAGATCTTTCGGCTCGGTCTTCTGATACGCCAGGCGCAGGCCCGGCACCACCGAGAAGTTATGCCCGTCGAGGTCCCACGTCATGGTGTCTTGCGCAAAGGCACCGAAGACATAAGTACGGCTATTGGCCTGCGGTGGCATGGTGTAGCTGTAGGTCGACTGCACCGGTGACTGGCTAAACGGGCGATCGCTCTCGCTGATGTTGCCGTTCAGACCCCAGCTGAATTCGTGGATGCCCCACGACTTGGCCATTTTGCTATCCAGGCCGAAAGTATGGGTGTTCAGGTCAGAGAAGGTGCGCACCAGACTGGTACCGGTGGTGGTATTCGGGCCGTAGGTGTTGTCGTGCGCCTGCGTTTTCTGGAAGAACAGTTTAGTGTCGATGGTATCCACCAGCTGCGAATACGGCGTCCAGTGGTCAAGCACGCTCGCCGTGATACGCCGCGTCTGGCTAGTCTGGTAGTTGGTGCCGTTGGTTGCAGAACCTGCGCTATTCCAGGAATCGAAATGGGTGTGGTTAGTCTTGTCGTAAAGATCGACGGTGCCTGTCAGGGTATGAGTGTCGGTCGCCGCCCAGGTTCCCGAGGCCATGATGGCATCGGAGTGCCAGTTCGCCGGATAAGCGTCACGAGTGCCGCTGTTGTTGCGGGTCTCTTGACCATCACGACGGCTAATCACCACTACGCCGCTTAAATCACGATCGCCACCCGCCACCGTGATGCCGTTGTGCCAGCTGTGGTTCGAGGAGTCATAGTCGCTCTGATAGCCGAAATAAGTGTGTTTGTTTTCGCTCAGATAGTCATCGGCCGTTTTCGGCTTGAATGACACCGCCCCGCCGATAGCGGTATTGGCATAGGAGACGTTGGTCGCTCCGGACTGGATATCCACTGCGCCATAGAGGTAAGGGTCGATGTAGTCACGGCCCATGCCGAAGGTTCCCTGCCCGGCACGTCCGACGTAAGGTCGGCCCGTCGCGCTTGGCTGCGAGATACCGTCAACGTCAATAGCAACGCGATTCGACTCAAGGCCACGAACGTTATATCCGGTGTAGCCGCTGCGGTCGAACCCGCTTTTGCCCACCGAAGAACCGCCTGCTGAACCGGTCGCACTGACCAGCGGCTGATAGCGCATGAGGGTTCCGAAGTCGTTGCCGCCGTCTTTCTGCATATCTTTGGCGGTGATTTTAGTTTCGTCACCGGCTTTTCTCTCAACTTTAGGAGAAATAACCGTCATAACGTCCCCGGCATCGGCCGCGTTAGCCGTTGATTTTTTTACCACTGGTGTTGTCGTCGCCGTTTCTGCTGCAACGGCGTTCATGACTGAACTGGCGACCAGGCTTAACGAAAGCAAAGTCTTAAGGTGACGCGTTCCCTTGTGTGGAGACATAAAAAGGCCTTAGAGAATTTAAGATTATTATGTTGCTCAGCAATGAATTTCCAAAAAAAATGCACGGCAAGACCCTGTTATTAATCAGGATTTAAAATAGTCATAATTGATAATAGGAATGATAATAATTATCATATCTATTTATGTCAACATTCAACTTTCGGTAGGTTCCATGATTTAAGGTAATTTTTTCGTAAGTTTTCAGAAATTAGCGGGAATTGAGGTGTTACCGATCATGGCGGCTCGATCATTTAGCTAAAAATGTGATATCTATCCTCACGGGTTGGGGATTTATTCAGCCAAAAACACTTGTTACATCTACTCTTACAGAGTGTCCTGGTGAGCAGGACGTCTTAAAAGGAATGAGTTATGCGTTTACCAATTTTGTTGTCGCTGTTAGCAACGCTTTGTATTGGGGGTAATGCACTGGCCGCCGAGGCCATGAAGGCACCTTCTGCGGCACAGGCTGCACAACGTCAGAAAATGACCGACTGCAACCAGCAGGCAACCACGCAGAGTCTTAAGGGAGACGAGCGCAAGACTTTCATGAGCCAATGTCTGAAAGCAGAGGCTAAAACCAGTGATAAAGCGATGACTCCACAGCAAAACAAGATGAAGACTTGTAATGCAGATGCTGCGAAAAAAGAGCTCAAAGGTGATGCCCGTAAGACCTTTATGAGCACATGTTTGAAAAAAGCTGCGTAATCAGAAGTAAAGCAAACTCCCGTTAACGCACAGCCTCAAACTTGGGGCTGTGCGTTTCGTTTATTGATTGCCGACGCAGGGGGTCAGGCCATATAATGATCGCAGTTGTCATTGGAATTTCAGTAAATTGAGGAGTTTAGCTATGGCTGTAACCAAGCTGGTTCTTGTAAGACACGGCGAAAGTCAATGGAACCAAGAAAACCGTTTTACCGGTTGGCATGATGTTGATCTTTCGGATAAAGGTCGTACTGAAGCAAAACAGGCAGGACAACTGCTTAAAGATGAAGGCTTCCAGTTTGATTTCGCTTACACGTCTGTACTGAAACGTGCCATCCATACTCTGTGGAGCGTTTTGGATGAACTGGACCAGCCGTGGCTGCCGGTTGAAAAATCCTGGAAACTGAACGAACGTCACTACGGTGCGTTGCAGGGTCTCGACAAAGCAGAAACCGCGGCCAAATACGGCGATGAGCAAGTCAAACAATGGCGTCGCGGCTTCCGCGTAACTCCGCCAGAGCTGGACAAAAGCGACGAGCGTTTCCCAGGCCATGATCCGCGTTATGCAAAACTGCGTCCTGAAGAGCTGCCAACCACCGAGAGCCTGGCGCTGACCATTGAGCGCGTTATCCCTTACTGGACTGACGTTATCAAACCACGCCTCGAAAGCGGCGAGCGCGTTATTATTGCAGCGCACGGTAACTCACTGCGTGCTTTGGTGAAATACCTCGACGACCTCAGCGAAGAAGAAATTCTTGAGCTGAACATCCCTACCGGTGTGCCACTGGTGTATGAGTTTGACGAAAACTTCAAACCCATCAAACACTACTACCTGGGCAACGCTGAAGAAATCGCTGCAAAAGCTGCCGCGGTTGCTAATCAGGGTAAAGCCAAGTAATTCAGTCCGGTACTGAAACGAAAAAAGAACGCCTCGGCGTTCTTTTTTTATGGGTGGCATTTTTTATTGTTGGAAAAATCCCCACGCCACGCTGAATTTGCCGACCCCAAAGGTCGGCGAAATCAACTTAACCGCGACGCTTTTGCACCGCGCCAGCCAGGCTGCGCAGCAGGGTCTCGGTGTCTTCCCAACCGATACAGGCGTCGGTCACGCTCTGGCCGTAAACCAGTGGCTCCCCGGTGTCGAGACTCTGGCTCCCTTCGACAAGGTGACTTTCCACCATGACGCCCATGATAGCGTGTTCGCCGCTGGTAATCTGACCACAGACGTCTTCGCAGACTTCCATCTGCTTCTTGAACTGTTTGCTGCTGTTGGCGTGGCTGAAGTCAATCATGATCTGAGCAGGCAAACCGCCCTTCTTCAGGCCGTCTTTGACTTCTTTCACGTCAGCGGCGCTGTAGTTAGGCTTTTTGCCCCCGCGCAGAATGATGTGGCAGTCGCTGTTACCTGCGGTGTTCACGATAGCGGAGTGGCCGTATTTAGTTACGGACAGGAAGCAGTGTGGCGCGCCAGCGGCGTTGATGGCGTCGATAGCCACTTTAATGGTGCCGTCGGTACCGTTTTTAAAGCCGACCGGGCAAGACAGGCCAGAGGCCAGCTCGCGGTGAACCTGAGACTCGGTAGTGCGAGCACCGATAGCGCCCCAGCTCATTAAGTCAGCCAGGTACTGTGGCGTGATCATGTCCAGAAACTCGCCTGCCGCAGGTAAACCGGTGTCATTAATATCCAGCAACAATTTACGTGCGATGCGGAGACCGTCGTTAATCTGGAAACTGTTGTTCATTTGCGGATCGTTAATCAGGCCTTTCCAGCCTACGGTGGTGCGCGGTTTTTCGAAGTAAACACGCATCACGATTTCGAGGGAGTCGCGCAGCTCTTCACGCAGCGTCAGAAGACGTGCTGCATACTCTTTTGCCGCTTTGGGGTCATGAATGGAACAGGGACCAATTACCACCAACAGACGATCGTCATTACCCTTCAATATCTTATGGATAGCATTGCGCGCCTGGGAAACCGTTTTAGCGGCTTTATCAGTGGCGGGAAATTTTTCCAACAATGCCACCGGCGGTAAAAGTTCCTTAATTTCTTTAATGCGTAAATCGTCGTTTTGATAATTCATAACTGTTCCATTGGGTATTTCATAAAAGGTCGAAACTAATTTCCAAACGCGACCAATCTAGCGGCATTGCGCAGCGCTGTAAATCGACTTTCGGCCATTAATGGGCATTTATCTCATTGCTATGACCTGAACCTCAACTAAGCTTTTATATTGATAACCATTTGCAAAATTTAGATGATTTCTCAATACAAACCTGAAATGGAGGCTAGGACATGAAAAAGCTCGCGATAATTCTTCTTACAGCAGGTCTGGCTCTGGGCAGCGGTGCGACATTTGCAGCGGACGGGTCTAATGCTGGTGCTGGATCCAATAATGGTAACGCTAATCAGACAGGCGGACCGGGATCGATGCAAAAACTTGCGCCAAACGGCGTTGATAACAGCAAGATCAATACTTCTGATACCAATACTGCACAAAAACCAATGACGCATCACAAGAAAACGACCAAGATGCATAAAAAAACCAGCAAAAACAAAGACCATAAAATTACCATGTGTAAAGACGGTCGTTGTCCCGACCAAACGCCGGGGACAAAACAGTCCGCCGACACGGGTAAATAGTTTTGCCGGTTTGATTCGGACGGAGGGCTTAGGCTCTCCGTTTTTATTTGTGGTAAAAGATGACTTAAAATAGGAAGTTATTCAGACTAGTTTCAGTAAATAAAGCGCTGAACCACATTCGTGGTATATCAATATTAAAAACAGATAGGGAAAATTATGTCAGTACGGTCTCTTTTACCCGAGGACAGAAACAGCCGTCGTTTGCTGTTGGCATTTTTAGTTACCGTGGTCTTTATGGTGGCCGAAGTTATTGGCGGTATGATTTCCGGCTCGCTTGCTCTGCTGGCCGATGCCGGCCACATGCTGACCGACGCAGCCGCGCTGCTCATGGCGCTAACGGCGGTTCGCTTTGCCCGCCGCAAAGCCAATGCTCGTCACACCTTCGGTTATCTTCGCTTGACCACTATGGCAGCGTTCGTTAACGCCTCTGCGTTGCTGCTTATTGTCGTGCTCATCCTCTGGGAGGCCATCCGTCGTTTTATGACGCCGGAGCCGGTACTGGGCGGCACCATGCTGGCAATCGCCATTGCCGGGCTGTTCGCTAACCTGCTGGCCTTCTGGCTGCTGCATCAGGGTGAGGAAAAGGGGAATATCAACGTGCGTGCCGCGGCACTTCACGTAATGGGGGACTTGCTGGGATCTGTCGGTGCGGTAGGGGCAGCCCTAATTATCATGTACACCGGCTGGCCGCCTATCGACCCAATCCTGTCGGTACTGGTGTCCTGTCTGGTGCTGCGCAATGCCTGGGGGCTGCTGCGTGAGAGCTTTCACGAGCTGCTGGAAGGCACGCCGCAGGAGATTGATATCGATAAACTGCGCAAGGACCTTTCGCTAACTATTCCCGAGGTGCGCAACGTTCATCACGTCCACGTATGGCAGATTGGCGAACAGCGTCTGATGACTCTGCATACGCAGGTGATTCCACCGCATGACCACGATGCGCTGCTGGGCAGGATCCAGCACTACCTGTCAGAGAAATACAAAATTGTTCATGCGACGATTCAGATAGAGTATGGCGTCTGCGAAATGTATGACTGCACCTTAAACGATGCAGCGGCGATTTCAGCCGCGTCAGGACAGGGTCATCACCATCATCACGGTCATGACCACGGGCATCATCACTAAAGGGTTAGCGCGTTCAGGCGTTGCCCTGAACGCGCAGCTTGAGCTGGGCCGCAAAGTCCAGCATGCGGTTTAGCGGAATTAACGATTTAACTCGCAGCGCTTCCTCAACCTGTATCTCGTGCTGACTTCCCCCATGCTCCAACCCTTCTGCAATCGCCTTGAGGCCGTTCATCGCCATCCACGGACAATGTGCACAGGTACGACAGCTTGCCCCTTCACCGGCAGTCGGTGCGGCAAACAGCTCTTTGTCTGGACACGCCTGCTGCATCTTGTAGAAGATACCGCGATCGGTGGCGACGATAAGCTTACTGTTAGGCAGCGATTTGGCCGCCTGAATCAGCTGGCTGGTTGACCCGACGGCATCGGCCATGTCTACGATCGCCTGAGGGGACTCAGGATGCACCAGCACGGCCGCTTCAGGGTATAAAGCTTTCATGCGGGTCAGGGCCTGGGTTTTAAACTCGTCATGGACGATACAGGCCCCTTGCCAGCACAGGATATCTGCCCCGGTCTGTTTGCGAACGTAATTTCCGAGATGACGATCGGGAGCCCAGATGATTTTTTCGCCAAGACTATCAAGGTGTTCAATAAGTTCGACGGCAATACTGGAGGTGACCACCCAGTCGGCGCGTGCTTTCACTGCGGCAGAGGTGTTGGCATAAACGACGACCGTTCTGTCGGGATGGTTGTCGCAAAAGTCGGAGAACTCTTTTTCGGGGCAGCCGAGATCCAGTGAGCATTCGGCATGCAGTGTCGGCATCAGCACGGTTTTCTCGGGACTGAGGATTTTTGCCGTTTCGCCCATGAAACGCACGCCAGCGACCAGCAGCGTTGAGGCACTGTGTTGACTGCCGAAACGCGCCATCTCAAGCGAGTCGGCCACGCAGCCACCGGTCTCTTCTGCCAGCGCCTGAATCTCGGGGTCAGTATAGTAATGAGCGACCATCACCGCATCACGCTGTTTAAGGAGCCTTTTAATCTTTTCTTTATAAAAGGTTTTCTCGTCGTCGCTCAAAGAGGCGGGTTTAGGAGGGAAAGGATAAACCGCCGCGTTCAGGTCCAGTGTCTCACTCATTACTCATCATCTCAGTCAGCCGTCAATATGCCGGCAAATCATCGGATCGAGCCTTCAAGAAGCCCGTTTGTTTTATATGCTAAACAAAATACTCCGATGACAGATAAATGTCGCTGTAATTTTATGCTAATTCGTGATTTTGTTTAAGCGGCTTAAAATTTAACAAATGAAGTGACGATTTATTATCGTGATTCGCATATTCGGGTTGTGAAGTTTGAAGGATCGTGGACTTGAGCTCAAGGTTGCCGCTTTTGGTTTGATACTCATATTGACGGTATCAGGGCGGCGCAGAACGAAGTGATGAGGAACGATGTTATTCCGAATCCGCAGTGAAGGGACAGCGAAGCGGCGCGACCTGCGCCAGGCGAAGTCGTAACTGAAACGTACTCATCCTTCTGCCTCGGTCATCTCAAGATAACAAGGAGGAGGATTCACAAAGGAAATGGTCTTGAATTCCTCTTGTGTCGGTCTGAGCCAATGCCCTGTAGGCGCAACGCGTTCGCGTTGTCGTCTCGCTTCGCTCGGCTCGAACCAGAACGCAGCTTCTCACCCACACGACGCGCGGGATCTGCTGCTTTAGAGCTATGGAACAATTTCGCAGACCCTGAAACGCAAAAAACGCCCGTTAGGCGCTTTTTCTTAGAAGTGGTGGGTCGTGCGGGATTGATTCGGCCTTTGGCCTTACCCTGCGGGCAACGCGTTCGCGTTGTCGTCTCGCTTCGCTCGGCTCGAACCTGAACGCAGCTTCTCACCCACACGACGCGCGGGATCTGCTGCTTTAGAGCTATGGAACAATTTCGCAGACCCTGAAACGCAAAAAACGCCCGTTAGGCGCTTTTTTCTTAGAAGTGGTGGGTCGTGCGGGATTCGAACCTGCGACCAATTGATTAAAAGTCAACTGCTCTACCAACTGAGCTAACGACCCTCTTCTAACTGACTGACTTCTTACTACAACATTAAACAGTGGTGGGTCGTGCGGGATTCGAACCTGCGACCAATTGATTAAAAGTCAACTGCTCTACCAACTGAGCTAACGACCCTCTGTTTACTGCTTACAAATTTTACTGCTTAAAACCTATCGAAACCAAACAGTGGTGGGTCGTGCGGGATTGATTCGGCCTCTGGCCTCACCCTTCGGGCAACGCGTTCGCGTTGTCGTCTCGCTCCGCTCGGCTCGAACCTGCTACAGGTTCTCTTACCTACGACTTAACACATTTACTACAGCATTAAACAGTGGTGGGTCGTGCGGGATTCGAACCTGCGACCAATTGATTAAAAGTCAACTGCTCTACCAACTGAGCTAACGACCCACTAATCTGCTTAATTTGCTTGCCTGATTAACTTGTTTCAGTTTGTCTGGGCAACGGCGGCATATATTACTGATTTATCTCGGCAGCGCAACCCTAATTTCGAGATAACTTACTGACTGCTTGTTCTTCATACATTCGAGCCCGAAAAATAGTCTAAATGGTTATTTTTCGGGCCTGAATGGCTAACTATTTTGAAGACAAACGTTTTTGAGCCGCTCGCGCAGATTCGGTGTTCGGGTATTGTTTAACCACTTGCTGGAACACGGCTTTCGCTTTTTCGCTCTGGCCTTTCTCCTGCATGATGATCCCTACCTTGTACATCGCGTCTGGGCTTTTCGGCGACTTCGGATAGTTTTTGACCACTACCGCAAAATAGTACGCTGCGTCATCTTTCTTACCCTTGTTGTAATACAACTGGCCGAGCCAATAATTGGCATTAGGCTGGTAAGTCGAATCCGGGTATTGCTTGATAAAAGCCTGGAAGGCAGTAATTGCCTGATCGGGCTGTTTCTTTTCCAACGCTAATGATACAGCGTTGTTGTAGTCAGTGTCCGGATTCCCCGAGCTTGCAGGCGCGCTGCTAGCAGAAGCAGAGTCAGAACCGCTGTCAGCCGTTGCTGCACCTGCTGAAGCACCTGCAGCGGCCGCAGGGGCACTACCTGAGCTTTGCATCGAAGCTATCTGCTGGAGAATCTGGTTTTGACGATCGGTAATCTGCTTCAGCTGATATTGGCTGTCCTGGATTTGCCCACGGAGCGTCGCAATATCATTCTGGTTATCGGAGACTTGTTGCTGGAGTTGAGTTAATAGCTGGCCTTGACCGTTAGAGATACGCTCAAGGGTGGTGACTCGATCTTCTATCGAGCCGGAGCCGACATTACTGATTGGTGCCGAGGCAGTAGCGGCCCAAGGGGCCGCTACGCCAATCAGTAACGACAGACTCAACAGGTGATGTCTGAAGTTACTGCTCATGCGATTCTCTTAGTAAACCAGTACGGCACGACGGTTTTTAGCGTAAGCCGCTTCGTCATGACCCAGTACAGCTGGTTTTTCTTTACCGTAAGAAACGATAGAGATCTGGTCAGCAGAAACGCCTTTACCCTGCAGGTACATTTTAACTGCAGAAGCACGACGCTCGCCCAGTGCGATGTTGTATTCAGGTGTACCACGTTCGTCGGCGTTACCTTCAACAGTCACTTTGTAAGACGGGTTGCTACGCAGGAATGCAGCGTGTGCATCCAGCATCTGAGCGTAGTCAGAAGAAACATCATACTTGTCCAGACCGAAGTAAACGATGTTGTTCTTCTGCAGCTCTTGCATTTGCTGGCGAGCTTGTTCTTCTGAAGACATATTGCCGTTTTCAGTGCCAGTACCAGCACCGTTAGCGCCGTATCCAGCTTGGCCATTGTCTGCGGTTTTGTGTGAACTACAAGCAGCGATTGCCATTACAGGTACTGCCAACAGCAGGCCTTTCAGCACTTTATTAAGTTGCATCTCGTTGATCCTTTTTTATAATTTGCCATACATATCTTAACATGCATCACAGGTACGGCGACCAGGCAGGAGAAGATACCTGTCCTTCGGTAGCCGGAAGACGCGCTTTGAAACGCCCATCAGTCGAGACCAAATTCAACACCTGCCCGAGTCCTTGAGAAGAACTGTAGATAACCATGGTGCCGTTCGGCGCGATACTAGGCGTTTCATCCAGGTACGTGTCCGTTAATACTTGAACGGCTCCCGTGTCCAGATCTTGTTTGGCGATGTGTTGGCTACCGTTTGCGGAACTAACCATTACAAGGAATTTTCCATCGGGGCTAACATCTGAGTTCTGGTTCTGAGAACCTTCCCACGTCAGACGCTGAGGCGCACCGCCATTAATATTTACTTTATACAACTGAGGACGACCACCCTGATCCGAGGTAAACGCCAGATTTTGACTATCTGGGAACCAGGTTGGCTCAGTGCTGTTGCTGCGTCCGTCAGTGACCTGGCTGATTTGGCCAGAAGCTAAATTCATTACATACAGGTTCAGGCTGCCTGATTTAGACAAGGCCATCGCCAGTTTGGTACCGTCTGGAGAAAACGCGGGTGCACCGTTATGACGCGGGAAGTCAGCGACTTGACGGATTGCGCCGTTAGCCAGGGTCTGAATCACCAGAGCAGACTGACCGCTTTCAAAAGTTACGTAAGCCAGTTTGCTACCGTCTGGAGACCAGGCCGGTGACATCAAAGGCTCGGTCGAACGGTGCACGACAAACTGATTGTAGCCGTCATAGTCAGAGACTTGCAGTTCAAACGGGAATTTCCCGCCGTTGGTCTGCACGACATACGCGATACGGGTGCGGAATGCGCCTTTAATTCCGGTCAGCTTCTGGAATACTTCATCACTCGCGGTATGTGCTGCATAACGCAGCCACTCTTTGGTGATTTTGTATTGGTTCTGTGCCAGAACGGTTCCGCTTGCACCCGAGGTGTCAACCAGCTGATAAGACACCAGATAGCTGCCGTCACCGCCAGGCTGAATTTGACCAACAACCACGTCATTGATGCCCAACGCGCTCCAGGCAGCAGGCGTAACTTCAGCCGCTGTGCTCGGTTGCTGTGGCATACGTGCGTTGTCGATAGGATTAAATTTGCCGCTGTTGCGCAGGTCAGCCGCAACGATGCCGCCGATATCCTGTGGAGGAGTCCCCGGACCAGCCCATTTAAAAGGTACTACTGCAATTGGGCGGGCAGAGTCTACCCCTTGGGTTATCTCGATGCGCACTTCCGCATGAGACACCGTCGCCCACATCATCAATAGGCCGAACGCTACTCGAATTGCCTGTTTCATTGTATCTCCCTTATCTGGACTCAGAGCCCGAAAGAAATCTTACGCCTCGTCAGGTGGCGTCACAAACGGCAGAAGACCGCACATCGATTTCCCAATTTTCCATGTTGGGAATGCACGGTTTCCTGCTGCTTTACACTGCCCGACACCTGCGAGCCACGACGTCTGACCGGCTTATTCTTTCCGCGATAAACTAGCAGAATTTTAACAAACCAATGCACACAAAACTACATAAACACCAGATAAGCCATCGCAAATATCTTAAACAAGAATATTTTCAACTGCGACTTCAATAACTTTGGCCATTTTAGGCCCCATTACTGAGGCTTAAAGTCTACCGGTGCATTTTTAAACACTTCATAAACATCCTGAGACGGTGGTTTTGGGATCCTTGCCTGTCGAGCCGCTGCAATCGCTGCCTGACACAGAGCCGGATCGCCGCCCTCAGACTGAATATCTAGCAACGTACCATTCGGTGCGAGCTTAATGCGTAACGAACAGGTTTTGCCGATGTATGACTGGTAGTCATAGAAACGGCTCTTGATTGCGGCTTCAACCTGACCAGCATAGTTGGAAATGTCCGCGCCCGATGCCCCGCTCTTCTTATTTTTACCTACGCCAGCGGCTCCACCGCCACCCTTAGGTGCGTTTTTGGAGGAGGCAAGGCCACCAAACAGGTCGTCGACGTCTGCAGACTGCTTCGCCGCAGCGGCAGCGGCTTTCTTCTTGGCATCAGCTGCGGCCTTGGCAGCTGCGGCCTTCTCGGCGGCGGCTTCCTTGGCTGCGGCGGCTTTAGCTTCTTTTGCGGCAGCAGCTTTCGCTTCGGCAGCCTCTTTCGCTTCAGCCGCTTTGGCCTCTGCGGCCTGTTTAGCTTCTGCGGCTTTCGCCTCGGCGGCGGCCTGCTTCGCTTCTTCAGCTGCGGCCTTCTTCTCGGCGTCAGCAGCCGCTTTCTTGGCTTCTGCCTGTGCCTGCTTCTTGGCTACGGCCGCAGCAGCGGCATCGGCCTCTGCCTGTTTCTTGGCTTCAGCTTCAGCTTTCTTCTGCGCATCAGCCTGAGCTTTTGCCACTTTGTCGGCTTCGGCCTTAGCCTTCGCAGCAGCATCTGCTGCCTGCTTCTGTTGTTCTTTCACTGCGGCGGCTTTGGCATCAGCGGCAGCCTGTTTTGCATCTTCTGCGGCCTGTTTGGCCTCTTCAGCTGCGGCTTTCTTCTGTTGCTCGGCGGCTTGTTTAGCCTGCTCAGCTGCAGCCTGTTTCTGTTCTTGCGCCGCTTGCTTGGCAGCTTCGGCAGCCTCTTTGGCTTGCTCAGCCTTCTGCTGCTGTGCAGCCTGTTTGGCTGACTCAGCGGCTTCTTTGGCCTCTTCAGCCTTTTGCTGCTTAGCCTCTTCGGCCGCTTCTTTGGCTTCTTCAGCCTGCTGTTCAGACTTTTTCTGATGCGATTGCTGGGCGCGGTTCGCGTCAGCCTGCTGCTGTTGCTCGCGATTGTATTGCTCGACCACTGCGCCAGAATCGACCATCACGGCCGAAATATCAGTACCGCCACCGCCGCCGCTCATACTGGTGTCCTCGTGAAGAGAACTCCAGACCAACAGGGCTATCAATATGATATGCAGAACGACCGAAACAATAACGGCGCGTTTGAGCTTATCGTTTTGTTCAGTTGCAGTTGCCTTTACCAAAATAGATTTCCCAACACAGGATTGCTAAAGCCCGGTGGCACACGCTTTTTATTAACGTACATCCACCAGGTTTAAAATAAATGTCACCCATTAGCCATGGATCAGATTGGCTGTGTCATCAAACCTACAGATTTCACACCAGCCTGATGCAGCAAATTCAGCGCCTTGATTATCTCATCATAAGGCACCTGTTTTGCTCCACCGATCAGGAAAACGGTTTTCGGATTAGCCTGGATGCGTTGCGACGCCTCCGCGATAACCTGCTGCTCCGGCAGCTGTTCCATTCTTTGATGGTCTATAACAATGGTGTATTGGCCAACGCCAGAAACCTCGACGATAACCGGCGGGTTATCATCGGTAGAAACTGTTTTGGAGTCGGTCGCATCAGGCAAGTCCACCTCAACGCTCTGCGTGATGATAGGCGCCGTTGCCATGAAAACGAGCAACAGCACCAGCAACACGTCGAGCAGTGGAACGATGTTGATTTCCGACTTCAGTTCGCGACGTTTACGACCTCGTACTCGAGCCATACTCCCCTCCCTTAATTACTACTCTCGCGAGAGAAAGCCTGGCGGTGCAGGATAGCCGTGAACTCTTCGATGAAGTTATCGTAATTTTGCTCGAGTTTGTTGACGCGTTGGCTAAGGCGGTTGTAGGCCATAACAGCAGGAATAGCGGCAAACAAACCGAGTGCGGTGGCGATCAGCGCTTCAGAGATACCAGGCGCAACCATCTGCAGCGTAGCCTGTTTGACCGCGCCCAAGCCGATGAAGGCGTTCATGATCCCCCACACCGTACCAAACAGGCCGATATATGGGCTGATAGAACCGACTGAGCCAAGGAATGGAATATGGTTTTCCAACGCTTCAAGCTCGCGGTTAAAGGAGATACGCATGGCGCGTGAAGAACCTTCGATAACCGATTCTGGCGCGTGACTGTTTGCGCGATGCAAACGGGCAAACTCTTTGAAACCGGAATGGAAGATCTGCTCGGCACCGCTCAGCGTGTCGCGACGGCCCTGGCTTTCCTGATAAAGACGAGAAAGCTCAATGCCAGACCAGAATTTATCTTCAAATGCTTCCGCTTCACGGGTTGCCGCATTCAGCACCTTGGTGCGCTGAATGATGATGGCCCATGAGGCAACAGAAAAACAGATCAGGATAAGCATGATCAGCTTAACCAGGATGCTGGCCTTTAAAAATAAATCAATAATGTTCATGTCAGTCACTGCTTAAACTCCGCGACAATAGACTTAGGAAGCGCTCTTGGCTTCATTTGATGTGGATCGATGCATGCAATAAGAACTTCTGCACTACTCAGAAGATTTCCATGCGAATCAAGAATTCGTTGTGCAAAGGTAAGTGAAGCTCCCCGGATTTCGGTGATTTCGCTCTGGACTTCCAGCAGGTCGTCAAGACGTGCAGGCGCCAGATATTCAACCGTCATACGGCGAACAGCAAAAGCGACATGTTCTTCCAGCAATTTATGCTGGTGAAAGTTGCGATCACGCAACATTTCTGTGCGAGCCCTTTCAAAAAAGGCGACGTAACGGGCGTGATAAACCACGCCGCCTGCATCGGTGTCTTCGTAATAAACACGGACAGGCCATCGGAACAACGAATTACTCACTCTACATCCCGTATTGCAATTTGACGGCCCTACTATACGCAACTGATTTCAGGTTTGGAATGGGTTGCAACTCTGGAATGAAAATAATTATGAGCCGTGATGGTGCATTGAAATAACTGTGTCAGCGCTTTGTAAATCATGTAAAAAAAAGCGAGTTTCAACGGTGTATAAACAAAAGGGCCCACTCGGGGCCCTTACTGTTCAAAACACTTAAATTAGACAATGCGTAACGCGTTATTCTGCGTCTTTAGCCGCTTTGCTTTCTTCACTTTGTTCGAACGCTAACGCGGTGATGATCCCCGCTGAGCAGGCCAGCAGCGTTCCGAGTATCCAGGCAAAATACCACATGGTGTTAAACTCCCCTTTGGTTGCGATTAGTACAGCGAATGCTTGTTGTTTTCGATAAAGTTTTTATCGAGGCGACCAAACATTTTGTAGTAAGCCCAACTGGTGTAGATAAGGACGATCGGCACGAAAATGCAGGCGACCACGGTCATGACTTTCAGCGTCAGCAGGCTGGAAGTGGCATCCCACATCGTGAGGCTTGCGCTCGGTTCAATGCTCGAAGGCATCACGAATGGGAACATTGTGATGCCCGTCGTCAGGATCACACAGGCGATGGTGAGCGACGATGTCAGGAACGCCCATGCCCCCTTATTCAACCTCGACAGTAGAAGTGTTAATAAAGGTAAAATGACGCCCAGTGCCGGAATGGCCCATAGTGCAGGCATGCGGTTGAAGTTAAGCAACCATGCACCGGCCTGATGCGCGACCGTTTTACGCAATGGGTTAGACTCGGCGGCGGTGTTAATTGCCGAGGTCACCACATAACCGTCAATGCCTTTCACCAACCAGACGCCGGCTATCAGGAAAGCAATCATCATCACCAGCGCCGAAATCTGCGCGGCTGTTCGGGTACGCAGATGCAGTTCACCCACGGTTCGCATCTGCAGGTAGGTTGCCCCCTGCGTCACCAGCATGGTCAGGCTGACAATACCCGCCAGCAGGCCAAACGGATTGAGCAGCTGAAGCAGGTTACCGGTGTAGAACAGACGCAGATATTCATCAATGTGGAAAGGTACGCCCTGAAGCAGGTTGCCGAAGGCTACCCCAAAGACTACGGCCGGCACGAAGCTGCCGATGAAAATGCCCCAGTCCCACAGATTGCGCCAGCGACGATCGTCAACCTTGCTACGATAGTCAAAGCCCAGCGGGCGGAAGAACAAGGCACAAAGTACCAGGATCATCGCGGCATAAAAGCCCGAGAATGCTGCGGCGTAGACCATCGGCCAAGCGGCGAACAGTGCTCCCCCGGCAGTTATCAGCCACACCTGATTGCCGTCCCAGTGGGGAGCAATCGCGTTAATCATCACGCGGCGGTCGGTGTCGGTTTTGCCGATAATGCGCACCAGAATGCCTACGCCCATATCAAAGCCATCGGTGACGGCGAAGCCAATAAACAGCACGCCTATCAGCACCCACCAGATGAACCTTAAAACTTCATAGTCGAACATACGTGGTCTCCCTCTTACTGTGCACGCTGAACGGCGGCGGCAGGCTGTTCAAAATGATAACGACCGGTCTTAAGACTGCTTGGCCCCAGACGCGCAAACTTGAACATCAGGTACATCTCGGCAATCAGGAACAGCGTGTACAGACCACAGATGAGGATCATCGAGGTGAGTACGTCAGCGGCAGTTAATGAAGAGTTGGCAACCGCAGTCGGCAGAATCTCACCGATAGCCCACGGCTGGCGGCCATACTCAGCAACAAACCACCCCGCCTCGACGGCAATCCACGGCAGCGGCAGCGCATAAAGTGCCGCGCGATGCAGCCAGCGCTTCTGCCCTATCTTGCCGCGTAGCACGGTCAGGAACGACAGACCGACCACCAGCAAAATTAGGAAGCCTGCGGCCACCATAATGCGGAAGGCAAAATACAGCGGCAGCACGCGCGGAATTGAATCTTTGGTGGCCTGCTGGATCTGCGCTTCGGTCGCGTCCGTTACCTTCGGCGTGTAGCGTTTCAACAGCATGCCGTAGCCGAGGTCAACCTTGGCTTTTTCGAAGTCGCTGCGTACCTGAGGACTGTCATTGCCCGAGCGCAACTCTTCGAGCAGCGTGTAGGCCTTGATACCGTTTCTAATACGCACTTGATGCTGTGCCATTAGCTCTTTCAGGCCGGTGACCGGCGTATCGGTTGAACGCGTAGCAATCAGACCGAGCAGATAAGGAATCTGAATGGAGTATTGGTTCTCCATTTTGTCCTGGTTAGGTAATCCGATCAGCGTAAAGTTAGCCGGTGCGGGCTGTGTCTCCCACTCGGCTTCGATGGCGGCCAGCTTGGTTTTCTGCACGTCGCCCATTTCGTAGCCTGACTCGTCACCCAGCACGATGACCGAAAGCGTAGCCGCCAGACCAAAACTCGCCGCGATGGCGAACGAGCGTTTGGCAAACGCCGTATCACGGCCTTTAAGCAGGTAGTAGGAGCTAATCGCCAGAATGAATATCGCGCCGGTCACGTAGCCCGCGGCCACGGTATGCACGAATTTAACCTGCGCAACCGGGTTGAGCACCAGTTGGGAAAAACTGACCATCTCCATACGCATGGTTTCGTAGTTGAATTCGGAGGCTACCGGGTTTTGCATCCAGCCGTTGGCAACGAGGATCCACAGCGCCGAGAGGTTTGAGCCAAGAGCCACAAACCAGGTCACCGTCATATGCTGCACTTTGGAGAGGCGGTCCCACCCGAAGAAGAAGAGCCCGACCAGCGTTGACTCAAGGAAGAATGCCATCAGCCCTTCGATGGCCAGCGGAGCACCAAAGATGTCACCGACATAGTGTGAGAAATAAGACCAGTTGGTTCCGAACTGGAACTCCATGGTCAACCCCGTGGCCACACCCAGCGCAAAGTTAATCGCAAATAACTTGCCCCAGAACTTGGTCATATCCTTATAGATTTGTTTGCCGGAAAGCACATAGACCGTTTCCATTATTGCCAGCAGAAACGCCATACCCAGCGTTAATGGAACAAAAATAAAATGGTACATGGCCGTTAAAGCAAACTGCAAACGCGACAGCTCAACGATATCAAACATTCTAACCCCTAGCTCCTCGGAGGAAGACTCCAAATAGCAACTCTCTGACGTATAAAACTGGAATACGCCTCACAACTACCAGTATTTAACTTTCCGTTATCAAAATGACTTTAATTATTTAATTAGCAGATTAATTATTTTAAAAATTAACGGATCCTTAATATGATGAATCTTTAATGTGATAGAGATTTATTAACTTTCCCTATCGGATAAAATTCATTTCATTTAACGATGCCCAGACCTACGCCCGCTGCGTGCGCAGCTGGGGCGGGACTCTAAGGAAGAGAAGTGACGGGGTCAGGGCCCCCAGCCGGTTTATTAAACCTGAGCTTTGATTGTGACAATGTTACGCCACTATTCCCACACAATAAACAGGTGTTTTGTGCGCCAGCGCCAATTTTTAGAATGTAGATCAATTACTATCATTTTTTCAAACTCAGGCCAAGATTGATCCAGAGCAATTTAATCCTTTTGAGTCGCTATTTCCAGCGTAATCAGAAAATATTTAATCTTAATTCATTCCTGTGTTAACAAGGTGATAATTTGTTTTTATTTCAAATACCGCCTGTTAAATAGATGTAATTCGGTATTTTAAAAATTAACAATAATAAATTCGGATGTTTTATCTATTTTTAAATCAAATAAAAACTTTGATCCAGATCAAGAAAGGGATTAATTATTTGTAAATATAAGATAAAAATAACAACAGGAATAAGACAGCAATAATGAATAATAAGGCAGGATATTATTCATTATTATTGGCAAAAAAAATGCCGCCCCAGGGCGGCATTGATGCTCAAAGGGATAAAATTACTGCGGAGGCAATACTGACTTCACGGCGTTGCCGATGTCTGCCAGGCTGCGAACAGTTTTAACACCGGCCGCTTCCAGCGCTGCAAATTTGTCATCCGCAGTGCCTTTACCACCGGCAATGATGGCACCCGCATGGCCCATACGCTTGCCTTTAGGCGCAGTGACGCCCGCAATGTAGCCCACAACCGGCTTGGTTACGTGCTCTTTGATGTAGGCAGCCGCTTCTTCTTCTGCGTTACCGCCTATCTCGCCGATCATAACGATCACTTCAGTCTGCTTGTCTTCCTGGAACAGTTTCAGGATATCGATGAAGCTTGAACCCGGGATCGGGTCACCGCCGATACCGACGCAGGTAGACTGACCAAAGCCATAGTCGGTAGTCTGCTTAACCGCTTCATAAGTCAGCGTACCAGAACGGGAAACGATCCCCACTTTGCCCGGCTTGTGAATGTGGCCAGGCTGGATGCCGATTTTGCACTCACCCGGGGTGATAACGCCTGGGCAGTTAGGACCTATCATGCGCACGCCGGTCTGCTCAAGCTTCACTTTCACCACCAGCATATCCAGCGTTGGGATGCCTTCAGTGATACAGATAATAAGCTGGATGCCTGCGTCGATAGCTTCTAGGATCGAGTCTTTACAGAATGGCGCTGGAACATAGATAACAGAGGCTGTTGCGCCTGTTGTTTCTACGGCTTCACGCACGGTGTTGAACACTGGCAGACCCAGATGCTCGGTGCCGCCTTTGCCTGGCGTTACGCCGCCAACCATCTGTGTTCCGTAGGCAATCGCCTGCTCGGAGTGGAAAGTACCCTGGCTACCGGTGAAACCCTGGCAGATAACTTTGGTATTCTTATTGATTAAAATCGACATTATTTACCCTCCACTGCAGCAACAACTTGCTCTGCGCCGTCAGTCAGGCTGGTCGCTGCAATGATGTTCAAACCGCTGTCTGCCAGTTTTTTGGCACCCAGTTCAGCATTGTTCCCTTCAAGACGTACCACAACCGGTACGCTGACGCCCACTTCAGCCACTGCGCCAATGATGCCGTCGGCAATCAGGTCGCAGCGTACGATACCGCCGAAGATGTTAACGAATACCGCTTTCACTTTGTCATCAGACAGAATGATTTTAAACGCTTCGGTTACACGCTCTTTGGTTGCGCCACCGCCTACGTCGAGGAAGTTGGCCGGTTCGCCGCCGTGCAGTTTAACGATATCCATGGTACCCATTGCCAGGCCCGCACCGTTAACCATGCAACCGATGTTGCCATCAAGCGCCACGTAGTTCAGTTCCCACTGAGCAGCCTGAGACTCACGAGCGTCTTCCTGGCTGTGGTCACGCATTTCGCGCAGTTCTGGTTGACGGAACAGGGCATTGCTGTCAGCGCCCAGCTTGCCGTCGAGGCAGATAAGGTCACCCTCTTTGGTCACAACCAGTGGGTTAATCTCGATCAGCGCCAGGTCGCGCTCCAGGAAGATGTTCGCCAGACCCATGAAGATCTTGGTAAATTGTGCAACCTGCTTGCCGCTCAGACCCAGTTTAAATGCCAGTTCACGGCCCTGGTAAGGCTGTGGACCTGCCAACGGGTCGAGTGCAACTTTGTGGATCAGGTGTGGGGTTTCTTCAGCAACCTTCTCGATTTCCACGCCGCCTTCGGTAGACGCCATGAACACCACGCGACGTGAGCTACGGTCAACGACGGCACCGAGATACAGTTCTTTATCAATGTCGGTCGCGGCTTCAACCAGAATCTGGTTTACCGGCTGGCCCTGCGCATCAGTCTGATAGGTCACCAGACGTTTACCCAGCCAGTGCTCGGCAAAGGCACGGATCTCTTCTTTGCTCTTCACGACTTTAACGCCGCCTGCTTTACCACGGCCGCCAGCGTGAACCTGACATTTTACTACCCACGGACCCGCACCGATTTTCGATGCAGCCTCTTCCGCTTCACGCGGGGTGGAACAAGCAAAACCTGTAGGGGCAGGAAGGCCATAGCGCAGAAACAGCTGTTTCGCTTGGTACTCGTGTAGATTCATGATGTTCTATCCATTGATTTCAGAAGATTGCAGAGCAGATACTCCTGCCCTGCACTTGTTTTCACGCGATAAAGAGAACGACTACACGTCTAACAGCAGACGTGAAGGATCTTCCAGCATTTCTTTGATGGTGACCAGGAAGCCCACTGACTCACGGCCGTCAACCAGACGGTGGTCATAGGACAGCGCCAGGTACATCATTGGCTGGATAACGACCTGACCGTTGACGGCCATTGGACGGTCTTTAATCGCGTGCATACCCAAAATCGCACTCTGCGGTGGATTGATGATAGGCGTTGACATCAGGGAGCCGAACACGCCGCCGTTGGTTACGGTGAAGTTACCGCCGGTCAGCTCTTCAACTTTAAGTTTGCCATCACGGCCCTTCACGGCCAGCTCTTTGATTTGCTTCTCAATGTCTGCCATGCCCAGAGTATCAACGTCGCGCAGAACGGGGGTCACCAGGCCACGAGGGGTTGATACAGCAATGCTGACGTCGAAGTAGTTGTGGTAAACCACATCATCGCCATCGATAGAGGCATTCACTTCAGGGAAACGCTTGAGCGCTTCAACGACGGCTTTCAGATAGAAAGACATAAAGCCCAGACGCACACCGTGGCGTTTCTCGAAGGCTTCGCCGTACTGCTTGCGCAGATCCATGATTGGCTTCATGTTGATTTCGTTAAACGTGGTCAACATGGCGGTGCTGTTTTTCGCTTCCAGCAGACGCTCGGCAACGCGTTTACGCAGACGGGTCATAGGCACGCGTTTTTCGCTGCGTGCGCCCAGAGCTGGCGCTGCTGCTGCGGGCTGTGCTGCTGCAGGCGCTGCCGCAGGTTTGTCAGCCTTGCCAGACTTGGCAATGTGCTGCTCGATATCTTCACGCGTCAGACGACCACCCACACCGCTGCCTTTAATGGCGCTGGCATCCAGTGAGTGCTCGGCTATCAGGCGGCGAATAGCCGGGCTCAGCGCGTCGCTGCTCTCGTCATCCAGTGCGGCAGTGTGACGGTCCGCAGGCGTAGATTCTTTAGCGGTGCTTTTTTCCTGGCTTGGCTTACCAGAGCTGTTACCCGGACGCAGACGAGCAAGGATCTGTTTAGAAAGCACGGTGGCGCCTTCGTCTTCCAGAATGGAGTCCAGAATACCGGCTTCGCTTGCAGGCACTTCCAGCACCACTTTGTCGGTTTCGATTTCAACCAGGACTTCATCACGCTCAACGCTGTCGCCAGGCTTTTTGTGCCAGGTGGCAACCGTCGCATCTGCAACGGATTCAGGTAGGTCAGGGACCAGAATATCTACGCTACTCATTATCAATCCTTATTTTTCCCTTTACCTGGCGCTGCATAGGCTTGGCGCCAGGTACTGTGGGTAAATTATTACAAAATTAAACGACTATTGAACATTCAGCGCGTCGTTAACCAGATCTTGCTGCTGTTTCTGGTGAACTGACATATAGCCCACGGCAGGCGAGGCTGAAGCCGGACGTCCCGCGTAGCGTAAAGAAGCACCGAAAGGTACCACTTCACGGAAGTTATGCTGACTGCAATACCACGCGCCCTGGTTGAGCGGCTCTTCCTGGCACCAGACAAAGTCGTGCACGTGCGCATACTGCTCAATCACGCTCTGTACGGCTTTGTGAGGGAAAGGATACAGCTGTTCGATACGAATAATGGCAACGTCGGTTTGTTCGTTCTTACGACGTTGTTCCAGCAGATCATAGTAGACTTTGCCTGAACACATCACGACACGCTTGATGCCTTTCGGGTCCAGCTCGTCCACTTCGCCAATCGCTGGCTGGAAGGTGCCGTTAGCCAGTTCGTCGAGCGTAGACACTGCCAGCGGATGACGCAGCAGAGACTTAGGCGACATCACTATCAGTGGGCGACGCATCCCGCGCAGCGCCTGACGACGCAGCATGTGGTAAACCTGCGCCGGCGTAGACGGAATACATACCTGCATGTTTTGCTCGGCACAAAGCTGCAAATAACGTTCCAGACGGGCGGAGGAGTGCTCCGGACCCTGCCCTTCATAGCCGTGTGGCAGCAGCATGACCAGACCGCACATACGGCCCCATTTCTGCTCGCCGGAGCTGATGAACTGGTCGATAACGACCTGTGCACCGTTGGCGAAGTCACCGAACTGCGCTTCCCAGATGGTCAGGGTGCGAGGTTCTGCGGTGGCATAACCATATTCGAAGGCCAGCACGGCTTCTTCCGACAGCACGGAGTCCCAGACGTTGAACACGCCCTGACTGTTGTGGATGTTGGAAAGCGGCACGTAGACAGAGCCGTTTTTCTGGTTGTGGATTACCGCATGACGGTGGAAGAAGGTTCCACGGCCGGTGTCTTCACCGGAGAGACGAATAGGAATACCTTCGTCGACCAGCGTCGCGTAAGCCAGGTTTTCCGCGCCGCCCCAGTCGAACAGTTTCTTGCCTTCGGCCATGTCTTGACGATCGCTATAAATCTTGGCGACGCGAGACTGCATCTCGATGGCGTCTGGCACGTGGCTGACGCGACGCGCTAGCTCCTGCAGACGTTTTGGCTCAACGGTAGACGGATAAGGTTCGTCCCACTCGTGGTTCAGATAAGGCGACCAGGTGAAGGTGTGCATGTCGTTCGGACGCCATTCGTCCACAACGCACTCACCCGCGTCCAGCGCATCACGGTAAAGGTTAACCATTTCCGTGGCGTCTTCCTGGCTGGCTACGCCCTGCTCAGTCAGTTTGTCCGCGTAAATTTTGCGCGGCGTTGGATGTTTCTTGATCTTCTGATACATCAGAGGCTGGGTTGCACTCGGTTCGTCGGCCTCGTTATGGCCATGACGACGGTAGCAGACCAGGTCGATCATTACGTCACGCTTAAAGGTATTACGGAAATCCAGCGCCAGGCGGGTGACGAAGGCCACCGCTTCCGGGTCATCGGCATTCACGTGGAAAATCGGTGCCTGCACCATCTTCGCGATATCGGTACAGTATTCGGTAGAACGCGCGTCTTTCGGGTTTGAGGTAGTGAAACCTACCTGATTGTTGATAACGATACGTACAGTACCGCCCACTTCATAACCACGAGCCAACGACATGTTCAGCGTTTCCTGAACGACGCCCTGACCGGTAATCGCCGCATCGCCGTGAATGGTGATTGGCAGAACCATGTTACTGCGCGCTTCGTCAAGACGATCGCGACGGGCACGAACGGAACCGATAACCACTGGGCTGACGATTTCAAGGTGCGACGGGTTAAACGCCAGCGCCAGGTGAACCATACCGCCTTCAGTTTCGACGTCGGACGAATAGCCCATGTGATATTTCACATCGCCGGTACCCAGATGCTCTTTATGCTTACCTGAGAATTCATCAAACAGGTCTTGGGGTTTTTTACCCAGCACGTTGATCAATACGTTCAGACGACCGCGGTGCGCCATGCCCAGAACGACTTCACGCGTGCCGTTTTTACCGGCGTGGCGGATCATGTCCTTAAGCATAGGTACCAGGGCATCGCCGCCTTCCAGCGAGAAGCGTTTCGCGCCCGGGAATTTAGCACCGAGGTAGCGCTCCAGCCCTTCGGCTGCGGTTAATTCTTTGAGGAAGGTCTTTTTCTCGGTTTCGTTGAACTTAGCGCGGCCGACAACGGATTCGATACGCTGTTGAATCCAGCGTTTTTCGTCCGTGTTGGTGATGTGCATGTACTCGGCACCGATCGATCCACAGTAGGTCTGCTTCAGCGCGGCGTAAAGTTCGCCCAGCTGCATAGTCTCTTTGCCGATAGCAAACGAGCCCACGTTGAAGGTTTCCTGAAAATCAGCCTCAGACAGATGATGGTAAGCAGGATCCAGGTCAGCAACGGTTTCCTGTTTCCATAAACCGAGGGGATCAAGATTAGCATTCTGATGACCACGGAAACGGAAGGCGTTGATGAGCTGCAACACCTTAACCTGTTTCGCATCGGTTTGCGGGTCGCTGATTGCTGAATTATAACGCGAAGCGTCTTTCGCCAGGCGGCGGAAGTAGTCTCGAGTCTGTGAATGGAGTTGTTCCGGTTTGACACCGACTGTCGGTAGCTGTTTGAAAATTGAACGCCAGCTATCGTCAACGGAACCAGGATCGGTTAAGTAGTCTTCATAGAGTTGCTCTATGTAAGACTGGTTCGCGCCCGCCAGATAGGAGGAATCCAGCCAGGCCTTCATTGCGCCGTTCTGCATCGTGATCCCTTAAGCTTTGAAAGCTTTAGTTTTCGCCGTGGTTAATAAAATCACCGTGGTACCTGACGTAATTTTGACTTACATCCGAGTAAGACGGTTTTCCATACAACAGTTCACTTAACCGACAGGTTTGATGCCCGTCGACCGGTCAAGGAACCTCCAAAAGCCTGCGCATTAATCGCTTACTCGAGCTTTTGGTGCTTCCCTGTGTTCCTCTTTTTACGCAGACATAAATATACTGTTAACGGGCCAAAATTATCACCCTTTACCCAGTCATTTCATCAGCTTATTCGCGCTGTGTCTGTGCATTTTGTTGCGTAATTGTTACTGCTTGTTCACTTAATATTAGCGGGAACCTGAGTTCCCGCTTTTTTCGTACTTTTCGGCTTAGGCACCGCGCTGTAGCAGCATCGACTTGATGTGCCCGATGGCCTTAGTCGGGTTCAACCCTTTAGGACACACGCTGACACAGTTCATGATGCTGTGGCAGCGGAATACGCTGAAAGCGTCGTCAAGATTATCAAGGCGTGATTGCGTTTCTGTGTCACGGCTATCAATCAGGAAGCGATACGCGGCCAGCAGACCGGCAGGCCCCACAAATTTGTCCGGATTCCACCAGAATGACGGGCAAGAGGTTGAACAGCAGGCACAAAGAATACACTCGTACAGGCCGTCCAGCTTCTCACGCTCTTCCGGCATCTGCAGGTGCTCACGCGCCGGAGGATTTTTACCGTCATTGATCAGATACGGTTTAATCTTTTCATACTGTTTGTAGAACTGACCCATATCGACAACCAGGTCACGCACCACCGGCAGACCCGGCAGAGGACGGATAACAATCTTCTTGCTGCCGTTACGCAGTGCAGATACCGGCGTGATGCAGGCCAGACCGTTTTTACCGTTCATGTTCACACCGTCAGAGCCGCAAACGCCCTCACGGCAGGAGCGACGAAACGACAGCGTCGGATCTTGCTCTTTCAGCAGAATAAGTGCGTCGAGCAACATCATGTCACGGCCTTCTTCGGCCTCCAGCACATAGTCTTTCATGTACGGAACGTCGTCTACGTCCGGGTTATAGCGATAAATCGAAAATTCGAGTTTCATTTATATGCTCCTGCTCACCGGCCTAGTAGGTACGTGCTTTCGGCGGGAATGCCGCGCGCAGCTTAGGCTGCATGTTCACCTCACGGCGAGTCATGCTTTCGGTTTCCGGTTGGTAAAGCGTATGGCATAACCAGTTCGCATCATCACGATCCGGGAAGTCGAAGCGGCTGTGTGCGCCACGGCTCTCGGTGCGATAGTTGGCCGATACCGCAGTAGACAGTGCAACTTCCATCAGGTTGTCCAGTTCCAGACATTCGATACGCTGGGTGTTGAATTCAGTCGAGGTATCGTCCAGACGGGCATTCTGCAAACGTTCACGGATGTGCTTCAGATCTTCCAGACCCTTGGCCATCGCGTCACCTTCACGGAATACGGAGAAGTTGTTCTGCATACAAGCCTGCAGATCCTTGCGGATTTGCACCGGATCTTCACCCGAACGGGTGTTGTTCCAGCGGTTCATACGCTCCAGCGCCGCATCGATATCAGACTGGCTGGCATCGCGGCTTGGGCCCTGCTCCAGCAGAGATTCCTGCAAGTGCATACCCGCCGCACGACCGAACACGACCAGGTCGAGCAGTGAGTTTCCGCCCAGACGGTTGGCTCCGTGAACAGATACACAGGCGATTTCGCCTACCGCAAACAGGCCCGGGATCACTTCGTCTTCGCCTTTGGCGTTGACGCGCAGAGCCTGACCGGTCACCTTAGTCGGAATGCCGCCCATCATATAGTGACAGGTAGGGATAACCGGAATAGGCTCTTTGACCGGGTCAACGTGAGCAAAGGTACGAGACAGCTCAAGGATACCCGGCAGGCGGGATTCCAGAACGTCTTTACCTAAGTGGTCCAGTTTCAGTTTTGCGTGAGGGCCCCAAGGACCGTCACAGCCACGGCCTTCACGGATTTCGATCATGATAGAGCGCGCTACCACGTCACGACCCGCCAGGTCTTTGGCATTCGGCGCATAACGCTCCATGAAGCGTTCGCCGTCTTTATTAAGCAGATAACCGCCTTCACCACGGCAGCCTTCTGTCACCAGAACGCCTGCACCGGCGATACCGGTTGGGTGGAACTGCCACATTTCCATGTCCTGCACCGGAACACCCGCACGCAGCGCCATGCCAACGCCGTCACCGGTGTTGATGTGAGCATTGGTGGTTGACTGGTAAATACGACCTGCACCGCCGGTTGCCAGCACGGTGGCCTTCGCCTTGAAGTACACGACTTCACCGGTTTCGATGCAGATAGCGGTACAGCCGACGATAGCGCCGTCCTGATTTTTCACCAGATCGAGTGCATACCACTCGGAGAAAATGGTGGTGTGATTCTTCAGGTTTTGCTGATAAAGGGTGTGAAGCAGTGCGTGACCGGTACGGTCAGCCGCTGCCGCAGTACGTGCCGCCTGCTCGCCGCCGAAGTTCTTCGACTGGCCACCAAACGGACGCTGATAAATTTTGCCGTTGTCTAAACGGGAGAAAGGCAGTCCCATATGCTCGAGCTCGAGAATCGCTTCCGGCCCGGTGTTACACATATATTCAATCGCATCCTGGTCACCGATATAGTCGGAGCCTTTAACGGTGTCATACATATGCCATTCCCAGTCATCTTCATGGGTATTGCCCAAGGCAACGGTAATACCGCCCTGCGCAGACACCGTGTGGGAACGGGTTGGGAACACTTTGGAAATAAGGGCGCACGACAGGCCCATCTGTGAAATCTGTAATGCGGCACGCATACCGGCGCCACCTGCACCGATTACGACGGCATCAAACTCTCTGACTGGCAGACTCATTTACTACGCTCCCCACACAACTATTGTTCCATAAAGCAGATAAACCACTAGCGTGACAACGATCGCAAGTTGCAGCACCAGACGCACGGCCAGAGGTTTGACATAGTCAGTTAACACCTGCCACATGCCTATCCAGGCGTGAACCAGAATCGAAAGCAGCGTGAGCAAGGTGAACACTTTAGTAATGGAAGAAGCAAAAAATCCGTGCCAGACTTCAAAATCGATGTCCCGAGCCATGACGACGAAGCCAAGAATATAGAGGATATACAGGGTGATAACGATAGCTGAAGCACGAACCAACAGCCAGTCATGAACGCCATTACGTCCCAATGCAGAAACATTGTTAACCATACTTTTAATACCCTACGCTACGAAAACGGCAGCAAGAATTGACAACAGTACGGTAATGCCAATCGCAATATATGCCGACAGCTTACCGACAGCCAAACTCTCTTCGATGACGCCAAAATCCATCAGCAGGTGGCGAATGCCGCCGCAGACGTGATAGGCCAATGCGGTCAGTATTCCCCAGAATATGAACTTGACGAAGAAGCTGTTCATGATGGCGGCAGCATGCGCGAATCCTTCCGGAGAGGAAAGAGACGTACCAAGCAACCAGAGGAGGATACCGACAGCGACGAAGGTTATTACGCCGGAAACGCGGTGTAAGATGGACGCTATCGCAGTAACGGGAAACCGGATCGTTTGCAGATCCAGATTGACAGGTCTTTGTTTTTTCACGGTTTAGCCCACACAGCCCTTAGAGCCTGTTCATAAACATCCTGCGGGGTACATACAAGGCAAAAATAAGCGATAAAGCCGGTTTACACCTAACAGCAGTAAAGGGGCGTTTCGTGCTTGTTTTAACACAGCAGACCGAGCGCAGTACATCTTGAATGGCGCTTATTATTTTCCATCCTCCGGCCTGGGCGGAAATCAGACAGCGTTAGAACCCAATGGCCCTTCACGTCACGCGCTCAAACATCGACATCCACTGTGCTTAAACGGCGCGTTCTACATAACGCTGGGTGCTCCTACTTCAGGGTGTTCCGGAGACCTTGGAGGAGTATAGGATGATCACATTCCTATTACAATTCCCCTACAAAATGTTTGGTCACTTTTCTACGAAACAGTGATTCACCTCTCATTTTCCATATTATACACAAAATAAATTATCTTGTTTGACACTGTGCTAACATTTCTATTACAAATTACGACATGATTTATCCTTGAGATTTACTTCATATCAACACATCCGCTTCCCTGCGACGCCGAGTTGTGCAAAAGTGTAGCTCGTGTATGCCCTCATACTTGTCGTAGGTATTGAGCAAAGATATCGGATCAATAACAACAATGAAAGGCCGCCTGGCCGCCATAAACTGCACGCAGTGGCAGTAACACGGCTTCGCATTACGCCAACTCGACGGGCGCAGCGAGGACCTCACATTACAACGGCGGAGATAGCTCGCAGGCAGTACCGGGTTCTGCAACCAGACCAAGGACAGAGTTGTTAGAGATTATTAAAATAAGGCGCTAAGGAGACTGTAAATGGCTGATAAGAAAGCGACACTTACCCTACAGGGTCATGATCCTATTGAACTCGACGTGCTATCAGGCACGCTGGGACAGGACGAGATTGACATTCGCCCCCTCGGCTCAAAAGGTTTTTTTACCTTTGACCCTGGCTTTACCTCTACCGCATCCTGCGAATCCAAAATTACCTATATCGATGGCGATGAAGGCATTCTGCTGCATCGCGGATTCCCGATTGACCAGTTGGCAACGGAATCAAACTATCTGGAAGTGTGCTACCTGCTGCTGAACGGGGAGCCACCCACGCAGAAACAATATGAAGAATTCAAAACGACGGTGACCCGTCACAGCATGATCCATGAGCAGATTACCCGTCTGTTTCACGGCTTCCGTCGCGACTCGCATCCGATGGCCGTGCTGTGTGGCGTGACCGGCGCACTGGCGGCGTTCTACCACGATTCTATCGACGTTGAAAACGAACGCCATCGTGAGATTGCAGCGTTTCGTCTGCTGTCGAAAATGCCGACCGTTGCCGCAATGTGTTACAAATACTCCATCGGACAACCGTTTGTTTACCCTAAAAATGACCTGTCCTATGCCGGTAACTTCCTGCACATGATGTTTGCCACACCGTGCGAAGAGTACGTGGTTAACCCGGTGCTTGAAAAAGCCATGGACCGCATCCTGATTCTGCACGCCGACCACGAGCAGAACGCCTCTACCTCAACCGTGCGTACCGCAGGCTCTTCAGGCGCTAACCCGTTTGCCTGTATCGCCGCAGGTATCGCTTCGCTGTGGGGACCGGCTCACGGCGGTGCCAACGAAGCCTGCCTGAAAATGCTGGAAGAGATAAGCACCGTCGATCACATTCCAGAATTCGTTCGTCGTGCGAAGGACAAAAACGATTCCTTCCGCCTGATGGGCTTTGGTCACCGTGTTTATAAAAACTATGACCCGCGCGCTACCGTGATGCGTGAAACCTGTCATGCGGTTCTGGAAGAGCTGAACATGAAGGACGACCTGCTGGAAGTGGCGATGCAGCTTGAGCACATCGCGCTCAACGACCCGTACTTCATCGAGCGTAAACTGTATCCGAACGTGGACTTCTATTCAGGTATCATCCTGAAAGCCATGGGAATTCCATCCTCGATGTTTACCGTTATCTTCGCGATGGCGCGTACCGTTGGCTGGATTGCTCACTGGAACGAAATGCACGATGACGGCATCAAAATTGCCCGTCCACGTCAGCTGTATACCGGCTACACCAAACGTGATTTCAAGTCCCAGGTCGACCATAAGTCATTAAAATAGCTGCCGTTGTCAGCAGCCATTAAAGCGCCCCTTGACCCTAGAGAAATCGACCGGTTAAGGGGCTTTTTTATTGTTTTATGAAACAGAAAAACGTTCTCCTTTCCAATAAATAAGCGATCCTTGATACCCATCTTTACTGCATAAATAGCATACTGGGCAACTTTACCAATCCAGGAGCACTGCCATGGCACTCGGCATAACATCGGCAGCACAACGCAATATACAAGTGACACAACAAACCGACATAGATGCAAAAGAGACGCCCTTTGAAGCGCCTATTTTCGGTAAACTTGACACTAAACTTACGGCCCCGTTTATTACTCCCAAAGATGTTAAATCTTCTCCATCTTCGATGAAATCTAATTTCGTTCTTAGAAAGCCACAGCAAGGTAACTATAAAAGGCAGGCACCACCACTACTGCCACTGCCACTGGAACCACTCCCGCCCCCTCCACCATATTCTTTGGTCGACCCTTATCCAGAGCCGTTTAATCATTCATCCAGTGAAGATTTATCTTCTGCAAGCTCATACAGCACGGAAGGTTATAATGAATCTTTTCTTAACAGGCTCAATGACTGTGTTAATTCTTTCGTTAACTTGCGCGGCAAAATTAAATTATCAAATCAGGATTTCAATCAGAATCAGAATCGATTGCCAAAACAATCTGGAGACCCCCTTCCGGTAACTGCTTCAGTCACTAATAGATCGAGACATGAGAGCGATGACAATACTGACTCTTCAAGCCCGACGAGCAGCACCAGTGATAGCGGCTCGCAGAATTCTATGGGCGTGTCAGAGAATGATACCGAGCTTAACCTCATAGATAATCCTCTTTATAGTCAATCCTCAACGAGAAGGAGCCCCCCACCTCGTAACTCTTATGAAAAGCATATTTACGCTCAAATTGACGAAAGGATCCTGCCAAAAACTAAAAACGATTTTAAACATGAGATTATATTTGGGAAGCCTCTTTCAAATTATGCTCTTGACCGGATGTTTTTTTCCGCCTGTGGAGGGGGTCTATCTACTCCCGCACGTGTTGGAAAAGAAAAGACGGCAGAAGATATTGCAAAGGCTTCAAAAAATGCGTCAATAGATGCGTCAGAGGCTTTAGAAGCACAGAAATTCATCTTTGATTTATATACCGGTAAGCAAAATTGCCCACAAAATCCGGAAATAAAAAAAATTATAGAGGAAAAAAGTCTAAATTTATTTATTATAGTTAAAAAGCATAATGAACATATAAATACCCCCCCAGAGAATCACTGGAAAATCCCTCCAAAACTGTTGTTTATTGCTGGATTCAAGCCGCAGGAAGAAGGTGTTCTCGACCACAAACCGGAGATCGCCGAGACAATTTATCAGTCCATAGAACACTTGAAAAATATAGTAAACAATGACGAAACATCTAACGAAAACACTATTTTTGACAACAACCGATTTATTACCTCAGTCGAAATTGATGCCTTTTCAAAAAAATTAACTGACGATTTAGGAAAAACTTTTTCAAAAACCACCTTATTTCACGAAGCGAGGGAATTACCGACGGATAATGCTACCGCTTCCCAGCGTCTTATCGAATTATTTGACGTCAATAATAGAAGCACCGTAAAAACGCATTTCGTCCCACTATTATTAAATGAGCACTGGTACCTGTTTGGCACTTTTTACGACAGCACAAATACTAAGCAAGCCCTGATGTTTGACAGTATGAATGGCGCATCTGACTTAGAAAACTATGAACGGTTTAAGAAACTGGCTAAAGATTGTGGTGCAGAGGGAAACATCTTGACCATTAGCAAAGACCTTCAGACATTCTGTCCTGACGCCTGCGGGCTTTTTGTCGCCAAGGCGATGGAGGTCGTTTCCAAACAAACTAGTGAAAATTACCAGAATGCATTACTGAAAATGAGTGATGACTTCCTGCAAACTCTTGACGAGGAGCAGCATATGTTTAACCTCCGTGGAAGAGCGGAATTGTTGAGTGCCCTGAGCGAGGCCATATCGCGGTAGCGATACTGACTAATTCATAAAAGCCTGTCATATATATCTGTCGAAACAGTAGGCAGTAATAGATGCAAGCGCACCTATTACTGATCTATTGCTCTACGACTTAACTGCTTAAAACCGTCGGCAGGTCGCTTTACATCTGACATCCCGGACAGCTAAAGAAAGGCCGAGACGAGACGCTGCTTTTCACGATAGCCGCCCCGCAGCGTTCGCAGGGCTTGCCTTCACGAGCAAACACCTTAAAGCGGAACATCGCGCCGTGGTGCACGTTTTCATCCATCGTGCCGCGCATGGCGTAAGAGTGACGAGCGATAGACAAGCAGGCATCGGCGAGCAGATCCAGCCGTTGGTCGTTTAAATCTGCCGGGCGATGTGAGGGCAAAAGCTTCGCCTGCCACAGAATTTCGGCACGCAGATAGTTGCCCAGACCGGCCAGAAACGCCTGGTCCAGCAGCGTCCCGCCAAGCTGACGATGGCTAAAGCGTCGGGATAGCAGACGTGCCCTCACCTCTTCAACGGTTAACGTCACGTCAAGCACATCAGGCCCAATTCGCTGAAGGAACGGGTGCTGGTAGACTTCTTCCGTCGGCCAGATTTCGATATCCGATGCGCTGTAGAGCAGAATAGCGCTGTCCGGCGTGGCAATCTTCACCCGCAGTGAACGCTTACCGTGGTCGATAACGTCGCCGGGTTTAAATACGCGCCAGACACCGTAGAGCTGGTTGTGGCTATACAACGTGAGGCTGTTAGTGAAGTGCGTCAGCAGCGCTTTACCGCGCGTCTCAATGCCTTTAACGCGCTGGCCTATCAATGAGGGTTGATAAGGCTGAAGCTTAGGGAAAGCAAACCAGACGTCAGTCAAGGGTTTATCGACTACCGCCGTTTCAAGCAAATCCGCTGCTCTGCGGATTTCTGGTCCTTCTGGCATTAGTGTGTGGCTCCTTCTGCGACAGATAAATCTTTTTCAGTGTGCAGCGCAATAGCGATAGTTAACTCTAACGCCTCCAGCAGCGTATGTTCCGACATGCTGGCGCTGCCGGGGTGCAGCGCGGCCTGCTCGGGCAAGTAAGGCACGTGAATAAACCCACCTTTCATCACGTTGCTATCGCCCCGCGCCATACGGTGCAACAGACCGTACATCACGTGATTACACACATAAGTCCCGGCAGTTTGTGATACCGAGGCCGGGATCCCCGCCTCACGCAGTCCGTTGACCAGCGCCTTGATGGGCAACTGAGCAAAATAGGCCGCAGGTCCCTCGGCAACAATCGGCTGGTCGACCGGCTGTTGGCCATCGTTGTCCGCAATGCGCGCATCATCGATGTTAATAGCCACGCGTTCAATGGAAAAATCGACGCGCCCACCGGCCTGCCCGACGCAGATAACCATCAAGGGATCCACCTCGTCGATGGCCAGATTCAGGGCTGAGATTGCCTTGCCGAATACGCAGGGCAATTGGCGCACGGCCAGACTGACGCCAGAAAGCTGCACGTCCTGCAATTTTTTCACCACTTCCCACGAGGGGTTCACCCGTTCACCGCCGAATGGCTCAAAACCGGTCACTAGAACTTTACGCATCACTGATCCTTATGGGCAGATGACAGCTCAAACGACTCACCGTCATCCACAATCAAAGTGCAAAACTACTCGGCGCTAACCGGAATATTTTTCTCGGCAAATGCGGCGCGTAGGCTGCGGGCAAAGGCCAGTGCATGTTCCCCATCACCGTGGAGACAGACGGTGTCGGCCTGAACCGGTACCTTCACTCCGTCACGGCTAACGACCTGCTGGTCCAAAATCATGCCCAGCGTTTGCTCCAGCGCAAGCGCATCGGTCTCGATCATCGCATCAGGCTGGCTGCGTGGCACCAGATTGCCGTCGCTCTGATATCGACGGTCGGCAAACACCTCCTGACGCGTTTTCAGGCCCAGACGTTCACCGGCGCGAATGAGCTCACTGCCCGCCAGCCCCACCAGCACTAACGATGGGTCAACGTCATGCACCGCACGGGCGATGGCGTCAGACAATACTTCGTCCGTCGCTGCCTGATTGTAGAGCATGCCATGCGGTTTAACGTGAACCATTTTCCCACCCTCGGCGCGAGCAATCGCCGCCAATGCACCGAGCTGATAGACCACCTGCGCATAAACGGTTTCGGGCGGAAGCTGCATCGCGGTACGACCAAAGTTTTCCCGGTCGGGGAAGCTGGGATGCGCCCCAATCGCAACGCCGTACTGGATGGCCCAACGCACCGACTGCAACATGGTCTGCGCATCCCCGGCGTGAAAACCACAGGCAATATTCGCCGAACTCACCAGTTGCAGCAGGGCCTCATCATTTTCACAGCCTTCGCCAAGGTCGGCATTTAAATCAACGCTCATGCAGTCCCCACTTAATTTGTTCGATAAAACGATCTTGTTCACGCTTCGCGTGCAGAGCCTCTTCAACGGTACACTTCACGAAGTGAATCGGCATCCCCAGACGAATCTGCGCAAGATGGTAAAGGTCAGCCTCGATAACGCAGGCAATGCGTGGATAACCGCCGGTAGTTTGCGCGTCGGCCATCAGCACAATCGGCTGGCCGCCGTGCGGTACCTGCACGACGCCCGGCACCAGGCCGTGCGACAGCATTTCGCGTTTGATTTCGCGAGTCAGCTCATGGCCGTGCAGGCGGTATCCCATACGGTTACTCTGCGGGCTAAGCTGCCACGCCGTGCGCCAGAACGACTCGCGTGCATCGTGGCTGAATTCCTGATATTCCGGCCCCGGCACCGCGCGGATACGGTTACCGAACAGCAGCTGCTTAACGCCGGTGGATTTTTGCGGCTCTTTTACCGCCTTGCCGACCGACAGCACGTCGCCGTCTTTCAGCGCGCGGCCTTCAAAGCCACCGAATCCGGCTTTAATGTCGGTGCTGCGAGAGTCGAGCACCTCGGGAACGTTAATGCCTCCCGCCACGGCCAGATAGCTCCGCATACCGCGCATCGGCATCTTCATGGTCAGCACTTGACCTGCCTTGACCGGATAACACCAGCCTGTCCACAACGACACGCCGTCCAGCGTAGTGTGGCTGCCTGCGCCGGTCAGCGCTATCCAGCCCTTTTTAGTAAACTGGACGCTGAATTGACCCAGCGTAATTTCCAGACCGGCGGCATTTTCATCGTTACCCACCAGCAGGTTGGCGATACGCAGCGCGGGCGCATCGAGTGCACCCGACTGGCTGACGCCCAGTTGACGATAGCCTTCACGGCCAAGGTCCTGAACGGTAGTCTGCATTCCGGCACGTAAAACTTTTAACATACGCCCTCCTTCAGCGGCAGAAAGCGAACCCGGTCACCGGGGCGCAACAGGGTCGGCAAACGGCTCTTAGGATCAAACATCGGCTGCGACGTATGGCCGATAAGCTGCCAGCCGCCGGGGGTAATAAGGGGGTAAATGCCCGTCTGGCTGCCGCCAATACCGACCGTTCCCGCCGGAACGCTGAGACGCGGCTCGGCGTGGCGAGGCGTTGTCAGCGCCTCCGGCATGCCGCCAAGATAGGGGAAACCGGGCTGGAAGCCGAGGAAATAAACGATGTACTCTGCGCCGCTGTGGCACTCCACCACCTGACGCGCGGTCATGCCATTATGGCTGGCGACGCCCTCAAGATCAGGCCCCCCCTTGCCGCCATAGACCACCGGAATTTCAACCAGCCGAGACTCCGGCTCAAACGCCTGACTCTCTTCCCACCAGGTCTGCAAACGCTCGATAGCATCAAGGGCAGAATGTTGCGGTTCGGCCAGTATCACGGTTAAATTATTCATGCCGGGAATAACCTCCTTGACGCTGGCGTCCTGCGCCAGACGTTGGGACAGTCCCCAGATCCGCTGCTGGCTCGCCAGTGAAACGGGAGGCTCCAGCTCGAGAACGACAGCGCGTTCACCTAACAAGTAACACCGTGCTCGTTGCAATTAATGACTCCTAAGCCACAGATAATATACAAATTAAGATAACGCTATTTGTGGCTCAGATATAGGCTAAAAATGGTGGCAGACGCGGTCCCGTGAAGGACGAAGCGGCGATCTGCTGCTATCCTTTAGGCAAAAGACCGCCAGTGTGTCTTATGTTTCTGCAAACCTCCGCCGGCCTGGAAGGCGTAAAAGGGAGGATTGCCTCATTTAAAAGGGAGAAACAGTGAAAAAGACCTTCGGCGTTTTTTTTCCGCTTTATACCACCACGTTGTTGATGCTACTCGGTTCCGGCCTCCTCACCACCTACGTCTCCCTGCGTCTGAGCGCGATAAACGTCAGCGGTGCCATGATTGGGGCAATCATTGCCGCTAACTATATTGGTCTGGTGATTGGCGGCAAGGTTGGCCATTACCTGATTGCTCGCGTCGGGCATATTCGGGCCTACGTATCCTGCTCAGGTATCATTACGGCAGCGGTGATAGGCCACGGACTGACCGAGATTATTCCCATCTGGGTGGTGCTACGCCTGATTATCGGGCTATGCATGATGTGTCAGTACATGGTGCTTGAGAGCTGGCTTAACGACCAGTCGGAATCGAGCCAGCGCGGCGTCGTCTTCGGTTTTTATATGGCGGCCTCTTACCTCGGCATGGCGCTGGGACAGGTGGTGCTGATGCTGCAAACCGGACTCGGCATGAGTACTCTGTTAGTTATCGCGCTGTGCTTCGCCCTGTGTCTGGTGCCCATCGCGTTGACCACCCGGACCAAGGTTGGACATATGTCGCCGGCCCCCATGGAGCTGAAATTCTTTATCGGCGCGATCCCCAAGGTGCTGGCAATTACGCTGGTAATTGGCATGATTATCGGGGCGTTTTACGGCATGGCACCGCTCTATACCAGCCAACAGTCGCTCTCGACACAGCAAACCGGTCTGTTCATGGCTTTGGCGATATTCGCCGGTCTGGTCGCGCAGTTTCCGCTAAGCTGGCTGTCTGACCGCTATAACCGCAATATGCTAATGCGCATCAATGCGTTGCTGTTGGCCATCACGGCACTGCCGCTGGCGGTTTTCAGCCATATCTCTTTCCCGCTGCTGTTGGCCTGCGGATTCATCGTCAGCCTGATGCAGTTCACGCTCTACCCGCTGGTCGTGGCGCTGGCCAATGACATGATTGAACCGGAGCGCAGGGTATCGCTTTCTGCCTGTCTGTTAATGGCCTTCGGCGTGGGTGCCTGTATCGGTCCCTTGCTCGTTGGGGCGCTGATTGAACCGCTGGGCGGCAAGATTCTTTATGCGTTCTTTGCGCTTTGCGCGGCGGGTATTGTGGCACTGAGTCGCACCTCGGCGAAAGAGCAGCAGACGCAGATGGCGGTAGATGCGCCGGTGCCACACATCGCGATGCCAGACAGCCTGAGCAGCTCACCGCTGTCGCCTGCGCTGAATCCAAATCTCGATGAACAGATGATTCAGGATCAGATGCCTGCGCACGAGACAGTAGAACAGATTACGCCCGCGGAGGCGTCTGACGCAGACAAGGTGGCGGAGAGGCGTGAACAGGGGGCCGACCCCGAGGCGGATACCGGACTTCAACGTGCGTTTATTCTGCTCGAAGACAGCGACATCACGTTAAAAGAAGAAGAACAAGACGAGGAAGATGTCGCGCCACCGAGGGTCGCGCGACAAGGTCGATAAGGTTTACGCCGGGTTATCGATATCGATAAAGGTCACGTCAAGGCCGTGCTCGGCGGTAAGCCATTCGCCCAGCGCCTTCACGCCATAGCGTTCGCTGGCGTGATGGCCCGCGGCAAAGAAGTGCAGCCCCATCTCGCGAGCGATGTGAATAGTTTGCTCGGAGACTTCGCCAGAAATAAACGCATCGACGCCAAAGTCGGCAGCCTGCTGAATAAAGCCCTGACCGCCACCCGAGCACCACGCGATACGACGAATCGTCTGCGGTCCGCCCTCGGCGCTGTGCAACACCTTGCGACCCAGCTGCTGTTCAATCACCTGATGAAACTCTTCAGCCGCCAGCGGCGTTTCTAGCTCGCCGTAAGGCACCAGCGGCATGATTTCACCCAAGACCTTAATGCCAAACAGGTTAGCCAGCTGAGCATTATTGCCCAGCTCAGGATGCGCATCGAGCGGCAGATGGTAGCCGTAAAGATTGATATCATTAAGCAGTAGCGTTTTCAGACGATTACGCTTCATCCCTCGCACCGCAGCGGGTTCATTTTTCCAGAAATAGCCGTGGTGGACGATAAGAGTGTCCGCACCGTGCGCGACGGCAGCGTCGAGCAGCTTCTGGCTGGCGGTCACGCCCGTCACCACGCGTTTGACTTCGCTGCTGCCCTCAACCTGTAGGCCGTTTGGCGCGTAATCCTTGAAGGCGTTGACGTCGAGCTTACGGTCGATAATTTTCTCTAATTCTATGTTATTCATAACATTTTCCATAAATCTGAGTGTTGCGCAGAGCCGGAAAGGTGGCGAAGCAGAAGCGTTAAAACGCCTGACTGTCGCCCTGCTGCATAAAGATGAAGTGTACGCCGAGGCGATTCCCCTCTTCAAGCTGACGCATAATCTCGGCGCGCGGGTCCGCCCCAGCCATTAACGACGGCTTGATATGGCTAATGACAATCTTCAGCCCTTTGAGCGAGCCCGCGCCCCCTGCCGCCTGCTCGAGGTTTTTCAGCTCACCGAGCAGCAGCGCGGGGGTGAGGTGACCAAAGAGCTGTGCATCAGGAACACCATTCGGGAAAGAGGTCTCGATAATCATCCCCTTGAGGCGATGCTGTTTAATCTCCTCCCCCAACACGCGCCAGATAGCGCCGAGATCGCGCGACTTCTCCTGCTTATCGGCACCGGTATCGCCAAAGAAGGCAAAGGTTTCCTGCTGTTGGCTCGCCAGTTCATTACTGACCAACAGCATCGACGAACTGACGCCGCCGTGGCTGAGCGGATAAACGACGCCGCTCAGCCCACTGGTCCCCAACGACGCGCGCTGCCCCGGTCTGAGCGCCGTCAGTCGATAGGTGCCAATGCGCTGGCCGCTGCCTGAGTCGCTGAAATTAGGCCACACTCGCCAATTGAAATAGTGCTGGCGCAGAATATCGATGGTGTCATTGGTGCCGTAAATCGGTTTTTTGCTGTCCTGCGGTGAGGCGACGATCAGCCCGGCAAGATGGTCAAGATGACCGTGGCTGATGAAGTAGGCGCTAATCAGTTGGCGAAATACCGCCCCCTGTGGCGTAAACGGCGCTGAATTTTGCGCCGTGACCTCAGGAAAGCTGCCTTTTGCCAATGCCTTACTGATACCCGGCAGAACCGAACCGGCGTCGAGCGCCAGATAGCGCGTTTGCGAATCACTGCGAATCAGATACGAGGTCAGATTTCCCTCTTCCACCCCGCCGTTGACGCCCAGCGCGACTACCTTAAAGCCCGCGTTGGCGCTGAATGCGTAGCCTAAACCGGCCCCGAGAAACAGGGCCGTGCTCCACCATCTTGTTGTCATCACATCGCTCCATGTTGTGCCGATCCTTAACCAAGACAGTAAGCCTTAGTTGTCAGCCTGAGCGCGACTTTTAGCGGTTTCAAACGCCGCAAGGGTATCCTTGCGTGCTCGGGCGTGATCGATAATCGGGTGAGGATAGTCTAGCACGCGGCGCTGTTTCTCGGCCCATTGATGTGGGTGGTGAATATCTTTTTCTGGCACCTCGGCAAGCTCAGGAACCCAGGCCTTGATGAAGCGCCCCTGCTTGTCGAAACGCTCTCCCTGCGTCGTCGGGTTGAAGATGCGAAAGTAGGGGGCCGCGTCGGTGCCGGTCGATGCTCCCCATTGCCAGCCGCCGTTGTTGGCCGCGAGATCGCCGTCAAGAAGCTGAGACATGAAGTAGCGTTCGCCGCTGCGCCAGTCGATAAGCAGGTCCTTAACCAGAAAGCTCGAGACGATCATCCGCAGACGATTGTGCATCCAGCCGGTGGCGTTTAACTGACGCATGGCGGCGTCAACGATGGGATAGCCGGTTTTACCCGCCTGCCAGGCCTTTAAATCGTCAGGAGCATCGCGCCAGCGCACGCCGTCCGTCCACTCGATGAAGGGTTTGTGCTTGCAAAGATGCGGCCAGGCCACCAGCAAATGGCGGTAAAACTCACGCCAGACCAGCTCGTTGAGCCAGCCAAACGCGCCACCGTCGGTTTTTTCCAACGCGTGAGGATGTTCCGCGCGCAGGCGATTAAGGCACTGACGCGGCGACAGTACGCCAATGGCAAGGTACGGGGAGAGCGTGCTGGTGCCGTCAATGGCGGGCAAGTCGCGCTGCTCGAGGTAGTCCTGCACATTTTCACGACAGAAACGCCGCAGCCGGTCGCGAGCGGCCTCTTCGCCTATGGGAAAATCGTCACCAACCTCTTCCTGCGGATAGTCGAAGGGCTTAATCGGGGCTGATTGACCTTTATACGGGTTGTTACGCGCCTGCGGTGCGGCCAGTGAGCGAGTGTCGGACTCACTCAGACGCTGTAAAAATGCGCGACGAAACGGCGTATAAACCTTGTACATGCCGCCCTCACCGGTCGTTACCGAACCCGGAGGCAAAAGCAGGCTGTCGTCAAAACGGTGGAGGGTAAGCTCTGTCGACAACGCCTTGTCTAACGCGGCATCCCGTGCAACCTCGTTGATTTCATACTGATTATTATAAAACAGCGCATCAACCTTGTGCTCTGCAACGAACGCCTTCAGCCAATCGACGGCGTCGGAAAACAGCTCGCACTGCTGGTAATAAAGCGGGATACCGCGCTCGGCCAGCGAAGACTGCAACGCGAGCAGATGCTGATAAATAAACGCGGCCTGACGAGGCGCCATGTCGTGCCTGCGCCACTGCCCCGGCGTGGCAATAAACACCGCGATAACAGTGGCATCAACGTCTGCGCAGGCGGCAGCCAGTGCGCGGTTGTCGGTGATGCGTAAATCATTACGAAACCAGACCAAATGGGTGGTCATAACCAGTCATTCCTTGTGAAATCAGTGCCCGTAACGCAGACGCAGAGCCTCGGGATAGGGCTCGAAATAGCGCTGCTGCTGGAGATACTCGTCGGGATATTCATTCATGTAATGTTTGAGCAGCGTGATAGGGGCCAGCAGAGGCTGCAAACCCTGACGATAATGGTCGATAAGCTTTGCCAGCTCCTGGCGTTGTCCACTATTGAGCTGTTTGCGGAAATATCCCTGTACGTGCATCAGCACATTGGTGTGGTTGCGCCGTGTGGCTTTGTGGGTCATTAGAGTCATCAGCCTGTTGCGGTATTCGATGAAATAGTCGTCGAGCGACGCCCATTTATCCATTGCCGCCACAAAACGACCCAGCTCGCGATATTCGGGCTGAGAGTGCGCCAGTAAAGAGAGCTTATAGCGGCTGTGAAACGCCATCAGTTTGCCGCGCGACAGCCCTGAGGCTTGCAGCATTTTCAGCTCATAGAGTGCATAAACGCGTTCGACAAAATTCTCGCGCAGCACAGGGTCGTTAAGCCGTCCGTCTTCTTCTATTGGCAGCCACGGCAGCTGCTTTTGCAGTTCGGCGGTGTAGATCCCAACGCCAACTTTGCTGTTGTCTTTGCTGTTTTCACGGTAGACGCGCACCCGCTCCATGCCGCAGCTGGGCGATTTTGCGCAAAGAATATAGCCGCAAAGGTGCGCGAGCGAGGCAATACGCTGCTCGGCGTAGTGCTGCATTTTATCGGTAATATCGACGTTGGGTTCGTTACTGAAACACATGCGAACGCCGTCTGGATGATTCACCAGGCGCAGTGCCGGTCTTGGGGTAGGAAGGCCAATCGCCATTTCCGGGCAGACAGGTTCAAAATGTACATAAGGCGCTAACTGATCAACGGCGAAGGCCAGTCGTTTGTGTCCGCCGTCAAAACGAACCCTCTCTCCTAGCAGGCAGGCGCTGATCCCAATGGGAATTTTTTCACTCATGTGCGACTCCTGGCATTTGCTGTCCGTGGCGATGCAAAAAACCTGCATCGCCCTCATTAAACTTATACAAAAAATGCATTTTGTACAAGTTTGTACTCAGCCTTGGGACAAAATGTAAAAAGGCCAGCAAGAGGTTGCTGGCCTTAATCAGGGACGCTTTTTTATACTGCACTAATGCTTAATAGAAATACTGACCGGCGGTTTCGGCCCGTGCCAGCCATACCGGTTTGTTGCTGGTTTTTGCCCATACTCGATGCAGATAGCTATAAAAACGTGCACGGTCGGCACGGAATAACATTACGGGTAGCGCCACTACGCCGACCAGCACGACAAAGGTGCGCCGTAACATAATGCGTGCAAGGCTATACGGGGTGTAATCAGACATAAACATTCTCCTCTGGGCCAGTCCGCGTTCCTGATTGACCTGCTCCGGAAAAAGACTGGAAAGATTGACCGTTGGTTATTTGTACAAATTTTAACGTACATGCTGTAATTTTACTACTGATCGGACCACTATTTTGACGTAAAAAAGCACAATTTCATCCTTCCCCGGTAATTAAGTTACAAAACTGTTAATTAACTACTTCCCAGACGTTACTCGTCGATTAATTCGCCATTTTTATACTTTTTTTACACCTGCCCCATCCATCTTTTCAGGTTCTTTAGAAGCCAATATTTACACTCGCTTTACTGATTACAAATCAACATCGTTCCCAAAATCCTTGGCGTTGTAGCAAGTCTCACGCAGCTACAACGCCAAGGGTGGCGGGTGAAACAAACTAAGGGGTGGGTTGTGAATATTGGGGTAATTATCGGCGGGCTACTCGTTCTTTTACTGCTCGGCTATCTGGTCTACGCCCTGCTTAATGCGGAGGAGTTTTAAATGGCCGCTTCAGCGTTTCTGTTGATTGCCAGCTTTATGCTGGTTTTACTGCTGCTGTCTCACCCATTGGGCAAGTTTATGGCCAGCCTGATTGAAGGTGACATTGGCCCAAGGGTGGCGGGGTTCGAACGTAGAGTTCTGGGTCTGGCGGGCGCGTCCGACTCGGAAATGAACTGGAAACAGTACGCGATAGCCATTCTCGGCTTCAACATGCTGGGCATCGTCCTGCTGATGGCCATCCTGATGTTGCAGGGCGTTTTGCCGTGGAATCCGCAGCATTTCCCAAGCCTTTCCTGGGATCTGGCGTTTAACACCGCCGTCAGCTTTGTCTCTAACACCAACTGGCAGGCCTACAGCGGCGAAAGCGCGCTGAGCTATTTCAGCCAGATGGTCGGACTGACGGTGCAGAACTTCCTGTCGGCGGCAACCGGTATTGCGGTCGCCTTTGCGCTGATCCGCGCCTTTGCTCGTCCTTCAGGCAAGACTATCGGTAACGCATGGAGTGACCTGCTGCGCATTACGCTTTACGTACTGCTGCCGATTTCCCTGCTGATGGCGCTCTATTTTGTCAGCCAGGGCGTGCTGCAAAACCTTGAGGCTTATCAGCACATCACCACGCTTGAAGGCGTACAGCAGACACTGCCGATGGGGCCTGTTGCCTCTCAGGAAGCGATCAAAATGCTCGGCACCAACGGTGGCGGCTTCTTCGGGGCCAACTCGGCACACCCGTATGAAAACCCGACCGCCATGACCGACATGGTTCAGATGCTGGCCATTTTCCTTATCCCTTGTGCGCTGTGCTTCTCGTTTGGCCGCGTAGTGGGCGATAGCCGTCAGGGTCACGCACTGCTGTGGACAATGTCGCTGATTTTTGTGGTCTGCGTAGTCATTGTCATGGCCGCCGAGTTGCAGGGTAATCCACACCTGTCGGCTCTGGGTGCGACCAGCAACATCAATATGGAAGGTAAAGAGGCCCGCTTCGGGATTCTGGCTTCAAGCATGTTTAGCGTAATCACCACCGCCGCCTCCTGCGGTGCGGTCAACGCCATGCTCGACTCCTTCACTGCCCTCGGCGGCATGATCCCAATGTGGCTGATGCAGATTGGTGAGGTGGTGTTCGGCGGCGTTGGCTCAGGCCTCTACGGCATGCTGCTGTTCGTGCTGCTGACGGTGTTTATCGCCGGACTGATGATTGGCCGCACACCGGAATACCTTGGCAAGAAAATCGACGTCTTCGATATGAAGATGACCGCACTGGCGATTCTGGTGACACCAACGCTGGTGCTGCTGGGCACGGCGCTGGCGCTGGTCACTCCGGCCGGGCTGGCGGGGATTGGTAACCCAGGTGCACACGGTTTCAGCGAGGTGCTCTACGCCTTCTCCTCTGCCGCAAACAACAACGGCAGCGCCTTTGGTGGACTGAGCGTTAACACACCGTTCTACAACCTGTCGCTGGCCGTGACCATGTTCTTCGGCCGCTTTGGGGTGATTCTTCCGGTGCTGGCCATCGCCGGATCGCTGGTCGCCAAAAAACGTCAGTCCGCAGGCAACGGCACACTTCCGACCGCTGGCCCGCTGTTTATCGGCCTGCTGATCGGCACCATCCTGCTGGTCGGTGCGTTGACCTTTATTCCGGCGCTGGCGCTGGGTCCGGTAGCTGAGCATTTACAAGTGTGGCTGGCGCACTGATTTCTACGCCAAACATGATTTGCACAACAGATGTTAAAGAGAGAATACGATGACTCGCAAACAACGTGCCCTGTTTGAACCCCGGCTAATCCGTACCGCGACGCTGGATGCAGTGAAAAAACTGGATCCACGCGTACAGTGGCGTAACCCGGTGATGTTCGTGGTGTATCTGGGCAGTATCCTCACCACGCTGATTTGGCTGGCGATTTTGATGGGTAAAACCGAGGGCAGCGCCGCCTTTACCGGCAGCGTCTCCCTGTGGCTGTGGTTTACCGTGCTGTTTGCCAACTTTGCCGAAGCGCTGGCGGAAGGCCGCAGCAAGGCGCAGGCCGAGAGCCTGAAAGGCGTACAGAAAACCAGCTGGGCGAAGAAACTTTACGAGGCGCGCCCTGAGTCACCGCCGATCAAAGTGGCCGCAGACAGCCTGCGCAAAGGCGACTATGTGCTGATTGAAGCCGGTGATACCGTGCCGTGCGACGGCGAGGTACTGATTGGCGGAGCGTCGGTAGATGAAAGCGCCATCACCGGTGAGTCTGCCCCGGTTATTCGCGAGTCCGGCGGTGACTTCTCCTCGGTAACCGGCGGTACACGTGTGCTGTCCGACTGGCTGATTGTCGAGTGCACCGTCAACCCAGGCGAAACCTTCCTTGACCGGATGATTGCCATGGTTGAAGGCGCAAAACGCCGCAAGACACCGAACGAGGTCGCGCTGACCATTCTTCTGGTGGCGCTGACGCTGGTATTCGTGCTGGCGACCGCCACGCTGTATCCGTTCTCGCTGTTTAGCGTCGACGCCAGCCATGCCGGGACACCGGTCACAATCACCGTGCTGGTCGCGCTGCTGGTGTGCCTGATCCCAACCACCATCGGGGGCCTGCTGTCGGCCATCGGTGTGGCGGGCATGAGCCGCATGCTGGAGGCGAACGTGATAGCCACCAGCGGTCGCGCCGTCGAGGCAGCCGGTGACGTCGACGTACTGTTGCTCGACAAGACCGGTACCATCACGCTCGGTAACCGTCAGGCAGCACAATTTTTACCGGCGCCTCAGGTGAGTGAACAGGAGCTGGCCGACGCCGCGCAGATCTCTTCACTGGCGGACGAAACGCCGGAAGGCCGCAGCATCGTCGTGCTGGCTAAACAGCGCTTTAACCTGCGTGAACGCGATCTGAATTCGCTGAATGCCACCTTTGTGCCCTTCTCGGCGCAGACCCGCATGAGCGGCGTCAACGTCGGTGAAAGAATGATCCGCAAAGGGGCCGTTGACGCTATTCGCCGTCACGTCGAGTCGAATCAGGGCCACTTCCCGCCCGCCGTTGAAGGCCTGGTCGAAACGGTCGCACGCAAAGGCGGAACTCCGCTGGTCGTGGCCGACGGTGCGCGCGTACTGGGCGTCGTCGAGCTGAAAGACATCGTTAAAGGCGGTATCAAGGAACGTTTTGCCGAGCTGCGCAAGATGGGCATCAAGACGGTGATGATAACCGGTGATAACCGCCTGACCGCCGCCGCTATTGCCGCCGAGGCTGGGGTAGATGACTTCCTGTCGGAGGCCACACCGGAAGCTAAACTGGCGCTTATCCGCCAGTATCAGAGCGAAGGCCGTCTGGTCGCGATGACCGGCGACGGGACCAACGACGCCCCGGCGCTGGCGCAGGCCGACGTGGCCGTTGCCATGAACTCCGGTACGCAGGCCGCCAAAGAGGCAGGCAACATGGTCGATTTGGACTCCAACCCGACCAAGCTGATTGAAGTGGTGCATATCGGTAAACAGATGTTGATGACTCGTGGATCGCTGACCACCTTCAGCATCGCCAACGACGTGGCGAAATACTTCGCCATCATCCCGGCGGCGTTTGCGGCAACGTATCCACAGCTCAATGCGCTGAACGTGATGCACCTGCACTCCCCCGCCTCGGCGATTATGTCGGCGGTTATTTTCAACGCACTGGTGATTGTGTTTCTGATCCCGCTGGCGCTGAAAGGGGTGAGCTACAGGCCAATGAGTGCCGCATCGCTGCTGCGCCGTAACCTGTGGATTTACGGGGTCGGGGGGCTGGTCGTGCCGTTCGTCGGTATTAAGCTGATTGACCTGATCCTCACTGTGCTGCACATGGCCTAAGCGGCCCGATAAAGAATGAAGGAATATAAAATGACTAACGCAATTCGTCATCGCTATCTTCGCCCCTCGCTGGTGCTGCTGGTGCTGTTTACGCTGGTTACCGGCGTAGCGTATCCGCTGCTGACCACCGGTCTGTCGGCGCTGGTCTTCCGTTCGCAGGCGCAGGGCTCACTGATTTTTGAGGCGGGGAAACCGGTGGGTTCAGCGTTGATTGGGCAATCTTTTTCCCGACCTGATTATTTTTGGGGACGCCCTTCCGCCACCTCGGATAGCGCCTATAATGCGATGGCGTCCTCAGGCAGCAATCTTGCAGTTAGCAATCCGGCGCTGGATAAAGCCGTGGCTGAACGCGTGGCAGCGCTGCGTGCGGCCAATCCGCAGAGTGCGCCTCAGGTGCCGGTCGATCTGGTGACTTCATCAGCCAGCGGACTCGACCCGCATATCAGCGTTGAGGCTGCCAACTGGCAGGCCCAGCGCGTGGCAGCGGCGAGAAAACTGACGCTGGATCAGGTCAATAAACTGATTGGCGAAAACACCAGTGCACCTGTGCTGGGCTTTACCGGACAACCGGTGGTCAACGTGCTGCAACTGAATCTGGCACTGGATGCGTTGACCTCACAAAAGTGATGACCTCAACAATAAGAAGACATGTTTATGGTAGACGACGACAGTCAACGGCCTGACCCGGACAGCCTTCTCGCGCTGGCAAACGAGAAGCCGCGGGGTCAGCTCAAAATCTTCTTCGGCGCCTGTGCGGGCGTAGGGAAAACCTACGCCATGCTGCAAGAGGCGCAGCGGTTGCGCGCGACCGGATTAGACGTGATGGTCGGCGTCGTCGAAACCCACGGACGCAAAGAAACCCAGGCCATGTTGCCTGGGTTAGACCTTTTATCCCCCAAACGCATTACTCATCGCGGTCGTCAGCTCAGCGAGTTTGACCTCGACGCCGCGCTGGCCCGCCACCCTGCCCTAATCCTGATGGATGAACTGGCGCATAGCAACGTAATAGGCTCACGCCATCCGAAACGCTGGCAGGACGTCGAGGAACTGCTCGACGCCGGTATCGACGTCTTTACCACCGTCAACGTACAGCATATTGAAAGCCTCAATGACGTCGTCAGCGGCGTTACCGGCATCATTATTCGTGAAACCGTGCCCGATCATGTGTTCGACCAGGCGGATGAAGTGGTGCTGGTCGACCTGCCGCCAGACGACCTGCGTCAGCGCCTGAAAGAGGGCAAGGTTTATATCCCCGGTCAGGCTGAACGCGCTATCGAGCACTTCTTCCGCAAAGGCAATCTCATCGCCCTGCGCGAACTGTCTCTGCGCCGCACGGCCGACAGGGTCGATGACCAGATGCGTGAATTCCGCGACACGCAGGGCAAGGAGCGTGTCTGGCATACCCGCGACGCCCTGCTGCTGTGCATCGGTCACAGCGGTGGGAACGAGAAGCTGGTCAGGGTAGCGGCACGACTCGCCGCAAGGCTTGGCTGCGTCTGGCACGCGGTTTACGTCGAGACGCCACGTCTGCATCGCCTGCCTGAAGGCCAGCGCCGGGCCATCCTTCGTGCTCTCAAGCTGGCGCAGGAGCTGGGTGCCGAGACCGCCACGCTGTCCGACCCGCAGGAGGAACAGGCTATCCTGCGTTACGCCCGCGAGCATCATCTGGGCAAGATTGTTATGGGGCGTCGCAAAGAGCAGCGCTTCAAATGGGGCGCAAGCATCACCGACCGGCTGGCAAAAATCGGTCCCGAGCTCGACCTGCTGATAGTCAGCCTCGAGGAAGCCGCGCCGGTAAGTTCGCGGCGAGATCAAGACTCCCGCACCTTCAGCGAGCGATTTCGCCGTCAATTACAGGGCTGCGCGGTGGCGGTGGCGCTTTGCGCGCTCATCACCTTTATCTCACAGTTTCTGTATCCCTATTTCGATCCTGCCAACCTGATTATGGTCTATCTGCTTGGCGTGGTACTGACGGCGCTGTTCTACGGGCGCTGGCCGTCGGTGCTGGCAGCGGTTATCAATGTCGCCAGCTTTGACCTGTTTCTGGTCGAGCCACGCGGCTCTTTTGCCGTCACCGACGCCCAGTATTTACTGACCTTCGCCGTAATGCTTATCGTTGGCGTACTGATCGGTAATCTCACCGCCGGGGTGCGCTATCAGGCGCGGATCGCGCGTCATCGCGAAAAACGGGCGCGGCATTTGTATGAAATGTCCAAAGGGCTGAGTCAGGCAATGACCCCCGAGGCAGTGGCGCAAACCAGTCGTCATTTTATTTCAACCACGCTGCAGGCCAAGGCCGCCGTGCTGTTACCGCAGCAGCACGCCGAGGGTACGCTGAATTTCCAGCAGGGAGATCTTGCCGCAGGCCTGTCGATTGCCGTCGACGAGGCGATTGCCCGCTGGAGCTTCGACAAACAGTCTCCGGCCGGGGCAGGCACCGATACGCTGCCGGGCGTGCCTTATCAACTGCTGCCGCTGGTCGCGTCGGGGAAATCCCTCGGCCTGCTGGCGGTAGAGCCCCCCAACGTGCGCCAACTGATGGTGCCCGAGCAACAGCGCCTGTTGCAAACCTTCACCGTATTGATAGCCAACGCGCTAGAACGCCTCCAACTGACGGCGACGGCCGAAAGCGCACGGCTGGAGACCGAACGCGAACAGCTGCGCAACTCGCTGCTGTCTGCCCTCTCCCACGACCTGCGAACCCCATTGACCGTGCTGTTCGGCCAGGCCGAAATTCTCACGCTGGACCTGGCCAGCGAAGGATCGGCCTATGCGCCGCAGGCTAACCAGATTCGTCAGCAGGTGCTGAGCACCACAAGGCTGGTCAATAATTTGCTCGATATGGCGCGCATCCAGTCAGGCGGCTTCAATTTGCGCAAGGAGTGGCAATCGGTTGAAGAAATCATTGGCAGCGCGCTGCGTATGCTCGAGCCGATGCTCAGCAACCATCAGATAACGGTGGATTTGCCCGAAGAGATGCTGTTGGTCAACTGCGACGCCAGCCTGATTGAGCGGGTGTTTATCAATCTGCTGGAAAATGCCCACAAGTATGCCGGTTCGCAGGCAAAAATCGTTATCAAAGCGCGGACCAGCGAGGACTGGGTCGAGGTTGATGTCTCAGACAACGGTCCAGGAATTATGGCCGGTGGCGAACGGCAGATTTTCGAGAAGTTTTCGCGCGGCAATAAAGAATCGGCCATTCCGGGCGTGGGCTTGGGGTTAGCGATTTGTCATGCCATTATTGACGTACACAACGGACGTATCTGGGCAGAGAACAACCCGCAGGGGGGAGCCACCTTTAGCTTTATGCTGCCGTTGGAAAAATTACCCGATATCGAATCCATCGAACCCACTGACTCCATAGGCGAAACTGATCGTGTCCCCGATTAATATTCTGATTGTTGAAGACGAAAAAGAGATCCGACGCTTCGTTCGCACGGCGTTGGAGGGGGAAGGCATGAAAGTTTTCGAGAGCGAAACGCTGCAACGTGGGCTGATTGAGGCCGGGACGCGTAAGCCCGACCTGGTGATTCTCGACCTTGGCCTGCCGGACGGCGACGGGCTGGAGTATATCCGCGACCTTCGTCACTGGAGCAGTATTCCGATCATCGTGTTGTCGGCCCGCACCAGCGAAGAAGACAAGATTGCCGCGCTCGATGCGGGCGCGGACGATTTTCTGACCAAGCCTTTTGGCGTTGGGGAACTGTTGGCGCGGGTTCGCGTTGCGCTGCGCCGTCACGCAGGAGGTCAGCAAGAAAGCCCACTGATTACATTTGCCGACGTGACCGTCGATTTAATCAACCGACGCGTACAGCGTGCCGGAGAAGACTTGCATCTCACGCCGATCGAATTCCGTCTGCTGGCCGAACTGCTGGCGAACAGCGGGAAAGTCATTACGCAAAGGCAGTTGCTCAGCCACGTCTGGGGCCCGAACTACGTGGAACACAGCCACTATTTGCGTATTTATATGGGCCATTTACGGCAAAAACTGGAACAGGACGCCACCCGGCCGCGTCATTTGTTGACAGAAACCGGCGTCGGCTATCGTTTTATGCCTTAAGCTCGGCGTCAATAGCGGCGAATTCAGCCTCGATAATTTCTGCTGCTTTCAACAAGGTCGCGTTGACCCGTTCCACCTGCTCAGGGCTGAGGTCGTCACGCATCACGTTGCCGCGCAGTACGCTGCGCAGACGGTTCATGCTGTCAGCAATGCCTTCCGCCAGGTTGCTCCCATGCTCGCGGCGTTTTTCACGTCTCGCCAGTCGCGCAAAGATAGCGTCAACCACCGCCTGATGTGCCGACAGTTCTTCCTGACCCGCCGCCGTCAAACGATAGCTTTTACGGCCGTTGTCACTGACCAGCGGCTCAAGGAAATCCTGCTCTTCAAGCAGCGTCAAGGTCGGATAGATAACCCCCGGACTCGGGACGTAAAGGCCGGATGACGCCTCTTCAATCGCCTTAATCAGCTCATAACCGTGGCTCGGTTTCTTCGCCACCATGGCCAGCAGCACCAGACGCAGATCGCCATGTTCAAACAGGCGCTGCATTCTCTCACCACGACCGCCACCGCGACGCGAACGTCTCTCGCCACGCCCTTCTCCACGCTCTTCGCCCATCGCAGCATGCCTTCCGCCGCGATGACGACCCGCAAACTCTGTGCGTTCATCCCTTTCTCCGCCATGGCGGCGGAGTCGGTCACCGTGACCGCGATGGCGGCCTTCCATAAATTTAGCAAACATAAATATTCCTCTCTTTAGATATATCGAAATATTTTCGATATATCTAAAGTAGATCGACTTTCGCTCAATGACAAGGTTTTATACAAATTTAGATATATCTTTTTCAACACAGAATTTTGAGCATAAAAAAAGCGCTGTATAAACAGCGCTTTGATTGAGATTGCGAAAAGCGTTCGGGAATTACTTCGCGTCGGCAAGGACTTTGCTGACGATATCCACGGCTTCTTTCTCGATTTTTTCGCGGTGCTCGGCACCCAGGAAGCTTTCACAGTAGATCTTGTAAGCTTCTTCAGTACCGGATGGGCGCGCGGCAAACCAGCCGTTTTTGGTGATGACTTTCAGACCACCGATAGACGCGCCGTTGCCCGGAGCCTTGGTCAGGCGATCGGTAATCGGGTCACCCGCCAGCGTGTCGGCCTTGACCTGCTCTGGGGAGAGCTTGGAGAGCGCGGCTTTCTGCGCGTGGGTGGCTGGAGCCTGAATACGGTTATAGCTCGGCGCACCGAAGCGTGCGGCCAGTTCGTTGTAGTGCTCCTGCGGGTTCTTGCCGGTCACGGCGGTGATTTCTGCCGCCAGCAGGCACATAATGATCCCGTCTTTGTCGGTTGACCAAGGCGTACCGTCGAAACGCAGGAAGGACGCACCGGCGCTTTCTTCACCGCCGAAACCAAAGCTGCCGTCGAACAGACCGTCTACGAACCATTTGAAGCCCACCGGCACTTCGACCAGTTTACGGCCAAGGTCAGCAACCACGCGATCAATCATCGCGCTGGATACCAGCGTTTTACCTACCGCGACGTCAGCGCCCCACTGTGGACGATGCTGGAACAGGTAGTTGATCGCCACCGCCAGATAGTGGTTCGGGTTCATCAGACCCGCAGGCGTTACGATGCCATGGCGGTCGTAGTCAGGGTCGTTGGCGAACGCCAAATCGAACTTGTCTTTCAGCGCCAATAAACCGCCCATTGCGAATTCAGACGAGCAGTCCATGCGGATCACGCCGTCGTGGTCGAGATGCATGAAACGGAAAGTCTGGTCGACAGAGTCGTTTACCAGCGTCAGGTCCAGGTTGTAGTGCTCGGCAATACGTTTCCAGTAAGTGATACCAGAACCGCCGAGTGGATCAACACCGAGTTTCAGGCCTGCTTTCTGTATGGCCGGAATGTCGATAATGTTGACCAGGTCTTCAACGTAAGGCTGCACCAAGTCTTGTTCGACGAGGTGCTGACCCTGCCAGGCTTTGTCCAGAGACTGGCGCTTAACGCCTTTCAGGCCTTCTGCAATCAGCGCGTTGGCGCGCTTTTCAATCACAGAGGTCAGGTCAGTATCGGCTGGACCGCCGTTGGTTGGGTTGTACTTGATCCCGCCGTCTTCCGGTGGGTTATGTGATGGCGTGATAACAATACCGTCCGCCAGCGCGCCGCCCTTTTTGTTATGGGTCAGAATCGCGTGCGACACCGCAGGCGTTGGGGTGAAACCGTTGTCTTCCTGCACAATGACGTCAACGCCGTTGGCAGTCAGCACTTCCAGCACGGAAATAAATGCCGGTTCAGACAGCGCGTGGGTGTCTTTACCTACGTAACATGGACCGGTGGTTCCCTGCTCTTTGCGTACTTCAGCGATAGCCTGAGCGATAGCCAGAATATGAGATTCGTTGAAGCTGTGGCGTCCGGCGCTGCCGCGATGACCAGAAGTACCGAATTTTACCGCGTGAGCGCTGTTGGACGGATCTGGCTGCAGCACATAATACTGCGACGTAAGTTGTGCAACGTTAATCAAATCGCTTTGCTGAGCAGGTTGCCCTGCGCGGGGGTTGTTAGCCACTGGCATTTCTCCCTAATGCTTTTTTAAAGGGTGCCGCAAACTTTATCGGTCAGTTCGGCTGGGAACTGCATCAATTGCATGATGTGTTCAATCATGCTGCGTTTACGGCCTGTATTCGTATTGGTAATGACCCAATAAGGGGTTCCTGGAACATGTTTTGGCTTGGTATGAATACCGTTTTGCAGCAACGTTTGCTGGTCACCAGCAAAATAAGTGCGAGTACGACCACGTAAAGACTCGGTCGCAACCGCAAATTCTTTCGGGCTGAGCGTATACAGGGTAGTCAGGATAAGCATGAAGCGGTTAACCGCCTTGGTCTGCTCGGCATACTCATCGGATAACATCAGTTCACGCACAGCACGTACGCGATCGCGCGGTGTATTGGTGGCAACGGCCGGTTTCTCTGCGGGTGCCACGCTGGCTTTGGCCTGCACTTCCTGGCCGGCAGAAAATTTAAGCATCCGCCGTAAAATGTCTGATGCACTTTCACCGATATGCTGCGTGTGGCTCGCGATATAGCGGTAAAGCTCTTCATCAACCTCAATCGTTTTCATCTTTATCCAGTACTGTTTTTCTACTTAATTTATTCAAAGGATTATACAAATTAAACTGCGCAAACAAAAAGGCGAAATCGCCTCAATATTCAAAAAGCAGACAAAACCTTATATCCAACTCTTACCCGGCGCGTGCTTTGCTGTATCCCACTCAGGTATCTGACAGAAAATCTTCTGTGACTCATGATAACCTAATGAGATCCTTACCTGTAATAAATGTCTAATGGACTCTGCCATGAAATTACATTATCGACTGCAACACTCTGAATCCGCAGAATCGACCGCGTTGCCCATCCTGCTTATTCACGGCCTGTTTGGCACGCTGGACAATCTCGGCGTATTAGCGCGATCCCTAAAACAACAGCATAGTGTGCTACAGGTAGATTTGCGTAATCACGGGCTCTCCGAACGTTCACCGGTCATGACCTATCGGGCGATGGCCGAGGATCTCCGCGACACGCTCGACGACGCCGGTATCGACAAGGCGATCGTCATAGGTCACTCGATGGGGGGCAAGGCCGCAATGGCGCTGACCGCCTTAGCGCCAGAGCGAGTCGACAAGCTGGTGATTATCGATATAGCGCCGGTGGATTATAAAACTCGCCGCCATGACGAAATCTTTGCCGCACTCAACGCCGTCACAGAAGCTGGCATCAAGGACCGCGCAGGCGCAACTCGGCTCATGCACGAATATATAAAGGAGGACGGCGTTATTCAGTTCCTGCTCAAGTCCTTTTCGCAGGGCGAATGGCGTTTCAACGTGCCGGTATTGCTGGCCGAGTACGCCAACATTGTTGGCTGGGCCGAGGTGCCCGCCTGGCCACATCCGGCGCTGTTTATTCGCGGTGGATTATCGCCTTACGTTCAGGACGAATATCGCGACGACATCGCACGACAGTTTCCAAAAGCCCGCGCCCACGTGGTCGCGGGGAGCGGACACTGGGTTCATGCCGAGAAGCCGGAGGCGGTGTTGCGCGCCATCTCTCGTTTCATTGATGCGTGATCCTGCGCAAGGACGCGCTAAATATTCCCGCCGCACGCGCAACTGTTCAAAAAAACGGCTAATCATAATAACTTAGCGCTGAATCAAGGCAGTTAGGCGTTGTGGAGGGGTATACGCTAGGGTATGATTGCGCGCTGTAATTTTGCCCCTGCGCCAGGTCAGTTTTTTCTCGCGCCTGAGGTAAATTGGGTTAGGGTTTATTAACCCGAAATGTGTAACCATCTCATCTGAAAAGGGCTTAGGTCGCTTTTCGATGTAACTTCCCTAGTTGTACCGCTACCTATGGCAAAAGAACAACTGGATCGCACGACGCTTGATCTGTTCGCAGACGATCGCCGTCCGGGACGTCCAAAAACAAATCCGCTTTCTCGCGATGAACAGCTCAGGATTAACAAGCGTAATCAGCTTCGCCGTGACAAAAACAACGGTTTACGTCGCGTAGAGCTGAAGATCAATGCTGAAGCTGTGGATGCGCTAAACAAGTTGGCGGAACAACAAAATATCAGTCGTAGCGAGCTGATTGAACAGATGCTGCTGTCACATCTGAACGGTCAGGATAGCTAGTCATCGTATTCTGATGCGGGCGGGTAACTCTTTCGGTTACCCGCCGTTAGCGTTTCATCTTGTAAACTTCCGCAACAGAGCACACAAAGGCGATAACGCTTGCCTGAATTGCCCGATAAACTATTCACATCAAAAATACGGGTATGCATCCTAAACAGGTCCGCATTAACATTGGCGTCACTAAATCCGTGCTTCAACGGGGTATTCACGCAGCCTGATGCGGATGAGAATATGTTCTCTCTCCGCTGAGTTTGTTATCATCCTGCATAAATTGACTCGCACGCCGCGGACGAAAAAGCAGACTCTCTGAGTCTATTAAAGAACAAGAGGTTAGATAAGCTTATGGCAGTAGTAGGTATCTTCTTTGGTTCCGACACCGGAAACACCGAAAACATCGCAAAAATGATCCAGAAGCAGTTGGGTAAAGATGTTGCTGACGTTCAGGACATCGCCAAAAGCAGCAAAGAAGATCTGGAAAAATACGATATTCTGCTGATCGGCATCCCGACCTGGTATTACGGTGAAGCACAGTGTGACTGGGACGATTTTTTCCCAACGCTGGAAGAGATAGATTTTGAAGGCAAGCTGGTTGCGCTGTTCGGCTGCGGCGACCAGGAAGACTACGCAGAGTACTTCTGTGACGCAATGGGCACCGTGCGCGATATTATTGAACCACGCGGCGCCGTGATTGTCGGACATTGGTCTACCGAAGGTTACCACTACGAAGCGTCTAAAGGCATGGCGGACGACAAGCATTTCATCGGTTTGGCTATCGACGAAGACCGTCAACCAGAGCTGACCAACGAACGTGTTGACGCCTGGGTTAAACAAATTAGTGAAGAGTTGAGCCTCGCTGAGATTATCGGTTAATCCCACACAAAGGCTAAGGCCCTGAATCATTAGGGTTAAACCTGAAAGGGCCAAACTATCACTGAAATTAACAATTTAACTCGCACAAAATTGTAACTTTCAGCTGTATCAAGGTACACTTACTGTATCTGTTTTTATTATTCCTGCCTTTTTGAGAAACAACATTCAGGCAGGAACGATTTTTGTGAACAGCCCACCGTTTTCATTAACGTGATTAGCATAGTGACAGGACTAAATCCGCATGACTGACAACAACACCGCACTGAAGAAAGCCGGCTTAAAGGTCACGCTTCCACGCTTGAAAATCCTGGAAGTGTTGCAAGCCCCGGCAGGTCATCACGTCAGTGCGGAAGATTTGTACAAAGAACTGATTGATATGGGCGAAGAAATTGGTCTTGCCACGGTTTACCGTGTCCTGAACCAGTTTGACGACGCCGGCATTGTTACCCGCCACAACTTTGAAGGCGGCAAGTCTGTATTTGAACTGACTCAGCAGCATCACCATGACCACTTGATCTGCCTCGACTGCGGTCGTGTGATCGAATTCCGCGACGAATACATCGAAGCGCGTCAGCGTGAAATTGCAAAAACCCACGGCATCAAATTAACCAACCACAGCCTCTATCTTTACGGCCACTGCGAAGCAGGCAACTGTATTGAAGACGAAACGCTGCACGGTAAAGGCTAATACCTTGCCCAAGTTCTGTCTCTCAGGGATAAGAGCAGAGCTGGAAATAAAATGACCGCTGAAAAGCGGTTTTTTTATGCCTGCGGTTTAAGATTCAGGCATAAAAAAACGCAGCCAATGGCTGCGTTTTCAATTAAGTCAGCGCATCAATTATGCGACTGGCTTACTTTCCCAGTTGTCGCGCAGCCCCACGGTGCGGTTAAACACCAGGTGCTCGGCGGTAGAGTAAGTGCTGTCGGCGCAGAAGTAACCTTCACGCTCAAACTGCAGGCTCACACCAACCTCTGCATTCGCCAGGCTCGGCTCAACAAAACCGTTGGCGATGACCAGAGACTCTGGGTTGATGGTGGTCAGGAAGTCTTCCGCCTGACCCGGGTTCGCTACGCTGAACAGACGGTCATACAGGCGGAACTCAGCAGGCTTGCCTTCTGAAGCAGAAACCCAGTGGATCACACCTTTAACCTTGCGGCCATCGGCAGGATCTTTACTCAGGGTATCCACGTCATAGCGACAGAAAATCGTCGTGATATTGCCTTCGGCGTCTTTCTCGATGCGTTCTGCTTTAATCACGTAGGCATTGCGCAGGCGGACTTCTTTTCCCAGCACCAGACGCTTGTACTGCTTATTGGCCTCTTCGCGGAAGTCAGCCTGATCGATGTAAATTTCAGCGGTAAACGGCACGTCACGTGAGCCCATTTCTGGCTTGCTCGGGTGATTAGGCATTTGAACCCACTGAACCGCATCGCCGGCAAAGTTCTCGATGATCACTTTAACCGGGTTAATGACGGCCATTGCACGCGGTGCATTCTCGTTGAGGTCATCACGGATACAGGATTCCAGCGCCGCCATTTCGACGTTGTTGTCCTGCTTGGTCACGCCGATACGACGGCAGAATTCGCGAATAGACGCGGCGGTATAGCCACGGCGACGCAGACCGGAAACCGTTGGCATACGCGGGTCGTCCCAGCCTTCAACAATCTTCTCGGTCACCAGCAGGCTCAGCTTGCGCTTGGACATGATGGCGTATTCGAGGTTCAGGCGAGAGAACTCGTACTGACGCGGATGGCAAGGAATGGTGATGTTATCCAATACCCAGTCGTACAGACGGCGGTTGTCCTGGAACTCCAGCGTACACAGTGAGTGGGTGATCCCTTCCAGCGCATCGGAAATGCAGTGGGTGAAATCGTACATCGGGTAGATGCACCACTTGTTGCCAGTCTGGTGATGGTCTGCAAACTTGATGCGGTACAGTACCGGGTCACGCATCACGAAAAACGGTGACGCCATGTCAATCTTGGCGCGCAGGCACGCGGTGCCCTCGGCGAACTCGCCGTTACGCATTTTAGCAAACAGCGCGAGGTTCTCCTCGACGGTACGGTCGCGGAACGGGCTGTTTTTACCTGGTGCAGTCAGGTTACCGCGGTATTCGCGGATCTGCTCTGGCGAAAGCTCATCGACATAGGCCAGGCCTTTCTGAATAAGCTCGACCGCGTAGTGGTGCAGTTGATCAAAATAGTCGGAAGAGTAATGAACCTCACCGCTCCACTCGAAACCAAGCCACTGAACGTCTTTTTTAATAGACTCGACGAATTCGATATCTTCTTTCACCGGGTTGGTATCGTCAAAACGCAGGTTGCATTGACCCTGATAGTCTTGAGCGATGCCAAAGTTCAGGCAGATCGATTTTGCGTGGCCAATGTGCAAATAACCATTGGGCTCAGGCGGGAAACGGGTCACGACAGAAGCGTGTTTTCCCGATGCCAGATCTTCATCAATAATCTGACGGATAAAATTTGTTGGGCGGGCTTCAGCCTCACTCATTGTTCAATTCCTCTACGCGAACGAAAGCTCGAAAGACTAACCGCATATGTTCCAACAAGCCACGTCGGGAAACAACCCTTAAGTGCCAAATTTGAAACTATTAAAAATATTTTTACCGTAAAGCCACGGACACAGGCGCTAAAAACAAAAAACGGGAAGAGATTGCTCCCTTCCCGCTGCGATTTTTAACGACTCTCGCCTTTTTTCACAACAAACGGCCAACCTTACTTCGCGTGGATCTCGAACAGTTTGCTCTCGCCTGCCACCACCGACTCACCGGCCAGCAGGGTCAGACCCGAATAGTCTTCCATATTACTAACCACCACCGGGCTTATCATCGAGCGTGCATTGCCGTTCAGATAGTCCAGATCCAGCTCCAGCACCGGTTGACCGGCCTTAACGGTTGCCCCTTCTTCCACCAAACGGGTAAAGCCTTGACCGTTAAGCGCGACGGTGTCCAGACCGATGTGGACCACCACTTCGGCACCGGATTCAGTTTCGAGGCAGAACGCGTGATTGGTGTTAAAAATTTTCACTACCACGCCATTGGCCGGAGCAACCACGGTTTTCTGCGTTGGACGAATCGCCAGGCCTTCACCTACCGCGCCGCTGGCGAAGGCTTCGTCAGGCACCTGAGCGAGTGCAACGACCTCACCGGTGATAGGTGACACCAGCGTTTCCAGCACAGGCTTCGGCGCGTTGGGTACCGCCTGAGGCTTCACGGCGGCAACCGGCGCGGCCGTGGCCGGTGCAGCAGCGGCGGCAACCGGACCGGTAGTCATCACCGTGCGCATCGCACCGGCGATAATCTCGGCGCGGGTTCCCACAATCACCTGCACGCTTTGTTTGTTAAGACGGATAACGCCTGATGCGCCGAGGCGTTTGGCCAACCCATCGTCCACCAGCGAAGAGTCTTTGACGTTAAGACGCAGGCGGGTGATACAGGCGTCGATGCCCGTCAGGTTTTCTGAACCGCCGATGGCGCTGATATAGCGACGGGCCAGCAGGGAAGTTTCATCCGCCTTGCTGTTGCCGGTGGTATCAACATTCACGTCATAACCGTCGGACTCGTCACCGGCAACCGCCAGCTCGCGACCTGGGGTCATCAGGTTGAATTTATTAATGGTGAAACGGAACACCACGTAATAGATAACGAAGAACACCAGACCCTGAGGGATCAGCATATACCAGTGGGTTGCAAGCGGGTTACGCGATGACAGCACCATATCCACCAGACCGGCACTGAAACCAAAACCGGCAATCCAGTGCATGCTGGCAGCAATGAACACGGAAAGCCCAGTCAACACGGCGTGAATGAAATACAGCACCGGTGCAACGAACATGAAGGAGAATTCCAGCGGTTCAGTAATGCCGGTAAAGAAGGAGGCAAACGCCGCTGCCAGCATGATGCCGCCCACTTTCGCGCGGTTTTCAGGGCGTGCACAGTGGTAAATAGCCAGTGCCGCACCGGGCAAACCAAACATCATGATTGGGAAGAAGCCCGCCTGATAACGACCGGTGATCCCCACGGTGGCTTTGCCGGCTTCGATGGATTCCTGACCGCCGAGGAAGTTAGGGATATCGTTGATGCCCGCGACATCAAACCAGAACACCGAGTTAAGCGCATGATGCAGACCGACGGGAATCAGCAGACGGTTGAAGAAAGCATAGATGCCCGCGCCCGCAGATCCCAGTTGCTGGATGTGCTCACCAAAGGTCACCAGACCGTTAAAGATAAGCGGCCAGACGTACATCATGATGAACGCCACGACGATCATCAGGAAAGAGGTCAGGATAGGCACCAGACGACGGCCGCTAAAGAACGACAACGCCTTTGGCAGCTCTACGTGGCTGAAGCGGTTATACAGCTCTGCAGAAATGATACCGACGAGAATACCCACAAACTGGTTGTTGATTTTGCCGAAGGCCGCAGGCACGTCAGCGACTGGGATTTTTTGGATCATGGAGACCGCTGCCGGAGAACACAGCGTGGTTAATACCAGAAAACCGACGAAACCCGTCAGCGCGGCTGCGCCATCTTTGTCTTTGGACATGCCGTAAGCCACGCCAATTGCGAAGAGTACCGCCATGTTTTCAATGATTGCCGATCCTGACTTGATAAACAGGGCCGCCAACGCGTTGTCGCCGCCCCAGCCCACCGGGTCAATCCAATACCCGACCCCCATCAATATTGCTGCGGCGGGTAATGTCGCAACCGGGACCATCAAGGCCCGGCCAATCTTCTGCAAGTAGCTAAGTATACTCAACTTTTCCCCCTATTCGCCCTGAGACGAATCACCAAAGTAGTTTAATTAGAATGTGTGACTACCTATCTTTGAAAATGCTCAAAACCTGACTCACCAAAGTCATACTGCGCAGTGTAAAAAAATTAATTCGTATCGCAAATTAAAACCTCATTATTTGTGATTTTTATCACCAAAAATGGGTATTAACAAGCCATAATGCTAGTCATAACCCAAAACTTATTTTATCATTAAAAAAATCTAGGCCGCAGCGTGCCGATCATCTGCGTTAATGAGCCCGCTGTAAAGTCAAAGCCGGTCATGCATGGAACATTTAAATTCCTTGCCCATCGCCCCTCGCGGTGGGTATACAAAGTATAAAACTTAAGAGGTGTACGATGAGACTTATTCCGCTGAATACTCCCACTGAAGTGGGTAAATGGGCTGCGCGTCATATTGTTCAACGCATCAACGCGTTTAACCCCACCGCCGAACGTCCGTTTGTACTGGGTCTGCCGACCGGGGGTACCCCGATGGAAGCCTATAAACATCTTGTTGCTATGCATAAAGCAGGCCAAGTCAGCTTCCAAAACGTGGTAACCTTCAACATGGATGAGTACGTTGGCCTGCCGCAGGAACATCCGGAAAGCTACCATACGTTCATGTACAAAAACTTCTTCGACCACGTTGATATTAAAAGAGAAAATATTAACCTTTTAAACGGTAATGCACCGGACGTCGATGAAGAGTGCCGTCAGTACGAAGCAAAAATTAAGTCCTACGGCAAAATTAATCTGTTCATGGGCGGCGTGGGCAACGACGGTCACATTGCGTTTAACGAACCGGCTTCCTCACTGGCTTCGCGTACGCGCATCAAGACGTTGACCCACGATACACGCATTGCCAATTCGCGTTTCTTTGATAACGATGTTTCACAGGTGCCAAAATATGCGCTGACCGTCGGCGTGGGTACCCTGCTCGATGCGGAAGAAGTGATGATTCTGGTGACCGGCCATGCCAAGGCACAGGCTCTGGAAGCCGCGGTCGAAGGCAACATCAACCACATGTGGACCATCAGCTGCCTACAGCTGCATGCGAAAGCAGTGGTCGTTTGCGACGAACCATCCACAATGGAATTAAAAGTAAAAACGGTGAAATACTTCCGTGAGCTTGAAGCCGAAAATATGAAAGATCTTTAATTAATCCAAAATTTACAGACAGTTCCGTGAAATAATTGGCTCTGCGCGACGAGGCAGCAAGTGAGAGAATCCCCATCGGCTGACCTAGTCGGTGATTCGGATAAACGCGCGAAGCTTACGCCGTTGCAGTGCCAATGACGACGGGGAAAGGGGGGTGAGATGTTCGCTTTGATTAACGGTCGGATCTATACCGGCCACGATATTCTGGATAACCACGCGGTAGTGATTGCTAATGGGGTAATCGACTGTGTTTGCCCAGTTGACGCACTGCCGGCGGATATAGAAACGCGCAGTCTGGAAGGCGCCCGACTAGCCCCCGGATTCATCGACCTGCAGCTCAACGGCTGCGGCGGCGTGCAGTTCAATGACTCACTGGAAGCCATTTCGGTTGAGACGCTGGAAATCATGCAGGCGGCCAACGAGAAATCCGGCTGTACCAGCTATCTGCCGACGCTAATTACCAGCAGTGACGAGTTCATGAAGCACGGCATCAAGGTGATGCGCGAGTATCTGGCGAAGTACCCGAATCAGGCGCTGGGTCTGCATCTTGAAGGACCGTACCTGAGCCTCGAGAAAAAAGGGACCCACAATCCGGCGTTCATCCGTAAACCGGATGCCGCAATGATAGACTACATCTGCGCCAACGCCGACGTGGTTACCAAGGTCACGCTGGCCCCGGAACAGGTTGAGGGCAGGTTTATACGTCAGCTGCGTGACGCGGGAATCGTCGTCTCTGCCGGTCACTCCAACTCGAGCTACGAGCAGGCGCGTGAAGGCTTTGCCGACGGTATTAGCTTCGCGACCCACTTGTATAACGCCATGCCGCCAATCTCTGGCCGTCAGCCTGGTTTGATGGGGGCGATTTTTGATACCCCAGAAGTTTACACCGGGATTATCGTAGACGGTCATCACGTCGCCTGGCCAAGTATTCGTAACGCTAAGAAACTTAAGGGCGAAAAGCTGGTATTAGTCACCGACGCGACCGCTCCGGCCGGAGCAAATATTGAAGAGTTCATTTTTGCTGGTAAAACAATATACTATCGTGATGGACTTTGTGTGGATGAAAACGGCACCCTCAGTGGTTCCGCGCTGACGATGATTCAGGCAGTACAAAACAGCGTAGAACATGTCGGTATTGCGTTAGACGAGGCGCTGCGTATGGCCACGCTCTACCCGGCTCGCGCCATTGGTGTTGAAGGAACACTGGGCAGTATTGAAGCGGGAAAAGTGGCCAACCTGACCGCGTTCACCCACGACTTCAAAATAACAAAAACCCTCGTCAACGGTGATGAGGTGTAATCGCAGAGAGCAATAAATGAACACAGGCGGGCAGTCACAAATAGGTAACGTTGATCTGGTCAAGCAGTTAAATAGTGCTGCGGTCTACCGCCTGATTGACCAGCAAGGACCCATCTCGCGCATTCAAATCGCCGAGCTGAGCCAGCTTGCCCCCGCCAGTGTCACCAAGATTTCCCGCCAGCTGCTCGAGCGCGGCCTGATTAAAGAAGTCGATCAACAGGCCTCGACCGGCGGCAGGCGCGCTATCTCGATTATCACCGAGACGCGCCCGTTTCAGACCGTGGCGGTCCGTTTGGGCCGCAACGACGCCACGCTCACGCTATACGACCTGAGCGCCAAGGCCCTTTCTGAACAGCATTATCCCCTGCCGGAACGCACTCAGGAGACGCTCGAAAATGCGCTAGTCTCCGCTATCACCCATTTTATGGAAGTCAATCAGCGCAAAATTCGTGAACTGATTGCGATCGCCGTGATCTTGCCCGGGCTGGTCGATCCGGTCAAAGGCATCGTGCGCTACATGCCGCATATCAGCGTTCACAACTGGCGGTTGGTGGACATTCTTGAAAGCAAGTTCAACGTCACCAGCTTTGTCGGCCATGACATCCGCAGTCTGGCGTTGGCGGAGCACTACTTCGGTGCAACGCGCGACTGCCAGGACTCCATTTTGGTTCGTTTGCATCGCGGAACCGGTGCCGGCATTCTGGTTAACGGACAAATCTTCCTCGGCAGCAACGGCAACGTCGGCGAGATTGGCCACATTCAGGTCGATCCCCTCGGTGAACGTTGTCACTGCGGCAATTTTGGCTGCCTCGAGACCATCGCGGCCAACTCGGCTATCGAAAATCGGGTGCGCAATCTGCTGACGCAGGGCTATCCAAGCAAGCTTTCGCTGGACGACTGCACCATCAGCAGCATCTGCAAAGCGGCAAACCGTGGCGATCAGCTCGCCTGCGAGGTGATTGAATACGTCGGCCGTCATCTCGGTAAAAGCATTGCCATCGCGATAAACCTGTTCAACCCACAGAAAGTCGTCATCGCCGGTGAAATCACCGAAGCCGATAAAGTGCTGCTCCCTGCCCTGCAGAGCTGCATCAATACTCAGGTATTGAAAGATTTCCGCCGCAACCTGCCGATTGTGACGTCAGAATTGAACCATCGTTCGGCCATCGGTGCGTTTGCGTTGGTGAAACGCGCGATGCTCAACGGCGTGCTGCTCCAGCGTCTGCTGGAAAATTCGGCCCAATAGTTTCTGGTTTGACGGTCCCGGCATCTTCAGGGATGAAGGGGCTTTGCTGTTGCATTTGAGATGCAAAAATCTGGTCGTGAAAAAATAGGTTATCTATGACAATTAAAAACGTAATTTGTGATATCGACGGCGTTCTGCTGCATGACAATACGCCAGTGCCCGGTGCCGACCTGTTTTTAGCACGTGTTCAGGAACAGGGAATGCCGCTGGTTATCCTGACCAATTACCCCTCTCAGACCGCACAGGACCTTGCTAATCGCTTTGCTTCCGCAGGACTCGACGTGCCGGAAAGCGCCTTTTTCACCTCAGCGATGGCCACCGCAGACTTCCTTAAGCGTCAGGAAGGTAAAAAAGCCTACGTGATTGGCGAAGGCGCGCTTATCCATGAGCTGTACAACGCCGGATTTACGATCACCGATATTAATCCTGATTTCGTGATAGTCGGTGAAACGCGGTCGTACAACTGGGACATGATGCACAAAGCCGCCTACTTTGTCGCCAACGGCGCACGGTTTATTGCCACCAATCCCGACTACCACGGGCACGGTTTTGTGCCTGCCTGCGGCGCGCTCTGTGCACCGATTGAGAAAATCACCGGCCGCAAGCCGTTCGTGGTCGGCAAACCAAGCCCCTGGATCATCCGTTCCGCGCTGAACAAGATGCAGGCGCACTCCGAAGACACCGTGATTGTCGGTGACAATCTACGCACCGATATTCTGGCTGGCTTTCAGGCCGGACTCGAAACCATTCTGGTGCTGAGCGGCGTTTCGACGTTAAACGACGTGGAAAACATGCCGTTCCGACCGACCTGGATCTACCCTTCCGTAGCCGATATCGACGTCATCTAACGCGCCCCCAGTCATTTTTTGCCAGCGCCGGTCACTAAAAACCGGCGCTTTTTCTTTATTTGATAAGTTACGCCCGCTATTTTTAGCCCCATCTATCCCACCCGGCCTTTTTTTGAAGATTCGATAATTTATCCCCCTTAAAAATGACAATCCGCTAAGAAACGCAGAGGGTCAACCAACTATTTTTCAAACAATCGCTAAATTGCTTGCAAAGGCTCACGCTTTTACGCATTTTCATTATCAGAGACGCAGCGTAGTCCGAAATAAATTGTGAATTCGGTAATGCCGCCCAACAACAACTCGGTAATGAAAAATAACATCACCGCCAGAGAAAAGCCGTTAGGGAGAGTTATATGTGTTCTATATTTGGTGTGCTCGACATTAAAACCGACTCCGTCGAGCTGCGCAAAAAGGCGCTTGAGTTGTCACGCTTGATGCGCCATCGTGGTCCAGACTGGTCCGGCGTTTACGCCAGCGACAAAGCGATTCTTTGTCACGAGCGTCTGTCGATTGTTGACGTCAACAACGGCGCGCAACCCCTGTACAACGAAGCACAAACTCACGTTCTGGCAGTTAACGGCGAAATTTACAACCATCAGGCGCTGCGTGCCTCCCTTGGCGAGCGTTATGCGTTCCAGACCGAATCCGACTGTGAAGTGATCCTCGCGCTTTACCAGGAAAAAGGCCCGGCGTTCCTCGATGAACTGCAGGGAATGTTCGCCTTTATCCTTTATGACACTGAAAAAGACGCCTACCTGATTGGCCGTGACCACCTGGGCATTATCCCGCTTTATATGGGCTACGATGAGCATGGCAACATGTTCCTGGCTTCAGAGATGAAATCACTGGTTCCAGTGTGCCGCACCATCAAAGAGTTCCCGGCGGGCAGCTACCTGTGGAGCAAAGACGGCGAAATCGTTGAGTACTATCAGCGTGAATGGTTCGAGTTTGACAACGTTAAAGACAACGTCACTGACAAGGTTGCGCTGAAAGACGCGCTGGAAGAGTCGGTGAAAAGCCACTTGATGTCAGACGTACCTTACGGCGTGCTGCTGTCCGGCGGTCTGGACTCCTCAATTATCTCTGCGATAACCAAGAAGTTCGCCGGTCGTCGCATTGAAGATAAAGATCAAAGCGAAGCCTGGTGGCCACAGCTGCACTCCTTCGCGGTAGGTCTTGAGGGCTCACCCGACCTGCGTGCGGCACAGGAAGTGGCGAACCACCTCGGTACCGTGCACCACGAAATTCATTTCACCGTGCAGGAAGGTCTCGACGCTATCCGTGACGTGATTTATCACATCGAAACCTACGACGTGACCACCATTCGTGCGTCGACCCCGATGTACCTGATGTCGCGCAAGATCAAGGCGATGGGCATCAAAATGGTGCTGTCTGGTGAAGGTGCCGATGAAGTGTTTGGCGGCTACCTGTACTTCCATAAAGCGCCAAACGAGCAGGAATTCCACGAAGAGACCGTGCGTAAGCTGCTGGCTCTGCACATGTATGACTGTGCGCGCGCCAACAAGGCGATGTCAGCCTGGGGCGTAGAAGCTCGCGTGCCTTTCCTGGACAAAAAATTCCTCGACGTCGCGATGCGCGTTAACCCGAAAGACAAAATGTGCGGCAATGGCAAAATGGAAAAACATATTCTGCGCGAATGTTTTGAAGACTATTTGCCGAAAAGCGTGGCGTGGCGTCAGAAAGAGCAATTCTCTGACGGGGTGGGCTACAGCTGGATTGACACCTTAAAAGAAGTGGCAGCGCAGCAGGTGACCGACCAACAGCTCGAAACTGCGCATTTCCGCTTCCCTTACAACACCCCGACCTCGAAAGAGGGGTATCTGTACCGGACTATCTTTGAAGAGCTGTTCCCGGTTCCAAGCGCAGCAGAATGCGTTCCGGGTGGCCCGACAGTCGCCTGTTCTTCAGCGAAAGCCGTTGAGTGGGATGAATCGTTCAAAACCATGAACGATCCTTCTGGCCGTGCCGTAGGCGTGCATGAATCTGCCTATCAATAAGTGACATTTTTTCAAGCTAACGGGCCACTTTAGGCCCGTTTTTTTATGTTTAAATTAATTGAATATCCTATCTTTTGTAGAATTTATCGCCGGAGTGGTCATAAGCTACCCAAATGCACCGCATCCGCGCTTTTTTGGCAAAAAACTTGTTGACGCAAAACTGCCATATACGCATAATGCGCCCCGCAACGCCGATGAAGGTTGAGCAGAAAGAAGACGGCTACGTAGCTCAGTTGGTTAGAGCACATCACTCATAATGATGGGGTCACAGGTTCGAATCCCGTCGTAGCCACCACTTCTTTTCCTGTTTGCGGGAGTGGCGAAATTGGTAGACGCACTAGATTTAGGTTCTAGCGCCGCAAGGTGTGCGAGTTCAAGTCTCGCCTCCCGCACCATTTCACTCGGTAAGCACGGATGGGGTATCGCCAAGCGGTAAGGCACCGGTTTTTGATACCGGCATTCCCTGGTTCGAATCCAGGTACCCCAGCCATTTTTTTCACTGTCTTGTTCTTCGAACAGCACAATGAAAATGAAAAACAATTTGAAAGTAATAAGATGGGGTATCGCCAAGCGGTAAGGCACTGGTTTTTGATACCAGCATTCCCTGGTTCGAATCCAGGTACCCCAGCCACTTTCAACGTGTTAACTGTTTGAAATTTATTATTTAATTTTAAAATAATGATTAAAAACAGCTTGCAATAGCAATTTAGATAGTTAAAAATTGGCTACGTAGCTCAGTTGGTTAGAGCACATCACTCATAATGATGGGGTCACAGGTTCGAATCCCGTCGTAGCCACCATTTTATTCTGAATGGTTATGAGCAAAGTCGTAGTAAGAATTATGCAGTAAACACCATTGGGGTGTCGCCAAGCGGTAAGGCTCTGGTTTCTGATACCAGCATACCCAGGTTCGAATCCTGGCACCCCAGCCAAATTTAGAAAAGCTCGCTTCGGCGGGCTTTTTGCTTTTCTGCGTCCTGGCTTTTGCCTGACCTTATTTTCGGACATCAACAATAGCGGACACAAAAAAGGCAGTGAAGCCACTGCCTTGATAGATTCGACACTTCCCTGCCTTTTATTTACAGTCCTAAGGCATATTCCAGCGCCATGGATTTCAGCTTGCCCGCTCGCTGAGCCGCCATCAAGGCCAGATTGCGAAGAATTCGCACCGGCGGCAGACTGTTGCTGAACGCGGTGTAGAACAGGTCCATGCCGCTCTGCATTATCAGGTTGTCAACTCTGCGACGGCGCTGATAGCGTTGCAGTACCCTCTCACTCCACCAGGCTTCACCTTTGACATTCGCCTGCGCGACCACGTCCAGCAGCGCCTCAACGTCCCGATAGCCAAGATTCACACCCTGACCGGCCAGTGGATTAATGGTATGCGCCGCATCACCGACCAACACCAACCCCGGCGAGACGTAGCGCTGAGCGTGACGACGCACCAGCGGGAAAGACCCTGACGAGAGCGCCTGAACCGTCCCGAGACGCGGCGGGAACGCGGCCGTAATCTCCTGGGTCAGCTGTTTCATATTTAACGACTGTAGTTGGCGGATACGCTGCGGGCTGTCGTACCAAACGAGCGAGGCGTGGTTGCCCCACAGCGGCAGGAACGCACGCGGTCCGCTCGGGTAAAACTGCTGCCAGGTGACATCCAGATCCTTCGACTGAGTTTCGACGTTAATCAGCATACAGTTCTGGCGATACTGCCAGCCATCAATGCCAATTCCAGCCTGCTGACGCACCAATGAATTCGCCCCGTCTGCGGCCACGACCAATTTGGCATCAATCGTTTCACCACTAACCAGCTCCAGCAACCATCCGCCCTCGCCCGCATTTTTCAGTTGCTTAAGCTTGTCTGGGCAAAATAGGGTCAGATTTTCCAGCGGCTGCATCTCCTGCCACAGAGCCAGCTGAAGCACCCGGTTTTCGAGCATAAAGCCCAGTTCAGGCAGACCGAGCGACTGGGCGTCGAACAATACCTCCGACCCCGGCTGCTCCCAGGTTTCCAGACGGCGATACGGCGTAAATCGCATTTTTGCGACGTTTTTCCATGCGCCAAGCTTCTCGAGCAGGCGCACGGAAGCGCAGCCAATGGCGGAAATACGCAGATCGATGGGATCGGCAGCATCAAAAGGCTGTGGCGCCTTGTCTTCAATAACCGCCACATTCAGCCCTTGCTGAGCGAAACCCAGCGCCGTCGCGGCACCGACCATTCCACCGCCTACCACCACCACGTCGAAGGACTTATTTATCATTTTTGTCACGACAGTATTCATTCTGCTCTTCGTTTACTGGGTTATTTTTCGTGAAATCAAGGCACGCGCCCGATAGATATTTTGAGAAGTGTACCGGATTTTTCTGTTGCTATCAGTCCGTAACCTGCGCTGACGCACTAGCCACTCGATTGATGTGGGATTACAATACTTCTCCAGAAATACGCCGCCCGGTAAAAAACACTCACCGGCTGTACGGCAGAGTCTATTCGCCACCCCATTCCCAAACTATTGACCAATAGGCTCTGAGGCTTCACTCCAGAAGTAGAGTATAGGGGTGTTTTGTTTAACGCTTTTTGAGTAATGGCATGTCAATGAAGAAAAAACTGCATATTAAAACCTGGGGCTGCCAGATGAACGAGTACGATTCATCTAAAATGGCTGACCTGCTTAACAGCACACACGGTTTCGAACTCACTGAAAATGCCGAAGAGGCCGACGTGCTGTTGCTTAATACTTGCTCAATCAGGGAAAAGGCGCAGGAGAAAGTCTTCCACCAGCTCGGCCGCTGGAAGCTGCTCAAGCGCAAAAGACCCGAGATTATTATCGGCGTCGGCGGCTGCGTGGCCTCGCAGGAAGGCAAGCTGATTCGCCAGCGCGCCCACTATGTCGACATCGTATTCGGCCCGCAAACGCTGCACCGCCTGCCGGAAATGATCAACCACGTACGCGGCAGCAAAAGTCCTATCGTTGACGTCAGCTTCCCCGAAATCGAAAAATTCGACCGCCTGCCTGAACCCCGTGCCGACGGCCCGACCGCCTTTGTCTCCATCATGGAGGGCTGCAACAAGTACTGTAGCTTCTGCGTAGTGCCTTACACCCGCGGCGAAGAAGTCAGCCGCCCGAGCGACGACGTGCTGTTCGAAATCGCCCAACTTGCGGCACAGGGCGTGCGTGAGGTTAACCTGCTGGGCCAGAATGTTAACGCCTATCGCGGTCCTGGCTTTGACGGTGAGATTTGCACCTTCGCCGAGCTGCTGCGCCTGGTCGCTAGCATCGACGGCATCGACCGTATTCGCTTCACCACCAGCCACCCTATCGAGTTTACCGACGACATCATCGAGGTTTATAAAGATACCCCTGAGCTGGTGAGCTTCCTGCATCTGCCGGTGCAATGCGGCTCAGACCGTGTGCTGACCATGATGAAGCGCGCGCACACCGTGCTGGAGTATAAATCCACGCTGCGTAAAATCCTCAAGGCGCGCCCTGGCATCACCTTTAGCTCCGACTTTATCGTCGGCTTCCCTGGTGAGACCGCGGAAGACCACGCGCAGACCATGAAGCTTATCGCCGACGTCAACATGGACGTCAGCTACAGCTTTATCTACTCTGCTCGCCCGGGCACGCCGGCGGCGGACATGGTTGACGACGTCAGCGAAGAGGAGAAGAAGCAGCGCCTGTACGAATTGCAGGAACGCATTCTCCAGCAGTCCCTGCGCATTAGTCGCGCCATGATTGGCACCGTGCAACGCATTCTGGTGGAAGGCACGTCTCGCAAGAGCATCATGGAGTTGACAGGCCGCACCGAAAACAACCGCGTGGTCAATTTCGAAGGTACGCCGGACATGATTGGCAAGTTCGTAGACGTCGAGATTATCGACGTACTGACCAACTCCCTGCGCGGCATCGTGGTGCGTACCGAAGACCAGATGGATCTGCGTCAAATTGCCTCCCCGCAGTCGGTGATTGCACGCACCCGTAAAGAGAATGAAATCGGCGTGGGTCTCTATCAGCCCTAATCTTTTCAATGATTAACGTTAAAGGGCGCTCAGGCGCCCTTTATTTTTTGGAGAAAGGCCGCATATTCTGATCAACAGCACTTGAGGTGCTGGGAAAATTTCGCCAAGGGCATGTATGATTACTTTATAAAGTCGTCATCGAAATACACCTTCAACAGGTCCCGAGTGGCCCAGAGGAATAGTTTGAACGTTGTAACACAAGAGATTTTGCTGGAGCCCGAAGACAATCAGCGTCTGCTGAGTCTTTGTGGCCCGTTTGATGACAACATCAAACAACTGGAGCGCCGGTTGGGCATCGAGATCAATCGTCGTGATAACGCCTTTAAACTGGTAGGTAAAAACCTTTGCGTCGAAGCGGCCGCGGATATCCTGCGCGACCTGTATGTCGACACGGCGCCGCTGCGCGGTGAAATTCAGGACATCGATCCTGAAAAAATCCACCTGGCCATTAAAGAGAGTCGTGTACTGGAGCAAACCGCAGAGAGCGTGCCGGACTACGGTAAAGCGGTCATTATCAAGACCAAGCGCGGCATGATTAAGCCGCGCACGCCGAACCAGGCACAGTATATTGCCAACGTGCTTGACCACGATATCACCTTTGGTATCGGGCCTGCCGGTACGGGTAAAACGTATCTGGCGGTTGCGGCAGCGGTTGACGCACTGGAGCGCCAGGAGGTTCGTCGTATTCTACTGACGCGCCCCGCGGTCGAAGCCGGTGAAAAACTGGGCTTCCTGCCCGGCGATCTCAGCCAGAAGGTCGACCCTTACCTGCGTCCCCTGTATGATGCGCTGTTCGAAATGCTCGGCTTTGAGAAAGTCGAGAAGCTGATTGAGCGAAACGTAATTGAAGTTGCGCCGCTGGCCTACATGCGCGGCCGTACACTCAATGACGCCTTTATCATTCTGGACGAAAGCCAGAATACCTCGATTGAACAGATGAAAATGTTCCTGACGCGTATCGGTTTCAACTCCAAGGCGGTTATTACCGGCGACGTTACGCAGATTGACCTGCCGCGCCACCAAAAATCCGGCCTGCGCCACGCCATTGAAGTGCTTTCTGGCGTTGAAGAGTTGAGCTTTAACTTCTTCCACAGCGAAGACGTCGTGCGCCACCCGGTGGTTGCCCGCATCGTGGTCGCCTATGAAGCCTGGGAAGAAGAAGACCAGAAACGCCGTGACGAGGTTGCCAGACAGCGCAAGCAAGAATCACAGCAGTATGCTGCCCAACCCACCCCTGAACAGAGCAATACATGAGTCATCAGGTTATTTTAGATTTACAGATTGCCAGCGAGAGCAGCGAAGGCTTGCCGGCAGAGAGCGACTTCCAGCAGTGGCTGGAAGCCGTACTTCCTCAGTTCCAGGAAGAGTCGGAAGTGACAATCCGCATCGTTGACGAGGCGGAAAGCCATGAGCTGAACATGACCTATCGCGGTAAAGACAAGCCGACCAACGTGCTGTCTTTCCCGTTTGAAGCACCACCGGGCATGGAAATGCCGTTGCTTGGCGATTTGGTCATCTGCCGTCAGGTCGTTGAACAAGAAGCCCGCGAGCAAAATAAGGCGTTAAATGCGCACTGGGCCCATATGGTTGTCCACGGTAGCCTCCATCTGCTAGGGTATGACCACATCGAAGAGGAAGAAGCGGAAGAGATGGAAGCCATCGAGATTGAGATTATGCAATCTCTCGGACATCCCGACCCTTATCTTTTGCTCGACGAATGATTTATTCGATGAATCATTAGTCGAAAGAATAGTGTCACTCGACGAAACGCACTAAAAAGCATTACTCTGTTTTCATTACCCATGTCATTGACGCTAGCGCCACGCCCTGACGTCAATGATTTTACTATTATCAACAAGAGAATCTCCAACCCAACGCCATGAGCGATGACCACCCACAAAACAGCGACAGCCCCAGTCCCAAGAAGGGCTTCTTTTCCCTTATTCTTAACCAGTTATTTCACGGTGAACCTAAAAACCGTGGTGATTTGGTTGAGCTGATCCGTGATTCCGAACAAAACGATCTGATCGACCCCGATACCCGAGACATGCTGGAAGGCGTGATGGATATCGCCGAGCAGCGCGTTCGTGACATCATGATCCCGCGTTCGCAGATGATTACGCTTAAACGCAATCAGCCAATCGAAGAGTGCCTGGACGTCATTATCGAGTCAGCCCACTCACGATTCCCGATCATCAGTGAAGATAAGGACCACATTGAAGGTATTCTGATGGCAAAAGACTTATTGCCATTTATGCGTACCGAATCAGAGCCATTCAGCATCGATAAAGTGCTGAGAACCGCTGTTGTCGTTCCTGAAAGCAAGCGCGTAGACCGCATGCTGAAAGAGTTCCGTTCACAGCGTTACCACATGGCGATTGTGGTTGACGAGTTTGGTGGCGTCTCTGGTCTGGTGACCATTGAAGACATTCTCGAGCTGATCGTTGGCGAAATTGAAGACGAATACGATGATGAAGAAGATCTCAATATCCGTCAGCTAAGCCGACATACCTATACCGTTCGCGCACTTGCGCCAATTGAAGACTTCAACGAGGTATTCGACACCAACTTCAGCGATGAAGAGGTCGACACCATTGGCGGTCTGGTCATGCAATCCTTTGGGCACCTCCCTGCCCGCGGCGAAACGATCGAAATCGACGGTTACGTATTCAAAGTTGCGATGGCCGATAGCCGCCGTATCATTCAGGTTCACGTAAAAATCCCGGACGACGCGCCGCAACCGAAATTGGAAGCTTAATTTAAAACATGGCACTAAAATTTTTATACCTGTCAGATTTCGCGTCGCAGGAAGGCGGCAAAGGAACGCATCCCCAGGCGCTTACACAGAGAAGCCGCTTGGGTAAGGGAATGAAGCCAACGCATTTGTGGTGTGAAATATGACGGGTATATTCCAACGCCAGCGGGTGAGATGCCTGCTGGCGGTTTTATTTGGTGCCTGTGGCACGCTGTCCTTCTCCCCTTATGACTTTTGGCCTGCGGCCATCATCTCGCTGTTTGGCCTGCTGGCGGTTACCCTTGACCGCCGTCCGGGCCAGTCGGCGCTGCTGGGTTTTTGTTGGGGATTAGGCCTGTTCGGCAGCGGCGTGAACTGGGTTTATGTCAGTATCGCCACTTTTGGCGGTATGCCAGGCCCGGTGAACATCTTCCTGGTGGCGCTGCTCGCCGTCTATCTGTCACTCTATACCCTGCTGTTTGGCGCATTACTTGCCAAGCTGTGGCCTAAAACCACCTGGTGGCGTCTGGCGCTTGCGGCACCTGCGCTGTGGCAAATTACCGAGTTTTTACGCGGTTGGGTACTGACCGGCTTCCCGTGGCTACAGTTTGGCTACAGCCAGATCAATGGTCCATTGAAAGGGCTCGCTCCGCTCGGTGGCGTTGAGAGCATCACCTTTGTGATGATGTCGCTCAGCGGTCTGCTGGTGTATGCGCTGCATCAACGTAAGAAAGTGCCGGCGGTCATCGCGCTGGCCATGCTGCTGCTGCCTTGGCCTCTGCGTCAGGTGCACTGGTTCACGCCACAGCCGGACAAAACCGTTGACGTTGCTATGGTTCAGGGAAATATTCCGCAGTCGATGAAGTGGGACCCGAAAGCGCTTATCTCAACGCTACAGGCCTATCTCGACGAGACGCGTCCTTACCTCGGCAAGGCGAAAATCATCATCTGGCCAGAGTCGGCTATCCCGGATATCGAATCCGATCAGCAGCAGTTTCTTACCATGATGGATGACCTTTCACGCGCACATCACAGTCATCTGATCACCGGCATCGTTGATTATCAGCGTACCGAAACCGGTGCCAAGACTTATAACAGCGTGATCGCTCTGGGTGAGCCTGAGCCTTATCGTTATCCCGATCCCAATCGCTACAACAAATATCATCTGGTGCCATTCGGTGAGTTTGTACCTATGGAAGACCTGCTGCGTCCTTTAGCCCCGTTCTTCGATTTGCCGATGTCATCATTTAGTCGCGGTAACTATATTCAGCCACCGCTGCACGTTGCCGGTCTGAATTTCACCACCGCAATTTGCTATGAAATTGTCGAAGGCGAACAGGTGCGGGAGAACTTCCATCCTGATACCAACCTGCTGCTGACCGTTTCAAACGACGCGTGGTTTGGACACTCGATCGGGCCGTGGCAGCATTTCCAGATGGCACGCATGCGCGCCGTCGAGCTTGGCCGTCCTCTGCTGCGCAGCACCAATAACGGTGTTACTGCCGCCGTTGATGCCGAGGGCAATATTATCGCCGAGATCCCGCAGTTCACCCGTCAGGTGCTGGAAGTAAAAGTCACGCCAACCGCCGGTGTTACGCCTTATGCCCGCATGGGAAGCTGGCCGGTGTGGATCCTGACCCTGCTGTTTGCCGTTGCAAGCATCCTGTTAAGCCGCCGCAAGGCGTAAGTTATTGTCATTATGCAGAGGCACTTAAGGGTGCCTCTGCCTGTTTTCAGTGCAACCCTATTCTTAATGGTCTCTTTTTACTTCCTGCCTGGTCGCCGTTTTCGCCGTTCTATTCTTTTCACTTACCTTCGCTATTCGTTCATAAATTCGACTAATAAGTTCAGTTGGCATGCATCTTGCTACATCTTGTTGAAAGATATCTTATTTATAAACTTATAGTCGCGCTTTGCATCGTTTTGACACATTTCGTGCAAAAACTGGTCACCATACCGGTGCAACAGGCCATTGTTGCTTGAAATTGGTGCGCGCGTTGTCTCAAAAAAGAAACATAACGATTTCACAATATTCACATTACGGTATCTTCTGAATGCCAAGATTATATTGAGCACAGCCGAGAGTGAGTTAACGGAAGTCTTTATTATCGGATTCATCTTTGATCCTTCCTGAGGGATCCATCACTAAGCAAAGGAGTTGGACCATGCAAATGCGCAAACTGGTGTTGTCAGTTCTGCTGGCAAGTGTCGCCGCAAGTAGCCTAGCCCACGCCGAAGACCTGACGGGTACGCTGAAAAAAATCAAAGACAGCGGCCTGATTGTTGTCGGCCACCGTGAGTCTTCTATTCCCTTCTCTTATTACAATAATGAACAGAAAGTGGTGGGATATTCACAGGATTTCTCTAACGCCATTGTTGATGCTATTAAGAAGAAGCTCAACGCGCCAAATCTTCAGGTGAAAATGTTGCCTATCACCTCGCAAAACCGCATTCCGCTGCTGCAAAACGGCACCTACGACTTCGAGTGTGGGTCCACCACCAACAACCTCGAACGTCAGCAGCAGGCGGCGTTCTCTGACACCATCTTCGTTATCGGTACCCGTCTTCTGGTTAAGAAAGGCTCGCCGATTAAAGACTTCGACGATCTGAAGGGTAAAACCGTGGTCGTTACTTCAGGGACGACCTCTGAAGTGCTGCTCAACAAACTGAACGACGAGAAGAAGCTGGGTCTGAAAATCATCAGTACTAAAGACCACGGTGACTCCTTCCGTACACTGGAAACTGGCCGTGCTGCTGCATTTATGCTTGATGACGCCCTGCTGGCAGGCGAGCGCGCCAAAGCCAAAAACCCGAATGACTGGGTCATTCTCGGCACTCCGCAGTCTAAAGAAGCCTACGGCTGTATGCTGCGTAAAGATGACCCTGAATTCAAGAAACTGGTTGATGACACCATCGTGCAGGCAGAGACCTCAGGCCAGGCCGCTAAATGGTTCGACACCTGGTTCAAACAGCCTATTCCACCAAAGAATCTGAACATGAACTTTGAATTGTCTGACGACATGAAAGCCCTGTTCAAAACGCCAAACGATAAGGCGCTTTAATTAAATACGTAAAGTCACTAAACACTGAAGTATCCCCGAAGCCTTTGATGCTGCAGCTTCGTAGCTACAGGGGCAAAGGGAAGGTGATGATGTCCTGACAGGGGCACAGGAACCTGCAACATAGCAGGGAGAATGCGGGGTGGTCGTTCCCCACCCCGCCATTCTTTACACCCACAAATCCAGACTGTTCACGTCATCACTTGCACGGCAATTAATGGAGTACGCTATGTCTTCTGGTTGGAATTGGGGCATTTTTCTCGAACAGGCCCCCTTCGGTAACACCACTTATCTCGGCTGGATCTGGTCTGGTTTTCAGGTCACCGTGGCGCTGTCAATCTGCGCCTGGATCATCGCATTCCTCGTCGGTTCAGTATTCGGCATTCTGCGTACCGTGCCTAACCGCTTCCTGTCTGCACTCGGCACCTGCTACGTGGAACTTTTCCGTAATGTCCCGCTGATTGTGCAATTCTTTATTTGGTATCTGGTGGTGCCTGAACTGCTGCCCGAGAACATCGGCATGTGGTTCAAGCAGGATCTTGACCCTAACGTGCAGTTCTTTGTTTCGTCGATGGTCTGTCTGGGGTTGTTTACCGCCGCGCGCGTCTGCGAACAGGTCCGTGCGGCCATCCAGTCACTGCCGCGCGGTCAGAAAGCCGCCGGACTAGCCATGGGGTTGACCCTGCCGCAGACCTATCGCTACGTGCTGCTGCCCAATGCCTATCGCGTTATCGTGCCGCCGCTGACCTCCGAGATGCTTAATCTGGTCAAAAACTCGGCAATAGCCTCGACTATCGGCCTGGTCGACATGGCCGCACAGGCCGGCAAACTGCTCGACTATTCGGCTCACGCCTATGAGTCCTTTACCGCCATCACGCTGGCTTATGTCCTCATCAACGCGGTCATCATGCTTATCATGCAACAGGTTGAACGCAAGATTCGCCTGCCGGGCAATCTGGGGAGCAAATAATTCATGTATCAATTTGACTGGAGTTCGATTGTTCCCAGCCTGCCCTACCTGATAAGCGGCATGGTCATTACGCTGAAGATAACCGCTATCGCTATCGTATTCGGTATTCTTTGGGGAACCCTGCTGGCTGTCATGCGCCTGTCGTCGTTCAAACCGATCAGCTGGTTTGCCCGAATTTACGTCAACATGTTCCGCGCCGTGCCGCTGGTCATGGTGCTGCTGTGGTTTTATCTGGTGGTGCCAAGTTTCCTGCAACAGGTGCTCGGTCTGTCGCCGAAGACCGATATCCGTCTGATTTCTGCGATGGTCGCCTTTGCGCTGTTTGAAGCGGCCTATTACTCGGAGATCATCCGCGCCGGTATTCAAAGTATTGCCCGTGGGCAGTCCTCCGCCGCGCTGGCGCTCGGTATGACCCATTGGCAGTCGATGCAGCTGATCATTTTGCCACAGGCCTTCCGCGCCATGGTGCCGCTGCTGCTAACGCAGGCGATCGTGTTATTTCAGGATACCTCTCTGGTGTACGTGCTCAGTCTTGCGGACTTCTTCCGTACGGCAACCAACATTGGCGAGCGTGACGGAACACAGGTCGAGATGATCCTGTTTGCCGGTTTTGTCTATTTTGTCATCAGCCTCTCTGCCTCATTGCTGGTGAGCTTCTTGAAGAAAAGGACCCTTTCATGATTTCGCTGAAAAATGTCTCCAAGTGGTACGGTCATTTCCAGGTATTGACCGAATGCAGTACCGAAGTTAAGAAAGGGGAAGTGGTCGTAGTCTGCGGTCCTTCAGGCTCAGGTAAGTCGACGCTGATCAAAACCGTTAACGGCCTGGAACCCATCCAGAAAGGCCAGATTCTCGTTAACGGTACGCCCGTGAATGACAAAAAAACCAATCTTGCGCAGCTGCGTTCCAAAGTCGGCATGGTGTTCCAGCATTTCGAGCTGTTCCCGCATCTGTCTATCGTTGAAAACCTGACCCTGGCACAGGTCAAAGTGCTCAAGCGTGACAAGGCCGCCGCACGCGATAAAGGCCTCAAGCTGCTCGACCGCGTTGGGCTCTCTGCGCACGCCAATAAATTTCCGGGCCAGCTTTCCGGCGGACAGCAGCAACGTGTCGCCATCGCGCGCGCACTGTGCATGGACCCTATTGCAATGCTGTTTGACGAACCGACCTCGGCGCTTGACCCGGAGATGATCAATGAAGTGCTCGACGTGATGGTCGAGCTCGCCAACGAAGGCATGACCATGATGGTCGTGACCCACGAGATGGGCTTTGCCCGTAAGGTGGCGAACCGGGTTATCTTTATGGATGAGGGCAAGATTGTGGAGGATCGCAATAAAGACGACTTCTTCAATAATCCCGAGTCTGAGCGTGCGAGAGATTTCTTAGCCAAAATCCTGCACTAATTTCCAAATTCATCGGCACTGCGACAAGGCAGCGGACCCTAAGGGGTAAGCCTCAAAGAGGAAGCGAATTACCCTGTAAATCCCCAGTCGCTTACAGGAGTCATTGACTGGGGTGAGCTGGGGCAGCTGCCGCTGCAAGATTAAGGTTCGAACGGCCTGCGGGAAAACTCGTCATTCCCGCACTCCGGGCATTTGCTCAGAATCTCCGGCGTGTAAACGGCGAGATGAAAATGGCATTTCTCGCAGATAAGATCCCCCAACCCGACCACTTCTCCGCTGTGATAAACACCGTGATGGTTTACGTCTTTAAACACCTCTTTCCACTCAAGTTGGGTTTTGTCGGTGATATCCGCAAGCTCGCGCCACAGGCTTTCCTTAATAACGCGCATGAACACGCTGTCTTCTTCTTCCGGCGCTTCCGACGTAGGCTTAGGGGCGATTCTGTGCGACGGCGCGTATTCACCGTAAATGCGGGCAAATTCCTGCAAGTCACGCCTTGCCGAGATAGTCAGTCTGTCTATTTCGTTTACCGACAGGTTGCCTTCTTGTTTAAGGCTTTCTCGCGCATCGCGCACCAGCAAATCGATATCGCGTTCACCGCCGCGCAGGCGCTCCGTCAATGAAGCCATTAATTGGCGATAGTCCTGCTGTTCATTTGTCATAGTTGCTCCTTAAAGTGCGACTTAAACGCCTAAAACAGTTTGCTTTCGTTGAACAAATTACATTCAAAAAACAAAGCTTTCGCTTTATGGCCCTTCTGCCTATTTTAGTCGTGAATCTCTGACTCGGTCGGATGCAGCCCACAGTTTCCGCTTTGTCCGAAAAATAAACCCCCATAGATCAGCATAAAAAGCCTCTGGTGCCACGCTTGGTGTTGTTGCCCTTGCCGCTTATCAGCTATGCTATGCGGATCTGTTTGAAAGTTTTGTTATTAACGCATCATTTGATATTTGATTAACGAAATAGGGCTACGGATGTAGCTGTTTTTCACTCACAGGACCATCGGCCGCCATGCAAGAGCAATACCGTCCAGAAGATATAGAGTCACAGGTTCAACTTCACTGGCAAGAGAAGCAAACCTTCAAAGTTACCGAAGAACCGGGAAAAGAGAAGTATTACTGCCTCTCCATGTTGCCTTATCCATCAGGCCGTCTACACATGGGTCACGTTCGTAACTACACCATCGGTGACGTGATTTCCCGCTATCAGCGTATGCTCGGTAAAAACGTTCTACAGCCGATCGGCTGGGATGCGTTTGGTCTGCCCGCTGAAGGTGCCGCGGTTAAAAACAACACCGCGCCGGCGCCATGGACTTACGAAAACATCGAATACATGAAGAACCAGCTTAAACTGCTGGGCTTCGGCTATGACTGGGACCGCGAGCTCGCGACCTGTCAGCCTGAATACTATCGCTGGGAACAATGGTTCTTCACCAAGCTCTACGAGAAAGGTCTGGTTTACAAAAAAACCTCAGCGGTGAACTGGTGTCCGCAGGACTTGACCGTTCTGGCTAACGAACAGGTTATCGACGGCTGCTGCTGGCGCTGCGATACCAAGGTTGAGCGTAAAGAGATCCCACAATGGTTCATTAAAATCACTGCCTACGCCGATCAGCTGCTGAACGACCTCGATACCCTCGAGAGCTGGCCTGAGCAGGTCAAGACCATGCAGCGTAACTGGATTGGCCGCTCTGAAGGCGTCGAAATAACCTTCGACGTTGAAAACAGCGAAGAGAAACTGACGGTTTACACCACGCGTCCAGACACCTTCATGGGGGCAACCTACGCCGCCGTGGCTGCGGGTCACCCACTGTCACTGCAGGCAGCCGCTTCACAGCCTGCGCTGGCCGACTTTATCGACGAATGCCGCAACACCAAGGTAGCCGAAGCAGAAATGGCGACCATGGAGAAGAAAGGCATGCCGACCGGCCTGTTCGCGATTCATCCGTTGAACGGCAAAAAAATCCCAATCTGGGTCGCCAACTTCGTTCTGATGGAATACGGCACCGGTGCGGTAATGGCCGTTCCTGGCCACGATGCCCGCGACTGGGAATTCGCCACTAAATATAACCTGCCAATTGAAGCGGTTATCCTGAACGCCGACGGCAGCGTGCCTGACGTCCAGTCCGAAGTCATGACCGAGAAAGGCGTACTTTGCAACTCCGGCGAGTTCGACGGTCTAAATCACGAGCAAGGCTTCAACGCCATCGCTGACAAACTGGTGAGCCTGGGCGTCGGTGAGCGTAAAGTTAACTACCGTCTGCGCGACTGGGGTGTATCACGCCAGCGTTACTGGGGTGCGCCAATCCCGATGATCACGCTGGAAGACGGTACCGTCATTCCAACGCCTGAAGATCAACTGCCGGTGGTTCTGCCGGAAGACGTCGTCATGGACGGCATTACCAGCCCAATCAAGGCCGATCCTGAGTGGGCAAAAACCACCGTTAATGGCATCCCTGGCCTGCGCGAAACCGACACCTTCGATACCTTCATGGAGTCGTCCTGGTACTACGCGCGTTACACCTGCCCGGACTACGATAAAGGCATGCTGGATCCCGCTGCGGCCAACTACTGGCTGCCGGTAGACCAATATGTTGGCGGTATCGAACACGCCATCATGCACCTGATGTACTTCCGCTTCTTCCACAAACTGATGCGCGACGCGGGTCTGGTCACCTCAGATGAACCAGCAAAACGCCTGCTGTGTCAGGGTATGGTGCTGGCTGACGCCTTCTACTACCTGAACGAGGGTGGCGCACGCGTTTGGGTTTCCCCAATCGATGCCACCCTTGAGCGTGATGAGAAAGGCCGCATCGTGAAAGCCACCGACCCTGAAGGTCGCGAGCTGGTGTATGCGGGCATGAGCAAGATGTCCAAGTCCAAAAACAACGGCATCGACCCGCAGGTCATGGTGCAGAAATACGGTGCTGACACCGTGCGTCTGTTCATGATGTTCGCTTCTCCGGCAGAAATGACCCTCGAATGGCAGGAATCCGGCGTTGAAGGGGCAAACCGCTTCCTGAAACGTGTCTGGAAACTGGCCTATGAGCACAGTGAAAAAGGCGCTGCGCCTGCGCTGGACGTTGCGACCCTTTCTGCTGAGCAGAAAGATCTTCGCCGCGACCTGCACAAAACTATCGCTAAAGTGACCGATGATATCGGCCGTCGTCAGACCTTTAACACCGCAATCGCGGCGATTATGGAGCTGATGAACAAGATGGGTCGTGCACCTCAGGACACCGACCAGGATCGCGCACTGCTACAGGAAGCTCTGCTGGCCGTGGTTCGCATGCTGTATCCGTTCACTCCGCACGTGTGCTTCAGCCTGTGGCAGACACTGGGCGGCGAAGGTGATGTCGATACCGCGCCTTGGCCGGTGGCAGATGAAAAAGCCATGGTCGAAGACTCTAAGCTGGTAGTGGTACAGGTAAATGGTAAAGTACGTGCCAAAATAACCGTTGCCGCAGACGCGACAGAAGAGCAGGTTCGCGAATTAGCGGCGCAAGAATATCTGGTCGCAAAATATCTGGATGGGGTTACAGTTCGCAAGGTAATCTACGTGCCAGGCAAGCTGCTTAACCTGGTAGTCGGTTGATTCAAGGAGGCTTTTTTTGCGAGAAAATATTATGCGAAATCGTATTTTGATGCTGTTGTTAGGCGCGATTGTTCTGGTGACTTCGGGCTGTGGTTTTCATCTGCGTGGCACGACCAACGTGCCGAGCGATTTGAAAACCATTACCCTCAACAGCTATGACCCTTACGGTCCGCTCACGCGTGAAATTCGCAGCCAGTTAAAACTGAGCGATGTCACCGTAGTGGAACCCACGGTTTCCAACAAGAAAAGCCTCCCCGAGCTGCGTATAGTTGGCGCAACGGAGAGCCAGGCGACGGCCTCTATCTTCCAGGACGGCAAGACTGCCGAATACCAGAAAGAAATGACCGTGCGTGCGCAGGTCCTGATGCCGGGTAAAGATATTTACCCTATCAGCGTGACCGTGTTCCGCTCCTTCTTCGATAACCCATTGGCAGCGTTAGCAAAAGATGCCGAGCAGGACATTATCGACAAAGAGATGCGTGAACAGGCCGCTCAGCAGCTGATTCGTAAACTGCTGACCGTACACGCCTCAGAGTTGACCAAAAAAGATGTGGTAGACGGTACACCAGAAATCATTAGCGTCGGGAAAGCCCCTGCGGCCAGTACTTACTAGCTATGACTCGTGTCTATCCTGAACAACTTGCCGCGCAGCTCCGAGAGGGGCTGCGCGCTTGTTATTTATTATGCGGTAACGATCCGCTGCTGTTGCAGGAAAGCCAGGACGCCGTGCGTCAGGCCGCAAATGCAGCACAATTCAACGAACACTTTAGCTTTATTCTTGATGCCCACACCGAGTGGGACAGCATATTCAGCAGTTGCCAGGCGCTGAGTCTGTTCGCCAGTCGCCAGACCCTGACACTGCACCTTCCCGAAAACGGCCCCTCTGCGCCAATGGCAGAGCAGCTCAAGACGCTGGTCAGCCTGCTGCACGACGATATTTTACTGATTCTGCGCGCCAGCAAGCTCACCAAGGCGCAGGAAAATGCGGCCTGGTTCAAGGCACTGAGCGACCGCACGGTATTTGTCACCTGCCAGACGCCCGAGCAGGCTCAACTGCCGCGCTGGGTTGCCAAACGCGCCAAAGCGCTGTCGCTCGAATTAGATGACCCCGCCAATCAGCTGCTGTGTTACTGCTATGAGGGTAACCTGCTCGCGCTGGCCCAGTCGCTCGAAAGGCTTGCCCTGCTCTATCCCGACGGAAAACTGACGCTGCCACGCGTAGAAGACGCCGTTAATGATGCGGCACACTTTACGCCTTACCATTGGCTCGATGCTATTTTGGCCGGAAAAAGCAAACGTGCCTGGCACATCCTGCGCCAACTGCAGCAGGAAGACAGCGAACCGGTGATTCTGCTGCGCACTTTGCAACGTGAGCTGCTGATGCTCCTCAATCTGCGCCGCAAGATGGACCAGCAGCCGCTGCGCAACCTGTTCGACCAGTACAAAGTGTGGCAAAACCGTCGAGCGCTGGTTACGCAGGCGCTACAGCGTCTTTCGCTTGCCCAGCTGAATCAGGCAGTAAAGCTGTTGACGCAGATGGAAATCCGCCTAAAACAGGACTATGGTCAATCGGTATGGCCCGAACTGGAAAGCCTTTCAATGCTGCTGTGCGGGAAACCCCTTCCGCCCAGCTTTATTGATTCAGGAACCTTGTAATGACCCCAGCCACGCACGATGAACACGACCTGATGGCACTGTTCGGCGGCACCTTTGACCCGATTCATTACGGTCATTTGCGTCCCGTTGAACAATTGGCCCACGAGATCCAGCTTGAGAAAGTGATTCTTCTGCCGAACAATGTGCCGCCGCACCGCCCACAGCCAGAGGCCACGCCGTCTCAGCGACTCAAAATGGCCCAGTTGGCAGTTGAAGGTAACCCATTGTTTTCAGTGGACTCTCGTGAACTTCAGCGCGATACGCCCTCCTACACTATTGAGACTCTTGCAACGTTACGTAAAGAACGTGGCACTCAACAGCCTTTGGCGTTTATTATTGGCCAAGATTCATTACTAACGCTTTACAAATGGCATCGCTGGGAGTCTTTACTCGACGTGTGTCATCTGGTGGTTTTAGCCCGCCCGGGATATGGCAGCGAGCTGGACACGCCCGAGTTACAGCGTTGGTACGATGCGCACAAGACAGAAGATGCCGGTCAGCTCAGGCAACGTCCTCAAGGCTATATTTATCAGGCCAACACGCCGCTGCTGGATATTTCGGCTACCGAAATCCGTCAGCGCCGCCACGAGGGCCGCGATTGCTCAGATTTACTTCCCTTCTCCGTTGAGCGCTATATCGAATCACAGGGGTTGTACCGCGCGTAGACAACGCGTGTTATACTCCGCCGCTTAATTTTCGGTTCCAGACTACTCAATCCCCAGGGGGAATCTTTGCAAGGTAAAGCGCTCCAAGAATTCGTCATCGACAAAGTTGATGACCTCAAAGCCCAAGACATCGTTGCTATCGACGTTGCTGGCAAATCAAGCATCACCGACTGCATGGTCATCTGCACCGGCACCTCTAGCCGTCACGTTGTTTCCATCGCCGGTCACCTGGTTGAAGAAGCCAAGGCAGCAGGCCTTGAAGCTCACGGCATCAAAGGCATTAACGAAGCTGACTGGGTTGTTGTTGACCTCGGTGAAGTGATCGTTCACGTCATGCAGGAAGAAAGCCGCGTGCTGTACGAACTCGAGAAACTCTGGGGTTAATGAGTGAAGCTGCAACTCGTCGCCGTAGGTACGAAAATGCCCGATTGGGTGCAGACTGGCTTCACGGATTATCTCCGCCGTTTCCCAAAAGACATGCCGTTTGAGTTGATTGAAGTCCCCGCGGGTAAACGCGGGAAAAACGCAGATATCAAACGCATTCTTGAAAAAGAAGGCGAACAGATGCTGTCGGTGGTTGGAAAAGGCAATCGTATTGTTACGCTGGATATTCCGGGAACCCCCTGGGAGACCCCGCAGTTGGCCCAACAGCTTGAGCGCTGGAAGCAGGACGGCAGAGATGTCAGTTTGCTCATCGGCGGTCCTGAAGGGCTGGCACCGGCATGCAAGGAGGCTGCGGTTCAGAGCTGGTCGCTCTCTCCGCTGACGCTACCACACCCGCTGGTTCGGGTTCTGGTGGCCGAAAGCCTTTATCGTGCCTGGAGTATTACCACTAATCATCCGTACCACCGCGAATAATCGGTAGGTCAATATCAGCAGCACAGTGGATTAAGTAGTGGGATGAAAATAGACCGTAATCCTTTTCGCGACTATTCGGCTGAATCAGCCCTCTTTGTGCGCCGTGCACTGGTGGCGCTTTTTGGCATTCTGCTGCTTAGCAGCATACTGGTTTACAATCTATACACTATCCAGGTGGTGCGTTTTCAGGATTATCAAACCCGATCGAACGATAACCGCATCAAGCTCATTCCCATTGCACCGAGTCGTGGAATTATCTACGACCGAAATGGCACCCCGCTGGCGCTTAATCGCACCATCTATCAGCTGGAAATGATGCCAGAGAAGGTCGACGACGTTAAAAATACGCTGATTGCGTTGACGACGATTGTCGATCTCACCTCTGAAGATATTGAAAACTTCTACAAAGAACGCAAACGTGCGCGACGCTTCACCTCTATTCCGGTAAAAGTGGGATTAACCGAGGTGCAGGTGGCGCGTTTTGCGGTCAACCAATTCAAATTCCCCGGCGTTGAAGTCAAAGGCTATCAGCGCCGCTATTACCCTTACGGTTCCGCGCTGACACACGTGATTGGTTATGTTTCAAAAATTAACGATCGCGACGTTGAAAGGCTGGACAAAGACGGTATTCTTGCTAACTACGCCGCGACGCACGACATCGGCAAGCTGGGCATTGAGCGTTACTACGAAAGCACGCTGCACGGCAAAACGGGCTACGCCGAAGTTGAAGTCAACAACCGTGGCAGAGTTATCCGTCAGCTACACGAAGAGCCGCCTCAGGCCGGCAAAGACATTACGCTTACGCTCGATCTCCCGCTGCAAATCTATATTGAACAGCTGCTGAGCGGCAGCCGCGCCGCCGTAGTGGTCACAGATCCGCGCGATGGCAGCATTCGGGCGCTTGTTTCCAACCCAAGCTACGATCCGAATCTGTTTGTAGACGGAATTTCCAGCAAGGATTACAACACCTTGCTCAACGATCCCGATCGGCCGCTCATCAACCGCGCGACGCAGGGGGTGTATCCTCCCGCCTCGACGGTCAAACCGTACATCGCCGTTTCATCGCTGACCGCGGGCGTGATTACCAAAAATACGTCGCTGTTTGACCCCGGATGGTGGCAACTTCCCGGCTCGGACAAGCGTTATCGAGACTGGAAACACTGGGGTCACGGTCGATTGAATGTGACAAAAGCCCTTGAGGAGTCGGCGGATACCTTCTTCTATCAGGTGGCCTACGATATGGGCATCGACCGTCTGTCAGAGTGGATGTCGAAATTTGGCTACGGCCAGTATACCGGCATCGATCTCTCGGAAGAGCGTAATGGCAACATGCCGACGCGCGACTGGAAGATGAAACGCTTTAAAAAGCCGTGGTATCAGGGTGACACCATCCCGGTAGGGATCGGACAAGGCTACTGGACCGCGACACCGATTCAGAACATGAAGGCGCTAACCACGCTGATTAACGACGGCAACGTCAAAACGCCTCACCTGCTGCTCAACACACAGGACGGTGCCACCAAGGTGCCGTACCAACAGCAGGAAACGACGCAGATTGGCGATATCCATTCCGGGTATTGGGAGCTGGCGAAAGACGGCATGTTTGGCGTAGCAAACCGTTCGAACGGGACCGCACGTAAATACTTTATGGATGCGCCGTATAAAGCCGCGGCGAAATCCGGTACTGCCCAGGTTTACGGCCTCAAAGCCAATGAAACCTATAATGCACATAAAATTGCAGAGCATCTGCGTGACCACAAGCTGATGAACGCCTTTGCGCCTTACGACAACCCTACCGTTGCAGTCAACGTAGTGTTGGAAAACGGCGGTATCGGCCCCGCCGTGGGGACCATCGTCCGCCAGATCCTCGACCATATCTTATTGGGCGACAATACGACAAAATTACCGGACGAAGCGCCTGCTGCGCCCGGCATTGAAGGTGATTAACGTAGAATGACTGAGAGCCAACAGAAAGGGTCGCTGTGGACCAAGATGCACATCGACATCACTATGCTGCTTATCGTACTGGCGTTGCTGGTCTATAGCGCGTTCGTTATCTGGAGCGCGAGCGGTCAGGACGTCGGTATGATGGAGCGCAAACTCGCGCAGATTGCCGGAGGACTGGTTATCATGCTGGTGCTGGCGCAGGTTCCCCCCCGCGTGTATGAAAGCTGGGCGCCCTATCTCTACATCTTCTGTATTTTCCTGCTGGTATTGGTAGACGTGTTTGGACAGGTCAGTAAAGGCGCCCAGCGCTGGCTCGATCTGGGCTTCGTACGTTTCCAGCCCTCGGAGCTGGCGAAAATTGCCGTACCGCTGATGGTGGCACGCTTTATTAACCGCGATATCTGCCCGCCTTCGTTGAAAAATACTGCCATTGCGTTGGTGCTGGTGTTTGTTCCCACCTTGCTGGTCGCCGCACAGCCGGACCTCGGAACCGCAATCCTGATTGCCGCCTCCGGCATCTTTGTGCTTTTCCTCTCCGGCATGAGCTGGAAGCTTATTGCCTGCGCGGCCGTGCTGGTGGCAGCCTTTATTCCTATCCTGTGGTTCTTCCTGATGCACGACTATCAGCGAGACCGCGTGATGATGCTGCTTAACCCGGAAAGTGACCCGCTCGGGGCCGGTTATCACATTATTCAGTCCAAGATTGCCATCGGTTCTGGCGGTTTCTCCGGCAAAGGCTGGCTGCACGGCACTCAGTCACAGCTTGAATTCTTGCCCGAGCGCCACACCGACTTTATCTTCGCGGTATTGGCCGAGGAACTGGGCCTGCAGGGCGTCCTGGTGCTGCTGGCGCTCTATCTGGGCCTGATCACCCGTGGGCTGGTAATTGCAGCAAAAGCGCAAACTACTTTCGGCCGCGTTATGTCGGGAGGGTTAATGCTAATATTCTTTGTCTATGTCTTTGTAAACATTGGCATGGTGAGTGGTATAGTGCCGGTAGTAGGGGTTCCTTTACCTCTGGTCAGTTATGGTGGTTCAGCGCTAATCGTGCTGATGGCTGGGTTTGGTATCGTCATGTCGATACATACTCATCGAAAAATGTTATCAAAAAATTTATAGGGGTGAGCAATGCGCAAGGAGTGGGTAGGGGCGATTATCGCCGGGCTGTTATTGAGTGCCTGTAGTTCTCCAGACAACCAACCGCAGCAGGCCGCGCCAGAGCCCGCCTATAATGGGCCGGTAGTCGAGATTGGCGGTGCCTATCCGGTCTATGAGCCTCTGAATGCGAATGCCAACAACGACTACAGCGCCAACGGCAACAGCTACAAAATCATTCGCGATGCGTCTCGCTTTACGCAGACCGGTACCGCGACCTGGTACGGCAACGAAGCCGGTAGCAACGTTACCGCCAGCGGCGAAGAGTTCGATCCTTCGGCAATGACTGCGGCTCACCCGACGCTGCCGATCCCAAGCTACGTGCGCGTGACCAACTTGTCCAATGGCCGCATGCTGGTAGTCCGTATTAATGACCGCGGTCCGTTCACCTCTGACAAGATTATCGATTTGTCTAAAGCGGCCTTCGATCGCCTTAACCTGACCAACAGCACCCGCGTTAAGCTCGACATCATTAACGTCGCGCCGGACGGCACGCTGTCTGGCCCGGGCACCATTGGTACCACCGTTGCCAGACAGACCTACGCCCTGCCCGCACGCCCTAGCCTCGGCTCAAGCGACATGGGCACGCCAGTCCTGTCCGCGCCACCAGCCATCGGTGCCGCCGTCCGTCCCGTCGACAACAGCACGCTGAACACCCAGAACGATGATTCAACCAGCGGTGAGGATAGCGCGGGAGCGGGCGCAAGCGCCTCTAACGGCGGCGGTTTCCTTCAGGCTCCGAAGCCTTTACCTGCGGGCGTGCTTGAGACCAGCGAACCTGCACCCGTTGCAGCGGATGATGATGCACCGGTTGCCAGCGCAAACACCTCTCGCACCGCGATGGCCGCCGCCGCCCCGGTGGTTGCCGCGCCAGTGGTTGCTCGTCCGGCTACCCATCAGTCTGCGCCGGTATCCGGGGGTGGATACATGGTGCAGGTGGGCGCGCTGAGCAATCCGCAAAACGCAGAAATCTGGCAGAAGAGCCTGAGCAAACGCTTCGCCGTACCTGGAAAAGTGCAGCCTAACGGCAGCAATTACCGCGTACAGTTGGGGCCATTCAGCAGCCGCCAGCAGGCCGTACAACTGCAACAGCGACTGTCGAGTGAAGCGCAGCAGCAGTCGTTTGTAGTATCGGCGTCTGCGATGTAATCGTAGTCAACGCGCCCCGCGAGGTCATGGGCGCTGCCGCAGGCTGGCAAGTGCGTTAATTCGCTGAGCTGATGCAAGTCAGTGATTCGTGTTAACCCCTACGGCCAACGCTGCGACAGCGCCCACAATCAGGCGGGGTAACATGTTGTAAAAATCGGTAAATCCCCGCAAGCCATCGTATTGGAAGATGTCTGATTGTTACGGTTCTGATATAGTGTGGCACGTTTTTAATTTACCTATACGGATGTTGTTGTCTCAATCATGAAACTTGCTACTCCCTCTCGTTTAGTCAAGGGCATCGCGCTTGGCACAGTCATTACTTTCTGTTCAACGTCCGCCGTTTTTGCTGACGATGTCAATCTGAAGACCATGATCCCTGGCGTTCCGCAAATTGATGCCGAAGCCTACGTTCTGATTGATTACAACTCGGGCAAAGTGCTGGCTGAAATGAACGCCGATGCGCGTCGCGATCCGGCCAGTCTGACTAAAATGATGACCAGCTACGTGATTGGGCAAGCCATCAAGTCAGGTAAAATTACCCCGACTGACGTTGTTACCGTCGGTAAAGACGCCTGGGCAACCGGAAACCCGGTCTTCAAAGGCTCATCCCTGATGTTCCTCAAGCCCGGCGACCGCGTCCCTGTCTCTGAGCTGAACCGCGGTATCATTTTGCAATCGGGTAACGACGCCTGCGTCGCCATGGCTGACTACGTCGCCGGCAGTCAGGACGCCTTCGTGGGTCTGATGAACAACTACGTAAATGCGCTGGGCCTGAAAAACACCCACTTCGGCACCGTGCACGGCCTCGACGCAGACGGTCAATACAGCTCGGCGCGCGACATGGCGCTGATCGGTCAAGCGCTGATCCGCGACGTTCCAGAAGAGTATGCAACCTACAAAGAGAAAGAGTTTACCTTCAACAATATCCGCCAGATGAACCGTAACGGCCTGCTGTGGGACTCTAGCCTGCAGGTTGACGGCATCAAGACCGGTCACACCGAATCGGCGGGCTATAACCTGGTTGCCTCTGCCACCGAAGGCCAGATGCGTTTGATCTCCGCCGTCATGGGCGGTCACACCTATAAAGGTCGTGAAGTTGAAAGTAAAAAACTGCTGACCTGGGGCTTCCGTTTCTTCGAAACCGTGGCACCGCTGAAAGCCGGTAAAGAATTTGCGTCAGAGCCTGTCTGGTTTGGTAACACCGACCGCGTTGAGCTGGGCGTTGATAAAGATGCCTACCTGACCATCCCACGCGGCCGCATGAAAGATCTGAAAGCCAGCTACGTGCTTAACAACACCGAGCTGCATGCACCATTGCAGAAAAATCAGGTAGTTGGCACGATTAACTTCCAACTGGACGGCAAAACTATCGATCAGCGTCCTCTTGTGGTGCTAAACGAAGTAAAAGAAGGCGGATTCGTCAGCCGCATCGTGGACTATATTAAACTGATGTTCCATCATTGGTTTGGCTAAAACACCGCGACAGGGGTTGAAAATGTGCACTTTAACCCCACATGTTTAGTATATAATTCTAGTTATAACTCCCGCTGCGGCGGGAGTTATGGTTTATACATCTTAATAGCAGTTACTACGCGGGAGTGCACATGAAAACCAAACTGAACGAACTACTCGAATTCCCCTGCTCATTCACTTATAAAGTGATGGGTCTGGCGCAGCCCGAGTTGGTTGACCAGGTTGTGGAAGTCGTGCAGCGTCACGCGCCTGGCGATTACAACCCGCAGGTGAAACCAAGCAGCAAAGGCAACTACCATTCCGTTTCGATTACCATTACCGCAACTCACATCGATCAGGTCGAAACCCTGTACGATGAGCTAGGTAACCTCGAAATCGTGCGTATGGTTCTGTAAGCCAAGCAAATATCAGCGTAACGCGTAATGTGTTACGCTGATTTTCTTTATATTGCCCTATTCTCAGAATGACGATAACTGCCGTGCAACGAGAAAAACTGCAAGACCGCATCACCCTGCGCCAGCTTGGCCTGCAACCCTACGAACCCGTCTCCCGTGCCATGCACATCTTCACCGATTTACGCACTCCCGAAACTCAGGACGAAATCTGGCTGGTCGAACACCCAAAGGTCTTTACTCAGGGCCAGGCCGGTAAAGCCGAACACGTGCTTTTTCCGGGCGATATTCCGGTCATTCAGAGCGATCGCGGCGGTCAGGTGACCTATCATGGGCCGGGCCAGCAGGTGATGTACGTGATGGTCGATATCAAGCGCCGTAAAATGGGCGTGCGTGAACTGGTGACCGCCATAGAGCAAACCGTGGTCGATACGCTGGCGTTTTTCGATATCGAAGCCTATCCGCGCGCCGATGCGCCCGGCGTCTACGTTGACGGCAAGAAAATCTGCTCGCTGGGACTGCGCATCCGCCGTGGCTGTTCGCTGCACGGGCTGGCGCTGAATATCGATATGGATTTAGAACCTTTTCTGCGCATCAATCCCTGCGGTTATGCCGGTCTGGAGATGACCCAGGCGAGTCGAGTCAAGCCGGGTATCACCGTTGAGCAGGTTATGCCGGTTTTAGTTAAATCTTTTAACAAACAGCTAGGCTATCATCAGGTTGATTATCACCCTTGGCAGCTGGAAGATTATCCCGTACCGACGTTAAATCGATAGCCCACAGAGGCGAAATTTTACATTTTTATAACAGAGCAAGTTGTCGTTACTTTAAGCTATCTCGCTTCAATGATATAATTTCTGCATAATTTCAATTATTTTTTTAATGAAGCAGTTAGTTCATTGAATGTCATGAAAAATCTCGCCCGCGAGAGACGATACTGGAAACTGCACGATTATGAGTAAACCGATCCAAATGGAACGCGGCGTCAAATACCGCGATGCTGATAAGATGGCGTTAATCCCGGTGAAAACCGTGGTCACAGACCGGCAGGAAATGCTCCGCAAGCCGGCCTGGATGAAAATCAAACTTCCTGCTGACTCCTCTCGTATTCAGGGCATTAAAGCCGCACTGCGCAAAAACGGCCTGCACTCTGTTTGTGAAGAAGCCGCCTGCCCTAACCTTTCAGAGTGTTTTAACCACGGTACGGCCACCTTCATGATCCTCGGTGCCATCTGTACCCGTCGCTGCCCGTTCTGCGACGTTGCACACGGACGTCCGGTTGCGCCAGACGTCAACGAGCCGGAAAAGCTGGCACAGACCATTGCCGATATGGGTCTGCGTTATGTGGTGATTACCTCGGTTGACCGCGATGACCTGCGCGACGGCGGTGCTCAGCACTTTGCCGACTGCATCAGCGCCATCCGCGAGAAAAACCCGACTATTAAAATTGAAACGCTGGTTCCCGACTTCCGTGGACGTATGGACCGCGCGTTGGAAATCCTCAATGCGACGCCACCCGACGTGTTCAACCACAACCTGGAAAACGTCCCGCGCGTTTACCGCCAGGTTCGTCCGGGCGCAAACTACGAGTGGTCATTAAAGCTGCTTGAACGCTTTAAGGAAGCGCACCCTGAGGTGCCGACCAAATCGGGTCTGATGGTAGGTCTGGGTGAAACCAACGAAGAAATTCTTGAAGTGATGCGCGACCTGCGCCGTCACGGCGTAACCATGCTGACGCTGGGCCAGTACCTACAGCCAAGCCGTCACCATCTGCCGGTACAACGTTACGTTAGCCCTGAAGAATTTGAATACATGAAGGAAGAAGCGTTGAAGATGGGCTTCACCCACGCAGCCTGCGGTCCTTTCGTGCGTTCGTCATACCACGCCGATCTTCAGGCCAAGGGGATTGAAGTTAAGTAACCCGACAGTCCCGGGTCCGACTTCAACCGCCAGATATAAAAAAAGCTGCTTAATTAAGCAGCTTTTTTTTATCAGATTCATTCACGAATGAATTAGTCTTTGTGCTCTACGCGCTGTTCAGCCTGTGCGTCAGCTTTCGCTACCGGAGCCGGATCGTCATTCATGGCCTTTTTGAAGCCTCTCAGCGCAGCGCCCAGATCACCACCGAGTGAACGAAGTTTGCTGGTACCGAAAAGCAGCACAATCAGCACGCCGACAACTAACAGTTTAGTAATACTCAAACCTTCCATAAATACCTTCTTTACACTGATTGCTGAATTAAACAGCTGGAGAATAAAATCGTCGCAGTGGGCGACCTGAATTTTGTCTCTGTACGCATTATAACCATAAGCGCCATTATGAGCCTGTAAGCCCGCGCGTTAAAGCATTTCTTCGCTTTATAAATTGTTTTTTACAAAGGGAGCATACATAAATTGTGGGGGGATTATACGCCCGGGACGCCTCTGGAAACAAACCTTGCGTGCTCTCTTTAACGAGAAACCAACAGTCTTACAACAACCAAGGGGATGAGCCGAAATACATCGATGATGTCCTTCAGCGCCATCCCCTTCTATTTCAGCTCGTTAAATAAAACGGCTCAGGAAGGCCTGAAAACGTGGGTGCTGCGGATTGACCAAGACTTCTTCCGGCGGCCCTTCCTCGATGACGTAACCGCCGTCCATAAATACCACCCTGTCGGCCGCTTCACGCGCAAAACCAATCTCGTGGGTCACCACAATCATGGTGAGCCCCTGATCCGCCAGGCTGCGCATCGTTGCCAACACCTCGCCCACCAGCTCCGGGTCAAGCGCCGAGGTCGGCTCGTCAAAGAGCATCAGCTTTGGCTTGATCGCCAGAGCACGGGCTATCGCCACCCGCTGCTGCTGGCCACCGGAAAGATGGCGCGGATAGGCATCGGCCTTGTCGCTTAAGCCGACTTTTTCCAACAGCGCGCGCGCATAAGCCTCGGCCTCGTGACGACTCTGCCGGTGCACGCCTATCGGTGCCTCGATGATGTTTTGCAGTACGGTCATGTGGGGATAAAGATTGAACTGCTGGAACACCATGCCGATATCACGACGCTGGCGTGCAATCCCCCTTTCCGACAGTTTACGCAGCTGATTGCCGTGCAGCTCGTAGCCAATCTGCTCACCGCCGACCATGATAGTGCCGCGGTCGATATCTTCCAGGTGATTGATACAGCGGAGAAAGGTCGATTTCCCCGAACCTGAAGGACCAAGAATGACCACCACTTCACTCGGCTTCACGTCGAGATCGATGCCCTTTAACACCTCGTTGTCGCCATAGCTTTTATGCACGTTGCGGGCGGTAACCAGCAGCGGCTGACTGTCTGACAGAACCTGACTCATACGTCCTCCTTCTGAGCGAGATTTGGCTGGGCTATCAACGCTTTGCCCTGCGCATTCGGCTGCCGACGTTTGGCGGCCACCGTACGGCGCGTCCCTTTCGAATAGAAGCGTTCAATCGCCGACTGTCCAACATTCAGAATCGAAGTTATCAAGAGATACCAGATAACCGCGACCATCAGCATCGGCACCACTTCGAAGGTGCGGTTATAGATAGTCTGCACCGAATACAGCAGGTCACCCATCGCGATAACGCTCACCAGCGAGGTCGCTTTTATCATGCTGATCAACTGGTTGCCGGTAGGCGGAATAATCGAACGCATGGCCTGTGGAATAATAATGCGGCGCAGCGCGCGACCCCGACTCATACCAAACGCCTGGGCGGTTTCAGCCTGACCATTATCCACGGACAACAAACCGGCGCGGATGATCTCAGCCATGTAGGCCGCTTCGTTGAGCGCCAAACCGGCGATAGCGGCGGTCAGTGGGGTAATCAGGTCATTGGTATTCCAGGTCGCAAAGCTCGGGCCAATAAACGGCAGACCCATGGCGACGTGCGGGAACAGCGTAGACATATTGTACCAAAACAGCAGCTGCACCAGCAGCGGCGTGCCACGAAAGAACCAGACGTAGAGGCCAGAAAGGCGGCGCAACAGCATGCTTTGCGACAAACGGCCCACCGCCAGCAGCAGTCCGAGCAGCGTACCCAGCAGCATCGAGACCACGGTGAGACCCAGCGTGACGCCCAGACCGCGAATGACCGAGGCCTCGGTAAACCACTGCGCCACGACGTGCCACTCAAAGTTTGGGTTACGGGCTACGCTAATGACCACATCAGCGGCGAGGATCAGGACAATTATCCAGGCGATCCAACGTCCGTAGTTACGCGGCGCGTGTGCAAACTCGACGTTGCGTCGTGGATCGGGGGACGTTTTCTCGGTCATTTAGTTGGTTTTCCCAGGTTGATGCCAGGTGCTGTTAGCATGTTGCCTTCGAGACCCCATTTTTTCATGATAATCGCGTAGGTGCCGTTATCAAACAGCTCCTGATAGGCGGCCAGAACCACCTTGCCGATTTCAGAATCTTTAGGAACCACGGTGCCCTGATAAATGTCGTTAAAACCGTTGGATTTACCGGCACCTGCCAGCGTGAGCTGACCGTTAGACGCTTTGATGAAGTAAGTGAGCGGCGCCTGCGAAGAGAAGAAGGCGTCAGAGCGCTTAGAGCGCACGGCAAGAATAGAGGTCGGCTGGTCGGTAAACGACTGCACGGTGACGGCCGGTTTGCCCGCTTTTACACAGTCTTCGGACTGCTGCTTAATCACCTTCTCAGCCGACCCCGCCGCCATAACGGCGATGCGCAGACCGCAGGTATCGCTCAATGACTGGATATTTTTAGGATTGCCGTTAGGAACGGCGAACGCGACGTACTCTTTGACGAAGTCGACGAAGTCATTTTTAGCCTGACGCTCAGGGTAATCACCGATAGGGCCAATGCCCAGCTGATAGCGGCCGGAAGAGATACCGGTCAAAATACCTGATAATCCACTGACCGAAGCGTGCTCAACCTTTACCCCCAACAGCTGGCCCATCGAGGTCGCCAGGTCGGCACTCGCCCCGTCCAGCGAATCGGTGCCGGTCACGATTTCGTAGGGAGGAAAAGAACCGTTGTTCACGGAGGTCATGATGCCAGATTTCTGAATATCGGCAGGCAATTTGGCGTGCAGCGCCGGGTCCATTTTAACGACCGGAATAGAAACAGTTTCAGCGGCAAAAGCATTTACGGAAAGCAAACTCGCACTCAGAACGGCAGCACGACGAAATTGTTTTACCCTCATTGTATGTCTTCCTCTGTGTAAAGCAGTGTTGTGAATGTTGTGAGTTTTTATTTTTTTAACACCTTCCGTGGTGATGAAATCCTGAACGCCTTGCGTTTTTTACCGCCACTTCCGGCGCTGAAATGGCGGTTTGAGAAAGCGCTCCCTGGTGTTGGTTCGCGCCCTTTACTGCTCAACTGAGTGATAACGTTAGGTTGACGCGTTCAATCAGCCGTTGTGATGATATTTATTTCAACTGCGGTACGTCGAAGCAGCGGTTTTCCAGCACCGGCAAGACTTTGCGGGCATGGGCCAGACGTTCCCTTTCAATGTCGGCAAAGACCAGCGCAGGCGCTTCGGCCGCGCGGGCGATGGCAACGCCGAGCGGATCAACCACCATACTGTTGCCGATATTACGTTCACCACACTCGCCCACGGCCACGATGTAGCTGGTATTTTCCAGCGCACGCGCGGTGACCAGCACTTCCCAATGCATCTCTTTGAGCGGGCCTTTAACCCAGGCGGCAGGAAGCACCAACACTTCGGCACCGTCGAGCACCAGGCGGCGGGCCAGCTCTGGGAAACGCACGTCGTAGCAGGTCATCAAACCGACTTTAAAACCAGCAACGTCGACCAGCGGCGGCACTTCAGTGCCCGGATTGACGTTTCTGGACTCCTGCATATTGAAGGCATCGTACAGGTGAAGTTTGCGATATTCGGAAATGATTTCGCTATTTCTAATAGAAATCAATACGTTGAATGCACGACCGTCTGGTGTTGGCGTATGAATGCTCATCATGGTGGTCAGTGCGTTGCCTTTGCTGGCGGCCAGCAGCTTACTCACGAAAGGACCATCCAACGGCTGTGCAGCTTTCAATACCAGATCGGGATCGGTGATATCACGCGCCAAAATACCCTCTGGCAGCACCAGTAAATCAGCACCCGCCTCGCGTGATTTTGCCATCAGCGACAAACAGGTTTCGACGTTGGCTTCCCATTCGCGGGAAACGGCAAACTGGCCTAATGCGACTTTCATTCTTACTCCCCTCGCCTTTTAAGGCGTAAAAGTATATTTGGTGAAGGGTTCACCCAATGTTATTTGGCGTAAGCCGGGAACAGAGACGCAGGCGTCAAACGCTCGGCGGTAATTCCCTGAACATAAAGCTCATTGGCAAAGTCGTCGATCATTTTTTTATTCTGCTCGAAGCCGTTGTCGTTCCAGTTCACCGGCAGGTCGACCACGGTGCGGCGGATATCGTCCAACAACCAAGGCGTGGTGTCGGCATATTTCGCACGCTTGTCCATCCAGACGTTGTAAGACTTGTCGATAATTTTGCTTAATGCGTCGGCCAGCCAAGGGTGCTCGGCCGCCACGTCCGACTTGATAGCCAGAATATGCATGCCAGGCACGTAGCCGACACGGTTAAAGTACTCCAGCTCTGCCTGACGGAAATCCGGCTGCAGCTGACGGAAACCGGAACCCGGTTTGAAGAAACCTTCCGGCATGAACGGCGTGAATACCGCATCAAGCCAACCTTCCTTCAGCAGTTCCATCATCGGGCGCTCGCCAGGACAGGCTTCAATACGCCCCTCGCGACCAAAGCCGTTTAGGCGATCGACGATAGGATGCGATTCAGTCAGACGCCCCGCGTACCAGTAAGCGTCGTCAATACCCACTCCGTCCACGCCCAGCACGGTGCGGGTCCAGGTGTTGCCGGAATCTTGCCAGCCGGTCACGCCAATGCGTTTACCCGCCAGTTCTGAAATTTTGGTCAACGGGCTGTCATCACGTGTGATGATGCAGCGTTGTCGAAAGCCACGCATCAGGAAATGCGGCACGGCCAGTACGTCGTCTTCACCCCGTGCGCGGCCCTGTGCATAACGGCTGAAGGAGATCTCAGCGGCGTCATACTGTTCGCTGGTCGCTAAATCGCCTACCAGCGTCCCTACCCGGTCAATCTCGAGATTGAACCCTTCAGCCTTCACATCGCCCAATGCCAACGGCGTAAAATAATCCCAATCGCGAACTGCCAGCCTGATAGTAATCGCCACGTCTTTCCCCTTAATGTCGGCAAAATTGCTTATTTACACATGGAGCCTGTCCGAGCGGAGAGCTTTCACACCTGACCCAATGTGATTATTTTATCGCCTCCGTTGACTAAGTTTGATACTAATAGCTTAAATTAATATGTACAATAGAATCTTTGTTACTGAACAAAAGGTGATTTAATGGGTGAGAGCCTGAGAGAGAAAGTGCTTGATGCAGAGTGGTTTGCAGGCCATTTGCAGGACAGATCGATGCGCGGCATTGCCATTGAGACCGCCGCGATGATCCGTTCTGGCGTGATTGAAATCGGCACCCACCTCCCCGCCGTGCGCGAGCTGGCTCAGGCGCTCGGCGTCAGTCCTGCCACCGTGTCAGCGGCGTGGGGGCAGCTGAGACGCCAAAAAGTTATCGCCGGCAGAGGCCGCAACGGGGTGTGGGTGTGTGGCGATACGCTCTCCCCGCGCCCTGCACGATTCGAGAAAATCGGCAACTTTGGCGACAATATCATCGCCGATATGACGCTGGCCTCGCCGGATCCCGAGCTCCTGCCTCGTTTGAACCAGGCATTGCTTAGCAGCGTCGAGACTGAAAATCTCAACAGCTATCAGCGCGAAGCCATTTCTCAGGTGCTGCTTGATGCCGTACAGCCAAGTTGGCCCTATGCAGCAGACGCGTTTATGGCCGCCGACGGCGGTTTCGATGCCATGAACCTGACGCTGCAAACGCTGATTATGCAAGGCTCGGTCGTCGCGATTGAGGACCCGACCGCGACCCGCTTGCTGGACATGCTGGACAACATTGGTGCCCAGGTGATTGCGGTGAAATGCGACGAGTTTGGTCCTGTCCCTGATTCTCTGCTGGCGGCATTAAACAAAAATCCGGCGGCATTTATTTATCAGCCGCGCACACACTCGCACTGTGGGCATATCGTCAGCGCGGAACGCATGGCGCAGATGGCCGCTATTTTACAGAACAGTCAGACGCTGATTATTGAAGATGACGGAATCGGTGAGCTGGCCTGCACTGAACCGCGCAGCATGGGGTCTTTCTTGCCGAAGCGCACCGTGCATGTACGCTCATACTCTAAAGCCTACGGACCGGATCTGCGGATGGCGGTTATCTCGGGATCCCATGATTTAATCAAGCAGATCAAATCGTTCCGTAATTTTGGTGCAGGATGGTCGAGCCGAATCCTGCAACACGCGCTGGCGTGGCTGATTAACGATCCGGTCACTCAGGAAGGGATCGCCGAAGCGAAGAAAGTCTATGCGCAACGTCGTCAGGCGCTGGTCGATGCGCTGGCGGTTCGCGGGATCCACCTGCCGAAACGCGAGGGGCTTTCCGTGTTGATTCCGGTACCTTCGGAGCAGTTTGCGCTGGTAACGCTGGCCGCACGTGGCATTGCCGTGCTGCCCGGCGAACGCAGCCGAATCGGACCTGGGCAGTTTATTCGCGCCAGCACCAGCCTGATGCGTTTGGATCAGGTCGACACTATCGCCGACGCGATTGCGCTGGCCATGGGCTGAGGCCTGTAATCTTCAGGAAAACGTCAGAAAAGCCTCAGATAAAAATCAGATTAGCGCAGGCGCTTGATCAAGTACTTAGGCGACTCTTCATACTCCGCGCGGGCGTAAAACTGGTGTGCCCGCACGCGGCGTGAATGGCTGTGAACCTCCATACGGTCACAGCCACGCTCGCTGGCCAAACATTCTGCCTCATCGAGAAGACGCTGGCCGATGCCCGCACCGCGGTGCTGGTCGCTGACGCAAAGATAGCTAATTCGGCAAAAATCGCCTGCGAGCGGCAGCTGAGGAATAAAATGCAGCGATATGAACCCGCATACCTGCTCGTCAATGACAGACACCCACAGCACGCTGTCGGGATTGCCCTCCATGCGGATAATTTGCTGAGCGATACACTCGACGCTGGCTGGATAATCCAAATCTGCGAGCAGCCGGACCAATGCGGCCGCGTCGGCCGTTTGCGCATCACGAATGATCATCTTTGTTCCTTAAACTCGGGCTAATGCTTGGGTTAATACTACACAATCAAATTCAACTTCGGTAATATCATGGGCTCATTGTTTAAGCCACGGCTTGTTCAGTGCTCAAGCAGTTGGAGATGACATTCCTCCCAAACCGCCTTTACCGGCTAATGATGTCTACGCAATCTCATAGAGAGGTTCGTAGCATGACGCCGGGACCTTTCTGAACATCCACTTTTATATGAAAGGCATTTATGTTTAACACCTTCCTTGCAGTATTAATTGGCGGCGGTGTGGGCAGTGTTGCCCGCTGGTTCATCAGCTTAAAACTCAACCCGACCACCTCCCTGCTGCCGATTGGAACACTGACGGTCAATCTGGCGGGAGCGTTTATCATCGGCCTGGGCATCGCTATTTTCAACCGCATGACCCACCTTGACCCGGTGTGGAAAATGCTGCTAACCACCGGATTCTGCGGCGGTATGACCACCTTTTCGACCTTTTCGCTAGAAGTGGTGTACATGCTGCAAGACGGACGCTTCGGCGCGGCGCTGCTTAATATTGCCCTCAACCTGTTTGGCTCGCTGGCGCTGACCCTGCTGGGCTTCATGCTGGTGAGTTGGTACACCGGGCATTAATTTTGCGCATCTCCCGCTCTGATTTAATGTTTCCTTAACGTTCGGCAGCGATACTAGCCTCAGTTTATTACAGCATAATGTCTAGATAACCTGAGGCTAACGATGTTTTCATTCCCGACAACGGCCAGCGAAATCACGACTTCCGTTTTTTGCCTGGCTGTGGTGTTGAGCTTCCTGCATAGCTATCTGCTGTAACCGCAGATTTCCTCGCCAAAATTCCCTTAAAAGAGCTTTTGTCTAAGGACAAAAGCTCTTTTTGCTACATTTATAATACAATTATTTACCTTCCCCCCAGTATTCCCTATAATTGAGAACGAGCGTTCACACTTTTTCTCTCAAGTTATCCTCTCGTTTTTAATTTAAAAAATGCATTGCGGGTTAATTTGAGAAAAAAAGTTTACTTTTACTTTTCAGGTGCCTCTATGCATCCCGCTAACCAAACAAAAGACCAACGCGTTTGTGCCCGCAGGGACCAGATCGTCGCCGCTTCACGACTGTGTTTTCGTAAGCACGGATTCCACGGCGCAGGCATGGCGGAAATTGCCAAAATGTCGCAGCTTAGCGTGGGTCAAATCTACCGTTATTTCGTCAATAAAGACGCCATCATTGAAGAAATTGTGCGACGTATCGTCTTCAAAAAAATACAAATAATGACCGGCGGTGCCCACAATCTGAAACAGATGGCCAGTAATCTGGCGTATCGGGTGATTGGCGTACAAAATATTGATCACAGCAAAATTGACTGCCCTGAACTCAGTCCAGAACAGAATGAAATTGACCATGCGCTGATGCTGGAAGTGACTGCCGAAGCGACGCGTAACCCGGTGGTTGAGAAAATCCTTCGCGACGCTGAATCCAAGCTGTTTAACGAAGCTAAAGCGATGATGACCCCCTACTACCCCGACATGCCGGAAAAAGAGCTGACTGCGCGTCTGGAAATGATGGCCGTGATGTGTGAAGGCACCGCATTCCGTCGTTTGACGCAGGCGCATGCCGATCCAGAAACACTTAAAACTATTTATAACCAAGTCTTTTTAAAAGTCTTTAGTGACTCGACTCCCTCCCACACTCCGGAAAATTAATGAACGACCATTTAGTACAAAAACGCCTCGGCTATGCCCTGGTATTGGGTTCGCTTGCCGCACTTGGCCCCCTCTGCACCGATCTCTATCTTCCCGCTTTGCCTACTCTGGCAGCAGAACTGGAAACCAACACCGCCACTAGCCAGCTCAGTCTGACCGCCGGTCTGTTGGGTCTCGGTGCCGGACAACTGATCTTCGGGCCGCTGAGTGACCGCTTTGGCCGCATGCGCCCTCTGCTACTCTCACTGCTCCTGCTGCTGGCCGCTTCCGTAGGGTGCGCACTGGCGACCAATATCGATCAATTGATCGTTGCCCGACTGCTGCAGGGCATCGCTGGAGCGGGGGGGGCCGTACTGTCTCGAGCCGTAGCGCGTGACTTGTACAGTGGACACGACCTGACCAAATTCTTTGCACTCCTGATGCTGGTCAACGGCCTTGCGCCGATTATTGCGCCCGTTCTCGGCGGCGGACTGCTGACTTTCCTCAGCTGGCGTGGAATTTTCGGAGCCATCGCGACGATCTCCATCCTGCTGTTTGTCTTATCCTCCGTGAAACTGCATGAAACCCTGCCTGCGGAACGTCGCTCGACGGGTGGCGCAGTGGCGATGATAAAGTCAGTGGGCAAACTGCTTCATGAGCGTCAATTCATGGGGCTTTGCCTGACGCAGGGCTTTATCATGGCCGGAATGTTTGCCTACATTGGCGCGTCACCCTTCGTCTTGCAGCAGATTTACCACCTCAGTCCGGTGACCTTCAGCCTGTGCTTTGCCCTTAACGGCATGGGTCTGGTGTTTGCAGCGCAGATCTCATCCCGCCTTGCGGTGATGTGGGGCGAGCTGATGATGGTCAAGATTGGCCTGACAATTGCGGCAATTGCCTCGGTGATACTGGTGGTAGCAGGCGCGATGCATGCACCGCTGGCCGTGCTGCTGGTGCCGCTGTTCTTCTCGATTATCAATATCGGGATTATCGGTCCTAATGCGGGGTCGCTGGCGATGCAGAGTCAGGGAAGAAATGCAGGCAGCGCCTCAGCCTTGCTGGGTGTCTGCATGTTTGCGCTCGGGGCAACGGCCGTGCCATTAACCGGTATTGGCGGCACCTCGGCGCTCTCAATGGGGCTGACTATCTGTGGCTGTTTCTTTATTGCCATCCTGATATTCCTCACCCTTGCCCGCCCTACCTTCGCCAAAAAATCCTGACCGTTGTTTGCTGTATCTCTAACGACAGGCAAAAAAAAACCCGCATCTGCGGGTTTTTCAGAAATCGGCTAGAGTTAGATAGCGATAACGTTAGCAGCCGACGGGCCTTTGGCGCCATTGGTGATTTCGAACTCTACACGTTGGCCTTCAGCAAGGGTCTTGAAACCGTTGCTTGAAATAGCAGAGAAATGAACGAAAACATCTTTGCTGCCATCTTCAGGGGTAATGAAACCAAAACCTTTTGATTCATTGAACCACTTAACGCTACCTTTAATCTTAGACATCAAACTTACCTTTACGTGATTTGTAAGACACAAAAAGTGTGTCAATTACAGTACAGCAATAGATTCAGCTTTTGTCCAGAAATCCGATTGCAATAAGCGATAAAGCTCTCACTCTTCGACTTACTGCAACCGTTCATACTGCTTAATGCCAATTTTTCCGATTCAACGAAGGCGATTAGAAGAAAGAATCGTCGTCGTCATCGTCATTGCCACCACCAAAGAAGCTGTCGTCTGAATCATTCAGGAAGCCCGAATAGGTGTTGTCATTGCTGTTATTGTTGTCGTTGTACACCGGGTTGTCCCAGGCGTTGTCACCGCTCAGCAGCGGATCGGTAGACGGATTGAAATTCTCCGTAACCTGATTATTTTCAACAACATTGACGATTTCTTCAGGACGGCTCTGGTGGAACATACCGGTCAGCATATCGGCCAACACAACGCCACCCGCGACGCCCGCAGCCGTTTTCAGTGCGCCACCGATAAAGCCAGAACCGATTGGCGCAGCGGCCGCTGTCGGCGGAGCCTGCTGGTAAGCCGGCTGTGCCGGTGCCGCATTATTGCCCCAGCCGTTATTTTGCTGGGTACCCGGAATCGGGCCGCTGCCTGAGGACTGCTGATTCTGCGGCTGACCGCCGCCGCCGAACAAGCCAGCCAGGAAGCCGGTGCTTTGCGGTTTGCTGTTTTGAGCCTGGGTCTGCAGCTGGTTTTGCAACTGAGCAACCTGCTGCTGCAGATCCTGAACCTGCGCATTCAATCGCTTCAGTGCGGCCTCTTGAATGATCATGGCCTGCGCCATGTAGTAAGGCACGGAAGGCTGCTTGCTCACGTAGGACTGTATGAGGCGCTCGGCTTCAGCGTCACGTGGTGCAGTATTGGACTCAGCCTGTTGTAAACGGCTAAAAAGACCTTCAATCAAACGCTGTTCTTCGGATTGCATGGGATCACCCTATCACTGTTTATTCTGGCCATGCGAAAGCATGGCCAAGTTGACACTCACACTAATACAATTAGTTTCATCTATGAATTAACTGAGTGTCAACAAATGTGACGGGCGTAAAGTTGTGTACGCTTATTTCTTCGGCTGCCAGCTGAAGATGAAATCTTTGTCCGGTAACTGAGTGTAATTACGGATGATTTCGTGATACGTCTTCGCCGGATCCAAATTTTTAAACTGCTGCGGATAAATAAATTTCGCCAAATATTCCATGCCGACGATGTTGTACGGGTGGTTGTAGAACTGGTGGTAAACCGCATAGACGCGCTGGTCCATCACGGCAGGCACCTGTGCCACACCGGTGCGGGAGGTCAGCACCTTGGCTTCTTTATCTACGTCAGCCTGGTTAGCTGATAAACCGAAAGGCATCATGGTGGTCTGCCCTTTGCCCGGATGGATTGAACCGGTAAAGATGTAGACATCAGGCTTCATGCTAATGACTTTTTCGAGCGAAACTTCACCCGACGCGCCCGGCAGCAGCTCGGAGCCGATATTTTTGGCGCCTACGGCCTCAATCAGCTTGCCCCAGCCCTCTTCACCGTGAGTGAAGCAGCAGGAGTCGCTACGACCGGCCAGCGGTTCAATAAACACGTTTGGACGATTCTTGATGGACGCAATTTCGTCCTGAATGTGTTGATAATGCTGACGATAGAAAGCGGTATAGGCCTGCGCGTTCTTCTCCTGATTCAGCACTTTACCCAGCAGGTCGATACTTGGCGCCGTATCTTTCGCCGGGTTGATATCGTAATCCACGAAGACGATGGGAATATGCAGCTGATTCAGTCTGTCGATAACGCCGCCCTGTTGCAGTGACTGTTTGGCACGCAGCTGCGCTATCATCAAATCAGGTTTTTTAGCGATAACGGTTTCCAGATCAACCTGGCCTTTGTCGCTGAATCCCATGTCGAGGATTTTGGTCGATTCTGGCCATTTGCCTTTCAGCATGTCCCAGGTACCGGAGTCGGTGTTTTTAAGCAGGTTATTCCAGGCCACTACGCGCTTGAAAGGATCGCTTTTATCCAACACAGCCAGAGACAGAATGTCACGGCCGTCCTGAATGATGATGCGCTCAGGCTCTTTATTAATGGTCAGCTTCTGTCCGGCAAGGTCGGTGACCGTCAGCGGATAAGTCGTTGCGAAAGTCGCAAAAGAGGCCGCCATCAGGCCGGCAACGGAAAGCACGCGCGTCGTTTTTTTCAGCATTTTTGCATCCAGGAAAATGATTTATAAATATGAATGATTCTAATAACCATTATCAAATCAGGTTCAAATAATAAACATTTAGCGGATTGGCGGGCAACGTTTTTACCTGTAGAACAGAGTTTTAACTATGTCTAAATATGAATATCACGTCGGGTAAGTGAAAAGTTCAGGATTAACAGGCGCAGACAGCAGCTGCCCGACAAAGCGCAGGGCAGCCTGTTGCTAAGGTTTATTTTTCAGCAAGATACTTCCATAAGAACTCACTCACCATCGCTCGCTTAAAGGCATTTTGCGCCTTATCGGCCGCTGCGCTGTGACCGCCCTCGGTGTTTTCATAGAAATAGACGTTCTCAATGCCCAGCTGCTGCATTTTGGCCGCCATTTTTCGGGCATGACCTGGACCGACTCTGTCGTCGCTGGTTGCGGTAGTAAACAGCACCGGTGGATAGGTTTTTAACGGGTCGATATTCTGATACGGCGAAAAAGCCTGGATGAACGCCCACTCCTCGGGCTTCTGCGGGTCACCGTATTCGGCAATCCACGACGCACCGGCGGAAATACGCGTGTAGCGCTGCATGTCGAGCAGCGGCACCTCACACACAATCGCGCCAAACAGCTCAGGATAACGAGTCAACATATTGCCGACCAGCAGGCCGCCGTTACTGCCACCCTGCGCGGCAAGATGCGCCGGAGAGGTAATTTTACGGGCGATCAGGTCCTTCGCCACCGACGAGAAGTCTTCGTAGGCGCGCAGGCGTTTGTCCTTGAGCGCCGCCTGGTGCCAGCGTGGGCCGTATTCTCCCCCGCCGCGAATGTTGGCAATCACCATGACCCCGCCGCGCTCGAGCCATGCAGGCCCCGTAACCCCGAGATAGTAGGGATCCAGCGATATCTGGAAACCGCCGTAACCGTAAAGCAGGGTCGGATTACTGCCGTCGAGTTCGATATCTTTAGCCGATATCATAAAGTACGGCACGCGTGTTCCGTCGTCCGAGGTCACGAAATGTTGCGCCACCTGATAATGCTCGGCGTCAAAGTGGCTCGGAGCCTGTTTGATTATCTCGGAGGAAGTCTGCTCGTCGCCCAGCACGCCGTAATACAACGAGGTCGGTTGCAGAAAACCCGTGACAGTCATGAAGAATTCATTGGTTTCGTCGTCGATGCCCGAGGCACTTATCTTGCTCAACTCGGGCGCATCGCCTAGTCCCTGACGCGTCCACAGCCCGCCTTCTGGCTTCAACACTTCGAGGCGATTCACTACGTCGTCCATGATGCTCAGGATCAGGTAATCACGGGTCATCGAGTAGTTGTCCAGCGTGGTCGTTTCCGCAGGACTAAACAGGGTCTTGAACTGACGCTCACCCGCCATAAAGGCCCTGAAGTCAGTCACCAACAGCGCACCGGTAGGATAGGTTTGCCCCGCCACGTGCCAGTCGCTTGATAAAGAAATCAGCAGCCATTCACGCCAAGTGCTGAACCTTGCGTCCTGCGGTAAATCAATCTGCAACAGACCGTTATCGTTATCGTTATCCAGCAGAAAAACTTCGCGGTGGTAAAAATCGATCACCCTCCCCACAAAACTGCGTTCAAACCCGCGGGTATCGTCGTGAAAGACCATCACCGACATATCCGTCGGCTCGGCGGAAAATTGCGTCTGCGCCTCCTCAAGCGGCGTACCGCGCTGCCAAATTTTGGCAATACGCGGATACCCCGAGGTAGTCATTGAGTCGGGGCCAAAGTCGGTGGCCACCAGCAATCGGTCTTTGTCTATCCAGGTCAGGCGGCTCTTGGCGGTAGGCAGGTTAAAGCCATCTTCGACAAACGACAGCGTGGTTAAGTCAAACTCGCGCACGGAAGAGGCGTCGCCGCCGTCGGGCGAAAGGTGCACCAGCCCACGCTGGAAATCGGGCGCCAGCGCCTGAATACCGTGATAAACCCAGGGGACGTTTTCTGCCGCACCGAGCGCGTCAACGTCGAGAACCGTTTCCCATTCTGGGGTGTCGCTGCGATAAGATTCAAAGCTGGTGCGTCTCAGCAGGCCACGCGGGTTCTTTTCATCCTGCCAGAAATTATAAAAATGCGGGCCGCGTTTAACCACCATCGGGATCTGTGTTGTCGCGTTCAGGCAGTCAAACACGTCGCTGCGAATCTGCTCAAAACGATCGCTTTCGGCGAATTCGCGACGGGTCTGTTTGCTCTGTTGCACTGCCCACTCGACGGCGACTTCCCCTTTTATCTCTTCCAGCCAGACAAAATCGTCAACCGGTTCGGACTGAGGTGTGGAGGTTCCAGATACCATATAAGCTTGCTCCTGCATGTTCTGAGCGGCACAAATTTACCGCTCAACGGTTAATTTTTTCGAGCTGTTTATTTCAACAGAATGCCCTGAATCAGGTTTGCCTTTACGAGCGTAACCTGCGGGATCCCAAGCGCCTGCATAAACCCTTCGACCAGCAGCAGATTGGTAACGTCCGTGGCGCGATAATCGCCCGGCAGCTGGGCATCGGTTTGATTAATCTTCACCTGCGCGACACGGTCGAGATCTGCGGCGGTGTATTGATTGTTCAGCGGATGAAGCTGCTCTTTGATTGAATAGCCGTGCACGCCGCCGATACCCACTACTTTTCTGCTTTTTGCCGCCTGTTTGATTTCAGCCGGAACGTGGGTGCGAGCATAGAAATTAACGAAACGGAGGATCTCTCCGGCTAGCGACCCGATTGGATTTGGCGAATTCACCTGAGTGAGATTTTTGTTCATCATCACCTCAATAACCATATCCTTGAGGCTCACCGAGGCCAGTTTGCCCTCATAGATCTCCGGCGTTTTGAAGCCATCAATCCTGTCATAGGTGGTCATTTGCATCGACCCACCGCCAATGTCCCAGACCAGCAGGTCGGAGTCTTTTAGCTTGGGATCGTTCAGCGCGGCCTTGGCCGAGATAAAGCCCAACTCGGCCTCTTGTTTCTGAGTAATGATCCTAATCGTGACGTGCGCCTGCTGATTAAACTGTCTGATAACCTGCTGCCCATTGCTCGCGGCTCTAAATACCGCCGTCGCGACGCCGGTAATGCGCTTCGGGTGGAATTTCTCGGCCTGACTGACCAACGCTTTCAGCGTGGTCATGCCCTGCTGCTGAATCGCCGGACTGAGCTGATTATTGCCAGACTCGGCGAGATCTTCGTTAAAACCAATCGGCCTTTCCTGCGAGAACAGCACCTTGCCCAGCGTTCTATTGCAGACATTGACTTCGCTGACCTGAATCTTGGTCGTACCCGACCCCATATCGATACCGGCGCGCACTTCGGTGCAGTTTTTTGCCGATGCCTGCATGGCAAATCCCAGACAAAGGAGTGCGGTGACGGTGTTCATCCATTTATTCATCAGTATCCAGCCCTGAAATAATCTGCAAAGAAAAGTGAATAATAGACATAACGTCATTAGGTTGATGATTTCAAGCGGAATATGACATTTATGGCTAACTCATCAACCCCGCGCCAACGTTAATCGACAGCCCTAAAATGGCCAGGTTGAAAATAAATGACAATACCGCCTGCAGCAGGGTTATTTTCCTCACCGTGGTGTTGCCGGTCCCGACGTCCGCCGTCTGCGCCGCTACCGCAAGGGTGAAAGAGTAATAGGCAAAGTCCCAGTAGCCGGGCTGCGGGATTTTATCCGGAAACAACAACACCTTTTCGTCACCGTCGCTGTGCAGGTAGTGCATGTGGGCGTAGTGCATGGTGAACGACGTCGGCAGTAAGAACCATGAAACTACCAGCGTCGCGGCAGTCAGGGCAATGTGCAGAATTTTGTCTACCCCGTGAAGATTCTTTACCGCCCCCAGTTCAAAAAGAATCGCCAGAATGCTGACCAGACAGGTGACGCAGACCAGCGCCAGTACCGTTTTGGCACTTTCGTCCTGCTGACGTGCAATACGCGCTATCCCTTTGGGTGCCGTTCTTAGCATCATCCACCACAGGAAAAACAGATACACCCACGCCAGTACGTTCCAGCTAATCAGCAATCGTTGAAGCAGTGGCTGGTTCGAGGGTAAGGCGAAAAAGCTCAAAATGCCCAGCAGCAGCGCAGCTAGCAGTCTGGGACGGCTTTGATAGTAATGCTTGAAGGGACGTAATAGATTCATTTTCCGCCAGTTGTTAGTGAGACAGGGATGAGTTAACTGTAGACGGCAATGGGTAAAATTGAACGGCTGAAAGATTCTGATTTTAAGGCCACCGAAGTGGCCTTGGCTCTTGGCAGGTTAAATCGATGACTTCTCCGTTTCGCGCTGGCGCTCAGTCTTTGAAAGTTCTTTCTGTGGCGAGCTTTCAGAGTTGGAGGGCAGCCAGTTGGCATTCAGCGGTCCATAAAGTTGCCGCCGTTTCTGCTGTTGTTCAGGCTCGCGAAATTTAACATAGTCTCTATAGTCTATCTTGAGGAGCTCTTTTTTGATTTCGTTATCGCTCTTAAATTCAGATTGCGTCGCGTAGACATCAGCCACCCTGGATTTCATGTGCTCGCGGTCGAATTCACAATCCAATTCACTCAGGTTATCCATCATCCCTTCCGCCTGATCCATTATCGCAGAATCAACATCGAATAAATTGGCCATACCAGTGCCTGAAACCAGGCTTGAGCGGGAAGATGCTCGTGGAAGGACGTGAGCGATAGGCTCATTCTTCTCGGCCCCAGGCACAGTGACAGGGGCACTCTCAGGCGGCAGCGCGGGCTGCTTGAAAATTGGATTCATCCTCAGTGGGGAAGGCCTTGAGGGCAGTTGCCTTTCTTGCTGGTGCATAGAGTCTAGCGCCAGGTTAAAGCCGATGCCGATCAAATTAGGCGCCATAAGCCGCCCTCTTTCGTTGAAGTTATCGCGCACGGCACGGTCATATACCTTGCCGGCTTCATTCCCAGTCTCCCATTCGCGGTCTTTTTCGGCATTGCGTGCCCTTGCCAGATGCACGCTGTGCTGAGCCGATGCCCCCAATGCGGCGACCGCCGCCAGGGTTGAAAGCTTGTAGCTTTGCGAGGATTTGGCATCCGACTGCGTCCTTACCTGCTGCGTGTGACTCCGAAGCCCAAGGGTGCGACTGAGGAAACGAGAATAACTGACGTAATCCAACTGCTGAAGCTTTTGCAATGTAAACTCTGAAACAGCCTGTCGCCTGCCGGTATACAAGATTCCAGCAGAGAGCTGCACTTCTTTTACACTCATTGGCCGGCCGCCCATTCTCCCCGATGGAAATAACTTTGTGGTTAGGAGACTCTTTCTGGTGAAGCCAGAATCTTCGAGCAGTTTTATTGAGTGATCCATAATGACTTTCGATAAATCGGCAGACTCTTTATTAGCTCCACAGCGTTTTAATACCTCCCTATCGACCAAAGTCATCCTGGTGATCGAACCTGCAGAAATTTTCACCCTTTCAAAGAAATTTTTGGCATTGATATATTCAAGACTCTTTGCCCGGTTAGCAACGTGTGAATAATGTAAAAAAACATTGATAGTCTCTTTAAGCGCGGGATCTTTGCTCAGCAAGTGCATTAATTCCATCACCCTGAGTCCGGCGGGGAGATGCATGATAATCGGGAGCGCATTTACAAAGACCACTTTGTCATCAAAGGCGTCCGGGAAAAGCGCGCGGAAAACCTCATCTTCAGACTTCTCTTTTCTACGCAAAACATCCAATAAACCTTCGGCTACGCTGTGTATAACCCGCCCGCCGACCTTTTCAGCCTCTCCGCTCATAATGCCCGTACTCGCGTATTTCACGACCTGTTCAACAATAAGCAAGTCGAGCAGCTCCTGCGCTTCTGCATGATGTAAGCCATTCATATCTCGTAATAACCCTGCTAGCCGCGTAGAAATCCCCGGCTCTCTCTCTTGGCGGTGCATGGGTTTTTTCGCCGAGGGGCCTTCTTCAATCGAAAGATGGCTGGCGGAGCTTGAGAGTGAATCGATATCGATACACTCTGGTGCGCTTTCAATAGGCAGCTTGCCGCCATCACAGGCGCTCCTTTGTTCACAAAGCGCCTGATACTCCTCATCTAAGATATCGCGGTCAATCGCGCCGAGATAGCGTGCGGGATGGCTAATCAGTTCATCGGCAGCGATTGACCTGAGTTGCTCAATGCTGATCTGGATATCCATGTCAGCTAACCCCTGTGAGATGGCGCGATAAAGGCATTCTCCGTCTGGAGCATTGGTGACAGATACCCCGTCGCGAATCAAGTTATAGTGTGCGCTCGCATCGTCTCCCAGCCTAAAGGTGCGCCGTAATTCGATGACTATTTCACGAGGCATTCTGGACTGTTGCTGTTGACCAGCACGAATGTAATTCGGCGGCTCATCATTCTGGCGCACCGAGATGACCGCACGTCTGGGCAGTGCTCCCGAATTGATCAGTAAATATGGCACATGATCGCCAAGCTGATTGTTGAAACTTCCTGGTGTTCTAAGCATCAGCTCGGCGATATCACGCAGGGTCTCGGGCGTAAAATTCGCTAGCCTTTTTTCTGGCGCAACGATAACCGACTTCCGCTCGTTAACAGGCGCAGCGGGCGGCATTTTAGAGACGGAGCCTCCCTGCTGAGAGCGATTTATAGGTGCGGAATTATGGGCACTTTTTTCATATCGCCTCCTGATTTGTTCGAGCGTTAATGAGGCAAGATTCATGTTGCTGTTGAGCACGTTTTGAATGTCGGGAATGGCTGAAGAAAATGAGGCCGTGACTTCACCAGGGAGGTTGATAGGAATAGCCGGGTTTATTTCAGGCCTGCTTGCTGATAATGCCGGACGGTACATGGTGAGTTCTCTCCGAAGATGTTAAACACGTTAACAGCGCTTCTCGTGGAATGGAGACAAGACGTTACCGATCCCACTAATAAAAAACTCCAATTTTTCAATCTTTTAAAAGAATAAAACAACCTTAACAAGACCTGTTGATGCCTTTTTTTATCCACCTTCGAGATAAAAAAAAGGCCGCTGAATCAATCAGCGGCCTCTTGTTTTCACTCTCGCGCAGCCGCAGCCGCTCTTAAGTTAATTACTTTTTAGCATCGTCAGGCAATGCATAAGCGATGATGTAGTCGCCCAGCTTGGTACCGAATGAACCGTGACCGCCAGCAGCAATAACCACATACTGCTTACCGTTCACTTCATAGGTCATTGGTGTAGCCTGACCCCCCGCCGGCAGACGAGCCTGCCACAGTTGATCACCGTTGCTCATGTTGAATGCGCGCAGGTAGTTGTCCGCCGTTGCCGCGATGAAGAAGACGTTACCCGCGGTTGAGGTCGGAGCACCCAGCATTGGCATACCCATTTTGAACGGTAATGGAACTGGTGAGCTGTCGCGAACGGTACCGATACGTTTTTTCCATACGATATCGTTGGTTTTCAGGTCAACACCGGAGATGTAGCCCCATGAAGGTTGCTTACATGGGAAGCCCAGTGGAGACAGGAACGCGTTCAGTTCAACGCCGTAAGGCACGCCGTACTGAGTCTGGATACCAGATTCAGTCCCGCTACCGCCGGTTGCACCCGCTGGAGGTTCAATCGGGTTACCTGGACCACGTGGGATCAGTTTAGAGGTAAACGGCAGTGCGATCGGGTTAGCAATAGCCAGCTGACGATCGGTGTCAACAGAGATACCGCCCCACTCGAACATACCCAGGTTACCCGGGAATACCAACGTGCCCTGCTCTGAAGGAGGTGTAAAGGTCCCTTCATAACGCAGACGATGGAACATCACACGACACATCAGCTGGTCGTAGATGGTTGCGCCCCACATGTCTTTACCGGTCAGCTTGGCTGATGGACGGAAAGTCAGGTCAGAGAATGGCTGAGTTGGAGACGTATGGTCGCCCGTTGCCGCGCCCTGTGGAACAGGTTTTTCAGGCGCTGGAACAACCAGTTTGCCGTCACGACGGTCGAGAACAAAAATGTTACCGGTTTTGGTAGGAACATAGATAACCGGAACTTTGTTGCCACTCTTGTCAGTGATGTCAGCCAGCGTTGGCTGTGCGGGTACGTCCATGTCCCACAGGTCATGGTGTACGGTCTGATAAACCCAGGCCAGTTTACCGGTGGTCGCATTCAGCGCCAGCAGGCTGCTCGCGTAACGCTCCATGTCTGGAGTACGGTTGCCGCCCCAGATATCCGGAGTTTCCACGCCCATTGGCAGGTAAACCAGGTCAAGATTTGCATCGTAGGCAGCAGGTGCCCATGAGTTTGGTGAGTTAGGCGTGTAGTTTTCGCCCGGACCTGGGATCTTGTTCGGATCCGCAGCGCCTGGGTCAAATGCCCACAGCAGTTTACCCGTATGTACGTCGAAACCACGGATAACGCCTGAAGGTTCCTTGGTTGAGTAGTTATCGGTTACCGCACCGGCAACGATAATTACGCTTTTGGTAACAATCGGCGGTGAGGTTGGCTCGTAACGGCCCGCAGTCGCATAAGGCATGTTGCTCTGCAGGTTCAGCTCGCCGTTGTTACCGAAATCTGCACAACGCGCGCCAGTTTCTGCATCGAGGGCAAACAGACGACCGTCATTGACCGGCAGCAGGACGCGGCGAGAACAGATGGCCGGAGCGGCACCCTGAGTCTCGTTGCTTTGTGCAGCAGCAGGATCTTCATAGTAAGAAACGCCACGGCAGGTCACGTGCTGGAAGGTTGGGTCGGTTTTCAGCTGGGGATCAAACGTCCACTTCTCTTTACCGGTGGCCGCATCCAGAGCAAACAGCTTCTGGTGAGGAGTACAAAGATAAAGAGTATCGTGGATTTTAATCGGGGTAACTTCGTCAGTTATCTCACCCGGATCGTGTGAAGTTTTCACATCACCCGTTTGGAATGACCAAGCTTCTTTCAGCTGACCCACGTTCTTGTCGTTGATCTGGCTGAGTGGAGAATAACGGGTACCGCCCTGAGTACGACCGTATGCCGGCCAGTCACCGTCAGCAACGCCTGGGGTAGACTGTACAGGCGCATTGTCGGCAGCAGGGATAGTGCCGTTGATTTCCTGTGGATCGTTGAATACTGAGTAAACCAGTACCACGACGGTGAACACCAGAGAGAGAGCCAGTGCACCACGTGCAACGGCATTCTTGACGCTCATGTAGTTATAAACGATTGGCAGCAGGATCCACAGACCCAGGAAGAACGTCACATCTAAACGTGGCGTCAAGGCCCAGAAGTCAGACCCTACTTCCCAAAGACCCCAAAGAGTGGTGGCAAACAGGAATACGGCATAGAGCAGTAAAACCCCAGCACGGCGGCGTAACAACAGCCATGCTGTCGCCAGATAAACAACACCGGCGATGATGTAATAGAGGGAGCCCCCTATTGCAGTCAGCCAGATCCCGCCGACCAACAGATATAATCCGCTTAACGCGGCGAACAAAGCGGTAATTATAACGACGATGCGCGATAACGAAGCTTTAGTTTGCATATTATTAACCTTACAAGATTTTCATTGTCTTCGATCTCGCCCATTAAAAAGGAGATCTTAAAAACATTCGGCGAAGCACGGAATGTCCTTCCTCGAGCAAGCCAGCCGCAGCAATACCCCGGTTAAATGAGTATAAAAAACTGGCTTACTCTAGGTTCTTTAACGGTCCCGTCTATTCCCTGGCAGGTAACCATGTATGAATTTTGTGCAATTATTCGAAAGTATAGGTAAGAGTTGCGCCGCCGCCCCAATTTCTTCCGGGAGCCGGTTCAAAATAACGGCCATTACTTTCGTTCACGATAACCGAGCCGACATAATTCCTGTTGAACAGGTTGTCGACGCGGGTAAATAAATCCAGCGACCAGTTGCTGCGCCAGTCCAGACGGTATCCCGCGTTCAGACTGGTCAGGGTATAAGCCGGTGCCTGAGCGGTATTGGCATCGTTGGCCTGAATATCGCTCATGTAGCGAATTTCGGCGCCCGCATGGAAACCTTCCGGCGGCGCCCAACCCAGCGAGGCGTAAGCGGAGTTGCGCGCAATACCCGGCATCTTGTTACCGGCAGGAATGCTGCTCACTGCCGTATTGACGTCATCACGATAGGTCGCATCGAGCAGCGTCCAGGCCATGCGCACGCGCCAGTCTGAGGCAAACTGCTGATCGAACGACAGTTCAAGCCCGCGACGTCGCGTCGTGCCGACGTTGGTATAACTGGTGCGCCCGCTGCCGCTGGTCGCGACGGCCAAATCGTTGTCGGTGTCGGTCTGGAACAGCGCTGCCGTCAACAGGCCATAGCCGATACGCGTCTTGCTGCCAATCTCGACGGTGTTGCTGGTCGACGGTTTCAGGTTGATATTCAGACCCGCCGTACCGTCAGGGCGATAAGACAGCTGATTAATGGTTGGCGTCTCGAATCCGCGCCCCGCTGAAACGTATACGTTCCAGGCAGGCGTTAGCGCATAACTCAGAGAAGCCATCGGCAGCGCTTTGTGATAGCGCGTACTGCCGCTGTCATCGCCGTTGCCGGTGGTAATGTAATAATCTTTCGAATTGAAGCTCACGGTGCTGTAGCGCATCCCGGCGTTCAACGTCAGTCGGTCCGTTAGCTGCCAGCTCGTTTGCAGATAAGGGTCCAGATTCCACATCTTGTTCTTTTCGTTACGGCGCTCGTCACCCTTCACGCCGTACTCGGTAAAGTCATTCTCCACCACGAAATTCTCATAACCCTGACGACGTTCGGTCATGGTTTCATAATCCAGCCCACCAATGAGGGTGAAAGGCACCGATCCCCACTGGTCGTTATGCTTCCAGCGCGTGTCAATCCCCTGATAACGGCGCTCGAGCACAATCACGCCGCCCGGATAAGCCGGATTCGCCTGCGTCGCCTTCGGGATCGACTGATACTGAGTGGTATGACGCTCACCCTGATAGGTCAGGATGGTGAGCTGGTCGTTGTCGCTCATTTCACGCTGATAGCGCAAACCCACCTGCGTCTGGTCAATAGATTTTCGAGTGTTGTACTGATCGGCGCGCGGTGACTGCGTCGGATTTGCCTTCCATTCGGCCTCGGTCAGACCGCCAGGATCGCCCGCATCAACCGAGACGCTGTTAAACATCAGCGTCAAGGTACTGCGATCGTCGAGGCGTACGCCAAGCTTACCGTTACCCAGATTCTTGCGCGCCGAGCTGTGGTCGCGGAAGCCCTGGGTGGTAAAACGCGAAGCCGAAAGGGTGTAATTCACATCACCCGCATGGGTGCCATCGCCGGTGGCACCCGAGGCCGTGACGCTGTTGCGAAACGAACCGTAGCTGCCGAAATAAGTGCCGGCAGTCAGCGTCGTCGGCTGGGTGCCAGACCGGGTCTCGACGTTAACCACGCCGCCGGAGGCGTTACCGTACAGCGCCGAAAACGGGCCGCGCAGCACTTCAATCTTGTCGACCGAGGCCAGGTCGATGTTGGAGGTCTGGCCCTGACCGTCTGGCATAGTCGCCGGAATACCGTCCACGTAAATTCGCACGCCGCTGACGCCGTAGGTCGAGTTGGCACCAAAGCCACGAATCGACAGCTGAAGATCTTGTGAATAGTTCTGGCGGTTCTGTACCTGCAGGCCGGGGACGCCGGTTAGGCTCTCCGAAAGATTGACCTGAGGCTTGCTGTCACGCACGTCGTCGCCGTTGACTATGCTTACGGCGGCGGGAGTATCAAGCTCCGACAGGCCGGTATTCTGCTGCTGGGGAACGATAAGCAGCGTATTGCCTTGCGTTGAGTCAGACTTAACCGAATTGTCCTTCGCCGAAGATTTATCTGCAGTGACTGCGGTTTGCGCGTAACTTACTGATAATGGCCAAAAAATAGACAAAATAACGAAAGTTGAAATTGAAGTTTTGTTATTCACGGAAAGATTTCGATTTGTAAGTTAAGCCTGCTTACGCGCCTGCCGACTCCTCAGAATAAGTCGGTGAAACTCGTAATCCCCAGCGACCCTGTTACGCAGTTGCATAATATAAATTTAATTAAGCGACGAGTATATACAGTTCCTTACAGAATGGCCTTATTTTAAAAAATATAGCACGCAGAGTTAACGCCCCTGATTTTTTAAGTTATCCAGACGTATGAAATATGTATCCACGAAAGAGTGTAATCGGTTACACAACCAGAGAACAGAATAAAATATCGAAATTCAAAAAAGACGCCTCGCCAGCACTCACCTAATTATAGAATATTCTATAAAATAAAAAATAATTACAAAACAATGAATTAAAACAAAGCAACCGAGTGCTTTCTCGGGATGGAAATAATGTACCAATAGGTACGCAATTCGCTGTTTAGCGGTCAATAATAATTCCAAGGCGAATTTAACAACACTAACTTGCGGGTTATATATGGGGTAGAAAGGGAGAGTGATGTAACCGCTCACGCGTCATCAAGTGCAATTATTAGACATAATTGCACTTAACTGCTCTTTACATAACGTTTGCAGACTCACGATTTTGACGCTTTGTCGCTATTCTGTTGCTGCCTAATTATTCCCGCTCGCTTGCCGATATTTCGCTAATTATTTCCAGTCAATCTTGATATCACGCCGAGATAATAGGAATTAACTATTTATAATTAAAATTAGATAAGTATTACCGATGAAGTGTGATGCAGATCACACTTCATTAACCTCGCCTACGCTGGCACGTAAATGCTCAATAAACAGACGAACCTTCTCCGGCACGTAGCGCGTATTCGGGTAAAGCGCATAGACTCCCTGTCGCGGAAACTGGTGGTCGGGCAACAGCACCGTCAATTTCTGCTTTGCAACGTGCTCCGCGACCAACCACTGCGGCAACAGGGCGATGCCCGCCCCATGAAGTGCAAACGACAGCAATGCTGCGGCGCTGTCGGCAGTCACACAGGCATCTGGCTCAACGCTAAACAGGCAACTCACTTTTTGTGGCGTCGTCACGACCCAGCTTAGCGGCGTGCTTAACCGACTGTGGGCAAGCCATTTGGCCTGCGCCAGTTGCTCGAGCGTATTCAAGCCCTGTGGCGCATAGCGCTGCAAATGGGCAGGTGAAGCGACAGGGAGAATGGCAAAGCTGTCGATCAGGGTCGCATGATGGCTGGAGTCGGCGAGCTGGCCGAGGCGGATAGCGACGTCAAAACGACCGGAGATTAAATCGTTGTGCTGTGAGGAAGAAACCTGCTGGATGCGCAGTTGCGGATGCCGCTCGCTGAATGAGGTTAGCGCAGGGACCACCACCCGCGCGCCATACTCTGGCGTCGTGGTCAGCCGCAGTGTACCGCTCAGGCCTTGATGATCGAGCCTGACCTCGTCAAGCACACTTTCTGCGTCCTGCAACAGCAGCAGGCAGCGCTGATAAAACCCCTCCCCTGCGCCGGTCAAAGAGACCCGCCGCGTCGTGCGATGCAGTAGCGCCACGCCCAGTTCGGCCTCAAGCTGTTTGATGTTAAAACTGACGACGGCCTTGGTCAGCCCCATCGTTGCCGCAGCCGCGGTAAAACTTCCCGCCGCCGCGACGTTGACGAACATCTCCAGCCGTTGAAAATTCAGCATGACGCCCCCTTACTGTCAAAATATTTTTGACAGTGTAACTGCTGGTAGCCGGTTTATCCGCTTCCTTTTGTTGTCTACACTCCCCATTCTTGAGCTGGAAGTGCGATGAAGGATGCTATGAATTATCGAATGCGCGTGGCCGTTGTTTACCTGCTTGGTTTCTTTATCGACCTGATTAACATGTTTATTTCCAACGTGGCCTATCCCGCCATCTCACGCAGCTTTCATGCGACGGTGGAACAGCTCGCCTGGGTCAGCAATGGCTACATCATCGGATTGACGCTGATTATTCCCGCCAGCCGCTGGCTCGCCGTTCGCCTCGGCTCAAAACGGCTGTTTCTGCTCTCGCTGAGCCTCTTTATGGTCGCGACGCTGGGCGCAGGAACGGCGAACTCCCTGACCTCACTGGTCGGCTGGCGCGTAGCGCAGGGGCTGGGGGGCGGGCTGCTTATCCCTATCGGTCAGACGCTGACCTATTCACTCTATCCCGCCAATGAACGTGCGCGTCTCTCGGCGGTCATTATGCTCGTGGGGTTGCTGGCTCCGGCGCTTTCTCCGGCGCTCGGCGGGGTGATTGCCGACGGCCTCGGCTGGCGATGGGTATTTTTTGCCTCTTTGCCGCTGGCGACGCTGACGCTGCTGCTGGCTGCATTTTGGCTGCGTAACGATGAAACGGCAGCGGTGAAGACCCGCCTCGATGCCGTCGGACTGCTGATGTCATGCGCCGCATTAACGCTGATTCTGCTCGGGCTGACTCAGCTGGGTACTCGTACTGAAAGAATCGGCGGCGCAATGCTGCTGCTCGCCGGGAGTGCACTGATGGCGATTTACGTACGCCAGTCGCTTCGAAAAACTCACCCTCTGCTTAACCTGCGGCTGGTCGCACTGCCGCTGCTAAGAACCTCGATGCTCATCTATCAGCTGGTGCCCGGTCTGTTTACCGGCGTCAGCCTGCTCGCCATGCTTTATCTGCAAAACCAGCTTGCCATGTCGGCCACCCATGTCGGTGAGCTTATGCTGCCATGGGCGCTGGCGGCCTTTGTTGCCATCAGCCTGACCGGCAGGCAGTTTAACCGTCTTGGACCGCGCCCGCTGTTTATTGCGGGATGCCTCATCAATGGATTGGGCATCGCCGCGCTCACGCTTATCGGCAGCGGGGACGATAGACTGACTCAAATGACCTGTTTCGCGCTGATGGGGTTTGGCAGCAGCCTTTGCAGCAGCACGGCACAAAGCGCGGCGTTTATCGAGACTCACGACGCGCAGCTGGGCGACGCCAGTGCGCTGTGGAACATCAACCGCCAGCTGAGCTTTTGTCTTGGCGTCACGCTGATGGGTCTGCTGTTTAACCTGTTTTCAACGCTAACAGAAGGCTCGGTCACGCTTGCCTATCGCAGCTGCTTTGTCGTCGCGGCGCTAAGCAGCGTGATTCCTGTGGCGCTCTGTCTGCGCCTCAAAGACAACGCCATCGTGGAAAAACTCGCACAATAATTTGGAGAATCTATGCAGCACAACAACCCTTACTTTAATGAAGTTATCGAGGCACACGTTCTTATCCAGCAATGGCTGGCAGGCCACGCGCCACAAGCGGTATGCGAGCAACTGCTGTCGAGATTCAGCCCGCGGTATAGCATGGTGGGCATCGCAGGAAAGGCATTGGATTACGCCGGGCTGACGCAGTTTTTCCGCAGCAGCGGAGGGGCAAAAAGCGGGCTAGAAATCGAGGTCTTCGCGCTGCATATCATCAGCGAATGGCCGAACGGTGCGGTCGTGAGCTATCAGGAAAAGCAGGCGCAGCCTGGCAACCCCGCAACGCTGCGCCATTCAACCGCCGTGTTTGAACGCACAGCAGAAGGAAGAATTGTCTGGCAGCGCCTGCACGAGACTGCAGCAGGCTAACTTATCAAGGCACTGGCCGTTACCTCGTCGGTGATGAGGCCATGCAGCAGGCCGCTGGACAGGACGGCGCGAATCGCTTCTACCTTGTTCTCGCCACCGGCAATCGCCACAATTTTGTCGGCGCGATTGGCATCCAGACTGACCGCCAGCATTCTTGCGGTGAGCTGGGTGTTGATTACCCGCCCGTGTCGGTCGAAGAAGTGCCCAATCAATTCACCCACGCCGCCCGAGGCAGAGATATCGAGCATTTCGCCCTCTTCCACCATACCCGCTTCCACCAGCTGAGCCGCAGCCTCGACGGTACCGATACCCACCAGTTTGACTTCGGCGCCTTCAGCCATAGAAAACACCTCTTTCACGCCGCGCTGGGCCAGCAGTACTTCTTTATCTTCCACCGTATTTGCCAGGAACGGCACCGGCATAATGTAGGCATGCGCGCCGGTTTTCTCGGCAATGCGATGCATAACGTCGTGAGGGTTGAGGGCATAATTGCGGGTCAGACAGCCGAGCAACGACACAAAGCGCACGCTCTGGGCATCGATTCGGGGAAGTTGGTGAATCACGGAGGAAAGCGTTCGCCCATGGCCCAGCCCGAGCGTAGTCATCTCGCCGGACGCCAGCAGGCTGCGCAAATAGTCTGCTCCCGCCATACCGAGCGCCCGCACCGGCAGCCCGCTTTCGGCGAGGTCCGGTGCGACGCGGCAAAAGCTCAGCCCAAAGTTGTCGCGCAGGCGATTTTCGAGCTCGACGCATTCAACGATATCGCCGTCGATGGTCACTTTTACCGCCCCGTCGGCGACTACGCGGGCAATCATGCGGTGTGTTTTCAACGAAGGTAAACCAAGACGTTTTGCCACGTCCGCCTGAGTCAGTCCTCCCACGTAGTGCAGCCATGCGGCTCGTAGTGCAAGGGAGTCGTCAGCGTCCGCCTGCGAGGAAGAATGTTTCATGGATTACCCCGGGAACAACCCTGTCATTTAATCGCGTGTACCATGCAGACCGCTTTGGCTGCTTCAGCGCCTTTCTTGATGAAGTGCTGATGATAGAACTCGGTAAACTCTTTTTCAGGTTGGAAGTTGTGCGGCGTCAGGGAAACCGAGAACACCGGGACTTCGGTTTCTAGCTGGACCTGCATCAGGCCGCTAACGACCGCCTGCGCAACGAAGTCATGGCGATAAATTCCGCCGTCTACCACCAGTGCGGCGCAGACCACGGCATCGATGTTGCCGCGTTTTGCCAGGCGCTTGGCCAGCAGAGGCATCTCAAAAGCGCCAGGAACGTCATATACTTCAATTTCATACGCTTGGTTGTTGCTTTCAAAATACTGCTTAAAGCCTACCAGCGTCTGGTTAACGATATCGGCATGCCAGTTGGCTTTGACGTAGGCAATCTTAATAGGGGCGGTCATAAAAACTCCAGTAAAGGTTTGATGATATCATCATTATAATCAAGGGTATCGCCCTTATCATCCACGATAAAACGGCCGTTATAGCGATAAGTGCTGGCTGCCGGAATCAATATACGGTGCCCAGAACGCCACGCTCTCAGCAATCTGTGCGACCACCTGCCGGTCGCTCGGCTCACGCTCTTTGAAACTCAGCTCGAGACAAATTTCGTTGTCCCGCGCGCCTCCGCTGGCAAACGCTTTAAGTAGCGGCTCGGGCTGGATCCGACCGTTAACATTATACTGCGCAGTGAAGGGTCGATGACCACCTTTATCTAACATACTTTGCTTTATATGAATAATCGGCGAGTAACGAGGCACGGCGGCGGCCCAGGCATAGGGATCGTAATCCTGTGGATTATCGGAGGTCACGTCGCCGTGATCGATATCCGCCATCATCCACATCGGAATCGCCATCGCGGTCTCCGTCAGCCGTTTTTGCAGGTCGAGGCTGGCCTGAATAGTTTCGCCAAACTCCCTTCCCACGCTCATAGGCTCCCAAAAGAGGAACTCGAGACCGGCCGTTTTCGCATGCTCCGCGACTTCGCACCAGCAATCGAGCGCGGTATTTTGCAGCGCTTCACGTCGCTCGGTATAGTCAAAATCTTGATAAGTAAAGATAGCAAATTGCGAACCCACGGATTTTCCGCCGAGATCGGCGATAATGTCAGCAAAAATTTTGAACCAGTCGACGTAATAGCGGCGCACGCTGGCATCCGGATGACCAAAATGATTCAGTCGCCCGTAGGGGCCAGTCATGCCGGAAGTTACCCGCACGCCGGTACTCTCCATCGCCGTCTTCATACGCCGGGTGAGACTGCGCAGGGTCGAGGCAGGCCACGACGGATTGATAAATTCGTGAGTCAACTGCAGGTCTCGAATGCGAATATCGCGCGCTACGGTGTAAATCAGGTCTTCCGGTTCAGCGAAGCGATTCACCAGCGGATTAGTATTTAAAGACAGAGTGAGTGCCATCATTGCCCCCTAATTCAGCTGGCGTTTGCCTGTAAAATCACCGGTGGCTGCGTGACCAGCGTCTGTTCAAACCACTGTTCGAACGCCTTAATCTCATCTTCCGAAAGATGTAGCCCGTGTTTGGTGCGGCGTTTGAGAATGTCTTCCGGTCGCTGTGCCCACTCGTTTTTTACCAGGTAGCGCGCTTCGGCCTCGTAAAAATCGCCGCCGAAATGGCGTCCTAGGTCGGCGAGCGTGGTGGCCTCTGCCAGTAGATTGTCGGTTCGTGCGCCATAGAGGCGAGCATAGTGTTTACGCAATGACGGCGGCAACCACGGGTAATCGGTTTTGAGTTTTTCGCTGAAGGCCTCGAAATCGGCGTTTTCAATCTCCCCGCCAGGCAGCACGCTTTCCCGCGTCCAGTCCGGTCCCATGTTCGGCAGAGCCTCTTTCAGCCGTTGCATCGCGTGCTCGGCCAGCTTGCGGAAGGTGGTTATCTTGCCGCCAAACACGTGCAGGATAGGCGCACCCCCCTGCGTATCGAGGTCGAACACGTAGTCGCGCGTCACGGCAGACGGATTGCCCTTACCGTCGTCAAACAGCGGCCGCACGCCGGAGAAATGGGTTATCACGTCGTCGCGGCGCAGCTTGACCTTGAAGTAACGGTTTACCGCGTCCATCAGATACTGGATCTCGCTTTCGTCCGCCTTCACGTCCTCGGCGCGCCCCTCATAGGGAATATCCGTGGTGCCAATCAGGGCCATGTCGCCCTCATACGGATTGATGAAAATCACCCGTTTATCATGATTCTGCACCAGATAGGCCTGCTGCCCTTCCCAGAATTTTGGCACAATAATGTGCGAGCCTTTCACCAACCGCACGTTGCGCGCGCTGCGGGTGTGGGTTACCTGTTTGACGATATCCAGCACCCATGGACCGGCGGCATTAATAAGTACCTTGGCGAATACCTGACGCATCTCGCCGCTGTGTTCATCGCGCAGAAAAATCTCCCAGCGGTCCTTGCTGCGTTTCGCCATCACACAGGCGGTGCGGGTAAGAATTGTCGCGCCCTTCTCTTTCGCACCAAGCGCGTTGAGTGTCACCATTCTCGCGTCATCGACCCAGCAGTCGGAATACTCGAAACCGCGATGATATTCGTCGAGCAAAGGCGTGCCTTCAGGGCTTCGGTCGAGATTGAGTGAACGCGTGCCGGGCAGTTTTTTTCGCCCTCCCAGGTGGTCATAGAGGAACAGTCCAAGGCGTACCAGCCACGCGGGCCTGTCCTGCGGGCTGTGCGGCAGCACAAAGCGCATCGGCCAGATAATGTGACAGGCAGAGTTAAGCAACACCTCGCGTTCAATCAGCGCCTCGCGCACCAGACGAAATTCATAGTATTCGAGGTAGCGCAGACCGCCGTGAACCAGCTTGCCGGAACGGGAAGAGGTGCCCTGAGCGAGGTCGTCTTTCTCACACATCATTACCGACAGGCCACGTCCGGCGGCGTCGCGCGCAATACCGGCGCCGTTGATGCCGCCGCCAATGACAAAAACGTCCAACAAGTCTGAATCACTCATTGTCTACTCCTTTCAGAGACTGCAACTCGGCCCACACCGGCGGTAACAGCGAACGCGTTTGCCGATAGGTCTCGAACAGTCGGTTGTAATGGTTGACCAGCGCCTGGGAAGGCGTTTCGACCACACTCAGCAACGGCGTAACCCAGGTGGCAATACAGCTTTCCATATCGGGGTAAGCGCCAATCGCCACGGCGGCCATCATCGCCGCCCCTGCGGCCCCGGCCTCATCGCGAATGCTGACCCGCACCGGTGCCCCGATACAGGCGGACAAAATCTGCCGCACCTTCGCCGAACGCACCGCGCCACCGGACAACCGCAGCTCGAGCGGCGTTTGAGCAGACATCGCCCGATAACAGTCGCGAGCCGCCATACCAATCCCCTCTATCACCGCACGAAGCAAATCGGCGTAGCCGTGGCTGTAGCGCAGACCAATAAAACTGGCGCGGGCGTCGGCATTAACGAATGGCCCCCGCTCACCGGCCAGAGAGATATAGGGGTGATACATCAGTTCGTCGGGATGGGTGTTCTCCAGCCATTTATCGAGGTGCTTCACCAGCGTGGCGTGATCCGCCTTGCCACCAAACTCCTCGATAAGCGACAGCGTCATGTTGAGTAACCAGTCGAGATTGAGCGTAGCGGCCATGTTGGTCTGCATCTGCGTCACCTGATGGGGTATCGGCAGCGTGATAACGTAGCCGGTCTGCGCCTGATTCAGGAAAACATCGGACGAATGCACCGAACGCATGTGTACGCCGGTAGAGCCGATGATTGAGCAGGCGGTATTCTTGTTAAAGGAGGCGTCTCCGCCGGTGTGCACACCGGCACCCAGCCCGGTCATCACCATATCGACATAGCCCAGGCAGACCGGCGTTCCCGCCAGCAGCCCAGTAGCCTCGGCGGCCTCGGGCGTGAGCGGATGCGTTACCTGGGTACCCTCGACAATTTCCGGCAACAGATAGCGTCGTTCCTGAAGCCCCAATGCCTCGATGACCACGTCTTCGTAGCCGCGATGGCGGAAATTACCGAAGGTGAAACTCGCCTCGGAGGGATCTGTGGCGCGCACGCCGGTCAAGTTAAGGTACAGCCAGTCTTTACAGTGCATCACCGCCTCGGCGCTCTCCAGCAGTTCGCGGTGATGCGCCTGCATATAGGCAAGCTGCGCGCCCTGCTGGCAGGTGTTAAGGCCGGTGCCGGTGGCGCTGAATCGCTCACGAGAAAGCGGAGACTGCTCCAACTGGCGGACGGTATCAGCGGCGCGAGCGTCAAGCCAGATCCACGCATCCCCTACCGGACGATTCTCTTTCCCCACCAGCCAGGTGCCGTCTCCCTGCGCCGTGACCGCCAGCGCCACGACTCTCGACGCCAGATTCTCGATGTCATCGGCAAGATGACGAATAGCATCAACACAGTCATGCCAGGTTTTATCCATTGACTGTAGCGCCGATCCGTCTTCTCCACGTTGATAGGTATTTCTGACCGATGCACAACCCAATTGTTGACCTTCAAGGTCAAACGCGACGGCTTTTACCACCGAGGTTCCGGAGTCAATGCCGAGAATAATGTCGCGGTTATCCATTTATTACTCCCGAATGTTGAGGGGCAAACTAAACATATCACTAAGCTAACATAGAGAATGAATTAAATTTCAGTACAAATAAAATTTTTCAATTCAGTAAGCGCTCTCGATCACAAATTTGTTTGATAAATGATCACATTTGTCGGGAAACTCTTTATTGTCTTTAGACCAGCATCAGGGAAAACTCAGATAATAATCACCACGTGATCCTGAGAGAGCTTGAGACTCCCAGTAAAATCGTAACTTCGCATTAATTTTAAAATACAAATAAAATCAATTATTTAAACAAGAAACTCCTGATAAATACAGGCGTTAAGGATCCGCAACTAACGTCGAGAAGGCTAAAAAGCAAACAGGAAGGAGATCCAGATCTCCAACCGCAAAAAAAGTCGGTAAAGCGATTGACAAAAAATATCACGCATAACATTTTCAACATTAAAAGTTATCATATTTATAACATTTCAACGCGGCAAAACGCCGCATAGATATGATAATAATCACACTAATCATGTGATATAGGCCATGAGGGAAAGTCACTATGAGGTCCATGCTATGACGACGCTTTCAATCCTTTCTAACCAGGTCACGCCGCGAACCTTAAAAAAGATTGGCGTCGCTTTGGCCGTTACGCTTGCTGTGATGGTGGCCATTGGCCTGAACACCAAAGTGGTCAAAATTGGCTCAACGGAAGACGTGGCCGAGCAGGCCTTCAATCCGGACAGCTACGGGGACAAAACTTTCCCGCAGATTCAGAAAAGCGTTCAATCGCGTGCAGTCGATGCGGCAACGCTCGCCACGGCGCTCAACGCTGACCCTGCGGCTGCGACGACGAAATACGGCGTCGGTAGCCCGATGCCGGTATTCTCTGTTTCGTTAACAGGCGTAGTTGGAGAAGGCGAGATGGGCATTTACGCACTGAAAGTCGCGGGCATGCCGGACGACATCAAGGTGCGTCTGCAAACCGGTCCGGCCATTAACGGCACCGATCTGCGCGACGCGACCGGCACCCTTCAGTTTGGGGATTTCAAGAACCAGATTGAGTACCAGAATGCCGGTTCGGGGATTAACCGTGCGATGAAAAAAGCGGTATTGAGCAATATCGATACCCAACATCTCAGCGGAAAAACCGTCAAAGTCACCGGCGTATTCCGCCTGCTTAATCCGAAAAACTGGCTGGTAACGCCAGTAGGGATGACCGTCCAATGAGCAATGTAATCACTCATCCCAACGTCATTGATAACCAGACTGAGGGCGAAATCGTGCTCTCGGCGCGTAATGTCAGCAAAGTCTATGGCTCGACTCACGCCCTAAAGGAAGTGGATTTCGACATTCGCCGGGGACAGGTCACCACGCTGTTCGGCGAAAATGGTGCCGGAAAATCGACGCTAATGAAGATCCTTTCCGGCGTGATAACCCCGAGTTCAGGGCAAATCCTCCTCAACGGCGAGCCGGTGGTGTTCAATTCCACCAATCAGGCCCGTGAGTGCGGTATCTCAATCATTCATCAGGAGTTGAACCTCTCTCCCAATATGAACGTGCGCGACAACATCTTCGTAGGCCGTGAACTTCATCATGCCACCGGCGTGAACTTCGCCGAAGAAGAACGCATCGCCCGTGAACTGATGGAAGAGCTGGAGGAGGAGATCGACCCCTTAACCCTGGTTGAGGACTTGCGTCTCGGCCAGCAGCAGATTGTTGAAATAGCCCGTGCACTGTCGGTTAAGTCGCGCATCCTAATCATGGACGAGCCGACTTCCGCACTGAGCGCCGCCGAAGTCGAGGTGCTATTCAAGATTATTCGCGATTTGACCAGCCGCGGCGTCGCCATCGTCTATATCTCGCATCACCTCGAAGAGGCGTTGGAGATAACCGACCGCGCGGTGGTACTGCGCGACGGCGTAATGACCGCCTACGCCAAACGCGAGGATATCGATTTACAGTGGATCGTGCGCAACATGGTGGGTGAGCATTTCGACCTGGGCTCACCGCCGACCGGCTATGAGTTCGGTAATACCGCGCTGGAAGTGGGCGGCCTCACGGTGAAAGGCCCGACCGGCATCAAGGTAGTAGACAACCTGTCGCTGGCAATACGCGCCGGGGAAATCGTCTGTATTTATGGCCTGATGGGCGCAGGACGCACCGAATTAATGGAGTGCATCGCCGGTCGAGTTAACGCCGAAAAAGGCACTATCACCCTGAACGGGAAAGAGATCACTGGGTTGAGTATCGCCGACCGTATCGAGAGCGGTCTGGCACTGGTGCCCGAAGACCGCCAGCGCGATGGCCTGATTCAGACCATGACCGTCGGTGAAAATCTTACGCTCGCCAGCATCGGCGATTTTGTCAAAAGGCTGGTGCTGTCCCCAAAACGTGAGAAGCAGCTGGTCGATGAGTCTATCCGCAACGTCACGGTGAAAACCTCCGGCGGCGAAGCCACTATCGGCTCCCTCTCCGGCGGCAACCAGCAGAAAGTGGTCATCGGCAAAATGCTGGCGACGCATCCCAAAGTCATCCTGCTCGATGAGCCGAGCCGGGGGATTGATATCGGCGCCAAGGCCGAAGTGTTCAGGCTATTGGCCGAGAACGCCCGCAAAGGATTGGCGGTTATCTACTCGACGTCGGAAGTGGGCGAATGCCTCAGCGTGGCGCACCGTATCGTGGTGATGAGCAAAGGACATATTTCCGCCATCTTCGACGCCAGTGCAACCAAAGAACAGATTATGGCCGCCTCGGGCGAATCGCTCGTGGCCTGATAGCCGACCACGCTGACCTCAGGCGACTCGGATTTTACGAAAACATTGGAAGCGAACTATCATGAACGACAGAACCCATGCCCTGAGCACCTCGCGTGCACCCGCGGCGAAAAAACCCTCGAGCCATCGCAGCTTTAGCATCGCCAAGCTGCTGCTCGAAGGCCGTGCCTTCTTCGCCCTGCTGTTGATTATTATCGTGTTCTCTATCATGTCGCCGAACTACTTTAATTCTGCCAACTTCCTGACCATGGCGTCTCACGTCGCTATCTTTGGGCTGCCGGCGATAGGTATGCTGCTGGTTATCCTCAACGGCGGCATTGACCTGTCGGTAGGATCCACGCTCGGCCTTGCTGGCGTGTTTGCAGGCTTTCTGATGCAGGGCGTCAACCTGCAGGCATTTGGCGTCATCCTCTATTTTCCGGTCTGGGCGGTGGTGATTCTGACCCTCGCACTCGGTGCGGTCGTCGGCCTGATTAACGGAGTCCTGGTCGCCGTGTTTCGCGTGCCGGCCTTCGTCGCCACGCTCGGCTCACTGTACGTTGCGCGCGGTATTGCCCTGCTGATGACCAACGGGTTGACCTACAACAAACTCTCCGGTGAAAGCGTGCTCGGCAATACCGGCTTCGACTGGCTCGGATTTAACCGCATCTTCAATATTCCCATTGGCGTGCTGACTCTGTGTGTCATCGCTTTGGCGTGCGGTTTCCTGCTCAGCCGCACCGCGTTTGGCCGCTGGCTGTATGCTTCGGGCGGTAACGAACGTGCCGCCTCGCTCTCCGGCGTGCCGGTAAAACGGGTCAAAATCACAGTGTATGTCCTCTCTGGCGTCTGCGCCGCCATTGCCGGTCTGGTGCTCTCCTCCCAGCTCACCTCGGCAGGCCCGACGGCAGGTACCACCTATGAACTGACCGCCATCGCCGCAGTGGTTATCGGCGGTGCGGCACTGACCGGCGGACGCGGTAACGTTCGCGGCACGCTGCTTGGCGCATTCGTCATCGGCTTTCTTTCCGACGGGCTGGTTATTATCGGGGTTTCCGCCTACTGGCAAACCGTATTCACCGGCGCGGTCATCGTATTGGCCGTACTGCTTAACACGCTACAGTACGGACGACGCAGCAAGTGATGTGACTTTAGATGTAAAAACAAGAAGATAGAAAACTCTACACCCTACAAACACTGGAGTATCTCACATGTTCCATAACAGCAGACGTTTCCTGATGGTCACCGCCGTCGCCGCAATGACGGTGTTCGCGACCCCTTCCTGGGCGGATAAAGGCCTGATGACGATTATCGTCAACGACCCTTCCAACCCTTACTGGTACACCGAGGGCCAGGTGGCTAAGGCACAGGCTGAAAAACTCGGCTATTCGGCGACGGTCAGCGCCCATAAAGGCGATACCAACACCGAAAGCCAACTGATTGACACGGCGATCACCAACAAATCCAAAGCGATTATCCTCGATCCCGCTAACGCCGACGGCTCGGTAGGATCGGTCAAGAAAGCCATCGCGGCGGGGATCCCGGTGATTGTTATCAACGCCGAGCTGAACCAGAGCGGACTGGCGAAGGCGCAACTGGTGTCTAATAACGCGCAGGGTGCCGCATTGGGTGCAATGGAGTGGGTCAAGGCGGTTGGCGACAGCGGTAATTACGTCGAACTGCTCGGTTCGCCGTCAGATAACAATGCCGCAACCCGTGCCAACGGCTACGATACCGTGCTGTCACAGTATCCTGACCTCAAACAGGTTGCCAAAGAGGTTGCCAACTGGGACCGCACTCAAGGCTATAACAAAATGCAGTCCATGCTTCAGGCGCATCCTGACATTAAAGGGGTGATCAGCGGCAACGACGAAATGGCGCTTGGCGCGATTGCCGCGTTGAAAGAAGCGGGGAAACTGGGTCAGGTCAAAGTCGGTGCATTCGATGGCTCACCGGACGCGGTTGATGCAGTGAAAGCCGGCACACTGGCCTACACCGTCATGCAGCCAGTGGCACAATTTGCCGCCAAGGCGATTGATGAGGCCGATACCTTCCTTAAAACCGGTAAAACCGGTGCGGCTCAGGAGAAACAGCTGTTTGACTGTGTGCTGATTAACAAGGATAACGTCGCGAAATACACTTCCGCGTTCAAACTGTCTAATTAACGCAGAGAAACAGGTTAACTTTCCGTTCTTACAGGCTTTTTTACTTCGCTGATTTGCCAAACCGCTCAATCAGCGCTGTAATAGGTCGATTTTACAGGACACCCCGTCGCCCTTCTCGTGCCGACGGGGTGACGTTAATTCGTCTTTTGGAACTCACTATGACTCAGGCTTCCCAAAATAATGCAGTCGACGTTTTCATGGCGGAAGCGCTGCCCAGCGACAGTCGCCAGGCGAGACAGCTTGCACGTCGCCAGCTGATTGTCGAGGCGGTGATGGCGGAAGGCGCGATTCGTATTGAGGACATCACCGACCGCTTCAGCATCAGCCTGATGACCGCACATCGCGACATTGATGAACTGGTCGAGCGCGGCCTGCTGAGAAAGACGCGTGGTGTGGTTTCCGCGACGCCCACCAGCCTGGTCGAGTCCAGCGACGTTTATCGTTCCACCCGTCAGCTTGAAGAAAAATGTGCCCTTGCCGAGGTTGCGGCCAGCTATATCGAACCCGGTCAGGCAATATTTTTCGATGACTCCACTACCGTGCTGCAAATGGCGCGCTATTTGCCGTCAAAAGCGCCGCTGACGGTGATTACTAACTCACTCACCGTGATGACCGAGCTCAAAGAAATGCGCGACATCACCTTAATGGGCCTCGGCGGCCAGTTCTATAACTGGTGCAACGCCTTTATGGGCCAGATGACGCGCAAGGAAATCGCGAATTTACAGGCGGATATGTTCTTCGTCAGCATGTCGGCGATTATCGACGATCGGGTATTTCACCAGTCGGCCGAGATGGTCGAAACCAAGCGCGCAATGTTTGAGTCCTCCGAGAAACGTATTCTGCTGGTCGATCACACCAAGTTTGAACGCCGCGCCCTGCATAGCTTCGCCCACCTCGACGAGTTTGACGTGGTCATCGTCAATCAAGGCACGCCGCTGCCCATCATTCAGCGCATGAAGGATAAAAACGTCAATGTGGTGGTTGCACCGATGAAAGCTGATTAGCCGTTATCCTGAAAACCGGGATAGAGGCTCATCCCACCGTCAACGAACAGCGTGGTGCCATGCACGTAGTCGGAGAGGTCGCTAGCCAGCCAGACCACGGCGTTAGCAACGTCGACAGGGTCACCGATCCGCCCATAGGGCACCAGTTTGAGGATTTTGTTGGTACCTTCTCCCTCTCTGCTGCTTGCATTGATGGGGGTAGCGATGGCCCCAGGAGCCACAGAATTCACGCGGATCTTCTCGCCACCAATCTCCTGCGCGATGCTGCGCATCAACATATCCACTCCCCCTTTCGAAGACGCGTAATTAACGTGCCCACCCCAGGGAATAACCTGATGCACCGAACTCATGTGGATAATTTTCCCGATGGCGCGGCTCACATTGCGCTGTGTCCCCTGTTTGCGGAACTGACGTAATGCCGCGCGGGCACAGAGAAATTGCCCGGTGAGATTCACCTCGATCACCTTGTTCCAGTCCGCCAGCGTCATCTCACCAATCGGCGAATCCTTCTGCAAGCCCGAGTTGGCGACCAAAATATCCAACGCCCCGAATTCGGCGATCGTCTGTTCAAACAGACGCTCAACGTCCTCTTCGTTCGAGACATCTCCCCCTAACGCGATAGCCTGACCGCCCTGTTGACGAATCTGTGCGGCCAAGGCTTCGGCGGGTTCTGCATGACTGTTGTAATTGACAACAACGCTGGCACCGGCGGCTGCCAGCCCTTCGGCACAGGCATAGCCAAGGCCCGAGCTGGCACCGGTGACCAGCGCAATTTGATGAGTAAGAGATAAATTCATGCATGCTCCTCATTGATTTCTATTGGGTATTACAACTTAGTGTAGTCACTAGAGTTGTTCAGCACCGAAATAATGAGCACGCAAAGGTTACAAACTCCTACAGAAACAGACTCAATGACCGTGCACCGTCCAGCTCACCAGACGCATTACCACAGGCCGAACCACAAGAATGCAAACGAAGGCCGCAGGCATTGCAACGCGATAGGCATTCATCACATTTGCCATGTAATGATCCCCTGCGCCAAATTCAGCGAACGTGATCACCAGACTCATCATAAACGCCATGATGGTCGCCATATAAAGCGCAAAAACGTAGGGTGAGGTATGCTTGGGAAAGCGGATCCTTGCCGTATTCTTCAGGGTGCTCTGGGTCATCGTTGTCTCCTGCTTTTTTGATAAGTAGCGTAAGAGCGCTTAACCTAACAAGCTCTCCGGTACGGCGGTAGAGGCGCTATGCTTTAATCATTGCTAAGTAAAAATTACGAATGGAGCGTTGAGCATCAATGGATATCCTGGGCCTGATCAATAGCTTTATCCGCGTGGTGGATAACGGCAGCATCGCAGCAGCGGCTCGTGCCCAGGGCATAAGCCCTGCCGCTGTAAGCCAGAGCATCTCGCGGCTCGAAAATCATTTAGGGGTGCGGCTGCTGTCGCGTACTACGCGTAGCATGACGCTCACCGAAAGCGGCAAACGTTATTACGAGAAAGTGCACCACATCCCGCAGGATATCGACCTTGCCTCGCAGGCCGCTGCCGTCGAGACCAAACCTCAGGGGGCGCTGTGTATCGCAACGACCGCCGCCTTTGGCCGTCACGTGCTCGCACCGCGCATGCCTGCGTTTAAAGATGCTTATCCAGATATCGAAATAGAGATCATCAGCACCGATCGCAGCGTCGATCATCGGCTAGAAGGCGTAGATGTCAGCATTCGGATCGAGGCCCAGCTCAACGATCAGCTTATCGCCCGCCCTATTGCCTCAATCCCTTTTGTGTTTTGCGCCGCCCCTGCCTATCTTGACCGCGCAGGCGTACCCGCAACGCCTGAGAACCTGAGCCATCATTCCTGCCTGGTTTTTCGTTATCCCACCGATGGCCGTTTCCTGCCCTGGAGTTTTGTGCGTGACGGCAAACGTTTCAACGCCAAACTGAACCCCGGTTTTATCAGTGATGACATCGATATCATTACGCAAATTGCACTAAACGGCGGCGGCATTGCCCGACTTGCAGGCTTCGTCGCACAACCGTTGATTGATGCGGGAAAGCTGGTAGCGTTATTTACTACTTTTAACGACGACACCGCCCGAGCGGAACCTTTACCGATGAATATCTATGCCTGCGTGACGGAACGTTCGGCGCTCAATGCCAAAGTACGGGCGTTTATTGAGTTTCTGGAGGGAATGTAATGCTTTGCTGCAAAGGGTTCAGCAGTGAATTTCAGGCATAAAAAAAGACATCCTGAGATGTCTGAATTCTGGCGCTGCCATATTAATGGTACGCCCTACAGGGCTCGAACCTGTGACCTACGGCTTAGAAGGCCGTTGCTCTATCCAACTGAGCTAAGGGCGCATTAGACTGCTAAAAGGCAGTACAGCGGACTCGGATTATACGGGCCATCCGAGTTGAGTCAATGGCTTTTGCGTTTACTGCTCAATGCCTGAGCAATTTCACCTAAATTTCTAACTAATACGGCAGCAAGGCTGGTGAAATTAAATAAATTTCAATGATTAGGCCTCTGCCGCCGTTTTTTACGATTTGCCGCATTGGCTTACGACTTTAGCGGTTAAAGGCATCTAAAATGACTCGTGCGGAGGACTCGTAGGCCGCATTCTCTGCTGTTGTGAGCTTTGGATGTAGGCGTTTAACAATGCCACCTTTGCCAACAATGGCCGGTTGGCCGATGTAGACCTGTTTGGCATCGTCCCACGCGGCGACCGGATACACACTTTGCGCATCGGAGAGCACGGCATCAACCAATCTTGCCGTCGCGGTGGCGATGCCGAAGCTGGTCCAACCTTTGCCCTGCAGAATAGCCCATCCGCCGCCGCGCACCGCCGACTCAAGCTGTAGCCAGTTTGCTTCCCCCTCTACCGCCAGTTCGCTAACCGGGCAGCCGCCGATGTTTACCGTGCTCCAGGCCACAAACTGCGATTCGCCGTGCTCGCCCATCACGTAGCCGTTTACGCTTTTCGGATCGACGCTAAAGAACTCACCGACCACGCGCTTCATACGTGCTGTATCCAGAGAGGTGCCGGTACCCAATACCTGCGCATGCGGCAGTCTACTCACTTTCTGAATTACCTGAGTAATCACGTCGCAGGGATTGGTAATATTGATGATAACGCCATTAAATCCGCTGGCGATGATTTTTGGTGTTACCTCACTCACTGCCGCTCGTGTTTCGGCCAGCTCTTCGAGACGGTCTTCGCGCAGCAGCGTTTTAGGACCGACGGCGATGACAACAACCTCGGCATCCTCCAGCGCCGCATAATCATTGGCGATCACCTGCACCCGCGAAGCCGTCAGCGAAGCCATATCACGCAGCTCAAGTGCCTGACTGTCAGCATTCGCTTCATTTTCATCGATCAGGACCAGAACGTCACACAGCCCCTGCGTCACAAGTGAAAATGCCGTATCGGCCCCAACGTGACCCACGCCAATAATGCCTACTTTTCTGGTCATTGCCGCCTTCTCCCTCTTAAAATCGATAAAAGTGCATTTTTACGCGCAGAGGCGTCATCGTTTGTATCTGTTATAAAACGCATAACTCTCGATTCTGTCACGCCTTTTTGCACTTTATTGCTACAAAAATCGGCTATTCGATTAATTTACGTTCATCTTATGATGATTCTGCGCCTGACAGCAGCCGCGCGTTCTGACAAAATAGGCGCATTCCCCGCACTTAATTAATTGATGGATTTATTCCCAGATGGCAGCAAAGATTATTGACGGTAAAACGATTGCGCAGCAGGTTAGAAGCGAAGTCGCTGAAAAAGTTAAACAACGCCTGGCCCAGGGTAAACGCGCCCCAGGACTGGCCGTTGTGCTGGTCGGTCAGAACCCGGCATCACAAATTTATGTTGCCAGCAAACGCAAAGCTTGCGATGAGGTTGGTTTCCTTTCCCGTTCATACGATTTGCCTGCTACCACCACCGAAGGTGAGTTGCTGGCGCTGATTGACCAGCTTAACAACGACGACGCAATCGATGGCATTCTGGTTCAGCTGCCTCTGCCTGCGGGCATCGACAACGTCAAGGTGCTGGAAAACATCCATCCGGACAAAGACGTCGACGGCTTCCATCCTTACAACGTCGGCCGTTTGTGCCAGCGCGCGCCTAAGCTGCGCCCTTGTACCCCACGCGGCATCGTGACGCTGCTTGAGCGTTACAATATCGACACTTTCGGCCTGAACGCCGTGGTTATCGGGGCGTCAAACATCGTAGGTCGCCCGATGAGCATGGAGCTGCTGCTGGCTGGCTGCACCACCACCGTGACTCACCGTTTCACCAAAAACCTGCGCCATCACGTTGAGCATGCCGATTTAGTGGTCGTTGCGGTCGGTAAACCGGGCTTTATTCCGGGAGAATGGATCAAACCGGGTGCTATCGTCATTGATGTGGGTATTAACCGTCTGGAAAGTGGTAAAGTAGTCGGCGATGTGGAATTTGAATCGGCGTCCGAGCGAGCTTCGTACATTACGCCGGTTCCTGGTGGCGTTGGTCCTATGACCGTTGCTACACTTATCCAAAATACCTTGCAGGCTTGCGAGGAATACCACGACGTGAATAATCACTAAGACAGGATGGCATGGAAACTTTTTATCTCGAATCTCACCCGCACGTAGAACTCTGCGACCTGCTCAAATTTATGGGCTGGTGTGAGAGCGGTGCAGCAGCAAAAGCGGTGATTGCCGAAGGTCTGGTTAAGGTCAACGGTCAGGTTGAAACCCGTAAACGTTGCAAAATTCTGGCCGATCAGCAGATTGAATTCGCCAGCAGCAAGATGGTCGTTAAAGCCTCCCAGTAATCAGGCAGACCTATTGCGATAAAAAAAACGGCGGTTAAGCAATTAACCGCCGTTTTTTATTAGTTTATCGGAATGATAAATCTGGAGATTTCGCGTCACATCAGGTCGGTGAGCTCATAACTCCCCAGTAGCTTAGCGAACTAAGTGACTGGGGCGCAGAGTAGCTGAAAAGCTATGATTTATTTGCGACGCCAGGTTGTACCAGAGGCACCATCTTCCAAAACAATACCCATTTCATTTAAACGATCGCGCGCCTGGTCGGCCATCGGCCAGTTTTTGGTTGCACGCGCATCGTTGCGCTGCTTGATCAAGGCTTCAATCTCGGCCACTTCACCATCGTCTGCCTGAGCGCCAGACTGTAGGAACTGCTCGGGATCCTGCGCCAGTAAACCCAGTACCCCGGCCAAACGACGCAGCTCGGCAGCAAGGCCATTAGCAGCTTCTGGGTTCTCACTCTTCAAGCGGTTGATATCGCGAGCCATATCAAACAGCACTGAATAAGCCTCTGGAGTATTGAAATCGTCGTCCATTGCCGAACGGAAACGAGCCTCAAACTCTTCCCCACCCGCAGGTTGCGCATTGGCATCTGTACCGCGCAGTGCGGTGTAAAGGCGTTCCATTGATGAACGCGCAAGCTTGAGGTTCTCTTCGCTGTAGTTCAGCTGGCTGCGGTAATGGCCAGACATCAGGAAGTAACGCACGCTTTCGGCGTCGTAATACTTGAGAACGTCACGCACGGTAAAGAAGTTATCCAATGATTTGGACATCTTTTCGCGGTCAATCATCACCATACCCGAGTGCATCCAGGTATTGACGTAAGGACCATCGTGCGCACAGCAAGACTGGGCAATTTCGTTTTCGTGGTGCGGGAACATCAGGTCGGAACCGCCGCCGTGAATATCAAAATGGGTGCCCAGCTGTTTGCAGTTCATCGCCGAACATTCGATATGCCAGCCCGGACGGCCGTTGCCCCACGGTGAATTCCAGCTCGGTTCGCCCTCTTTGGACATTTTCCACAGCACGAAGTCCATCGGGTTACGCTTGACATCGGCGACTTCGACGCGAGCTCCAGCCTGCAACTGGTCAAGATCCTGACGCGACAGGATGCCGTAATCAGCATCGCTTTCAACGGAGAACATCACGTCACCATTGACGGCAACGTAGGCATGATCGCGGTCGATCAGGCGCTGAACCAGTTCAACGATCTCGGCAATGTGATGCGTCGCGCGCGGTTCGAGATCGGGAGGAAGGATCCCTAACGCCTCGAAATCAGCATGCATTTCAGCAATCATGCGATCGGTAAGATCGTTAAAACCTTCGCCATTTTCAGCAGCACGTCTAATGATTTTGTCGTCGATGTCGGTGATATTACGCACATATTTAAGCGCATAACCGGAATAACGCAGGTAGCGAGCCACGACGTCGAAAGAGACAAAAGTACGGCCATGCCCAATGTGACAGAGGTCGTAAACGGTAATCCCACACACGTACATACCGACTTTTCCGGCATGAATTGGTTTAAATTCCTCTTTTTGGCGACTCAGGGTGTTAAAAATCTTCAGCATCGAGCTATTCCAATTGTGTTGTGGGTAAATTACTTAAAATGCAAAAAACGTGCGTGTGATAATAATGCTCATAATATAACGAAAAGCCCGCTACCGAAACGGTATAAGCCGCTCATCAACATATTGACGCATTCTATTGTTATAATATAACAAATTAAACAGCATCCAGGCGCTTTGCCACACCTTATATTAGCGGCCAGCGAGCAAGAAGCTGACGGCTACTTTTGAGTTATGGTATAAGAAAAGGCTATAGTACTGCCTCATTATGAGTAAACACTAACAAAAGCAGGATGATTATTATGGTCACTTTTCACACCAATCACGGCGACATCGTTATCAACACCTTTGCTGACAAAGCGCCAGTCACCGTTGAAAACTTCCTGAACTATTGCCGTAAAGGGTTCTACGACAACACAATTTTCCACCGTGTCATTAACGGCTTCATGATCCAGGGCGGCGGTTTCGAGCCAGGCATGAATCAGAAAAACACCGACGCACCTATCAAAAACGAAGCGAACAACGGTCTGAAAAACACCCGTGGTACGCTGGCAATGGCGCGCACTAACGATCCACATTCTGCAACTGCTCAGTTCTTTATCAACGTTGTTGATAACGATTTCCTGAACTTCAGCGGCCAGAACGCACAGGGTTGGGGCTACTGCGTATTCGCAGAAGTGACCGACGGTCTGGATGTTGTAGAAAAAATCAAAGCAGTTAAAACCGGTCGCAGCGGTATGCACCAGGACGTTCCAGTAGAAGACGTGATCATCAAAAGCGTTACCGTTAGCGAATAACGCACGCAGGAATGACAACGTTTTTTATCGCAGATATCCATCTTTGCGCACAGGAACCGGCAATCACTGCCGGTTTTCTGCGTTTTTTGCGGGAGGATGCCCCGCAGGCCGAGGCGCTCTATATTCTGGGCGATTTGTTTGAAGCCTGGATTGGCGACGACGATCCCCAGCCTTTACACGCAGAAATCTCTCGTGCACTCAATCAATTACATCAACAGGGCGTACCCTGCTTTTTCATTCACGGCAATCGGGATTTTTTGCTGGGCCGACGTTTTGCCCGCGACAGCCTGATGACGCTGCTGCCTGAAGAGAAGGTGCTGGAACTTTACGGCCGCAGAGTGCTTATCCTGCACGGTGATACGCTGTGTACTGATGACGTGGGCTATCAAAAGTTTCGCAAAAAAGTGCATAACCCACTGATTCAAAAAATATTCTTAATGCTTCCGCTCAAATGGCGTTTGGCGATTGCCGCCAAAATGCGGGCGGGGAGCAAGGCGTCGAACGGCCATAAAGACATGAGCATCATGGACGTCAACCCTCAGGCCGTCGTGCAGCAAATGCAGGCCCACGGCGTTGAATGGATGATCCATGGCCACACGCATCGGCCCGCCATTCATCCGGTCGAGCTGGGCAAAACCCTGGGTCATCGTGCCGTGCTCGGGGCATGGCACGAAGAAGGTTCAATAGTGAAGGTCACGCCCGAAGGCGTAGAACTCGTCACCTTCCCATTTTAACCGGTAAAGATTAAACCGGTACTCCGCTGTGAAAACGGAACTGTTGGTCTGGTGACAGAATCAGTTCCGCCTCTACCCTGCCTAACTCCTCGACGCGATCGCTGATGTCCACTCCAGCATACTGCTGCGCCAGTGACAGATAATCCTGGAAATGACGCGCTTCGGAACGCAACAGTGAGGTGTAGAATCGCGACAGCGTTTCATCAAGATGCGGGGCAATCTTGGCAAAACGCTCGCACGAGCGCGCTTCGATGTATGCACCAATAATCAGTCTGTCGACCAGAAGATTCAGCTCATCGTGATGGCGTGAATGTTTGAGCAAGCCATTGGCGTAGCGAGATGGCGTAAGAACCTCATAATTTATGCCGCGCTTTTGCATAATATCCACCACCTGCTCGAAATGGTGCAGTTCTTCGCGCGCGAGACGTGCTGCGCAAAACAGCAGTTCGGTGCGGTCAAGATAGCGGGTCATCAAACTCATCGCCGAGGCGGCGGCTTTCTTTTCGCAGTTGGCGTGGTCGATCAGCATAATTTCCTGATTAACCAAGGCAACGTCTACCCAACGTGCCGGGGTTTCGCAGTGCAGAAAGTCATTGATCGGAGCCAGTAAATCTTCAGTCATGGCGATAATTCCAGGTAAAGTCTGTGAAATTTGTTATCCCTTGATTATATGCGCAAAGTCATCGCAGTTGCAGCAATGCTGGCTACGCAACCGTTTTCCTTGCGGATTTGCCGTGCTATTATTTGCGCCCTCTCGGTCAGGTAATCATTCATGTTTACGCCGCTACCTGACAACGCTTGCATAATCACAGGAGCTTTACAGGCATGACATCCAACGTTACCCCGGCAAAAATCGCTATCGTCATGGGGTCTAAAAGTGACTGGGCTACCATGCAGTTCGCTGCTGACGTCCTCACAACGCTGAATATTCCTTTTCATGTCGAGATTGTCTCCGCTCACCGCACGCCGGACAAACTGTTCAGCTTTGCCGAGCAGGCGTCTGAAAAAGGTCTGGATGTAATCATCGCCGGTGCCGGTGGCGCTGCACACCTTCCGGGCATGATTGCTGCAAAAACGCTGGTTCCTGTCCTCGGGGTGCCGGTACAGAGCGCGGCACTGAGCGGCGTTGACAGCCTTTATTCCATCGTGCAGATGCCACGCGGTATCCCGGTCGGTACGCTGGCGATTGGTAAAGCGGGTGCGGCTAACGCAGCCCTGCTGGCGGCTCAGATTCTGGCGCTACACGACACGCGCATCGCAGAGGCTCTCGCCGCCTGGCGTAAAGAGCAAACCGACGAAGTGCTGAACAATCCCGATCCGCGGGAGGAAGCATGAAGCCGGTCTGCGTACTCGGAAACGGCCAGTTAGGCCGCATGCTGCGTCAGGCAGGTGAGCCGCTGGGCATCGCCGTTTATCCGGTTGGGATTGACGCAGAGCCTGAAGCCGTTCCTTTCCAGAATAGCGTGATCACTGCCGAAGTTGAACGCTGGCCAGAAACCGCGCTGACTCGCGAACTGGCGAGCCATACCGGCTTTGTAAACCGCGACATTTTCCCGCGTCTGGCCGACCGCCTGACGCAAAAACAGCTGCTCGACCAGCTGGGTCTGGCAACGGCCCCGTGGCAACTGCTGGCTGACGCCTCAGAGTGGAACAGCATCTACGCGAACATAGGCGAGTTGGCTATCGTTAAGCGCCGCGTTGGCGGTTACGACGGTCGTGGCCAATGGCGCTTCCGCCAGGGCGAAGAAACCGCTCTGCCAGAGGACTGCTACGGCGAGTGCATCGTTGAGCAAGGCATCAATTTTTCGGGTGAAGTCTCGCTGGTTGGTGCTCGCAGCCATGACGGCAAGACGGTGTTTTACCCGCTGACTCACAACCTGCATCAGGACGGCATTTTGCGCACTAGCGTCGCATTGCCGACACCGAACGCTGCCCAGCAGCAACAGGCTGAGTCCATGCTTGCCGCGATTATGAACGAGCTTGGCTACGTCGGCGTCATGGCGATGGAGTGCTTCGTGGTTGCGGAAGGTCTGTTGATTAACGAACTGGCGCCTCGCGTGCACAACAGCGGCCACTGGACGCAAAATGGCGCGTCTATCAGCCAGTTTGAGCTACATCTGCGCGCTATCCTCGACCTGCCGCTGCCAACCCCGGTTGTCAGTACGCCGTCGGTGATGGTTAACCTGATTGGCACCGATGTAAACAACGAGTGGCTGAGCCAGCCGCTGGTGAATCTGCACTGGTACGAGAAAGAAGTCAGAGCCGGTCGCAAGGTTGGGCACCTCAACCTCAACGACGCCAATCCCCTGTTGCTGAAGGATAATTTGCAGGCGCTGGTTCCCATGCTGCCCGCCGAATATGCCAGCGGCATCGCCTGGGCGCTTGAGAAGCTTTAGTTTAGCTGAACAATAAAATTGGAAGTCGCGACTCCTCTAGGGGCAGTGAGCTAACGCAAGCTGCCCTTTTCTCTTTGAAAATTAGCATTATTTTTATCTCCCCTCCGCTTATCCCCAACGATAATTAGCACACTCTCAAAAAAATCACGTCTTAATCCTAAACTTTTACTACTCTTATTTTTGGGATAAAGAGGGTTGAGACTTTTCCGAATAATTCAGGCGCACAAAGAGGCATCTGAAATCGCAAAGCAATTTCTATTTTGACGTTTTTTCTTGTAACCCGGGAAGTGGTTTGATTTTTAAATAAAAATTAAATAACAGGAAAATGCTGATGTTTAGATTAGACATAAATGCCCTGCGATTTATCGCGGTGGCATCAGTTGTTCTGTTCCACTTTCAAATTAATTTTCTGCCGGGCGGCTATGCGGGGGTCGACGTTTTCTTTGTAATCTCAGGCTATCTCATGAACGAGATAATCTCCAGACAACCCGTCACACTGTCTTCATCTATCTGATTTTATAAGAAAAGATTCAAAAGGATATATCCCGCGCTGCTGGCAGCCGTCACACTTTATGCAATTATTCTCTTGATAATCAGCCCTCCCAACAGCTTCAAGGATTCTTTTCAAGAGATCGTCCCTGCACTGACATTTACCTCTAATATTTTTTATCTGAAAACCGCGTCGGGCTATTTCTCCAATGCCGCTGACTTTTACTTCCTGCTGCATACCTGGTCGCTGGGTGTAGAATTCCAGTTTTATCTCTGCCTGCCAATATTTTTGTTTATTGTTCAGAAGCTGAGAGTCAAGAAGGTGCTTGCCTATGCGTTGATCACCGCAGCGTCATTGGTGTTATGCATTCTGATAGCAAAAAGCCACCCTCAGGCAAACTTCTATCTCCTGCCTACCCGAGCCTGGGAGCTTTTTCTCGGCGCAATGGCATCCAGCATAAAGTGGGAAAATAAATATAAAAAGACCACGGAAATCGTCTGTCTGGTCTTAATTGTCGGCTTCGTTTTAATCTATAAAGAAACAGCCTTCTGGCCCAGCTATCCGACGCTTATCCCTGCTATCGCCACTGCCCTTATTCTGCATGCCGGCGTCAAAAATGAGCAAGTACTGCTAAAAAATCATTACATCCAAAAGATTGGTAAATGGTCTTATTCTATTTATCTGGTTCATTGGCCTATTGTTTCGCTTTTTTATACCAATAACATTGCTTTCTCATTGGCGAATCAGCTTATTGGCATCGCAGTGTCCATATTCCTCGGATACCTGTCTTATGAATTAGTCGAACAGAAGGTTAGATTCTCATGGCTCAAAACCCCGACGGCGGCCATCTGTATTGTGGCGCTGTTCTTTGGGCTTTCATCGGCATCAGTTTCCAGCCAATGGTTGAGCAAAGACGTGGTCTCACTGGATAAATATAGTAACTACATCACCACTGACGCAGGTAAAACGCAGTTTGGGCAGTTGCCGGCACTGTGCTTTATTGAGGGTAGCAATTTGGATTTCAACTATAAGGCCTGCGTTCCAGATAACCAAAAAGGCAAAACCATTTTGTTGCTCGGCGACAGTCACGCCGCTGAATTTTCAGCAGCATTGAAGCAGGAATATAAGAACGATACCGTTCTTCAGGTCACTGCCGCAGGCTGTCCGGCGATTATCGATTCCGTGGGTTCAGCACCCTGCGTCAATCTGATGAATTACGCGTTCAATAAACTCATCCCATCGAGAAAAATAGACGCAATTATCGTGGCAAGCGAGTGGTATAACTTCCACACCTATAACGACATCAATAAAGGCATTGAGAAGACCCAGCTTTATCTACAGAAGTTCACGCCAAACGTTTATTTCATCACCCAAACCAAACACTTTAAACCCACCGTCTATCGCTTATTGCAAATTCATGGCAAAACGGCGGATATCAATAGTCTGAGAGAGCGTGACACCGAGGAAACCTATAACGACATGAGAACGCTCTCATCCATTGACCATATCAAGTTCTTTGATCTTTATAACTATGGCTGCCAAGGCAAGCAGTGCGTCTTTATGAAGGATAATACCGTTCCGATGTTCTTCGACGATAACCACTATAACTACGAATGGACGCGCGAGATAGTGCACGACGTGATAGCAAAAAATATCTAGAGGCGTTTACCGGCGTGGAAAACCACGCCGGTAGTTTTCGTCAAGGTATGACAATCAGCCCTGATAACTGCGGAACAAGGCTTTGCCGCGTAAGAGTCTAATCCCCAGCCAGCCGCCGCACAGCGATAGCAGCACCGCACTCAGGAGAGGCACCGACCACCACAGGACCATATTTGGCTGCCACGGGAAGTCGAAGACTTTACGCTGCAGCAGCCAAAGCGCAGCCTCGGCGCCCACTGCGGCGGCTATGCCTGCGACTAATCCCAGCACCGCGAACTCACACCACAGCGTACTGCGCAGCAGTTTTTTGCTGGCTCCCAGCGTACGGTAAACCACCAGCTCCTGACGGCGCTGACGCATACCGACCTGAATCTGCGCCAGCAACAGCAGCCCGCCACAGAGGATGACCAGGATAACCATCACCTCAAGCGCGCGGCTAACCTGCTGAAGCACATCACCAATCTGGCGCAGGATTGAGCCGATATCCAGCAGGCTTAGCGTCGGGAACTGTCTGTTTAGCTCCACCAGCAGCTGTCCGTTTTCCTGATAATGGAAACTGGTTAGCCAGCTTTGCGGCTGCGCATCGAGCGCGCCCGGCGGGAAGATAAAGTAGAAATTAGGGCGCAGGCTGTCCCAATCGACCTTACGCAGGCTGGTAACTTTGGCACTGAAATCCTGCGTATCGCCGCTAAAGGTCACGGTATCGCCCAGCTTGATGTTCAGACGCTCGGCGATGCCCTGATCGATAGACACCTCACCCGCTTTCGGCGGGCCCTCGCCGGAAATCACCTGATTATGCGACGGCAGTCCCTGCATCCAGGTAAGGTTTAATTCACGGTCCAGCGCCTCACGCCCTGCATCCCCCGGGTGGACAAGGTCAGTCGCATCCTGCTGGTTAATTTTGGTGAGCCTGACCCGCACGATAGGGTAGAACGTATCCGGCTCAACCTTGTGCTGGCGCAGGAAGTCAGTCACCTGCGGCACCTGCTCCCTGGTGATATTTAGCAGGAAATAGTTAGGACTATCAGGCGGCAGCTGCTGCTGCCATTGGCTGAGCAGGTCACCTCGCAGTACCAGCAGGAGCGACAGCAGCATGAATGACATCGAAAACGCGGCCAGCTGACTCAGCGTTACCCAGGGTTGGCGCAACAGCCTATTGATAGCCAACCGCAGGCCAAGATGGCTAACGGTCAAGCGGCGAAGGACAAGCAGGCTGAGCCAGCCAATCCCCCCCAGCAGCAGTGAGAGCACCACAATACCGCCCAACAGCGCCCAAAGCAGAGAACTGTTGCCAACCAGCGCGACCAGCAGTCCAACCACCACCAAAATAATCACCGGCAGGAAATAGCGCAGCGGCCAGACATTGGCGACGACGTCCTGCCTCAACACACGCAGCGGCAGCGTCGCCGACAGCTGGCGGTAAGGCCGCAGGCCCACCAGCAGCGAAATAATGACCAATGCCCCCATCGACCACACCCACGGCCAGAGACCCGCAGGGGGTAATTTTGAGGGTAACACCGGCGCCAGCATTTTCATTAACAGGGCCTCAAAGCCCAGCCCGATAATACTGCCCGCTATCGCCGCCAACACTAAAACGGCGACCCATTGCCCAATAATCAATTTTTGCAGCGCACGTCGCCCTGCTCCAAGCGTTTTCAGCACCGCCACCAAATCGTAACGACTGCGGCAGTAATGGTTCATCGAGACCGCAACCGCGGCAATCGACAGCATTAGCGTCAGCAGCGCTGACAGGGTGAGGAATTGCTGCGAACGTTGCAGAGAACGGCTCAACGCCCCGTCAGACTCTTCCATGCCATACCAGCGCTGGTCCGGGCGCAATAGCCCCTTCACCGCTTCGCCGTAGGTTGCAATATTCTGCGCCGAACCGGCAAACATATAACGGTAGGTCAAACGGCTGCCAGGCTGAATCGCACCGGTTTTAGGTACGTCCTGCAAATTCATGATAACTCTCGGCGCGGTCTGGAACGGGTTAAACCCGGAGTCAGGCTCCTGATTAATCACCGCCGCAATACGCAGCGTGGTATCGCCAACGTCGAGGTTGTCTCCGACCTTCAGATTCAGCAACGCCAGCAGTCGAGGCGCAACCAGCACAGTGCCCGGCTGCGGCTTGACGCCCGGAGGCTGGGTGTCGAGATTGCCGTACAGCGGATACGCCAGATCGGTCGCCTTGACCGACGCCAGCTGCGGCGTATTACCGGCAAAGGTCATGGTCATGAACGACAGCTGGCGGCTGACCTTCAGCCCCTGCTGCTGCGCGTCCTGGATCCAGGCTTCGGTAATCGGCCTGGCGGACTCCAACACACGGTCACCGGCAATAAAGTCGCGGCTTTGCTCACTCAGCCCTTTGTCCATACGGTCACTGATGCTGCCAAGTGCCAATACGCAGGCCACGGCCAGCGTTAATGAGAGCCAGACAATCAGCAGCGAGGGCGATCGCCATTCACGCCAAAACCAACGCCAAATCATGCATCCTCCCACAATTTTCCGTCACGCAGTCGCAGGCGCCTCTGACAGCGCGCGGCAAGTTGCTCATCATGGGTAACCAAAATCAGCGTGGTGTGATTATCGCGGTTAAACGAGAACAGCAGGTCGGCGATGCGTTCGCCGGTATGACGGTCAAGATTTCCGGTCGGTTCATCGGCGAAAAGCAGTTTAGGCTTGCCGATAAAGGCGCGCGCCAGCGCAACGCGCTGCTGCTCACCGCCGGAAAGCTGCGCCGGCAGATGATGTAAACGCTCGCCAAGGCCCAGCTGTTTCAACAATTGCACCGCTTGTTCGCGGCTGCTGGCGTCGGTTTCTCCACGCAGCAACGCCGGAAGCTGCACATTTTCGAGGGCGTTCAGGGTCGGTACCAGCATGAACGACTGGAAGACAAAACCGACATTTTTGGCACGCAGCGCCGCACGCCTTTCTTCATTTAGCGCTGATAAGGGTTTTCCCAGCAGCGTGACTTCACCGCTGCTGCCATCATCCAAACCGGCAAGAATACCGAGTAACGTTGATTTTCCTGAACCCGACTCGCCGATCAGCGCAATAGTCTGAGCGGGTTTGACAACCAGCTCAACACCGGACAGGATGGATAACTCATGTTCACCCTGACCAACGTGTTTACTAAGATGATGAACTTCAAGTACGTTTTCCGCTGGCATCTTCCCTTCCTTCTGTTGATGGGAATGTTAAGTTTTCGCGCCGTTGCTGCTGATACGCTGCTGATCGTAGGCGACAGTTTGAGTGCCGTTTACCGATTACCGGCAAACACTTCATGGCCCACGCTACTGAATAATCAGTGGAAAAAGCGTGGTGGCCTGCCTGATATTGTCAACGCAAGCATCAGCGGTGATACGTCTGCGCAAGGTCTGGCTCGCCTGCCTGGACTGCTGCAAAAGCATCACCCGCGCTGGGTGTTGATTGAGCTGGGCGCTAACGACGGGCTGCGCGGTTTTGCGCCGCAGACCATCAGCCAAACGCTCGGCCAGATAGTGACTTTGGTGAAGCAGGCCCATGCCGAGCCGCTGTTAATGCAGATTCGTCTGCCGCCAAACTACGGTAAACGCTACAACGATGCGTTTTATGCGATTTATCCGGCACTGGCCAAACAGGCTGATATCCCGCTGGTTCCTTTCTTTATGGAACAGGTCGCTATCAAACCAGAATGGATGCAGGACGACGGGCTTCACCCGAATCAGGCGGCGCAAAGCTTTATTGCCGACTGGATGTCCGGCAAGCTGGCACCTTTGGTTGCTCCATCAATGAGTAAACCATAATCTCCAAATATTTGGGGCGTTTAACAGGTAAAGTTATGCAAAAAGCGGTTCTGATTACCGGTTGTTCGAGTGGAATTGGCCTTGCTGCCGCTCAGTATCTCCGCAATCGCGGATATCGCGTACTCGCGGCATGCCGTAAAGCGCAGGATATCGACAACCTGCGCCAGCTAGGTTTTGAAACTATCGAACTGGACCTCGACGACAAGCACAGCGTCGCACGCGCGGCTGCCGAGGTGATTGAACTCACCGGAAATCGTCTATATGCGCTGTTCAACAATGCCGGATACGGCGTTTATGGCTCACTGCACACCGCGAGCCGCGAACAGTTTGAACAGCAGTTTTCGACCAATGTTTTCGGGACCCACCAGCTAACCCAGCTGCTGCTTCCGGCGATGTTGGCACACGCAGAGGGCCGTATTATTCAAACCAGCTCGGTGCTGGGTCTGGTCACGACGCCGAACCGCGGGGTGTATGCGGCCAGCAAATATGCGCTCGAGGCCTGGTCAGATACGCTCCGAATGGAGCTGCACGGCACGGGCATTCATGTCAGCCTGATTGAGCCGGGTCCACTGCACAGCAACTTTACACTGAACGTTAAACAGACGCAGTCGGACAAGCCGATTATTAATCCGAGTCTGGCTGACAAATTTACGCTGGGTGCAGAGGCAGTGTTGCCAAAATTACGCCATGCTTTAGAGAGTCCACGGCCGAAATTACGCTATCCGGTTACCTTGATTACTCACGCGGTTGTGGTGGCGCGCCGCCTGTTACCCGCCCGTTTGCTGGACAGGCTGCTCAGGGGAAATAGTTGATACCCCGTCTTGAACAACCCTAAATCGCCCCCATTTAGGTACTAAACGGAACGGACGAGAGAGAAAAGAATTCATGCTTGCACAACCTTTATCAATAGATATTACCGAATCCAATCTTCACCAAACGCTGGAGCAGTCAATGACTGTGCCAGTGATGTTTTATTTCTGGTCTGAACGCAGCCAGCATTGCCTAATCCTCGGCCCTATCCTTGAAAAACTGGCCGCAGAGTACGCGGGTCAGTTCATTCTCGCTAAGATAGACTGCGACGCGCAGCAGGCTATCGCCGGACAGTTCGGTCTGCGTTCAATTCCTGCCGTCTACCTCTTCCAGGATGGTCAGCCGGTCGATGGTTTCCAGGGCCCACAGCCTGAAGAAGTCATTCGCGAGCTATTGAGCAAAGTTCTGCCTAAAGAAGAAGAGATCAAAACCGCACAGGCTATCGAGCTCATGCAGCAAGGTAAGGTGATCGACGCCCTGCCTCTGTTGAAAGACGCCTGGCAACTCAGCAATCAGCGGAGCGACATTGGCCTTTCACTGGCCGAGGCCCAGATTCTGCTTAACCGCAGTGAAGACGCAGAAGCGGTGCTGGCGACCATTCCACTGCAGGACCGCGATACCCGTTATCAGGGGCTAGTCGCGCAGATTGACCTGCTGAAACAGGCCGCTGACACCCCAGAGATCCAGCAACTTCAGCAGCAGATCGAGAAAGATCCGCAGAACGTCGATTTGGCCGTTCAGCTTGCGTTGCAGTTGCATCAGGTTGGCCGCAATGAAGAGGCGCTCGAGCTGTTGCTTGGCCATCTGAAGAAAGACCTGGCTGCCGGTAATGGCGCGGCGCGTAAAACGCTGATGGATATTTTGGCCGCCCTCGGCACCGGTGATGCATTAGCCGCAAAATATCGTCGCCAGCTTTACTCACTGCTTTACTAGTCCCACCTGTCTACTCCTGATAATGCCTTACTGCACGCTGTGTTTCCCTCTCTCGACTACAGCGTGCAGTTTCTGGGATACGTCTCCCGTCATACGCCTCCTCTCTGAACTATCCTTTAATCATTACCGCTTTGTCTAAATATGCGATGATTTACCCGCAGCGGCAGTTTGCCCGCTGGCACAGGGAAACGGTTTACCCGACATTTCGGGATATCTCATTACAGGAGTTTCACCATGCTGACTTTTATACCCGTTGTGGTCATTTTTGCGCTGATCGTGGTATTTGCAGGGGTCAAAATTGTGCCTCAGGGTTTTCAATGGACGGTTGAACGCTTTGGTCGCTACACCAAAACCCTGATGCCAGGCCTGACGCTGGTCGTGCCCTTCATGGACCGTATTGGTCGTAAAATCAACATGATGGAGCAAGTACTGGATATCCCTTCACAGGAGATAATCTCGCGCGACAACGCCAACGTCGCTATTGACGCCGTGTGCTTTATTCAGGTCATCGATCCTGCCCGCGCCGCGTATGAGGTCAGCAACCTTGAGCAGGCGATAGTTAATCTCACCATGACCAACTTTCGAACCGTGCTGGGCTCGATGGAGCTCGACGAAATCCTGTCGCAGCGCGACAACATCAACGCTCGCCTGCTGCATATTGTCGATGAGGCCACCAATCCCTGGGGTGTGAAAATCACCCGTATCGAAATTCGTGACGTTCGACCACCGGCCGAACTGGTTTCCGCGATGAATGCGCAGATGAAGGCTGAACGAACAAAACGTGCCGATATTCTTGAAGCCGAAGGGATCCGTCAGTCAGCGATCCTCCGCGCCGAAGGCGAAAAGCAGTCGCAGATCCTCAAGGCAGAGGGTGAACGCCAGTCGGCATTTTTACAGGCTGAAGCGCGTGAGCGTAGCGCCGAGGCAGAAGCCAAGGCAACGCAGATGGTGTCAGCGGCAATCGCGGCCGGTGATGTCCAGGCCATTAACTATTTTGTGGCACAGAAATACACTGAAGCACTGACCAAAATCGGGTCGGCTAACAATAGCAAAGTGATTATGATGCCGCTGGATGCCACCAGCCTGATGGGCTCGATTGGCGGTATCGCGGAATTGCTGAAAGAAACCAAAGGCGGAAAATAATGCTGCAGCAGTTGATGGCAAGTCCACATCTGTTCTGGTTATCGCTCGGGGGCCTGCTTCTGGCCGCCGAAATGCTCGGTGCCAGCGGTTATCTGCTGTGGAGCGGCGTGTCAGCCGCACTAGTCGGCGTGCTTATCTGGCTGGTGCCGCTGCCGTGGGAATGGCAAGGCGTGGCCTTCGCCGTGCTCACCGTCATTGCCGCCCTGCTTTGGGCCGCATGGCTTAAACGCAAAACCACGGTTAGCGAATCAAACGCCAGTCTTAACCAACGCGGTCAGCAGATGGTCGGTCTACACGGCCATTTGCTCGAGCAACCGGAGAATGGCTACAGCCGCATTCGCATCGGCGACAGCACCTGGCGGGTCAGCTGTGCGGACAGCCTGAATATCGGTGAAGAGGTCACCGTGACAGGCGTTGAAGGGAACACCTTACGCGTCATGCCCAGCCATTAATACCGTACTCGCGGAATAACCTATTTGTGGCAGCAGCCGCTCAGATTCTCAATGATTGGGCAGAATGCGCCGTCGTCACCCGGACAAGACTCCGCAAGCGCCAGCAGCCGCTGGCGCATTTCTTTTAATTCCTCGATGTGTCGCCCAATTTCCTGCGCTTTTTCTAGCGTTCGCGCTTTTACATCGGCACTGTGGCGCTGCGGATTATTGAACAGCGCGACCAACTCCTGGCACTCCTCCAGGGTAAATCCCACCTGACGTGCCTGTCGCAGCAGCGTCAGTTCTTCAATCTGTTTGGGCGCATAACTGCGGTAGCCGTTTTCGCTGCGCATGGGTGCCGTGACCAGGCCCTTTTCCTCATAAAAGCGAATTGCTTTACTGGTTAAACCGGTTTTTTTTGCTACGTCGCTAATATTCATTTCGCCTCCTTGACCTTCACCTTGCTGGAAGGTTTATTGTATATCATGACGAGGAATTGACGACTTATTCACCTTAAACAGGGCACAAATCGCCCAGAGGAAATAATTATGGCTAACACCACCGTATTGGCCCTTGAGGGCTTATCCTGCGGTCACTGTGTGGCATCTACGCGCAAAGCGCTGGAAGCCGTTGCGGGGGCACAGCAGGTTGATGTGACAATCGACAAGGCCGTGATTACCGGCGAGGCAAGCAGCCAGAGCCTGATCGACGCCGTCGAGAACGCGGGTTATCACGCCAAGCTTCAGGCGGATGACGCGTCCCCAAAATCTGAGCCGCTGACTCTGCCTAAAATGTCTTTGCCGGAACGTCAGTCAGCGGCAACCCTTTCTGTTCCGGCATCCAACGAAACGACTCCCGCGGCAGACGACGACAGCGTTCAACTTCTGCTTAGCGGAATGAGCTGTGCCAGCTGCGTATCGAAAGTGCAACAAGCCCTCGAGCGCGTTGATGGCGTCACCCGCGCCAATGTGAATCTGGCCGAGCGCAGCGCGCTGGTTCGGGGTGCGAAAAACACCCAGGCGCTGATAGATGCGGTTGAAAAGGCCGGATACGGCGCTGAAATTATTATCGATGAAACGCTGCGTCGCGAGCGGCAGCAGCAAACTGCACGCAGCAGTATGATTCGTTTTAGCTGGCAGGCAGCGCTGGGACTGGCGGCCGGTATTCCGTTAATGGCCTGGGGGCTGTTTGGCGGCGAGATGATGGTCACCGACGAGAATCGTAGCGGTTGGCTGGTCGTCGGGCTGCTCACACTGGCGATTATGATCATCGCAGGCGGCCATTTTTATCGCAGTGCCTGGAAAAGCCTCCTGCGCGGCAGCGCCAATATGGACACGCTGGTCTCGTTAGGCACCGCGGCAGCCTGGATTTTCTCGTTTCTGGTCACTCTATGGCCAGACTCTTTCCCCATGCAGGCGCGCCACCTCTATTACGAGGCAGCAGTCATGATAATCGGCCTGATCAATCTGGGTCATGCGCTGGAGCAGCGCGGCCGTCAGCGTTCGTCAAAGGCGCTTGAGCGCCTGCTCGACCTCACGCCACCAACCGCACGGGTAATGACCGACAAGGGTGAAAAAACGCTGCCGCTGGCAGACGTACAGCAGGGGATGCTGTTACGCCTGACTACGGGCGATCGTGTGCCGGTTGACGGTGAGATTCATCAGGGTGAAGCCTGGTTTGACGAGGCAATGCTGACCGGCGAACCTATTGCGCAGCACCGCACTCCCGGTGAGAAAATCAGCGCGGGTACCCAGGTGCGAGACGGCAGCGTGCAGTTTATTGCTCGTGCCGTAGGTGGACAAACTCAGCTGTCGCGAATTATCAACCTGGTGCGCGAGGCCCAGAGCAGTAAGCCGCAAATCGGCAAACTGGCGGACCGAATTTCGGCAGTCTTTGTTCCGACAGTGGTGCTCATTGCGCTGCTCAGTGGCGCAGTCTGGTTCTTCTTCGGCCCGCAGCCGCAGCTGATGTATACGCTGGTTATCGTAACAACGGTCCTTATCATCGCCTGTCCTTGTGCTCTGGGGCTGGCAACACCGATGTCGATTACTGCGGGCGTAGGCCGCGCCGCCGAGTTTGGTGTGCTGGTAAAAGACGCTGATGCGCTACAAAAGGCCAGTTCGCTGACCACGCTGGTGTTCGATAAAACCGGCACGCTTACCGAAGGTAAACCTCAGGTTATCGACGTTCATCTGTTTAATGCTAACGAGCAGCAGCAGGCGCTGAGGCTAGCCGCTTCGCTTGAGCAGGGGTCTCATCACCCGCTCGCCCAAGCAATTGCCGAGAAAGCGGCCGGTATGGCTCTTTCACCGGTTACCGATTTCCGAACTCACGGCGGGCTCGGGGTCAGTGGGAATCTTGGCGCTACCGCCCTGCTGCTCGGTAACCGGGAACTGCTCGAACAACATCAGGTAGATTGCCATGAAGCCGATGCGCTGCTGGCGAAACAGGCTGCCGAAGGTTTTACGCCAGTGCTGCTGGCCGCCAACGGCAAGGTTGTGGCGTTGTTCTCGATACGCGATTCCCTACGCGAAGACAGCATCGATGCGCTGCGTCGCCTGCATCGTGCGGGGTATAAGCTGGTGATGCTGACCGGCGATAATCCTGTTACCGCCAACGCCATTGCGAGACTCGCTGGAATCGATGACGTTATTGCAGGCGTCAGGCCCGAGGGCAAGGCCGAAGCCATCAAGACGCTTCAGGCCCGCGGTGAGCAGGTGGCGATGGTTGGTGACGGTATCAACGATGCACCGGCCCTGGCACAGGCAGACGTGGGGATTGCCATGGGCGGCGGCAGCGACGTGGCGATTGAAACCGCCGCTATTACGCTGATGCGCCCTAGCCTGCACGGCGTTGCCGATGCGCTGGCGTTGTCCAAAGGCACGCTGCGCAATATGAAGCAGAACCTGATGGGGGCATTTGTTTACAACGTGATTGGTATTCCGATTGCCGCCGGGGTGCTGTTCCCGCTGACGGGCACGCTGCTCAGCCCGATTGTTGCCGGTGCAGCGATGGCGCTGTCATCGATTACTGTCGTAGCCAACGCCAACCGACTGCTGCATTTCAGACCCGATAACACCCCATCTATTAAGTAAATGTGCGATAGAGAGTTTTCCCCCTGTTCCTAATTGCGCGCAGGCGATAGCATGAAAAGCAATTGGAATAGGGAGACTATGAATGATACGGGAACTTGTAATTCGCCTGGCTCGCTGGACCGGGCTGCTTTCTCCCACGCAATACCCATATCCTGCTATCGATATTACGCTGCCGGGTGGGCGCAACTTTCATCTGGTGGGCAGTATCCACATGGGGACACAAGACATGTCTCCGCTGCCGAAACAACTGATTCGAAAGGTGGCGCAGGCCGATGCGCTGATTGTCGAAGCCGACATCAGCGGCAATGAATCGCCGTTCGGCGAACCCGCCCCGCTGCCACCGCTGGTGGAACGCATCGACGAGCAGCAGTATCAACATATCGAGCGGCTGTGCGATGAGCTGGGCGTGCCAATGTATTCTCTCATTGCCCTGCCGTGCTGGCAGATAGCGTTAATGTTACAGGCAACACAGGCGCAGCGTTTAGGGCTACGCGGAGAGTACGGCATCGACTTTCAGCTGCTGACCTATGCAAAAACTCATGCAAAGAGAGTCATTGAGCTGGAAGGGGCAGAGCAGCAGCTCGAATTGCTACATCAATTACCTGAAGGCGGGCGTAGCCTGCTTGATGACACTCTTACCCACTGGCACACTAATGCCAGACTCTTGCAAACCATGATCAGCTGGTGGCTGGACAGCCGTCCGTCCGTTGGCATCGAGCAGCTCCCCGCCACCTTTGGTAACGTGCTTTACGATGTGCTTATGCATCAACGTAATCAGCGCTGGAAGCGACTGCTGGAAAATATGCCCGCAGGAAACTACGTCGTCGCCGTCGGCGCGCTGCATCTTTATGGCGAAGGTAACCTTCCCAACCTGCTGAATCAGAAGAATTAAAAATGGAATTTGTTGCGGGATAAAACTCGGGATAAAAAAATGGCCAATATTTCTATTGGCCAGTCAAAGAGGAATTTCATTTTTATTAATTATCGCGGCAACATGGCATTCTTGAGGAATCCATGCCGGCGCGCGTAGGTTAGCAACGTGTTTGACATCTGGCAACACTCAAAATGATTAAAAACCGCACAGAACGATTGATTTTCGTACTTTAGTCTTTAGTATCAAAAGATTGAGCAAAGTGATTATTTTTTTACGTAATCAAGTCGCCGCCTGTGAAAAGCCGACTTTGTTAAATGGAAAAGAGAAATGACACCCGCCGTAAAACTTTTGGAAAAAAATAAAATCAGCTTCACGCTGCATGCCTACGAGCACAGCAGCGATGAAACCAATTTTGGCGATGAAGCGGTAAAGAAATTGGGGCTAGATGCCGCCCAGGTTTACAAAACGCTGCTGGTGGCCTTAAACGGTGAGGCTAAAAACCTGGCCGTTGCCGTTACGCCAGTCGCGGCGCAACTCGATCTCAAGAAGGTTGCCAAAGCGTTGGGTGCCAAAAAGGCCGACATGGCCGATCCCCAGCTGGCTCAGCGTGTAACCGGTTATCTCGTCGGTGGGATCAGTCCTTTGGGGCAGAAAAAACTGCTGCCGACGGTTATCGACAGTCCGGCTCAACAGTTTTCGACTATTTTTGTCTCCGGGGGCAAACGTGGCCTCGATCTTGAGCTCTCGGCAGCGGATTTGTGTCAATTATTAAACGGGCGCTTCGCCGATATCGCTAAACGAGATTGACGGCACTACGCTGAATTCACCCTGCAAATATATAATAATGAGCCTCCAATGACAGATAGCATAGAATCCAAAATCCCTCCAAAGGAGAGTGCGTTAAAAGGCACCGCCTTCAAGGTGTTGACCGCCATCAGCGTCTCACATCTGCTTAACGACATGCTCCAGTCGCTGATTCTGGCGATTTATCCCCTGCTGCAAAAAGAGTTCACTCTGAGTTTTACGCAGATAGGCATGATAACCCTGACCTACCAGGTAACCGCCTCGCTGCTTCAGCCGTTAATTGGTCATTACACCGACAAGCATCCGAAGCCCTACTCCCTGCCGGTGGGCATGGGCTTTACGCTTGCAGGTCTACTGCTGCTGGCGGTCGCGCAAAGCTTTGGCGTGATCCTCATCGCCGCCGCGCTGGTAGGTACCGGTTCTTCGGTGTTTCATCCCGAGTCTTCGCGGGTGGCACGTATGGCCTCAGGCGGGCGTCACGGTCTGGCACAGTCGCTGTTTCAGGTCGGCGGTAACTTCGGCAGCGCCCTGGGGCCACTGCTGGCCGCGGTTATCATCGCACCTTATGGAAAAGGTAATGTAGCCTGGTTCTCTCTGGCCGCGCTGCTGGGTATGGTCGTGCTGTTACAGGTCAGCCGCTGGTATAGCCACCAGCAACAGCTGGCGAAGAAGCGTGGACCAGCACCGGTCGCCGTGAGTCTCTTGCCAAAACGTACCGTCGTGAAGTCACTGACTATTCTGTTGGTGCTGGTTTTCTCGAAGTATTTCTATCTGACCAGTCTGAGCAGTTATTACACCTTCTATTTGATTCACAAGTTTGGCGTTTCCATTCAGGAGGCGCAGTTCCACCTGTTCGCCTTCCTGCTGGCAGTCGCGGCGGGCACGATTCTTGGCGGTCCGATTGGCGACAAGATTGGTCGTAAATACGTGATTTGGGTGTCTATCCTCGGTGTTGCGCCCTTCACTCTGCTGCTGCCACACGCCAACTTGCTGTGGACCAGCGTTCTGAGTGTGATTATAGGGGTGATTCTGGCCTCGGCATTTTCGGCGATTCTGGTCTACGCACAGGAGCTTATTCCGGGCAAGGTCGGCATGGTTTCCGGATTGTTCTTCGGTCTGGCGTTTGGGATGGGCGGTCTGGGGGCGGCGGTATTAGGCTACGTGGCCGATAAAACCAGCATTGAGCTGGTGTATCAAATTTGCGCATTCCTGCCGCTTTTAGGGATATTGACCGCGTTCCTGCCGAATCTCGAACGTAAATCTACGTAAAGACCCGCTCTATGTCATTTCATTAGGCTGATATTGCACTTTTTCTATCGCAAGATAACGTGCTTTATCAGCCTTTTTCACCTTAATGTAATACAAACATTCCCTTCATAAGGTTTTATCAGTATCCCTCGCATTTATCTTATTTTTAAAATTAATTTCTCACCTAAAATTAATTTTTTAACTTAAACTGAAAACACCAGGTTCACGCTGTTCCGTGCATAACGAGAGGGAATCTTGATGCATAATTCCACCCCATTGATTACGACAATTGTTGGCGGGCTGGTTCTCGCCTTTCTTCTCGGCATGCTGGCCAATCGTCTACGTATTTCGCCGCTAGTCGGCTATCTCGCCGCCGGGGTATTGGCGGGTCCTTTTACTCCCGGTTTTGTTGCAGATACCTCACTGGCTCCCGAACTCGCCGAGATAGGCGTTATCCTGCTGATGTTTGGCGTCGGGCTGCATTTCTCCCTTAAAGATCTGTTAGCGGTAAAGTCTATCGCTATTCCCGGAGCCATCGCTCAGATTGCCGTGGCGACGCTGTTGGGGATGGGCCTTTCGCACTTTCTCGGCTGGGATCTGACCAGTGGGCTGGTATTTGGCCTCTGCCTCTCGACCGCCAGTACGGTAGTACTGCTGCGCGCACTGGAAGAGCGGCAACTAATAGACAGTCAACGCGGTCAAATCGCCATCGGCTGGTTGATAGTTGAAGATTTGGCGATGGTGTTGACGCTAGTCCTGCTCCCCGCCATCAGCAATATGATGGGCAATCAGCACGTCAGTTTCGGCCAGCTGTTTACTGAATTAGCCATCACGCTTGGCAAAGTGGTCGCCTTTATTATTCTAATGATTGTTGTCGGTCGTCGTCTGGTGCCCTGGATACTGGCAAAATCCGCTAGCACGGGTTCGCGTGAGCTCTTTACGCTGGCGGTTCTGGCGCTGGCTCTCGGTATTGCCTTTGGCGCGGTAGAGTTCTTTGATGCCTCGTTTGCGCTGGGTGCCTTCTTTGCAGGTATGGTACTTAACGGATCCGAGCTGAGCCAGCGTGCAGCACATGACACCCTGCCACTGCGTGATGCATTTGCAGTGTTATTTTTTGTCTCGGTCGGCATGCTGTTCGACCCGATGATCCTGATTCATGAACCGCTGGCCGTGCTGGCAACGCTGGCGATTATCCTGTTTGGCAAGTCTGCGGCCGCCTTCCTGCTGGTGAAAATGTTTGGCCATTCGCAGCGCACGGCATTAACGATTTCCGTGAGTCTGGCGCAAATCGGCGAGTTTGCCTTTATCCTTGCCGGGTTGGGCATCTCGTTAGGCATGCTGTCTGAACACGCGCGTAACCTGGTTCTCGCGGGTTCAATTCTCTCCATAATGCTTAATCCGCTGCTGTTTTCCCTCCTGGAAAGCTATCTCGCCAAAACCGAGGTCATTGAGGATCAAAGTCTTGAGGAAATCGTGGAAGACGAAGCACAGACGCCGGTCGCATTCTGCGATCATGCCTTGATTGTGGGCTACGGACGCGTCGGCAGTCTGCTGGGTGCCAAGCTCATACAGCAGGGGATCCCGCTGGTGGTGATTGAAAATTCCCGACCACGCGTAGAGGCGCTGCGCGAACAGGGCATCATTGCGGTACTCGGCAATGCGGCTAATCAGGAAATTATGACGCTAGCCGGTCTGGAATGTGCCCGCTGGCTGCTGCTAACCATTCCAAACGGCTATGAGTCTGGGGAAATCATCGCCTCGGCGCGGGCCAAACGCCCGACCATCGAGATAATCGCCCGCGCGCACTACGATGATGAAGTGACCTACATCATGGCACGCGGGGCGGACAAGGTCGTGATGGGCGAGCGCGAGATAGCCAACAATATGCTCGACTCGATCAACATCGGGATGGCGATGCCGCCCAGAGCCGAAGGCTGCACGATTTGACGACTAACCTAGGTTCGGTGTCCAGAGCTGACATAAGTCAGTGATTCGGGTGCGCGAAAGAAGCCAACGCAGCTACGGTGTTCAGGGACGCTTAATGTTAATCCTCGAAGCCATGGACACCTTAGCCAGGCGGCAATTGAGCAAGTCCCGATGAGCTGACATCAGTCAGTGATTCGGGTGCGCGAAAGAAGCCAATGCCGCTAGGGTGTTCAGGGACGCTTAATGTTAATCCTCGAAGCCATGGACACCGTAGCCAGGCGGCAATTGAGCAAGTCCCGATGAGCTGACATAAGTCAGTGATTCGGGCGCGCGAAAGAAGCCAACGCCGCTACGGTGTTCAGGGCGACGAGGATTTTTAGTACTCCCAGTAAGACTCTTCGAGACTGTCCTCTCTTTCAGGCAAACCTCGCGTCAGGCGCGGAGAGTGTTGGTTCAGCACCTGATAGCTTACGCGGTTGGCGTATTTACAGACCTGCGCCAATGACGAATAGGTCAGATAGTCGCGCGCGTGTTTGCTGGAGTTTGGTACCGACATACGATGGAAACCGTTGGCGGCAATGTCGTGCAGCAGCGCTGAAAGCGCGCCATCGCCTGCCCCGTTGGTGTTCATGATTTTCTCGGGTCCGCCCATATAAGGCGCAATATGGGAGAAAATCTTCAGCGGTTGGGTGCAGCTTTCACGACGCATCGCGCGGCTAAATTCATACTGGTTAAACTCGGCGATTGCACCCGGCAACAGCGGATGATTGGTGGCACGCTTGAAGGCCTCTTCGGTGTAGCTGCCCATATAAAGCCCGCTCGGACCTGCAGTACACAGCACCAAATCGGCCCACTCCAGCGCCTGATTGACCGCCATCAGCGGATCCCCCAAGCCGGTCAGCGCGCAGGCCTCATCTTCGTTCATCGCCAGAATGGTCACATTTTCACGGATAAATTCGCGCCAACCTTCGGGATCGTCGGCGATGACGTACTGCGTGCCGAGAGTTAACACCACCGGAACCTGGTACTTCTTCGCATACTTGATCGCCTGCCTTGTTGCTTCAGGCATAGGATCACCCGCTTCGCCGCGCAGCAGGTAAGAAGTCAGCACCAGTGCCGAAGCCCCGGCTATTACCTCTTCAGGAATGCTCTCAGGACGCAACTGATTCATGTGCCCCGGGCTGATAGCAAAGGTGCGTTCACCGCTTTCATTGATCAACGTAAAACAGCGACCAATCGCGCCATCGACGCCCTGCAGGTAGTCAAGATCGGTACGGCTAGAGGTATTGCACAGGTAGCGATAAGCGTAGCTGCCAATCTTCACGTTGCTGCACATCACGCCAAGCAGCACAGAGCGGTCGTCGGCCAGCACCGAATAGTTGTGCAGCGTGTTACCGATGGTGCCACCGGCAAACTGATGGGTAATCAGAGACTGACTAACCAACTCCTGATACAGGCGCTCGGCGCTGTCGTCGTCGATCAGGCTCGACTGCCCCGCGACGAGGCCGTAACGCGCGATGACCTCGTCATCAACCCGGGCTTCAATATCCACCAGCGTCTGATCGATGCCTACGATGTAAGAAGCATTGGCCTCTGGCTCGTTATGCATATTTTTCTGCACCGACTCATGCAACATGGAGTCACGCAGCAGGGGATCGCGGGCGCTAACGGGGAAATAGTGTTTGGATTTACGTTTACCGGGAAATTTCATGAAGTTTGGGCACGGGCAGTGAGACAGACGCGAATGTTATCACACGAAAACAATGGATTCAGGAGAGTTATTATCCGGATGGCGTGCGCGTCAGCCGGATAATCGAGTCTGGCAGGATTAGAAGTGTTGCGTAACCAGTTGCTGCATCATGTCGATATGATCGTTACGATCGTTAAGCGCTTCAATGTACTCAAACTTTTCACCACCGGCGTGCAGGAACAGCTCGCGGTTCTCGCCGTTTATCTCCTCGATGGTCTCAAGACAGTCGGCGGAGAATCCCGGGCAGATAACCTGAATATGTTTCACGCCCTGTCCCGGCAGGCTTTCCATCGTTTCATCTGTGTACGGCGTTAACCAAGGCTCACGGCCAAAGCGTGACTGGAAGGTCAGCATGATTTTCCCGGCGGGCAGCTGCAGCGCCGTAGTCAGCGCCTGCGTGGTTGCCTGACAGCGCTGCTGATAGTCGTCGCCCAGCGTCACGAAACGTTTAGGAATACCGTGGAAAGACAGCACCAGGCGGTCCGGTTCGCCGTGTTTCTCAAAGGATTCCAGAATACTAGCCTTTAGCGCGGCGATGTAGGCCGGATGCTCAGCATAATCGCGGATAAAACTGACAGAAGGCAGGCGACGCTGCTCCTTAAGCACGCGCGCTACGCCGTCAAATACCGAGGCACTGGTCGAACAGGAATATTGTGGATAAAGCGGCAATACCACCATTTTGGTCACACCGCGCTCTATCAGGCGGCCAATGCCATCTTCGAGGCTTGGTTTGCCATAGCTCATCGCCAGCTCAACCGGGGTATCCGGGAAACGTGCTGCCAGCGCCTTTTGCTGACGCAGGCTGTAGACCATCAGCGGCGAACCTTCGTCCATCCATACCGATTTATACAGTTTGGCTACGCGCGGTGAACGGAACGGCAGGATAACGCCTTGCAGTATCGGCCACCAAATCAGTCGATTGGTATCAACAACGCGAATATCACTTAAAAACTCAGCCAGAAAACGTTTTACCGCGGGGGTGGTTGGAGCTTCCGGGGTTCCTAGGTTGACCAGTAACACACCGAATTTCGTCTGCATCATGCTGAATTCCCTAAATAATATTGCTAATTTTTTAACACAGGGCAAGTGACCTGTCTGAATGCGACCTTATTGTAACCAAACTCAGGCAAATCGGAACCGATAACAGTAAATGGGATTAACAATCAATGCTATCAGCAAGGGGGAAATGAGGGAAAAACAAAGGCGACCTAAGTCGCCTCTAATAACGTTTGCGTACCGTGCAGGAAATTAACCCAGGATCGCAGCCAGTTCTTCGCGAACTTCAGACACTTTTTGGGTGCCGTCGATTTTAACGTATTGGGTGTTGCCGGCTTCTGCTTCTTTACCGTAGTAAGAAACCAGTGGCTCGGTCAGCTCATGGTACTCGACCAGGCGCTTGCGAACGGTTTCTTCCTGATCGTCTTTACGAGTCGTCAGTTCTTCGCCGGTCACGTCGTCTTTACCTTCAACCTGCGGTGGGTTGAATTTAACGTGGTAAACGCGGCCTGAAGGTGCGTGCACGCGACGACCTACGATACGATCAACGATCAGTTCGTCAGGAACATCGAATTCCAAAACGAAGTCAACGCTGATGCCCGCTTCTTTCATGGCGTCGGCCTGTGGAATGGTGCGTGGGAAACCATCCAGCAGGAAACCGTTGCGGCAATCTTCCTGGGTAATACGTTCTTTTACCAGAGCGATAACCAGTTCGTCGGTAACCAGTTTACCGGCGTCCATAATTTCTTTGGCTTTCTTGCCGAGGTCACTTCCGGCCTTAACAGCTGCGCGCAACATATCACCGGTAGAAATTTGCGGAATCCCGTATTTCTCCATGATGAATTGAGCCTGAGTACCCTTACCTGCGCCCGGAGCGCCCAGCAGAATGATACGCATTGCGTAAATCCCCTTGCATGTAATTTTATAAAAAGTCGAAAACGGTCAACCATACCATTCTGCGCCCCCTTCCTCAAGAAAGGGGGCGGCAAGTTAGCGATTAAACGCCAACTATCAGGCAATGGCTGTCTGTTTTTTAGCCTGCAAGGTTTGCGAAATGACGGCAACGATAATGATACACCCACCGATCACCGCGTTTGGCGTCGGTGCTTCGTTCAGGAAAACATAAATCCACAGCGGAGCCAGCGCGGTTTCGAGCAACAGGAAAAGTCCAGCATTCGCCGGTGGCACATAGCGGGTAGAAAGTGAAATCAGACCCATGGCAACAGGAATGATCAGTGCCCCTTCAATCACCAGCCACAGCCACTGCTCTGCATGCAGGTCAGCAACGGTTGTCAGCAGGCCAGTACCGGCAAAGGCAGGCACAACAACCGAGGCCAGCACGCCGCCGAGCGAAGGCAGTCCCAACGTGCCCTGCTCGACGCGTGAGGCAAAGATAAACGCCAGCGCCATACAGACGGCAGTTGCCAGAGCAAAGTAGTTGGCGGTTGCATCAACGCCCGCCTGCCTTCCTGACATCACGATTACCACGCCGAGCATACCGACTACCGCCGCAACCATCAGCGACTTGTCAATTTTAGTGGCAAAGAACAGCCGCGAAATAATCGCCGATACGAAGGGTGTTGAAGAGATAATCACCAGAACGGTTGCCACATTGCCGCGATTAAGCGCGTTAACGAAACAGGCCGACGACGCGCAGAAAAACAGTACTGAGAGCAGGTTTTGTCGGGTTATCCACGGCACACCCAGCACCGCACGACTCTTGGGGACTAACAACCACACGGCAAAGACCACTGCCCACATCAGCAATCCCCGCAGCACCACAATCAGCCACGAATTATGCACTGCCATGAGACGGATAAATACCGAATCGGTACTGAGAATAACCCCACCGAGAATGCCGATCAGGTTACCGTTTACTGCACTTGATTTACTCATCTTATATTCCATAGTTTTGAAATATCTTCAAAAACACTGCCGGTACAATTTACCGGCCGTCCATGCTTTCCACGCATCCAGCGGGACAAGCGGAGGGTACCGCTATGTTCGAAATAGCTTCCGTTCATCTCCTTCACCGCCTTGCGCTGCTCGTGCGAAAACGACGGCACCTTGAAACAGCAGAAAGGCAGACCCGGTTCGCCGATTGACTGCAGTCTTTCGCCGTCGGGCAGCCAAAGATCGATGGCATCCACGCTGGCAACGTTGTAGGGCTGCCACCCGGGGGTATTAATCGTTTCGAGCGCCATCGTGAGCGGGGTTTCCGACACCGTCGCTCGCTCGAAGAGACGCAGCTCGCTGCGTAGCAGCATGCTGTACTCTTCCGGGCGCACCGCAATCAGCGTCAGGCCTACCGCGACCGAGGCGTGCTTGTGCAACGGCGCTAAAAATATCGAACCCTGCTTAATCAGGTCATCATGCATGTTGGTCGCAAAACTGTGAGATGCGTCCACCACGATGCCCTTCGCCGGATGATGAAGTCGGTTCAACTCGCCGGTGTAAGGGTTAACGTGCGTCACAATCTGCACGCCGCTGTTTTCTCTGCCTTCCGCCACTGCGTGGGGAAAGAGCATATCAATCGGCTGATAATGCTGATGATTCGCCAGGCTCAGTGAAATATTTTGCTTATGTAGTAAGTGGGACAGCATCGCCAACCCGACGCTGACCGACTGCACCATAAACACATCGTATTGCTCCAGACGGTAAACTTCGGTGAGTTTCTCCCGCAGAACTTCACGCAGCTGATTCACTTTTTTGTAGAAGTGTCCGCCGCCGTGCAGCTTCTGGAGCTGGGGTGACAATGCTGAAGGATCCATTAGTCGATCAACTCCTTCTGGTAGAGCAAAGGAAGCACGTTGTCGCGAAACACTGAGCCCACGCCGACTTCGCAAGGCGGCTTACGGTAATTGACCCAGGCAATCTCGGCGATTTCCGAGCTGGCGACAGGCTGACCGACGACTTCAACCTGATAAACGTGGTTCTCGATGGCTACGGATTCGAACTCCGCGATGCCATGAAACAGGCCGAAAGGCTTGATTTCTGCCGCTTCAACGTTGAGCTCTTCCTTAAGTTCACGGCGCAGGCAGGTGAGGTGATCCTCACCCTGAAGAGGTTTTCCGCCCGGTGAAATAAACACGTCGGTCCCCTCTTTACGCGTCAACAGCAGCGAACGGTTGCGAATAATAATCGCCGAACACTTGATGATAGTTTTCATCACAGGCTCCACTCAGGCAGCTTCAGCGGGAGAGCTGGCCACTTTCTTGGCCAACGTCAGGGTTTCACCCGACAGGAATTTGACAATATTCAGCGCCAGCGGCGTTTTCTCGCGCAGGTAGGCCAGAATGGTGTCGTCGCTTGGGGTGGTAAAGCTATCACCGAAGATGCTCACACCTTCCAGTGACTTGGTGGAGATCCCAAGCTGCAGCAGACGATATTTCACGTCGTCGGAAGACTGGGCAAATTCATATATAGGTGAGTGATACTGAATGCCGAATTCTTTCATCAGATCGACCAGATATTCTTTCGCGACCAGACGCTGCTCCGGGAATTCCTGCTGATAATGGGTAATGCCGTCATTAATGACGTCAATATCATGACGACGACAGAAATCAATAAGATGTGCGTGTATTGCCAATTTTTCGCCGAGCAGCACCAGATTTTTTCTATACTTCAGAATATCTCCTTCGATATTCTCGATAGCGATACTGCGGAACGTCCCGCTAATATCTTCAACCGTGTGTTCCACGACCAATTCACCAAAACGGTTTTTAAGTTCATCAACACGATGAGAAAGAATGCCGCGATGCAGGGAGCAACCGCTGTTAGCGGAGTACAGATGAACCGGGATACCCTGTAACATTAAATAACAAGCTGCCAAGGTACTGTCACGACCACCGGTAAACATCACAAGCTGAGTCTTTACGGAAGTATTATTCATATTGATCCTTAATATTGTCTGAATACCCGGGTGAAAGGCACGGTTTTAAAGGGTTATAGGTTGTCCCGCCACGCTCGTTACTAAGACTAGCTCCGCCATCCTGGCGACTCGTTTTGGGACAAGGTCGAGACTAAAGGGTTTTTTTCACGTTAGAAAATGATATAAACAGACAGACAAGTTGAAATTAACTAACAAGGTGGCGCTATGTCTGATCTCCCTTCACTGCGCGCGTTGCACTACTTTAAACAGGCGGCACTGTTTGAAAGCTTCAGCGCCGCCGCTGAATCCTTAAATATCACTCACAGTGCAATCAGCCATCAAATAAAGAATCTTGAGTCCTGGTTAGGGACGCCTTTATTTAAACGCACGGCCGGACGGGTTTATTTAACCCAGGACGGAGAGACCTTAAAGAAATGCTGTGAACAGGTATTTAGAAATATCGAGGCAACCTGCAAAGAAATAAAAACCCGCGAAGAGAACAGTCTTATTATTTCCTGCGCGCCCAGTTTCTTGTCACAGTGGTTAATTCCCCGTATCGCGCGTTTTTCGCAACGGCATGAAAATATCGCCCTGACATTCCAGACCCATGTAAACATTGAAAATATTCAGGATGAACGCACGGATATTTTAATCAAAAGTAATGAAACACCGCTGTCGGATGAAATAGAGGCGACGCTGATTACCGTCGATTATATTGGGCCCGTCTGTTCGCCAGATTTCCGTCATCGATTTACCTACGAGACCGACTTCGCCACCCTTCCACTGCTGCATGCCGACACCAAAATCAATGCCTGGCAAGAATGGGCAAGAAAAACCAATACGCGGGGAGACTTTATTTCAGGCAAGCATTTTGACAATTTGACGCTGGCCATTCAGGCCGCAAAAAATGGTTTGGGAATTATTATGACGCCGCAGATTTTGGTCAAAAAAGAGATTCAGGAAGGGAGTTTAATTGCGCCGCTGGGCTTTACCGAGGTCGACAGAGCCACCTATATGCTGGTGAAACGTTCGCGTAGCCACGAGAAAGAGATCACGCTTTTCCGCCACTGGCTATTGGAAGAGGCCAGCCGGGGTTAACCGTCTGGCCTCTTATTAGGTCAATATTTCAATTAATTACGCTTGCAGCAGGGTGTTCATACGACGGATGAACTGGTTAGGGTCCTCCAGCGTACCGCGCTCTGCAAACAGAGCCTGGTCAAGCAGCAGCTCTACCCACTCTGAGAACTGGCTCTCCTGGGTTTCATCTGCAGCACGCTTGACCAGCGCATGCTCAGGGTTCAGCTCAAAGATGTATTTCACCTCTGGCGCTTCTTGACCCGCAGCGGCAAACAGCTTGGCCATCTGCGTGCTCATCTCGTCCGCACCGGTGGTAACGATAGCCGGGGTGTCGGTCAGACGATGCGTTAAACGCACCTCTTTAACACGATCGCCCAACAGGGTTTTGACGCGTTCAACGAACGGCTCAAGCGCCTTGTCGGCATCTTTCTGCTGTTCGTTCTTCTCGTCGGCCAGCTTGTCGAGAGACTCATCGGCCTTGCTCACAGACTGGAACACCTTACCGTCGAACTCGGTCAGGTAGCTCATCATCCATTCGTCGATGCGGTCTGACAACAGCAGAACTTCAATGCCTTTCTTGCGGAAGAGCTCAAGATGCGGGCTATTTTTCGCCGCGGCATAGCTGTCGGCGGTGATGAAGTAAATCTTGTCCTGCCCTTCAACCATGTTGGCAACATAGTCTTCCAGCGACAGCGTCTGCTCGGAAGAGTCATTGCGGGTACTGGCGAAACGCAGCAGCTTGGCGATGGTTTCTTTGTTGCTGCTGTCTTCTGCCGGACCTTCTTTCAAGACCAGACCGAACTGCTTCCAGAACTGCAGGTATTTTTCTGCATCGTCTTTCGCCAGTTTTTCGAGCATCTGTAGCGCACGCTTGCTCAGCGCATTACGCAAATTCTGCGTCACGCGGCTGTCCTGCAGAATTTCACGGGAAACGTTAAGCGGCAGGTCGTTGGAGTCTATCAGGCCACGCACAAAGCGCAGGTAGTTAGGCATGAACTGCTCGGCTTCGTCCATGATAAAGACGCGCTGCACGTACAGTTTCAGACCGTGCTTGTGGTCGCGATTCCACATGTCCCACGGTGCCTGTGAAGGGATATACAGCAGGCTGGTATATTCCTGCTTACCTTCAACGCGGTTGTGGCTCCAGCTCAGCGGATCGCTAAAGTCATGAGAGAGGTGTTTGTAAAACTCTTTGTATTCGTCGTCGCTCACTTCTGTGCGACCGCGCGTCCACAGCGCCTGCGCCTTGTTGATCTGCTCCCAGGTAACGGTATCGTCTTCTTCGTTACGGGTCTCGATTTCAACCGGCAGTGCGATGTGATCAGAATATTTGCTGATAATGGAACGCACGCGCCAGCTGTCCAGGAACTCGTCCTGATCTTCACGCAGGTGCAGGGTAATTTCGGTGCCGCGAGAGGCTTTCTCGATGTCGGCCAGGGTGTATTCCCCTTCACCGGCAGATTCCCAAAATACGCCTTCATCGGCGCTAACGCCTGCTGCACGGGTGCGAACGGTGACTTTATCAGCCACGATAAACGCAGAGTAGAAGCCCACGCCGAACTGGCCGATCAGCTGGCTGTCTTTGGCCTGCTCGGATCCGACTGACTGTAGGAAGGATTTGGTGCCCGATTTAGCAATGGTCCCGAGGTTGTCGATCACTTCATCACGGGTCATACCGATGCCGTTGTCGCTCAGCGTCAGGGTACGTTTTTCTTTGTCAAACGACACACGAACGCGCAGCTCAGCGTCGCCTTCGTAAAGTTCAGGCTTTGACAGCGCGCAAAAACGCAGTTTATCGGCCGCGTCCGAGGCGTTGGAAATTAGCTCACGCAGGAAGATTTCTTTATTCGAATAAAGCGAGTGGATCATCAGGTGAAGCAGTTGTTTAACTTCTGACTGGAATCCGCGGGTCTCTTGTCCTTTCATACTCATCAAATACCTCAATCAAACCGTTTGAGTGGTTAAAAACGTAACTCTGTAAAAACAGACTGAGTATGAAGTGGGGGGTAAAGGCAGATTTTCAAGAGGAACGGGCAAGGAAATATCGAAACGCGCGTTAATTGATTATTTTAGAATCAGCAGGGAACAAACCGCTAACGCTTTGGAAATACTGAAACAAGGCTTTTTAACAGACTGCCTGATTGTGGAAGTGACCAAGGTGGGATTTTAAAAAACAGCCGGTCTGGGTTATAGAAGTTGTAGCAAGGCGGCAGGTTAGTTCATCCCCAGGCGCTGACACAAGCCAGTGACTGGGGCGGGCTAGCGCAGCCAACGCCGCTACAGCTTCAAATACGATAACCGAGCAAACTAATATTTGAAGGCGTGCCGACCTGCCAGAGAATGCGCAAGAGTCGTGCCATCAACCATTTCTAGCTCGCCCCCCACTGGAACACCGTGAGCAATTCGACTCGCCAGAACGCCATACTGACCGCACATCTCGGCGATATAGTTCGCGGTAGCGTCACCTTCGACCGTGGGGTTGGTCGCGAGGATCACTTCCTGAATACTTTCGCTTTCAAGACGTTGCTCGAGACGACCTAATCCGATGTCGTCAGGACCAATGCCGTCGAGAGGAGACAGATGCCCCATCAGGACAAAATAGCGACCTGAGAACTGACCGGTCTGCTCGATAGCATGAATATCTGCCGGGCTTTCAACCACGCAAATCTGACCATTTTCCTTGCGACGCGGATTGGCGCAAATGGTGCAGACATCCTGCTCGGTGAAAGTACGACAGTCGGCACAGTGGCCGATTTCGGACATCGCCCGAGTCAGGGACTGCGCCAGCCGCATTCCGCCACTGCGATCGCGCTGCAGCAGCTGGAATGCCATACGCTGCGCCGACTTCGGGCCTACACCCGGCAGACAGCGCAACGCCTCCATTAATGATTCAAGGAGTGGGCTGGTTTGCATCAGAATGGCATCTTAAAGCCCGGTGGCAACTGCATGCCGCCAGAAACTGCTGCCATTTTTTCTTTCTGAGTTTCATCGATGCGACGAGCCGCGTCGTTGAATGCTGCAGCAACCAGATCTTCGAGCATGTCTTTGTCATCTTCCAGCAGGCTTGGGTCGATTTCAACGCGACGGACGTTGTGTGCGCCGTTGATGGTGATTTTCACCAGACCTGCACCAGACTCACCGGTAACTTCGATGGCAGCGATTTCCGCTTGTGCCTGCTGCATTTTTTCCTGCATTTGCTGGGCCTGTTTCATCAGGTTACCAATGCCGCCTTTTCCAAACATAATCTTCTCTCTTTGCGTCGGGCCGCGTATGTGCACCATGCTCCTACTGCGGCGGTTAAATAGGGCGAATACTCTCTTCGTCCAGCTCGGCGTCAAAGAAACGACGCAAAGTCTGGATATTATTATCCGCGATAATCGACTGACGCGCCTGCGCCAGTTTTTCTTCATAGATGGCCTGTCGCCATTCGAGCGGCGTGCGTATCGCCAGGTTGTCGTCTTCAACCACGTTCAGCGCTATCTCCTGCTGATACAGCGAGGCAAGCGCGTCTGCCAAGGTTTTTTGCGCCGTTGGCGAGTTTAAATGACGCTGCGAAGAACGTAAATGCAGACAGACTGTAGCCGAATCAGGCCGCTCAAGGAAAGCATTGAGCGCCAGTTGCTGAACCAGTTTCGGAATAGTCAGCTTGTTGACCGTAGCTGCCCACTCGTCTCGCTCGATGGCCTCTTCGGCCAGGCGTGTCGCCAGCTCCGGCGATTTCTCGTGCTCAAGCGCAGCGCGCAAGGCTTTCGGCGTGGCAACCGGCTCAGGGGCGGCCTCAGGCTCATTCACTGTTCTCCAGCGATAAGCCTCTTCTTTAACCGGCGCAGCGGGGGCTTTCTTCTGCGCAGTCGCTCCCGTGCGTTCTAATGAACGCTCGGTGACGGAAGCCAGTCGCTCCAGCACCGAATTTGCCGGCTGCGCTTTTCCAGGCGCGGCCGGCTCAGCTTTTTTTGGGGATGAGCTTCCCTGCTGTCGAAGCAGCTGTGTTCGCGCCTGCAAGAGCTGCGCGGTGGAGTCAGGTATTGCGACGTCACCGCCCGCAGACGCCTGTTGAGCAGGGGCGGCTTTAGGCTGCGCAGGGGCATTTTGCGCAGGCATGGCCGAGTTCGACATCGGCTGCGGTGCAGCGGTGCGTGGTTCTCTGGCGGCCGGTTCGGCAATCAACACCTTAGGGTGGAACGCCAGCGCACGCAGCAACGTCATCTCGACGCCCATGCGTTTATCCGGGGCGAACGGCAACTCTTTGCGGCCAATCAGCAGCGTCTGATAATAAAGCTGCACGTCGGTCGGCGGAATAACCCGCGCCAGTTCGCGCAGACGCTGTTCGATAGCCGCATAGTGGTTATCCAGCACCGACGGCAGCAGTTGGACCATCGCGATACGGTGCAGCAGCGCCAGGGTTTCAACCAGCAGCGTTTCCCAGTCCACCCCGCGCGAGGCGGCTTGTTCAACCTGCGCCATCACCGTCGCGCCATCGGCACTCACCAGCGCTTCAAGAATAGCCAGCGGCTGTTCGTCGTCGAGGGTGCCAAGCATCTGCGCCACGGTCTCGGTGGTGACTTTGCCCTGTCCCATCGCGATAGCCTGATCGGTCAGGCTGAGCGCATCACGCATACTGCCATCGGCCGCACGGGCCAACAGCTGCAAGGCGCGCGCCTCGTTGTCGATTTGCTCTGCCTGCAACACTTTAGCCAGCTGATTGCGGATCTGTTCGACGTCCAGCGCCTTCAGGTGGAACTGTAAGCAGCGTGAAAGGATGGTGACCGGCAGTTTCTGCGGATCGGTAGTCGCGAGCAGGAATTTGACGTGCGAAGGCGGCTCTTCAAGCGTTTTCAACAGCGCATTGAAGCTGTGGCGCGAGAGCATGTGTACTTCGTCAATCAGATAGACTTTGAAACGCCCTCTGGCCGGTGCGTACTGCACATTATCGAGCAATTCACGGGTGTCTTCGACTTTGGTACGCGATGCGGCGTCAATCTCGATGAGATCAACAAAGCGCCCCTGCTCTATTTCACGACAGTTGTCGCAAACGCCGCAGGGCGCTGAGGTAATGCCGGTTTCACAGTTCAGGCCTTTAGCCAACAGACGGGCAATAGTGGTTTTACCCACGCCGCGCGTGCCGGAGAAAAGATAGGCGTGATGAATTCGCCCCAGCGACAGGCCATTGGCCAGTGCCGTTAGCACGTGTTCCTGACCAACTACGTCAGTGAAAGTTTGAGGGCGCCACTTACGGGCAAGAACCTGATAGCTCATTAATACCGGAGAAGTCGAGGGGTCTGTAGCGTTATGTTATCACAGCCCCGCCTGCACGGGCGAGGCCTGATATAAACAAGAAATTCTAGTGCCTTCGGGTTGACAGGTAGGGTAACTGCACAAGTTCCCGGACGCTGAAATGCATCAGTGACCGAGGTGTGCAAAGCCCCACCGTAACGCGATGGACGCCGAATTTTAGTGACCGGCGAAGTTCACCAGGCAGTAACATTCAATGCCCAGACCGTTCAGGCGTTTTTCACCGCCCAGCTCTGGCAGATTGATAATGAAGGCCGCGTCAGAAACCTCACCGCCGAGACGACGGATAAGCTTGGCGGTAGCTTCGATGGTACCACCGGTCGCCAGCAGGTCATCGATAACCAGCACTTTATCACCTGGCTTGATAGCGTCGGTGTGAATTTCGAGCTTATCGGTGCCGTACTCCAGCGCGTATTCTTCCGCGATGGTTTCACGCGGCAGCTTGCCCGGCTTACGCACGGGAACGAAGCCTACGCCCAGCGCCAGCGCAACCGGTGCGCCAAACAGGAAGCCACGTGCTTCGGTACCCACCACTTTGGTGACACCGGTATTGCGGTAACGCTCTGCCAGCAGATCGATAGTGGCCTGATAGGCCTCGGGGACTTCCAGCAAACTGGTGACATCACGAAACAGTATGCCCGGCTTGGGGTAATCGGGGATGGTTTTGATACTGTCTTTAATAAACTCAAGCTGCTGTGCAGTAGCGGTCATAACGGTAGCGCTCATAATAAAGGCCTGAAAAAGCGTCGGTTCATACCTGAACGGCGCGAGAATCTGTTCAAACCAAACGCCCTACGCCGAGATAATTCGGAATAGCTAACTGAGCTTAAGGCGACGGCGAACGACTCTGGCAGGCGATTCAAGAAAAATAAGTTGGGGATGACCGAGGGTCAAGACGCCCAAATTTATGCAAAGCCACTTTAAAAAGCAACCTACAGCCGGCGATGATCGCCTTTTTTATTGCCCCAGGTCAACCACTGCGGCGAATCAGTGCGTGATAAACCGCCCACAACGCATGATTTACCGCGCAGTTTGTCGCATAATCGCGGAAATAATCGTTCGGGAGAGTCTCGTTGAGCACGCAAACACTTTTGCATTCGCTGGAGCAGCAGATAGAAAATCTGGCGCAAGAAATTGAACCTGTCGCCCATGCACCGGCGCAGCAGGCGCGCTTTGACGTTACGCTTTTTGCGACCAAGGGAACCCGCCTGCGTGAATATCTTGCCGAAGTGCGCGTAAACTTTGCTCAGCTGCGTCAGGTAGTCGAAGAAAACCGCAGCGCGCAGGTCGCCTTTGTCGCCGAGCGGCTGGTCTCGCAAATCACCGCACTACAGCGCGAACTCGCGACCCAGAACCTGCGCAAGGCCGATAAACAGAAAGAACAAAGCGGCGGCGATTACTACAGTAAACTGGTTGAACATCAACAGTATGAGCGTCGATTGCTGGCGATGATTCAAGACCGCGAGAGTCGTCTTGGGAGAGTCGAGACTTTCAAGGAACAGCAGCATATGCAGAAAGAACTTGCGGCACTGGAGGGACGCCTCATGCGCTGCCGTCAGGCGCTGATCAAAATCGAGCGCAGCATCGAGCGTCAGGAAAGGGGTTTTTGACGCTCTTATCACAAAATTTGAAAAATACCGTCGTTAGTTGAGACAAAATCTCTATACTGGAAATTCGATTACCCGTCGTTAGTCAGCCTGTTAACGACTGATAAAACAGATGCCCACTACCAAGATGACTGGAACGCCTATGTCCATTGAAAACGCCCCTCCCGAACTGCAACTAGCCGTAGATCTGATCTACCTGCTGGAGTGTAACGAAATCGCCCCTGAAGTGGCGTTGGCGGCACTGGAGATTGTCAAAAAGGACTATCAGGAAAAACTCAAGAATCCGACCGGCAGCTTGTCCATAAGCTACCGATAACGACGGTATGAATCAGACGAGGGTCGCCTCGTCCGGCGGCGTGAATGGGCGTTTCACTTCCTGAACTTCGTTGCCGCCTTTGTCGTGCAGATACACTTCCAACTGATTGAAAGCAATATTGATATCGTTATCGCGGCACAGCTGGTCTACGCTGCGGTTCAGCTCATCGACGGTCGAACTCCTGTCGCGCAGCTCGCGAACGTATACCCTGAGCTCGTGGTCCAGCGTGCTGGCCCCGAAGTTAAGGAAGTACACCGACGGCGAAGGATCGCTCATCACCTTGGCATTTTCATGCGCCGCCTGCAGTAAAATCTCCTTAACCTTATCTAAATCAGACCCATAGGCTACGCCAACTTTAATAACTACGCGGGTGACGGTGTCCGACAGCGACCAGTTGATAAGACGCTCGGTCACGAAGGCCTTGTTAGGGATGATCACCTCTTTACGGTCAAAGTCGGTAATGGTGGTCGCACGAATACGAATCTTGCTGACCGTCCCAGAATAGGTCCCGATAGTGACCGTATCGCCGATGCGAATCGGGCGTTCGAACAGAATAATCAGGCCCGAAACAAAGTTGGCAAAGATTTCCTGCAAACCAAAGCCCAGTCCAACCGACAGCGCGGCCACCAGCCACTGGAGTTTGTCCCACGACACGCCGAGCGCACTCAGCGCCACCGCCGCACCGATAACCGTAATGGTATAGGTCAGAATGGTGGTAATCGCGTAGGAGGTCCCCTGCCGCAGATGCAGCCTCGACAGCACCAGCACCTCGAGCAGGCCCGGTAGGTTTCGCGTCAGGACATAGGCAATGATTATCTCGATAAAGGCCAACAGGAAATTGCCCAGCGTCACCGTCTGCTGTACCACCTTGCCGCCGATATTACCGGAGTAGTGCCACAGCGAAATGCTGTCGAGATAAGAGATAACCGTCAGCAAATCTGACCACACCCAATACAGCACGGCGGCAAAGACGATGAACAGCGCCATGGTGATCAGACGCAGCGTCTGCTGGTTAATCTGGTCCAGACCGAGCACGGTTTCCTCGATGGTCTCCCCTTCGGCACCCTCTTTGACATTGGTGTTCTGACGACGCGCCAGCGCACGACGATAGGCCAGACGCCTTGCCGCCACGCTCAGCCCGCGCAGCGCTATCCTGCCGGTGATATTCCAGATTATCAGCAGATAGAGGCTTTCTAGCCAGCGGCTGGCGAGACGCAAGGTAGTATAGAAGTAGCCGGTGAACATCAGTCCCATCAGGAAGACCGGAGCCAATGCAATGGCGGTGACGATAACCAGATGCACGCTGTGCGCATTTTTCTCGCGCCAGCCGTCCCTGAACATCGGAAAAAGCAGAACCGTCAGCGTCGCCAGCGTCAGTAAAATAATCACCTGACCGATAGTATCGTCCACCAGCCCCAGCGGGATCTTCTCACCGCGAACAGTCCAGAAAATCAGCGGCAGCATGGTGAGTGACAGACGCAGGATTGAGCGTCGGTAATGCGCGCAGGTGGCCGCTTCCATATTAAAGTGGCGCTCACTGACCCCGCGCGGCCCCAGCAGTCGGTAACAGAATCCCATCACCAGCTGGAACACGGCGATGCGCTGTGCCAGCGTCCATAAAAAGTTATTAAACTCGATATCACAAACGGACAGCCAATAGCCAACGCCGAGCGTCAGCAGCATGCCCGGCATCACTCTGAGAACGAGAAGGAGCAGCGCCTGAGGCGTATGCAGTTGGGAATCACGCTTCAATTGGCCGACGTCGCTGCTCAGTTTATCGATACGCGCTTTGATAGCCTTCTGACGCCACAGAAGAATGACGACAGCTATCAGCATCGGCACGGTCACCGGCAACGAGCGCAGCGCGCCCTGCTTCAGCTCGTCAACCGGCAGCTTGAAACTCAGACTGTTAATCTGATTTTTGACGTCTTCGGGCAGCGATTTAATAAACTGCCAGTCAATCGGCTTGTTGCTGCTGACCCAAAAGATTTGCTGGGTCAGCGTGTCGTTGAGGGTCTGGTTTACGCTCAACAGCTGCTGCTGGTTGATTTGCAAATTGATCGCCAGCGCCAGCTCGTTGCCAAGCTGTTTATTGAGCTGGTCCAGCAGGTCGCGGCGCACGTCAACGATTTGCTCAAGCGCATCGCTAATGTCGTCATTAATCTTTTCTTTGCTGCCTTTTACCAGATTCTGAATATAGTCATCACCCTGGAAAAGCGCGTCGCGCTGCTCATTGATATTGAACTGCTCAAGGCGCAGATCGGCGATTTGCGTCTGGGTGTCGGTCATCAGATTGGCAGTCGGCTGCGCATTTTGCTGCTGCTGATAAAGGATACGCGAGAGCAGCAAACTCCCCTTCAAGACGCTGATTTCTTCACTCAGATCGTGTTCCGACTGCGACGATCGTTCCAGCCAGTTCTTGATGGTGATGTTCTGTTGCAACAGCTTGTTGCCGTCCTCGGTAGAGGCTATCAGGCGTTGGCTCAGATGGCGGTTGATGTCCAGTTCCTGACTCACCAGCGGATCTTTTTGCAGATCGGTGGTGCTTTCCGGCGTCTGAGCTTCTTTCGCCGTACGCTCGGACAGCGTCAGACGTTTACCGTTGACCACCTCTTGCAGCGTTTGAGTGTAGGCTTCGAGCTGTGAAATATGGGCATTGGTATAGTCGCGCTGCTTCTGGTAGAGGTCCTGCAAGGTGGTGTTGGCCTCCAGGCTGTTGCGCTGGAAATCCACCTCGGCATTAAGCAGCGCCTGCTCGGTGACCAACATCGCCTGCTGCGTTGGCCGCAGATCCTGCTGATTCGGCGCCATGCCGTTAAGCTCGTTTCGCACCTGTTCCAGGCTTTGCGAGTAGCTGTACATCGCACTCTGCGCCCGTTCAGGCTGGGTCTGCAAAGAAATCAGCTGAGTATTGTAGGTTGAGAGGTCATTCTGCGAAGACTGCAAATCGTTGAGCGTATCGCCGAGCGTGCTTTCCAACTGATGCAACGACATCGCCAGCAGCGCCGTTTTATCCGCCGCCGGGTTGCTCTGATTTTGCAACTTGGCGAGGCCGTCGGTGGCGATGCGCAGTTTTTCAGGCGCATCATCCAACTGCTGTCTGAGCTGATTTTGCTGCTGTTTGACGCGATCCAGCGCGTCGAGCAGTTCCATCGTGCGATAGAGATCCTGCTGCGTCAGTTTTTCAACCGGCGTTAGCGTTTTCTGGCGGCTCAGCGCATCAAGTTGATTCTGCACTTCACCGCGCAAGGGGATATCCGCCGTTCCCGCCGCTAACGCACGAGGAGCAGCCAGCATAGCGGCGCAAAAAACCAATGCAATCAACAGGAAAGAAATTAATCCTGAAGAGGCCAAACGCAAAAAGTCGGCGTGGCGGTAGCGAAAGTCAGCGGATAGGCTAAACATAGTTAACTTAATTCAAATAAAGATGCGCAATATTAACACGGCCCCCTTCTACAGCGTATGCAGTGAAGGTGCTCAGGCAGCATCAAACTTGTAAAACTTTACTAAACTCTACTTACAGCCACTTGACACACTTAATTACCTTTAATCAATCTTGGACATAACCTCAACATCTCGATATAAGTATCAATAAATTGACTTACCTGGTTGTGGAGGTCGTTACTTTCTGGCATAAAAAGCCAACTCTCCATCATTTCAGTCATGTAGGCGCAACGGACTGTCGGCGCCCGGCGTGCGTCATGGACGGAGCACATCTCCCCAACAAATTCACATTTGTGAAATAGGATTTTCACCCTCCATGGGTGCAAAATCGGTAATCGTAGTCAGCACATACTAAAAACGCAGCTGCGGGATGTCACAGCGCCGCACGCAACGAAGTTAATTTTAAAATCGGACACTTGAGGTTTATTTATGAACAAAAACAGAGGGTTAACGCCTCTGGCGGTCGTTCTTATGCTAACCGGTGGATTAGCTCTTACAGGATGTAACGATAAAAAAACCGAGCAGGGAGCCGCTAAAGCCCCCGAAGTGGGTGTCGTCACGTTGAAAGCCGCCCCGCTAAATGTAACAACTGAGCTTCCGGGACGCACCTCGGCCTACCGTATTGCCGAGGTACGTCCTCAGGTCAGCGGCATTATCCTGAAACGTAACTTTGTGGAAGGCAGTGAAGTCAAGGCCGGTACCTCGCTCTACCAGATTGATCCTGCGCCTTATCAGGCCACGTACGACAGCGCCAAGGGTGATTTGGCGAAGGCACAGGCCAGTGCGCAGATTGCCCACGTGACGGTCAACCGCTACAAGCCGCTGTTGGGCACCAACTACATCAGTAAACAAGATTATGATACTGCTAACTCCACCGCACTCCAGGCCGATGCTTCGGTCGTAGCGGCCAAGGCAGAGGTTGAAACGGCGCGTATCAATCTCGCCTACACCAAGGTCATTGCCCCAATCAGCGGCCGTATCGGTAAATCCTCAGTGACGGAGGGTGCGCTGGTGACCAGCAGCCAGACCGACGCGCTGGCGACGGTTCAGCAACTTGACCCTATCTACGTTGACGTGACCCAGTCCAGCAATGATTTCCTGCGCCTGAAGCAGGAGCTGGCCGACGGTACGCTCAAACAGGAGAACGGCAAAGCGAAAGTGACGCTGATTCTGGATAACGGTAAAGAATATCAACAACCTGGCACATTGGAATTCTCCGATGTTACGGTTGATGAAACGACGGGGTCTATCACTTTACGTGCGGTATTCCCGAATACGCAGGACTTCCTGCTGCCGGGTATGTTTGTGCGCGCCCGTCTCGACGAAGGTGTCAACAACAATGCCCTGCTGGTGCCTCAACAGGGGATCACCCGTAACCCGCGCGGCGATGCAACCGCGATGGTTGTCGGTGCCGATAATAAAGTGGAACTTCGTACGGTGACGACGACTCAGGCTATTGGCGACAAATGGGTCGTCACGGATGGCCTCAAGCCGGGCGATAAAATCATCGTGACCGGCCTGCAAAAAATCAGACCCGGTGTTCAGGTGACAGCACAGGAAGTTGACCAGAACGCCCCCGCAGATGAAGCGACGAAGTCTTAAAAAGGAGCCGGTAATTCATGGCTAATTTCTTTATTGATCGCCCTATATTTGCGTGGGTTATCGCCATCATTATTATGCTGGCGGGGGGACTTTCGATCCTCAAACTTCCTATCGCACAATATCCGACCGTAGCGCCGCCGGCCATTGAGCTGACGGCGACCTATCCTGGTGCCGACGCACAAACGGTGCAGGATACTGTCACCCAGGTTATCGAACAGAACATGAACGGTATCGATAACCTGATGTATATGTCATCTACCAGTGACTCCTCTGGTGCGGTTCAGATAACGCTGACCTTTGCTTCAGGTTCCGACGCAGACATCGCACAGGTTCAGGTGCAGAACAAACTGCAGCTGGCGATGCCTTTGCTGCCGCAAGAAGTTCAGCAGCAGGGGATAAGCGTTCAGAAATCGAGCAGCAGCTTCCTGATGGTGGCAGGCTTTGTTTCTGATGGCAGCATGACCCAGGAGGATATCGCCGACTATGTGGCATCAAACGTCAAGGATCCTATCAGCCGCGTGTCGGGTGTAGGGGATGTGCAGCTGTTTGGTGCGCAGTATGCGATGCGTATCTGGATGGACCCGAACAAGCTAAATAACTATCAGCTGACGCCGGTTGACGTTATCAGCGCGATTACCGTGCAGAACAACCAGGTGGCCGCAGGTCAGTTGGGCGGAACGCCTCCGGTACCGGGCCAGCAGCTCAACTCGTCTATTGTGGCACAAACCCGCCTTAAATCGGCCGACGAATTCGGCAAGATTCTGCTGAAGGTTAATCCAGACGGCTCGCAGGTTCGCCTGCGCGACGTGGCGGACATCAAGCTCGGTGGCGAAAGCTACGACGTGATTGCCCGCTTTAACGGACAGCCTGCCGCAGGTCTGGGGATTAAACTGGCGACCAACGCCAACGCCCTCGACACCTCGACCGCCGTAAAAGCGGAGCTGGCCAAGCTGCAGCCGTTCTTCCCGAACGGACTGAAGGTGGTCTATCCGTATGACACCACGCCTTTCGTCAAAATCTCGATTCAGGAAGTGGTGAAAACGCTGGTTGAGGCCATCGTGCTGGTGTTCCTGGTAATGTATCTGTTCCTGCAAAACTTCCGCGCTACGCTCATCCCGACGATAGCGGTACCGGTGGTCTTGCTCGGCACCTTTGCCATTATCGCCGCCTTCGGTTACTCGATAAACACTCTGACAATGTTCGGGATGGTACTTGCCATCGGCCTGTTGGTGGATGACGCCATCGTGGTGGTCGAGAACGTCGAACGCGTCATGGCCGAAGAGGGGTTGCCGCCGAAAGAGGCGACGCGCAAATCGATGGGCCAGATTCAGGGCGCGTTGGTCGGCATCGCGATGGTGCTCTCGGCGGTCTTTATTCCGATGGCATTCTTCGGCGGGTCGACCGGGGTTATCTACCGCCAGTTCTCGATTACTATCGTTTCCGCGATGGTGCTGTCGGTGCTGGTTGCCTTGATTCTGACTCCGGCGCTTTGCGCCACCATGCTCAAACCGATTGCCAAGGGCGACCACGGCAAAACCAAAGGCTTCTTCGGCTGGTTCAACAAGAAGTTTGAGCAGAGCACGCACCACTACACCGACAGCATAGGCAACATCCTGCGCAGTACGGGGCGTTATCTGGTCATTTATCTGCTGATCGTCGTGGGCATGGCGTTCCTGTTTGTTCGCCTGCCAACCTCCTTCCTGCCGGAAGAAGATCAGGGCGTGTTCCTGACCATGGCGCAGCTGCCGGCCGGTGCAACGCAGGAACGTACTCAGAAAGTGCTGGATGAGGTCACTCATTACTACCTGACCAAAGAAAAAGCCAACGTGAACTCGGTGTTTACCGTTAACGGCTTCGGCTTTGCGGGTCGCGGCCAGAACACCGGTATCGCGTTCGTGAGCTTAAAAGACTGGTCGCAGCGCAGCGGTGAAGAGAACAAGGTTGCCGCCATTACCGGTCGCGCAATGGGCGAGTTCAGCAAAATCAAAGATGCGATGGTCTTTGCCTTCAACCTGCCCGCGATCGTTGAACTGGGTACGGCGACCGGCTTTGACTTCGAGCTGATTGACCAGGCCAACCTCGGCCACGACAAGCTGACGCAGGCGCGTAACCAGCTGTTGGGCATGGTGGCACAGCATCCTGATTTGCTGGCCGGTGTGCGTCCTAACGGACTGGAAGATACGCCGCAGTACAAGCTGGAAATCGACCAGGAAAAAGCCGTGGCGCTGGGCGTGTCCCTCTCGGACATTAACACCACCCTCGGGGCCTCTCTGGGCGGCAGCTATGTCAATGACTTCGTTGACCGTGGCCGCGTGAAGAAGGTTTATGTTCAGGGTGATGCCAAGTTCCGCATGCTGCCTAAAGACATCCAGAACTGGTACGTTCGCGGCAGTTCGGGTCAGATGGTGCCCTTCTCGGCCTTTTCAACCGCCAAATGGGAATACGGTTCACCGCGTCTTGAGCGCTATAACGGCCTGCCTTCGATGGAAATTCTGGGCCAGCCTGTTCCGGGCAAGAGTAGCGGTGAAGCGATGGCAATGATGGAGTCTCTGGCGTCCAAACTGCCAACCGGCATCGGCTATGACTGGACCGGTATGTCGTATCAGGAACGTCTCTCAGGCAACCAGGCGCCGTCGCTGTACGCCATCTCGCTTATCGTGGTATTCCTTTGTCTGGCCGCGCTGTATGAGAGCTGGTCGATTCCGTTCTCGGTCATGCTGGTGGTGCCGCTTGGGGTCGTGGGTGCGCTGATTGCCGCGTCGATACGCGGTCTGAGCAACGACGTTTACTTCCAGGTCGGGCTATTAACGACCATCGGGCTGTCGGCGAAGAACGCCATTTTGATTGTCGAGTTCGCCAAGGACCTGATGGATAAAGAAGGTAAAGGACTGATTGAGGCGACGCTAGAGGCGGTACGTATGCGTCTGCGCCCTATCCTCATGACCTCGCTAGCCTTTATCCTCGGCGTTATGCCGCTGGTTATCAGCACCGGCGCGGGTTCTGGCGCACAGAACGCGGTCGGTACCGGCGTAATGGGCGGGATGATTACCGCGACGCTGCTGGCTATCTTCTTCGTGCCAGTGTTCTTCGTGGTGGTTCGCCGCCGCTTTGGTAAGAAGAATGAAGATATGGAGCACAACCCTAAGGTTGAGACCCCACATCATTAATCAAGACTGACAAGTTAGTCCTGCAAAGGCCGCGTAAGCGGCCTTTTTTATGGCCTGAATTCCCTGCCCGGTTAGCAGGTTGCCCCCTACTCCGATAAAAAAACTTAAAAATGAGGCTTGAAGCGACGGGTTAATACGCGCATAATAATTGTTATAGTATAACATTACATTTTAGGATTTATTATGAGAGAGAACATTCATCCTGCTTATCGCACCGTGGTTTTTCATGACACCAGCGTTGATGAGTATTTCCACGTCGGCTCCACCATAAAGACCGACCGCACCATTGAACTGGAGGGCAAAACCTTCCCGTACGTGACGCTGGACATCTCCTCTGCTTCCCATCCGTATTACACCGGCAAGCAGAAAGAGTTCTCGAAAGAAGGCAGCACCGCGCGCTTCCAGCAGCGTTTCGGCAGCTTCCTCGGAAAAAAATAAGTTTGTTTTTGGAGGGATAAATGCAGGTATTGAGTTCGTTAAAATCAGCAAAAAACAGGCACCCTGACTGCCGCATCGTGAAACGCAAGGGCAGACTGTACGTGATTTGTAAAAGTAACCCGCGTTTTAAAGCCGTACAGGGCGGGAAGAAGAAACGCTGATCCTCAGCGTGGAATGAAAGCTTAGCCAGCCATAAAAAAAGCCCCGTCGCTTGCCCGACGGGGCTTTGTTACGTCATAAAGAAGTGGAGAATTACCTCCCCGTTGGCCATTGCCAGCGGGGAGGTAACGGATTTATTTCATGCTGCCTACAATCGCTTCCACGTTGTGGGTGAAGGCTTTCTCATAGGTTGTTGCCGGGCCTTGCGGGCCAGAAAGTGATTCAGGATAAAGCTCGCCGCCAGGCTGTGCACCCGTGGCCGCAGCAATCTGTTTCACCAGACGCGGATCGGTCTGATTCTCGATGAAGTAGGTTTTCACCTTCTCGTCTTTAATCTGCTTGATAAGTGAGGCAACGCCGCTGGCGCTAGCTTCCGACTCCGTCGAGAAGCCGACCGGTGCCAGGAAGGTCACGTTGTACTCTTTGCCGAAATAACCAAAGGCATCGTGACTGGTGAGCACCTTACGTTTCGCGACCGGAATACCGCTGAACTCTTGCTTGGCCCAGGCATCCAGCTTCTTGAGCTGCTCGATGTACGCACCGCCGTGCTGGCGATAGTAGTCAGCGTCTTCAGGGTCGGCGGCAATCAGCGCGTTCATCACGTTAGTGGCATAAATGACGCCGTTCGCCATGCTGTTCCAGGCGTGCGGATCGGTCACTGTCTTGCCCTCTTCGTCCATCTGGCGCGAGTCTACGCCCTGCGAGGCGACAACGACCTTGCCGTGATAGCCGGAGGCGGTGATCAGGCGATCCATCCAGCCTTCCATGCCCAATCCACTGACAAAGACGACGTCAGACGCGGCCAGCGACTTGCTGTCTCTCGGCGCAGGTTCAAAGCTGTGCGGATCGCCGTTTGGGCCGACCAGGCTGGTGACCTTAACGTGGTCTCCACCCACTTCCTTCACGATATCGCCAAGGATTGAGAAACTGGCGACGGCATTAACCGTCTTGGCCATCGCCAGTGGGCTCGACAGCAGGGCAGCTACTGACAGAGCAACAGGTAAAAGTTTCATTTCCACTCCTTTATAAGTACTTCTTTATTTTCACGACTAACGTCGCGAGGCAGTCAACATCCCGCCGCGCGTTCCAAACAGAACCGAGATAAAGAAAATGACGTTGGCGCTGAGCACGATGGCTGGGCCAGCAGGCAGCGAGGCGTAGTAGGACCAGATGAGCCCGATAACGCTCGACAGCATGCCAATCAGCATGGCGATCAGCAGGGTGTGCGGTAAATCACGCCCCCAGAAACGGGCACTGGCGGCGGGAAGCATCATCAGGCCTACCGACATCAGGGTTCCGAGAATTTGGAAACCGGCGACCAGATTCACCACCACCAAGGCCAAAAATATACCCTGGATAACCGCCAGCCACTTGCCCGAACTGACGCGTAGGAATAGCGCATCAAAGGACTCAATCACCAGCGCACGATAAATGCAGGCGAGGATGATCATCGACACGCTGCTGATAGAACCGACCATCAGCAGGGCGTGAGAATCGATGGCGAGTATTGAGCCAAATAGCACGTGGAGCAGGTCTACGCTGGAACCTTTAAGGGAAACCAGCGTGACGCCGAGCGCCAGAGAACCAAGATAGAAGCCGGCAAAGCTGGCGTCTTCTTTAAGCTGGGTGCGGCGGCTGACGACGCCGGAAAGCATGGCGACCGCCAGACCGGCAATAAAGCCGCCGACGCCCATTGCCACCAGCGACATACCGGAAATCAGATAGCCAATAGCGGCACCGGGCAGCACCGCGTGGCTGAGTGCGTCGCCGACCAGACTCATGCGGCGTAACAGCAGGAAAACGCCCAGCGGCGTCGCGCTAATGGACAACGCGAGGCAGGCAATCAGCGCACGGCGCATAAATCCAAATTGAACAAAGGGGTCGACTAACAGGTGGAACAACATCATGAGATGACTCTCCGCTGCTCGCTGAACTCGTCGGCCAGGATGCAGGCATGATCGCGATGGGGAAAATGGCACAGAACTTCGTCGGCCGTTCCCCAAATATTTTGCTGTTGGCTCAGGAACAGGACCTGAGGAAAATGACGCGCCACCATGGCGATGTCGTGCAGAACGGCGATCACCGTTTTCCCCTGCTCATGCCACTGGCGGATCACTTTTAAAAGCAGTTCGGTGGTCTGGCTGTCGATACCGGTGAAAGGCTCATCGAGCATGATGAGCGGCGCTTGCTGAATCAGCAGTCGCGCGAACAGCGTTCTTTGTAGCTGACCGCCGGAGAGCTCGCCGACCGCAAAGTTGCGCATCTCGCTCATCCCTACGGTTTGCAGCGCATCAAGTACCTGACGCTCAGACTCACGGCTGATGCCACCAAACAGACCACTCTGCGGCCAGCATCCCATTGCCACCAGGTCAAACACGCTGATAGGGAACTGTCGATCCAGCTCGGCCTGCTGAGGGAGATAAGCCAGCTGCGGACGTTTGTTTTTCGAAGAGGAGCCGCTGAATTCGATTGAACCAGAAATGGCCGGTTGCAAACCTGCGAGGGTCTTCAGGAAGGTCGACTTACCCGCGCCGTTGGCGCCGATAACCGCCGTCAATGAGCCTGCGACGATGCGTCCGCTCAACGGCATGGCAACCGGACGGCGTTCATAGCCCACTTCAAGCTTTGAAATGTTAATCATGGTAACGAGATGGCCCAGTAGATCCCTGACCACAAAATTGCTAATAAAATTAAAGCAATAGCACAGCGGGAGAAAGCAGAAAGGGTAAATAGCGTCTTAGTCATAATGGATTGCTCTAGAGATGTTATAATATAACACCACATTTTGAACGATTTTTCAAGGTAGCAGGTTGTAATCATTCATAAACACGTTGAGTAAACTTCGCTCATTGATCTGGCTCCCAATTTGCAACATTGCTGTCATCATCCTCCGTCAGGAAAGCGTAATTAAATATTAAAAACACATGAAAATACTTTTAAATCATTATGTTAGTGAATTTTCTTCGCGGCAATTATTTTGCTCTCATTTCGCACATTAACTAAAAAATATGCAATAATTAATCCTGAAGGCTTTTGTTGCCAATAGCTCTTATGAAAATAGAAAGCATCTATGAAAAAATTGATCCCTTGCGATACTCAGGGAAAAAAACCCGGCATTACGGAACTAAAGCAGATAATAGAATCTAATATCGAAGTGATTGAAGACGCATTAACTGCGGGTTTAGGTTATTATTCCCCTAATGCTCGGTACACACCCGGCTCGCTGGTCATAAAATCCATTGAGCACAGAAATAATCAATCTTATTCAATGACTTACACTTATGACTGGACCATCTTCAATGGTTGCCTTGATCTCAACTCAGCGGAAGACGCTAAAGAGTCCGTATCATTTCTTGTTAAACCCGAAGGATTGGAGTTTGATATAATAGATTTTGATTCGGCCACGACAGAGAATGAATTGTAAGTTTCCGTAATAGGTTTACGCAAGTTTCAGAAATTGGATTATATTTAAATTACAGATTGAAAATGGTCGTTTAAATTTAATAGGGTAATAACGTTTTTACTTAGCAGTCCCTGGTTTAGCACGGATTTTGTTGTTTATTTACAGATTTTGTTTACTCACAGAGTGTTATCACACCGAATAACCATTACGGAGGGGATGATATGGATGAGTACTCGCCTAAGCGACATGATATTGCGCAACTGCGGTTCCTCAACGAAAGTTTGTACGACGAAGGAATTGCAACCCTGGGAGACAGCCATCACGGCTGGGTCAATGATCCAACTTCAGCAGTCAATCTGCAGTTGAATGACCTGATTGAGCATATTGCTTCTTTCGTCATGAGCTTTAAAATAAAATACCCGGATGAAACAAACCTCAGCGACCTGGTGGAAGAGTATCTCGACGATACCTACACCTTGTTCAGCAATTATGGAATAAACGATTCTGATTTACGTCAATGGCAAAAAACCAAGAAACGACTATTCAGAATGTTCTCAGGGGATTATGTCTGTACCCTGATGAAAACATAAAAGATAATTTAATAAAGAAATTAGCTACAGTTGAAAAGGCCATGATGAACAAAATCGACTATTTGATGCGTTTAAGAAAATGCACCACTATTGATACACTTGAACGTGTTATTGAGAAGAATAAGTACGAACTCTCTAATGATGAGTTGGAGCTGTTTTACTCTGCGGCCGATCACCGTCTCGCCGAGCTGACGATGAATAAGCTGTACGATAAAATCCCAACCTCCGTCTGGAAATTCGTACGCTAACGACTTGCTCATGACCTCATTGAGCCGATATTCGTATCGGCTCAATGCGCGTCTGTCACTCTGCCCATTCCCGTCATTAATGATTCACCGTCGAAGGGATAATACATTTATCCTCCTAATGAGTTCCGTTTATTGAAACCATCCTTAATCTTCATTTCCCCTCACTAACGCAGCGGGTTTATTTCACTCTGTCACGAAACGCCTGCAGCAAATATTGAAAACATTGTTCAGTCTGCGGCGAACGAAATGGCGAAGGCGTGCGCAACATCGCAACCGTTCGCGTTAATTCTGGCTGTTGTAGATGCACAATGGTTAATTCATCGTCATTAAGCGTCGACGTATATAATTCGGGAAGAATAGCCAACGCCAGCCTTGAACGCACCAGCCCATAGAGCGTTTGCTGAAAATCGACCCGATAGGCGATATCCAAACTTAAGCGATGGCTCTCAATTAAAGAATTAACCAGACGGCTACCGTTCCCTTTCTGGAACATGGCTATTGGCCGCCGCGAAAGATGACGCCAGGGCAGATGGTGCGCATCCGCCAGCGGGTCGTCCTTGCGCATCACCACCACAAAAGGGTCTTCGAGCAGCGGATACGATTCGATTTGCGGCGGTACCGAGCTGTCGAGAGAACCCAGTCCAAAATCGATCGCCCCTTTCTCCAGCTCAATCAGCAGACGATCGTTGGTCAAGTCATGAAACTCGACGCGCATCGACGGAAATCGCGTGGCGAGCAACTCGGGAACCGCAGGAAACAGCAGCGTACTGACCGACGGAATCAGCCCGATGCGCAGCGTGCCGTCGCCGCCCTGCGCCATGATCTGCTGCATATCGTCAAAGGTGTTGTGCGCGATGTTTAGCATTCTTTCGGCATAGGGCAGAATGGCCAACCCCTGCTCGGTCAGCGTGACCGACTGCGCGGTGCGGTTCACCAGTTTGCCCCCCAATACCGACTCTATCTGGCGCAGTGCGCTACTCAACGCAGGCTGACTGATAGCCAGTCGATGCGCTGTGCCAGTGAAGCTGCGCAGCTCGGCCAGCGTCACGAAATACTGGATCTGTTTAAGCGATAACGCAGGGAGCCTGCGCCAGGGTTCAGACATAATGCCCCGTTGATTCAATGATGCTTAATAAAGTGTTATCCAGCATAACCCCATCTTATCCAGTGATAAAATAAATCATCTGTCAAATGCCCGCCGCCCTCCCTACAGTAAGCCATTCCCCTTTTTAAAGACGATAGTTAATCATGACCACAGACAGTTCAGCCCTCCCTCTGCGGCGACGCGCGGTTCAGGCCGCTATGGGAAAAACGCCCTTCGACAAGCTGCTAAAAAATGCCAATCTGCTGGATATGGTGACCGGTGAAATCCGCCTCGTCGATATTGGCCTGACTGGCTCGATGATTGCCAGCGTTCATCCATGCAGTGACGCATTTGAGGCGGTTGAAACGCTGGATTTAGCCGGTGCCTATCTTTCGCCAGGCCTGATTGATACCCACGTTCACGTCGAAAGCTCGCACCTTTCCGCAGACCGCTACGCGCAGATTGTGGTCGCTCAAGGCACTACAACGATTTACTGGGACCCGCACGAGCTTGCCAACGTACTCGGCGTCGCGGGTGTGCGTTACGCCGTCGAGTCGAGCAGGGGGTTGTCCCTGCGCGTTATCTGCGCTGCGCCTTCAAGCGTCCCTTCTACGCCGGGTCTTGAAACCTCGGGGGCCGATTTCAGAGGGGCTGAGATGCAGACCATGCTCGACTGGCCGGAAGTAGCAGGTGTCGCCGAGATGATGGACATGCACGGAGTGATTAACGGCAGCGAACGGATGCTCGAAATCCTCGAGGCCGGTCTGCAAAGTGGCAAACTGATTGAAGGCCACGCCCGCGGACTCAAGGGAAAAACGCTACAGGCCTATCTGGCGGCGGGCGTTGGCTCTGACCATGAACTGACCTCGGCCGAAGACGCGCTGGAAAAACTCCGCGCGGGTCTTAATTTGCAAATCCGTGGGTCGCACCCTTACCTGCTGCCTGATATTGTTGCCGCACTCAACGCTCTGCCGCACCTGTCGTCGCAAATTACCCTGTGCACCGACGACGTGCCCCCTGATTTTCTGATGGAAAGAGGTGGGATGATTGCGTTGGTCAATACATTGATCGACTGCGGGCTGCGTGCCGAAGACGTGCTGCGGATGGCGTCCTTCAATGCCGCGCTGCGCCTCAAGCGTGACGACCTGGGGCTGATTGCCGCAGGCAGAACCGCTGACTTCTTCACCTTCGATTCACTACAGCATATCCGCCCTGCTCGCGTATTTGTTAACGGAGAATGCGTCGCCGAGGCAGGCCACATGCTGCGTGAAGAAAGCGCGCCACCCAGCGCGATGCAACCGCCTCGCGCCACCGTTCACCTCAACGCGCTACAGGCCACGGATTTCCAGTTACGCATTCCGGGCATTAAAAACGGCAAGGCCACGCTACGCCATATCAAAGGTGCGCGCTTCACTCAATGGAATGAGACCACGGTGGAGGTACGCGACGGCATTGCTCAACTGCCTGCCGGATTTAGTCTGATCTGGGTGCAGCATCGCCACGGCAAATCTCCGGCAAAACCACAGATGGCGCTGCTTGAAGGCTGGGGAGAGCTACGCGGCGCGATTGCTACCACCTATTCCCACGATTCACATAATTTAGTGGTGCTTGGGCGAAACCCGGCCGATATGGTGCGTGCAGCCAATCATCTGATTGCCTGCGGCGGCGGCATGGCGTTGGCGCAGAACGCCGAACTGCTGGCCAGCGTCGAGATGCCGATTGCCGGCATGCTCTCGGATTTACCGGCCAGCGAACTGGCGGCGCAGTTTAAAAACCTGCGAGAGCTTAGCGCACAGATTGCCGACTGGGAGCCGCCTTACCGCGTCTTCAAGGCGATTGAGGGGACCTGTCTGGCCTGTAACGCGGGTCCACATCTGACCGATTTAGGGCTGACCGACGGCGGTACCCGGCAAATTATCAACCCACTGGTCGCCGCGTGGGAAATTGAGTAAACGCGCAAAAGCAGAAATAATCTTTTGATAATCATAAATATTTTATTTTTCAGGGGAACACAGCATGGCAGACACCTCCGTTAAAAGTACCTCACCGCAGGCCGAAGGCAGCTGGTTGCAGAGGCGCTTTAAACTTAATCACCGTCAGACCACGGTTAAAACCGAGTGTCTGGCCGGGGTCACCGGTTTTCTGGCCGCTGCCTATCTTCTGGTGGTGATCCCCGGCTTGCTCTCTGTCGGGGGGATCGACAAAGGCGCAGCGCTCACTGGCACCATTATTATCCTGGTCGTCGGCAGCCTGCTGATGGCCTTCTATGCCAATCTACCGTTTATGGTTGGGCCGGGTATAGGCGGCTCGGTGCTGGTTGGCATCACGCTGGCGGGTGACGGTATCAGCTGGCCGATAGGCCTGGGAATAGCCTGCTGGTCGGGTATTCTGTTCTTTGTGCTCACCGTACTCGGGCTGCGCGAGGTAGTGACGCGCTCGGTGCCCCAGTCGATCAAGCTGGGTCTGACCGCCTCCATCGGCATCTTTGTGGCGCTGCTAGGTTTTCGTAATGCCGGGCTGGTGATAGCCAATGCCAAAACGCACGCCCTTGGCCTCGGCGATTTTACGGCACCGGGTGCGCTGATTGCGCTGCTGGGATTAATGGTCGCCATTGGGCTACAGGCGCGCCGCGTGCCGGGGGCGCTTCTGTGGGCTATCCTGCTGGCGACGCTGGCCGGTATTCCCTTTGGCATCACCCATCTTCCAGGCGAATGGATAGCGCTGCCGCACTCCGTTGGCCCCTTGCTGGGCAAGATTGACCTGTTTGGAGCATTGAATATTGCCTTCCTGCCCTTCCTGTTTATCTTCTTCGCTTCGGAGTTTTTCTCGACCATGGGCACCACGCTGGCGGTGGGTGGCGAGGCAGGACTGCTCGACGAAAAGGGCAACATGAACAATATCAACCGCCCGTTCGTGGTCGACTCCATTGCCGCCGCGCTCGGTCCTATTTTCGGCATTCCCGCGGCAACGGCGCTAATTGAGTCGGCCGCCGCCGCTGAGGCAGGAGGCAAAACGGGTCTGACCGCATTGGCGGCGGCGTTGATGTTCCTGCTGACGCTGCTGTTGACGCCGGTGGCGTTGATGATCCCTAAAGAGGCGACCGCGCCGGCTCTCATCCTTATCGGCCTGAATATGTTCAGCGGGCTGCGCAAGGTGGATCTGGCCAATTTCACCGAGGGTCTGCCGGTATTAATGATGGTGATGGCGACGCTGATTTCGAACAGTTTCGGAACGGGGATTGCGGCGGGTCTGCTGTTTTACGTGGCCATTAAGGTGGTGGCAGGCAAGGCGCGCGAAGTGCCGATCGGTCTGTACGTGCTGGCAATTCCGCTGGTGTACTACTTTGCGACGCTGACGCATCACTGAGAATTTTGGGAGAATGAGCAAAGCGGTAGGGCTGAAATGGTGGAGGCCCTGCCAGCTACATCCCGGCACACACGACACCTGCCATGGCTGCTTCCTTCCGGACCTGACCTGGTTAACAAGTTAGCGTTGCGGGAGAACCAACAGGGCCCCCATTGACGTTGACGGCTTCAGTACTGCGAAGCGGTGGGCATTATCAGGGATGACCATAACAAAAGCAAGTTAACTGCCGACAACCGTTGTTTTCTTATACAATCAACGGCGAATAATTTTAAGAAAGGTGATCGGCATGTCAGAAGTGGACAATTTTCGCCAACGGGTGTTTCAGATTCTTGCGGCCATTCCGGAAGGTCAGGTCACGACCTACGGCGACGTCGCGAAGCTCGCAGGCTCTCCGCGTGCGGCGAGACAGGTAGGCGGCGTGCTCAAGAAACTGCCGGAAGGCAGCACTCTGCCATGGTATCGGGTGGTCAATCGTCACGGTGAGATTTCTCTTCAGGGCGAAGATTTTAAAAGACAGCGCCAGGCACTGTTGGCCGAGGGGATTATCTTTCAGAAAGGCAAAATTGATTTACTGAAGTACGGATGGAAGCTTTAAAAACTTCCCCTGCATGCAGGGGAAGTGAGCAGATTAATAGGCTGGCTGGCTAGAGGCCGGAGGGGGAACCGGTGCATCAGCGCCTGCGGAATATGGGTTACCCATAGGGCCAAGGCCGGTTGGCTTGGTCGCAACCGGAACCGATGTGACTGGCACCAACTGCAGGTCCGCACGCGTACCCATCGCGTTATTAATCACTTCTTTGATGTCCTGAGTAATGAACATCAGGCGACCGTTTTCGGATACTGCCGCACTCAGGATGATACGCGCATTCGGTTTAATATCCTGCGGGTTATACGGCAAGATAAAGCTGAATGGCGCCTGTTTGCCTTCTGTACGCGCGACTTTCTGCGCGATGACGCGAGAAGGTGCGTCCGCCATTGACGCATCTGACAGCGTCACGGTTAATACTGCATCAGGCGGCAGAGCGACACGTTGAGAGATATTCACTACACCGGAGACGTTCGGTCCGGTAATCGCTGGCCTCATTGATGGGCTAGCAGTCGAATTGGGTGAATCGGGTGGTGGCATCTGCTGATGTGTAGCACAACCTGCCAGAGCAAAAGACAGTGCGGTCCCACCTACTATCTGCCAAAGTTTCATAATTGATCACTCCTTTATAGTCATCTGCACGGCACCGGTTTTCTACATGCCGATTTGATTGGAATAGTTAATTTAACCACTCGTATAAATAACTATGGCACATAAATCCGAATTATTCCTACCGCAGGTACAAAGCCCTCTTCTGCTGATAAAAAGTATCCACTATCATAAAGTCTATAAATCCTGTTGAGACAGCATAGTAGAATGGATTTCGTCCTCTTTTTGCATGGATTTATGAGAACAATCCGACGGGAAAAAACCCTACTTTCGCGAGGCCAGCTATGAGTCAGGCACTAAAGAATTTATTGGATTTGTTGAATCTGGAAGAGATAGAAGAAGGGCTATTTCGGGGGGAAAGTGAAGATCTCGGCCTGCGCCAGGTGTTCGGTGGACAGGTCGTCGGCCAAGCGCTGTATGCCGCCAAGCAGACCGTGCCGAGCGACCGCGGTATTCACTCTTTCCACAGCTATTTTCTGCGTCCCGGCGACAGCACCAAGCCTATCGTCTACGACGTTGAGATCCTGCGAGACGGCAACAGCTTCAGCGCCCGTCGCGTTAAGGCGGTGCAAGGCGGCAAGCCGATTTTCTACATGACGGCCTCGTTCCAGAGCCTAGAGGAAGGTTTTGAGCATCAAAATACCATGCCACAGGTACCTGCTCCCGAGACCCTGATTTCGGAATCTGACATCGCAAAGCAGTTTATCCATATGATCCCCAAGCGTTTTCACGAGAAATTTACCGGCGAGCGGCCGATTGAAATGCGTCCGGTCAAGTTTCACAATCCGCTGCAAGGCAAACATGAAGCCCCTGAGCGCGCCGTGTGGATCAGGGCAAACGGCGCGATGCCGGACGATTTACGCATTCATCAGTATTTGCTGGGCTACGCCTCAGACTTCAACTTCCTGCCTACCGCACTGCAACCCCACGGCGTGGGCTTCCTTGAAGAAGGAATGCAGGTTGCCACCATCGACCATTCAATGTGGTTCCACCGTCCGTTCCGCATGGATGAGTGGCTGCTTTACAGCATTGAGAGCCCGTCAGCCTCAGGCGCGCGCGGCTTCGTGAGAGGACAGTTCTACACCCGCGAGGGCGTGCTGGTAGCGTCGACAGTACAGGAAGGCGTGATGCGCCAGAGAAAGCCGGAATAACCCACGCAGAGCAAAAAAGAAGGGAGACGATAAAATCGTCCCCCTTTTGCGCTATGTCATCATTATCCGTTTGTACGGGATTTTTTTGTTGGCAATCGATATTACTGGTTGTAGGCGTTTTCGCCGTGGCTGTTTACATCCAGACCTTCACGTTCCTGCTCTTCAGGAACACGCAGACCCACCGCCATGTCAGCAATTTTGTAAGCGATAAAGGCAACTACGCTTGACCACACCAGCGTAACCAGGATGCTCAGCAGCTGGATCCACACCTGATGGCCCATGGTCACGCCTTCTGCATAACCCGTGCCGCCCAGAGAGCTGGCGCTGAAGATGCCGGTCAGGATACAACCCACGATGCCGCATACGCCGTGAACGCCGAACACGTCACAGGTATCGTCAACGTTGAGCCATTTTTTCAGGGTAACAACGCCCCACAGACCAGCAACACCCCCGACCAGACCAATTATCAGAGCACCACCAACGCCGACCGTACCACAGGCTGGGGTGATAGCAACCAGACCCGCGATAGCACCGGAACATGCACCCAGCAGAGAAGGTTTACCGCGAACCATCCACTCGACCAGCACCCATGACAGGATTGCGCCTGCGGTTGCCATAACGGTGTTCAAAAACGCTAGCGCCGCGATAGAGCTTGCCGCACTTGCTGAACCGGCGTTGAAGCCGAACCAGCCAACGTAGAGGATTGATGCACCGGTGAAGACCATCGGCAGGTTGTGAGGTTTGAACGCTTCTTTACCGAAGCCCGCACGTTTACCCAGCAGATAAGCACCGACCAGACCTGCGCTCGCCGCGTTGATGTGAACAACGGTGCCGCCTGCGAAGTCCAGTGCGCCATCGGCCGCCAGGAAACCGCCAGCCCAGACCATGTGCGCAATCGGCACATAGGAGAAGGTCAGCCAGATAACGGTGAAGATAAGCACGGCTGAGAAACGTACGCGTTCAGCGATACCGCCAACCACCAGCGCAACCGTAATGGCAGCGAAGGAACACTGGAAGGCCACGTGAATCAGCTGAGAGAAAGTGCCGGTCACTGAGGTCAAACCGATGCCTTTCAGCATCGCGTTGCTGAAACCGCCGAAGAAGGCGTTGCCGGTGCTAAACGCCAGGCTGTAGCCGTAGAGCATCCACAGCACGCAAACCAGCGCGAAGGTGACAATGACCTGAGTCAGCATCGACAGCACGTTTTTAGAACGCAACAAACCGCCGTAGAACAGCGCCACGCCTGGAACGGTCATAAACAGCACCAGAGCAGTACAAATCATCATGAAGGCATTATCAGCGCCATTGGCTACCGGGTCGGCAGCCATTGCCAGCGTTGGCAGCATCGCTACCGCAGCAAGCCCCATCATGGATAAAAGTTTTTTCATTATCAATCTACCCCTGTTTCTCAAATTACAGTGCTGCTTCGTCGGTTTCGCCGGTACGGATGCGAATAACGCGTTGCAATTCGGCAACGAAAATTTTGCCATCACCGATCTTGCCGGTGTAGGCCGCTTTGCTAATCACGTCGATGACTTCATCAAGCTGATCGTCAGCGATGGCGATATCTATTTTTACTTTTGGCAGGAAGTTGACGCTGTATTCAGCACCACGATACAACTCCGCATGACCTTTTTGGCGACCAAAACCTTTAACTTCCGTTACGGTCAGCCCTTGAATGCCCACAGCAGACAATGCTTCACGCACGTCTTCCAGCTTGAAAGGTTTGATCACCACAGTAACCAGCTTCATTTTGCCACTCCTTAAATTAAGAGCTTATCGTGATGCGACTCACGCCCGATACGAAGTGGTTAAAGCAAAGGCTGTGCCAAATGTGTCTAAAATTATCGATTCAGCTCATTAACCGCGGGCAGCGCCATTTTCAGATAAACGTTAGGGTTTTTTGGCAAGGAACCTGCGGGGAACAATAAGAAAAGCGTAGCAGAGGAAGCACTAATTTGGTGCACTGCGTACAGAAAAGGTGCAAGACGATGAGAGCATGCTGAGGCATTGCATGAAGTTGGTGCGAGCCATCGGCAAAAGGGAAGATAACAGGTTGAAAAAAACGCCGCGTAAAACCGTATCGGCCAGGGTTTTACGCGGAGGGATCAAGGCGTAGTCAGCGCCTCTCCTTGTTCGGCAGTGGCAAGCTCTTCGCCCGCCAGCTGCAACTGATACATCTGATAATAGCGGCCTTTTTCCTGAAGAAGTTGCGGGTGATTCCCCTGCTCTACCGCCTGACCGCGATGCAATACCAGAATATTATCGGCGTCAACGATGGTAGACAAACGGTGGGCAATCACCACCAGCGTGGTTTGCTGCCGAATAGCCCGCAAAGCACGCGAAATTGCCTGCTCGGTCCCGGAGTCGATATTTGCCGTTGCCTCGTCAAGGATCAAAATCTCGGGCGCTTGCACCAGAACGCGCGCCATCGCCAGCAGTTGCTTTTGCCCCACCGAGAGGTTATTTCCCTGCTCGCCAAGACGGGTGTGGACGCCTTCCGGCATCGCCTTAACCAGCGGCGCAAGCTGCACCGTTTCCAGTGCATGCCACACCTGTTCTTCGTCTACGTCACGACCGAGGGTGACGTTAGCCAGCACGGTTTCGGCCAGCACCACGGGGTCTTGTTGAACCATCGCCACGCCTTTGCGCAGGCAGGCGTGAGAAAGCGAGGTTAGTGAACGGCCGTCGATCAGAATATCGCCCCGGTTTAACGGGTAATAGCCCATTAGCAGGTTGGCGAGCGTACTTTTGCCGCTGCCGGTGTGTCCAACCAGCGCGACGAATCCTCGCGAAGGCACGTGCAGGGAGATATTTTCCAGCACCCATTTATCCTGGCGATAGGCAAAGCTCACGTCACGAAAATCTATCTCGCCGCTGGTCAGCGGTTTTTCATCTTCGCCGTACTCCTGCTGAGCACGGTCCATCAGGTCAAAGATACGCTCACCGGCAACCACCGCCTGTTGCAGTATCGACTGCTGGGAGGTCAAGGCAATCAACGGCTCATTAAGGCGTGAAAGGTAGTTAATGAAGGCATAGAGCACGCCGACGCCGATACTGCCCTCCTCACTAAAACCAAACAGCACCAGCAGGCCGCAGAGAATGAGCGACCCGAACAGGCTGAGCAGAGGACGCAGCAAAAAGCCTTCAAGCTTCAACGTTTTCATCCGCGCCAGATAGTGTAACTGACTGGCCCGCGCCAGGCGATCGCCAAAACGTTTCTGCTGGCGGAACTGCTGCACCACGCCCATGCCGTTAATCACTTCGTTGAAACCGTCGTTGATATCAGCAAGGTAACTGCGTACCTCACGTACGATAGGCGTGCTGTAGACCTGATACAGCGCCATCACCACCAGCACCGCCGGGAAAATACAGATGGCAATCAGGGCCATACGCCAGTCGAGCAGGAACATCGCCACCAGCATGGCACCGATCAGCGCAATACTGCGCAGCACGGTGGAAACTACGGTGACGTAAAGGTCGCGGATGACCTCGGTATCGTTGGTCACTCGGGAAATCAGCTGGCCAACCGGCTGGGTATCGAAGGCGCTAAGCGGCTGTCGCAGCGCGGCGTCCATCACGTCAGTGCGCAAACGTTGCACTACACCCACTGCGGCACGATTAAACAACAGCGCCTGCGAATAGTGAAGACAGGCAGCCAAGATTTGCAGCACGATAAAAGTGACAGCCAGCAGGCTGACCTTCCCCAACGGCATCGTGCCCCTGGAGACAAAGTTGTCGATGAAATAGCTGATGAGGATCGGGCCAAGCACTTCGGCGGCGGCGGCAACCCACAGCATGATGACGGCAATCGACAGCGGCTTGCGGTACGATTTTCCATAAACCAGCAGGCGCTTGAGCGTTGGCCACAGTTTTATCTTCTTAGCCGGCGGCGCCTTGGACAAAATTTTACTCATGATCAGACGGGCTCCTCTTGGGCAGGAACGTCATCCAATGCCGCTTCAAGCTGTTGATAACGGTTCATATCACGATACCAGCCGGCGCTGGCGGCCAGCGTTTCATGGTTACCGCGTTGCACCACCGTACCTTTGTTGAACACCAGAATTTCGGCGGCATCTATCAGAGCGGAAAGCCGGTGTGCGCTGATAATCACCGTCTTGTTGTTGCCCCACTGACGCAGATTTTGCAGAATCTGATGTTCGGTGCGGCCATCGACCGCGCTGAGAGCGTCATCGAGGATCAAAATTTCGGCGTCGAGCAGCAGTGCGCGCGCAATAGAGATACGCTGTTTCTGACCGCCGGAAAGCATCACGCCGCGCTCGCCAACCTCGGTTTCATACCCTTGAGGCAGGCGTAAAATATCATCATGCACGCAGGCCATCTTCGCCGCTTGCTCTATCTGCTCGGGCGTCGCGTCCGGTTGCCCCAGCGCAATGTTTTGCGCCACGGTATCGGAGAACAGGAATGGCGTCTGGCTCACCACCGCCATTCGAGCACGCCAGTCGTCGAGCACCACGTCGCTCAACGCTTTCCCCTGATAGGTAATACTGCCCTGAGTGACATCAAACTGACGTTGCAGCAGCGCCAGAAGCGTACTCTTGCCCGAACCTGTCGGTCCACAGAGGCCCAGCATGTTGCCCGGCGCGAGATTGAAATGTACGTCTTGCAGCGCCGAGGCGCTATTTACCGGATAATGGAAGCTGTCGATATTGACCTCCAGCACGCTGCGCTCCGGCGACAGAGGCACCGTGCCGTCAACCACACACGGCGCTTCCTGAAGCAGACTGCGGATACGGCTGTAGGCCGCGCTTCCACGTTCAACTATGTTAAACATCCAGGCCAGCGCCAGCATTGGCCAAATCATCAGCCCCAGATACATCACGAAACTGGTCAGTTGACCCAGCGTCAGATGACCGTTGACCACCATCCAACTGCCGCCCCCGATGGCAATCATGTTTGCCATGCCGATAGAGACATAAATAGTGGGATCGAAACGGGCATCGACGCGGGCGACGCGCATGTTTTTGAGGCCAGTGTCCTGTGCGACCTCGGCAAACTGTGAGGACTGGTGATTCTCCAAACCGAAGGCCTTGATCATGCGAATACTGGTCAGACTTTCCTGCGCCTGATCGTTTAAAGACGAGAATGCCGCCTGAGCGACCTTGAATCGCTGGTGCAGTTGGTCACCGTAGCGTTTGATGACCGCGGCCATAATGGGCATTGGCACCAGCGAGAGCAGCGTCAGCTCCCAGCTTATCTGCGTCGCCATGACAATCAGCACCGCCAGCCCCATCACCAGAGAGTCAACCAGCGTTAATACGCCCTCACCCGCGGCGAAAACCACGCGGTCGACGTCGTTGGTCGCGCGGGCAATCAGGTCACCGGTGCGATGACGCAAATAGAAGGCAGGATGCTGACGACTGAGCTGACGGTAGAAATTCTGGCGCAGTTCAACGGCGAGTTTATAGGATGCCCCAAACAGCAGCACGCGCCAGACATAGCGCAGCAGATAGACCAGAATTGCGGTGCCAAGAATCAGGCCGAGCCAGCCAAACAGCTTCCCTTCGGACAGGGTTTTATTAGTGACGCCATCAATGATGATGCCCACGAGCTTTGGCGGTAATAATTGCAGGATGGCGATGATAATAAGCAGAGCGACAGCTCCGAGGTACCGTTGCCATTCGCGGCGAAAGTACCAGGCCAGTTGGGCAAACAGTCTCACGCAGATTTTTCCATGATTTTAGTTTTTAAATTCTCTTATTTCCTGCGCTAGGATAACACCGATAAGCGCCCATTCTTATGAAACTTTTTTGCCTAAAGAGGCAAATGGGTGGTGGACTTTATTCGTTCCATCGCAAAATTAGAGGTGACGTCAAGCAGCCCCGGCACGGCACTGACCAACTTTTTATAGAAGTTATCGTAGCTCTTCATGTCTGCCACCTGGACCTGCATCAGATAATCATATTCGCCGGCCATTCTATAAAATGACAACACTTCGGGAAAAGACTCGATCTGTTCGACAAAATTCTGATACCACTGGCTGCTATGCTGCTGGGTTTTGATCCTCACAAATGCGGTCAGGCTCAGGCCCAGTTTGTCACCATCCAGAAGCGCCACTTTGCCGAGGATAACTCCCTCCTCTTCGAGTTTTTTGATTCGCTTCCAGCACGGCGTAGAAGTGAGATTCACCGCCTCGGCCAGCTCATTGAGTGACAGCGTGCAGTCCTGCTGCAAAAGCGCTAAAAGTTTACGGTCAGTTTTATCTATCATTTGGCTCCCCAGAAGAAAAATTTTCTCTAAATTGGTTTTTGTACGTTAAAAATAGCAACTTTTTTCCTCGCTGACCAAGGTAAGCTACTGCACATTAACTCAAATATTTTCGGAAGCACGCAATGAACGACTGTTGGGTAAAAAACGCTATTAAAGAGATCGACGCCGATTTTCAACGCTCAGCAGATACCCATCTGATTCGATTGAATATTGTGGACTTTCCAGGCATTTCGCTGTATCTGAAAGACGAAAGCACCCATCCGACCGGCAGCCTGAAGCACAGATTGGCGCGTTCGCTGTTTTTATACGGACTGTGCAACGGCTGGATTAAGGAAAATACGCCGATCATCGAGTCATCGTCAGGCAGCACGGCCATCTCTGAAGCCTACTTCGCCCGCCTGTTGGGCCTGCCGTTTATTGCGGTAATGCCCGCCTGCACAGCGCCGAGAAAAATTCAGCAGATCGAATTTTACGGCGGTCGCTGCCATTTTGTTGAGAACTCAAGCCAAATTTACGCCGCCTCGGAACAGTTGGCCAAAGAGCTTAACGGCCACTATATGGACCAGTTCACCTACGCCGAGCGCGCCACCGACTGGCGCGGCAATAACAACATCGCCGACAGCATTTATCGCCAGATGACGCTCGAACCGCACCCGGTCCCGCGCTATCTGGTCATGAGTGCTGGAACCGGAGGCACCTCGGCCACGCTGGGCCGCTACATCCGCTATCAGGGGCATCAGACCGAACTGGTGGTGGTTGACCCGGAAAACTCGGTGTTTTACGACTGCTTCCACCAGAGTAATAGAGATTTAGTGGCGCAGTGCAGCAGCCGTATTGAAGGCATCGGCCGCCCGCGCGTTGAGCCGTCTTTCATTCCGAGCGTGATTGACCGCATGGTGCAGGTGCCCGATGCCGCGAGCGTCGCCACCGTGCACTGGCTTGAAACCATGCTGGGCCGCAAGGTCGGCGGTTCGACCGGTACCAATGTCTGGGGTGCGCTGCAGCTGGCCGAAGAGATGCGTGAAAGGGGCGAGACGGGCTCGATTGTTACGCTGATTTGCGACAGCGGAGAGCGCTACCAGCACACCTATTTCAACCCACATTGGGTGGCTGAAAATTTAGGCGACCTCTCGCCTTTCCGCGAAAAACTGCTGGGTCTGCGCTGATAAAACATCAGGCTCGGTGAGCGGCAAAAAATGAAAAAAGCCGACGTTTGGACGTCGGCTGGCCGCAAGACCTTAGTATTCGGGGGAATAACTCAGGTTTGGTGAGTTCAGCCAATGTTGTAAAAAGTGTGACACCGCCTGATCTTTGCAGTGCCCAATGACCGGCAAGTGCGCCACGTGCTGCTTCAACAGCGGCAGCGCATTGCCCATCACCAGTCCCCGCCCGACGCTTTGCAGCATCTCACGGTCGTTCATCGCATCGCCAAACGCCATACAGTCTTCCAGAGAAATCCCCAAGTCCGAGGTTAACAGCGCCAGCGCACTGCCTTTATTGCTGCCCTTGGGCATAACATCGAGACAGTCGTGGGCAGAGAAACAAACGTCCAGCCGATCGCTAAAATGCTGCTCTAATCTGGGTAACAGGGCCAGCAAGGTTTCGTGGGGCGCACAGAAGCAGACTTTGCTATTGCCGCTTTTTGGCACCTGCGCCAGCTTTTTCAGCTGATAGGCAAAACCGCTGAACTGGTGCGCCAACAACAGGTCAGGATTATCGAATTCGGTTACCCACCCTTCGTCCCGAAACACATGCAGACTGGCCGAGGTTTTCCAGTCGCGGCCCACCAGCTCGGAAAATACCTCTTCGGACAGATTACTGGCGTGGAGCAGTGTACCCTCGAGACCGTGTACACGGGTGCCGTTGCCGGTAATCAGGTAGCCGGGGATATCGAGGTTGGCGAGGATCTGTTTCATCTCGAGATAATGGCGACCGGTCGCGAACGTCAGCGTAACGCCACGTTCTGCAAGCTGCCGCAGGCTGGAAAGCGTTTTCTCGCCCAGTTGATGATTTGGCATCAACAGCGTGCCGTCCATATCGAACGCCGCCAGACGCACCGCACCGCTCGCTTTCTCAAATCCTTTCTCTTTCAACATTCCGGCTCCTTAATGCCTCGCCTAAATCTGCAAGACGTACTACTGACCCGTCATTAACGGAATAAAAATCTGTAAAAAGTATCGCCTGATATATGCTGAACAAATAGTGACGACTTTGAGAAAAGACTTCCGGATTTATTATGCGCCTGCAAAATCGCCTCAACCAATATCAGCGGCTGTACAACAAGACCGGCCTTGTGCCACAGGCGATCACCGTATCTGCGTTGGCCGCTATTTTTTGCTGTAGCGAACGCCACACGCGAACCCTGCTGGCTCTATTTCAACAGGCCGGATGGATCCGTTGGTCTTCACAGGCCGGGCGCGGCAAACGCGCCGAAATCGCCTGTCTAAAAACGCCGGAAAGCCTGCGCGAATCCTACCTGCAAAAGCTGCTTGATGAGGGCGAACATTCGGCCGCGCTTCAGCTGAGTCAGTTAGACTCACAGCATCTTAATACGCTGTTGGCACCACATCTTGGTGGTCAATGGCAGGAAGACGCCCCGACTCTGCGCATTCCTTATTATCGCGCGATGCAAACATTAGACCCACAGACGCTGACTGGGCGCGCAGAGCAGCACATCGCTCACACCCTTCATGCCGGACTGACGCGCTTCGTCACCGGAGAATCCGCACCGCAGCCGGATCTCGCACACCATTGGCAAATCAGTCATGAGGGTAAGGTGTGGCAGTTCTTTTTACGCAGCCACCTTTACTGGCACAACGGCGAGCCGCTGTTGACCCGCCAGATTTGCCAGCTGTTTGAAACTTTTCGGCAGTCGCCGCGCAGCCGACACAGCCTCGACAACGTCGAAGCCATTTCACAGCCGCACGCGCTGTGCCTGCAATTTCAGCTCCAAAAACCCGACTATTGGTTCGCTCATCGGCTCGCCGACCTCAGTTGCCTGCTGTTTCATCCGCATGCGCCCACGGTCGGCGCGGGACCGTTCAAGCTCGCACATTTTGCGCCCGAGCGCGTTCGGCTGGAACAGCATCCTTATTATCACCTGCAGCGCCCCTATCTTTCTGCCATCGAGTACTGGATAACGCCGCATCTGTTCGACAGCGAAATAAAAAACAAGGTGAGCTGCCAGCATCCGGTGCGGATAACCCTGGGAGAAAAAAATCAGATGGCGCTCGTCAGACCGGTGAAGCGCAGTACCAGCCTGGGGTTTTGCTATCTGGCCATCAATCTGCGCAAAAATGCGCTAAGTCCTGCACAGGCTCAAAAAATCGTCGCGCTAATTCGCCACTCCGGCCTGCTCAACAATCTGCCCATCGATCATTCGCTGGTTAAACGCAGCCGAGAGATGCTGCCAGGCTGGCCGCTGCCTGTCGCGTCGACGGAAGCGTTGGAAACACACGATGGTGTACAGCTTCCGAAAAAACTTTCGCTGCTGTTTCACCCACCGATGGAGCTGGAACTGGTCGCCGGAGCGCTGAAGACCCTTCTTGCTGACGAGGGTTGCGAATTAGAAACGCATTATCATCCGGGTCGGCTCTGGAACGACGCCGCACAGCTTACTGCCGTTGACCTGATGCTTGGCGATCGTCTGATTGGTGAAGCACCGGTTGCAACACTGGAGAACTGGCTGCGTCAGGACCCGCTGTGGCCCGCCATCCTCAGTGACGACGCCCTTGACCAACAAAACCAGCGCTTGCTGTCGATTCAGCAGCATCCCTCCGAGTCACTGCGGGAAGAGAAGCTACGGGCGCATTTTTACCAGCTGATGGAACACGGCAGCATTACGCCGCTGTTCAACTATCAATACCAGGTTAGCGCGCCTCCGGGCGTTAACGGCGTTCAGCTTACCGCCTGGGGCTGGTTTGATTTCTGTCGGGCATGGTTACCTCCGCCGGTCAGCCAGCCCGATTGATTTTTGCTATTAACGTGCGTGAAACGCCAGTAACATACCGCCATTAGCCGCAGTTTGGCGGGTAGAGACTTTGAACAGCAGCCTTAATCGCGCTGCTTAAACAGCATATAAAGGGTTTAGAAATGAAAAGAGCCGTTGTGGTCTTTAGTGGCGGACAGGACTCAACCACCTGTCTGGTGCAGGCGCTCACGCAGTATGACGAAGTGCACTGCATCACCTTCGACTATGGACAGCGTCACCGCGCCGAAATCGACATTGCACAAAAGCTGTCCGTCGAGCTTGGCGCGAAAGCGCACAAAGTACTGGACGTCGGCCTGCTCAATGAACTGGCCGTTAGCAGCCTGACCCGTGATAACATTCCGGTGCCGCAGTTTGGCGAAAATGCAGAGAACGGCTTACCAAGCACCTTCGTGCCGGGACGCAACATTCTGTTCCTTACGCTGGCGGCTATCTATGCCTATCAGGTTCAGGCAGAAGCGGTGATTACCGGTGTCTGTGAAACCGACTTCTCAGGGTATCCTGACTGCCGCGACGAATTCGTTAAAGCGCTCAACCACGCCGTCACGCTGGGCATCGCGCGCGACATCCGCTTTGAAACGCCGCTGATGTGGCTCAACAAGGCCGAGACCTGGGCGTTGGCTGACTACTATGGCAAACTGCCGCTGGTACGTAATCAGACCCTGACCTGCTATAACGGTATCGCCGGCGACGGCTGTGGTGAGTGTGCAGCCTGCCACCTGCGCGCCAAAGGGTTAGAAGAATACCAACAGGCTCCGGAAGCCATTAATGCCAGCCTGAAAGAAAAAACCGGGCTGGTATAAGAGGCTGGCATCCAAATAGCCAAGTCATTCGTGCTGTAGCAAGGCGGCAACCGAACGAGTCCCCAGGAACTGACATAAGCCAATGACTGGGGTGAGCGAGGGTAGCCAACGCTGCTGCGGTGCGAAGTACGACGGCTATTCTTCTAACTCACGCAGCTTTTCGAGTAACTCTCCCTCAAGCGGTAACGCCTTTTGGCTGCGTAAGTCGATGCATACAAAGGTTAATATTGCATCGACCACCGTTTCGCCATTGCAGGTGATTATCTGCTTGAGCACGCCGCTCTTATTGTTCAGCTGCTCGAGTCGGCTGTCGATTTGCAGCAGGTCACCCAATACCGCCGGCCTGCGATAATTGATATTTATGTTGACCAGAATAAAAGCAATTTTGTTTTGCGCCATCCATTGGAAACCTTCCTTATTGTCCAGCCACTCCCAACGCGCCGTTTCGAGAAACTCAAGATAACGGGCATTGTTAACGTGCTGGTAAACATCAATGTGAAATCCACGAACTTTAATCAACGTTTGCATAGCGTTACACCTGCTGCTTAAGAAGTTTGTTAACTGGTCAGACTTCTTTCAGATTAGCAGAAGAACGCGGCGACAAAAGTCTTCGCCTCATCGCCGCGATCCGTATCACAATTTCAAACGGTTCTGATTACGCTGGAATAATGACGGTCCAATGCCTGGGACTTCCTGCAATTGCTCAATTTTGGTGAAGGGCCCCATCTCGCTACGGTATTCAACGATGGTCTGCCCTTTCTTAATGCCGACACCGTTTAACGCCTTGGCCAGTTCTTCGGCACTGGCGTTATTGAGGCTGACCTTTTCTTCTTCGGCCAGCCCCTTTTCCGTTTCTTTTGCGGATGCCTTACCGGCCGACTTCTCTTTCCCCACCGACTTTTCTACGCTGCTGGACGCCGTGTTTTTTGCACCGCCGTCGCTCGCGGCCTGAATGCTCAGCGGCATCACCGCCAGACCTAATGCTAATACCATTGTCGTGATTGATAATCTTTGCATGCTGTAATCCTCCATGTTGTTGACAGCACCAACAGAGTGGCGCAGCGCGCTGAAGAGTACAAATGGCAGAATTCAGATGTGGAAAAGGCCGCGAAAGCGGCCTTTGGGTATTGCAGATAGTTACACTACGGCTCCGTGAAGCCTCGCACTTTTACTGGTTCTGTGCGGCGCTGCCAAACTTCACTTTGGCCTGGTGGCGCAGGTTTGCAAGCAGTGCATCAAAGGTGTTGTTTGATGAAGTCTGCTGCAGCTGCTGATTGAACTGTGCGGCTTCGGCATCGGTCAATTTGCCTGGGTTTACGGCGGTCAGCTTGATTATCACGGTATTGCCCCGATCATCCTGAGAAATACCGTAGCTTGGCTTGCCGTTTTGCGGCTGTGGCAGGGCATAAACGTTCTGCTCGAAGTCAGAAGGCTGAGCGGTACGCTGAACCTTCTGCACGTCGCCAAAGCTCAAACCGGCCGCTTTCAGCGCATCGTCGCCTTTACCTTCTTTCAGAGCGATCAGCAGTTTCTGCGCATCAACGCGTGACTGGTCTTCGGCCTTCTGGCGCTTCACAAGCTGAGTCACCTGATCTTTCACTTCGGCAAAAGGTTTCACGCCAGCGGCTTTGTGTGCATCAACACGCACAACAAATGCACGATCGCCGTCAACGGTGATAACGTCAGAGTTACTGCCCGGTGTGCCGTCGTGACCAATCAGTGAACCGTCAAACAACGCCTGTACAACCGGCTTGAAGTTGATGGCAGCAGGCACATTTTGCTGAGTAAAGAAGTCAGTGTGTGAAGCCTTGGTGCCAGCAGCTTGCTCGGCCGATGCCAGAGACTCATTGTCATTGCTGGCCGCATCACTCACTTTCTGCTGCAACGCGTAGTAAGCGTCCAGCGCTTTTTCCTGCTTCAGCTTGTCAACGATACCGTCATGCACTTCTGCCAAAGGTTTAACCTGTTCTGGCATAATGTCATCAAGACGCAGAATGAAGTAGCCGCTGTCAGACTTAATAACGCCTGACATCTGACCTTTGCTGGTCAGGTTGGCGCTCTTGAATTCTGGCAACGTGGTTTCAGGCTCCATCCAACCCAAATCACCGCCCTTCTTGCCGCTGAGAGTATCAACAGATTTGGTTTTTGCCAGGTCAGCAAAATCCGCACCTGCCTTCAGCTGTGCATCGATAGCCTGTGCATCCGCCTGGTCTTTCGCCACAATCACGCTGTAACGACGGCGTTCTGGCTGGCCAAACTCGCTTTTGTGCTGGTCGTAATAGGCTGAAACGTCGGCGTCGGTAACCTGAGTCTTGGCCTGCATGGCCGCTGCATCCATTTCGATGTAGCTAACTTTAATCTCTTCAGGAGCCACAAACATGTTTTTGTTTTGGTCGTAGAACGCCTGTAGTTCGCTGTCGCTTGCCTGCTGCTTGGCGGCAAGGGCGCTGGCGTTGAAGGTCGCCGTGTGAACATCACGTTCTTGCAGAACCAGCTCAGACATGGATTTGGTTTCAATCGGCAGCACGAAATCGCTCTCGCCGTACGCTTGAGCAAGCTGCTGGCTCACCAGCTGTTGCTTCATCAACTGCGCGAAGTTGTCTGCGGTATAACCCATACCCTGAATAGTTTGCAGGTATTTGGCGTTATCGAATTGATTGTTAGTCTGGAACTGCGGTGTGGCTAGAATCGCATCTTTGATCTGTTGATCGCTAACGGTCACGCCTAATTTTTTGGAGTATTGCTCCAGCAGAGTCACGTCAATCAGGTTGTTGAGCGACTGCTGGCGCAGCTGCTGCATATAACCGTCGCTGCCTGCCAGTGCGGCAAACTGATCGCCTAGCTGTTGCTGTAAACGGCTGCGCTGGTTTTGCACGGCGTCGTCAAGCTGGGCACGGCTGATTTCCTGGCCGTTCACTTTCGCTGCGTAGTCGCTCGACCCACCAATTAAGTAATTGCCTACACCGGTCAAAACAAAAGATAAAACGATCAAACCAAGAATGATTTTGAGCACGACGTGGTTAGCTGCCGCGCGTAAGTTGTCCATCATAGTGAAGCAACACTCCGCTGTATTTGGGGTTTAAAACTTGGGCCGCGTGTAGGATACCAACGATCCCTGTGACACCCATAGGGTGCAGCACAATAAACTGCGTGTTTACACTGACACTTCGTTTTGAGTGGTGTTCAAAAGAATCACTGTTAACAGGCAACATTTAAAACTTTCGGCACGCATAAGTATTTCGGCACACATAAGAAAAAAAGCGCATCTCTTCGATGCGCCCTATATATTACCTTACCAACCCTGAGACGTCAGGTTATTGTTAGTAATTATCCGTTTACTGCATCTTTCAAAGATTTACCCGCGCGGAAGCCAGGTACTTTGGCAGCCGGAATACTGATTTCTTTACCGGTTTGCGGGTTACGACCTGTGCGAGCTGAGCGCTCACGAACTGCAAAGGTACCGAAACCAACCAGTGCAACTTCTTCTCCGGCTTTCAGAGAATCAGTTACGGATGCAAGCACCGCGTCCAGCACACGTCCAGCGGCCGCTTTAGAAATATCCGCACCGGCTGCAATTTTGTCGATCAGTTGTGACTTATTCACGTTTTCATCCCCTCTTAAAATTCTATCGTCACGCCGAAAAATCCCTACGGACGCGACAGCGCAGCTGTTATATCAAGCTTGTCAGGGGTATGCAAGCGACCCAGAACGCGTTACACCCTTCTGACAGGTTTACTAACTTAACGGCACAAAAAAAAGCTGGCAAGTAGGTTTTCACTTGCCAGCCTCAGTTTTGCTTACACTTTATGCATCAGGTCACTATTTTGCCGCGACAGGCAGTGCACCAAACGCCGGATTTTGCAACGCGAGGTTCAGAACGTCGTCGATGCGTTTAACCGGGTGGATCTCCAGGTCGGCCAACACGTTGTCTGGGATCTCTTCCAGGTCACGTTTGTTTTCGTCAGGGATAAGCACCACTTTGATGCCGCCACGGTGTGCTGCCAGCAATTTTTCTTTCAAACCGCCGATAGGCAATACCTGACCACGCAGAGTTATCTCACCGGTCATCGCCACATCGGCGCGAACCGGGTTACCGGTCAGGCAAGACACCAGCGCAGTGCACATCGCGATACCGGCGCTTGGGCCGTCTTTCGGCGTCGCCCCTTCCGGTACGTGAACGTGAATATCACGTTTCTCGTAGAAGTCAGGGTTGATGCCCAGCTTTTCAGCACGCGCACGAACTACGGTCAGCGCAGCCTGAATCGACTCCTGCATCACTTCACCCAGAGAACCGGTGTAGGTCAGCTTGCCTTTACCCGGCACGCAGGCGGTTTCGATAGTCAGCAGTTCGCCACCCACTTCCGTCCACGCCAGGCCAGTCACCTGACCGACGCGGTTTTCGGTGTCAGCACGGCCGTAATCGACTTTCTGCACGCCCAGATAGTCTTTCAGGTTGTCGCCGTTGATAACAATGTGCTTCAGGGTTTTATCCAGCAGCAGCTGTTTCACCGCTTTACGACACAGTTTGGAAATTTCGCGTTCCAGACTACGAACACCCGCCTCACGAGTATAGAAGCGGATAATGCCGATAATGGCGCTATCTTCAACGGTCAGCTCGTTTTTCTTCAGCGCGTTACGCTCGATTTGTTTCGGCAACAGGTGCTGTTTGGCGATGTTCAGCTTTTCGTCTTCGGTATAACCCGACAGACGAATCACTTCCATACGGTCAAGCAACGGTGCCGGAATGTTCATCGAGTTCGAGGTCGCCACGAACATCACGTCAGACAGGTCGTAGTCAACTTCCAGATAGTGGTCGTTGAAAGCGACGTTCTGTTCTGGATCCAGCACTTCAAGCAGAGCCGAAGCCGGATCACCGCGCATGTCGGAAGACATCTTGTCGATTTCATCGAGCAGGAACAGCGGGTTCTTCACGCCAACTTTAGCCATCTTCTGGATGAGTTTACCCGGCATGGAACCGATGTAAGTACGACGGTGACCGCGGATTTCCGCCTCATCGCGCACGCCACCCAGCGCCATACGGACGTATTCACGGCCGGTAGCACGGGCAATGGACTGCCCCAGAGAGGTTTTACCCACCCCCGGCGGTCCTACCAGGCACAGGATCGGCCCTTTGATTTTGCTGACGCGAGTCTGCACCGCGAGGTACTCAAGGATGCGGTCTTTCACGCGTTCCAGACCGAAGTGGTCGGTATCAAGGACTTCCTGCGCCTTACGCAGGTCTTTTTTCACTTTACTGCGTGCGTTCCACGGCACCTGAAGCATCCAGTCGATATAACCACGAACAACCGTGGCTTCGGCGGACATCGGTGACATCATTTTCAGCTTCTGCAGCTCGGCTTCGGTTTTTTCACGCGCATCTTTCGGCATTTTTGCCGCGTCGATTTTGCGTTTCAGCGCCTCATGTTCGTCCGGCGCATCATCCATCTCGCCCAACTCTTTCTGAATCGCCTTCATCTGTTCGTTCAGATAGTATTCGCGCTGACTTTTTTCCATCTGCTTTTTGACGCGATTGCGAATACGTTTCTCAACCTGCAACAGGTCGATTTCGGATTCCATCATCGCCATCAGGTACTCAAGGCGTTCGGTAATGTCGAACATCTCGAGCACAGACTGTTTGTCGGCCAGTTTCAGCGGCATGTGGGCGGCAATGGTATCTGCCAGACGTGCAGCGTCCTCGATGCTGTTCAGAGAGGTCAGCACCTCAGGCGGGATCTTTTTATTCAGTTTGATGTAGCCTTCAAACTGATTGATTGCCGTTCTTACCAGAACTTCCTGCTCGCGCTCGTCAACCGCCGGCGACTCAAGGTACTCGGCGTGTGCGGCAAAATGCTCGCCGCTGTCGGACAAGGTAGTGATTCGCGCACGCTGCAAGCCTTCAACCAGAACTTTTACTGTTCCATCAGGAAGTTTCAGCATCTGCAAAATAGAGGCTACGGTACCCACTGAGAACAAATCGTTGATACCAGGTTCATCCGTCGAGGCCTCTTTCTGCGCAACGAGCATGATTTTCTTATCATTGTCCATTGCAGCTTCAAGGCAGCGAATTGATTTCTCCCGGCCAACGAACAACGGGATCACCATATGCGGATAAACCACCACATCGCGCAGAGGCAATACGGGGATTTCTATGCGTTCGGAACGCTCAGGGTTCATAGAGCTCTCTCTTAGTTTAGCTTCCGCCAGGTTAAGGAAATCTCGTGAAACACGAGTCAGCGGGTTTCAGCAAGTAGTTAACTGAGTATATGGGGATGAATATCCGACATTCAACGACAAGAATGCGAGGAAAAAAAAATGGGGGAAAAAATCCCCCATTTTTAGTCTAAACCGCTGTAAAACTGGCTAATTATTCACCAGAAGCTTGTTGCGCCTCAGGTTTGCCATAAATCATCAGAGGTTCGGACTGCCCGGCAATCACGGACTCGTCAACCACGACTTTGTCCACGCTGTCAAGAGATGGCAGATCGTACATCGTATCCAGTAAAGCGGCTTCAACAATAGAACGCAGACCACGAGCACCCGTTTTGCGTTCCATTGCTTTCTTAGCGATAGCGGTTAAGGCTTCATCGCGGAACTCAAGCTCTACGCCTTCCAGATTGAACAGCGCCTGGTACTGCTTGGTCAGCGCGTTCTTAGGCTCTTTAAGGATTTGAATCAGGGCTTCTTCGCTCAGTTCACTCAGCGTTGCCACAACCGGCAGACGACCGATGAACTCAGGGATCAGACCAAATTTGATCAAATCTTCAGGTTCGGCCTGAGCCAGCAGCTGACCTTCGGTTGCTTTCTCGGTCTTGCCTTTCACTTCTGCACCAAAGCCGATACCGGTGCTGGTGTTCAGACGTTGGCCAATCACTTTATCGAGACCGGCAAAGGCGCCGCCGCAGATAAACAGAATCTTGGAGGTATCAACCTGCAGGAACTCCTGCTGTGGATGCTTACGTCCGCCCTGAGGAGGAACAGCGGCCACGGTACCTTCAATCAGCTTCAACAGCGCCTGCTGCACGCCCTCACCTGAAACGTCACGGGTGATGGACGGGTTGTCTGACTTACGAGAAATCTTGTCGATTTCATCGATGTAGACAATGCCGCGCTGTGCTTTCTGTACATCGTAATCACATTTTTGCAGCAGCTTCTGGATGATGTTTTCAACGTCTTCCCCCACATAACCGGCTTCGGTCAGCGTGGTGGCATCAGCCATAGTGAATGGCACATCCAGGAAACGCGCCAGCGTTTCTGCCAGCAGCGTTTTACCGCTACCGGTTGGGCCGATCAGCAAAATGTTGCTCTTGCCCAACTCGATACCGTTGCTGGTATCACCGTTACGCAAGCGCTTGTAGTGGTTATAAACCGCAACAGCCAGAACTTTTTTCGCAGGCTCTTGACCGATAACATAGTCATCGAGGTGTTCACGGATTTCGTGTGGTGTCGGCAGCGCGCTGCGTTCGCGATGCGGTGCGACTTCTTTAATCTCTTCGCGAATAATGTCGTTACACAAGTCGACACATTCATCGCAGATATACACTGACGGCCCGGCAATCAGCTTACGCACTTCATGCTGGCTTTTGCCGCAAAAAGAGCAGTACAGCAGCTTTCCTGAACCGTCTTTGCGCTTATCTGTCATCAGTAAACCTCTTCTTTAATCTCAGTCCCGCGGACAACACACGGCGGTACGACCATTTAACTCAACAGACATGTCACTGACTGACGCTTGGCTGTGTCTATTGAAACAATTCACTCATATCTCATGCTTCAGGTAAAGCATAGGGCGGCGATTTTCACGCCGCCGCACTCAAAAAACATCCGTATGAGTTTAACTATAGACCATCGCGTCAGCAGAAAATTGCCGATTAGAGTTCGCCGCGATGAGTCATTACCTTATCGACTAAGCCATACTCTACAGCTTCGTCGGCTGACAGGAAACGATCTCGCTCAGTGTCACGCTCTATTTCTTCAAGAGATTTGCCCGTATGTTGCGCCATCAGCGTATTCATACGGTTTTTAACCTTCAGGATCTCTCTGGCGTGGATGTCGATGTCCGTCGCCTGGCCCTGGAAACCGCCCAATGGCTGGTGAATCATCACGCGCGAGTTTGGCAGCGCGAAACGCTTGCCCTTGGCACCTGCGGTCAGCAGGAACGAGCCCATAGAGCACGCCTGGCCTAGACAGATGGTGCTGACATCGGGCTTGATGAATTGCATGGTGTCATAAATAGACATCCCTGCGGTGATAACGCCGCCCGGTGAGTTGATATAAAGGTAAATATCTTTCTCCGGGTTTTCGGCTTCCAGAAACAGCATCTGGGCCACAATCAGGTTAGCCATTTGGTCTTCAACCTGTCCGGTCAGGAAGATGATACGTTCCTTCAGCAGACGGGAAAAAATATCATAAGAGCGCTCACCACGTGAAGTCTGCTCTACAACCATCGGTACTAAGGCCATGTTTGGCGCAAATTGTTCTCTTTCACCACTGTATGACATAACCGTCTCCTAATAGAATTCTCTTTAGCGCGAGTTGAAACCGATTCTACTTGAGATAAGCGATGATGACTATGCTCAAGCGGCCAAGTCGCCACATACACGGCTGACGGTTGTTATCAGTCAGAAGCTAACAGCAAAGTTACCCTTGTAGCACAAGACAATTGGGGGGCAAGGACAAGATTTCAAGCCTCTGGTGAAATTCTTTTCTCCTCGCGAATCATTGAGTGATCAAACAGCTCAATTATTGTACTGGCTGGCGATTTTTCGGTTATCACGCTGATAAATATAGTGCAAAGCGAAGAAAATGTAGTGCACGAAAGAGCTAAAAATTACCTTTCAGCTTTGAACATGCAATAAAAAAGCCCGTAGTGCAAACTACGGGCTTGATACCAGGATAAAACAGTTAACCGCAGCGAAAACTTAAGCTGGGGTAGTCTGGTTCATCAGTTCGGTAAAGGTCGTGGCTTTCTCAGTCACTTTAGCTTTAGACAGCAGGGTCTCGACGGCTTGTTCTTCCAGCGCGACGTTACGCATGTTGTTCATCAGCTCTTTGTTTTTGCTGTAGAACTCGATAACTTCTGACGGATCTTCGTACGCAGAAGCCATCTCTTCGATCAGCGCTTTAACGCGATCTTCGTCAGCTTTCAGTTCGTGCTGGCTGATAACTTCACCCAACAGCAGGCCAACAACAACGCGTTGCTTAGCTTGCTCTTCGAACAGCTCACGTGGCAGTTCCAGAGCCTGTTTCTCGTTGCCACCGAAACGCTGTGCAGCCTGGCGACGCAGAACGTCGATTTCGCTGTCGATCAGGGCAGCAGGCACGTCGATTTCGTTAGCTTTAACCAGACCTTCGATTGCCTGAGACTTGATGCGGTTACGCACTGCGCCTTTCAGCTCACGGTCCATGTTTTTACGCACTTCAGCACGCAGACCTTCTACAGAACCATCAGCCACGCCGAAACGCTTGATGAATTCTTCAGTCAGTTCTGGCAGCTCACGCTCTTCAACTTTCTTCAGAACGATAGCGAACTTGGCCGCTTTACCTTTCAGGTTTTCAGCGTGGTAATCTTCTGGGAAGTTTACGTCGATGGTGAATTCTTCACCGGCTTTATGACCTACCAGACCTTCTTCGAAGCCTGGGATCATGCGGCCCTGGCCCATTGCCAGTACGAAGTCAGAGGCTTTGCCGCCTTCGAATTCTTCACCGTCGATGGAACCAGAGAAATCAACGGTAACGCGATCTTCAGCCTGAACGGCTGCGTCGGTTTCTTTCCAATCAGCCTGCTGCTTGCGCAGAGTTTCCAGCATGGTGTCAACGTCAGATTCGTTAACTTCAACAACTGGTTTTTCTACTTCGATGCTTTCCAGATCTTTCAGTTCAACTTCTGGATAAACTTCGAATTCAACGGTGAAGTTGAAATCTTCGCCCAGTTTGTATTCGCCCGGAACATAGTTCGGTGCGCCAGCCGGGTTGATTTTTTCTTTGATGATTGCATCAACGAAGCTGCGCTGCATCAGATCGCTCAGAACGTCCTGGCGAACGCTTGCGCCATAACGTTGTTCGATGATGTGGTGTGGTACTTTGCCCTTGCGGAAGCCGTCAATACGTACAGTTTTAGACGCTTTAGCCAGCTCGCTTTTTACTGCTTTCTCAATGCTTTCAGCAGGAACAGTAATAGCGATACGGCGACCAAGGCCTTGAGTGGTTTCAACAGAAACTTGCATCTTGTTACCTCAAAAAAATCACAGTGCTCGGTCAACCCCGAACCGGCTCGCTTCATGCAGAACCCTGATTCAGTATTCGAGGAAGTCCCGAAACCATTCCGGAAAAATAAGACGCGACATTATAGCGGCGCAACCGCTGCGAGTCGAGGACGCGTGTCTTAAAACCAAAAACCTCAACAACAAACCCCAAAATAAAAAACGGCCCGCAGGCCGTTTCAAAATTCGCCTCTACTAATACCGCATCTCGGGGGCAAAGTTCCAGAGATACTGTCGATTAATAGGGTTTTAGTGACGATTTTGCTGAAAATACGCTATTTCAGGCAAGTGTGCCTGCACCTCGGCACGGCGGAGAAGCTGGCACCGTATCCTGCAGGCCTTCCCACTCTTTCAGCGTGTAGGTGTGTAGCGCCAGCGCGTGAACGCTGCCCGCCAGTTCTTCCGTTAAAACTGAATAAATTGAACGATGGCGCGACAAAAAGCGTTCGCCAACGAACTTATCGCTCACCATCACCACCTTAAAGTGGCTTTCGGATCCTGCCGGAACATTGTGGCGATAACTCTCATCGGTTACGTCCAAGTGCGTTGGTTCAAACGCTGCAGCTAACTTTGCTTCTATTTGCTCGCGAATCATAGCCATCTCCTTAAAACACGTCTTACAGAGAACTGCGCCCAACTATTTCGCCGTCTGATACTAAATAATAGGCTGTTTTCTGTATTATTCTTACTTTCACCAAGAAAATATTACTTATGTGAACAAAATAGTCGTTTGAGATGCAGATTAGAACTTCTTATGACTATTTTTTTGCTCACCGGCGATAAATTACCTATTTCCGAGGTCCAATCCCATGGCACGCTAAACGGTGGCAATGCTATGATGCTGCCCATTCTACAATCAAAACACGCTAACTTTTTATCTTGAAAAGATGGAAAATTGAGAAAATGACCATGTTGAAGAAAATTCTTTTCCCTGTACTGGCAGTCTTTATGCTTGCAGGTTGTGCTACCAGCAGCAACACACTGAACATTTCCCCGAAAATTGCCCTGCCAACGCAGGATCCAACCCTGATGGGTGTGACTATCAGCATTAACGGCGCCGACATGCGTCAAGACAAGGCACTCGCGAAAGTGAACCGCGACGGCCAGCTGGTCTCCCTGACACCGTCACGCGATCTGCGTTTCCTGCTGCAAGAAGCGCTGGAAAAACAGATGACCGCACGCGGCTACATGATTGGTCCTGATGGCGCGGTAGACCTGCAAATCGTGGTTAACCGCCTGTATGCCGACGTTCAGGAAGGCAACCTACGCTACAACATCACCACCAAGGCCGACATTTCCATCATCGCTACCGCGAAGAATGGCAACAAACAGGTCAAGAACTACAACACGACTTATAACGTGCAGGGCGCATTCACTGCGACCGACGCTAAAATCACCAACGTCGTTAACACTGCGTTGGGTGACGTCATCTCCGACATGGCACAGGACACCAGCGTGAGCGACTTTATCAAAGCCAACTCGCACTAATCCTGCCCTCTGCCCGGCCATGCCGGGCAGAACCTTTTGATTCCTCTGCCCAATCCCTCCTTTATTCTCCGCGTTTATCCTTTATGATGCCCTCAGCCCCCCTCTTTAACGGCCTGCAGGAACACGGATGCCATGCTAAAACAGTACTTCACTATCTTTACCCAACGTAATACCGCGATTTTGCTCCTTTTAGGCTTTGCATCCGGCTTACCGCTCGCGCTGACCTCGGGCACCCTTCAGGCGTGGATGACGGTCGAAAACCTCGACCTCAAGACTATCGGCATTTTCTCCCTGGTCGGTCAGGCCTATGTGTTCAAATTCCTCTGGTCGCCGATGATGGACCGCTACACGCCGTCGTTCTTTGGCCGACGCCGCGGCTGGCTCATCATCACTCAGCTGTTACTGGTGCTGGCTATTTTTGCCATGGGTTACATGGATCCTAAAAGCAGCCTGTTCTGGCTGGCAGCGCTGGCGGTGCTGATTGCCTTCGCGTCGGCGTCGCAGGATATTGTGTTCGACGCCTATAAAACTGACCTGCTGAGCGCGGAAGAGCGCGGCAACGGTGCGGCGGTGTCGGTGCTCGGCTATCGGTTGGCCATGCTGGTGTCGGGCGGGCTGGCGCTGTGGCTGGCCGACCGTTATCTGGGTTGGCAACATACCTACTGGCTGATGGCCGTGCTGATGCTGATTGGCGTCGCGGCAACGCTGTTTGCCCCTGAGCCTGATATTCATCAGCCCGTACCCGCGACGCTCGAGATGGCGGTCGTCGCCCCGCTGAAAGACTTTTTCGGGCGCAATAACGCCTGGCTCATCCTGCTGCTTATCGTGATGTACAAGCTGGGCGACGCCTTCGCCGGTAGCCTGAGCACCACGTTCCTGATTCGCGGCGTCGGCTTTGACGCCGGAGAAGTCGGGCTGGTCAACAAGACGCTGGGATTACTGGCGACTATCTTCGGTGCACTGCTTGGCGGCGTACTGATGCAGCGTCTCAGCTTGTTTCGCGCATTAATGCTGTTCGGGATTTTACAGGGCGCGTCGAACGCCGGTTACTGGATACTCGCCGTCACCGACAAACATCTCTATTCGATGGGCACCGCCATCTTTTTCGAAAACCTGTGCGGTGGCATGGGCACGGCAGCCTTCGTCGCACTATTGATGGCACTGTGCAACAAATCGTTTTCGGCGACGCAGTTCGCGTTGCTGTCGGCGCTTTCGGCGGTGGGTAGGGTCTACGTAGGCCCGATTGCCGGATGGTTTGTCGAGGCGAACGGCTGGTCGGCGTTTTATCTCTTCTCAATTGTTGCCGCCGTTCCTGGCTTGCTGTTGCTGGCTATGTGTCGTCAGACGCTGGAATATACCCAGCGCACGGACAGCTTCTTGCCGCGAGTGCATTTCGCAGGCTCATATCGTTGGGCGTTACGTTTGTTGCTGACGGGCAGTTTATTGTTAGCGCTGTGGGTGGTCATGCTGATTACCGACGGATTAGACTGGACGCATCTGGCGACGCTTGCCGGTAAAACCGTCCAGCTGGGCGCCCTGCTTTGCCTGCTTGGCATCGTACTCGGCAGCGTGCTGGACTTCCTCGCCCTGCGCCGCCAGGAAAAAATTTAGCGTTTGCCTGGCACGATCCATAATCTCCTCTACACTGTTTTTGTCATTCGCGTCCAAAACGCCATCAACCCCCCCTTCTCCAGGCGACATAAATGTTGTGTATCCTGGGGACTTCTTGTTGTTATTTGGTTAATATCCTGATTTACCCTGATCTGGATCAATAAACCTCTTAACATAAATAAAAAAATATTAACCATTTACACCTTGTTTCATTCTGACCTTTTTTTAATCTTTTTATTAAATTTAATTTCACTCAATTTCAACATTCTGTTTACATAATTTATACCTAGCATAAACATTTAAAAAAGGCACTAAATACCCATTCCCTTGCTACGCCTTGTTTTTTCTCGTCATAGCGAATGAAAATAGCGCAAGGCATTGTTGCCATTCAGAAATTGTCACTTCACGTAACATGTGTGACCACGTTAACATAAAGTGTGGGACGGGCATTTACACAGCTTTAAGCGTGTTTACAGTACCGTAACCTTCCCGTAAAATGCCCGTACACATGAAGCGACAATAGAGCCCTGTTATTGAGGTCGTTAGATGAGACTTAAGAAATACAATAAAAGTATTGGGATGTTGTCTATATTTGCATCCACTGTAATGTTAAGTGGTTGCAATACGGCAATTATGGATCCCAAGGGAGCAATTGGACTGGAGCAGCGGACGCTGATACTGACAGCCATCGGCTTAATGCTGATCGTCGTTATACCAGTGATCGTGATGGCTTTTGCTTTTGCATGGAAGTATCGCGCTTCTAATACAAACGCTAAGTACAGTCCAAATTGGTCACACTCCAACAAAGTGGAAGCCGTGGTATGGACCATTCCAATTATCATTATTGCCATCCTGGCAACGATAACCTGGAAAACCACACACCAGCTTGATCCTTTCAAACCTATCGTTAGCAATGAAAAACAAATGACCGTAGAAGTCGTCTCACTCGACTGGAAATGGTTGTTTATTTATCCAGAGCAGGGTATCGCAACGGTTAATGAACTGGTTATTCCTAAAGATGTGCCTGTTCAGTTCAAAGTAACGTCTAACTCTGTTATGAACTCCTTCTTTATCCCGCAGTTAGGTGGACAGATTTACGCGATGGCCGGTATGCAGACTCAGTTGCACTTGATTGCAAACGAGGCTGGTACCTATAAAGGCATCTCGGCAAACTACAGTGGTCGCGGCTTCTCTGGTATGAAGTTCAACGCTATTGCAACACCTACCCGTGCCGATTTTGATGCGTGGGTTGCGAAAGTTAAGCAAGCTCCGAATCAGCTCGCAACACCAGATGATTTCAAGAAATTGGCCGCGGACAGTATCGACAACCCAGTCGAATACTTCTCTACCGTTCAGCCAGACTTGTTTAAAGAGATCATTCATCAATATTCACATGACATGAACATGTCAACAGGCCAGACAATGCCTATGCCAGCAGGCACAGACATGAAGGGCATGGATATGGGTGATAAGTCTCACACTGCCGGAGCCGGGGAATAATAAGATGTTCGGAAAACTAACGCTAAGTGACATTCCATTTGACGTACCAATCGTTATGGTCACCGTTGGCGCTATCATCGTGGGCGGTCTCGCCCTGTTAGCGGCAATTACCTATTTCGGTAAATGGAAATATCTGTGGTCAGAGTGGATTACCTCTGTTGACCATAAAAAACTGGGTATCATGTACATCATCCTTGCGATTGTCATGCTTATCCGTGGCTTTGCCGATGCCATCATGATGCGTAGCCAGCAGGTGCTGGCATCTGAGGGTAGTCCCGGCTTCCTGCCGCCGCACCACTACGACCAGATCTTTACCGCGCACGGCGTAATCATGATCTTCTTCATGGCGATGCCTTTCGTTATCGGTCTAATGAACGTAGTTGTACCGCTACAAATCGGTGCGCGCGACGTTGCTTTCCCGTTCCTGAACAACATCAGCTTCTGGTTCACCGCCGTTGCTGTGGTACTGATCAACATCTCTCTGGGTATTGGTGAGTTCGCACAGACTGGCTGGCTGGCCTATCCGCCGTTGTCAGGTAAGGAATACAGCCCGGGCGTGGGGGTCGACTACTGGATATGGAGTCTACAGATATCCGGTATCGGGACCTTGTTGACCGGCGTTAACTTCTTCACCACTATTCTGAAGATGCGCGCGCCAGGCATGCCTCTGATGAAGATGCCAGTGTTCACCTGGGCCGCGCTGTGTACTAACGTCCTGATCATCATTTCGTTCCCGATCCTGACTGTGACTATTGCACTGCTGACTCTTGACCGCTACGTGGGCACCCATTTCTTCACCAATGATATGGGCGGCAACATGATGATGTACATCAACCTGATTTGGGCCTGGGGCCATCCGGAAGTGTACATTCTGATTCTGCCTGTGTTCGGTGTGTTCTCTGAAGTTACTGCGACCTTCTCCAAGAAACGCCTGTTTGGTTACACCTCATTAGTATGGGCAACCATTGCCATTACTTTGCTGGCGTTCATTGTTTGGCTGCACCACTTCTTCACCATGGGTTCAGGCGCTAACGTCAATGCCTTCTTCGGTATCATGACGATGATCATTTCTATCCCAACAGGGGTAAAAATCTTCAACTGGCTGTTCACCATGTACCAGGGTCGTATTACCCTGAACGCAGCAATGCTGTGGACCATCGGCTTCATCATCACCTTCTCTGTGGGTGGTATGACCGGCGTTCTGCTGGCAGTACCTGGCGCTGACTTCGTATTGCACAACAGTCTGTTCCTGATTGCTCACTTCCATAACGTTATTATCGGCGGTGTGGTATTTGGTTGCTTCGCAGGTCTGACTTACTGGTTCCCTAAATCCTTCGGCTTCACGCTGAACGAGAAATGGGGCGTGCGTGCGTTCTGGTTCTGGATTATCGGTTTCTTCGTTGCCTTTATGCCGCTGTATGCACTTGGCTTTATGGGGATGACCCGTCGTCTGAGCCAAAACATTGACCCGCAGTTCCACACCTTGCTGGTTGTGGCCGCTGGCGGTGCAGCACTGATCGCCTGTGGTATCGCGTGTATCTTCATCATGTTCTACGTTTCTATCCGTGACCGTGAGCAGAACCGTGACCTGACCGGTGACCCGTGGGGTGCACGTACCCTGGAGTGGGCAACCTCTTCTCCTCCTCCGTTCTACAACTTCGCTATCGTGCCACACGTACACGACCGTGATGAGTTCTGGGACATGAAAGAGAAAGGCACTGCTTACAAGAAACCGGCTAAATATGAAAAAATTCATATGCCTAAAAATAGCGGCGCGGGCTTTGTTATCTCCGTGTTCAGCCTGGCCTTCGGTTTCGCAGCAATCTGGGACATGTGGTGGTTAGTCGTCGTTGGCCTGCTTGGCATCGTCATCACCTGGATCTGGAAAAGCTTCGACGAGGATGTTGATTACTACGTTCCAGTTGAAGAAGTTGAACGTATCGAAAACCAACATTATGAAAATATCAGCAAAGCGGGCGTGAAACATGTCAACTGATTCTCTGACTAACCATGCGGCCCATGACGATCATGGGCACCACGATGCGGGTGAGACCAAAGTCTTCGGCTTCTGGATCTACCTGATGAGCGACTGCGTGTTGTTTGCAAGCCTGTTTGCAACCTACGCAGTACTGATGAACGGGACCGCTGGCGGTCCCTCTGGTAAAGACATTTTCGACCTGAAGTTTGTGTTGGTTGAAACCTTCTGCCTGCTGTTAAGTTCTATTACTTACGGCTTCGCAATGCTGAACATGAGCAAAGGTAAAGCAGGCGCCGTTAAAGGCTGGCTGTTCATCACCTTCCTGTTTGGTCTCGGCTTTATCGGGATGGAGCTCACCGAGTTCCACCACCTGATTGTCGAAGGTTACGGCCCGCAGCGCAGTGGTTTCCTGTCTGCATTCTTTACCCTGGTTGCCACGCACGGTCTGCACGTAACCGTCGGTCTGATTTGGATAATCACCATGATTGTTCAAGTTAGCCGCCGCGGTCTGACCGCCGTGAACCAAACGCGCCTGATGTGTCTGAGCCTGTTCTGGCACTTCCTTGACGTAGTCTGGATTTGTGTATTCACCGTTGTCTATCTGTTGGGAGTCCTGTCATGAGTCATTCAGCAACCTCTCACGGCGGTGCAAGCCACGGTAGCGTCAAGTCGTACATGATTGGCTTTGTGCTGTCGGTAATTTTGACGGTTATCCCATTTGCGATGGTAATGAGCGGTACTGCCTCTCACTCACTCATCCTGGGGACAGTCGTTGCGTCGGCAGTAATCCAGATCGTTGTTCACCTGGTGTATTTCCTGCACATGAATACATCATCTGAAGGACGTTGGAACCTGATTGCGTTCCTGTTCACCGCTGTGATTATCTTTATCGTCGTTGTGGGCTCACTGTGGATTATGTATAACCTCAACCTCAATATGATGGTCAGTTAAAAGCCGAGCTGCATGTGATGATTAAGAAATACCTGCAAGTAACTAAGCCAGGAATTATTTTCGGTAATTTAATTTCTGTCGTCGGGGGATTCCTCCTTGCTTCCAAAGGAAGCATCGACTTCCCTCTCTTTCTCGCTGCGTTTGTTGGCGTCTCGTTGGTCGTCGCATCGGGCTGTGTGTTTAACAACTACATAGACCGCGACATTGACAAGGTAATGGAAAGAACGAAGAACCGAGTTCTGGTAAAAGGACTTATACCGCCGAAAACCACCCTGGTTTACGCTACTCTCCTGGGTATTTTAGGCTTTGCGTTGCTGTATGTTGGTGCTAACCCGCTGTCTATGTGGTTAGCAGTGATGGGCTTTGTGGTTTATGTTGGGATTTATAGCCTGTACATGAAACGCAAATCCGTCTACGGCACGCTGATTGGTAGCTTATCCGGCGCTGCGCCGCCGGTTATCGGATACTGTGCCGTCAGCGGCCAGTTCGATACCGGTGCGTTGATCCTGTTACTGATCTTTAGCCTGTGGCAGATGCCGCATTCCTATGCGATTGCCATCTTCCGCTTCAAAGATTATCAGGCAGCGAATATCCCGGTTCTTCCGGTTGTTAAAGGCGTTGCGGTTGCCAAGCATCATATTACGGTCTGGATCCTGGCCTTTATGATTGCCACACTGATGCTGACCCTGAGTGGCTACGCAGGTTATAAATACCTGATTGTTGCAGCAGCGGTAAGCGTTTGGTGGCTGGGCATGGCACTGCGCGGATACAAAACTGAAAATGACATCGTATGGGCAAGAAAGCTGTTTGTTTTCTCCATCGTTGCCATCACGTCACTGAGTGTCATGATGTCTATCGACTTTAACGCGGCAGCACCGAGCAGCTTACTGACCTACGTTTGGTAAGCTCGGCGGTTAACGTCAAATGAGAAATGGCCGGTCTTGACCGGCCATTTTTTTAAGCTTTTTTAGTCCCCTCTTTACCTGTGCGTTTCGTTGTATAATTAATTTTTCAGCCCTCCTTGAGAAACCTGAAATATCTGCTAAACATCCAGCAATTTACCTGCACACAAAAAAGACACTACAATGTCGTTGTTTGTAATTTTGAGGTAGCAATGAACGATAACCAAATGACCCGTCAGGAAAGTCGGGCGACCTGGGGACTAGGGACAGTATTTTCACTTCGCATGCTCGGCATGTTTATGGTTCTCCCGGTTCTAACCACTTACGGCATGTCATTAGCCGGCGCAAGCGAAACACTCATCGGTATTGCCATCGGTATCTACGGACTGGCCCAGGCCATCTTCCAGATCCCGTTCGGCCTGCTTTCTGACCGCATCGGGCGCAAACCGCTTATCGTATTCGGGCTGCTTATCTTCACCGCCGGTAGCGTGATAGCAGCCAGCACCCACTCTATCTGGGGCGTCATTATCGGACGCGCACTCCAGGGCTCCGGGGCGATTGCCGCTGCCGTGATGGCGCTGATGTCCGACCTGACCCGCGAGCAGAACCGGACCAAAGCAATGGCGTTCATCGGCATCAGCTTCGGGATTACTTTCGCCATTGCGATGGTACTCGGCCCAATCATTACCCATGCCTGGGGCCTGCACGCACTGTTTTGGGCGATTGCGGTTCTGACCCTTTGTGGCATCGTCATTACTCTGACCGTGGTCCCCTCCCCTGCGACTCACCTGCTCAATCGTGAATCGAGCGTGGTGAAAGGCAGCTTCGGCAAGGTGCTGACCAACGGGAAACTGCTGAAACTCAACTTTGGCATCCTTTGCCTGCACATCCTGTTGATGTCGAGCTTCGTGGTCCTACCGCAGGTGATGGAAAAGGCTGGATTCCCACCGAGTGAACACTGGCGCGTCTATCTGGTCACCATGCTGACCTCATTCGTTGCCGTGATCCCGGTTATCATTTACGCCGAGAAAAAGCGCCACATGAAGCAGGTGTTCATGGGCTGCGTCGCGGTGCTGCTGCTGGCAGAGCTGGTGCTGTGGGCTGCCGGTCTTCATCTGTGGGCGATCATTACCGGGATTCAGCTGTTCTTCCTGGCCTTCAACGTGATGGAAGCCATTCTGCCGTCGCTTATCAGTAAGGAATCCCCTGCGGGCTATAAAGGTACCGCGATGGGTCTTTACTCGACGAGCCAGTTTATCGGCGTGGCAATCGGCGGTAGCCTCGGCGGCTTTATCTTCGGTCATGCCGGTGCCGGTGCCGTATTCATGGCCTGTGCGGCGATTGCCGTAGTCTGGTTCTTTGTGAGTGCCACGATGTCTGAACCGCCTTACGTCAGCAGCCTGCGTATTACGCTGTCTGAAGATGTGGCGAAAGACGCAACGCTGGCAACGCGCATGAAATCGCAGCCGGGCGTAGCCGACGTGGTCGTGGTAGCGGAAGAGCTGAGCGCCTACGTGAAGGTGGATACCAAGCAGACAAATCGACAGGCATTAGAGGCGTTCGTTAGCCAGGCCTGATGAGAGATAAAGGGGGGAGCCGCGCTGAAACAGCGTCTCCCCCTTCTACTTTCCCCCGCAGAATAAAGGCGGGGGAAAGCCCGTTTTAGTCGCGGAAGTTCTTGAACTGGAACGGCTGTCCCAAATCCCCACCGCGCACCAGCGCCATCACGGCCTGCAAATCATCGCGCGCCTTACCGGTTACGCGAACTTCGTCACCCTGAATCTGCGCCTGAACCTTCAGCTTGCTGTCTTTAATCAGCTTTACAATCTTCTTCGCCAGCGCACTTTCGATGCCGGAATGCAGCTTGGCATCAACGCTGTAGGTTTTGCCGCTGTGGGTCATCTCTTTCGGAATCTCCAACGCACCGCCTTCAATGCTGCGCTTCAGCAAGGCAGCGCGCAGGATGTCCAGCAGCTGCTCAACCTGAAAATCAGAAACGCTGGCAACCTTGATGCTCTCGTCTTTCTCGTTTAACTCGAAGCTGGCTTCGACATTACGAAAATCCCAACGGTTAGCCAGGTCGCGGGTCGCGTTTTCGACCGCGTTGCGAACTTCCTGCATATCAATTTCAGAAACAATATCGAAAGATGGCATTGTCGCTTCTCCCTTAAATTTATTTGTACGTACTCTGCGATGGCAGACATGATACCGTCTTCCCTGAACATTGCCAAAAGCAGGCGACACAAACTGACGTCGTTAGCAGTTTTTAGGACTATTTTAAGCCAATTTGGCGCAGTCCAGCGCTCACGGCTGCGGCAACCAGAATCACCACAATCAACGGCTTTTTACGCCAGGCAAGAAATGCGGCGACCGCCACGCCGACAGGACGGGCATACCCCGCGAATCCGCCCCCCTCATAAAGGGTTGCTACCGCGGCTACCGCCAATAATAACGTCGTCGCCGCGTCGCCAAGCAATGCGTTCGCCCCAGGGGAGAGCGTCAGGCGACTGCCGAGACGAAATCCCGCCAGTCGTAGCAGATAGGTTCCGGTCGCCAACACCGCAATTCCGGCGATAATCAGGCCATGTTCGGTCATTTGTGTCGCCTCCACAGCGCCAGGCCAAACAGTGAAAACAGCACCGGCAGGCCCGCGGGCACCAGCGGCACCGCAGCCAGAGACAACGCCATGCCGGTCAGAGCACGGCGCAGCGTTTGCCGATGTTTAAGTGCCGATGCCGTCAAGGCAACCAGAATGGCGGGGAACACCGCATCGAGGCCAATCACCTTGATATCAGGAATCATTGTGCCGAGGGTTCCACCAATCAATACCCCAAGCGGCCAGCAAACTACGATCCCCAACCCGCAGAGCCAATAGGCGGCACGGCTTTTCGCCGGACTTTTCTGCGACACGCCAAACACCACGCTTTCATCGTTCATGATGTGGCACCCCAGCAGTCGATAGGCCAGCCCTTGACGCGCTGCGTCCTCACTGCCAATCAAATCTTTTACCGCCATGCCAAACGGCAGATGACGCGCATTGACTAAGAGCCCGGCCGCCGCTGCCGCAAACGGGCTACCGCCGCCCGCGACGATACTGATAAACAGAAACTCCGAGGCACCGGCCAGCACCAACAGCGACAGCGTCATTGGCACCCACAGCGGGAAACCAACGGCCGTCGCCATCGAGCCATAAGAAATGCCAACAATTCCGTCGGCCAGACACACCAGTGCAATGGCCTTGATAACATCACCGCCCAGCGGTGAAATCCAACTAACACGCATCATACCTATCCCATATCGAACGCGAAGGCTGTTATAATGAACAATTCACAGCGGACTTACAAGACGAACGATCGTTCGATATAAAAAACACCGGTGGCCACTATGACGCAACCCATCAGCATTATTGCCAAAGCACTCGTGCGCGAACGCCAGCGCACCGGCCTGTCGCTGGCCGAGATCTCTCGCCGCGCCGGGATAGCAAAATCCACGCTGTCACAGCTGGAGTCAGGGAACGGCAATCCCAGCATCGAGACCCTGTGGTCCCTGTGCGTGGCGTTGGATATTCCCTTCGCCCGCTTGATGGAACAGGAAGTCAGCACTTCGCAAGTGATTCGTTTTGGCGAAGGACCGTCGGTGACCGCAGAGATGGCGCATTACAAGGCGATACTCTTAGCCACCTGCCCACCGGGTGCGAGAAGAGATATCTATCAACTGATCACCCAGCCGGGTGAAGACCGCCATTCGCATCCGCACTCTCCCGGCTCGATTGAACATCTGATCGTGACTCAGGGCCGGGCGCTGGTTGGCCCAACCGATTCAGCTACCGAACTGAATCCCGGCGACTATATCTGTTACCCAGGCGATCAACCTCACGTTTTCAAAGCGTTAGAACCCAACACCCATGCCATCCTCATCTCCGAGCAGAATTAATGTTTGCATCAAAAGTGTGACCTGGCCCACAAAAGACTATACTTGAGGTATAGATTTAACGTTTTGGCAACATTCCAACGTCTCTTTTGATTTTGGGACACTGTCTGTACTCCGGTAGATTTTGTGTGGCGGCAAGGCGGCGGCGCGAAAGCTGCGGGGGTAAATAGGAGCAAAGATGAAGATTAGTGTTTTGGGGTGTGGCGCGCTGGGCCAACTCTGGCTCTCGACGCTGTACCAGCAGGGGCACGACGTGCAAGGATGGGTACGCATTCCACAACCGTTCTGCGCCGTCAACGTCATCTCTCCCGACGGCACCGCGTTCAATCGTAATTTGCCGACCAACGATCCCCAGCATTTAGCCGACAGCGAGTTGCTTATCGTGACGCTGAAAGCCTGGCAGGTATCCAGCGCGCTCGGTACGCTGCTGCCAAAGCTCAACGAAAACTGCAGCGTACTGCTGCTGCACAACGGTATGGGAACCGTCGATGAACTCCCAGCACATCGCCAGCCGATTCTACTGGGAGCGACGACCCACGCGGCGCGACACGAAGGAAATGCGATTATTCACGTCGCGGCGGGCATCACGCATATCGGTCCGGCAAATCAGCGCGGTGCGGGGGCAAGCTACCTGGCCGATCCTCTGCACAGCGCCCTGCCTGACGTCGCGTGGCACGACAATATTCTGCCGTCACTGTGGAATAAACTGGCGGTAAACTGCGTGATCAATCCTTTGACTGCGGTGTATAACTGTACCAACGGCGACCTCATAGCGCACGGTGAGATGATTGAAAGCATCTGCGGTGAAGTGGCAGAAGTCATGGCAATTGAAGGCTATCAGACCCACAAAGAGTCGCTGCTGAGCTATGTTTATCAGGTTATCGATACTACCTCGGCCAACCATTCCTCGATGTTGCAGGACATTCGCACCCAACGTCACACCGAGGTTGACTACATCACCGGTTACGTTTTGCGTCGTGGTCGCAGCCACGGTTTGCAGCTGCCGATGAACAATAAATTATTCGAAATGATTAAAAGAAAGGAAAGTGATTATGAGCGTTTCGGCTCTGGTATGTCTGGCACCTGGCAGTGAAGAACTGGAAGCCGTCACCGCGATAGACCTGCTGGTTCGCGCCGGGGTTAACGTCACCACCGCCAGCGTGGCGGGTGATGGCAACCTTGAGATCCGCTGTTCGCGCGGCGTGAAAATCCTCGCCGACGTCGCACTGGTTGACGTCGCAGACGAAGAATTTGACGCCATCGTGCTGCCCGGTGGCCTGAAAGGTGCAGAATGTTTTCGCGACAGTCCGCTGCTGGTCGAAAAGGTACGCCACGTTAACGTCACCGGAAAACTGGTTGCCGCTATCTGCGCCGCACCCGCGCTGGTGCTGGAATATCATGACCTTTTCCCGGTCGGCAATATGACCGGTTTCCCCGGCCTGAAGGACAAGGTGTCACCTGATAAGTGGATGGATAAACGCGTAATGTTCGACCCGCGCGTCAACCTGCTGACCAGCCAGGGGCCGGGCACGTCGATCGAATTCGCGCTTAAAATGATTGACCTGCTGATGGGCAAAGCTAAAGCCGCCGAGGTCGCCTCGCAGTTGGTGCTTTACCCGGGTGTACACAACTATCAAGACTGAATCTTGATCCGCAGCGCCATGCTCTGGCGCTGCGGATTAACTGATTTTGAGGATTGAGCGAAAGATAAAAGCGACTCAATATAAAGGGATTATAATTATCTCTTTTCAAGAGGTTATCGTGATGATTATCCCCCCTATTCTCCCCTCCTCTTTGCCGGACTGCCCCAATCCTCCAGGCTATTTTAATTCCGAGATAGCTCAGACGTGCATCCTGATGACCGCCAGAATCGACGGACTGTATCTCAGCATGGCGGCCATACACAGCAACACACAAAACCTTCAGAAAAAATGCACCCGCGCGAAGGAGGTGCTGAAAAACATCGAAATTGTTGCCTGCAAAAACAATTTGCTTGCGACATCTAGCTGGGGCACAAAACTGGTCAAAAAGATTGATAGCGTGAGTAGAGAAGCCTACATGCTGGGCCAAAATGAAGCGCTAATACAGGAATTTACCGAAGTTTCTAACGCTCTTATGTGGTGCTACGTGGATCTGATTAAGCAGCAAATTTGGCCTGATACTGCCATAGAGTAGAAACATAAACCGGTTAACGGGAGCGCCATCACAATCAATAGTCTTCTCCGTTGCAGTAAGTCTGGCGGTTGATATCATTTTATTTCCAAATGTTTCGAAATTTAAAGCATCTTTTAAACACGATAGGGAAATAAAACGTGATAAAACTGACCTCTGCCCTGTTAATCAGTCTGGTACTGACCGGCTACGTGCAGGCCGCTGACAAGCATTATCTGACGCTGCAAGACACCGCCGACAGCGTGCAGCTACTCCCGCCGCCTCCGGCCTTTGACAGCGTGGCCTTCCAGGCCGATAAAGCTGCCTACGAGCAGGGCAAATACCTGCGTAACACCCCACGCGGCACACAAGCCTACAGCGACGCCGACTCGTCGGCCGATAACGTCACCAAAAACTTCTCCACCCCGTTCGGCTTCGAGATAACCGCGCAGAATACCCCGGCAATCTATGAGCTCATCGCCACCATGAAGGAAGACGCCGGAGACTATGCCACCAAATCCGCCAAGGAAAAATATAACCGTATTCGTCCTTTCGCCTTCTTCCACGAACCTACCTGCCGCCCGGATGATGAAAGCAAGCTCGCCAAGAACGGATCCTACCCGTCAGGCCATACCGCCATCGGCTGGTCGATTGCGTTGGTGCTGGCAGAAATTAATCCAACGCGCCAAAACGAGATCCTCAAACGTGGCTTCGAACTGGGCCAAAGCCGCGTGATTTGCGGCTATCACTGGCAGAGTGACGTCGATGCGGCGCGCGTCGTGTCGTCGGCGGTCGTCGCCCGACTGCACAACAACCCACAGTTCGTCAGCCAGCTGGCGAAAGCTAAAGAAGAAATCGCCAAACTGCGGCAAAACGCAAAGTAACCCTGCCCGGGACCGGATTGCTAAAATCTGCGCATAAAAAAGGGATTGCCACGGCAATCCCTTTTTCTACCTCGTTATCGCACTCAGCGCTGATGGCCTATGGACGATAAACCTTCACATTTTTATAGCCCTGCTCGTGCAGATAAAGCGCCTGTAGGCGGCTCATCACCCCACGATCGCAGTAAAGCAGGTAGGTCTTACTCTGGTCGAGCGAGCCAAAAGCGCCGCCGAGTTTGTAGAACGGAAGCACCGCTGTTTCAACCCCTTCAAGCTGCAGCGGATTCTCTTCCTGTTCGTCCGGTGCTCGGATATCCAGCACGACGTCGGTCGCGGCAAAATCGGCCACGGTTTCGACTTCGGCCACTTCCTGCTGCGACTCTTCGGCAATGGTGCGAATGTCCTGATTCTTGGCTTCGGAAATGACTTTTTCCAGAATCGAGAAATCAAATAGCGCTTCTTCGGCTTCGATTTTTGCTTTAATCGCTTTTACGGTCGGGCTTTTGGAAATCACGCCGCAGTATTCAGGCATGGTTTTCGCAAAGTCCTCGGTGCCGATTTCGCGGGCGATATCGATGATGTGCTGCTTGTCATGAGAAATTAGCGGGCGCAGGATAAGGGTATCGGTCGCGTTATCGATCAGTCGCAGGTTGGACAACGTTTGGCTTGATACCTGGCCAAGTGCTTCCCCTGTCACCAAGGCCTGCACACCGTAGCGCTCGGCAATGGCAGAGGCGGCGCGAACCATCATACGCTTGAGCACGACGCCCATCTGACCGTCTTCGATCTTTTCGAGGATTTCGCCAACCACCGGTTCGAAATCGATAGAGATAAAGCGTACGCGGTGCGAGTTGCCGAAGCGGTTCCACAGATAATAAGCGACCTGTTTCACACCGATTTCATGCGCGGAACCGCCCAGATTAAAGAAGCAGTAATGCACGCGGCTGCCGCGACGCATCAGCATGTAGCTAGAGACGCCGGAGTCAAAGCCACCGGAAATCAGTGACATGACGTCTTCCTGCGTGCCGATAGGGTATCCGCTCAGGCCCTGATAGCGGCGCTTGATAAGCACCAGCTGGTCATCGTTGATTTCGAGCTTAACGGTGACTTGCGGGCTGGTCAGATCAACCTTGGCCGACGCGATATGCTGATTCAGGCCGCCGCCGACGTAGCGCTCTACGTCGCCAGAGCTGAAACTGTGCTTGCCACGACGTTTAACGCGCACGCAGAAGGTTTTACCTTCGAGCTCTTCGCGGTAGGCTTCCAGCGTCTGCTCGAAAATATGGTGAACATCATTAAACGGGCGGTCTTCGACCTCCAGTACGTGATGAATACCGGGAATGCGGCAGAGCAATTCAACAATCTGGTCATGTTTGCTTTCGTCTTTGCTGCGAACTTCGATATGATCCCAGTGGCGCACGACGGCCAGGGTCTCATCGCTGCTCTTCACAACGTTACGAATGCTGCTTGCAAGTATCTTAATGAAGCGCAAACGCACAGATTGGCTCTTGATGGTGATTTCTGGGAACAATTTAATGATAAACTTCATGGCATTCTTTTGTTAGCGGGTGAGAATACTGGGTCGTAAGTGTGAGAATAAGGATCTAGAATCAACTATTGGTAAACGTATGATTCACGAATACTGCGCTTACCAATATATTCTGCGGCGCGGAGTATAGCACTTTAATCGGGTACTTTGCGCGCAAAAGGATGCATCATAATAGCTGGTTACCTGCGCCGACGTTATCATAGGGATATCCTACGGCTCCCAGACCTTCGATATTGAAAGAGAATTATGCCAAAAAAAGCTGCACCACCTGCCAATTTCGAAACTGCATTGGCTGAACTTGAACAAATCGTCGCTCGCCTTGAATCAGGAGAACTTCCGCTGGAGGACGCGCTGAATGAGTTTGAACAGGGCGTACAGCTTGCCCGTCAGGGACAACAAAAGTTACAGCAGGCAGAGCAGCGCGTGCAGATCCTGCTCGACAGCGATAACGATGCCCCTTTGCAACCTTTTACACCGGAAGCTGAGTAATTCCTGATGTCCCAAATAGAACAACAAAGCGAAGCGAAAAGCTTCAGTCATCAGCTCCGTGAGCTGCAAAAGCGTGTCGATGGCGTTCTTGAAGGCTATGTCGCCGAACTGCCATTTTCCGACACGCCGCTGGTTGCCGCGATGCACCATGGCTCATTGCTGGGTGGAAAACGCCTGCGTCCTTATTTAGTGTATGCCAGCGGACAACTTTTTGGCCTGCAATTAACCAGCCTGGACGCGCCTGCCGCTGCCATCGAATGCATTCACGCTTATTCACTCATTCACGATGACCTGCCTGCGATGGACGACGACGACCTGCGTCGCGGCCAGCCGACCTGCCACGTGAAATTCGGTGAAGCCAATGCCATTTTGGCCGGTGATGCCCTGCAAACGCTGGCGTTTTCGATTCTGGCCGACGTAGAGATGCCCGAGGTCGCGGTGAGCGATCGCTTGTCGATGATCTCCGAACTGGCGCGCGCCAGCGGCGTAGCGGGCATGTGTGCGGGTCAGGCCTTAGACCTCGAGGCCGAAGGCAAGCAGGTTGATTTACAGGCGCTGGAGCGTATCCATCGCCATAAAACCGGTGCGCTCATTCGCGCCGCCGTTCGCATCGGCGCTCTGGCAGCCGGTGCTCGCGGTCGAGCTGCACTACCGCTGCTTGACCGTTACGCCGAGGCCATCGGTCTCGCCTTCCAGGTTCAGGACGATATTCTGGATGTCATTGGTGATACCCACACGCTGGGCAAGCGTCAGGGTGCAGATCAACAGCTTGGTAAAAGTACTTATCCCGCCCTGCTTGGGCTGGAAGGCGCACAGACCAAAGCCAAAGACCTTTATCAGGAAGCCGTTGCCGCCCTGGACGAGCTGGCCACACATTCTTACAACACGGCCCCATTGCTGGCATTAGCCCGCTTTGTTATTGAGCGTGACAGCTGATTGCCCGTAAACCGCTGTCGTCGCGATATTTCCATACTGCTTGGATGAGCCTCTTATATGAGTAACCAATGAGTCTTGATATAGCCAAATACCCCATGCTGGCACTGGCGGAGAACCCCGAAGAACTCCGCTCGCTTCCGAAAGAAAGCTTACCGAAGCTCTGTGACGAGCTGCGCCAGTACCTGCTGGACAGCGTGAGCAAGTCGAGCGGCCACTTTGCGTCCGGTCTCGGCGTCGTAGAGCTGACTGTCGCCATGCACTACGTCTACAACACCCCTTTCGACCATCTGGTTTGGGACGTAGGCCATCAGGCCTATCCCCATAAAATTCTGACCGGCCGTCGCGACAAGATTTCGACCATCCGCCAGAAAGAGGGTCTGCACCCGTTCCCGTGGCGCAGCGAGAGTGAGTACGACGTACTGTCGGTCGGCCACTCCTCAACCTCCATTAGCGCGGGGCTCGGCATGGCCGTTGCCGCCGAACGCGAAGGTAAAGGCCGTCGAACGATCTGTGTTATTGGTGACGGTGCCATCACCGCCGGTATGGCCTTCGAAGCGATGAACCACGCCGGAGATATCAAATCTGACATGCTGGTTGTGCTTAACGATAACGAAATGTCGATTTCCGAAAACGTTGGCGCACTGAACAACCACCTGGCGCAGCTGCTGTCGGGCAAGCTCTATTCGCGCCTGCGCGAAGGCGGAAAAAAGGTGCTGTCGGGTGTTCCACCTATTAAGGAGCTCATCCGTCGTACCGAGGAGCACCTGAAAGGCATGGTCGTGCCGGGTACGCTGTTTGAAGAGCTGGGCTTTAACTACATCGGACCGGTTGACGGCCACGACGTGGTGGCGTTGACCCAGACGCTGAAAAACATGCGCGACCTGCAAGGCCCTCAGCTGCTGCACGTCATGACCCGCAAGGGCAAAGGCTATGCGCCAGCCGAGAATGACCCCATCAGCTTCCATGCGGTACCGAAATTCGACCCGGCCAGCGGAACGCTGCCTAAGAGCAAAGAAGGCCTGCCGAGCTATTCGAAAGTCTTCGGCGACTGGCTGTGTGAAACGGCCGCCGGAGACAGCAAGCTGATGGCCGTCACGCCTGCGATGCGCGAAGGCTCAGGCATGGTCAAATTCTCCAAGACCTATCCGCAGCAATATTTTGACGTGGCGATCGCCGAGCAACACGCGGTGACTTTCGCAGCAGGTCTGGCCATCGGCGGCTACAAACCGGTGGTGGCGATTTATTCGACCTTCTTGCAACGTGGCTACGATCAGGTGATCCACGACGTCGCTATCCAGAATCTGCCGGTGCTGTTCGCCATCGACCGCGGCGGCATTGTCGGCGCAGACGGACAAACCCATCAGGGCGCATTCGACCTGTCGTTCCTACGCTGCATCCCGAATATGATAATCATGACGCCAAGCGATGAGAACGAGTGCCGTCAGATGCTGCACACTGGTTACCACCACCAGCAGGGTCCGGTCGCGGTGCGTTATCCGCGCGGTACCGGCACCGGTGCAACCTGTGAGCCGCTGGCCTCGCTGCCTATCGGTAAGGGCGTAGTTCGCCGTGAGGGTGAGAAGATTGCCATTCTCAACTTCGGTACCCTTTTGCCGGAGGCGCGAGAAGCCGCAGAGCAGCTTAACGCTACGCTGGTCGATATGCGCTTCGTCAAACCACTGGATAACGAACTCATCCTTTCTCTGGCTGCCAGCCACGATTCACTGGTGACCGTAGAAGAGAACGCTATCATGGGCGGTGCGGGCAGCGGCGTTAACGAACTGCTAATGTCTAAACGTGTCTGTGTCCCGGTGCTGAACATCGGTCTGCCTGACCTGTTTGTGCCGCAGGGTACGCAGGAAGAGATCCGCAGCGACCTCGGTCTCGATGCCGCAGGCATTGTGCGCCAGATAAACGACTGGCTCGCCTGATAACTCCCCGCTAATAGGCCGTCATCCTCCCCCTTTTTCTTTAGCAAAAAGGGGGATTTACCTTCCCCCGCGGTGCCCCTTTCCTCGCGCCCTCTCAGACTGAGCTACAGTTAAGGCTTAACTTTATGCGTAAGTTTTTAAGCTGATGCGGGAGAAATCATGCAATTTACACAATTTGGAACCACCGGGCTGAACGTGTCGCGCCTGTGCCTCGGCTGTATGACCTACGGTGAACCTTCACGCGGGAAACACGCCTGGACACTGCCGGAAGAGAGCAGCCGCCCTCTCATCAAACAGGCGATAGACGCCGGCATCAATTTCTTCGACACCGCCAACAGTTATTCCGACGGCAGTAGCGAAGAAATCGTCGGTAGAGTCCTGGGTGAATACTTGAAGCGTGACCAGTACGTGCTGGCGACCAAGGTGTTCTTCCCGCTTTCCAACCTCAAGGGCGGACTGTCGCGTGCGTCGATTATGCAATCCATCGACGACAGCCTGAAACGACTGGGCACCGACTACGTTGACCTGCTGCAAATCCACCGCTGGGATTACGACACGCCTATCGAAGAGACGCTGGAGGCGCTCAACGACGTGGTTAAGGCCGGGAAGGCACGTTTTATTGGCGCATCATCGATGCACGCAGCGCAGTTCAGGCAGGCACTGGATCTGCAGCAACAGCACGGCTTTGCCTCATTCGTTTCGATGCAGGACCAGTACAATCTTATCCAGCGCGAGGAAGAAAAAGAGATGCATCCGCTGTGCCTCGAGAGAAACATCGCGGTGCTGCCCTGGAGCCCGCTGGCACGCGGACGACTCACTCGCCCATGGGGTGAAAGCACCGCGCGTTCCGTTTCCGATGAGGTGATCCCAACGCTGTACGGCGATACCGAAGAGGCGGATGCCAAAATTGCCGAACGGGTTGCCAAAATCGCCGAAGACCACGGCGTTCCCCGTGCCCAAATCGCCCTGGCGTGGATCCTGAGCAAACCGGTGGTCACCGCACCCATTATCGGAGCATCACGCGCCGGGCATTTGGAAGATGCAATAGCCGCACTGGACGTGGTGTTGAGTATTGAAGAGATTGCCGAGCTGGAGATGGCCTATCAGCCACATCAGGCGACAGGCTTTAAATAATTTCAAGACTCGTTAAAAGCAAAACGGGCGTCGGGGAAAACCTCAGACGCCCGTTTTTTATTGCGCTACCGATTAAAGCAGGCCGGTTGGCCAGTGATGTCCGATGAAATAGATAATCGCCGCGCCGATGACCCCGGCCACCACGTCATCAATCATGATACCCATACCGCCCTGCACGTTGCGGTCGAACCAGCGGATCGGCCACGGCTTCCAGATATCCAGCACGCGGAATACCACGAAACCTATCACCACCCACTGCCAATCATTGGTCGGCAACGCCATGAGGGTTATCCACATGCCGACAAACTCATCCCATACGATGCTGCCGTGGTCGTGAACCCGCATGTCTTTTGCCGTCTGGCGACACAGGTATACGCCGATACAGATGCTGAACATCACTACCAGCGAGTAAACCTGCCACGGTAAATAGGTCAGCACAATCCAGAACGGGATTGCCGCAATCGACCCTGCGGTACCCGGTCCCACCGGGAACAGACCGCTGCCGAAACCGGTCGCCAACAGGTGCCACGGGTTGCGCAGGTTCAGCCTTTTTTTTGCTGCCGCCATATCCACTGCGTCATTGCCGGTGCGGCCCTTGTGGCGCATCGGACGTTTCTTGCTTCCTGCGTTGCCGCGAGCGTTATTTTCGACGGTCATGAGGCAACCTCCTGTGCGAAATGATCGAATCCCTGCCATTCAAGCTCTACGGTTTCACCGGAGCGCTGATATTTAATGCCTTCGGAAAGCGGCGCAATTTGGCCGACGCAGGTGAAGCGCACGCCCAGCTGTGCCAGCGCAACTTCCAGCGCCCCCCGGTTGATTTCCGGCACCGTGAAGCACAGTTCGTAATCTTCTCCCCCGGTAAGCGCCCACTTCACCGCTTGCTCAGGGTCGACGTACTGCTGCATCTCCTGCGAGTATGGCAGCAAATCGAGGTCGATACGTGCACCACAGTCGCTGGCCTTGAGAATATGGCGTAGATCAGAGATAAGGCCGTCGGAAATATCAATAGCAGAGTTCGCCAGCTGACGTAGCGCCTGGCCTTGTAAAACGCGGGGCTGGGGACGCAGATGACGTTTAATTAATGCCTGACTCGCCTTGTCGTCATTGACCGCGAGGCGGTCCTGCAGGATGGCGAGTCCGGCGGCACTGTCACCGAGGGTGCCGGTGACGAAGATCCAGTCGCCTACCCGTGCGCCGCTGCGCAACAGCGCGCGTCCTGCCGGAACCAGGCCCTGAATGGTCAGCGTCATGCTTAACGGGCCGCGCGTCGTATCGCCGCCAATCAGCTGCATGCCGTAATAATCGAGTTGTTCAAACAGGCTGTCACTGAAGGCTTCAAGCCAGTCGGTATTGACCTCCGGCAGCGTTAACGCCAGTGAAACCCAGGCCGGATCGGCACCCATCGCGGCCAAATCGCTGAGGTTAACGGCCAGCGCTTTATAGCCTAAATCGGCGGGTGAAATGGTTTTGAGGAAGTGAATGCCTTCGACAAGGGTGTCGGTACTGACTGCTATTTGCTGCTTGTCAGTGACGGTCAGCAGGGCGCAGTCATCGCCAATGCCTAACTGTACATCCTGACGAGCCGTTCTATAACGGTTGAAATAGCGCGCAATTAAATCAAATTCGCCGCATGCCATAGTATTATTCCAAAAAATTTCGATCCTGCGTTTTACAATGCATTAAGGCCGGATATCCGGCCTTAATGAAACGCGTTCTTTGATGAGGAACGTTACTTCTTACGAATGTGCGGGCCTGCTTTGTCCAGCACACCGTTGACAAACTTGTGGCTGTCTTCTGCACCGAAGGTTTTAGCCAGTTCGATAGCTTCGTTGATAGCCACTTTGTAAGGAACGTCCTGACGCTTGCTCAACTCAAACAGTGCCAGACGCAGAATTGCACGTTCAACCTGACCCAGTTCATCGAGCTGACGAGACAAATACGGAGCCATCAGCGCGTCGAGCTTGTCGGCCGTGGTGGCAACACCAGACAGCAGCTCACGGAAATAGGTAATGTCGACATCTTTGACATCCTGCTCGGTCAGGAACTGTAATTCAACATCGGCGATGTCGTTTTTAGACAACTGCCAAGAGTAAAGCGCCTGAACGGCACATTCACGGGCGCGGCGACGAGCAGCAGGTTTCACGGAATTCCCCTTAACTAGATTCAGGCCTTGATGGCCTTGATAACGTTGATCATTTCAAGCGCGGTAAGGGCAGCTTCTGCACCTTTGTTACCGGCTTTGGTTCCCGCGCGTTCGATGGCTTGTTCAATGCTTTCTGTTGTCAGCACACCAAAGGCAACCGGAATTTCACTGTTCATCGCAACGCTGGACAGGCCAGAGCTGCATTCGCCAGCAACGAATTCAAAATGGGCGGTACCCCCACGGATAACCGTGCCCAGCGCGATGACGGCGTCATACTTTTTGCTGTTAGCCAGCGCACGTGTCGCAAGCGGCAGTTCATAAGCACCTGGAACCCATACAACGGTGATGTTGTCGTCTGCAACTTGGCCAATACGTTTCAACGCATCAATCGCGCCAGAAAGCAGGCTGTCGTTGATGAAATTGTTAAAACGGGCAATCGCGATGGCTATTTTCGCGTTAGGAGTTGCTACAACACCTTCAATAACGTTCATAGAGTTTCCTTAGGATGGGTTAAATCATTATGTTTTTATTAAAAACTTAATACTAATAGCGTCGACCCAGCCCATGCTTAGCCGCAGGGGGGCGGATTCTATCATATTATTCCCCTGCCTGGACACACGGTTTTGTAAACCTGCTCAGACAGTGACAAATATGGGTCACGCGTCAGGCCTTAATAGACCGGTTTCATGCGTAAACGCAGATCGGGTCCTACCTGACGAACGTCGCTAAATTCGAAGGTGGGCGCATCGGCCAGTTTTTCGAGTCCCGGCAGCACGCACAGTCCGCGAGCGCTGTCGCCCAACAGTTTCGGCGCCATATAGACAATCAGCTCGTCGACCAGTCCGGCCTGCAACAGCGCGCCAGCCAGCTCGGCACCGGCCTCGACCCACACCGAATTCACCTGACGCTTCGCCAGTTGCATCATCAGAATCACCAGATCGACGCGGTTGCTCGACGTCGCAGGCACCAGCAACTGCTGGGTGGATTCCGGCCAGACGTGGTCATCGGCCTGCAAGCGCGCCAGCAGCGTTTCACCGGGTTGCTGCACCAGCTTATGCTGAGGCGTCACGCGGTTTTGGCTGTCGACAATGACGCGCAGCGGCTGACGCACGCCCTCGGTGGAGGCAAACTCTGACGGATACTGGCGCTGCGTCTCTTCGCCCAGCTCGCTCCAGCGCACGGTCAGCGACGGATCGTCGGCCAGCACCGTCGCACTTGAACTCAGAATGGCCGAACTCTCCGCGCGAAAACGCTGCACGTCCTGACGCGCCGCTGCCGAGGTGATCCATTGGCTTTCGCCAGAGGCCATAGCGGTTCTACCGTCAATCGAAGCAGCCATTTTCAATTGGACGTAAGGGAAACCGGTGCGCATACGCTTGAGGAACCCGAGATTCACGCTTTCGGCCTGACTCAACATCAAACCATTGCTTACCTCGACGCCCGCCTCTTTGAGGCGATAGAGGCCGCGACCGGCAACCTCGGGGTTAGGGTCCTGCATGGCGGCCACCACGCGAGACACGCCCGCCGCAAGCAGCGCGTCGGCGCACGGCGGCGTGCGGCCATGGTGGCTACAGGGTTCTAGCGTGACATAGGCGGTCGCGCCACGAGCACGCTCACCGGCCATGCGCAGCGCGTGGACCTCGGCGTGTGGGCCACCGGCCTTAAGGTGGAAGCCTTCTCCAACGATTTCACCGTCGCGCACGATAACGCAGCCGACGTTAGGGTTTGGCGTTGTGGTAAAGCGCCCTTTGCGCGCAAGTTCAAAGGCGCGCGCCATATAGAAATCGTCGTTAAACATAGCCTTCCCTGTTGTGGTGAACGGAGTCGTAAGTAGCGGGATTAATCCTGAAGTCGCGCGATCTCTTCGCCGAACTCACGGATGTCTTCAAAGCTGCGATAAACGGACGCAAAGCGGATATAGGCCACTTTATCGAGGCCTTTCAACGCGTCCATCACCAGATTACCAATCATTTTGGCAGGCACTTCACGCTCGCCGGTGGCGCGAAGCTGAGATTTGATATGGCTGATCGCCATTTCAACGTCGTCCGAGCTGACCGGCCGCTTCTCGAGCGCCTTGAGGAAACCGCTACGAAGTTTATCTTCATTAAACGGTTCACGGACCTCGTTACTCTTGATCACCCGCGGCATCACGAGCTCTGCCACCTCAAAGGTGGTGAAGCGCTCGCTGCATACCAGACACTGGCGACGGCGGCGGACCTGTGATCCATCGCCCACCAGGCGTGAATCTATAACTTTCGTGTCAACGGCGGCACAAAATGGACAATGCATAGAACTTCCTGCTCGGATATTATCTGGACAGTAGTTTACCCCGAAGTGCCGCGACAACAAAGGCTGTCGCAACGTCGGCGCACTATCGTGATAAACTTTGGCACTAACTCTTGTATCAGTATAGAAATCTGAATAAAGGACATCAGGTCAATGACTCCCTCTTATCGTGCCATTCTCGCCTTAACCGCCCTGTTCAGTTTGGCTGGATGTGCGGCGCAAAATCCTGAAGTATCGACCCTGACGACCGAAGTTAATCAGCTGAATCAGAAACTTGATCGTCTGACCGATCTCGCGGGTGCGCTTGAGCATCAGACTACGCTCAATCGCCAGTCTACCAACGGTGTCTATTTGCTGCCGCAGGCCAAAACACCTGCCCTGCTGAACACCGATTTTGCCCAACTGAGCCTTTCACTGGACTCGATTGCGCAAGACAGTACCGGCACCAGCGCAGTATTAAAAATTAAGTCTACCTCGGGCAAAGCGCTGCCTGCCTTCAGCGCCGTCGTCGACTGGGGTCAGATTGACCAGGTGACCGGCAAGCCGCTGACCGTCGATATGCAGTCTCAGGTTATTACCGTTACTCCGAGACTGCTGCCGTCGAGCGAGCAGACCACCGAAGTACGCTTTAGCAATATCACACCAGAAACGCTGGGATTCGTTCACCTGCATCACCTGACGCTGATTCCAGAAGGCAATGCGGACGCCAAACCCTAACGCCGCTTTTGCCCAATAAAAAAGCCTCGCAGCGAACTGCGAGGCTTTTTTTTACATCAAATCAATCGACCCTTCCTGCGAGGGGCCTGCCGTGCTTAAGGAAGAAGTGAGGGCTGATCCGCCCCTTCCTTCTCGACCTTCTGCTGCAGCATATGTTCACGCTTCATGCCCAGCTTCAGAGCCAGCGCAGAGGCAACATAGATTGAAGAAACGGTACCGATGGTCACACCAATCAACATCGTCAGTGAGAAGCCTGCAAGCAGAGGACCCCCGAAGATGTAAAGCATCAGCACAACCATCAGCGTGGTCGCCGAGGTCATGATGGTGCGGCTTAGCGTTTGGGTCAGGGACACGTTCATGATTTCGTAAGAGTTACCGCGGCGGATCTTGCGGAAGTTCTCACGAATACGGTCCGATACCACGATACTGTCGTTCAGAGAGTAACCGATGACCGACATCAGAGATGCCACGATGGTCAGGTCAATTTCAATCTTAAACAGCGACAGCACGCCCATAGTAATGACGACGTCGTGCGCCAGTGCGATAACCGCCCCCAACGCCAGTCGCCATTCAAAACGGAAACCGACGTAAATCAGGATACAGATCAACGCAAGCAGCAGCGCCATGCCACCGGCCTGCGCCAGATCACTCCCGACGCTTGGGCCGACAAACTCGATACGTTTAACGGTCGCGGTTTTGTCAACATCGGCGTTAATCAGGCTGATGACCTTGTTACCCAGTTCCTGACCGGCACTGTCGGAAGACAGCGGTGGTAAACGAACTACCACGTCACGGCTGCTGCCGAAGTTCTGCACGATCGGGTCTTTGAAACCGGCCGTCGCCAGCGAATCTCGCATAGTGTCGAGATTAGCGGGCTGAGACAGGGTGATTTCAATGACCGTACCACCGGTAAAGTCCAGACCCCAGTTAAACCCGCGAACACCCATAATCGCGATAGAGGCGATTAACAACAGGCCTGAGATACAGAAAGCCACGTTGTCCCAGCGCATGAAGTCGATGACTTTACGGCCGTAGTTTAGTTGTTCAACAGTATATTCTTGCTGTGCCACAACGCACTCCTCAGATAGACAGCTTTTTGATGCGTTTGCCGCCGTAAAGCATGTTGACGATGGCACGTGTACCGACGATCGACGTAAACATAGAGGTTGCAACACCGATAGCGGTGGTGATTGCAAAGCCCTTAATCGATCCCGTACCGACCGCATACAGAATAATTGCCGTGATCAACGTCGTGACGTTTGCATCGACGATACTGGAGAACGCACCGCTGTAGCCCTCATGGATGGCCTGCTGAACGGAACGCCCGTTACGCAGTTCTTCCTTGATACGCTCGTTAATCAGTACGTTGGCGTCAACCGCCACCGCCAGCGTCAGTACGATACCCGCAATACCCGGCATGGTCAGCGTCGCGCCCGGCAGCAGGGACATGATCCCGACAATCAGCACCAGGTTGACGATAAGCGCGGTTGTCGCAATCACACCAAACTTACGGTAGAACACCACCATGAACAGGATTGATGCCAGCAGGCCCCACAGACAAGCTTCCAGACCCTGAGTAATGTTTTGCGCACCCATGGTTGGACCGATGGTCCGCTCTTCAACAATCTGAATTGGCGCAATCAACGCACCGGCGCGCAGCAGCAGTGACAGCTGACGAGCCTGATTTGGATCGTTCACACCGGTGATACGGAAGCTGTTACCCAGGCGTGACTGAATGGTCGCGACGTTAATAACTTCTTCCTGCTTCGCCAGAATGGCACGACCGTTAGCGTCTTTCTTGCCGCTGTCCTTGTACTCCACAAACAGGGTCGCCATCGGCTTGCCGATGTTGTCCTTAGTGAAGTTGGACATGATGTTACCGCCCGCGCTGTCGAGGGAAATATTAACCTGGGGTTGGTTATATTCGTCCTGACTTGAGGTGGAGTCGGTGATGTGGTCACCGGTCAAAATCACGCGCTTGTACAGCACAACCGGCTGGCCGTCCTGCATCTGCTTGACTTCGCTGTCGCCAGGGACACGTCCGCTGGCCGCTGCAGTAGCGTCAACGTTGGTGTTAACCAGACGGAACTCAAGCGTTGCGGTCGCACCCAGAATCTCTTTGGCACGCGCCGTGTCCTGAATACCCGGCAGCTCGACGACGATACGGTCAGAACCCTGACGCTGTACCAACGGCTCGGCAACACCCAGCTGGTTCACACGGTTACGCAGAATGTTGATGTTCTGCTGTACGGCGTACTCTTTGGCTTCGCTCAGGCGGTCATCGGTCATCACGATACGGATATCGTTGTCACCGCTGTTGGTGAATACCAGGTCACGATGGCGAGGCGCCAGATAGCCTGCAGCTTTGTCGCGGGTCGCGGAATCACGGAAGGTCAGCACCACGCCGTAGTTGTCGGCCTTACGAACCGTGGCATAAGGAATGCTCTGGTCACGCAGGTCGCTACGCATGTTGTCCATGGTCTGCTCTTGCAGTTTGCCCAGTGCAGTATCCATGTCGACTTCCATCAGGAAGTGCACGCCGCCGCGCAGGTCGAGGCCCAGTTTCATAGGCTCGGCACCCAGCATGGTCAGCCAAGAAGGCGTCGCAGGAGCCAGGTTCAGTGCAATAACAAATTTGTCACCCAGCGCCGCGGTGAGGGCATCGCGGGCACGCAGCTGAACGTCGGTGTCATTGAATCGCGCAAGGATTGAGCCGTTTTCTAGCGCAATAGACTTGCTGACGAGTTTATCTTTATTCAGTACATCTCTGACTTGGTCCAGCGTTGCAACACTGGCGTCGGAACCCCGAGCGCCAGTAATTTGAACAGCCGGATCCTCACCATAAAGGTTGGGAAGCGCATAAAGCAGTCCGACGATAATCACGAAGATCAGCATCAGATACTTCCACAAAGGATAACGGTTTAACACGGCAGTTCCCTTCGGGAAAATCAAAAATTAAAGCGCCTTCATCGTACCTTTCGGCAGAACGGCAGCCACGAAGTCACGCTTGATCATCACTTCCGTGGTGTCGTTCAGCGCGATAACAACGTAACCGGTTTCGGCTACTTTGCTTACGCGACCGATCAGACCGCCGGTTGTCATGACTTCATCACCTTTACCGATGGAGTCCATCAGTTTTTTGTGCTCTTTAGAACGTTTTTGCTGCGGGCGCAGGATCATGAAATAGAAAATCAGACCAAATACCACCAGCATGATAACCAGAGAGTAAGGACTTCCCTGTGACGGTGCGCCAGTAGCTGCGACGGCATCAGAAATGAAAAGACTCATTTAAATTCCCTCATTGTTGTTATAAAACAAGTTGTTAATAAAATACTAAAAAAAATCTTTGCCGCCGAACAGTCAAATCCTCTTACTCTAAGGAGAAAGAGGATCTCTTGCTCGACCTCAGAAGTTTAAAGGCGGAACCGGCTTGCCTTGTCGCTCGTAAAATTCAGTCACAAACTGCTCTAATTTACCTTCTTCGATAGCCTGGCGTAAACCGGCCATCAGACGCTGATAATAACGCAGGTTGTGGATGGTATTTAAGCGCGCACCCAGTATTTCGTTGCAACGGTCGAGATGATGCAAGTAGGCACGGCTATAATTGCGACACGTATAGCAATCACAGTGTTCATCCAGGGTCGAGGTGTCATCTTTATGCTTGGCATTGCGGATTTTCACCACCCCGTCGGTCACAAACAGGTGTCCGTTACGGGCGTTACGCGTTGGCATCACGCAGTCGAACATATCAACACCGCGACGCACGCCTTCGACCAAGTCCTGCGGCTTGCCCACGCCCATCAGGTAGCGCGGTTTGTCTTCAGGAATCTGCGGACAAACGTGCTCAAGGATACGGTGCATGTCCTCTTTTGGCTCGCCGACAGCCAAACCGCCCACAGCGTAACCATCAAAGCCGATATCTACCAGCCCTTTTATCGATACATCTCGTAAATCTTCGTAAACGCTGCCCTGAATAATTCCGAATAACGCATTGTTATTTTTCAGTTCGTCGTGGCGATCGCGACTACGTTTTGCCCAACGCAGGGACATTTCCATCGAACGTTTGGCGTAATCCCAGTCAGCAGGATACGGCGTACATTCGTCGAAGATCATCACGATGTCAGAACCGAGATCGTTCTGAATCTCCATCGACTTTTCAGGACTGAGGAACACCGGATCGCCGTTGATAGGGTTGCGGAAGTGCACGCCCTCTTCTTTAATCTTGCGCATTGCGCCCAGGCTGAACACCTGGAAGCCGCCGGAATCGGTCAGGATTGGGCCATGCCAGTTCATGAAATCATGCAGGTCGCCGTGAAGCTTCATGATTTCCTGACCCGGGCGCAGCCACAGGTGGAAGGTGTTACCGAGCAGGATCTGTGCGCCGGTGTCTTTGACTTCTTCCGGCGTCATGCCTTTTACCGTGCCGTAGGTGCCCACAGGCATAAAGGCTGGCGTTTCAACCACGCCACGTTCAAACACCAGACGACCACGACGCGCGCGGCCATCGGTAGTTTGTAATTCGTACTTCATTTTCACGTTCTTCTCCACACCGGAAAAACAGTCCGATAGCTTTATCCTCTATCTTTCAACACGCTGCGCGGTGGGCTGCATGTTGAAATATTTTGGATAATTTTGGGGATGTTCCCAAAGATAGCCCACCAATGGGCAGATAAAAAACTACTCGCCGACCACTTCTTGTGGTGCCAGCGGGTTACGGTGGATGAACATAGCATCACCATAACTAAAGAAACGGTACTCTTCCGCTACCGCCTGATGATAGGCGTTAATGGTATTTTTATAGCCTGCAAACGCGGAAACCAGCATGATCAGCGTCGATTCTGGCAGGTGGAAATTGGTGATCAGCACATCAATGACCTGGTATTCATAACCTGGGAAAATAAAGATACTGGTATCACCGTAGAAAGGGGCGATAAGACCGTCTTTGCAGGCGTTGGCCGCACTCTCGAGCGAACGTACCGAGGTGGTGCCTACGGCCACCACGCGATTACCGCGCGCCTTACAGGCAAGAACGGCATCGACGACTTCCTGAGGAACCTCGGCGTACTCGGCGTGCATCACATGCTTTTCAATGGTCTCGACGCGCACCGGCTGGAAGGTGCCTGCCCCAACGTGCAGCGTAACGAACGCCAGCTCGACGCCTTTCTCTTTCAGCGCGTCCATCAGCGGCCGATCAAAGTGCAGTCCAGCGGTCGGCGCCGCCACGGCGCCTAAACGCTCGCTGTAAACCGTTTGATAAAGCTCACGGTCGGCGTCTTCGTCCGGGCGATCGATATAAGGTGGCAGCGGCATATGGCCGATTTCATCGAGCAGAGTAAAGACATCTTTATCTTCATTAAATTCCAACTCGAACAGCGTGTCGTGGCGCGCGACCATGGTCGCCTTGATGTTTTCGGCGTCGCCCAGCAGCAGTTCTGCGCCCGGCTTGGGTGCTTTGGAGGCACGAACGTGTGCCAGCACGCGGTGTGAATCGAGAACGCGCTCGACCAGCACCTCAATCTTGCCGCCGCTCGCCTTGCGACCGAATACGCGCGCAGGAATAACGCGGGTATTGTTGAAAACCAGCAGGTCGCCCGGGTTCAGTTTATCCAGCACATCTGTAAAGATACCGTGCGTCAGTTCTCCGGTCGGTCCGTCCAGAGACAGTAAACGACACCCGCTGCGCTGACTTTGCGGGTAGCGAGCAATCAGGGACTCAGGAAGTTCGAACGTAAAATCGGCAACGCGCATAGCTGATATTTCCACATTAACTTAAGATATTAATCTTTTATCCAGACAGCTCGCGTTGCAGGAAGGCGGCAGACTCGCCCCTCCCCAAGAGGTGACTCAAGTCAGTGACCAGGGTGAGCGGGCGTGGCCAACGCATCTGCTGCATGAGAGTTGCAGGATAAAACAGGCGGCTTAGTCTAGAGCTAGCGGGTTGCCCCTGCAAGCTTTCACCGGAATAAATCAGGAAACCCTGGGGTAATTTTCAGGATAAAGACGTTATACTGCCGGAATGAATTTTCTCGCACACCTTCATCTGGCCAAATTGGCCGACAGTTCGCTATTGGGAAACCTGATGGCCGACTTCGTTCGCGGCAACCCCGAGGGGCTTTATGCCAGCGCGGTGACTGACGGTATCCGCATGCATCGTCGCGTTGACGTGATGACCGACTCCCTGCCGGAAGTCAAAGTTGCCCGCGAGTTTTTCAGTGCCGATTACCGCCGCGTCGCGCCCATCACGCTCGACGTCGTATGGGACCATTTCCTGTCGCTGCACTGGGACAAACTGTGCCCTGACACGCCGCTGCCGCTCTTTATCAACCAGTGTCGGCAGCAAATCGAGCCAAACCTGGCAGAGACCCCAGAGCGTTTTCGTAACCTTAACCTCTACCTCTGGCCGCAGCGCTGGATGGAGCGCTATGCTGACTTATCCTTTATTAAGGATGTATTACAAGGCATGGCCAATCGACGCCCGAGGCTCGCAGCCTTAGCGGGCTCTTTTTATGACGTAGAGCGCGAATATGCCCAGCTAGAGCGACAGTTCTGGCAGTTTTATCCGCAAATGATGCAACAGGCGCGCGAGAAGCAGATCTAGATCACAGTTGATAGCCGAGTGCTATCTGATCGATTGGTCCCATGGGGTTTATTCCCCTACTCGTTGCCCTTATACTGACCGCTGATTTCATCACCCCTCTTCATTTACCTATACTAGAAAGGAGTTTTTATGGTTCTGGTAACGCGTCCGGCCCCAGATTTTACCGCAGCAGCTGTACTTGGCAGCGGCGAAGTTGTTGAAAACTTCAACTTTAAAAAACATACCGCGGGTAAAGCCACCGTTGTGTTCTTTTGGCCAATGGACTTCACTTTCGTGTGCCCATCCGAGCTGATCGCTTTCGACAAGCGTTACGAAGAATTCCAGTCTAAAGGCGTTGAAGTTGTTGGCGTTTCTTTCGACTCTGAGTTTGTTCACAACGCATGGCGTAACACCCCGGTTGAGAATGGCGGCATCGGCAAAGTGAAATACGCGATGGTTGCTGACATCAAACGTGAAATCCAGAAAGCCTACGGCATCGAACACCCAGAAGCGGGCGTTGCACTGCGTGGTTCTTTCCTGATCGATGATAAAGGTATCGTGCGTCACCAGGTTGTTAACGACCTGCCGCTGGGCCGTAACATCGACGAAATGCTGCGTATGGTTGACGCACTGCAATTCCACGAAGAGCACGGTGAAGTTTGCCCGGCTCAGTGGGAAAAAGGTAAAAAAGGTATGGACGCTTCTCCAACTGGCGTTGCTGCTTACCTGTCTGAGAACGCTGTTAACCTGTAATCGTTTCGATTATCGGCATCAGCCAATCCCCTTTTACCGAAACGGTCAGCCTTGCTGGCCGTTTTTTTATGCCCGGATAATTTTCGCCCCGCCACACTTTTGCCTTTCTGCTGATACTCCTGCTTGCCTTTATTCCTTAAATGTTAAATAACATAAGAGCTTACCGATGTTATTTCATTGGATCCGTTTTTTTCAAAAAAACACACTGACAGGGTATAAACAGGAGTTGTTATGTCTTTAAAGCACTGGGCAAGGCCGTTAGCCGTACCATTAACCGTAGGCGCACTGCTGGTGAGTGGCGCTCTGCACGCGGCGTCAGCCCCGGCAGTTGAAGCCAAAAATGGTATGGTCGTTACTTCGCAATACCTGGCCTCGCAGGTTGGCGTTGATATCCTCAAAAAAGGCGGTAATGCTATTGATGCCGCAGTAGCCGTTGGCTATGCCGAAGCGGTGGTTAACCCGTGCTGCGGCAATATTGGCGGCGGCGGCTTTATGACCGTCCATCTGGCCGATGGAAAAGATACTTTCATTAACTTCCGTGAAATGGCACCTGCGGCTGCCAGCGCCAATATGTACCTCGACGCACAGGGGAATATTAAAAAAGGCGCCAGCCTGTACGGTTATCTCGCCGTCGGCGTGCCGGGCACGGTGATGGGTCTGGATCACGCCCAGCGTGAATACGGTAAACTCACGCGCGCCCAGGTAATGGCTCCGGCCATCAAGCTCGCGCGTCAAGGATTTGTGCTGACCCGCGCCGATACCGACATCCTCGACACCAAAACGGCCAAGTTCAAAGACCAGCCTGACGTGGCGAAAATCTTCCTGAGAAAAGACGGCACGCCTTTGCAGCCGGGCGATCGACTGGTTCAGAAAGACCTCGCCAACACGCTGGAAGCAATTTCAAAACGTGGCCCTGACGCTTTCTACAAAGGCAAAATCCCGGCCGCGGTCGAGGCAGCCTCCAAAAAAGGCGGCGGTATTATCACCGCCGCCGACTTTGCCAACTACAAGGTCACTGAAACCGCACCGGTCACCTGTAGCTATCGCGGCTACAAGTTTGTCTCTGCACCACCGCCGAGCTCAGGCGGCGTCACGTTGTGTGAAACTTTGAATATTCTTGAAGGTTACGACCTGAAGAGCATGGGCTTCAACTCGGCGGCGTCGATTCACTATTTGACTGAAGCAATGCGTCATGCCTACATGGACCGCAACACCTTCCTCGGCGATCCGGCGTTCGTGAAGAACCCGGTCGACCGTCTGCTGAGCAAGAGCTACGCGGCAGATATTCGCAAGAAGATTGAGGCCGATAAGGCAACGCCTTCTTCTCAGGTGCAGCCTGGCATGGAACCGCACGAGAAGCCTGAGACCACGCATTACTCGATTGTAGATAAAGACGGCAATGCGGTTTCAACCACTTACACCATTAATGGTCTGTTTGGTTCAATAGAGATTGCACCGGGTACCGGCTTCTTCCTTAACGACGAGATGGACGATTTCACCAGCAAGGTCGGTGAGAAAAACATGTATGGTCTGGTGCAGGGCAGCAAGAACGCCATTGCCCCCGGTAAGCGCCCACTATCATCGATGAGCCCGAGTTTAATCACTAAAGACGGCAAAACCTTTATGGTTCTCGGTTCACCGGGCGGGTCTCGCATCATCACCATCACGCTGGAAACGGCGCTTAACGTGATTGACTACGGCATGCCTCCACAGGAAGCGGTCAACGCCCCGCGCATTCACCACCAGTGGCTGCCTGACGAGGTCTATTACGAGCAGCGCGGGGTGTCGGCCGACAGCCTCAACCTGCTGCAGAAGATGGGCTACAAGATGGTCGAGCAGACCCCTTGGGGAGCAGCGGAGCTGATTATGGTCGGGTTGCCGGGTGCGGCGGGCGTGACCCCGCAGAGTTCGGGTAATGATGCGGCGGTATCGGGAAAAGTGCGCGAAGGCTATCTGTACGGTGCCAACGACGTACGTCGTCCGGCGGGCGCGGCGATCGGTTACTGATTGGCCGCGCGCGCTATGGGGTGCGCTCCCTAATCACAGCAACATAGATGACCCGATAAGCCATGTTAAAAAGGGAGGTAAGCACTTGCTTATCTCCCTTTCTTATTGCCGTGTTAGCGCCGTTATCCGGCTTTGTTGCGCGATTTAATCCAGTAGCTCACCAGCAGCGCCAGAACCCAAACACCGCCCGCGTAGAGCGACATACGGGTATCTGGGAAGTAACCAATCAGTCCGATGATGAAGAACAGGAAGATGATGGCCACAATCGAGGTGAAGATACCGCCGCGCATCGGGAATTCCAGCTCGGCAATCTGCTGACGGCTCAGCTTGAGGCGGAAGCCAATCTGCGAGAACAGAATCATTATCCATACCCACACGGTGGCAAAGGTAGCCAACGAGGCAATCACCAGGAACACACTTTCCGGCATGATGTAGTTCAAGTACACCGCAACCAGCAGTGCAGCCATCATCACGATAACCGTCATAAACGGCGTACCGCGGCGGGAAACTTTGCTGAACACCTGAGGCGCCTGCCCCTGTACCGCCATGCCGTGCAGCATTCGGCCCACGCCAAAGATATCGGCGTTAATTGCCGATAGCGACGCGGTGATGACCACAAAGTTAAGAATCGTCGCGGCGGCAGCGATGCCCATATGCTGGAAGGTCAGTACGAACGGACTGCCCTGCGTCCCGACCAGGTTCCATGGGAAGATGGACATGATAACAAACAGTGTTCCCATGTAGAAAACCAAAATACGCCATGGCACGGAGTTGATGGCTTTAGGAATGGTTTTCTTTGGGTCTTCCGCTTCACCGGCGGTGATACCGATGATTTCGATACCGCCGTAGGCAAACATCACCATTTGTAATGACAGTATGGTCCCCATGATACCGTGGCTAAAGAATCCACCGTGGCTCCACAGGTTGCTGATGCCGGTCGGGTGACCGCCGTTGCCAATACCCCAGATAATGATGCCCAGACCGGCTGCAATCATCACGATGATGGTCAGAACTTTGAAGAACGAGAACCAGAACTCCAGCTCACCGAACACCTTGACGCTCATCATGTTGATACCGCCGATGATGAGCACTACGCTGAGCACCCACATCCAGTGCGGTACGTCGGGGAACCAGACCCCCATGTAGATGCCGAAGGCCGTCACGTCGGCGATGCCGACAATCAGAATTTCGAAGCAGTAAGTCCAGCCGGTGATGTAGCCAGCCAGCGGCCCCAGGTAATCCTGTGCATAGCGTGAAAACGAGCCGGTCTGGGGGTTATTCACCGACATCTCGCCCAGCGCGCGCATAATGATAAAAGCAATAATCCCGCCGACCAGATAAGCCAGCAGCACGCTTGGGCCTGCCATTTTAATAGCGTCAGCCGAGCCGTAGAACAGGCCAGTACCGATAGCCGACCCCAACGCCATAAAGCGAATATGTCGGGTGCTCAGTCCGCGTTTAAGCGAAGTTGAGGGTGTCTCAGCCGACTGTGTATCTAGAGAGTGTTGCATTCAAAAATTCCAAATCATAAAGCGCGGTCTAAAAACGAGATGATGGAGAAATTCCATCCCCCTGTGCCAACGAAAAAGCCACGGAAACAATTCCGTGGCCTAAATTGGCGAAAGCTTAATCAACGCTGTTGCCACTGATTATATGGCAGACAGTTAGCGCTCATTACTGATGCGCTGTCACTTTACGCTCACCGCACACCTTGTCGTAAACCGCAACCAGCACCAGCATCAGAATGGACGGCGGTAACCACGCCAGTCCCTGCTCTGCCAGTGGCAATTTCGTGGTCCATGCAGGCAGCATGGTGGCAAACGTTGAAGTCTTGATGCCGTCGATGATACCGAAAATCAGACTCACCAGCATTACCGGCGCGATAATACGCGACGAGCTATTCCACCAGCGCAGTGTAAAGCTCAGGACAATCAGAGCAATACACGGCGGATAAATGGCGGTCAGCACCGGAATAGAAATCTGGATCAGGTGGCTCAGACCCAGGTTTGAAACCAGCATAGAGAACAGGCCCAGAATAAATACCAGCGTCTTGTAAGACAGCGGCAGATACTGTGAGAAGAACTCGGCGCAGGCACAAGTCAGGCCAACAGCCGTGACCATACAGGCGATAAAGATAAGCGCCGCCAGGAAGAAGCTGCCGATGCCACCAAAGGTTTGCTGAACGTAGCTGTGCAGAATAACCGCACCGTTCTGGGCCTGAGGCACCAGGGAGGCGGTATTCTCACCCATTTTGAACAGGCTGAGGTATACCAGCAGCAGGCCCACACCGGCAATCAGGCCCGCCCAGATGGTGTAACGGGTCAGCAGTTTGGCGTCTTTCACGCCGCGAGAACGCGCCGCGTTAACGATAACAATGCCGAATACCAGCGCACCCAGGGTGTCCATGGTCAGATAACCGTTCACGAAACCGTTTGAGAACGGCTGGGTCTGGTAGGCTTCGGTGGCAGGCAGTGGCTGACCGGCAGGCCACAGGACGGCGGCAATACCCAGAACAGCCAGAGCAGCAATTTTCAGCGGTGCCAGAACGTGCCCAACGGTATCGAGCAGACGACCTGGATAGAGGGAGATGCCGATGACCAGCACAAAGTAAATCAGGCTGTAAACCAGCAGAGGGGTTGCACCGTCACCGGTCAGTGGAGCGATACCGACTTCAAAAGAAACGGTCGCGGTGCGCGGCGTGGCAAACAACGGCCCGACGGCCAGATAGCAGACGGTGGCCAGTAGCAGACCGGCTTTACGGCCAATTGGCGTACTCAGCGCGTCGATACCGCCACCCACGCGAGCCAGCGCGACCACGGTCATGACCGGTAGGCCCACGGCAGTAATCATAAAGCCGAATGCCGCCCACCAAACGTGGTGGCCAGCCTGCAAACCGACCATCGGTGGGAAAATGATGTTCCCCGCGCCGACGAATAAGGCAAAGGTCATAAAGCCCAGTGCCAGAATATCTTTGGTTGTTAAACGATGACTCATGATGGATGTCGTGATGCCTGTGCAAAATGAATAAAAGTGTCCGATGCTGACACTCGGCTCAAATTCCGAGGAGAATCCCTGAACCCTGGATGGCGCAAGTGGCCCAATCCAACGTACGAGAGTGAGCTGAAAACGCCTGACGATATGTTAAAAAACGACGTTATTATGCAGGGGTTGTGCGAGTGGCAGCGGCGCTAAGGTACGCTTTTATAGTGCATGAAGGCAAGTCTTGATCCCAAAAGCAGAGTCATCAACTGGATTTAAAAGGCACAACAGAGAGATTAACTGGATATAGACACAAAATCACCACATGATGCGTATGTTTTTTGAGCGACAAATGACTATTTTAAGCTTTAATGAAATGAAAAGTGCGTGAAACAACCAATTTATAGCCAATTCACGCACAATTATGCGGTGCATTCTTAACCATTACGCAACAACTCAATTTGCAATAGCCAAGTTTTTGATCTCCCTGCACTATTAAAGCGTAGACAAAGCGCAGAGATTTCGAGCTACAGCAAGGCAGCGACTAAGCTCATCCCCAAGAACTTACATCAGTAAGTGACTGGGGTGAGCGAAGGAAGCGAACGCCGCTGTAGTCCTCGCTTAAAGCGCAGAGATTTCGAGCTACAGCAAGGCAGCGACTAAGCTCATCCCCAGGAACTTACATCAGTAAGTGACTGGGGTGAGCGAAGGAAGCGAACGCCGCTGTAGTCCTCGCTTAAAGCGCAGAGATTTCGAGCTACAGCAAGGCAGCGACTAAGCTCATCCCCAGGAACTTACATCAGTAAGTGACTGGGTGAGCGAAGGAAGCGAACGCCGCTGTAGCTCGAAAGATCAAGCTTTACCAAATCTTAGCGGCTAAATCGACCACTAGCTTCAGCTTATCCCACTGTTGCTTCTCGCTCAGACTGTTACCTTCTTCGGTAGAAGCGAAGCCACACTGCGGGCTCAGGCAGATCTGGTTGATGTCTAGATATTCGCTCGCTTCCTTGATACGTGCTTCCACGTCTTTCGCCTGCTCTAGCTCACCGGTTTTGGTGGTAATCAGGCCCAGTACTGCCTGCTGGTGACCCGGCTTGATGAAGCGTAGAGGCTCGAAGCCGCCTGCACGTTCGTTGTCGTATTCCAGGAAGAAACGGTCGATGTTCACGGTACCGAATAAGATTTCGGCTACCGGCTCATAACCGCCTTCGGAAATCCAGGTTGAGCGGAAGTTGCCGCGACACACATGCAGACCAATGATCAGGTCGTCAGGCTTGCCTTCAATCGCCTTGTTTAATACGCGCGCATAAGTTTTGGCAAGCACCTGCGGGTCATCACCGCGTGCCACAATCTGCTTCTTCTGATCTTCAGAGCACAGGTAGGCCCAGACGGTGTCGTCCAACTGCAGGTAACGGCAGCCTGCGTCATAGAAGGCTTTAATCGCGTCACGGTAAACCTGCGCCAGATCGTCAAAGTAGTCTTCCAGGTTTGGATATACATTTTTTACCGCATCGCGGTTATAACGAAAGTGCATCACGCTTGGGCTAGGAATGGTCATCTTCGCTACCGCGTCGCCGCTGATGCTTTTCAGGAAATGAAAATGCTCCAGCATTGGGTGGTCGCCAAAGGCAATCTTATCGACCACTTTGATGCTGCGTGATTTAGTCTGCACGCCGTTGAACTGAATACCCTGCTCTGCATCATAACCTTCAACGCCCTGCAGGCCTTCGAAGAAGTCAAAGTGCCACCACGCACGGCGGAATTCGCCGTCAGTGACCACTTGCAGACCGGCTTCGCGCTGCTGTTCTACCACACGACGGATTTCGGTGTCTTCCACCGCACGCAGCTGCTGCGCATCGATTTCACCGTCTTTGAACTGCTGACGGGCTTTTTTCAGTGCTTCCGGACGCAGGAAGCTACCAACAACTTCGGCACGATACACTGGGTTTGGCTGTGACATTTTCAACTCCTGACAAACGCCTCGGCGCGTTACGCCGCTGCAATTAATTAAAGGGTAGCCCAAGGTCAAAGCGAGTTAGTTCACAATGTGAATAGTTACTTTGAGTGATATATAGACTTCTGGATGTCTAAACGGCTTAAAGGCTATGCTGCCATGAATAGTCTTCATCACAAAACGAGTAATTTTCACATCACTTGAAAAATATTCATGATCACGTGTGATGATTTCATTTTGAATGAAATCGACGAGGCATTTTGCGGGAGAGTGAAAAAGAAAACGGGCCATCAAAGGCCCGTTTAAGGTAAGCGTCAGTGCTTAACACGCTGGTTCTCAGCGGGTGCGTTAGTGACTATCAGCCGGTTAGGCAGCGTGAACATAAAGCGGGTACCGACACCGACCTCACTGTCAATATCCAGACGGGAATGATGATGGCTCAGTGCGTGCTTCACGATAGCCAGCCCGAGGCCGCTGCCACCGGTCTGACGCGAACGCGCCTTGTCTACCCGATAGAATCGCTCGGTGAGACGCGGAATATGCTGCGGAGCAATGCCCGGCCCGTTGTCACTGACCTGAAACTGTGCGCCCTGCGCCGTCTGCTGCCAGCTCACCTCAATGCGCGTGCCGGGCGGCGTATGGTTCACCGAGTTATACACCAGATTCGATACCGCACTGCGCAGCTGCTCGTCGTTGCCAAACACCTTGAGATGTTCGTTAATCTTGAACACGATTTCGTGGCGTCCAGCGCTCAGCGCAGCAACCTCGTGCTCCAGCATGCCCAGCATGCTCGGGATATCGACTTTTTCCTGTAGATCGATATTGGTGGCAGCCTCGATGCGCGATAGCGTCAGCAGCTGTTTGACCAAACCGTCCATCCGCCGTGTCTGCTCCTGCATGGTGTCCAGTGCCTTGCTGCGGAAAGGCTCCTCCAGCGTGGAATCGTCCATCATCTCCAGATAGCCCTGCAAGACGGTCAACGGTGTGCGCAGCTCGTGGCTCACGTTGGCGAAGAAGTTGCGTCTGGCCCCTTCGAGCTGGCGCATTTGCGTCACGTCGCGGGCCACCATTAGCAGTTGTCCTTCCGAATACGGCATGATTCGAAACTCGACGTAGTGCTCATTATTAAGGTGCAGCGTCAGCGGGCGGGTAAAATCTCGACTCTGCACCCAAACACGCAGTTCAGGATAGCGCAGCAGGTTAAACAGGTGCTGGCCGTTGTCTTCCGGCCAGCGGAAGCCCAGAAGCTCCTGAGCCAGGCCGTTACACCAGAAAATATTGCCCTCTTCGGTGGTCAATACCACGGCATCAGGGAGCGATTCCGCCCCGCTGCGAAAACGTTTAATCAACAGCGCCAGCTCGCGTCGCCGGCGGCGATTTCGCATCTGCATCTGATTAAGGCCATAGAACAGCGGTTCCCAGCTCCATAGTCCACTAGGAGGGGTAATGCTGCGATCGAGCCACAGCCAGTGGGAAAGCTTTAGTTGGTTAAAATAGTTCCAACCCAGCGCCGCCAGCACGGAAGCCAGCAGCAGCCAGGGCAGATAACCAATAAAAATGGCGAGGATAAGCGCAGGACAGCAGAACATAAACAGTTCACCAGCCAGACGCCTCCAGGATAATCGTTCTAACACACAGTATCTCCGCTGTGAGTGATAGAGATGCCTACCCAATATCTTTCATGTTGCCTGCGCATCTGCAACATGAAAGATGAAGGGTATTAGTAGCGAGTCGAGAACCTGTAGCCTGTTCCGCGAACCGTCTGGATCATGCGGTCGTGCCCACTGGTTTCCAACGCTTTACGCAGGCGACGGATATGCACATCAACCGTGCGATCCTCTACATAAACGTTAGTGCCCCAGACGTTATTGAGCAACTGTTCACGGCTATAGACGCGCTCAGAGTGCGTCATGAAGAAGTGCAGCAGTTTGAATTCGGTTGGGCCCATGTCCAACGCCAGCTCGTTCGCCATAACGCGATGCGAGGATGGGTCAAGGCTAAGGCCTTGCATATCAATGACTTCCTCGACCGCCATCGGAGAGATGCGGCGCATAACGGCCTTAATACGGGCCACCAGCTCTTTGGGAGAGAAGGGTTTGGTAATGTAATCATCGGCGCCGACTTCGAGCCCACGCACACGGTCTTCCTCTTCACCTCTTGCGGTGAGCATCATCACCGGAATATCTCGGGTCAGCGCTTCGCGTTTAAGGTGTTTGATAAACTGAATGCCTGACCCACCGGGCAACATCCAATCCAGCAAAATTAACTCAGGGTAAGGTTCAATCAGACGATTGACCGCCGAGTCGAAATCTTCAGCTTCAATGGCCTGATAACCATTCTGCTCAAGCACAAAACAAACCATTTCACGGATCGGTGCTTCGTCTTCCACAACTAATATGCGTCTAGCCATTTTGATAGCCTGCCAAATAAGTTAGCGAACTTAATTTTGATTTCGGGCGTCATTATGCGTCACTTTTGTGACAGATTTATGAAAAGAATTTACGCTGCGTTTAAGTGTAGCCAAGGCGTTATTTTTGACCCAGGCATTTGTCATTGAAAAGGTTTTTCGGCGACAGCCACTACCCTCGGCGTTTATACTTGTCGCCTGTTACCGCCACCGCGAGACCCCCATGCGACTCATTCATACCTCTGACTGGCACCTCGGTCAGTACTTCTTTACCAAAAGCCGCGCTCCCGAACATCAGGCCTTTCTCAACTGGCTGATTGAACAGGTTGAACAACATCAAATAGATGCGGTGGTGGTCGCGGGGGATATTTTCGATACCGGCTCGCCGCCAAGCTACGCGCGCGAGTTGTATAACCGCTTTGTGGTCGACCTTCAGCGCACAGGCTGTCAGCTCATCGTCCTGGCAGGGAATCACGATTCCGTCGCCACCTTAAATGAATCACGCGAGCTGCTTTCCTGCCTGAATACCCAGGTGATTGCCACCGTCGGCGAAGATCTGTCGCGTCAGGTGCTGACCCTGAAAAATCGCCAGGGGCAACCGGGGGCGATACTTTGCGCTATCCCGTTCCTGCGCCCGCGTGACCTGCTTTCAAGCCAGGCCGGACAGTCCGGCAACGAGAAACAGCTGGCGTTGCAGGAGGCCATCGCCGCGCACTATGCCTCGCTTTATCAGGCGGCCTGTGACAGGCGCGATGAGCTCGGCGGCGCCCTGCCGATTATCGCCACCGGGCACCTGACTACCGTGGGCGTCAGCACCTCCGACTCAGTGCGCGACATTTACATCGGTACGCTCGATGCATTCCCCGCGCAGGCCTTCCCGCCGGTCGACTACGTTGCGCTCGGGCACATCCACAAGGCGCAAAAAATCGCCAAAACTGAGCATATTCGCTACAGCGGCTCACCGATTCCGCTCAGTTTCGATGAAGCCAGCAATGAAAAGAGCGTTTACCTGCTCGATTTCACCGCCGATAAGCTCAACGCCGTCGAGACGCTGGTTATTCCTCGCTCACAGCCGATGGAAATTATCAAAGGGACGCTGGCCGAAATCGAAAAACAGCTGCTGCCGTATGCCGGCCTCGAGAACGGGAAAGTGGTCTGGCTGGATATCGAGGTCGCGACACAGGACTATCTCAGCGACATTCAGCGGCGGGTGCAGCAGCTTACCGACCCGCTGCCGGTCGAAGTCGTACTGCTGCGGCGCAGCAAGGAGCAGCGCTTGCTGGGCCTGCAACAACAAGAGAAAGAGACCTTGAAAGAGTTGAGCGTTACCGAAGTCTTTGAACGTCGTCTGGCGCAGGAAAATGCTCCCGAAGAGGGCCGCCAGCAGCGCATCCGCACGCTGTTTTCTCAGGTGCTTGAACAGGTGGAGAGCGGTCATTCTGCGGAGGACGTCGCGCCGTGAAAATCCTCAGTCTGCGCCTAAAAAACCTCAACTCGCTGGAAGGTGAGTGGAAAATCGATTTCACCGCCGAACCCTTTGCCAGCAACGGTCTGTTTGCTATTACCGGCCCGACCGGGGCGGGGAAAACTACCCTGCTCGACGCCATCTGTCTGGCACTTTACCACCAGACGCCGCGCCTTGACGTCTCGCCGAGCCAAAATGAGCTGATGACCCGCCACACCGCCGAATCGCTGGCGGAGGTGGAGTTTGAGGTCAAGGGCGTTGGCTATCGGGCGTTCTGGAGCCAGCGCCGCGCGGGGAATTCTCCGACTGGCAACCTACAGGCCCCCAAGGTCGAACTCGCGCAGTTGGCCGACGGCAAGATATTGGCTGATAAGGTCCGCGACAAGCTGCCGGCTATCGCCGAATTGACCGGCCTCGACTTCGGCCGTTTCACCAAATCAATGATGCTCTCGCAGGGTCAGTTCGCCGCGTTTCTTAATGCCAAGGCCAACGAGCGCGCAGAACTGCTTGAAGAGCTGACCGGCACCGAGATTTACGGACGCCTGTCGGCGCAGGTTTTCGAGCGTCACAAGCAGGCAAAAGTCGAGCTAGACCTGCTGCACCAACGCGCCGCAGGTATCGAACTGTTGAACGACGAGCAGCGCCAGCAGCGGGAGCAGGAACTCGCGCAGTTGGGCCTGCAGGAAACCGAATTGAGTCAGCAAACGGCACTGCAACAGCACGGCCTGAACTGGTTGCAGCAATGGCAAAGTAACCAGCAAAAGCAGCAACAGTACCGCCAGCATGTTGCCGACGTGGCGCAGCAAAAACAGCAGGCACAGCCGCAGCTCGAGCAGCTTGCCCGCAGTGAACCGGCCGAAAAGCTCCGCCCGTTGCTCAACGAACGGTCGCGCTGTCAACAGCAGCAGACCGAGTTACAGCGTCAGATAACGCAGCTGAGTGAACGGCAACAACAGCTGCAACAGGCGAAAAACCCGCTCACTCAGGCGCTGGGTCAGGCACTAGAGAACCAGCAACAGCAGGCCGCCGAGAAGCAGCGTCAGGAAGAGCTGATTGAGCAACAGGTTCAACCGCTGGACGTCAAAATAGAGGCTTTACAGGCGAAGCTAAACGAGGACCGCGAGTCTCATCTTAAGCAGCAAAATCAGCTGCATGCGTTGAACGAGTCGCGGAAAAAGTGGGTGTCCGAGCAGGCGGCGTCGGCGGAAAAAACCCGTCAGTTTCAGGCCACTGAAGAAGCACTCAAGGCCGCGTTAAACGCCCAGACTCAGCAGCACAGCGTGCTCGAGGCTCAGTCTCCACAGGCCACTTTGCGCAGCCAACAGGCAGAGCTTGCCAGGCTGCGTCCGGTGCGCCTGCAACTTTCAACCCTACAGCCACTCTATCAACAACTGTCGCAGCGTATCGAAAGGCAGCGGCAGGAGTACGCGGCGCGCCAGAACGAACTGACCGAGTCAGAAAAGCAGCTTAGCGATGCACGCGAACAGTATAAAAAGCAGAAACAGCATCTCAACGATGTAGAAAAACTGCTGGCACAGGAGCAGCTGATTGTTAGCCTTGAAGCGGAACGCGCACGGCTACAAACCGGCTGTCCGTGCCCGCTGTGTGGCTCGACGACGCATCCGGCCATCGAGGCCTATCAGGCAGTCAGCCCCTCCGAAACTGCGCTGCGCGTACAGAAAATGCGTGAAGAAACCGACAGACTGCAGACCACCGGCACACAGCTGCGCACGCGCACCGAAGGACTGCTTGAGCAGCAAAAACGGCTACAAAGCGCCGTGCAACAGGACGAAAAACAGCAGGCTGAATATCTCGAACAGTGGCAGCAGGCCTGCGGATCACTGATCCTTGGCTTTACCCTGCAAGACGGCGAGGCGCTGCAACACTGGCTCAGGGAATGTGAAGAAAAAGAACAGCAGTGCCAGCAGTTGATCCGTCAGCATGATGACGTCGTGCAGGCCGTTCAACGCGCGAAGGAAGCGTTGTACGCAGCGCAGGCCGAACAGGCTCAGGTTAAAGAACAGGCCGTGGTTCAAAACGAACGTGCTCTGACGCTGCACAAGCAGCATGCCGAGGTTCAGCAGCAGGTCGAGCAGTTAGCCAAGACACTGGCCGAAAGTGAGCAGTTACTCACGCAACTGCGCAGCCAGCGCCATAGCCTGTTTGGCGAGCAACAGGTTAAACAGGTCCGCGAACACCTGCGCCAACAGCAACAGGCAGCAGAACGGGCGCGCCATCAGGCTCATGAGCAATTGCAGGCGGTGCAGCAACAGCTCGACCAGCTCGGCGGCCAAGTGCTCAGCCTGCAGCAGAGTCAGCGCCAGTGCGAGACCGACCTGCTACGGGCGCAAACTCAGTGGCAGCAGGCGCTGGCGTCCAGCGCGTTTGCCGATGAAGAGGCCGTTAATGCGGCACTGATTGACGAGTCTTTACGCCAGCAGCTTCAGGCGCTGAAAGACCGGCTCAGCCAGCAGCAAGTCCAGAGTGAGGCGTTGTTGCAGCAGGCCAGCGAGCAGTTGGAACAGCATCTTCAGTCGCGCCCAGCCGGTATCGATCAACATACCAGCCGGGCCGATGCCCTGGCGGAACGGATAGCCGCGTTGAACGCCCAGCTGCGAACGATGCAGCAGCGTCAGGGCGAACTGCGCAGCCAGCTTGAGAGCGACAGCCAGCGCCAGGCCGGGCAACGGGCGCTGTTTACGCAGATTGCCCAGTCGCAGGAGCTGTATGACGACTGGAGCTACCTCAATCAGATTCTTGGTTCAAGCGACGGTGCCAAGTTCCGCAGGTTTGCACAGGGATTAACGCTGGAGCATCTGGTTTATCTGGCCAACAGGCAGATGGACAAACTGCACGGTCGCTACCTGCTGCAGCGCAAAACCAGCGATGCACTCGAGCTTGAAGTGGTCGATACCTGGCAGGCCGACGCAGTGCGCGATACCCGCACGCTCTCCGGCGGTGAGAGCTTCCTGGTGAGTCTGGCGCTAGCGTTGGCGCTGTCGGATCTGGTCAGCGACAAAACGCGCATCGACTCGCTGTTCCTCGACGAAGGCTTCGGCACGCTCGACGCCGACACGCTCGACACCGCGCTGGACGCACTCGACAGCCTGAACGCCAGTGGAAAAACCATCGGCGTAATTAGCCACGTCGAGGCGATGAAAGACCGTATTCCGGTGCAGATAAAAGTGAAGAAAGTAAATGGATTAGGGATCAGTCGGCTGGACAATGCGTTCAAGGTAAACGACTAGCTCATTGCGGGGGCCGCCGAATTCTCCTCGGCGGCCCCCCTTTCATCAGGCGTTTTCTTTCTCTGTTCGGCAACTCAGCGCCGACAGCAGAATCAGCGTTGAAAATAGCACAATATACTCTTCAGAAATCAGCAGCACGTCGGTCAATCCATAAAGGAAGGCCGACAATGCCACCATAGACACCGGATTCAGCAGCAGCCCCGAAATGCCGTTACGGAAAATCAGCATACCAAAGAAGAACAACAGGGTCGCGATACCAAAAATCCCCGACAGAGAGGCAGTCTGAATAAACTCGTTGTGCAGGTGAACCTGGATGTAACGCAGCGCCCAAGAATTTGGCTGATTATGGCTCAGCAAATACTGTTCGATCCGCTGGTTACGCCCGGTCTCGGTTTGCCCGAACGGATGCTGTTCAAAGGTTATCAGCCCCATTTTCCACATCGTAAAGCGCGACCCCAAGGAGGTTTGATCATCGCCCTTCTCGTAGAGATGATACTCGCTCATCGTGACGTCAAAGCGTGACTGTACAATCGACCAGCGCGACCCTACCCCCACGACGGCCACCACTAATATAATCAGTATACTCAGTGATTTAGCGGTGAGTTTCTTGTCCTTCCACAGCATCGCCAGCACCAGCAGGACCACCAGCAGCAGATGTAATACCATCGCTGAACGCGTCTCGGTGAGGAAAATAACGTACAACGACACCAGCGACATCAGCAGAATAGCGAGATATTTTTTCGACGAGGTGCAGCTGCGGCCAATCAGCGTCATGACCGACAGCGCCAGCGCACTATAGGCATAGGCGGTCATCGTGGCGCGGTTGATGCCGAGGATGATGCGTTCGGGGTCAGTGAAATGTTGCCAGATGCCATAAACGCTGGCGGCGGCAAAGGCCACAAATAGCGACGCCAAGGCGCAACGTTGCAGCGTAGCCGCCGAAAGTCGCTGCTTTCGCGCGCCCCAACAGATATAAAGGGCTATCAGCCCGCTCAAAAACCAGCGTTTGGCCGAAGTGAACAACAGCCATTCGTTCGCTTTGTCAGTGGTGACATAAACCGCAAAAAGTGACCAGACGGCATACAGCGCTGCGAGGGCAAAAAGCGGCAAGGCGTAACGTGAAGAGAGGAATATTCCTTTGAATTCTTTATAATTTATAACGATGCCGGTTATTGATAAATAGCTGCAGAGGTAGAAAATCTCTCTGCTGGTTTTTTCATGTGTATAGCCGGAGGGTAAAATACAGATTAAAAGCGCTACTACGACAATAAAGAGATAGTGGTTAAATCTATCCCGCCCAATTAAGCCTGACGCCATGCTAATTTCCCATATTGCTCACAAAGATTTGCTATAAATTTAATGCTGTCAAGCGTAGCAGACTGCCATATTCGAGGGGTTTAATCGATTTTTATTGTTCCGAATTTATAATCTCGTAGCCCTACAGTTTAGGTTTAGTGCCGGCGCGCAAACTTCAGCCGTGAATGCGAAGAGCATCACGCAGCCTAGCGGACTGCGCCATGAGAGAGAATTTAGTGCTGCCTTTCCTGACGCCACTGCCGCGGACTGAGGCCAAACCAGCGGCGAAACGCCCGCGAAAAGGCACTGACCTCGGAGTAACCTAACAGCAGTGCCATCTCTGAAATCGGCAGCTGCTGTTGCTGAAGATAGTGCGTTGCCAGCTCGCAGCGCACCTTGTCCACCAGCAGGGTAAACGTCAGGTTTTGTTCACGCAGCCGGCGTTGCAGCGAGCTGGGTGACATGCCCATCTTGTCGGCTACGTCGTCGAGCACCGGCTCGCCGAGGGTCAAATTCTGTCTGACCTGCGATCTCGCGCGATCGACCACCGACTGCTGCGTCAGATTGTCGGCGTTCAAACGGCGGATAGCATCCTGCATCACCAACAGCAACGTTTGATCCTGCTCGGGCATCGATCGCTGAAGATCCCGCTTGGCGATGATCAGCGAGTTATAGGGTTGATCAAAATAGACTGGCGCGTCGAAGATCTTGCAGTGCTCGTGCCACTGCTCCGGCCTTGGATGCTCGAAATGCACCTCGCGCGGTGCCCAGTTTCTGCCTAAACCGTGGCGCAGCAGATTCAGGATCATCCCCAGCGTCAACTCGGCGTCCTGACGTTTACACAGGATGCCGCCGTGGCGAACCTGATAATCAAAGCGATAATACTCGCCCTTGTCGACCAAACGGGTAAGCGTATTGTGCTGATGAAACGGAAAGGCGTTCACCACGTTTTGCAACGCGGTTTCGGCCGAAGACGAACAAAGACCAATGTAACCAATCAAGCCTAATGACTGTGGTTTGAATTGCCTGCCGTAATGCAAACCGAAGTTATCACAACCCGACTGCCTGGCCGCCTCCTCCAGAACCTGACAATAGTTGGTCAGGCCGAGACTCAAGGTGGGACGCTGCAAAAGCTCGGGATCGATATGGCAGATCCCCAGCACGCGATCCACGTCGGCCCCTTTAGTAATAATAAAATCGCTCAGCCCACTGGCCGCCGCCGCCAATACGCCGCGATTGCTGTTCATCTCAGCCTCTGTGTAGCCTGACAAGGTTGACTGCCGCAATACGTCAATCTGCATACGCGTTTCCACTGTGGTTAATTTGTCTAGACGAGTTGCTGCAATTTTCATACCAGAGAAAGAATTATCAGGAAAAAATCAGGGGCTTTAAGGTCAGGCACTTAGCCGGTGCGGTGGTTTAAGGGGAGTTTGCTGGCATATCAAGGGAAAGTGCACACTGCACGCAAACCGTGCAGTGTGTCGTTAAATTACGCTTAACTCACCGCCAGCGCGCACTGCTCGGTTGCGAGGTAGGCTTGGCAAAGTTTCAAACTGTCGGCGACCCAATTATCGCCCAGACTCAGCGCCATCTCGGTCGTCGCGTGCGATCCCACCCAGGCCAGCAGCTGAATACGGCGCTGGATAATCATCGTCGGGATCACCGCCAAACAGTCCTCACTGAGGGCACAGACGCGCTGATACCCCGCCAGCCAGTGCTCCACCCACTCTGACGCACGGGGATGATGTTCGACGAAACTAATCGCCGCCGCCGCGTCGTGCATGTACCAGCCCATGCCGCAGTCGTCGAAGTCGATCACCCGCGTCTCTCCTTTGTGCAGCAGCAGGTTGGTAAGGCGCAGATCGGCATGGATCAGGCCATAGCGCTGACTGCTCTTGCCGTATTTTTCCAGAATGCGGCTAACGCGGCGCAGGGTCTCCTCGACGATCGGATGGTCTTTCGGCTGGAGACCCGGTGCATCCTGCCAGCGTCCCCAGTGGCCTTTTTCGCCGGTCATGGTCTGGTGGTCCCAGACGATACGTTTAAACCCGCTCGGTTTCTGCCAGCGCTGGCTGTGCTGATGCAGGCGTGCCGTCACTTCGCCGAGCTGAGCAAAGGCGCGCGGATCGATCTCTGTGGTGGGCATCTCCCCTTCAATCCATTTAAACAGCACCACGTGGCGGCTGGCACCTTCGCCCAGTGACAAAGTCTGCACACGCTCGCCGTCTTGCGTTACCAGCGCTTCTGGCACCTGAATGCCGGTTTCGCGCAGCGCGTCGAGCCACGCCAGCTCACTCTCTATCTCGTTACGCTGGTGATAGTCGTCGCGGTGCACGCGCAGCGCCAGACGATTGCCGTCGGCAAGCTTCACGACAAAGGTGGCATTTTCTGAACGGCAGATCAGGGCGAGTTCACCCTGTAGCGCATCGGGATAACGGGTTAACGCCTTGGCAGCGAGCTGTTGCAGGCTGGCGTTGTCCAGGGTATCAGACTGTTTTGCATTCATCAGGGTTCACTCCGGGCAGCTCAAATAGGGGGTTGTGCTATCAGAATGCGAGCGACAACGGTTCTTCGCTTGACCCGGGACGGCCAATTGTTGACTTCAGCACACCAAATTCGGCGTCGAGCGGTCAACTTGACTCTGGCGTGCAGGACTGAGCGCGCTGCGGTCAAGTTTTGTGAGGTAACGCGGTGCATTATCGAAACAACTTCACTCGCCGGATGACAGGGGTCAGCCGGAGAAAAATCGAATCGTATCCGTCAGGAGAGAACCTACCATGCTGAAAACTAATGCCTTTGATGCCGCATCCAGCTCAAACGTTTCACCCGAAGCGCTGGAGATGATCGAACGTCGCCGCCGCCTGCTCGGTCCTGCCTATCAGCTGTTCTACAAAAATCCGGTGCATCTGGTGCGCGGTGAAGGTGTGTGGGTATTTGACGCGGCGGGCAGACGTTATCTCGACGTTTACAACAACGTACCTTCCGTCGGCCACTGCCACCCTTACGTACTCGAGGCGCTGATTCGTCAGGCTTCTACTCTGAACACACACACGCGCTACTTACACGATAACGTGCTTAACTTCGCCGAAAAGCTGGTTTCGACCATGCCATCTGAACTGAGCCAGGTGATGTTTACCTGTACCGGCAGCGAAGCCAATGACCTGGCGCTGCGCATCGCCGAAGATTTCACCGGCGGGACCGGCGTGATCGTCACCGAATTTAGCTATCACGGCATGACCAAGGCGATCGCCGGCCTTTCAGCCTCGATGGGTCCTTACGTCAAGGTGAACGGCGATGCCCGCGTTATCCCTGCGCCGATTCATAACCCAGCCAACCCGGCAGAGGTAGGCAAGAAGTTTGCCGCCGACGTTCGCGCGGCGCTGGCCGATATGCACCGCCACGGCATCAAACCGGCGGCATTGATGATTGATACCTTCTTCACCAGCGACGGCGGCTTCTTTGACCCGGCCGGTTTCCTGAAAGAAGCGATCGACGAGATTCACAAGGCAGGCGCGCTGTATATCGCCGATGAAGTGCAGCCTGGCTACGGTCGTTCCGGTGAACACATGTGGGGCTTCCAGCGTCACGGCGTACTGCCGGACATCGTCAGCCTCGGCAAGCCGATGGGCAACGGACACCCGATGGCCGGCATCACTATCAAACCGCATATCCTCGAGCGCTTCGGCAGCGAGTCGAGCTATTTCAATACCTTCGGCGGCAACACCGTGTCATCGGCAGTTGGCCTGGCGGTGCTGGAAGTGATTGAACAGGAAGAGCTTATTCCAAGCGTCGGCCGTGCAGGCAAGGCTATCCTCGACGGCATCAGCGAACTGGCGACCCGTTTCCCGGCCATCGGCAGCGTGCGCGGCGCGGGGCTGTTTGTCAGCGTTGACTTCACCACGCCGGACGGCAAACCAGACTCAGAAACCGCGCTCGCCGTGGTCAATGGACTGCGTGAGGAGGGCGTACTGATCGGCGCTTCTGGCCCACACGCCAATATCCTGAAAATCCGCCCGCCGCTGGTGTTCACCGCCGAGCACAGCCTGATCCTGGTCGAAAGCCTGGAGAAAGTGCTGCGCAAAATGTACTGATTTTTTTCCGCCTGATTGGGCGGGCGTGCCGTTCATTTATCTTCAGGAGAGCAACATGACAACACAGCTTAAACCGACGCTAGGCACCCTGCACCTGTGGGCGATAGCCGTTGGACTGGTCATTTCTGGCGAATATTTTGGCTGGAGCTATGGCTGGGGCGTAGCCGGAACGCTCGGCTTTTTGGTGACCACGCTGTTGGTCGCCACCATGTATACCTGCTTTATCTTTAGCTTTACCGAATTGACTACCGCCATTCCGCACGCCGGCGGTCCGTTCGCCTACAGTCGCCGCGCCTTTGGCGAGACCGGCGGCCTGGTAGCCGGGATGGCGACGCTGATTGAATTCGTGTTTGCACCACCGGCAATTGCACTGGCGATTGGCGCCTATCTGAACGTGCAGTTCCCACACCTCAACCCAAAAGTTGCGGCACTGGGCGCTTACGTGCTGTTCATGGCGCTAAATATTCTGGGCGTCAAGCTCGCGGCTCTGTTTGAACTGGTGGTTACCGTGCTGGCAGTGCTTGAGCTGCTGGTGTTTATGGGGGTGGTGGCTCCCGGCTTTAGCATCAGCAATTTCGTGCTCAACGGCTGGTCCGGCGGCGAACACTTCGGACTGCCTGCGGTGTCGGGTATTTTCGCAGCGATCCCGTTTGCCATCTGGTTCTTCCTGGCTATCGAAGGCGCTGCTATGGCCGCAGAGGAAGCGAAAGATCCGAAACGTACGATCCCGAAAGCTTACCTCAGCGGGATCCTTACTCTGGTTGTGTTAGCGATCGGCGTGATGATCATGGCCGGTGGCGCAGGTGACTGGAGCAAACTTGCCAACATCAACGATCCTCTGCCTCAGGCGATGAAGATGGTGGTCGGTGAACATTCAAGCTGGATGCACATGCTGGTATGGATTGGGCTGTTCGGGCTGGTAGCCAGCTTCCACGGCATTATTCTCGGCTATTCGCGCCAGTTCTTTGCGCTGGCTCGTGCAGGCTATCTGCCGGCCGGACTGGCGACACTGTCGCGCTTTCAGACGCCACATCGCGCCATTATTCTTGGCGGTGTAATTGGTATCGCGGCAATATTTAGCGACGGCGTGGTGAATTTACAGGGCATGTCGCTGACGGCAGCGATGATAACTATGGCCGTGTTTGGCGCTATCGTAATGTATATCATGAGCATGCTCAGCCTGTTTAAGCTGCGCAGAACCGCCCCGGATCTGGCCCGCAGCTTCCTCGCACCGGGCTATCCTGTTGTGCCAGCCATTGCGCTTTGTCTGGCGGTGGTATGCCTGATTGCGATGGTATGGTTCAATCTGGAGATTGCCGGTATCTTCCTGGTCTTTATGCTGGTCGCCTACCTCTACTTCGGGGCGACCAAGGCACAGCGCAACGCGGCGGCACCGGATACGATGCTTTCAGGGGATTAATCTGCATTGAAATTTAAAAGGCCTGCGAACGTGGCAGGCCTTTTGGTTTTTGCAGGAAACGTTACAGGGAGAAGCGCCCTTCCGGCCATAGCCAGGCCGCACCGCGCACGCCACTGGAATCACCGTGAACCGCTTTAAGGATTGGCGTTTCACACTCACCGCCGAATACCCACTGTTTGAGCAGCAGAGGCAACGTGTGGTAGAGCCTGTCGACGTTACTCATCCCGCCGCCCAGCACGATGACGTCGGGATCGAGAATATTCACCACGTTGGCCAACGCTTTTGCCAGCCGGCGTTCGTAACGGCCGAGAGCGAGATCGGCCACAGGATCGTCCTGCTCGACCAGCTCGATGATTTCAGAACCTTTGAGGCGCTGGCCGGAAAGGCGGAAATAGTCCTCGGCAAAACCGGTGCCAGAGACAAAGGTCTCCACGCAGCCCGATTTGCCGCAGTAGCACGGCACTTCCTGCTGGAAGCGGATTTCATCTTCGTCCTGCCACGGCAGAGGATTATGCCCCCACTCTCCCGCGATACCGTTGCCGCCCGCGTGGGCTTCGCCGTTCAACGCAATGCCTGAACCGCAGCCAGTGCCGATGATCACGGCGAATACCGTTTTCTTACCCGCGCCAGCGCCGTCGGTAGCTTCGGAAACTGCCAGGCAGTTAGCGTCGTTGGCGATACGCACTTCACGCCCCAGCAGCAGCGCCAAATCCTCATCCAGTTTCTGGCCGTTTAACCACACCGAGTTAGCATTTTTCACTTTGCCGGTGAACGGGGAAAGCGTGCCTGGAATGCCCAACCCGACGCTGCCACGGTGGCCGGTCGCCTTTTCGGCGTCGTTAATCAGTCCCTGAATCGCGTGCAGCGTTTTTTCGTAGTCGTTGCGAGGGGTATCCACACGTTTGCGGTACAACTCATGGCCTTCATCTGACAACGCGATGACTTCAATTTTGGTGCCACCGAGATCGATTCCTATACGCAAAATATTTCTCCATTGCCGGTTTTTTTATTTCTTCAGTTTATAACAAACTCATCACACTGCGGGGGGTAAGTGCTCTTAAAAGGCTCGGGATGCTCAACCTCACAGGCTACGAATTTTTCTTAGGGACTGATGCCGCTCAATTGGTTATCATGCCGCCCTGCTTACCATTTAATAGCACGCTGCGAGCGTGACAAGACAGGGATAACATCATGTTATGGTTTAAAAATTTACTGGTTTATCGCCTAAGCCGTGAAATCTCACTGTCTGCCGACGAGATGGAAAAACAGCTTAGCGCATTTACCTTTACCCCGTGCGGCAGCCAGGATATGGCGAAAACCGGCTGGGTTTCGCCGATGGGTTCTCAGGGCGGCGATGCCCTGACCCACGTTAGCGGCGGCCAGATCCTTATCTGTGCGCGCACCGAAGCCAAGATCCTGCCTTCTTCAGTGGTCAAGCAAGAGCTGAATGCAAAGATTGATCAGATAGAAGGTGAACAGCACCGTAAACTGAAAAAGACCGAGAAAGACTCGTTGAAAGATGAAGTGCTGCACACGCTGATGCCGCGCGCCTTCAGCCGCTTCAGCCAGACCTTTATGTGGCTCGATACCGTTAACGGCCTGATTATCGTGGATGCAGGTAGTGCCAAGAAAGCCGAAGACATGCTGGCGCTGCTGCGTAAGAGCCTCGGCTCGCTGCCGGTAGTCCCGCTGACTATGGAAAGCCCTATTGAACTGACGCTGACCGAATGGGTACGTTCAGGCGAACCTCCGGCCGGTTTTGCCCTGCAGGACGAAGCCGAGCTGAAAGCTATTCTGGAAGAAGGTGGAGTGATCCGCTGCAAGAAGCAGGCGCTGGTCAGCGACGAAATTGCCAACCACATCGAAAGCGGCAAGTTGGTTACCAAGCTGGCTGTCGATTGGCAGGAGCGTATTCAGGTGGTGTTGGCCGATGACGGCAGCATCAAGCGCCTGAAGTTTGCCGATACAATCCGCGAACAGAATGACGATATCGATCGTGAAGACTTTGCAGCGCGTTTTGATGCCGACTTTATTCTAATGACCGGCGAATTGGCGGCACTGATTGCGAATCTGATTGAGGCTTTAGGCGGAGAAGCGCAGCGTTAATTTTGACGCTCGCACGATGAGTTGCGCGAGATGATTGGCGCGCAACTCATTCAAGTAAAAAGGTTAGCCGGAGCGAAGCCTTTTATTTAGACAGGTATTTGCAGAGGTAAGAGCTGGTCTCAGGCACTTGCAGATTGAATTCGCTGTTGCCCGGCACATAAAAAGTTTCACCCGCGGTGAAGGTTTGCCAGCCTTCTGAACCCGGCAGCAGAACGGTCAATGAACCGCTCACGACGGTCATCTCTTCCGGCTTGCCGGTCCCGAACGTGTACTCACCCTTCACCATAACGCCTACGCTAAGCGCGCCGAGGCTGTCGCTGTCGAAACCAATCGACTTAACTTTCCCGTCAAAATACTCATTATTTTTCAACATAAAGATGGGTCCTTCGCGATAAATATTCAAAAACTTAGAAACTCCATATTATGGGCAGAGGCAAGCTTCTGTCACTGATTTTTATCGCGGCGTAAGCGTCTGTCGAGCCAGCCCGCAAAGCGGCAACGGGCTGATTGATTTTGCGGTCTGCAGGTGCGACTCTGTGAAATTGTGCGATATCAATAAAGCAATTCGGCGGCGAGCTTTACCACCAGCGAATTAGACAGCACGACCGGCACGTCGAGCTGCTTCTGAATAATATCGCAGTGCGAACGCTGATAACCGATGCAGTCGAGCAGCACGACCTGTGCCCCTTGCTCTTTCAGAGACAGCGCAGCCTCGATAAGCGTCTGCTCGTCGGCCACATAAGGACTGGCAGTCGCGTAGCACGGCTTTTTGCTAAGCTTGCTCCACTTGCCTGCCTGATGTTCTATTTGCTCAACCACCGGCACCACTATCCCCACCTGATGCGTACCGACAATGCCGTTGATCAGCGGAGGAATGATCCTGTCGGGCTCAAGCAGCATCGCCTCTTTCGCACGCAGGTTATGGAACACGCCGGTACAGAGCAGCAAAATGGTGTTGCATCCTTCGCTTTCCAGCCAGTCAATCTTCTGCTGCAACGCCTGCTCAACGCGCGGAGAGGCGAGCCTGACCTGAGTGCCGTCCAACAGGCGAGACACGAGCACGTCCTCTCCCGGCCCTGGGGAAAAACGTTGCTCGATTTGTGCCAGCGTCAGTCCGTCCAACAGTCCGGTATGGGTGACCATGTCAGGCGGCAGGTATTCGTCCAGCAGCGGCATTATGTCGCTGCGCGGTGCCTGGCCAATGGTCAGGGTAGCGAAGGAGGTCATCATCTTCTTAGTCTCTGCTTTGCAGGTGACGCAAGCTTCCGTACAGCGACAACAACAGTTGATATTCGTCGGCATCGTAGAAATGACAGGTGCCGCGTCCAAACTCTTTGGCCACTTCAACGGCGAATTTCACCGCTAGAGCGATGTCTGTTTCATGGCTGGCACCGGTACCGCAACCGGGTACGACGGATTCAGCGGTAATCGCTACGCCAACCACCGGCACGGTGGTCGCCGTCGAGGGTTGCAGAATGCTGTTCAGGTGATGAACGCCGTTGCCGTAAGGCGTGATGTCCTGCGTAGTAATAGGGAAGGTCACCGCCGGACGGCCACTGGTCATCTCCATAATGCGCAGCAGGTCTTCAGACACACGCAGGATATAGCCTTCTTTCACCGTAGGAGAAAGCGCATAACCTTTATGGTTGATGATACGGTTACCCTTGGTGGTATCGATAGAAAGGATGGCATCCACGCCGTCGACCACTTCGTTGTCGTTCATGGTCACATCATCGATAGGTGAGTCCATAAAGTCGACCGGATCGTGCGGACGCGTCGGCGCATTGGGACAGATGTGAGTCGTCACAATCACGTCACCGGCCAGCACATCGCCTTTACGTTGCATATCGGCAAGCTTCAGTGCACTGCTGATGGCAGCGATGGCGCCGTCACCGTCAGAAACCAGACCAATGCGCGTTGGGCGTGCACCGATGCCGCCAAGACGACCGATGATACCCAGCGTAGGCGCATCGCCCCCCAGGCTTTTACCGGCGCTGCCCGGAATGGTAATGCGGATAAAATCGGTTGCGCCCTTGGCACCAGACGCGCGATGCGTGCTGGCGGTCACGGAAGGATAGTCGGCAAACAGGTCGACGATATCCTGGCCGCTGACGTGCGCATTGTCGATCAGTTCAAATACGGTAAGGGTCTGTAGCAAACTCATGACATCTTCCTCAGCAACAACGCGGTTGACGCAACGCTGCGCAATAACCAAAACAACCGCGTTAATCTGACCTTCTTAGAAGGCCAGTTTATTTATCAATAATGGCTCATGGGAGCCCTGGTGTTAGCACAATATCTTTGGGTCTGATTACTTGCCTTTACTGCTGAAAACAGAGCTGAAGAAGCTGTAGAGTGCGTCTCCTGCGATAAATCCTGCGGCCAGAATTTCCATCGGCGTACGCCCCTTCTCACCCCAGATACGGATGATAAGGATACGCAGCACGATCCCCAGCACGACCGCATAACCAGCCATTACGCTGTTGATCAACAGGCCGGTTGCCAGCAGTACGCCAAGCTGACGTTTAGGTCCGCCCATCAGCTGGATAATTGCGCCCGGAATCGCCCAAATCAGCAGGCTGTGAGCGATACCCGGCTGTGCACCGGCCTGAATAGTTTTGGCATACACGCGTGCAACCGGCGGTACCAAGTCCTGCGCGAAATAGCCGATGTGGGCGAACCACACCACCGGAATCGCGATAAGGAAGGCAATCAATGCGGCGAAAAGCTGAATACGGCGACCGGCAAGCTCGACCTGCAAGTCTTTGCCATAGCCGCGAAGAATAAAGCCGGCTTTAAGGTCAAAGCCCATGTCGGCAAAGGCCGGCCCCGTCGCGGCGGTAAAGCCGGTGAGGATGCACAGTGCGACCGGCGGAAAACCAATCAGGATGCCGACAATCAGTGTGATAAGCGCGACGGCAAAGGCCGGGAACCAGCCTGAGTGCATCGCGGCGATACCGACGATAAGCTCGTGGAAGAACGCGGCGAAGGCGGCATAGATGATGAAACCAATCAACATACTCACCGTCATCTCGGTATAAATACCGCCCGCCAGCGCCAGCGCCGCGGCAATCGCGATATAGCCCACTGCGCCGAGTCCCAGCGCCTTACGAACTTCATTACCGGGCTGGGTAAAGGTGGCTTTGGCATCCGCACGTTTTTGGCGAATGACCTGAATAACCTGGAACAGCGACACCAGGCCCGCGCCGACCATCATGCCGTGTGGAATATACAAGGCATTGATATCGACACCGGCAATCGGTTGCGCATAGGCGCGAATCAGCAGGCCTATCCCGAACATGCCCAAGGCCCAGATATTGCCGATAAATGCGGTACCAAAGGCCGCCATCGGGATCTTGAGCATCGCACCGCCGAGGCCGACCACCACGCCAACGACCAACAGCCAGGCCTCACGCCCGCCCTTGTCTCCAGCCTTGATAGCCTCGGCGGCTGCCACACCCGGCGGCCACGCATTGCTGGCAGGGAACACTTTAGTGTCAAACATACGGTAAAGCAGGTAGGCATCCAGCAGCATCGCGGCAGAAACGCCGAAAAACATGGGCAGAATCAGCTGCGGCTGCCCCATCACATAAGGGATAGCGATTGGCATCAGCAGGCTGTTGGCCGCACCAAAAGTGGCTGAAGAAATAACGGTTTGTGCGAGATTTTGGGTATGAATAGAGCGATAACGCTGGAAGGCTTTCATCGGGATGCGTGCCAGCAACATCGCAAAAAGCGCACCGATGATTGAGGTATTAGGCGTAACGCCGAGAGTGGTAATTAGCTGGACGCCGATAATGGCGCCTAAAATCGAAAGCAGAATCATCACAGCCAGGGTGCCGATCTCTTTTAGTGGATTATAACTCCCGTCGGTCACCCTGCTGTCACTCCCAGTATTGCCTGTCATAAAGTCCCCTGATGTTGGCGAAAATGCAATGGTTTCCTGATGTTGGCGCTATGATTTATATAAGTATTTGCGCTCTTTTATGGTCAAATTTTTTATGGTTCTTACGGCCCGTTATTGGTCTATAGCCAATACTCATCGCCTAATTTCTCTGCTACCTGGCGCGTCACTGCCACGATGCCTTCACGTATTTCGGCGGGCAAATCATTGCCGTCGAACGGCGACGGGAAAGACAAACAAAGGCCCACGGTTTCATTACGATGCTTATTAGAAATGCTCGTCGCTAACGTGCTAATCCCTTGTAAAGTCTCGTTATTAGCAAATGACCAACCCTTTTCGCGGATCTCGGCAAGCGTCGCCAGCAGCGCCTCAAGGGTCTGCGGCGAGTTAGGTGAACTCACCCGATACCCTTCGCGATACCTATCTATCACCTGTTGGTTAGTCTGTCTCGCTAATATCGCTCGTCCTATCGCCGTTTCTGCAGCAGGCAGTAAACTCCCGGCCGGTGTCACGACCTGAAGATAGGTGCGACCCGGAAACATCCGCATCACCATGATATCCCGACCTTCCAGCATCGAGATGTAGCCGGTGCACTGAGTTTGCTTGCTCAGCTGCTGAATGTACGGCGAACAGGCATCTACCAGCGGCGTAGAAAGATAATGACTCGACACCGCCAACAGCAGCTTTCCAATCTTGTACAGACGCGTTTCCGGGTCGCGTTCAAGCAAGCCCTGCGTCTCCATGGTCATCAACAAACGAGACACCGTGCTCTTTGGCAACCCCAACTGCTCGACAACGTCGCTAAAAGAAAGACCTGGATGACCCTGCCTTATCCCTTTTTGCGCGAATAGCTTTAAGACTGCGGAAGCGTTTTCAAGTGTTGTCACGGCGAAAGTTCCATTATTAGGAACTCAGTTCCTGATTAAGATGAATGAAAATTAATGCCGATACGTTAAAGCGTCAAGTTGTTTATTTTTTAGCAGGGGGGAGAAACCAGCGGATGATAGTTTTCACCACGCAGATAGAGGAAATTTTGTTCGCCAGCAAAACATGATTTAGTGATAAATTTCACTAAAGGCCAAAAATGGAGTATATAACTCCGAATTTCGGAGAAACGTTTCGCTGGCGATATATTTTAAAAGACGCTGCTCTAGTAACAGGGCAGCGTCGGGGCAATCATCATCGTACAGCGTGGCTAATGTGTTTTGGGAAAAGCGTTGGCCTTTAGCTGATGTCTTCATCTTCGTAGCGGCGTTTAGAATCCTCGGCCTCTTTCTTCGATTTATGTTCGCTAATCAGGGTATCAGGCTTTGGATGGTCGGCGCGTAATTCGTACCAGATTTCTGTTTGACCCGGCAGTCCTTTCTCAACGGTAATGATTTCAGCTTTACGTGGATAAGGGGGGTTAGAAGGCATAAGGAACTCCTGTAAATTATCTCGGTGACTTAAGTATAGACAACGAGGGGCTTTTACAGTGAGCAGGAGGCTCGGAAGCCTCCTAAAAACCGGCGGGGGTAACTAGCGGGCGAGCTGCAGGGCGAGCGCGTCGAGGATGTCCTCAACCACCATCGAAGGCCTATGCGTTCCATCGAGAACGAAATGAGCAGCTTGCTGGTATAAGGCTTCGCGCTCGTTCAGCACCTGAGTTATTTCTTCGTTAATTGGCCTGCCGGTCAACGTGGGGCGCTGATCTTCCTGAGGCGAGTCCTCAAGGCGGTGTGCAAGCGTGCTGGCCGGAGAGCGCAGGTAGATAACCTGGCCTGTCTCGCGCATGAACTGGCGGTTTTCGGCAGACAGGATTACGCCCCCGCCCGTCGCGACAACGGTGTGCGGAGCGCTAATATTTTGCAGAGCCTGAGATTCACGACGACGGAAACCTGACCAACCTTCACGGGCTACAATCTCCGCAACGCTAAGTTGTGAAGTTTGGAGCAGATAAATATCGGTATCGACAAAATCATACCCTAACGCTTGCGCGAGGGCTCTGCCGACCGTTGTTTTACCTGCGCCACGAGCGCCTATCATGAAAATGGGTTGCGTCATTACCGCTATCCTTATGTGCCAGAGACATCTTCGAACCTAAGGCATCATACCGATAAAAAATAAATTGGCAATCCCTGTAAACATGGTGTAAAGAAAATATTACATCAATAACCTTTATATTATAATGGCTTACATACATACACCAATGCCGGTGGAAAGTTTTTTACTACACGAATTTTTTTCCAGCTGAAATAGCGTGACAGTAGCTTCTCTGACAGATGGCTGTACTGAAACAGAATAAGCTCCCCGTCCTTTTCTCTCAGACGCTGTTGAGCGCGCTGCAATATCTTCATGCTCACCCGCGTGGGGATCGACAACAGCGGCAGACAGCAGAAGATGGCGTCAAAGTCGCCTTCCAGATGCTCAGCGGAATAGCCCATTACCTGCAACCGCCTGTCCTCGATAAGATTCAGTTTATGAATGAAGTTAGGCTGGATCTCGAACGCCTGAACCTGCGCGTCGGCGCGCATTTTATCAAGGATACGCTTGGTCAGGACTCCGTCTGCCGCGCCAAATTCGGCAATCTTCAACGTTTTGGTCCAGTCGACCTGATTCACCATGGTCTGACACAGCCAAGGCGATGAGGGCGCCAGCGTCCCGAAGGTGCGCGGCGACGAGATAAAGTTCTGCAAATAGGAAAACTGATTTTTGATGGTCAACCTTGTCGCATTGATAGTCAGTCTTGTCGCATTCAACATATTTATAACCCCCTGGGGATGTAGACCACTATCACATCGAAAAATTCTTAAGGAATAATTATTTGCGTTAATTATTTTAAAAAATCCTTTTAAATTAATTCTAAATAAGAAACGTCTTAATTCCTGTGATGTATGGAAATTTTCAGATGATTTAGCAAAAGATAACTCTACCCTCTCCTTTTCATTAATTGAGGTTAGGCAAAATAAGTCTTTCGAGCGGAGTAAAGGATAATAGCAGAACTAATCGATTGAATGGCTATAGAAAATATAGCGGAAAATTTAAAATAAGGAAAAAAAGCCGATGAGGGAGTTTACAGGCAGGCTAAATTTATCAGGTAAAAGGAAACCGTCGAGTGAGACACTGGGGACAGAAGCCGCTGGCGCAACCTCTGTTTGAGGGTAATCCCCACACTCGACGGTCTGTTCTTGGTAATCGTAAAAAACTGAACTTAACGGTAAAGCTCAACGCTGGCGCGGGCCAGGCTTGAGTCACCCGGAGTGCTTACCCCGATAACGCGGTAGTGAGTCGCCCCTTCCTGTGCGGCTTTCGCATTCACCGCAGCTTTCAGACTCATGTCTTCAGTATTGCCTTGAGCTACGTCAACGACGCCGAGTGATTGATAATTGTTACTTTGTGCCTGGGCTGCGTTAATTTCCGTTGCGGCCAGAGAAGAGAATGACGCGGTCGCAAACAGTGCTGCTGCAATGAGAGGTAAAATTTTCATGGTTTCCGCCTTAGACGTTTTTATGGCTAAACAGTGTCGGATAGCCTGACGATAATTAGTGAGCAGGATGTTCTCCTTGGTATTAATTATCGTTCATTAAACGAAAGGCGGAGTCATGGGGAGTAAAGTTGTTCAAGCTTTATGGCGAAAATGAGGAGGAAAGACTAAAAATTATTTCACGAGGCTCAATTAAGGAGGAAATGTAATAAAAAAGCGCGCCAATGGTGCACAGGGGAGAAACTAAAAGAGCGATTTAACGGCGAGGAACAGCGTCGCACGAATCGACGCTTTATAGCAATCGCTGATATGATTCTTTTAACGATAGAAATTCTAAAAACATATCTCTAAAAATCATAACCTCCCGGGAGAGCTTTTATGGCAGGAACCAGCCTTTTGGCGTTGATAGACGACATCGCCTCTATTCTTGACGACGTTGCCGCAATGAGTAAGGTCGCGGCAAAGAAAACTGCCAGCGTGCTCGGTGACGATCTGGCGCTTAACGCCCAGCAGGTCTCCGGTGTCAAAGCAGACCGCGAACTCCCAATCGTCTGGGCCGTCGCCAAAGGCTCACTTCTCAACAAGGCAATTCTCGTGCCCCTCGCGCTGCTTATCAGCGCCTTTGCCCCCTGGGGAATAACGCCCCTGCTGATGATTGGCGGTGCCTATCTGTGCTATGAGGGCTTTGAGAAAGTCGCGCATAAGTTTATGCCGCATGACGAAGCGGCTGAGGCGGAAAAAAAGGCCAGGCTTAAGGCGGCAAGCCAGTCCCCGGAAGCACTGGCGAAAATGGAAAAAGACAAGGTTAAGGGTGCGGTCCGTACTGACTTCATCCTTTCGGCAGAAATTATCGTTATTTCGCTGGGTACCGTATCGAGTGCACCGTTTCTGGACCAGGTTATGGTGATGTGTGCGATAGCCGTCGTGATGACGCTGGGCGTCTATGGGCTGGTAGCCGGTATCGTGAAAATTGATGATGCCGGACTTTACCTCAGCAAGCTCAGCGGCAAGAGCGGATTCATGCGCGCAGTGCGCGGATTTGGCGGTGGCATCGTCAACGCGGCTCCCCTGCTAATGAAAACGCTGTCTATCGTCGGCACCTTCGCCATGTTTCTGGTCGGTGGCAGCATTATTAGCCACGGCCTGCCGTTCATGCACAGCCTGCTTGAAGGCTTTACGACAGGGCATCAGGGCTGGGTAAACTCACTGATAACCGGCGCAAGCGATCTGGCTGTGGGCATTGTGGTCGGCGCACTGGTGCTGGCCGTGGTGATGCTCGGCGGTAAGCTGTTTAAGAAATAACGCGATGGCGAGAAACGGGCCAGAAACCGGCCCGTTTTCATTGTTTAGATTTTACTCGCTTCGATGAACAGCGTATCAGTCTCAAAAGTGCCGTCCTGTGCGATAGCGAAATACTGTACGACCTCCTCTGACGACGCCTTTTGCAGCTCGCGAATAGCCACCACAAAATGCTCGGGAGTCTTCAGGCGAGCGACCCAGCTGCTAAACTCCAGCGTCAGCTTGCCGGTGGTTAAAGATTCGATACGGATCCCTGCCTCATTAAACATTTGCAACCATTCGCCGGTGGAATAATTACGCACGTGTGAGGTATCGCGCAGCTTCTCGATAGTCTGTAAATGCACGTCGAGCACCGGGTGCCCCGGCGAGGCGATATCCATCATCACCACTTTACCGCCCGGCTTGAGGATACGGCGAACCTCACGCAGCGCCGCGCCTACGTCGTGCCAATGGTGTGCCGAATACCGGCTGATCGCCACATCAACGCTTGCATCTTCAAAGGGCAGCGACTCGGCATAACCCTGCCGGGTTTCGATATTTTTCAACCCTCTGTCTGCGGCTGCATGCTTGACCACGGCCAGCATTTCGGCCGACAAATCATAGGCAATGACCTTTTTAACTGACTTTGACACCGCAAAACTGGCATGCCCTGCGCCACATCCCAGGTCGACTACCAGCGCATCGGAGTAAGGCGTGAGCAGCGCAGACAGCCGGGTCAAATCAGGTCCTTGGGCATGCACCGCGCTGGTTAAATAGTTTTGGGCATTCGGGCTGAACTGCTCGCTGACGCTTTGCGCATGGCTGTTTTTATTGTCCATTTATATTCCTTTTAATCATGGGATGTCTGGCTTAACAACACTGTATATCGGGTTTTATACGGGTACAATATGAGCATTTATACTAGTATTATGCAGTTCCCCTGTTAGCCTGATGAGCGTAACAATGTCGACAATAGAACCTTTGAATGGCCCAAAGGCATTAGGCGCGTTCCTGCGCGCTCACCGAGAAAAAACTACACCAGAGAGGGTAGGACTGCCGCACTCAACGCGCCGTCGCACCAGCGGGCTGCGCCGTGAAGAGTTGGCACAAATCAGCGGTATTAGCACCACCTGGTACACCTGGATAGAACAGGGCCGGGACGTTTCCATCTCGGCAGCAACGCTCGGCAGGCTCGCGCAGGCGCTACGTCTACAGCCTGCGGAGGAGGATTACCTTTTCAGTCTGGCCGACATCAAAAATCCGCAGGCGTACGCGCCCGTGCGCTCGCCGAACGAACCTCTCACTCAGTGCGTACATCAGCTCAATTGCCCCGGTTATCTGTTGGACAGCTGCTGGAATATGCTGGCCTGGAATGCCCAAACCGAGCAGCTTTTTTACGGCTGGCTGGACCGAGACGATCGTCCTAACCTGTTGCGGTTTATGTTCATTCACCCCTTGGCGCGCACGCTGTTAGTCAACTGGGAGGCGCGTGCGCAACGCATCGTCGCCGAATTTCGTGCCGAAACCAGTCACTACGCCCACTTAGATGAGATTCGCCAAACGGTGCTGAGCCTGCGTGAAGAAAGCAGCGTATTTAATCAATGGTGGATGCAGCAGGAAGTGCTGGCGCGTGAAGGCGGAGAACGGCTGTTCATGCACCCTTCACAAGGGCCGGTGCGTTATCTGCAACAAACCTTTTTCCCGGCCGGTAGCAATGAGTTAAAACTGGTCATGCTGGTCGAGCAAACCTCTGATTCATAAGCAGCTTCCGCGTTGTGTATCGCTCGATTGACATTATCTCAGTGAATGTGTGAGTCTGAATCTCACGCCGAGGAGGCGAGTAATGAGGGAGAGAAAGGAAATGACGAGCCGTCTGATTTATCAAGATGAGAGCATGGAGATACGCGTACCGACAGAATTGGAAGCGCCCTTGCACTTTGATGCTATTCAGTCTTCAATGGCAGATATTTCCGCATGGGAAAGCTGGTGTTCCACCGGCTATAGCCTTGAAGACAGCCGAACTTACCTCATTGACTCCTATGTAAAAAGGCAACGAGGGCAGGAGTATCGCTTCTGCCTTTTTGACCTCGCCAGCGGTAAAATAATTGGCTCTATAGCCCTTAACCGTATTGTTCCCGAATATAAAACCGCCAATATAGGTTACTGGATACGCAGTGATTTTACCGGAAGATCGCTGGCTGTGACCGCAGTGAAGGCCATTGCCCGTTTTGCCTTTAACGAGCTCGGCATGACGAGACTCGAGATAGTCGCCATGGAAAAAAATCATCGCAGCTGCCGAGTGGCCGAAAAGTCCGGGGCGGTCAAAGAAGGACTGCATCGCAACGGGCTTTACTTTCATGGACAGCCCAGCAACGCGTGGATTTACTCACTGATCCCCGGCGATCTGGCGTAATGTCGACACTACCACTATTAGAATAGGATCGAGGAATAATGAGTTCATCTATCGTTTCAACCGACTGGTTGGCTTCACATCTTGATCAATCAGGTCTGGTGATTATCGACTGCCGCAAGTCTAAGCCGGGCATTAACCCGCCCATTGATTTTCATGGTAAATATCTTGAGGCGCACATTCCTGGCGCAGTCTATATCGAGGTTGATGATATTTCTGATTGCAGCACTGGCCTGCCGCATATGCTGCCTGACGCTGAAGCATTCAGTAAGTCAATGAGCGAACGCGGAATCAGTAATAACAGCGCTGTCGTACTCTACGACGAAGGTGATCTGTTCAGCGCCCCGCGCGTGTGGTGGATGCTGACTCGCTTTGGCGCAAACAACGTGCGTATTCTGGACGGTGGCCTCAACGCCTGGCTCAAGGAAGGCAAGCGGACTGAAGGCGGGGAGCGTAAGCTGCCTCCCGCCAACTTCGAGGCCAGGCTGGAGAGCCAAGTGGTCGTCAGCGCCGAACAGGTCAAGCAGGCACTCGGGAAGGTGCAAATTATTGATGCACGTTCTCTGGGGCGCTTCAGGGGCGAGCAGCCCGAGCCGCGTCCGGGACTGCACGGTGGCCATATTCCCGGTAGCCTCAGCGTACCCTTCACCGAACTCACTGAAAACGGTCTGATAAAATCACCCCAGGCATTGAAAGAGACCTTCTCGCGTCTTGGGGTTGATACTACGCAACGCACTATCTCCAGCTGTGGTTCAGGCGTTACCGCCGCCGCACTGCTGTTTGGTCTGCACCTGATTGGCGCTGAAGACGTGCTGATTTATGACGGTTCATGGGCGGAATGGGGCGACATCAATAAAGATTACCCGATTGAAACCCAATAAAAGAATGCTATTGCCCGCAGGCCATGCGCCTGCGAGTTTTACTCTCCTCCAGCACGCCCTCCCTTAAAAAGCCTTAGACGCATTTATTACGGGCAAAAAAAAGCCCGCACAGAGGTACGGGCAGAACAAACTGGTCTATCAGAGAGAGTCTTTCTTTCTTCTGGGGTGTCACTGGCAACCATTGTAGATCGAATCATTCACAATGTTGTTACTTAAATGTAATTAAATGAGATCCAAGTTGTTTAAATAAGGAAAAAATTAGTTTTTTAAGGAATCCTTCAGCACTTGATTGAACACGTCCGCTGAACAAAATCCTTTATTATCAACAGGACAGCCCTCAGCTTGTAAAACAACGCGGTGTAACGGATTTTTTAAGCTATAAGTGCTGTTGTTACGGATTTGTATCGCAGTTGGATATACGTATTCGATTTTTATCAGATCTTTGTCAGTTTTCTTATCATGCCAGCGTTGGAAAACCACGGCTCCGGCGATAGGTGTACGCTCATACTGACCCGGCAGAGTGAAATCTTTAATCTTGAGCGCCGAAACAAAGGCGGCAATATTCGAGTCATGACCGACTAACAACGTCACCCGAGCCTGCTGCGCCGCCTGCTGATCGGCGGTTTTAGCCTGCGATTTATCCAGCACGCCTGACATAAACGTCAGCGTTGGGGCTGCGGCATTCTTACCAATTTGCTCAGAGCTGAAGATGGCCTTCTGGTCTGCATTTTTGAATTCCTCAACCTGACGCCACTGCTCAGGCGTTTTTATCTGGCCCCACGCAACGTCCTTCTCCGGCAAACCCTCATAATATTGCAGCATGAAGGCATCGCTAATTCCGGTGCCCAACGACAGCGGTCCCGAAATCCCCGGTTCCTTGCCCTGATTGATCACCAGATTCGAAGGCTGTGCTGCAAGAGAGCAGACCTTATCCTGCTTGCAGGTTTTGGAATTTTTGAAATCCATGACCTTTTCAACCAACGCATAGTTCGGCGTCAGACGCTGATTCAGGCCATCGAGTCCGGCCTGTCCAGCTGACTTATTGGTGGCGTCGATCGCCGCCTGTTTAAACTGATCCGTAACGTCGGCGGTGATAATCGGATTAAACACCGGATCCATTTTCCCGACTTCAACGCGATTCACCACAGGAAGCGAGCAACCCGGAAATGCGCCGATGAGGAAATGTTTGGCAGTATCAATGGTACGCGGCAGGCTGTTAGCGTAGGTGAAAACCTCGCCCGGTTGCGGACACCCTTTGGCCGGCAGCAGATTATTTTTCGCTAACCACTGGCGGTAATACTGCCCAACGTGCTCTTCAACCTGCCCGCCTTTCGGGGTCAGAAGTCCACCTTCGGTGCTCCACGTTGGCCAGGTGTGGGTGGTCGCATTGCCCAACGCATTATTATAGTTAGAGAGCGGCGCGCGAATGCTGTGGCGGCTAAAGATAAGTACCTGTTCTAAAGAGAGATTATTGTCGGCAGCGACAGCAGGCAGGGAAGCAGAAATGACGCAGGCCAGGGTAGTTAAAAGCGCAAGACGGGACGTTCTTTTCACGTGTTTCTCCTGATGAATTAAATGACTTCTTAATGTTTATAGCGGGTTAAGGCTCATAAAAACAAGGGAAATCAAGCATAAAGGATCAGGCTGTGTCAGAGGGGGATCTGGCTCACAGCGCTGATTCCACAGGAGAAAGTTTTAGAACTGGAACCTTAACCAGCCAAAGAACACGTTGCCATTATTGTGTGTGCCCGGAATATAGGTCGCCTGGAAGGTCAGACGCTGATAGCCGATAGAGACCAGCGGCAGCACGAGTGGCAAAGGAATATATTTGTAGTTATCACGCGCAGTCATGGCGGCGGTATAGCCTAAACCGAGCCTGAAATTCTGACCCTGCACCGGACGCCAGATCTTCTCATAGCCATAACCACCAATGGGCTCCCATTGGTTAAATGAGTCTTTGAAAACCATCACGTAGAGACCGCGCCAGTCGCCGTTTTCATCATAGCGAGAAATACCGTAACCACCGCCCCAGGGACGCTCGTTGTATTTATCAATCTTGGCACGGTCGTAGGTGGCACGGTTATGCCAGGTAATGACCGGTAGGTAGAGATCCCGGTCGGGTGAGGCATTCCAGGTGCTCGAAACGTCGTTCTTCCACGAAGCCCACCCACCGTTGAATCCGGACTGCTGCGTCGCGGGTGGAGTTGTCGACATGGTCGAGTTGAGTGAGGAGGCGGCCATCCCCGGCGTGGCCGTCAGGCATAATCCAATAAATAATGTTTTGGAAATTTTTTTATTTATACGCATACAAACCATTTGGCTATCATTATTCAATACTACAGCACCTACAATAACGTAAAAATCCATGCAATATAATAAACAGCGTCTTTCATAACACTTAAAAATTTAATTAACTGGAAGAAATAGGGATAATCATGATGACTACGAGGGAATAAAAAATATTTCAATAAAAGGTTAGAATTGATAAAACCAAAAAATATAACCATTACTTTTTTTTAAAAAACAATCGATATAGGAAAATTATTAATTAATCTTCGCAGGGAAATTATTGCGTTGTTCACTCTGCCAACGTCATATTGCCCTTCTTCCGATTTCCCATCCGCGAAAAACACCACAGAGGAAATGGCAGAGTAGTAATCAACAGTATCCACAGCAGAGAATAAACCGAATCTACGCCGTCATTTTGCAGGTTGATAAACAGTTTTACCGGAATCCCCTGGGGGAAGTAGCAAAACACCATCACAATGCCAAACTCGCCAATAACCCTCACCCAGGCTATCGCTAATCCCGTCGCCAGTCCGCGCGAGGCGATCGGCAGCGTCAGGCGGGTGAGGATCTGCCAGCGCGAGGCGCCCAGCGTTTTACCGGCCTCCTCAACGTCGGCAGGCACGCCTTCGAAAGCGGCGCGAGCAGACATCACAAAGTAAGGCAGCGCACCATAAACTTGCGCCAGCACAAAAGCGCCCGCGTTATTGGTCAGCGAAATACCCAACCGCGAGAGGTCTTCCCCAACAGTGCCGTAAGGACCAAAGGCGGATACCAACAGTATGCCCATCGCCAACGGCGGCGTCAGCAGCGGCACCATCACAGCGACCTCAACCCATGGACGCCAACGGCTCTGGCTGCGCGACATCCAAAGCGCAAGAGGAATGCCCAGTACCACGATAATCGGAATCGAAACCGCGCTTAGCCCCAACGAAATACTGACCGAATGCCAGTCGCCATAGGCAAGATGAAATCCTCGCCACGGTGTGACCGAGACGAGGGTGATAAAGGGAATAGCTAACAGGGCAAGGGCCGGGATGGCCAGCCACAGACTGATCATCCGGCGACCTTGGTTATGCACGATTCTGATTAATAATCATGGCCTTTAGGTTTATCGTAGCCATTTTCACTGAAAATTTTCTGCCCTTCTGCACTCTGCATAAAGGCGACAAAACGCTTCGCCGCCGCAGGATTTGGCGCATTCTTCAACACTGCGGCATAGAACACCAGCGGTTGGGTATGCAGGGTTTTCTCTTTGCCTGCGCTGTCCTTGATGTTGAAGCTAACACTGTCGTACCACTTGGCAGACATTTCAGGGTTGCTCAGGTTTATTTCGTCCGGCAACACAATATACGGCAGTTTAGCCGAACGCGTCGCGCTTTCGTAACCCGAGGCGGCATCAACCTGACCCGCCTCGAGACGAGTCAACAAACCGCCTTCAGCCAGCACTTGCGAAGGGTTTGTCGTCTCACCCAGCACTTTTTTGGTCAGACCCGGCTGATGATAGTATTTCTCGGCTAACATCATGGTGAAAATGATGTTTTGCCCCTGGGGATCCGTGGCGGGATCGGTGCGGCCAAAGTGCAGCCCCGGCGTTTGCAGCACCTTCCACCAAGGCTCTGCGCCAGGCTTGTGGTCTTTTATCGCCGCAAAAAGTTGGGCAAACTTGCCCTTCGGATTATAGGCAATCACCATGCTGGTGCTCGCAACGGGTACCGAGGTGTCTACCAGACCGGCCTTTTTCAACACATCAATAGGACCCGGTGTGATTGAAACAAACACATCGGCAACCACTTTTTTAGACGCTAACAGGTTCGCCATGCCGTATGCACCCTGCCCCTGCCCCTGATAATTCAGTTTTTCCTGTTTGGCAAAGGTGGGCCCAAGGTATTTGTCCATTACCACGCCCATCGAGCCGGCGTAAGTCACGTTGATGTTGTCCTGCGCCATTGCCGATGCACTGGCGAATGCCATAGAGGCCAACATCAGGCCAGAACCGAGATTCTTTAATTTCTTATTGAGATTTTTATTGGAGAATTCACGCACGATAAGCCACCGTTATGCATTATGATATACAACGATAAAGTTTGACCTCTCAGAAATCAAGCGACATTTTGAGCAAAATTCAATATTCTAATTCGCCCAAATGGCCTATTTTATTGGCCCTCTTCCTTATTGTTTTTAAAATAAAAAAAGAGCCCACATAATAATATCAAAAGTGAATTTAATGAGATCGACAGGCATTATTTCTGCTCTTGGCAATATCCTCTCCGCACCCTTTCTTCCGGTCAGCAATAATATATCGACGGTGTGCAATAATTATTTATGCCCTACGTCATTGGATAAACTCTGTTATATCGATAATCGAATAAGTCCGTTGACGCGCCAGTATGATTTTTGGTTTACCCACCCATCCCTCTGAAAAATACAGCATCAAAACGCAGTTTAGAGCAAAACCAAAAGAAATATCAGATTCAAAGAGAGTATCTTAAAGAGGTGATTAACGATCTCCATTTTCTGGACGACGTGATCAGACCGCAAATATTTGAAAGCGAAATATCGCTGGCTCAAAGATTAAAAAGCGCGCTTCGACCAAAAATGCCTGACCCATTTCAACAATGCCGTTGAATATCCCGACTTCCCTGCAACCCGGGACATCGCCTATGAAGGCGTCATCCTGCACCGGAAGGAACTGATTGACACCTGCCGCTGTATGCTTCTCGAGCACGTAAAACTGGCCAACGCCTAAAGTTGGCAAAAAAAAATCCACAGGCCGTAGCGCTGTGGATTTTAGTATCAGCCCAAGGCGTTATTAGCCTAGCTGTTTACGGGCATTGCGGAATATACGCATCCAAGGGCTGTCTTCGCCCCAGTTTTCCGGGTGCCATGAGTTGCTGACGCTGCGGAATACGCGCTCTGGGTGCGGCATCATCACGGTTACGCGGCCCGAGAGGTTGGTCACTGCCGTAATCCCGTTCGGTGAGCCGTTAGGGTTCGCCGGATAGTTCTCGGTAACATGTCCGTTGTTGTCAACGAAGCGCAGCGCCACCAGATTCGCATGCTCAAGCTGAGACAGGTGAACGGCATCGCGCACTTCCACGTGGCCTTCACCGTGTGACACAGCGATTGGCATACGTGAACCGGCCATACCCTGTAGCAGCAGAGACGGGCTGGCGGTCACTTCAACCAGGCTGAAGCGCGCTTCGAAGCGATCAGACAGGTTGCGAACGAAACGCGGCCAGTGCTCTGCGCCCGGGATAACTTCTTTCAGGTTAGACATCATCTGACAGCCGTTACACACACCCAGCGCCAGTGTCTGTGGACGATGGAAGAAGTCTTCGAACTCGTCGCGTACGCGGTCGTTGAACAGGATGGACTTAGCCCAGCCTTCGCCCGCACCCAATACGTCACCGTAGGAGAAGCCGCCACAGGCCACCAGCGTATGGAACTCTTGCAGGTCACGGCGGCCGGACAGCAGATCGCTCATGTGGACGTCAACCGCATCAAAACCGGCACGGTGGAACGCAGCGCCCATTTCAACGTGGGAGTTAACGCCCTGCTCGCGCAGCACGGCCACTTTTGGACGCGCGCCGGTTGCAATGTAAGGCGCAGCAATGTCTTCTTCCGGTGCGAAGGTCAGCTTGACGTTCAGACCCGGATCGCTGTTGTCTTTCTTGGCTTCGTGTTCCTGGTCGGCACACTCTGGATTGTCGCGCAGGCGCTGCATCTGCCAGGTGGTTTCTGCCCACCAGGTACGCAGCGTCGTGCGGCTTTCGCTGAACACCGGCTTGTCGCCAGAAGTTATCACGAAGCGATCGCCCTGTTCGACGCCGCCCAGGAAGTGCGTGCAGTCGGCCAGGCCATGTTTTGCCAGCACTTGCTCAACGTCGGCACGCTGGTCGTTACGTACCTGGATAACCGCACCCAGCTCTTCGTTAAACAGGGCTGCCAGTGCAGAGTCACCCAGTTTCGCGATATCGGCAGTCAGGCCACAGTGACCGGCAAACGCCATCTCTGCCAGCGTGACCAGCAGGCCGCCGTCTGAACGGTCATGGTAAGCAAGCAGTTTCTGCTCGGAGACCAGCGTCTGCATAGCGTTGAAGAAGCCAGCCAGCTGCTCGACGTTACGCACGTCGGCCGGTTTGTCGCCCAGTTGACGATAAACCTGCGCCAGCGCGGTTGCGCCCAGTGCGTTGTGGCCTGCACCCAGGTCAATCAGCAGCAGCGAGGTGTCGCCCTTGTCGGTACGCAGTTCAGGCGTCACGGTATGGCGTACGTCTTCGACGCGTGCAAAGGCGGTGATAACCAGAGACAGCGGCGAGGTCATCTCGCGCTGCTCGGTGCCTTCCTGCCAGCGGGTTTTCATCGACATCGAGTCTTTGCCTACTGGGATAGTAATCCCCAGCGCCGGACACAGCTCTTCACCCACGGCTTTAACGGCTTCGTACAGGCCCGCATCTTCACCCGGGTGACCGGCCGCAGACATCCAGTTTGCGGAAAGTTTAACGCGCTTGAGGCTACCGATTTCGGTGGCGGCAATGTTGGTCAGCGCTTCACCCACGGCCAGACGGCCAGAGGCGGCGAAGTCCAGCAACGCTACCGGTGCTCGTTCGCCGAGCGACATCGCTTCACCGTGGTAGCTGTCGAGGCTGGCGGTGGTCACCGCACAGTCGGCTACCGGAATCTGCCACGGTCCCACCATCTGGTCACGTGCAACCATACCGGTCACGGTGCGGTCGCCGATAGTGATCAGGAAGGTTTTCTCGGCCACGGTCGGCAGATGCAGTACGCGGTTCACCGCTTCGGCGATTTGAATATTTTCGCCCTGAAGCCTGTCACCGGTCGCTTTAAGGGTTTGCACGTCACGGGTCATTTTCGGCGTCTTGCCGAGCAGAACGTCGAGCGGCATGTCGATCGGCTGGTTGTCGAAATGACTGTCTTCCAGCGTCAAGTGCATCTCTTCGGTCGCTTCACCGATAACGGCATAAGGCGCACGTTCGCGTTGGCAGATAGCGTCAAACTGCGCCAGCTGCTCTGGCGCAACGGCCAGCACATAACGTTCCTGAGATTCATTACACCAGACTTCGAGTGGGCTCATGCCCGGCTCGTCATTCAGAATATCACGAAGTTGGAAACGGCCGCCGCGTTCGCCGTCGCTTACCAGCTCAGGCATGGCGTTAGACAGTCCGCCCGCGCCCACGTCGTGAATGAACAGAATCGGGTTCGCTTCGCCCAACTGCCAGCAGCGGTCGATAACTTCCTGACAGCGACGCTCCATTTCTGGGTTGTCACGCTGTACGGAGGCGAAATCCAGGTCGGCATCGGACTGGCCGGACGCCATAGATGACGCTGCACCGCCGCCCAAACCGATGTTCATGGCCGGGCCACCCAGCACGATCAGTTTTGCACCAACGGTGATTTCACCCTTTTGCACGTGGTCAGCACGAATATTCCCAATTCCGCCCGCCAGCATGATTGGCTTATGATATCCGCGCAGTTCTGGTCCATTATGGCTGTTCACCTGCTCTTCATAGGTACGGAAGTAACCAAGAAGCGCGGGACGACCAAATTCGTTGTTGAAAGCTGCACCACCGAGAGGACCGTCGGTCATTATTTCCAGCGCGGTCACAATACGTTCAGGTTTGCCGAAGTTCTCTTCCCAAGGCTGTTCAAATCCAGGGATACGCAGGTTGGAAACTGAGAAGCCGACCAGGCCAGCTTTTGGCTTCGCGCCGCGACCGGTTGCGCCTTCGTCACGGATTTCGCCGCCGGAACCGGTGGCTGCGCCCGGCCATGGAGAGATAGCGGTCGGGTGGTTATGGGTCTCTACCTTCATCAGGATGTGCGCGTCTTCCTGATGGAAATCGTACAGGCCGGTTTCGGCGTTGGCGTAGAAACGGCCAACCTTTGAACCTTCCATGACGGCGGCGTTGTCTTTATAGGCAGACAGCACGTGGTCAGGGGTTTTTTCAAAGGTGTTTTTGATCATCTTGAACAGCGATTTAGGCTGTGCTTCGCCGTCGATAATCCAATCGGCGTTGAAGATTTTGTGGCGGCAATGTTCGGAGTTAGCCTGCGCGAACATGTACAGCTCGATGTCGGTCGGGTTACGGCCAAGGTTGGTGAAGGCATTGACCAGGTAGTCAATTTCATCTTCTGCCAGTGCCAGACCGAGTTTGACGTTAGCCTGTTCAAGCGCCACGCGGCCTTCTCCGAGGAGATCAACGTGCTGAACCGGAGCCGGTTGGTGCTGGGCAAACAGTTTTTCAGCGTCTGAAAGCTCGCTGAAGACGGTTTCCATCATGCGGTCGTGCAGCAGCGCACCGAGGGTTTTCCACTGCTCTTCGGTCAGTTCGGGAGCCTGAACGTAAAACGCCAGGCCGCGCTCAAGGCGTACAACCTGAGACAGACCGCAGTTGTGGGCAATGTCTGTTGCTTTGGAAGACCACGGCGAAATCGTGCCCGGACGTGGTGTAACCAGAATTAGGCGGCCAACGGGAGCATGTTCAGCGAGAGAAGGACCATATTTGAGCAGGCGTTGCAACTTGGTTTGTTCTTCCGTTGTCAGAGGTGCGCTGACATCGGCGAAGTGTACGAATTCGGCGTAGACATCGTTTACCGGAAGCTGAGCTTCCTGAAAACGGGAAAGCAGTTTATTAATGCGAAAAGCCGACAAAGCGGGCGAACCACGCAGTATTTCCATAATCAAATATCTCTCGTCTTCGAAGCAACTGACCGTAGGTGCTTCATTGGGCGCAACAGGGGGAAAACGCGGGCCATTATAGAGAATCCTCGAGCGCGACGAAACCGTTTGCGCACGGTTTATTGATAATAGATTTGTCCTTACAGTTTACAGGGGTTATTGGGAATAAAGTTGCAGATTGACGTTTTGTTGAGCAAAATGCGTCGGCACCGGGATTATAGCCCTATTTTCAGCACCATTTTAGCTTATTAAAAGAATAGCGCCGCAGAGAGATAACTATTTGAAGCGCATAAAAATTACTTACTTAGTTGTAGGTCTGATCACCCTGCTGCTGGCGCTCGCCCTTTGGCCGAGCATTCCATGGCAGCGTGGTTCCGGTGACCAGCTACAAAACATCCTGTCCCGTGGGGAGTTGCGCGTGAGCACGCTCGACGCTTCACAGACTTTTTTTAACGGCGCCACCGGTGACCGGGGATTTGATTATGAATTAGCCAGCCGTTTCGCCGATTATCTGGGTGTGAAGCTGGTATTGATACCGCACAAAGATTTTGACAGCCTGTTTAGCGATCTCAAAAGCGGCAAAGCCGATATGCTCGCTTCGGGTCTGGTCTACAACGCCGAACGTTTGAAGTCATTTCGTACCGGGCCGGAGTACTATACCGTTCTCCAGCAGGTGCTTTATCGTCAGGGTTCGGTGCGCCCGAAATCCTATGCCGATATTAAAGGTAATATGGTTGTCTCGGCAGGCTCGGCTCATATTTCCACCCTCGAAGACGCCAAGAAGAAGTTTCCCGATCTCAACTGGGGCGTCACCCGTCGTTATTCGCCTGCCGAACTGATGCAGCAAGTTGCCGAAGGAAAGCTCAAATACACCCTGGGCGACTCCGTGACCGTCGCCCTGCTGCAACGCGTTTACCCGCGCCTGGCGGTGGCGTTTGATGCCTCCGACGACGAGCCGGTAACCTGGTACTTTAGCAAGAAGGCCGATGACGACAGCCTGTATGCCGCCATGCTCGACTTCTTTAGCCAAATCTCAGAAGACGGCACGCTGGAGAAGCTCGAGGAGAAGTATCTGGGCCACGTGGGTAACTTCGACTTTGTCGACACTCGTGCCTTCCTCAACAATATAGATGCCAAACTCAGCACCCTACAGCCATTCTTTGAAAAATATGCTGGCAACATCGACTGGCGTCTGCTGGCGGCCATCTCATATCAGGAGTCCCACTGGGATCCCGACGCAACCTCGCCAACCGGCGTACGCGGCATGATGATGCTGACCCGCGCAACCGCGCAAGGATTGGGGGTGAGCGATCGACTCGACACCGAGGAGAGTATTCGCGGCGGTGCGCTGTATCTGAATCACATTATCGATTCACTGCCCACCACCATCGACAATGACGACAAAATCTGGTTTGCGTTGGCCGCCTACAATATGGGTTATGGGCACATGCTCGACGCGCGCGCTATTACTGCGGCGCAGAATGGCAATCCCGACAGTTGGGTTGACGTCAAGCAGCGCCTGCCGTTGCTGAATCAGAAACGCTACTACAGCAAGACGACTTACGGCTACGCACGCGGTACCCAGGCGTTCAACTACGTCGAGAATATCCGTAAATACCAGATAAGCCTGGTGGGATACTTGATGGAGAAAGAGAAACAAAAAGCGCAGGCGCTGCTGTTACAGACCCAGCTTGGTGCGGGTTATCCGGCGGTCTCACTGAGCGCGCTAAAAAACGCGGGAGGCTAAGCCTCTCGCGCTCTATTCTGGCTGATGAGTCTCGTTGGCGGCCGCACGATGGGCCTGTCGCAGCGCCTTCTGCTGGCTGCGTCGCAGTCGGAAGAACTCGCTGAGCTGATGTGAACACGGGTCGGCTAGCACGCCGGAGGTGATATCAATCTGGTGATTCATGCCCGGATGGCGCAGCACATCAAGCAGTGATCCCGCCGCTCCGGTTTTCTTATCCGCAGCGCCATACACCAGACGACGAATGCGGCTATGCACCATCGCACCCGCGCACATCACGCACGGCTCAAGGGTGACATAGAGGACCGCATCGAGCAGTCGATAGTTTTTCACCACCCTGCCTCCCTGGCGCAACGCCATGATTTCGGCATGTGCGGTAGGGTCGTGATGCCCGATAGAACGGTTCCACCCTTCGCCAATCACTTCATTACCCAACACCAATACCGCGCCGACCGGCACCTCGCCTGCTTCCTGCGCCTTTAATGCCAGCGCCATGGCGTGCTGCATCCAGTATTGATCGCTGTATTGCTCTATCACGTAAACCTCACCCTGACTAAAACGGCGGCTATCATACACTGCGAGAACCTGCTTACACAGTATAGCGACCGGTTTTGTTAAGTATGAGCTTAACAAATGATCGGCGTTTTTTAATCAATTGCGCCGCCTTACTCCAGTTGCTGTAGTTCGCCCTGCTTGCTGACGCGGAATCGATGTTCACAGAAAAACAGCAGCGGGTTGTCCTGCTTGCTGTCGCTGTAACCGCTGTAGAGCTTCAGCGGGGAACCGATGCGCTGCTCAAGCTGCACGACTTTTTCTTCGCCGAGGCAGCGCAGGGTCAGCACCCAACCGCCGTAACGACGAGCAATGCGGCTACCGACCAGCCTGACGCGCGGCAGGAAAGGTGAGGCGTTATACACCCCGCGCACCAGATTTTCCGGCGAACCGGTTATCAGCCATACCTCGGCGTCGTCGCGGTCGAGGTATTCACGCAGGCGCATTTGCACCACGGGAAAAGCCACCACTTTGTGACGGAACCAGTTCACAAATTCCAGCTCAAGCGCCTTAAGACGCGCCTCACCGTGCCCGAAGGTGATTGACCACAGCATCAGGCTCATTGGCCAGCGTTTGGCCCGCCCAAAAAGCACCATTCCTGCGCCGATAATCGGCAGTACAGGTATCACCAGCAGCAGGTTTTGCGGCATTTTTCGCAGCAAAAAGCGCATAAAAGTGCCGAACATATCCTGCTGATGCAACGTGCCATCGAGATCAAAAAATACCACCCGTCGATCCGTCCTCGCGCCCAATGCGTTACTCCTCGGGATCGTTGAACCCCATAATCCAGGTAAAAATAAAGCCGGCCACCAGCGTGATTAGCGCACCGGTCAGATACAGTCCCACTTTACCGGAGATAATAGTCAGCGCCAAAGGCAAACCCGAGATACCAAAGGTAATTACCGTCGCGACTTTCCAATAACATATTAGCGCCCCGCCCACTGCGCCGCCGAGGCAGGCGGCGATAAAGGGCCGTCCCAGCGGCAGCGTAACGCCAAAAATCAACGGCTCACCGATGCCGAGAATGCCGACCGGCAGCGCGCTTTTAATCACTTTTTTGAGCCGGGGATTGCGGGTTTTCAGCAACACCGCAATCGCCGCTCCCACCTGCCCGACGCCCGCCATCGCCAGAATGGGCAGCAGTGGGTTGGAACCGTGTGACTGAATAAGCTCAACGTGAATGGGCACCAGTCCCTGATGCAGACCCGAGAGCACCAGCGGCAGGAAGGATCCGGCCAACAGTGCACCGACCCACAGTCCGCCTCTGTCAATGGCAAGATTGACGCCGTGCGCAATGGCATCGGAAATCACGCCTCCCAGAGGCTGGAGAATAACGATAGCAAGCGTAGCGGTAATAAGCGTGGTGAAAAGAGGGTTGAGGATAAGTTCGACCGATTCGGGTAGCCACTGGCGCAGGCGTTTCTCAATCCAGCACATTAGAGCGACCACCAGAAGGACCGCGATAACCCCGCCACGGCCAGGCTGTAGCGCTTCGCCGAACAGGTGGATTTGTGCCAGCTGCGGGCTTGAAAGGATCCCGGCCATTACGCCGCCCATCGCCTGCGAGCCACCAAAGACGCGAGCCGCGTTAACGCCGACCAGAATATTCATGATGGCAAATACCGCGCCGCCAAATATTCCGAGCAGTCCCAAGAGATTGGGGTAATCCAGCGCCAGACTGCCGGCGATGTCAGGACGTTTAAGCAGATTGATGATGCCGGTAATCAGGCCAGAGGCGATAAAAGCGGGGATAAGCGGAATAAACACGTTCGCCAGTTGACGCAGCGCGCCACTCATTGGCGCAGCATATTTCACTTTGGCCTGTGCCTTATTGTGTTCTAGCCGTGCTTTAGCAAGGGGATCGGCGGAGGAAAGTCGCTCGCGCATAGCGTCAACCACTCTTCCCGCCGCACCGGGGCCGACAATCAGCTGATGCTGCTGCCCTTGCTTGACGTAGCCCTTGACCCCTTCAAGATTTTTCAGCGTAGGCAGGTCGAGTAGCTGTTCATCGTGGACCTGGATTCTCACCCGCGTCATACAGTTTTCGAGTCTGCTGATATTGCCCTCACCGCCCACGCCGCTGAGGATTTCCGTTGCCAGAACCCGCGTTTTATCCGTTGCCATTGCTCCTCCCCCTTTTTACCCTGTCAAGCGTCAAACAAAGGCATCGCGCGACTATTCCGCCAACGCGGCGCGCAGGAACCCTTTATGGCGCTGTAAACGCTCTGCGGCTTGTTCGGCAGTGATCTGCGCGAGAATCATCAGGATGGCCGGTTTCACTTCAAATGCGGTCTGCTTCAGCGCATGCTCGGCCTCGGCACGATCGGCCCCGGTGGCTTCGACCACAATGCGGCAGGCGCGATCCACCAGCTTTACGTTGGTTGCCTTAACATCGACCATCAGGTTCTGATAAACCTTGCCAATCTTGACCATCGCGCCGGTAGAGATCATGTTGAGCACCAGCTTTTGCGCAGTACCCGATTTTAGCCGCGTGGATCCCGTCAGCGCCTCTGGCCCCACAACCGGCGAAATCGCCACTTGTGCCTCGTGAGCGATAGGTGAATCCGGGTTACAGGAAATGGCAACCGTGGCACAGCCCACTGCACGGGCATAACGCAGCGCGCCAATTACATAAGGCGTGCGGCCAGAAGCGGCCAGACCTACGACGGTGTCGGCGGCGGTCAACGACAGGTTTTTTAAATCCTCTTCACCGAGTGCTGGGTCATCTTCAGCACCTTCTACGGCCTTCAGCAACGCGCCGGGTCCGCCGGCAATTAACCCAACAACCATACCGTGCGGCACGCCAAAGGTGGGTGGACACTCAGAAGCATCAAGAACGCCCAGACGCCCGCTGGTGCCTGCGCCGAGATAAATCAGGCGTCCACCGGCACTGAACGACGCCGCAGCCAGCTCAACCGCCTGCGCAATCTCGGGCAGCACCGCGTTGATAGCCTGCGGGACCTTTCGGTCTTCATCATTAAAACAGGTCACCATCTCCAGCGTGGACATTTCATCCAGACGAGACGTGGCCGGGTTGCGGGTTTCAGATACCAAAGCGCCTAAATTCATCATGACCTCTTGAATATTTAATTCGAAATTCATTTATCATATTTGAATAGTTTATTCAGCAAAGCGAGTTTTTTTTGCTAGTTTAGAGACATCACCACCAGGAACTCACGGCAGGACACAGGATCATGAGCTGTATGATACGCATCCGTCAGATGTACCCACAGCTGGCAGAGAATGATAAAAAACTGGCCGATTTTCTTCTTACGCAGCCAGAGAATGCACGACATCTTAGCTCGCAAAAACTGGCCGAGCTGGCGGGCGTGAGTCAATCTGGCGTGGTCAAGTTTGCCCAGAAGCTCGGATATAAGGGCTTCCCGGCGCTCAAGCTGGCACTAAGCGAGGCGATGTCTGCCCCGCAGACGGACCCGGCTATCACGGTGCATAACCGGATACTCAGCACCGACAGCCTGTTGACCGTCGGCGAAAAACTGCTGGCAGAGAAGCAGGCGGCTCTGCGTGCCACGCTGGACGTCAACAGCGAGCAACGGTTCCAGCAGGCGCTGTTTATGCTCACTGATGCACGAAAAATCGTGCTGACCGGGCTAGGGGCATCGGGGCTGGTCGCCAAGGACTTCGCCTATAAGCTGTTGAAAATCGGCATCACGGCGATCGCAGAGTCGGATACCCACGTCCTGCTGGCAACGGTGCAGGCGCTCTCGAGTGAGGATCTGCTGCTGGCCATTTCGTTTAGTGGCGAACGGCGGGAAATCAATCTTGCGGCAGAGGTTGCCCGTAAGGCGGGCGCTAAAACGCTGGCGTTGACCAGTTTCTCTCCCAACACGCTGCAACAGCAGGCCGACCACTGTCTGTATACCCTCGCCGAACTGCCAGTCACGCGCGGTGCGGCAATTTCGGCCAGTACCGCACAGTTTTCGCTAACCGATATCCTGTTTATGGCGCTCATCCAACAAGACACCGAACATGCCCCAGAACGCATCAAACACAGCGAGGCGTTGGTGAAAAAGCTGAGTTGACCCAGATCAGGTTTGTTGCAGATAACGGGGCCGGAAGCTTATTAGCCCAGGGATGTTTGTTATAATTCGCGCCCGTTTAAATCCTGAGAATAAGACGCTATGGCGCTGCTAATCACCGCTAAATGCATCAACTGCGATATGTGCGAACCGGAGTGCCCTAATCAGGCCATCGCGATGGGAAGTGAGTATTACGAGATAGACAGCGAACGCTGTACAGAATGTGTGGGGCACTACGAATCCCCAACCTGTCAGAAAGTATGCCCGATCGACAATACGATTATCATCGACCCGCGGCACGTCGAAACCAATGACCAGCTTTGGGACAAGTTCGTGGTGCTGCACCATTCTGCACAACGGTAAGTCGACAAAAGGATGCAGCGGTTAACGTTGTCGTGAAAGGCTAGTTCTCGATAATCACCGTTGCACAGGCGTAGTGGCGCTCATCGGCCAGCGTCACATGCACTGACTTCACGCCGAATTCGGCGGCCATCTCTGCCGCACGGTCGTGAAAAATCAGATTCGGTTTGCCCAACGCATCGTTGACCACTTCAAACTGCTCAAACGCCAACCCGTTGCGAATCCCCGTGCCAAGCGCCTTGGCAGCCGCTTCTTTAACGGCAAAACGCTTGGCCAGAAAACGCACCGGTTGCTGGTGATTCAGGTACAGCTGCCATTCATTGGCACTGAGAATACGTTTAGCCAGCCTGTCGCCACTGCGTTCAACTACCGCTTCGATGCGGACTATCTCGACAATATCGGTGCCCAGCCCAAGAATAGCCATTAGCGACGCGCTTCACGCATCAGGGCTTTCATCTCGCTTACCGCACCGGCCAGTCCGTCAAAAACCGCCTGACCGATAATCGAGTGACCGATGTTCAGTTCGTGCATCTCTGGCAAGGCGGCGATAGGCTGTACGTTTTTGTAGGTCAGACCGTGACCGGCGTTAACCTTCAGGCCTTTTGACGCGGCGTAGGTCGCAGCTTCTTTGATTCGCTTGAACTCTGCATCACGGTGAATGCCTTCAGGCGCTTCAGCATAGGCACCGGTGTGGATTTCGATGTAAGGCGCGCCCACGGCAACGGCGGCATCAATCTGGCGCACATCCGGGTCGATAAACAGAGAAACCAGGATCCCGGCCTGAGACAGGCGCTCAACCGCCACGGTCATCTTGTCTTTCTGACCCGCAACGTCCAGGCCGCCTTCGGTGGTCACTTCTTCACGCTTTTCCGGCACCAGGCAGCAGAAATGCGGTTTTATTTCACAGGCAATGCCGACCATCTCGTCAGTCACCGCCATCTCGAGATTCATGCGGGTTTGAATGGTTTCACGCAGGATTCGCACGTCGCGATCGGTGATGTGACGACGGTCTTCACGCAGGTGCACGGTGATGCCATCGGCGCCTGCCTGTTCAGAGACGAACGCTGCCTGAACCGGATCGGGATACGCAGTACCGCGCGCGTTTCTCAGTGTCGCGATGTGGTCAATATTGACGCCCAACAATAACTCAGCCATGAAACACTCCTAATTTTTTGATACCCAAGCAGGTTCTAGACGCAGCAGAACGTAGCAGATAGAGGCGGCATTTTACACGTTAACGCGTGCACAAACAAAATCAGTCGGCAGGATTTTCGGCGGGAGCTGCGGGCTTTTTCAGAACAAACTGGCGAAACAGCTCTCTGCTTTTCAACGGTTTACCACCGAGATAGGGTTTCAACGCCATGCGGGTAAAACGTTTTGCGGCGCGCAGAGTGGCGACATCGGGAAACTCACGACTCGCCAACGCCTTGAGGTCACGACCGGTAAAGCTCGCGTTATCAATGACCAGGCTGGCAATAAAGCCTTTTTCCTCACGATAGCGATAAGTCATGCTTTCACTGACCTCTTCCCCACTGCCCGCGCAATGCAGGAAATCGACGCCATAGCCAAGGTGATGCAACAGCGCCAATTCAAACTGGCGTAATGCCTGTTCGGGCGCAGTGCTGGCAGCAGCAAGATTTTGCAGGCAATGCAAATAGTCGAAAAACAGCGAAGAGTAGTTGGTTTCTTGCTCGAGCACGCGTGAGACCAGCTCATTGACGTAGAGCCCGCTGTAGAGAATCGAACCTGAAAGGGGGAGCGCCAAAGACACGGCCTCGGCGTTGCGCAGCGTTTTAACTTCACCGCGCCCGGTCCAGCGGACCAGTAAGGGAGTGAAAGGCTGTAAACAGCCTTTCAGATTGGACCGGCGGCCACGCGCACCTTTTGCCAGTATGCGTACCCGCCCTTGCCCTTCAGTGAAGAAGTCCAGCATCAAGCTGGTTTCACTGTAAGGTCGCCCATGCAAGACAAATGCGCGTTGCCAGCCTTCCATAGGCGAAGACCTTATAAGTCGTCTACGTAACCCAGACTGCGCAGCGCACGTTCGTCGTCTGCCCAACCGGATTTAACTTTGACCCACAGCTCAAGGTGCACTTTCGCTTCGAACATGTTTTCCATGTCCTGGCGTGCCTCGATACCGATAGTCTTGATCTTGGAACCTTTATTACCGATAACCATCTTCTTCTGGCCTTCACGCTCAACCAGAATCAGACCGTTGATGTCGTAACCGCCACGCTCGTTGCTCACGAAACGCTCGATTTCAACCGTCACGGAATACGGCAGCTCTTCGCCCAGGAAACGCATCAGTTTTTCACGGATGATTTCGGAGGCCATAAAGCGCTGTGAACGGTCGGTGATGTAGTCTTCCGGGAAATGGTGAATCGCTTCCGGCAGCTGCTTGCGCACTAACGCAGCGATAGTGTCAACATTGGTCCCTTTTTCAGCTGAAATAGGCACGATATCGGCAAAGTTCATCTGCTGACTCAAGAATTGCAGGTGCGGCAACAGCTTGGATTTGTCAGTGACGTTGTCGATTTTGTTGATAGCCAGTATCACAGGGCTTTTCAGATCACGCAGCTTGTTAACGACCATTTCGTCGTCCGGCGTCCAGTGAGTCCCTTCCACCACGAAGATAACCAGCTCGACGTCGCCGATAGAACTGCTTGCAGCTCGGTTCATCAGGCGGTTAATCGCTCGTTTTTCTTCCATGTGAAGCCCCGGGGTATCAACATAGATAGCCTGGTAAGGACCTTCGGTATGGATACCCATAATCCGGTGACGGGTGGTTTGCGGTTTGCGTGAAGTGATGGAGATCTTCTGCCCCAGCAACTCGTTAAGCAGGGTCGATTTTCCGACGTTAGGTCGGCCGACGATTGCTACAAAACCACAGTAATTCTTTTCTTCGCTCATTCAAGCTCCAGCTGTATCAGCGCTTGTTCCGCTGCCGCCTGCTCGGCTTTACGGCGGCTTGATCCGGTTCCTACAACCGGTTGACTCAAGCCACTGACCTGGCAGTGGATGGTAAACTCCTGATCGTGCGCTTCACCGCGAACCTGCACGACCAGATAAGAAGGCAACGGCAGATGACGACCCTGTAAAAACTCCTGTAAACGGGTTTTTGGGTCTTTCTGCTTATCACCGGGACTGATTTCATCGAGACGACTACGGTACCAATCGAGGATCAGTCTTTCGACGGTTTGGATATCGCTATCCAGGAACACGCCGCCAATGAGTGCCTCCACCGTATCCGCGAGAATAGACTCACGGCGGAAACCACCACTTTTCAATTCGCCCGGGCCTAAACGCAGGCACTCGCCAAGGTCGAATTCACGCGCCATTTCTGCCAGGGTATTACCGCGTACCAAAGTTGCACGCATCCGGCTCATATCACCCTCATCAACACGAGGAAAGCGATGATACAGCGCATTGGCAATAACAAAACTGAGAATCGAGTCCCCAAGGAACTCCAATCGCTCATTGTGCTTGCTGCTGGCGCTGCGGTGAGTCAGTGCCTGCAATAAAAGCTCCTGCTGTTGAAAAGTGTAGCCCAGCTTTCGCTGAAGCCTGTTTATTACGATGGGATTCATGAGTTACCAATAGATCAAGAATGCGTCAAAAACTTCAGCATACGGAACAGGCCTGCTTCGCCAAAAGCCGATCCAAAGCTGTTTCGTTTGCAGTGGCTCCCTCTCTTTTATAAAAAGGGTAGCCAACTTTTATCGCTCGAAGAGATATTCTACAACGAGTGGAAATATAATGCTGCGTTAATATGCCCGGACTTTATAGTCACGGGCATAGCATTAATGAATTCCACCAATACGGCTTAAACGTATACCCGTTGGCCATTCGCCTTCTTGCTTCTTAAAGCTCATCCAAATACCTGAAGCTCTGCCCACCAGATCTTTCTCTGGCACAAAGCCCCAATAACGGCTGTCAGCGCTGTTATCGCGGTTGTCACCCATCATGAAATAATGACCAGGTGGAACAACCCAGGTACCGAGCGGTTGACCAGGCTGCTGATAATAACCACTCAGCTGATCGCGTGCGCCGGGAACGATAAGAATATTATGGGTAACATTGCCCAGAGTTTCCTTACGCGCGAGCAAACGAACGCCGTCCTGCGGAACCGGTGCAGAAGGATCCGTTTCAAAGAAACCGCTGGTTGCCTCTTCGCCAGAAGCCTGGCCAAAGGTTTGAACAAAGTTGCTTGGCTCATTGGCGGTATAGGTAATGGCTAATGCTTTATCACAAGCCTGTCCGTTATTGCACGCCGGTTGAACCGTCACTTCTTTACTCATTGGATCATAGGTGACTCGGTCGCCCGGTAATCCGACGAGACGCTTAATATAATCCAGCTGTGGATTCAGGGGATATTTAAATACCACCACGTCACCACGTTTCGGCTCACCGGTAGGGATAAGCTTGGTCTGGAAAATAGGATCTTTTAATCCATAAGCGTATTTTTCGACCACAATAAAGTCGCCAATCAGCAGCGTCGGCATCATCGAGCCGGAGGGGATTTGGAAAGGTTCGTAAATAAAGGAACGAACTACAAATACCACCAGCAGAACCGGAAATACGGAAGCACAGGTTTCCACCCAGCCCGGCTGCTTGGCAGCCTTGCTCAGGGTTTTCTCGTCTACCGCACCCGCCGTTTCGACTTTCAGACGCGCGATTTTTTCACGACGCGCAGGCGCCAGCTTAAAACGATCGATAGCCCAAATTATTCCTGACACTATCGTTGCGACGAACAGTATCGCGGCAAACATGTTAGCCATTCCTACTCCTTCACAAACTTATCCAAAGACTTACTTGCTGTCTTTACCTACGTGCAGAATGGCCAGGAACGCTTCCTGTGGCAACTCGACGTTACCCACCTGCTTCATTCTTTTCTTACCGTCTTTCTGTTTCTGCAACAGTTTTTTCTTACGGCTAACGTCACCGCCGTAGCACTTGGCCAAAACGTTTTTACGCAACTGTTTAACCGTTGAACGAGCAATAACGTGGTTGCCGATAGCAGCCTGAATCGCGATGTCAAACTGCTGACGCGGGATCAGCTCTTTCATTTTCTCAACCAGATCGCGACCACGGTACTGCGAGTTATCGCGGTGGGTGATCAGCGCCAGGGCATCCACACGTTCGCCGTTGATTAGAACATCAACGCGCACCATGTCTGAAGTCTGGAATCGTTTGAAATTGTAATCGAGTGATGCATAGCCGCGTGAGGTTGACTTCAGTCGGTCGAAGAAGTCCAGCACCACTTCCGCCATTGGAATTTCATAGGTCAGCGCAACCTGGTTACCGTGGTAAACCATGTTGGTCTGCACGCCGCGCTTCTCGATACACAGGGTGATCACGCTGCCCAGGTATTCCTGAGGCATCAGCATGTGGCACTCAGCGATTGGCTCGCGCAGCTCTTCAATGTTGTTCAGCGCCGGCAGCTTGGATGGGCTGTCAACGTAGACGGTTTCACCGGCAGTAGTCACAACTTCATACACAACCGTTGGTGCGGTGGTGATCAGTTCCAGGTCGTATTCACGCTCGAGACGTTCCTGAATGATCTCCATGTGCAGCAGACCCAGGAAGCCACAGCGGAAGCCGAAGCCTAACGCGGTAGAGCTTTCTGGCTCATAGAACAGCGAGGCGTCGTTCAGACTCAGTTTGCCCAGTGCATCACGGAAGTTTTCGTAATCATCGGAGCTAATCGGGAACAGACCCGCATAAACCTGTGGCTTAACTTTTTTGAAGCCCGGCAGCGCTTTGTCTGCCGGCTGGCGTGCCAGCGTCAGGGTATCGCCTACTGGTGCGCCAAGGATGTCTTTGATGGCGCAAACCAGCCAGCCTACTTCGCCGCAGTTCAGCACGTCGGTGTCTACACGCTTAGGCGTGAAGATGCCGAGACGGTCGGCGTTGTAAACCTGACCGGTGCTCATGACTTTAATCTTGTCGCCTTTGCGCATGGTGCCGTTTTTAATACGCACCAGAGAAACAACGCCGAGGTAGTTATCGAACCAGGAGTCGATGATCAGCGCTTGCAGTGGCGCTTCAGGGTCACCTTCCGGCGGCGGGATATCACGCACCAGACGCTCAAGGATGTCAGGCACGCCCACACCAGTTTTAGCCGAGCAGCGGACTGCATCGGTGGCGTCGATACCGACGATATCTTCGATTTCCTGAGAAACGCGATCCGGGTCGGCAGCGGGCAGGTCGATTTTGTTCAGAACCGGCACAACTTCGAGATCCATTTCCATCGCGGTATAGCAGTTTGCCAGCGTCTGGGCTTCTACACCCTGACCGGCATCAACGACCAGCAGTGCGCCTTCGCAGGCGGCAAGAGAACGAGAAACTTCATAAGAGAAGTCCACGTGTCCAGGGGTGTCGATGAAGTTGAGGTGGTAAGTTTCACCATTAAGCGCTTTATAGTCCAGCGTGACACTCTGGGCCTTAATGGTAATACCGCGCTCACGTTCGAGATCCATGGAGTCCAGGACCTGAGCGGCCATTTCACGATCGGTTAACCCACCGCAGATTTGGATAATACGGTCAGAAAGTGTCGACTTACCGTGGTCAATGTGGGCAATAATGGAGAAGTTTCTTATGTTCTTCATTTATAGATGATTTTCTCTAATTGATAGCGCTTAAACCTTTTTCATGGACACAGCAATGGACTCAACACCAAAACTACCCACGCAAATATGGGCGCATCTTACACTGTATGCGGGTTACACGAAAGGATACGATAGCTTTACCGCGTTTTACGCACTGGAAAACGTGACCGTAAAAAGTCAATAAAGGTGCGGACTTTCGGCGTTTGTTGCCTGCCTGGCAGGGTGAGAAGAGGCACGAATTTCGGCTCAGGAGCAAAATTGCTGAGCAAAGCGCGTAAATTGCCGTTTTTGAGGTCTTCAGCCAGTAAAATCTTAGGCTGCATAATAATACTCAGTCCACTCAGCGCCGCCATTCTCAACGTCTCGCCGATTTTGACCATCATGTCGGCACGTTCATCGACGATGTCCAACGCTCTGTCGCTGAGGATCAGATCTACCGTCAGTTCTGGATTTTTGCCAAGGTAATCATCAAGAATCGGTGAAATCGCATGCCGCCGAACGAAACTGGAAAAATGACTCTGAATAATCCCCTTGGACGAGGTGTCTGGCTTTCGGCTAGCGCTTCGGCATCATACTCAACCGGCCAGGCCTCGACTTAATCACCCGCGAAGTGGTGGTGATTGGCGCTTGCGTTACGCTCGGTCATACCGTGCCTCAGCTTCGCGCTCATACGCAGGCAGCGTTGAATGCGGGTGCGACACGTGAGCAGATTATTGAGTCTCTTTTGCAGTTGTTATTTTATGCGGGTGGCGCAGCGGTGCGAAATGCACTGGTGAACGTCCGCGATATTCTTGGCCCAATTAATACATTAGATAAATAATATCAAACTGAATTATTAGGTTAGATAAATCCCTCCGATGCCTGCCTGATAAGGCTCCGGCAGTTTAGGAAAATGCTCATTTACTGGGCGGGCAAAATACAATTAACTAACTGTTATAAAAAATAAAGTTATGCGATGCACCACTCATATTTATCATTAATTTCTTTTAACTATTTCTAGATAAAACAATCAATCGGTCACAAGGTTAATGTCATGATCAATGAAGGTCGGCTGCTTAGCCGGCACGGCTTTGCAAAGGCAAACTCATGGATAACCATGGTTCTCGCTACGCTACTGATGGTCGCGGGTGCCGTGCAGCTTGTGTTTTTGCTTACCCTGGGAAAATCTGGCTACTTTGAGCAGCACGCCATTCTTATGTCCACGGTATTCAGTATTTCTTTAGGTATTGTTCTGATTATCCTGCGACAGTTTATTAAACCGCGCCAAATATTCCAGCTTTATGAAAATGGTGTTCTGGTCATTTCAAAACCTGATAATAAGAATAAATTTATTCCATTCGAGGGAATAAGCGACATTTACCGTTATCGCTCCGGAAAATATACCAGGAAGATATTAAATACCATGGCGTTTCGCGAAAACATCGACAAGCCGTGGTATAAAATATCCCCCAACATTGCCCATGCGGACAGGCTTATCGAAGTCATCAAGAATGAGCAACTGTTGTTTCGTGGCCCTCAGGCGCTCAATACTCTGGCTCAGGATGGCACCGTCAGCTTCAGCTATCTTACCGAGAGCAAGAGTAAGATACGGCGCTTTCTGCGCGGCAATTTTCTGATGATGAACGAGAAAAAGCTGCGCCTTTCTGCTCGTACGCTGGACTCTGACGACGGCCACCACGTGCCGATTGAAGAGGTGCATTTCATCAGCGGCGGCAGCAATAGCCAGACCATCAAATTGCTCGACATGCACGGCAGAGCCTTATTCTCGGTGCCCTACACCTCCCTGTTCAGCGCCGATCTGTTCATCGCGCTGATAGAGCACATGATCCAAAATCGTATCCCAATTCGACGCTAATGTTGGCCGTCGATTTATATCAGAGATTTAGGTTAGTCTGTTCTCGCCTGGCAAAAAGCGGCACCTCAGAAACGAAAAAAGCGCTCCTCACTCCCTTTGCTATTCATTAAGGGGTGAATGGAACGCTTTTTAGAACGCGGTCGGAAATTATTTGGTTTCCGGCTGGAAACGGAAAGCATTAGGCGGTAAACCTACCTGCAGAATGACTGGCTGATAGGCCGCTTTATCTGAAACCTTAGAAGCCAGATAACGTGCAGAAGCAAATCCAATTGCCCCTCCCGCCACGGCACCCATCAACGCATAAACATCAGCCTTGAATAAGCTTTGAAGTACACCGCCGCCGAAGATGACGCCAAACAGAGGCAGCATGTAGACGATGAGCGCGGAACGCAGCAGGCTGCCTTCCATAATGCCCAATTCAACCTTCTGACCTGGCTCCAGTGGCTCGGCGCTGCTGACCTGCAAATTGTGCTCGGTCTGTGGACCCAACTCGTTAAGCACGCGAGAACCACAACCTGAACGCGAATGACAGCTGCTGCAACCGGCCTGCGTTTCACAACGCAGTTCTGCAACACCATTTTGCCACGAGATTACGGTGGCCCATTCTTTCATCATCGGAGTACCCTGCCCTTACGCTAAAATGCAGACCCATTATTGCCCTGTGAAGACAATACTATCAGAAATACGTTTGGCTGTGGAAGGTGGTAACTCGCCGACTATGGTTATCTCATTGCCGTTACGCACGTCGGTTTGCACCGTTCTTCTGCCCTGACGCACTATCTGATCGGAAGTGACGCTGCTCGACGGATTCACGTTAATCGAGAAGCTGAACAGCCCGTCGCTATAAAGCCTTGATTCAATGGTAACCGGCATGTTTGGCAGGTTTCGTTTACTACGAGAAACTTCCTTCATGCCTTCAGGCAACCATTTCGGGCTCCAGCTAAACTGCGTCTTGCTTGAGTCTGGAATGCTCAGCACCGGGGGCAAATTAGCTTTATCAATACCGTTAAATGCTTCCGCCACATCAGGGTCGACGGTCAAGGAAATTACACGAAACTGCTCAAGCGTTTCGCCATCTTTGTCGAGCAAGTCGACGCGCAGCGGAAGCTTGTCTTTTTCGTCAATCCAGACGATATAGCTGAATCGGGTTCCATCACGTGACACCACGCGGATCACTTCACTTGAGCGATCGGCGGCGCGCGCCCTACCTACGGCAATAAAGTCGTAGAATTTGGAAAGATTGGCGATATCACTGAAGGCAAGTTCGGGGAGCGAGTCAACGATGTGATCGCCTGCCAAAGTGAAGGGCTGTAGTCCGGTCTCAAAATAGCTGATGTCGTTCCCGCGTTGCACAACTTCGCGACGCGGTCCGTCCATCAGCAGGAGATCGCCGAGCTGGGTGCCTTTCGTCTTCGCATGACGATAACGATATGAATCTATGCCCTGTTTCGTGATGTTGATAAAGGCAACTTCATAGTTCAATGATTGACTGGCAGCGCTCATTTGTTGCAATAACGCCTCGGGAGCGGGTGGATTCTCGGCCGAGGCGGTATTGATGGTGAGCATGCTGCACGTCAGTAGGGAAACACCGTACCAAATTTGCTTCATTACTGCGTTTGCGTTCCTAAAGACTGATTACCTGGGACCTGAATAGCTGCCTGTTGCGGAGTAACAGAATCCAGCTGAAGCTGATCAGAATGCAATCTGCGCTGCAACTCGTAGTCCTGCAAAATAGCATTAATACGCTTGCGCTGTTCCTGCATATTTTGCGGGCCGCTCGCGACGCTGCCTTCATTTGGCACACCAAAACTAACAGGTGATGCTTTACCCATCATAGGAAGGGTATTGAACGCCGGAGTTTCCGGTGAAGCACCGGTCGCATCCTGCTGGCTGTAATGCTGCACGCCGACAATAACCGCCAGTGAAACACACGCCGCGACCCCGACCTGAGTAAGCTGACTCGCCCACGGGCGAACCTTGTGCCAGAACGGCATCTTTTGCCAGGTGTGTGGCAAGGGTTGTGATTCTTTGGTAGCGCCAGGAACGAGCTTGGCAGGTTCATTTGCCAAAGCAGCTGCCACTCTGTCTGCGATATCCAGATGTACAACAGTTCCAATGTCACCGCGCATAGAGTCACGGATCAAGTGATAACTCTGCCAACTTTCCTGAAGCTTTTTGTCATTTGAAAGCGAACTCAAAAGTTCGGAATCAATTGCTTCACCATCCATCAGAGCCGAAAGCTTTTCTTTCTGCATGCCTAAGTACCCTTTAAGTGTCCGCCATCGCTAACGCTGAATCAGCGGTTGAACTTTATTATCAATAGCTTCTCGAGCACGGAAAATACGCGACCTCACCGTGCCCACCGGGCAATCCATAATGGCGGCTATCTCTTCATAGCTCAAACCATCCAACTCCCTGAGAGTAATTGCCATCCGCAAATCTTCAGGAAGCGCTTCAATAGTCCGAAAAACAATCTGTCTCAACTCTTCAGACAACATCAAGTTCTCTGGGTTCGATATTTCTTTCAGTGCGCCACCATTTTCGAAGTTTTCGGCTTCGTTGGCATCGACATCGCTCGAAGGAGGGCGTCGACCCTGCGCAACTAAGTAATTCTTGGCTGTGTTAACGGCAATTCGGTACAGCCACGTATAAAAGGCGCTATCACCGCGGAACGAATCCAGTGCTCGGTAGGCCTTTATAAAGGATTCCTGAACCACATCAGGCACATCGCCCTGTGGAACGTAGCGGGAAACAAGGCTCGCCACTTTATGCTGGTAGCGTACAACCAGTAAATTGAACGACTTTTGATCACCCTTCTGGACCCGCTCGACCAGAACCTGATCTGCTAACTGCTCGCTCATCCGAGGTAATCTCTCCCCAAAGCTATCTCCACGCTAAAAGTCGTACTGCCAGCTTTCATCATTATTTTCCTGAGCAAGTACTGCTTGGAGTTCAAACTGAATGTTAAGTTCCATAAAACACAAAGTTTTTAAACGGATGTATGTGCTCGTGGCTTTTGCCAGTCCATTTAGGCTAACATGAATTTCCCTCTTCTTCTGCAAACATCATACGTTATGCAACCTTCATCAGACTTTGTTAGTGATGTATTGATTATTGGAAGTGGTGCCGCGGGCCTTTCATTAGCGCTACGCCTCGCAGACCACTGTAAAGTCACCGTTCTTAGCAAAGGGCCACTCAATGAAGGGTCCACTTTCTATGCCCAAGGCGGCATCGCGGCCGTATTCGACGAAACCGACAGCATCGGTTCACACGTCGACGACACGTTAATCGCGGGTGCGGGCCTGTGTGACAAAGAGGCCGTCGAATTTATTGCCAGCAACGCCAAACACTGCGTTCAATGGCTCATCGATCAGGGCGTGCTCTTTGATACAGAAACCGGCAACAGCGCAGAAGAACGCTATCACTTAACAAGAGAAGGCGGCCATAGCCATCGGCGTATTCTCCATACTGCTGATGCTACTGGTAAAGAAGTAGAAACCACGCTGGTAGGGAAAGCAAGGTCCCACCCCAATATTAGCGTAAAAGAACGCTATAACGCGGTGGATCTTATCACCTCGAGCAAACTTGGATTACCCGGCACACAGCGTGTGGTAGGGGCGTATGTCTGGAACCGCGACATCGAGCAGGTCGAAACCCTGCGCGCCAAAGCCGTGGTGCTGGCGACCGGCGGAGCGGCGAAAGTCTACCAATACACCACTAACCCTGACGTCGCCTCCGGTGACGGCATTGCCATGGCTTGGCGTGCGGGCTGTCGCGTCGCTAATCTCGAATTTAATCAGTTTCACCCGACCTGCCTTTATCATCCACAGGCGCGCAATTTCCTGTTGACCGAAGCCCTGCGCGGCGAAGGGGCTTATCTGAAGCGTCCGGACGGCACCCGCTTCATGCCCGACTTCGACTCGCGCGGCGAACTCGCTCCTCGCGACGTGGTAGCACGAGCTATCGACCACGAAATGAAACGCCTCGGCGCAGACTGCATGTATCTCGACATCAGCCATCGCCCGCCGGAATTCATTAAGCATCATTTCCCGATGATCGACGAAAAACTGCTTTCGCTGGGCATTGACCTGACGCGTGATCCTATTCCGATCGTGCCTGCCGCACACTACACCTGCGGCGGCGTGATGGTAGACCAGCACGGCAGAACCGATCTTGACGGCCTCTATGCCATCGGTGAGGTGAGCTATACCGGGCTGCACGGCGCAAACCGTCTGGCATCCAATTCGTTGCTGGAATGTCTGGTTTACGGCTGGTCGGCCGCCGAAGATATTCTCGAACGACTGCCGCGTATCAAAATGCCGAAGAGTTTACCGGCGTGGGATGAAAGCAAGGTCGATGACTCAGACGAGAAAGTGGTGATTCAGCACAACTGGCATGAGCTACGGCTGTTTATGTGGGACTATGTAGGCATTGTGCGCACCACCAAACGTCTGGAGCGCGCGCTGCGACGCATTAATATGCTACAACATGAAATCGACGAGTATTACGCCAATTTCCGCATCTCGAACAACTTGCTCGAACTGCGCAATCTGGTGCAGGTCGCCGAGCTCATTGTGCGCAGCGCGATGGCGAGAAAGGAAAGCCGAGGTTTACACTTTACGCTCGACTATCCTGATCTGCTTGACGATCCTCAACCCACTATTTTGCAGCCCTGATTTCAGAGAATACTCAGTAATTTAAGTAGAAATCAGTAATCAGACGTCTGAACTCCGTGCTGTAGACGTTAAGCTGCTCACGGAGTGCCAACTCGCGGTAGTCGGGTTCTCCCGGCTGTTTTGTCAACGCCAGCAGCATGCGGTTCAACGGTTTTCCAGGCCGATCACGAATGTCCATCCGCGCACGAGTATGCCAGCCTTGCGCCGCCGCAGCCTGTTCGAAAGTCAGCCCAATCTCATAGGGCAAGACTACGCAAAAGGTGCCGTGAGGCGTTAACAGCCTGCTGGCGCAGCCTAACAGCGCCTCATGGGTCAGCGTTTCGGTATAGCGCGCGGCATTACGGGCTTCGTCACCGCAGGCAACCGCGGACTCAAAGTACGGCGGATTACTGACAACTAGGTCATAGCCCTGCGCCGCGTTTTGGGCGAAATGGTTCACGTCCTCAGCAAAGACGTGAAGCCGGCCAGACCAGCGCGACTCGGCAAAGTTTTCTTTTGCCTGCTCCGCAGCGGCACTTTCCAGCTCAACGGCATCGACGCGAACCTCATTCTGCGTTCTCTGGGCCAGCATCAGCGCGACAAGGCCGGTGCCGGTACCGATATCCAGAATACGCCTGGCACCCTCGACCGGTGACCAGGCGCCGAGCAATACGCCGTCGGTGCCTACCTTCATTGCGCACCTGTCGTGGGCGACGAAAAATTGTTTAAAGGTAAATCCGTTACCTCGAAGAGGCTTGCTGGCGCGGGCTTCAGTCACTACGCTTTCCTGTTGTTTTCACCGAAATATAAGGTGTTCATGGCATAATGCGCTAAGCATAAGACAAAGCCATTATGAGTAAAAGCGCCCCTTTACGCTTAAATAGGTGAAGTACGCGGCTAACACGTCTATAATCGGCGCCCCAAGTAGAGGTAGACCATGACTGTAACGAATTTTTCCGAACTCGAACTCGATGAACGCCTGATCGAAGCGCTGAGCGACAAAGGCTATAGCCGCCCTACTGCTATTCAGGCAGAGGCCATTCCGCCGGCGATGGACGGACGCGACGTGTTGGGTTCGGCGCCTACCGGCACCGGCAAGACCGCAGCATTCCTGCTGCCTGCTCTGCAACACTTGCTGGACTTTCCGCGTAAAAAGTCTGGTCCACCACGTGTTCTTATCCTGACGCCAACCCGTGAGCTGGCGATGCAGGTTGCTGACCAGGCTCGTGAACTGGCCGCACATACTGAATTAGATATCGCGACCATTACCGGTGGCGTAGCCTACATGAACCACGCTGAAGTCTTCAGCGAGAATCAGGACATCGTCGTCGCCACCACCGGCCGTTTACTTCAGTATATAAAAGAAGAAAACTTCGACTGCCGCGCGATCGAAACCTTAATTCTCGACGAAGCCGACCGTATGCTCGACATGGGCTTTGCTCAAGACATCGAGACCATTTCGGCCGAGGCCCGCTGGCGTAAGCAGACGTTGCTGTTCTCGGCAACGCTTGAAGGTGAAGCGATTCGTGAATTCGCCGAGCGTATCCTGACCGAACCGGTCGAGATCGAGGCCGATCCTTCACGCCGTGAGCGCAAAAAGATCCTGCAGTGGTACTACCGCGCAGACGACCTGAAGCACAAGACTGCGCTGCTTTGCCACCTGCTGAAACAGGAAGACGTGACCAAATCAGTGGTCTTCGTGCGTAAACGTGAGCGCGTGCACGAACTGGTTGGCTGGCTGCGTGAGGCGGGCATCAATTCCTGCTATCTCGAAGGTGAAATGGTGCAGGTTAAGCGTACCGAAGCCGTTAAACGTATGGTCGAAGACCGCGTTAACGTGCTGGTCGCCACCGACATCGCGGCACGTGGTCTGGACATCAATGACATTAGTCACGTGTTCAACTTCGATATCCCGCTGACTGCCGACACTTATCTGCACCGCATTGGCCGTACTGGCCGCGCGGGACGTAAAGGCACGGCTATCTCATTGGTCGAGGCACATGACCATCTGCTGCTCGGTAAAATTGAGCGCTATCTGGATCAGCCTCTGAAGTCACGCGTGATTGATGAGTTAAGGCCGCAAACCAAGGCGCCAAGCGCCAAGACGACCGGTAAACCGTCGAAAAAAGTGCTGGCCAAGCGTAAAGAGAAGCAGAAGCAAGAAGCAGAGAAGTCAAAAGTGAAGGTGAAAGTACGCCATCGCGATGCGAAAAACGTGGGTAAACGCCGCAAGGCGAAAACAGAAGAAAGTTAACTTTTGTTTTAATCCTGCTAAAAGCCCCGTTAATGACGGGGCTTTTTGTTTTTACAGGCTCTGAGTGAAAGTACGAGTGATCACGTCCTGCTGCTGTTCCGGCGTCAACGAGTTAAAACGCACGGCGTACCCCGAGACACGGATAGTCAACTGAGGATACTTCTCAGGATGTTTTATCGCATCTTCGAGCGTCTCACGACGCATGACGTTAACGTTAAGATGCTGCCCCCCTTCTACGCGAACCGTTGGCTGAATCTCTAGCGGTATTTCACGATATTCGAATTTACCCAACTCGCTAACCGGCACAGTTTGCCCTTCCTGATAGCCTGATTTTGCACAAATACAGCGTGCCTCAAACTTTTCATCATCCAGCAGCCAAAAAGAGTTTTTAAGCGCGTCGTTATTGGCCTGAGTGATTTGGATCCCGATGATCATAGTTTCTCTCCATTCTTAAAATTGAAACGAGCAAGCGATCGTCGTCTGATGAGGGCGGCAATCCTTTAAGCATGCTTCTGGTATATCAGTTGGCAGAGAAAGCCGTGTTGATAAAAATCAATTAGGACGCAGAGAGAGTATCTCTGGCGAGCCTGAGCAGGTAAGCTACGCAGATTAAAATTTCGTATAAATGGAGAGCGCTTATGGCAGTCCCGCTCACCTGGCACGACGTGATTGGCCAGGAAAAACAGCAAAGCTATTTTTTAGATACCCTGAAATTTGTCGCGACAGAACGTGCATCAGGGAAGACTATTTATCCGCCTCAGGAAGAGGTATTTAACGCCTTTCGCTCGACCGAGTTCTCACAGGTCAAGGTGGTTATTCTTGGGCAAGACCCTTACCACGGCCCAAATCAGGCCCATGGACTGTCCTTTTCCGTGAAACCTGGCATCCCAGCGCCTCCTTCCCTGGTCAATATTTATAAGGAGCTGGCGACAGACATCCCGGGATTTGAGCGCCCTCATCACGGGTATCTGCAAAGCTGGGCCGATCAGGGCGTGCTGCTACTTAACACCGTGCTCACGGTCGAGGCCGGGCAGGCGCACTCTCATGCCAAATTGGGCTGGGAAACCTTTACCGACAAGGTGATAAGCGTGCTGAATACGCATCGTGAAGGCGTGGTCTTCCTGCTCTGGGGATCGCATGCGCAGAAGAAAGGCAGCATTATCGACCCGGTACGACATCGCGTATTAAAGGCCCCGCATCCGTCGCCGCTCTCGGCCCACCGCGGTTTTCTGGGCTGTAAGCATTTCTCGATGGCCAATCAGCTGCTTGAACAGCAGGGACTGCCGCCGATTGACTGGATGCCAAAACTGCCGGCATAAGCGATGACTCTATGTCGCAGACACAAAATAAAAAGGCACCCCGTGGGTGCCTTTGACGTTCTGGAACAGGGTCGAATCAGGCTTTAGCCTTGGAAACGGCAACCATTGCAGGACGAAGCAAACGGCCATTCAGGGTGTAACCCTTTTGCATCACCATGATAACGTGGTTCGGCTCGAGCTCTTCAGATTCCATCAGAGTCATTGCCTGATGCAATTCCGGGTTGAACGGGACATGGACGTCGTTAACGACTTCCAGACCGAATTTGCTCACTGCACCCAACAGAGATTTAAGGGTCAGCTCAACGCCTTCGATAGTTGAGGTGAGTTCTGCATTCGACTTGTCGGCCAAGTCCAGCGCGCGCTCCAGGTTATCGATAACCGGCAGCAGTTCGCCAGAAAACTTCTCAAGGGCAAATTTATGCGCTTTTTCGATGTCCAGCTCGGTACGACGACGAATGTTTTCCACTTCAGCTTTCGCACGCAGCAGGCTTTCGCGCTCGCGTTGCTGAGTTTCTTTCAGCTGGGCTTCCAGCTCGGCGATACGTGCATCACGCGGATCAACGACGTCAGCCGCCTGAGTTTCCACTTCCGCGTGCAGCTCTTGTTCCTGATTCAGTTCATCCGAGGCTTGCTCGTTAGGCGTCTTATGTTCTTTACTACTCATGAATATCTCCGCGTTTTAGCTTTAATCTTGCTAGTTGGCTTATTATGGGGATCAAAACTAGGGTTTCAAGGCCTGATATCTGATTTACAGGCCATACTCCAGGTGACACACATGCGGTTTCGAGGATAACCAAAGCAATGAACAAAAAATTTGAGTGTATTGGGATAGTTGGTCATCCCCGCCATCCTTCCGCTCTGGCTACCCATGAAATGCTTTATCACTGGTTGATCTCGAAAGGTCACCAGGTCATCGTCGAGCGTCAGGTGGCTCAAGATTTATCCTTGAAAGACGCGCAGACCGGGACGCTGGCCGAAATCGGCAAGCTTGCCTCTCTGGCCGTCGTGGTAGGCGGTGACGGCAACATGCTTGGTGCCGCACGCGTTCTCGCGCGTTACGATATCAAGGTGATCGGCATCAACCGTGGCAATCTGGGGTTCCTCACCGACCTCGATCCCGATAATGCCCTACAGCAACTCGACGACGTGTTGAAAGGCGAATATATCAGCGAACAGCGCTTCCTGCTCGAGGCAATCGTGCGCCGTGGCGACGAGCAGAGCCGGGTAAGCACCGCGATTAACGAAGTAGTGCTTCATCCGGGCAAGGTCGCGCATATGATTGAATTCGAAGTTTATATCGATGACAGCTTCGCCTTTTCCCAGCGTTCGGACGGGCTGATTATTTCAACGCCAACCGGCTCGACGGCCTATTCGCTCTCAGGCGGTGGTCCTATTCTGACGCCGACGCTGGACGCGATTGCGCTGGTGCCGATGTTCCCACATACCCTCTCGGCCCGACCGCTGGTTATCAACAGCAGCAGCACTATTTGCCTGAAGTTTTCGCATATGAGTATTGACCTGGAGATAAGCTGTGACAGTCAGATTGCCCTGCCAATTCAACAGGGTGAAGAGGTCATTATCAGACGAAGTGATTATTATCTGAACCTGATTCATCCTAAAGACTACAGTTATTTCAATACATTAAGCACGAAACTAGGCTGGTCAAAAAAATTATTCTGATTTTTTCATGAAATCAGAGACTCAGGGCTTTACTGTATATAAAACCAGTTTATACTGTACGAAATTACAGGTCTGTTGTTATATACAGGAAGGTGATCATGCTAGCGCAACTTACTATCAATAACTTTGCCATTGTTCGCGAGTTAGAAATTGATTTTCATGCGGGTATGACGGCAATAACCGGTGAAACCGGTGCAGGTAAATCTATCGCCATCGACGCTTTGGGCCTCTGTTTGGGCAGCAGAGCCGATGGCAATGCTGTTCGTCTCGGCACTCAACGGGCCGACGTCTGTGCTCGTTTTACGCTGGCAGATACCCCTTCCGCTAAACAATGGCTCATTGATAATCAGCTTGATGAAGGCCAGGACTGTATTCTACGCAGAACCATCAGCGCCGACGGCCGCTCTCGCGGTTTTATCAATGGCACGCCGGTTCCTCTGTCGCAAATGAGAGAAATCGGCCACCATCTCATTCAAATACACGGGCAACACGCCCACCAGATGCTGGTTAAGCCTGAGCACCAAAAACACCTGCTCGACGCTTACGCGGCGCAATCTTTTCTGCTTTCTCAGATGAAAACGGCCTATCAGAACTGGCATCACAGCTGCCGTATGCTGGCGCAGTTCCAACAGCAGGTTAATGAACGCGAGTCACGTCGTCAGCTTCTGCAGTATCAGCTGAAAGAACTTAACGAATTTGCCCCGCAGCAGGGCGAATATGAACAAATCGACGAAGAGTATAAACTGCTCGCAAACAGCGGCCAGCTTCTGTCATTAAGCCAGAGTGCCCTTTATCTGTTGAGCGACAGTGAAGATCAAAATATCAGCAGCCTGCTGTATACGGTTAAAAACAAGCTGACCGAACTCGCTGAACTCGATGAAAAAATGAATGACCTGATCGTCATGCTTGATGATGCTTCTATCCAGATAAGTGAAGCCAGTGACGAGCTCCGTCACTACAGCGAAAGGCTAGAGATGGACCCAAACCGTATGTTCGAACTGGAACAGCGTCTCTCTCGCCAAATGGCACTTGCACGCAAGCATCACGTAACGGCAGAAGAGCTTCCTGAGTTACATCGTCAGCTGCTCGAAGAACAAAGTGCGCTCGACGCGCAGGAAACCAATCAGGCCGAGTTAAGCGATGCCGTGCATCTTCACCACCAGCAAGCGCTGGATATTGCGCATGCGCTGCACCAGCAACGCCAGCACTTTGCCGATGAGCTCACTCAGCTTATTACACAGAGTATGCAAACCCTCTCAATGCCTCACGGTAAGTTTAATATTCAGGTACAGTTTATTCCTGAGAACCTGAGCATTGAAGGCGCAGACCGTATCGAGTTCCAGGTCACCACTAACCCCGGTCAACCCCTTCAGGCGCTGGCGAAAGTGGCCTCTGGCGGTGAGCTTTCCCGTATCGCTCTGGCGATTCAGGTTATCACAGCACAGAAAATGGAAACCCCAGCGCTTATTTTTGATGAAGTCGATGTCGGTATCAGTGGCCCAACCGCTGCGATTGTCGGTAAACTACTGCGCCAGTTAGGAGAGTCCACGCAGGTTATGTGCGTGACTCACTTGCCTCAGGTTGCAGGTTGCGGACATCAGCACTATTTTGTCAGCAAAGAAACTGACGGTGAAGTGACTGAAACCCAGATGAATCGGTTAGATAAAAAAGCACGTTTGCAGGAGTTGGCCCGTCTGTTGGGGGGGAGCGAGGTGACAAGAAACACCCTTGCCAATGCAAAAGAGTTGTTAGCAGCGTAATAAAGCTCAACTTTTTTACATTTCAGCGGTCATATTGGTGCCCTGCAAAGGTTTCAAACTGATGAAAGGTCTATTATCATCGGCATCTTATGCCCTAAAGGAATGTTAAGACTATGCGCTGTAAAACGCTAACTGCCGTCGCTGGAGCACTATTAATGCTGACCGCCGGTTGTTCAACTTTGGAAAAGGTTGTTTATCGTCCTGATATTAATCAGGGGAACTACCTGGCTCCTGCTGATGTTCAGAAAATTCATACCGGGATGACCAAGCAGCAGGTTGCTTACATCCTTGGAACACCGATGATGGATGATCCATTCGGTAACAACACCTGGTTCTACGTATTCCGTCAGTGGCCAAGCCACGAAGACGTACAGCAGCAGACGCTGACTTTGACCTTTAATGAGTCAGATGTGTTAACTAACATTAACAATAAGCCAAAGCTGGACGACCAGAAATCCTGATGTTCCAGCTTTGATGCCACGTTGGTGTCAAACAGTGAAGCTCTTTCAGGGTAAAAAATAAGGCGCCTAAGGCGCCTTATTTATTTGAGCGTTCTGCGCGTATTCTGCGTAGCTCTTTGGGGTCTGCAATCAGCGGCCGATAGATTTCAACCCGATCGCCATCGTTCACCACATCGCTCAATTTCACCGGGCGGCTATAAATTCCGACTTTATTGTTCTTGAGATCAATCTCGCGACGCTGCTCGAGCAGTCCTGAGGCGATTATTGCCTGCTCGACGCTACTTCCTTCGGCAATTCGCACCGTTTTTAGATACTGGCGCTCAGGTAAGGCATAAACAACCTCAACGGAAACGTCAGACACTGTAAACCTCTTTTGCACGCTGAGTGAAAGCCTGAACCATACTGCCCGCCAGCTCTTTGAAAATTTTGCCAAAAGCCAGTTCGATCAGCTTATTGGTAAACTCAAAATCTAGATTCAGCTCAACTTTACAGGCTTCAGGGCTGAGCGGCGTAAAATGCCATCCTCCCATCAGTTTGCGGAACGGACCGTCGACGAGCTGCATATCAATACTTTGATTGCTGGTTAACGTGTTTTTAGTGGTAAAAGTTTTACTGATACCGGCTTTTGCGACGTCAACCGCAGCAGTCATCGTGTTATCAGTTTTATCCAATACGCGGCTTCCCGTGCATCCGGGAAGAAATTGCGGATAGGCATCCACGTCGTTTACCAGGTTGTACATCTGTTCCACGCTAAACGGCACTAGCGCAGAACGGCTAATTTGAGGCATATCATTTTCCAAGTGTCATAAAACATACAGATCATATCATTTATCGCTCTTCGGGCAAAAAACTCGAGGCAGATAAAGCACAAGCTGTGAAAAAGCAGCCTCCGCAAACCCGCAGGGGATTTCATTCGGCAAGGCTTACAGTATAATAAGTGTCACTATGACAAAGAAAAAAGCACATAAACCCGGTTCCGCAACCATTGCAATGAACAAACGCGCTCGCCATGAATATTTCATTGAAGATGAAATTGAGGCAGGTATTTCTTTGCAAGGATGGGAAGTAAAATCACTGCGCGCTGGCAAAGCCAACATTGCTGATAGTTATGTGACCTTCAGAGACGGGGAAGCCTTCCTGTTTGGTGCGACCATTACACCACTGACCGTTGCTTCAAGTCACGTTGTTTGCGAGCCAATGCGTACCCGTAAACTCTTAATGAACAGGCGCGAGCTCGACAAGCTGTTCGGTAAGGTAAACCGCGATGGCTATACGGTAGTTGCTCTCTCAATGTATTGGAAAAATGCCTGGACCAAGGTCAAAATCGGCCTCGCGAAAGGTAAACAAGATCACGACAAGCGCGACACGGCTAAAAATCGCGAGTGGGCAGTTGATAAAGCACGTATTATGAAAAGCGCCAAACGTTAAGTCTCTGGCTTATCGGGGTAAAGTTCTGATATACTGCTGACAGTTCTTTGGGGCTGATTCTGGATTCGACGGGATTTGCGAAACCCAAGGTGCATGCCGAGGTGCGGAGGCCTCGTAAAAAACCGCAAAAAAAATAATTGCAAACGACTCGCAATTCGAATCTGCTGCTTTAGCAGCTTAATCAGTCTAATACACTGAAGGTTCCCTTTCTCCCTAGCCTCCGCTCTTAGGACGGGGATCAAGAAAGGTCAAACCCAAAAGAGCTCGCGTGGACATCCTGCCTGGGGTGAAAGCGTTAAAACCAATCAGGCTAGTTTGTTAGTGGCGTGTCCGTCCGCAGTTAACAGGCGAATGTAATGACAGGACTAAGCATGTAGTGCCAACGGCGTAGTAATTTCGGACGGGGGTTCAAATCCCCCCAGCTCCACCAAATAAGTTTTCGGCTATTACCAGATAAGGCCTTAAACGCAGAGAAAGCCCGCATCCCAAAAGGTTGCGGGCTTTTTCGTCTCTGGAATAATTCACTATTGTAGTCGTGTAAACAACGTCTATTGGTCGCCTACCTAACAGCGTATTCTTATCGGCTCAGAAAATTATTTATAGATCTCTGCTGAGCCTGATAAGTTATTTTCACCAACGGAAGTGATGATTCGGTATGAACGTGCGCCGTCTTGAGTTGCTTTAGCCGCTAATTTTGCGTTTAGCGCATCCACGTTACCACTGTCTACCGACGTACTAATCGTACCAGCGCTGTATTCACCCGCTGGAGCGGAGTTCACTTCGGTAGCGGCAAAGGTTGCAAACGAAGCGGTAGTCAGTGCAATAACGGAAAATACTTTAGTCAGGGTTTTCATAGTAGTTCCTTCAAATCTGGTTAATTTGTTATCACTAGTCCAGGCGTGGATTAGTTATCATTCGTTAATTAAATATTATACCCATCTGGAACTCGTGCAATTAAATTATGTAACGACCGTTAACTAAATGTACTGATCTTTGTCGGGAAGAGAGAGCGTAACCTGTGGGTCGAAAATAAATCCGCCACATTCAAGGTGTACACGAAAGGATGCGGGTTCAAAAAAGCATCAATATATAAGTTAGTTAGCTCTGTAAAAAAGAAATGACGATTCTCGTCCGTCGCGAACATCAATCGGTACTCAACTCGTCTATCTATTGTTTATTGGTATAATTTTTAGGCCCAGACTGAGAGCTAGTCTGAAAACAAAGGCATTTATGGAAGGGTTTCTTGATACAGGGAATACACATCCGCTTACTTCTCTCGCGATAAGGTGTGACAGATGTGCAAGGAAGAGAAGACGGGCCATACTTCGATTAAACCCTCTCATCGAGTCGTGATGGCTCTGTGGGTAAAGCAACACCGTCAAAACTTATCATCACCACTAATACTTAAATTCAAACAGCTCTCGATGTCTCGAAAGGTAAGGCAGATTTTCTGGCTTTAAAGCAGAAATTTGTGAGTGCTTCGAGATACCTAGCTTATTGAGAACCTCATCGGTGATCGAGGTGCCTAGTAAAAGTTTTCCCTCATCGGTAAAACTAATTAGCCCCTTATCGAACAACTTATCCAGGTTAGGCGATAGCAGCAAACCGTTGTAAGGATCAATGCGTTCAAAGGATTCACATAGCGACCAAGGAACGATATGAGAGGCAACGAGGAGTTCTTCAAAAGCGAGTTCGGTTACAGAGCACTTGCCATTCCAAAGTTCGATGAGTTTCTTACTATAAGGCCCCTGCCCAATTCTAGCCTTTATGATAGCTTCGCGGACAGTATCTATTTTGCTGCCTATTTTAGGCTCGGGACGAGGTTTGGGATCAAAATCATCGGCGATGTAATTAGTATCTTGAATATGACTCAAAATCAGTGCACCAGCACCTTTCGGCAGTGATGACATATAAAAGACCGAACAAATACCCTTAACGGTAAACACCTTTGGTGAGCACTCAGAGTTATACTTCTCAATAAAGAAATCGCAAAACTCACTGTCTCTAACCGGCTCAGGGATTTTTGTAATCTCAATGTCCACCTTCCAACCATTTTCATTCCACTGGTCAAAAGTTTTACCTTCAGGCCTAGGCGATGGATGGACGTCTTTTGTCGCTTTCGCTATGCAAACAATTTTGCTATCAAGATGACCAAAAATGATATCGCCCTTATTGACCTTTGCGACTGAAGACCAGCCCTGATTAACAATCTTTGAACCATTTTTGTTGAAGGTAAATTGTGGTGCCCAGAGAAATTTGTTTTTAAAAACCTCTTTATGGCTCGTTCCTAAGTTAACCCAAAAAAAATTCATCCTGAGACTCTCTGTTATCAGTGAAAGACCTAACTTCCGGTTTTAATTAACTTTGTTAGTAAAACTTTAAGTTAGAACATTTTCAACCAATAACTGTCGATGTTCGAAGAATGTGAAATCTGGAATACTTATCGAGCACTGCGCCGGCCATTCCCTCAAACCATTAAGGATCCTATACCTCCTTTTAGTCCTCTCATGAGCATGCCGAATCGCAACTGGTAAACCGCGGTCATCCAATCGAGTCAAGAATAAGCAATGACGACACTCCTAACTCTCTGATGCTTTGCAATCCAGTGAGTGAACCTATGGAGGCAGAAGCGTTCAGAAAGTTTGACCGGTAGTGAGAAAAGCGGCGAAAAGGAATCAAAAATGACAATTTAGTCATTAAGCGGTCACCTTATTGGACCGGTTAACACGCTATTCTTAAAGGGTAAAAAAAGAAAAACCTTACCCCTATTCCGATCGAGAAAATGACATGCTAATCCTAATCCTTGCTTATCTTGGTGGCGTGCTGACTATCGCGAGCCCCTGTATCTTGCCGGTGCTGCCGTTCGTATTTGCACGCTCCGACCAATCCTTTGCCCGTACGGGGCTTCCTCTGCTGGCCGGTATGGCGCTGACCTTTACGCTGGTCGCTACCCTCGCGGCCGTTGGCGGAGGTTGGGTCGTTCAGGCGAATCAGTATGGCCGCTGGTTAGCCCTGATTTTAATGGCAATTTTTGGTATCACGCTGCTATTTCCTCGTATCGGTGAGCGTCTGATGCATCCGTTAGTCTCGGCGGGGAACCGCATGACGGATGCGCTAAGCGTGGGTAGAAAACCGAAGATCGGGACCTCCTTTTTACTCGGTATCGCCACCGGTCTCCTATGGGCACCCTGCGCAGGCCCGATTCTAGGACTGGTTCTCACCGGCGCCGCGCTGCAAGGTGCCAACGTAGGTTCGACGCTGCTGCTTTTAGCCTATGCGGCAGGCGCGGTGACCTCATTGACGCTAGCGCTCCTGATTGGCGGCAAGGTCTTCACGGCGATGAAAAAATCCCTCGGCGCAGGAGAATGGATCCGTCGCGGCATCGGTGCGGCAATGCTGCTTGGCGTAGTGGCTATCTCCCTTGGCCTGGATACCGGGATATTAGCCAGAATATCAACGGCATCAACTGGCGGCATCGAGCAAACGCTGCTTAAAAAGTTTGGCGTAAACGATCCTGCAAATCCTGAAACGACGGCCGCCGCAGACAACGGTGCCTTGCCTACTCTTGCCGATCTGGGGCCGATGCCCTCACTGGACGGAGCTGTGCAGTGGCTAAATTCCCCGCCGCTTACCGCAGCCTCACTGCGCGGCAAGGTTGTACTGGTCGATTTTTGGACTTACTCCTGCATCAACTGCCTGCGCGCGCTGCCTTACGTGAAGGCCTGGGCGGATAAATATCGCAGTCAGGGACTGGTAGTCATTGGGGTACATGCTCCTGAGTTCGCCTTTGAACGCGACATCGACAACGTCACTAAAGAGTCAAAAAAACTGGGCATCGATTATCCAATAGCCATCGATAACGACTATAAAATCTGGCGCGCCTTCAACAATCAGTATTGGCCCGCACATTATTTTATTGATGCAAAAGGTGAGATCCGCCACACCCACTTTGGTGAAGGGGAATACGCTCAGTCTGAGCGTGTCATTCAAGAATTGCTGCGCGAAGCAGGTGCTAAAAATGTCGATACATCAATAAGTCAGGTGCAGGGCAAGGGCGTGGAACAAGCACCGGGGCTTGAGGGCTCAATTTCTCCCGAGACTTATCTGGGCTATATACGCACCGAGAATTTTGCCTCCGATAATGCCGCGTCTGACGTTGCCGTTAACTATAAAGCCCCTGCTACGCTGGACCTAAACGCTTGGGCGCTTGATGGCAACTGGACAATCAATGACGAGAAAATTCAGCTCAACAGCGCTCCGGGACGAATCCTTTATCAGTTCCACGCTCGCGATCTGCATCTGGTGTTAGGCCCCGGCAAAGACGGCAAAGCGGTACGATTTAAAGTCTTGCTCGACGGTAAAGCCCCTGGCGCGATGCACGGCAGCGACACCAACGCAGACGGTGAAGGCGTTGTCACCGACCAACGTCTTTACCAACTGATTCGTCAGAAGGACAACAGCGGCAATCACACCTTCAGCATCGAGTTCCTCAACGGCGGCGTGAATGCTTACGCCTTTACCTTTGGATAATTAGCCGAACAATTCAGTATACCGGGGGGAGCATTTGCTCCCCCTTTGTCTATCTACACAATAGTTTAACTTGACCATTTCTCACGCCCTCCCCCATCATCGGTTCAGTATTTAATCGTGATTTACTGACAGAGGCATTGATGGAAAAGTATCGGCTGCAAATGACGGATGTCATTGATGATGAAGCAAAAGCGATAATCGGCGACGGTCTCGACGATTTCAATACCGAAATGGCAGGCATCAAGGATAGACAACCGCTGGCGGTTTTGGTGAAAGATCCACAGACCGGTAAAGTGCTGGGCGGTATGCTCGGGCGTACCTCTCTCGGGCTGATGTTTATCGAGCTGTTCTATCTACCTCTCACGCTGCGCGGTTCGGGTCTCGGCTCGGAGATTCTGCGACAGTTTGAACAGGAAGGGGCGAGACGCGGATGCACTTCAGGCGTGCTCTACACCCTCAGTTTTCAGGCACCGAATTTCTACGCCAAATATGGCTGGCAGCGCTTTGGCGAGATCCCTTGCTCACCTGAGGGCTCGAGCCGAATATTTATGAGCAAAGCCTTAACGCCTCAGTAATCCTCATGTTTTCCTCATTCTTTTAAGACAATATCAGTTGAGTCAATTTAAAAAGGAAGCCCCATGTCGGTTAAGTCCCTCCCTCTTGTCGTTTCTGCGCTGCTGGCAGGCCTGAGTTTTCCGCTACTCTCTTTTGCCGATGACGCCCCGGCGACGCAAAATCTCCAGCTACAGCAGGCAGTCATTTTAAGCCGTCACGGCGTTCGTGCGCCGACCAAACAGACAAAAAAAATGGAACAGGTTGCCGCGAAAGACTGGCCAGTGTGGCCGGTAAAATTCGGTTATCTGACCCCGCGAGGTGAACATCTTGTCACATTGATGGGCGGCTATTACGGTGAGTATTTTCGTAAAGAAGGGCTAATATCCGACAAGTCTTGCCCTGCCAACGGTGCGATATTTGGCTGGGGAGACGTGGACCAACGCACGCGACTGACCACCCAAGCTTTGTTAAACGGCATTGCGCCGGGTTGCCACCTCGATGCCCATTTCCAAAAAGATCTCAAAAAAGCCGATCCTCTTTTCCATGCCTTGAAGGCAAAAGTATGCAAACTCGATGAGAAAACGGCGCAGCAGGCTATCGAGCAACAGGCAGGAGGCTCTCTTTCGGCACTCGACAAAACCTATGCGCCACAGCTGCAGCTGATGAGCAACGTGCTGGATTATCCGCATTCCGCCTATTGTCAGAAGATGCAGAAAAAAGGCCAGCAGTGCGAACTGGGCATCAATATGCCGTCATCGGTCAAGGTGAAGGAAAATGGTACCGACGCATCGCTTAAGGGCGCAATTGGCCTTTCTTCTACGCTGGCTGAAATCTTCCTGTTACAGGATGCACAGGGTATGACCGACCCCGCGTGGGGAAATATCAAAGACCAAAAAACCTGGCAAGGCTTGATGGCGCTGCACAATCTGCAATTTAGTCTGATGTCAGGAACGCCTTATTTGGCGAAGTCCAACGGCACGCCAATCCTGCAAGCGATTGATAGCGCACTGGGAGCACCAGAGAAACCGGCTTCCGGCTATACGCTCCCGACGGGCAATAAGCTGTTGATTCTCGGCGGACATGATACCAATATCGAAAACGTCGCGGGCGCGTTGGGCCTGAACTGGTCACTGGACGGGCAGCCGGACAACACGCCACCGGCTGGCGCATTAGTGTTTGAGCGCTGGCAGAGCCGCACCTCGCACCAGCAGTATATTTCGCTGAAAATGGTCTATCAGACACGGGATCAGATGCGATCACAGCAGGTTCTGACGCTAAACAACCCACCGAGCAGCATAGCAATCACCCTCCCCGGCTGTGAAAATATCGGCCCCAACAAGCTTTGTGCCATCAAGACCTTCCATCAGGTCATGACCAAGGCACAGCTGCCGCAGTGTAAGATTTAAGTCTCACTCGGCTGGGTAACGCATCCTAGGCGTTATCCAGCCAAATCATCTCGACGCAGTCGAGGTAGGTACCCGTCGAGTGAGAAAAATACTTGCCTTTGGCGACCACGCTAAACCCTTGTCGCAAATAAAACCCCACCGCGTTTGGCGTAGAAGAGAGCGTAAGCTGGCGAATGTTTAGGCTTCTGGCCTGCTGCTTGATTTGTTCAATGATGGCCGCCGCTAGCCCTTTACCTTGATACTCGGGCTGGGTGAAAACAGCCTCCACGTGACCCGTGACCAGATCGAGGTAACCGCAGGCAACAGGATTTTTTCCGTCTGAAGAATCTATGATAAAAACCTGATTTTCGGCGATTGTCTTGTTCATGCCTTCCGGCATGATATCGGGCGTAAACGCCTTCAGGGTGGGTTCATCATAAACCTGGACGCATCCGTACCTAAGCGCCGCGTTGCGCAGCCGCCATAATCCTTGAGCATCCCCTTTATTCGCGACTCTGATCTTCATTTTTCCCCCTCTGCCGTCAGATAAACCCGCCCTGCATTTTGGTGTAAACCCTATATTTACCCAGTTCTATCAACTTGAGATGGTGCAATAAACTGTTTTTATTCCCTGTGTTCTGTTACCTGGGTTACTCAGGTATTCTCGTTAATAATTTATAAAGATGGTACGCATCTTGCTGTAACTTGCTGAGAAAGGCCGTCAATCTACCCTGAGGAAACTATGATGAAGAAAAGCGCGTTGTTCACCCTACTGGCTCTGGCCTCGTTTAGCTCTCTGGCGAATGCCGACTCAGTCCTGCGCTTCGGTGTAGATCCTACGTTTGCGCCTTTTGAAACTAAAGCGCCCAACGGCAGCCTGGTCGGTTTCGACGTTGACCTTGGTAACGCCATTTGCCAGCAACTGAAGGTGAAATGCCAGTGGGTCGAAACCGGCTTTGACAGCATTATTCCGGCCCTAAACGCCAAAAAATTCGATGCCGTTCTCTCTGCCATGTCGGTGACACCAAAGCGTCAGGCACAGGTTGATTTTTCCGACATGCTCTACCACATTCCGAGCGTGCTGGTAGCCAGGAAAGGCAGCGGACTGATGCCTACCCCGGAATCGCTAAAAGGTAAAAGTATCGGCGTCGCGCAGGGCACCATTCAGGAAGCCTATGCGCAGGCGCTGTGGCAGAGCAAAGGCGTGAACGTCGTGTCTTATCAAAATCAGGATTTGGTGAATCAGGATCTTGAATCCGGCCGTGTCGATGCCACGCTGACCAACGCCGCCGCGGCGCAGTCGGGCTTCCTCGATACTGCCGCCGGTAAAGATTTCGCCTTCAGCGGTGAGATGCTGAATGACCCACGTTATCTGGGGGCCGGTACGGCAATCGGCCTGCGTAAAGGCGATAAAGAACATCAGGAGATGATCAACAAGGCGCTGGCGGCTATCCATAAAGACGGCACCTTCGATAAGATCTCAAAAAAATACTTCAGCTTTGAAGTCTATAATAAACAGCCATAATCATCGCTGGCCGTCGTAATACGGCCGGTTCGCACAGTCTTAAACAAGGAGATAAGGATGCTGCAGGGTTACTCTCAATTGCCTGATTTTACGGTGCAGCGTGAGCGCTTCCTCGCCGCTGCCAGACAAGCAGGCGCTAAACTCACGCAGTATCCTCATCCCCTGAAAGACCCCAAGGGAGAAGCGTTAGCTACCGACGTGGCGGTGCTTGGCAACCCACAGTCTTCGCGACTGTTCGTGGTGGTATCAGGCACGCACGGCGTGGAAGGTTACTACGGATCCGAATGTCAGATTGACTGGCTGGCAGTGAATCACGCTAATACGTTGCCCGCCGATACCGCCGTGGTCATGATCCACATGCTCAATCCGTGGGGCACTGCGCACCTGAGGCGGGTCAATGAAGACAACATGGATCTTAACCGCAACTTTATCGACTTTAGTAAGCCGCTGCCGGTGAATGCCCGCTATGAAGATCTGCATGATATTTATCTGAGTAAAGACTTAAACGGCCCTGAGCGCGCCGCCGCCGACGACCTGATGGACAAGTACTCGCAGGAGTCAGGCTGGAGTGAGATCAAAAAAATCGTCGAGGCGGGTCAATACACCCATGCTGACGGGATCTTTTTCGGCGGCCAGCAGCCGAGCTGGTCTAACCGCACGCTGCTTACCATCATTCAAACACATTTGGCACATGCCAAAGCGATAGTCAGTTTTGATCTGCATACCGGCGCGGGAGCCTATGGTCACCCGATGTTGATGGCGATTGCCGAAAAAGCTTATCCTTCGCTGCAACCGGCGCGTGAGGTGTTTGGCCCCTGGCTGTACGTGCTGATAACCGGCAAGAATATTGGCAGTAATACCGGCGTAACGGCGACGGCAACCGGCTACCTGTCTCAGTTTATGCTCGACAACTTACCCGATACTCAGCTGATTCAACTGGTGGTCGAGTGCGGCACCTATGACGGTGAAACCATGCATCATCTGGTCCGCGACGACCACTGGCTGCATCTGTATGGCGATCCGCAGAGTCCGCAGGGCAAGAAAATCAAGGGTGAGCTGTTTGAAGGATTTTATCCGCAGGATAAAGACTGGCAGCAGTTGGTACATCTGCGCACCCAGCAAATCTTTAATCGCGCCTTTAGCGCATTGGCATCTCTTTAATACTTTGCGCATTGCCCAGACTGAGAGCAGCTTGGGCAATGCGTTTATACGCGTCCGTAGAAGGTCATACGCGCCGTTTCAGAAAGTGAAATATCGGGCTGTGAATTATAGGCCAGCACCGCCAGCATTCGGGTTACCTCGCCTTCGGTTGGCGTCACGCGGTGAATCGCATTACGCCCGCGAAACAGCACTAAATCTCCCGCTTCGATGCCCAGCTTTTTCGGCTCGATAGATTTATCCAGCAGCTGTTCCACGGCGGAATAGTTCATATCGCCGCCGTCTGCATCGCGTAAATTCTCAACGTATTCAAACACTCCGCCCGCCTGCGGTTTCTGTACCAGCAGCGTAATAGCAAACGAGGAGTTATCAAAATGCCAGCCCAACTCCTGACCGGCGCTGGCATAGTGCAGATTAATGGATGAGAGCGTGTCGGCATACGGATACAGTCGTTCTTCGCCCAGCACGGCGCACAGAAAAGCACGGAATTCCGGCGCATCGTAAAGCGCACGCAGCGCCGATGCCTGAGGAATTTCCTCGTCAGTAATGCAGCCTTTAGAGGAGACAATCTGGCGGTTCCTTGGATGCGTCGCCGGCAGGCTGTCGTCAGGTTTCAGCAGATAGACGTTATGATTGCTGCGGGTGTAATACGCCAAATGCCGATTTTCATCCCCTTCCTGTTTAATCGCGGCAAGTGCCGCAGGGGTGAGGAACTGGTTCAAAACCAGCGCCCCCTTTTCATCCAGCGTTTGCTTGCACTGCGCCAGAAAATTAGCGTCCAGAATGGGATTTGCAGCGAGGTTTACAATCTTGTCGAGTGGTTGCATTGGAGCCCTCAGGAATTAATCAGGAAAAAATCAGTTGCTTCCACTCTAACCAACCCGCTCGCGGTTAGGAAACGAAATAGCGTGATGATTAACCTTTTTGTTAATCGGTTGCGACAAATGAAAACTTCTGATTTTATGAGGGTTAGTTCACAATCCCTTCAGGCACTACGGAAAATAAGATGACAACATTAAATCATTTTGGACAACCGATCGGTGACGAGATCCCCGGCTGGCAAACGCGCCCTCTTCCAGAGCCTATTACGCTGCAAGGAAGCTATTGTCATCTTGAGCCACTGGACGTTGGCAAGCACAGCAAATCTCTGTTTAACGCCTGGCACAGCATTGATGATGACCGAGACTGGACCTATTTCTCGATCAATCGCCCTGCTAGCCAGAAAGAGTGCGACACCTACATTACCAAGATCTCCAGCCTGAAGGATCCGCTCTATTTCGCGGTGATTGATAACGCCACCGGCGACGCGATCGGCGGTGTGTCATTAATGCGTATTGATGCGGTAAACGGCGTGGCGGAAATTGGCTGGGTCAACTGGTCCCCGCTGATGAAACGCTCGCGTTTCGGCACCGAGGCTATCTACCTGCTGCTGAGCTATCTGTTTGATACGCTGGGGTATCGCCGCTGTGAGTGGAAATGCAACAGCCTGAACGATGCCTCTAACGCCTCGGCCAAACGTTTTGGCTTCACGTTCGAAGGGACGTTTCGTCAGGCGCTTATCACCAAAGGCAACAACCGCGATACCTGCTGGTATTCAATCATTGACGGCGAATGGCCGCCTATCGGTGCGGCGTTCAGGCAGTGGCTAAGCGCAGATAACTTCACGACCGAAGGCCTGCAAAAGCAAAAGCTTGAAGCCTTCATGCCTAAACCTAAAGCTGAGTAAATCTGAAAAATAACTGAGTCAATTTAGAACAATGCGCCTCGCTAACGAGTCTTGAGCCGCTCAGGCCGTTGCTCTTTCTCCAGCAGGCGTTTTTTTCGCTCTACGCCCCAGCGATATCCGGAAATATTGCCGTTGTTCTTCACGACCCGATGACAAGGAATGGCGACCGCTAAAAGATTGGCGGCACAGGCGCCGGCCACCGCTCGTACGGCACGAGGCGAACCGATTTTTTCCGCCACCTCGGAATAGCTGAGCGTTTCACCTACCGGGATAGCCCTCAGCGCATGCCACACCCGCTGTTGAAAAGCGGTACCGCGAATATCCAGCGGCAGCGCCAGTTCGCTTTGCGGACTGTCAACAAACCCCACCACGGTTGCGATACGTTTTTCGAAATCCTCATCATTGCCGAGCAACGTGGCGTGTGGAAAATTATCCTGTAGGCTTTCTACCAGCCTTTGCGGGTTATCGCCAAGCAGGATTGCGCAGATCCCGCGCGGACTTTCGGCAACCAGGATATCGCCCAGCGAGCAACGCCCGACGGCAAACCAGACCGCAGTGCCTTTACCCCCGGCGCGATAAGCGCTTGGCGTCATGCCCAGACTTGCACCCGAGCTAGCGTAGAAGTTACCGTTCGAGGCATATCCGGCCTCAAGAATAGCCGAGGTGACCGACTGAGTTTCAACCAATTTTTCCCGTACCCGCTGCTGCCTTTTCGCCACTGCATAGGCGCGCGGCGTCAGGCCGGTGTGGGACTTAAACACGCGATGAAAATGGTAGGCGCTCAGCCCAACCTCTCGGGCCAGAGCCTCGAGAGTGGGCGTTTTTTCACTGGACTCAAGCAGGCGGCAGGCCTGCTCAACCTGCTGAATCTGCTGTTGGCGCAGGGAAATACGCCCCTGACGGCAACGCTTGCAGGGGCGATAACCGGCGGCCTCCGCCTGCTTGGCCGCGGCAAAAAACTCGACATTTTCACGATTAGGCTGGCGCGACGGACAGGACGGCGCACAGTAAATTCCCGTAGTCCTGACGGCATAAACAAACTGCCCATCGGCCGCAGCGTCACGGCCGACAATCGCCTGCCAGCAGGCGTCAGCATCGGCTAAGCGAATATTTTTATCATCACGTTTCATGGTCAGTCTCACTCATCGGATAGAATAACCCAACCTTACCCCCCTTAACGACGCTGAACACTCTGCGGCTTGCTTTTTCATTCCGCCAGCGGATGCGCCGGTGTCGCCAGAATAAGCTGGTAGAAGGCTAAATCCAACCAGTTATCGAACTTGTAGGCCGCCTGTCTGATGATGCCTGCCTCGACGAATCCGGCCTTGGTATGCAGGGCAATACTGGCCTGATTGGTGGCATCAATCCCACCAATTAGCGTGTGCACCTCACGGCGTTTCGCCTCGCCGATAATGGCATTGAGCAATATTTTGCCCAGCCCTTGCCCGCGATGTTCTGGGTGAATATAAATAGAGTGCTCGACGGAATATTTGTAGGCCGGCCATGCGCGGAAGGTCCCATAGCTGGCAAAACCGAGCAGCTTGCCGTCAGTGTCCTCCAGGCCGATGACCGGAAAATTACCGTTGCGCTTCGCGGCGAACCACGGCCACATGCTTTCCAGCGCCCGGGGTTTGTAGTCGTACAGCGCGGTTGAGTTAAGGATTGCCTCATTGAAAATCTCTAGTATTGCGACGGCGTGCTGCTGTTCGGTGCATTCGATCAAATTCATGATTGTCCCCTTGTGGCTTTCAATTCCAATATAGTAGAATTAATTCTACAAAAGTAAACACAGAGAAACATAAAATGTCAATCGATGAAATAATTGCCGGCCGTCTGCAGGCGTTACGCAAAGGAAAAGGCCTGAGTCTCGAACAGCTGGCCGCGCTTTCTGAGGTCAGCAAGGCGATGATTTCCAAGATTGAGCGTCAGGAAAGTAGTCCGAGTGCGACGGTTCTCGGCAGGCTGGCGGCCGGTCTGGGAATTTCCGTCACCCAACTGCTGTCAGAGGAAAACGCCGAAGCTAAAAATCTGCGTCGCCTCAAGCAGCAGGAAATCTGGCGCGACCCGGACATCGGCTATCTTCGCCGCCAGGTTTTGCCGCCCGAACCGTCGAGCGGGCTTGAGTTGATTGAAATCACGCTGCCCGCCGGGGCCAGAGTCAGTTATCCAAGCTGGGGAAACCGCGCCTATCGGCAGCGGCTGTGGCTGATTGAGGGGCAGTTGGCCATTGACTACGGCGAGAGTCGCTATGAATTAGCAACCGGAGACGTGCTGACGTTTGGCGTTGATTTAGCCGTCACTTTTGATAACGTGGGGTCTGAAGCCTGCCGCTATTTATTGGTGATTAATCAAGGATAAGGAAATGCCAGTATCCACTATCAGTCTTACTACGGTGCTTGATGCCCGTTTTATCGCCTTGGTCAGCCAGCTTGATGCCTATCAGAGCGTGCTTTATCCGGCGGAAAGCGACTACAGTATGCCACTCGATCAGATGGCCGCCTTTGAGCACTATCCGTTTATCGCCGAAATTGACGGTGTCGCCGTCGGCTGTGCCTGTTTGTTTATTTGTGCCAACGGTCTGGCGGAAGTGAAACGCGTCTACGTCAATCCTGACTATCGCGGGCAACGCATCGCTGAGCGACTGATGGATGCCGTTGAATCTCAGGCCCGACAGCTTGAACTGCCAAGCCTGTATCTTGAAACCGGCGTCGATCACCATGCCGCCATCGGCCTTTATCAGAAATGCGGCTTCACCCTGACCGAATGTTTCGGTGACTATCAGTACGATCCGCTGAGCGTTTACATGGTCAAGGTGCTGGCCTATCGGCAGGTCGTCTGAGTCATGGGTCTATTTCAGCCAGCGCCTGGTGGACCTTTCGCAGCAGCCACATCGCACGGTCACGCTGGCGACGATACTGAGTCATCATCATGAGTCCGCTTTCAGGCGTAGTTTGCGATAAATCCGCCGCCAGTTCCTGGAAGCCGGGAAATGCGCCGCCGCGATAGCTGAGATCATAGTGAAAATCATCGGTCGAGCTGTAGCGCAGACGATGTAAATCACCCACGACGCGGCTCAGCAACGGCTGCCAGCGCGTCGGTTCTTCGCTTGCCCGCTGCGTAAGTCTTGCGACAGGTTCGCTCAGCGCCAGCAAACTCTTTTCGATTTCCCCCAAGGCAAAGCGAGCATCCACCCGCTGGCTAAGCGCATTGAGCGCCAACGCCATTTTGGCGAGATAGTCGGTCACGTCTAGAGGCAATATCGCCTCATGAAGTAATACCTCCAGCCAACGCACGTGGATCAGGCAGTCGCGCCAAAGAAGGGTTAAATCGACCTTATCATAGCCGTCGTGCTCGGTGTGCCACCACCAGCCGCCGCCGCTGCCGGGTGAATGGCTGGTTTTTTCGAGTGGCACTTCGCGCAGCGCGAAATGCAGCGGTACACCGCTGCCCCAGAATGACTGGTCACCGCCTTTGCCCAATGGCGCAATCCATCGCGCAGGCCTGTCGGTAACCGCCTCGACCGCCTGATTTAGAAAGGCTTGCGACTCCGCGCCGCTGGCATTGATGACCACCTGAACCGCGTCTTTACAGCCCGGTGAATCTACGTTGATGTGTGCCACGCAGTGCTGGCCGAGCTGTTGTCGATAGTTATCGGCATACCAGGTTGAGCCGCCGTAGCGGGCGTTAGAATGCCCCGGCCACCACGCGATGCGCAGGCCGCGCCGCAGCATTGCCGCTTGCGGTTTAAAATGCAGCGCCATCGCCAAACAGAGCGCATTACCGGTGGCATTGTCGGTGACCCCCTCATGCCACGAGTCATAATGTGAAGAGAGCAGCACAAATTCCGGACTCTGCCCGGCAATCTCGACCAGCGGCAGACTGCATGTTTTCACCTGCCGTTGTACCTCGGTGCTTAAAACGGCGTGAACCGGTGTGGTCACCAGATTGCATAGGCCGAGCAGGTTCTGACCGTCGTGATAATTAATCGAAATCACCGGCAGGCGCGGATAGCGCTGCTGGTCATCCGGGGTCGGTGTGCCCCAGATAGGCCCCACCGTCTCTTCGTGCAACGCGTTTTCGGTCGATCCCCAGATATGCACCAACCCAACGGCCTGCGCCGCATCCAGGCGCTGAACGTAATCCTCAAACCCCTGATCGGCAATGACAATCTTGCCCCTGACCTGTTCGGCCCACCGCTGCCACTCCCTGTCGGAACGCGCACGGGTTGAGTCGGCATCGTAAAATAGCGCCGCACTCACTCCCTGCGGGCAGTGTGCGGAAAAAGAACGCGTCTTGGCCCGGCAATGCCATTCCGGGAATTCGGGCAGCGCCAGCCGACCGGACAGCGGATCGCTCAGCAACAGTGGAATGTGTTCAATACGCGCATTCAGGCCGTGCGACTGAAGTTGATCCACCAACAGCGTGGCAGAACGCTCAGCATCTTCGCTGCCGGACAGACGATGCAGCTGCGAAAAAGCCAGCAGCAGGTCATCCATCACCGGCATCAGTTGGTCATATTCCGGGGGCGTAAAGGCCATTATTTCGCGCCTGATGCCTGATGCACCGCAATATCCAGGTCACCAAAGTACTTCACGCGGATCTTGTCCCAGGTGCCGTCGGCAACGATCTTCGCCAGCCCCTGATCGAGCAGCGCTTTCGTTTTGTCATCGCCTTTGCGGACGCCGAAGGACGATCCTACGCTAAACAACTTATCGTCCCGCACCTCAGGCCCGGTCAGGGTAAAATCTTTACCCTGCGGCTTATTGAGGAAACCGTAGGTAACCGCCACCGCCGGGCTCAGCGCCGCGTCGAGACGACCCGCCGTCAGATCCTGATAGATAGTATCCTGATCCGCATAGGGCACTACGTCGACGCCCTTCGGCAGCCAGTAGGCGTTGGCATACATTTCCTGAATCGAACCTTGCTGCACCGCCACGCGTTTACCTTTAAGCGACTCGGCGGTCGGCAACAGCGGACTGCCTTTCTGTACCACGAGCTTGGTGGGAATGTGATAAACAAAATCGCTGAAATCAATAACTTTACGGCGTTTATCCGTCGCCCCCTGCGGCGAAATGAAATCGACTTTTTTGGCGATCAGCGAAGGAATTTCGGCGTCAAAACTGGTCACCACATAGTCGCATTTCACCTGCATCTCTTTGCAAATGGCGTTGGTGACATCAATTTCGTAGCCGCTCGGCGTCCCTTTTGCATCGCGGAACTGGAAAGGCGGATAGCTCAGGTCGGCCGCAACGCGCAGCGTCTCCTCGGCGTGGGCAGCACCGGCGGAAAGCGTCAGCCCCATCAGGGCCAGCGTCAGCATGCTTTTCGTCATCTTGTTCATTGATTCACTTCCTGTCTATTGTGATGTCTTGTTGTTATTTGTTTATTGAGGCATTGGGTGATGCAAAAGCGTCTAGATTCAGTTCTGCGCCTTCCAGCTCAGGAACTCCTCCCTGACCGCGCGCAGCATTTCTGGGCTCTCGATCAGGTCAACTGCCGTCATCGCCAGCGCCTTGGCTGCGTTGAGCATCGCCGCCAGACCCGCCTCGGAACCGGCGGCCTCGGCAAACTCCGGCGTATGCGGCATGACGTCACCGATGCGCAGATAAGGGTGGATAGCCGCCGTTATCTGGCTCACGTTGCCGATATCCGACGAGCCTATACCGCCGCTGCGCGGAGGCGGAACCACCTCAATGCCCAGCGCGTCAAGGTTCTGCCTGAAAAACTCGGCCAACGTGAGGTTGTTGTTACGTTCGGCATAGGTCAGCCCCTCTTCGATTTCGAGGCGCGCACCGCTCATATCGGCCGCGCCCTGCGCCGCCGCAAAGACTTTGTCACGTACCGTGCGTAGGCCTTTTACCGTATTGGCGCGCAGCAGGAATTTGGCTTCGGCATAGGCGGGAACGATATTGGTGGCGCTGCCGCCGTGGGTAATAATGCCGTGCACGCGCACGTCGTCGGTAAACAGCTGGCGCAGGGCGTTAATGCCGACAAAGGTGTGGATCACCGCATCAAGCGCACTAATGCCGTTTTGTGGCGCTGACGCCGCGTGCGCCGCCTTGCCGTAAAATTTGAACACCGCATCGACGCAGGCCAGTCCTCCACGTACTACCATGGTCTTGTCGCGTGGATGGAACATCATCGCCGCGTCGTGGTGGTCGAAAAACCCCTTCTCGGCCAGGATAATTTTACCGCCGCCCTCTTCCTCGGCCGGGGTACCTATGACCTCGATACGCCCGCTAAGCTCAGGAAAACCGGTCTTTAGCGCCAGCGCAGCGGCTATCGATGCGGTCCCGATCAGATTATGACCACATGCGTGGCCGAGGTCTGCCAGCGCGTCATACTCCGCCAGTAGTGCAATAGTCGGGCCGGGTTTGCCGCTGTCGAAGGTGGCGCGAAAGGCAGTAGGCAGCCCCCCCAGCCCTTCCTCAATCTCAAACCCCGCCTCGCGCAGCGGAGCAATAAGCGCTGCCGCAGAAGCGACCTCCTCAAAACTCAGTTCAGGATTGGCATGAATATGCAGAGCGAGCTGCTTTAACCGGGGAGCAAGGTTATCGAGGGTATAAATAATTTTATTCTTTTGTTCTATTTTGGTGCATTCCGACATGATATTTCCCTGAGCTGGTGCAGAGTAATTCCTGATATAGGCTTAATCTGGCGGCCTTTGTGGCGTGATTAGCGGTAAACATCAGAAATAGGGGATTTTCTGCCTGCCGTCCAATTAAGTGTTTTTATCTCACGCCCCTTTCATGCAAAAATTCTTTTATGGCTTGAATAAACGGCGGTATCAATCGTGAATGAAAAAGACTGGCTCATTATTCACAGCGTCTATCAGCACAAAAATATTACCCGCGCCGCAGAGCAGCTTTACACCTCGCAACCGGCCCTGAGTTATCGGCTTAAACAGATCGAGCGCAAGCTTGAGATTCGGCTGTTTGAAGAGGGCCATAAAGGTCTGGTGTTCAGCGCACAGGGTGAATATCTGGCGCAGCACGCACAGAAGGTGTTACGCGACCTACAGCAGCTCAAGGAGAATCTGCACAGTCTGGAGATGGCGCAACAGGGTGAAATAGCCATTGGCGTGTCGAGCAACTACGCCGCTTATCGCCTGCCGCCGCTGTTGAGCCGTTTTCGGCAGTCGCATCCCGGGATTCGTATCAATCTGATGAGCGGCCTGAGCGAGGAGATTTTCACGCTGTTGCAGCGCGGCGAGATTGATATCGCCATCGTTAAAGATGACTACCACTGGAAAGAAGGCAAGGAACTGATTGATGAGGACGACTATCTGCTGATCGGCCAGCAAGACTTTGATTTTGCACTATTGCCCCACCTGCCGCAGATTCGCATTGTTCACGGCCAGCACGTCACACAGTTGCTCGAACGCTGGTGGAACGCCAATTTTTCTCACGCACCGAATATTGCGATGACCGTTGATAAACTTGAGGTTTGTCTCGGTATGGTCACCCATGGTCTGGGCTACGCGATTATTTCAAGCTATCTCCCATTACCTGACAGCCTGTATCGTCGCCCCATTACCCTCGAGGGCCAACCGGTGAAAAACCGCACCTGGCTGCTGTATCGCTATAATCTTCAATCTTCGCCGATGATGCAGTCATTTATTAATATTCTAAAAAGTAACCAACCATAGCGCGCGGGGCAAAAAGCCGATTTCTATCGTCTATGATTAATAGACCTTAATCAGCGAGCAACGGATATGACTCTTGATCTTATTGGGGTCGGTATTGGCCCTTTCAATCTCAGTCTGGCAGCGATGGCAAAGGACAGTGGCCTGATACGTAGCGCTTTTTTCGATGCCAATAGCGAATTTGGCTGGCATCCCGGCATGCTGCTGCCCACGGCCACGATGCAGACTTATGTTTTGCAGGATTTAGTCACCACGGTCTCTCCGCGCAGTGAATTCTCGTTCATCAACTATCTGGTCGAGCGCAAAAAAATTTATCGTTTTCTGGCAACCGAGCAGTTAATCATTAGCCGCGACGAGTTTTCAGATTATCTGCGATGGGCATGCGATAAGATGCCAAATCTGCACTTCTCACACCCGGTAGAGCAGATTGATTTTAACGACAGCGAGGGGTGTTTTGAGGTACAGACTTCGCAAGGAAAATTCCAGTCACAGCATATCTGTTTAGGCACCGGTCACGCCCCCTGGGTGCCGAAAGCAGCGCAGGCGGCGCTGGGGAAAAATTGCTTTCACGCGGCAGAAATCGCCCTGCTGGAGCCGGACTTTACCGGCAAAAGGGTGATCATCGTCGGCGGCGGCCAAAGCGGCGCTGACGTAATGCTCAACACGCTCGACGGCCACTGGGGAGAACCGGCAAACCTGAGCTGGCTGTCGCGTCGCCCCAATTTTCAGCCGCTGGACGAATCAATCTTTACCAATGAGTACTTCACCCCGGAATACGTAAACTATTTTTATACTCTGCCGGAAGAGGTTCGCCAACAGGAGATAAGGACGCAGAAACTGCCGTCGGACGGCATCAGCTACCATACGCTGGAGAAAATCTATCAGCATCTTTATCACAAGTTTGATGTGCTGCAACAACCGCGCAACGTCTCCCTGTTGCCGCATCGTGCCTTGAAAAGCGTCATCCGCCGCGCCGAGGACCGCTTTGAGTTGAAGGCTGAGCATGGGCTGAGCCAATGCGATGAGCATTTTGAGGCTGACATCGTGATTTTAGCCACCGGCTATCGTCCCGGACTGCCCGAGTATCTCAAACCGCTATTGGAGAGAATCCCTTACGATGGGGAGCAGCATCTGCCGCTGGAGGCGAATTTTAATCTTCGCTGGAACGGACCGGATACTCACCGTATTTATGCGGTCAATGCCGGGATCCACAGCCACGGCAGCGCCGAGGGCCAGTTGACGCTCACCGCCTGGCGCTCGGCAAAAATCATCAATCACCTGTTGGGCAAGGCGCATTACGACATAAGCCCCAGCCAGTCATTGGTGCAGTGGTGGCCGGGGAAATAGCGTTTTACAGCCTGATACTGCCGTCGATGAGGGTGACTGTTTCACCGCCAATCCACGGTTGCTGCTGCTCATAGCGCACAAAAACTCGACCATCGCGGTGACGCTGCGTGCCCTGACGAACGCGGTAATGCTGCGAGGTCTCGCCGCCGTCCGGGAAGTTAAGCTGCTGAAGTACGCGCGCCAGACAGGCATTGGCGCTGCCAGTAACCGGGTCTTCCACCAGCTGGTTTTGCTCAACCAGCAAAGCTCTTACTTCATAGTCTACCGCTGCCCCTGGCGGATGCGGACCATAAATTGCCAGGCCATTTACGCCAGCCTGCTTTTGCAGTGCGGCAAGTGCGTCGATGTCGGCCTTAACCCGCAAACAGGCTTCGGCGTCAGGCATTCTGACCACCAACCAGCTGATGCCCATCGTGACGACCCAGGCGTCAACGTTAGTCTGGCGACCGCCATGCTGCATGGCGTCATCAAGCAGCGAATAGAGCGACGCGGGCAATACTGAAATCTCGGCGCTCGGCGCGGCAAACGCCAGCCCGCCCTCAGGAAGAAGCTTAACGGAAACCAGGCCGACGCCGCACTCCTGAATCAGCGTACCCGGCGTTTTAGGGACCAAACCAGACTCCAGCAGCGCGTGCGCCGTCCCCAGCGTCGGGTGGCCGGCGAACGGGAACTCGGTATCGGGGGTGAAAATACGCACGCGGTAATCGGCGCGTGGGTCGGTAGGCGGCAAGGCGAAGGTCGTCTCCGACAAATTTGTCCAGCGGGCAAAGGCCTGCAACTGCGCGTCGCTCAAGCCCTCGGCATCAAGAACAACGGCCAGCGGATTACCCTTCAGGGGCTCGGCGGTAAAAACATCGACCTGCTTAAAACGGCGTTTAAAGGACATAAAATAGGCTCTTAAGAAAATATTTAGAAAGTAAACGGCTTGATTAAGACGACTCAGCGCGGGTGTTGCTGTTTGCGGAGCAAATCGACGTAGGCTTGATCTACCAGCTCCTGACGCTGGATATCGAGTCGTTCGAGTAAATCTTCGGCGATGGCAATCCCCTGCTCTTCGGTCTCATGGTCTTCGAGTACGACTTCAAACTCGAGATAGTCGCCGAGATGCTTGACGCGATCCAGATGCAGCCGGGTCTGCCCGACCATGAACAGCGTACGCTGTTTTATCACCCGACCGGCGCTGCCGTAGGCCAGCGTCAACGTTTCACGAAGCCCGTCAGGGTCCTGTGTTTCAGAAAGCGAATAGAAACTGGTTTTCGGACCCGCACGATCGGCGCGCTTGTAAAAAATCAGCTCACCGCTGTCGGGCCCCAGCTTGCGCAGCTTGAGGCGGCCGTGCGGACAAACAAAGAAAGTGTCATCCTGGTCGATAAGCTCTGGCACACCGTCGGCCAGCAGCGCTATCTTGGCGTACAGCGCAGAAAAATCATCAATCCGTGCTTTGATTTCAACATTACGAGCCATGGCAAACTCCATAAACAGCGGGGAATAACTCAGTCTATCACTGCAATATGAAGCTATCAGTTTCAACCACTTTTTGCAGTTGATAATGTGCAGTAACCCTATAAACTCATTGGCATTACGCACTAAGGCCGGAGGCCCAAGTCAAGAATGATATGGATTATGATTGCTGCACTGGTTGTCGTTTTTGTGGTGGGATACTGGTTAATGACCGCAGATACGCGAAAGGCCAATGACTCGCTGGCCAGCCTGTTAAAAATCAAGCCGGTATATATTGATTCAATGCTGCTGGAGATGGGTAAACGTCAGAGTGCGATGTTTATTCGCTCGATTAGCGGGGGCTACGCGGAAGAAATTCGTAAGGCGGCGTATATCGTTTTTATCTATCACACGTTTATCAAAGATGCCTCGGACGAAAACATTGCCCACTGGCGTAACGTGCTGGTTCGCGCGCATCTCGATCCGGTGCTGACCAGCGAACACGCGGAGCTGGCGCTGTTTTACTTCTCGGATCTTGATATCGAGCCTTTCGAGCTGGCACAGTTTCGCCGCAGCTACAATGAGACCTTCAACCAACTGCATCTGGTGTAGCAAGACGGCCTGGTCTGCTTCCCCCAAGACGTTGGGGGAAGGGACAAAACCGATTATCTGAAAACGTTGTCCAGATAATTGGCGAGCAACTGGCGTGAGCTAAAGCCGTGGCAGATGCCGTAGTACGCGGTCACTTCGCTCTCAAGATCGAGAGGAAACTGGGTGTAGACACCGCTGCTGCGAAACGACGCGGTCGGTTCGGCAAAGCGTTCGCTGCGCTCCTTCATCGCCGGATGAATCACCAGCGCCGTGCGACCAAAACGTGCTTCGCGGTTTACGTAAACGTAATGATCCCCACGGCGATAGCCATAGGCTTTATCGTCGACAAAATCCCGTTCAAATCCTGATGTTTCTAAAACTTTTGCCACTTCGTCGGGCCGTAAATACATGGTTTATCCTCGCTCTCAAAACTGCAAAGCGACCTTACCGCAATAAACCTGCCAAACAATGCATTTACGTCTTAATGAGGGGAATTTAGGATTTATCTAAGCTTTTCCCGGCAGGATCTCACCTTCCTGCCGGGAATGTTTAACAAATTACCGTCTTTTTAGATTTAACTTATTGACCGTCATTTTGCATTTGCGCATCACGCATCATCTTCAGCGTAATAAGCATCGCCAGCAGGACCATAAAGGCGGCAGCGAGATAGATAGACGGGGTACCGAAATGTGAAATAACCAGTCCGGCAACCGGGCCGGTAATGCCCAGCCCGAGATCCAGAAACGCTGAGTAGGTTCCTAACGCCGTGCCCTGATTCTGCTGAGGTACCTGTTTCACCGCCTCGACGCCGAGCGCAGGAAACACTAGCGAGAAGCCAGAACCTGTCAGGAACGCGCCAATTTCAACGCTGAACGGGCTGTGCCCGTGCCAAATCATCAGCAGGCCAATGATTTCAATCACAAACGACACCACGGAGACTTTCAGGCCGCCGAAACGAGCAATATTGCTCCCGAAGATCAAGCGCATACCCACGAATCCAAGACTGAAGACGGTCAGCGTGAACGCCGCGCCCGACCAGCCTTTGTCGGCATAATAGAGGGTGATAAAGGTCGCGATTACCCCGAAGCCGATGGTGCCGAAGCCTAATCCCAGGCCGTGCATCCAAATTTTGCCGACCACGGTACGAAACGCCAGACGTTTACCGGTGACGACAGTAATGGCCGGCTTGGTGCTCGCCAGCGCAATCGCCAACGCGGCAATAATCAGGATAGTGACGGCGACCCCCACCAGGCCCCAGTGCGCGTTAAGGAAGACGCCTAAGGGCGCGCCCGCCGCCATCGCGCCATAGGTGGCCACGCCGTTCCACGAAATCACGCGTCCGGTATGAATCGGATTGGTTGCGCCGATGCCCCATAGGATAGTGCCGGTGGCGGCAAAGCTCTCCCCTACGCCCAGAAATACGCGGCCCACGCAGAGCAGAATCAGGCTCAGCATCGGTGTGGCGGTGGTTAACGAGGCAAATACGTACATTAAGCCACTTATTCCGCAGCAGGAAAGGCCAAAAATAACCACTTTCTTGGGACCAATGTGGTCAGCGTAACGCCCTGCATGAGGTCGGCTGGCCAGGGTCGCGAAATATTGCACGCTGATAATCAGGCCCGCGAGAACCGAATTAAAGCCAAGTTTGCCGTGTACGAATCCGGGCAATACCGCGAGCGGTAAACCGATACTCAAATAGCAAACGAAAGTAAAAATAACTATCGACAGTATGCGTTTATTCAACTGTAAATTAGTTTGGAACTTAGTGGGTGACATTGACTGGCCTGGATGGTGATCACAGTTTTGAGGAATTCACAGCATAAACAGGTTTTTCCGCCCTGCAAATGAAAATGCGTTTTAAAAATGTCATCAATTGTCACACCGGCCGCTTTTTTGCAGATAAATCTGAGTCATAGGCTGCAATCCCGCGCCAGCCCTGAAGAAAATCACACTGCGCAAGGTACAAAAAAGCTGATTTTCATCTTCAGATTGCGCATTAAACACTCAGATACACGTGATATCGGTCACAGGGCATTATATTGGGCTATGCTTAATTCAAGTCTTAAAACCAGGCTTCAAAATAAAAGAGTTCATAACAAGGAGAGCTTAATGTTTAAGAAAACAGAGAAATTTGAACGTAATGCCGATGAAGATATTACTTTGCTGGCTGACACCTTGGATGAAGTATTGAAATCCGGTAATTCAAAAACCAAGGAAGAGCTGGAGAAAATTCGCGGCAAGGCAGAAGGCGTATTACGCGATGCCCGTTCCCGCTTTAACGGCAACACAAATTTGACCCAGCACGCTCGAGACGCTGCCAGCCAGGCCACCGATTATGTGAAAGAGAATCCATGGCACGGTGTCGGAGTCGGTGCCGCCGTGGGTATCGTCTTAGGGGTTTTACTGGGCCGTAAATAAGGCCTTTCGACCACGCCAAAATAATCTTTCGCGTTAAAACGCCCCAATGCAGGTGATGCCGCATTGGGGCGTTTTTTATTGCGGCAAAGACAATCAGCTTAATATGTGAGCGATTTCACCTTTACAAAAATTCTTTAAAAAATCGAAAAAAAGCTAAGCCTGATTCCACGCGGCCTGTCGGCCTTTTCCGTATGTTCGGTAATCAATCATGCAAAAAGCCTATATCTAGGCGGGTTGATAAATACAGCCACTACATCTAGTATTCTTTTCATCGAATACGGATAACCCTTCGATACTCATCTTACGGCTTATCTCCTGCAAGATACGCGGAATATAAGCCGTAAACGTTTCAGTCATCTTACCCTAAAGGTAAATGCGAATCATGAGCATAATCATTTACAGCAAGCCAGACTGCGTGCAATGCAACGCCACTTACCGTGCTATGGATAAACATGGCATTGATTACCAAGTTGTCGATTTAACGCAGGACGCTCAGGCATTAGGTCAGGTTCGTGCGCTGGGTTATCAGCAAGTTCCCGTCATTGTCGCCGGTGATGACCACTGGTCAGGTTTCCGTCCTGATAAAATCACCGCGCTGCGCCAACTGCAAGAAACACACTGAGGCAGGCCATGAGCTGTCTGGTGTATTTTTCGAGCAAGTCGGAAAACACCCACCGCTTTGTCGGCAAACTGGGTTTGCCCGCAGTCAGAATACCGATTGCACCTCAAGGCGAAAAACTGCGAATGGATTGCCCCTACATTTTGCTGGTCCCCAGCTATGGCGGCGGAACAGCGGTCGGGGCAGTCCCCAGACAGGTGATCCACTTCCTCAACGACGAACACAATCGTTCACTCATTCGCGGCGTTATTGCCGCGGGTAACACTAATTTCGGCGCAGCGTACTGCATTGCCGGTGAAATCGTCTCGCAGAAGTGTAAGGTCCCCTACCTTTATCGCTTTGAACTGCTGGGCACACCGGACGACGTTGCAAAGGTCAAGCAGGGAGTAACTGAATTTTGGCAGCGACAGAACTAGCAATCACCGATCCGGGCGTCGGCACACCGGACTATCACGCGCTTAACGCGATGTTAAATCTGTTCGATGCCGAAGGTAAAATTCAGTTCGACAAAGACAGACTGGCCGCACGTCAGTATTTTCTTCAGCATGTGAATCAGAACACGGTGTTCTTCCACAATCTGGCGGAGAAGCTGCGTTATCTGGTCGAAGAAGGCTATTACGACGCTGAAGTCCTCGATCAATACGACTTTGAATCGACCAAGCGTCTGTTTAAACAGGCTTACGCTAAAAAATTCCGCTTCCAGACTTTCCTGGGCGCATTCAAGTATTACACCAGCTACACGCTGAAAACCTTTGACGGCAAGCGCTACCTTGAACGCTACGAAGACCGCGTTTGTCTGGTCGCCATGACGCTGGCGCAGGGTGATATCAAGCTCGCCAGCCATCTGGTCGACGAAATCATCAGCGGCCGTTTCCAGCCTGCGACACCGACCTTCCTTAACTGCGGCAAGAAACAGCGCGGTGAACTGGTCTCGTGCTTCCTGCTGCGTATCGAAGACAACATGGAGTCGATTGGCCGCTCGGTAAACTCTGCCCTGCAGCTGTCAAAACGCGGCGGTGGCGTGGCCTTTATGCTGACCAACATCCGTGAGGTCGGTGCGCCTATCAAGCGTATCGAAAATCAGTCATCGGGGGTGATCCCGATTATGAAGATGCTGGAAGACGCCTTCTCCTATGCAAATCAGCTGGGTGCACGCCAGGGGGCCGGCGCGGTCTATCTCAACGCGCACCACCCGGACATTCTGCGTTTCCTCGACACCAAGCGCGAAAACGCCGACGAGAAGATCCGCATAAAAACGCTGTCTCTCGGCGTGGTTATTCCGGATATCACCTTCGAGCTGGCGAAAAACAACGAAGACATGTATCTGTTCTCGCCGTATCACGTCGAGAAGGTTTACGGTGTGCCGATGTCTGAAATCAGCATCAGCGAGAAGTATCGCGAAATGGTCAACGACAAGCGCATCCATAAAACCAAAATCAACGCCCGCGAGTTCTTCCAGGTGTTGGCTGAGATTCAGTTTGAATCCGGCTACCCTTATATGATGTTCGAGGATACGGTGAACCGCGCCAACCCTATCAAGGGCCGCATCAACATGAGCAACCTGTGCTCGGAAATCTTGCAGGTCAACTCGGCGACGGTGTACGGCGAAGACTTGTCCTACGAGAAAATCGGCAAGGACATCTCCTGCAACCTCGGCTCACTGAATATCGCCGCCGCGATGGACTCGCCGGATCTGGGCCAAACGGTTGAAATGTCGATTCGCGCGCTGACTGCCGTGTCCGATATGAGCAACATCCGTTCGGTGCCGTCGGTAGAACAAGGCAACAATGACTCTCACGCCATCGGGCTCGGCCAGATGAACCTGCACGGCTATCTGGCGCGTGAACGCATCTATTATGGTTCGCCAGAAGCGCTGGACTTCACCAACCTCTATTTCTATACCGTAGCCTATCACGCGGTGCGGGCATCAAACCTCTTGGCCATCGAACGCGGCCAGACGTTTAAAGGCTTTGAAGACTCCACCTACGCCAGCGGCGGCTATTTTGACAAGTATTTGCAGGACATCTGGCATCCGAAAACCGAACGCGTACGCCAGCTGTTTGACGACGCAGGCATTGCCGTGCCGGGCGTTGCCGAGTGGACGGCGCTGAAAGAATCAGTGATGGCGCATGGCCTGTACAACCAGAACCTGCAGGCGGTGCCGCCGACCGGTTCTATCTCTTACATTAATAACTCGACCTCAAGTATTCACCCGATTGTCTCACGGGTAGAAATCCGTAAAGAGGGCAAAATCGGCCGCGTTTACTATCCGGCCGCGTTTATGACCAATGACAATCTGGAATACTATCAGGACGCCTACGAGATTGGTCCCGAGAAGATTATCGATACCTACGCCGAAGCCACGCAGCACGTGGATCAGGGCCTGTCGCTGACACTGTTCTTCCGCGATACCGCCACCACGCGCGACATCAACAAGGCGCAAATCTACGCCTGGCGTAAGGGCATCAAGACTATCTATTACATCCGTCTGCGCCAAATGGCGCTGGAAGGTACCGAAGTTCAGGGCTGTGTGTCTTGCACGCTTTAACGGGAACAAATTTAAGGAAATCGCATGAGCTCGGTTAAACAACTGCTGCCGGCACAGCCAATCAGCAAAGCCATTAACTGGAACAAGATCCAGGACGACAAAGATCTCGAGGTGTGGAACCGTCTGACCTCCAATTTCTGGCTGCCGGAAAAGGTCCCATTATCCAACGACATTCCTTCCTGGGCGACGCTGAGCGCCAAAGAGAAGCAGCTGACAATTCGCGTGTTCACCGGCCTGACGCTGCTCGATACGGTGCAGAACATTGTCGGCGCGCCCACGCTGATGAAAGACGCCGTCACCCCGCATGAGGAGGCGGTTTACTCGAATATCTGCTTCATGGAGGCGGTGCACGCACGCTCCTACAGTTCGATTTTCTCGACGCTGTGCATGACTTCGGACGTTGACGACGCTTATCGCTGGAGTGAGGAAAACGTTGCGCTGCAAAACAAGGCCGCGATTATCCTCTCTTACTACAACGGCGAAGATCCGTTGATGAAGAAAGTCGCCAGCGTGTTCCTGGAGTCATTCCTGTTCTATTCGGGCTTCTATCTGCCAATGTACTGGTCGAGCCGCGCCAAGCTGACCAACACCGCCGATCTGATTCGTCTGATCATTCGTGACGAAGCGGTGCACGGTTACTACATTGGCTACAAATTCCAACAGGCGTTGAAACTTGAGAGCGAGGAGCGTCAAAGGCAGGTTAAGGATCAGGCGTTTGACCTGATTCAGGACCTGTATGACAACGAAATTCGCTATACCGAAGAGCTGTATGACGGTGTGGGTTGGAGCGAGGACGTTAAGAAATTCCTGCATTACAACGCTAATAAAGCGCTGATGAACTTGGGTTACGAGGCGCTGTTCCCAGCCAGCATGGCGGAAGTTAACCCGGCAATTCTGTCGGCATTATCGCCAAACGCCGATGAAAACCACGACTTCTTCTCAGGTTCCGGCTCTTCTTACGTTATTGGTAAAGCGGTCAATACCGAAGACGAGGACTGGGATTTCTAATTCTCTTCTTCTCAGTTAGCCTCATAAAAAAGCCTCCTCGGGTCCAGTACGCGGCCCGATAGGCCTTACCGCGGTAGGTTACCTGATTGCCCTTTTCGTCGATCAGATGATTACCGGTACGCCCGGGCACCACGCAGTTATGCGACATATCTTTAGGCGGCGTTATTCCATCCCGCTTTGGTGATGAAATATTTGAAATTGGTGGTGGCATGAGGCGCGGTCCACGTCCGACAACAATCGGAGATGGACCGTTAAGGGTCAGGAGAAGAACTTGGCCAGCACCAGCAGACCCACGGAGACGTTGATGGCACCGCCGATACGGGTCGCAATCTGCGCGAACGGCATCAGCGTCATACGGTTGCCCGAGGTCAGGATCGCCACGTCGCCGGTGCCGCCCTGCCCGCTCTGGCAGCAGGAGACGATAGCCACGTCGATAGGATGCATGCCAATCTTTTTACCGACGATGAAACCGGTGCCCACCAGCGCGCACACCGTCGAGATGATAACCACCAGATTCTGAATCGTGAAGGCATCCATCAGTTCCTGCCAAGGGGTAATCGCCACGCCTACGGCAAACAGAATCGGATAGGTCACCGCCGTGCGGAAGAATTTATAGACCGCCATCGAGCCGTGCTGAATGGTCGGTGACACCCCGTGCATCAGCTTGACTGCCACCGCCGCAAACAGCATGCCGACCGGCGCAGGCAGGCCAATCAGACGCTGACCGAGCATCCCCACCATGTACAGCAGAATCGCCAACAGCGCACCGCAGGCCAGCGCGTTGATGCCCGGCGTTCCCTCAAACTCGTCGTTACCGTTGGCAATCGCGCCTTTTTTGGCTGGCATCAGAGAACCTTCACCGGTCAGATGCGGAAAACGTTTACCCAGCTGGTTGAGGATCCCGGCGAGCACGATGGCCGTCAGGCCGCCGAGCATCACTATCGGCAGGATCTTGCCGAGCGCGACACCCTGCTCCATGTGCAGCAGCGCCGCATAACCCATCGACAGTGGGATCGCCCCCTCACCCACGCCCCCGGCCATGATAGGCAGGATCAGGAAGAAGAAGATCTGGAACGGCGGCAACCCCATCGCCATACCCACGCCCATTCCCACCAGCATGCCGACGATTTCACCGCACAGCATCGGCACAAAGATCCGCAAGAAGCCCTGGATCAGCGCCTGGCGGTTCATGCTCATGATGCTACCCACGATAATGCAGCAGATATAAAGGTAGAGGATATTGGTTGATTTATAGAACTTGGTGGTTGACTCGACGACAACGTCGGGCAGCAGGCCGTAGTGCACCATCGCGGAAGGGATAAAGGTGGCGCAAATCGCGGCTGCACCGAGTTTACCGAGTAGCGGCAGACGTTTGCCAAATTCTCCGCAGGCAAAGCCGAAGAACGCCAGCGTCGCGACCATTACCACGATGTCGCTCGGCAGTTTACCGCTCAGGCAGTCGAGCAGAATGAGTACGCCGGCAAGAAGAAAGAACGGCAGTGGGATGATACCGACCTTGTAGTTGTCCAGCACGCGCCACCATTTGTCGCGCAGGGCGGTTTGACTCACCAATTGGCGGGCAGCGGCGAGCTCCTTTGCCACGGGATCTTTTTCCTTTACGACAATGTAGGAATCGTCTGTTGTGCTCATAACAAGGTCCTCTTTCTTCATTCTTGTTGGTCTTAGAAAGAGAGGATAGAAATCGGCGACCTGCGGAGCTGTGACAGTATTCAAATTAAAACCGCAGTGTTAAAGGTTCTTATGGTTTTTATGGAGTTAATGTTAATAATCGTATAATCATTCCTGTTTTTTTAGTAAAAAGACCCGTTCCCCTAAAATATCGAGTCAGGCAGATGCGCGCGAAGTTCAGTTTTCAAATAAAATTATTCCTCTGCCTGGTGGCCTTTTCCTGCGTGCTCCTGATGGTGCTCGGTGCATTTCTGTTTCACGTTGTTGACCGACAGATGCACCGCGACTTAGGCAATCGAGCCAAGGTTCAGGCCAGCGAGATTGCGCTGATCCCCAACCTGCCAGCGCTGGTCGAGGCAAAGGATACGGCTGGCATCTCGCGTCTTATTACCCCGCTGAGCCAGCACAGCGACGCCAGCTATATCGTGATTGGCGACAGCCACGAGATTCATCTCTACCACTCGAGTCAGCCGCAGAGCGTCAATCATCCGATGGTTGGGGGCGACAACGCCGAAGTGCTGGCGGGCAAAACCATTATCTCGATTAGACAGGGTGGAATCGGCGTGTCGCTGCGCAGCAAAGCGCCGATTGTTAATGCACAAAATCAGGTGGTTGGCATCGTCTCGGTGGGCTATCTCACCTCCTACATCAACGACATCACCCTGCGTCAGCTGGCGCAGGCGCTGCTGTTTGGCCTGCTGCTGCTGTTGGCGCTGTTCCTGTTCTCATGGTTGTTTAGCAAAAACCTGAAAAAGCAGATGTTCTGGCTTGAGCCACGTGATATCTCTTTGCTGGTACGCCAGCAAAAGGCGCTGATGGAAGCCATCTATGAGGGCGTAGTCGCCATCGACGATCGGCTGAATATTCTGACCATCAACCGTGCCGCACGCGAGTTGCTGGGGCTCGAGCAGCCGGAAGCGCAGCTCATTGGCCAACCGATTACTGATGCCATTGCCACCGCGCCAGATTTCTTCACTGCGCAGGCTACAACGGGAGAACGCCACGATGAGATGGCGCTGTTCAACCAGCGTCCGGTGATTGTTAACCGCGTACCGCTCGAATTGCCCCCTCCGGCGCTGCACGGCTGGGTGTTTAGCTTCCGTGATAAAAATGACATTAATACCCTGAGCAGCCAGCTGAGTCAGGTGACACGCTACGCCGATAACCTTCGCATCATGCGCCACGAGCAGCTCAACTGGACCGCCACCCTCGCCGGCCTGCTGCAAATGCAGCGTTATGATGAAGCGCTGCGCTACGTGCAGGCGCAGTCAGAGGGTGCCCAAGCGGTGCTGGACTTCGTCTCGCAGCGCTTCAAATCGCCCGCGCTGTGCGGTCTGCTGCTCGGCAAATACGTCAGCGCCAAGGAAAAGGGCATCGAGCTGGACTTTGATCCCGGCTGTCAGCTCGCACACCTCCCCGCCGCGCTTGGCGAAAACGAGCTGATGTCGATAGTCGGCAATCTTATTGATAACGCGGTGGAAGCCAGCTTAAAAGTTGATGCGCCGCACGCGCCGGTTGAACTTTATTTGACCGATAGCAATGACCAGCTGATTATTGAGGTCGCGGACAGCGGTGGCGGAATCGACGCCGACATCCGCGCCCGCCTGTTCGAACAAGGCGTCAGCAGCAAGCCTGTAAGCCATTCTGAGCACACCGGCAGCGAACATGGCATCGGGCTTTATGTGGTAGCGAGTTATGTCCGTCAGGCGCAGGGGATGATTGAAATCTCCGATAATCGGCCACAGGGCACCGTGTTTACGGTCTTCATCCCTTTCATAAACGATGACCAGCCACCTACTTTCAAGAAAGCACTATGAACAATAACTATAGCGTCATGGATGTATTAATTGTTGAGGACGAAAGCCACCTCGGCCTGCTGCACCGTGAGTTTATCGAGCAAAACTTCAACCTGCGGGTGGTGGGCATTGCCCCGACGCTGGCACAGGCCAGAAGGCTACTGGAGCTATACCGGCCAAGGCTGGTGTTGCTGGACAATTTCTTGCCCGACGGTCAGGGCATCGAGCTTATCAACTCATCGTTGCTTAAGAGCATTGACTGCTCGGTGATTTTCATCACCGCCGCCAGCGACATGACGACCTGTAGCCAGGCGATGCGCGCGGGGGCGTTCGACTACATTATCAAGCCGGTTTCGTTTCACCGCTTGCAGAGTTCGCTCACCCGTTTTATGCAGCTGGCGCAGACGCTGCGCAACGTGACCACGCTCGACCAGCAGAGTCTCGACAAGCTCTTTAATCTGCCGGGCAGTGAACAGCCAGAAGCCCCGTTGGCCAAGGGCATCGAGCCTAATACCCTCGAACTGATCAAGCAGGTTTTCATTCGCCAGCCGGAGCGTAACTGGTCGGTCGATCAGGTGGTTGAACAGGTCGGGATCAGCAAAACTACGGGCCGCCGATATCTCGAATATTGTGTCGAAACGGCGTTCATTATGGTCGAGATGCAGTATGGAAATATCGGCCATCCAAGACGCCTGTATCGCAAAGCTAATCACGCCGAAAACGCCGCCGAATAGCGGCGTATTTTCACCGAGATCGCACCGAGTTTTCCGCGTATTTTTGCCTCTCAAGCAGCCTAATTCCCCTCGGTCAACCCGCCATAAAATGGCCTATTTCCCCGTTAATTCCTGAAAATCATAAAAAGGATGAAATAGGGGGAATCACTTTTATTTACACTGTAAAAATCTCTGGCCAAATTTTAAAAATAAAAACAACAAAATCAACAATTTAAATTGTTAATAACAATTCAAACCCGCAACGTAAATTAATAGCGCCAACTCAATTCACACTATAAATATGACAAATAATAATTAACCAACGCCCCACGCAAATATCCCTTAACCGACAAGGCCTCAGCGCGAAAATGCGGGGAATAATCAGACCTTTCCTAATTACCCAGCTGGAAACCATGAGACTTGTCTCAGATTCTAAGTGTGTTAGGGTATAAGCCGCACCATATTCCGTTAACAGGAAATTTCTATCACACTCATTCAAATAACAGTATTTAAAATACGACCAAGGAAACGAAAAATTGCATGGCAATTAAAATCGAAGTTAAGAACTTATATAAAGTCTTCGGCGAGCAACCTGAGCGAGCCTTTAAGCTGATTGATGCGGGTAAGGGAAAAGAAGAAATATTTGCAAAAACGGGTCTGTCACTTGGTGTGAAAAACGCCAGTCTGGCCATTGAAGAAGGCGAGATTTTTGTCATCATGGGGCTTTCCGGCTCCGGAAAATCCACCATGGTACGCCTTCTCAATCGTCTGATAGAACCAACCCGTGGCGAAGTGCTGATTGACGGCGAAGATATTGCCAAAATTTCCGACGCCAAGCTGCGCCAGGTGCGCAGAAGCAAAATCAGCATGGTCTTCCAGTCCTTTGCCCTGATGCCTCACCTCACCGTGCTCAACAATACCGCCTTCGGGATGGAGCTTGCCGGGATTCCGGTCAGCGAGCGCAACGAGAAGGCGCTTGATGCGCTACGTCAGGTCGGTCTCGAAAGCTATGCCCACTCCTATCCCGACGAACTTTCCGGCGGTATGCGTCAGCGTGTCGGCCTTGCCCGTGCGATGGCTAACAATCCCGACATTCTGCTGATGGATGAGGCGTTCTCTGCCCTCGACCCGCTCATCCGCACCGAGATGCAAGATGAGCTGGTCAAACTACAGTCAAAACATCAACGTACGATCGTGTTTATTTCCCACGATCTCGACGAAGCCATGCGTATCGGCGACCGTATCGCCATTATGCAGGGCGGCGAAGTGGTGCAGGTCGGCACGCCGGAGGAAATCCTCAACAATCCGGCCAACGACTATGTGCGCACCTTCTTCCGCGGTGTAGATATCAGTCAGGTATTCAGCGCCAAAGACATCGCCCGTCGTCGTCCGGTGACGCTCATCCGTAAGACCCCTGGTTTTGGCCCTCGTGCTGCCCTCAAGCTGCTCGAAGATGAAGACCGTGAATATGGTTATGTCCTTGAACGCGGACAGAAATTTATCGGCGTTGTGTCGGCAGATTCTCTGAAACGTGCACTAAAGGAAAATCAGCCGCTGGAAAGTGCCCTGCTGGAATTACCGGCGCCGGTACCGGCAGACATGCCGCTCAGCGAGCTTATCTCACAGGTTGCCGCTGCACCGTGTGCGGTGCCTGTGGTCTGCGAGGAGAATAACTATATCGGAATTATTTCCAAGGCCATGCTGCTTCAGGCGTTGGATAAAGAGGGGGCAACAGAATGACACAGCAAATTATTAATTCATTGAATAACAGTACGATAGTTCAACATGCGCAGGCGGCACAGGCCGCAGACGCCGCCAGCGATCCTTGGGCTGCTGGCAGCAGCGATGCGGCAACCCAGAGCGCTGCGCCGGCCGACTCCGCGGCGACTGACCCCTGGGACGCCGACAACAGCGGTGCTACCACCAGCACGCCGGACGCAGGCCATCACGCCGCGGCTCAGAGCAGCGACAGCTGGCTGAACGTCGCGCCAGAGCAGCATCAGCACTTTAATATTTTGGATCCTTTCCACAACACGCTTATCCCGCTCGACCGCTGGGTAACCGACGGGATCGACTGGCTTGTTGCGCACTTCCGCCCGCTCTTCCAGGGGATACGTGTCCCGGTCGATTTTGTATTGAGTGGCTTTCAGCACGGCCTCGAGTCGCTGCCCGCCCCGATCGCAATCGTCATCTTTGCGCTGATCGCCTGGCAGATGGCCGGTTTTGGCATGGGTGCGACCACGCTGGTTTCTCTGGTGTTGATAGGCGCGATCGGTGCCTGGTCTCAGGCCATGGTCACGCTGGCGCTGGTGCTAACCTCACTGTTCTTCTGCGTATTGATAGGTCTGCCGCTCGGAATATGGCTGGCGCGCAGCAAAGGTGCTGCCAAGATTATCCGCCCACTGCTCGACGCCATGCAGACGACCCCGGCGTTCGTGTATCTGGTGCCGATAGTCATGCTGTTTGGTATCGGTAACGTGCCGGGCGTGGTCGTCACCATTATCTTTGCGCTGCCGCCTATCGTGCGTCTGACAATTCTGGGCATCAATCAGGTGCCCGAAGATCTGATTGAAGCGGCAGAATCCTTCGGTTCAAGCCCGAGCCAGATGCTGTTCAAGGTTCAGCTGCCGCTGGCAATGCCGACCATTATGGCTGGGATCAATCAGACGCTGATGCTGGCGCTGTCGATGGTGGTTATCGCTTCGATGATCGCCGTAGGCGGTCTGGGTCAGATGGTGCTGCGCGGTATCGGTCGTCTGGATATGGGCCTTGCGTCTATCGGCGGTGTCGGGATCGTTATTCTGGCGATTATTCTGGACCGCCTGACTCAGGCATTAGGCCGTGACCGTCGCAGTAAAGGCGGCCATCGCTGGTTTACTCATGGCCCAATCGGTCTGGTCACCAAACCTTTCACTAAAAAAGCCTGAGGATCGCAGCGATGAATCATTCAAAAAAATTACGCCACGGCGGCCTGCTGGCCCTGACGTTAACCGCCCTTCTCGGCAGCCAGGCCATGGCGGCCGACCTGCCGGGCAAAGGCGTAGTAGTGAAACCGCTGCAAAGCACCATTGCCGAAGAATCTTTCCAAACTGAACTGGTGAATCGTGCGCTGAAAGCGCTGGGTTACGACGTGCAGCCCACCAGCGAGGTGGATTACAACGTTGCCTACACCACCATCGCCAGTGGTGACTCGACCTACATGGCCGTTAACTGGGATCCGCTACAGACCGACATGTTTAACGCGGCCGGTGGCAACCAGAAGTTCTACCGTGAAGGCACTTACATCAGCGGCGCAGCGCAGGGGTATTTGATCGACAAGAAAACCGCCGAAAAGTACCACATCCACGACCTGTCGCAGCTGAAAGATCCTAAGCTCGCCAAGCTGTTCGACGACAACGGCGACGGCAAAGCGGACCTGACCGGCTGTGAGCCGGGATGGGGCTGCGGCGAGGTTATCGATGCACAGCTCAAAGCCTACGGCCTGAGCAATACCGTGCAGCAAAACTCCGGCAACTACGCGGCAATCATGGCCGATACCCTGACCCGCTATCGTCAGGGCAAGCCGGTGCTGTATTACACCTGGACGCCTTACTGGGTCAGCAACGTGCTGAAACCGGGCAAGGATGTGCTCTGGCTGACGGTGCCGTTCTCGGCCAATACGGGTTCACAAAAAAATCTCGATACCACGCTGCCTAACGGCAAGAACTACGGTTTCCCGGTTAATAACGAGCATATTGTGGCCAACAAACAGTGGGCCGCCGCCAATCCGGCCGCCGCGAAGCTGTTTGCGGTGATGAAGCTGCCGCTGGCGGACGTTAATGCCCAGAACCTGAGCATGCACAACGGCGAATCTTCCGCCCAAGATATTCAAGACCAGGTAAGTGGCTGGATTACAGCGCATCAGGCGACCTACAACGGCTGGCTCGACGAAGCCAAAGCCGCGGCGAATAAATAATCAGGGATAACAATAATGATGAAGATAAAGACTCTTTGGGCGATAGCCGCTCTGAGCACTCTGGGTTCTGCGTCCGCTTTTGCGGCTGACCTTCCGGGCAAAGGCGTCACCGTGACGCCTATCCAAAGCACCATCAGCGAAGAGACTTTCCAGACTCTGCTGGTCGATAAAGCGTTGGAAAAACTCGGTTATACCGTTCAGCCTATCCGTGAAGTGGATTATAACGTCGGTTACACCACCATTGCAGAAGGCGACGGCACCTTTATGGCCGCCAACTGGGCACCGCTGCATGACAACATGTTTAACGCGGCCGGTGGCAAGCAGAAGTTCTACCGCGAAGGCACTTACGTGACCGGCGCGGCACAGGGCTATCTAATAGATAAAAAAACCGCCCAGAAATATCACATTACCAACATCAGCCAGTTTAAAGATCCCAAAATCGCCAAGCTGTTCGACACCAACGGTGATGGCAAGGCCGACCTGACCGGTTGTACGCCGGGCTGGGGCTGTGAGGCGGCGCTGAACGAGCAGATTAAAGACTACGGCCTGACCGACACCGTGCAGCACAATCAGGGTAACTACTCAGCGATGATTGCTGACACCATTACCCGCTATAAAGAAGGTAAGCCTATCTTCTACTACACCTGGACGCCGTACTGGGTCAGCAACGTACTGGTGCCAGGCAAAGATACCGTTTGGTTACAGGTGCCGTTCTCGGTTATTCCGGGCGACAAAAATGCCGATACCAAACTGCCTGACGGCCGCAACTATGGCTTCCCGGTGAGTACCATGCACATCGTGGCTAACCTCAAGTGGGCGCAGGCTAACCCGGCTGCCGCGAAGCTGTTCGCCATCATGAAGCTGCCACTGGCCGATATTAATGCGCAGAATGCGGCAATGCACAACGGTCAAAGCTCAGAGGCTGACATCGAGGCGCAGACCAACGGCTGGATCAAGGCTCACCAGGCTATTTTCGACGGTTGGATTCAAGAGGCCGCTGCCGCAGCAAAATAACGCTTAACGGCATCTGATGGTGGGGAAAAAGGGGCAACGAAATTTTCTGTTGCCCCTTTTTATTGGGCTCTACCAGGCAAAGCTAGGGGCTGACTCTGAACTCCTCCTCGGAGAAAGCCATAAACCGCTCGGCGACGGCCGACAAACTGTGTTGCCAGACGCAAAATACCTGGCGTCGGATAGCGCTGTCTATCGGGATCGAGACCAATCCCCTGGCGTGTTCCGCCGTCGACAGCGGCACTATCCCCGCAGCCAGCGATTTACGGACGATATTTTCCAGCCACTCAATGTGATCGATTTCAAAACTGACGTGCCGCGTTATGCCCTCGGAAAAAAAAGCCTTGTCGGTTTGTCGTCTGGCACCGGAACCCTGATAAAAATCGACTAAAGGTACCTGAGACAATTCAGACAGGCGCAGACGTTCACGACCGGCAAACGGGTGATCGCGACTCACCATGGCCACCAACGGCTCGTCGGTCAACAGCTTATGCGGCATTGCCAGCGCCTCCTTATCGCCGGGCCATAGCCCAACAAACGCCACATCGGTTCGCGCTTGCTGAACATCCTCAAGCAGTTTTTCGCTCATCGCGACGTATAAACGAATATTCACCAAGGGATAGCGCTGATTAAAACGCGCAAGCTGCCCAATGAGGTCAATCGTATTCAGCGTAGATATCGTTCCTACCGTTAGGGTGCCACCTATCTCACCTTTCAACGCTTCCATGGTATCCAGCAAATGATTATGCGCGGCCAGCCACTGCTCGGCCGGCGCCAAAAAGGCTCGCCCTGCGGCGGTAAGCTCGACCTGTCTGGAGGTGCGTTCGAATAACGGGCTGCCTAACTCCTCTTCGAGCTTGGCTATTTGGTGACTCAATGCGGATTGTACGGTGTGACAGCGCTTTGCGGCTCGGGTGAAGTTCTGTTCCTGAGCAACGGCCAAGGCAAAGCGGATCTGCTTTAAATTCATTTATTCATCTCAAAACGAGATAGTTGAGATGATAATTATACATTGGTTTATTATTTTTAATTAACAGATACTCCTCGCGTAATCCTTAAAATCTTCCCCATAAAAGAAATGAATTCTATGACAACTTCAACCCATTCTTCTGCTCAGCAGCAAGCGGTATTGAGTCCGGGTCTTATCCTGCTTATGGCTGTTGCCACCGGGCTTGCGGCAGCAAGCAACTATTATGCCCAGCCTCTGCTGGAAACCATCGCCCGAGCCTTTCATCTTTCGGTCAATCAGGCCGGATTTATCGTGACTACCGCCCAGCTCGGTTACGCCTTCGGGCTACTGTTCCTGGTGCCACTCGGCGATATGTTTGAGCGTCGCAGCATGATTGTCGTTATGACCCTGCTCTCGGCGGCCGGACTGCTGATTACCGCCAACTCGACGTCAATCTCCATGATGCTGGTCGGTACAGCCCTGACCGGACTGTTTTCTGTCGTTGCGCAGGTACTGGTTCCGCTTGCCGCCACGCTGGCCGAACCCGCGCGGCGCGGTAAGATTGTCGGCATGATCATGTCCGGCCTGCTGCTGGGTATTCTTCTGGCCCGCACCGTCTCCGGCCTTCTAGCGGCACTTGGCGGTTGGCGCACCGTATACTGGGTCGCCAGCGTGCTGATGGTGATTATGTCCGCAGTCCTGTGGCGCGTACTGCCGCAGCACAAGCAGAATACTCACCTCAACTACCTCCAGTTAATGAAGTCTATCTTTACCCTGTTCTTCTTCACGCCGGTGCTGCGTACCCGCGCGCTTATCGGCATGTTTATCTTCGCCAACTTCAGCGCACTGTGGACCTCGATGGCGTTTCTACTGGCTGGGCCGAGCTACGGCTATTCCGAGGGTGTGATTGGGCTGTTTGGTCTGGTCGGGGCGGCGGGTGCGCTAGCCGCCACCCGTGCTGGGCATCTTGCCGATAAAGGCAAAGCTCAGCTGACGACCACCTGTGGCCTGGTCCTGCTGCTGCTCTCGTGGTCTGCCGTGGCTTACGGCCAGCACTCCATCATCTCGCTGATACTGGGCATTATCGTGCTCGACCTCTGCGTGCAGGGAGTGCATATCACCAATCAAAGCGTCATTTATAAACTGATGCCCGAGGCGCGTAATCGCCTGACGGCGGGTTATATGACCAGCTATTTCATTGGCGGTGCGGCAGGTTCGGTCGTCTCAGCGGCGGCGTTTCAGGCGGCAGGATGGTACGGCGTCTGTACAGCCGGTGCCATTTTTTGCGTCATCAATCTGGTCGTCTGGCTGTTTGGACACAAGCACAGATTCGGCTGAGAAAGTGTTTCGGGCGTGATGATCACGCCCCTGATTAGCATGCGAATAGTTATTAGTGAAATTTTTTTTGAACCAAAGGGTATAAAGAGTACTAACAGTCTGATATTATTTTTTCAATAAATTATACGCTAACGAAACATCCTGCTTTTATTTAGCAATAAAATTCTTATGCACAGCAACACAGACCCAGAAATGGCTTCGGCACCCGAAGAGTCAACGTTTGTTCAAGGTGTCTTTGATAGCTTGCCGATAGTCATTGGCTATCTCCCCGTCGCTTTTGCCTTTGGGCTAAGTGCGGTAAAACATGGTTTTACCCCGCTCGAAAGTTTGCTTTTTTCCATCCTGATTTATGCCGGTGCCAGCCAGTTTGTGATTACTGCGCTGCTGAGCGCTGGAATGTCCCTGTGGGTTTCTGCCCTCACCGTGATGGCCATGGACGTCAGACACGTCCTTTATGGCCCATCTTTGCGCAATCGTTTGGGCTCGCGGATTCAAGGTTCCAAGACCAAAGTCTGGGCCTTTGGCTTGACCGATGAAGTTTTTGCCGCGGCGACAACTAAGCTCATCCGCAACAAGCGGAGCTGGAGCGCAAACTGGATGTGCGGCCTCGCACTGACCTCATGGATTTCCTGGGTGTTCGGCACCGGCGTGGGCACGCTGTTTGCCGACGGCCCGCTTGAGGCTTATCCGGCCATTGAGGCGTCACTGTCCTTTATGCTGCCGGCGCTCTTTCTGAGCTTCCTTCTGGCGGCTTTCAGACGTCAGCATAGCCTGGTGTTTATTGCCTCGATGGTCGGTGCGCTGGGCGGTCTCCTGTTTTATTCCATCCCGGTCGCTATCCTCTGCGGCATAGGTGGGGGCTGTCTGGCATCGTTGAAAAAACCGGCCCATGTCCACGCGGTCAGGAACCTCAACAATGAAAGCTGAAGTCATTCTCGTTTGTTTGGTGGTGGGGACGGCGAATTACCTGTTCCGCTACCTCCCGCTGCGCCTGGGCGGCGTGCGAAAAAAAGACACGTCGCATCGTCCAGCCTGGATTAATCGAATGCTGGACAGTATTGGGATCGCCTCTATCTGTGCGCTGCTCGTGGTATCAAGCACGCCGGAGATCCTGCGCGACAGCCAAAAACTGCTGCCGACGCTGGCAGGATTTGTGGTGCTGGCGCTGACCTTCTGGCGCAGCAAAAGCATCATCTTTGCCACGCTCACCGGCGCCGTCATTTACGGGTTGGTTTTCAAGGTGATGCTTATTTCCGGATAAAGATTGTGTCAAAAAGGCGAGCAAATTCACCCTGTTCGCCGGAAAAAAAAAGTTTTACTTTCAACCGTTACAAGACCACACGAATAGCTAACTATTTAATGGCTTATAACATTTACATTATTAATTACACTGGTTACTATCTCAATTGTAACTAATGAGGTTTCTCACGATGGAAAGTTCATTCGCACCTATCGAACACATGTTAAATTTCCGCGCTAAAAAGCAAAAAGATTTCCCGTATCAGGAAATTCTGCTGACCAGACTGTGTATGCACATGCACAGCAAGCTGCTGGAAAATAGAAACAAGATGCTGAAAGCGCAAGGAATTAACGAAACGCTGTTCATGGCGTTGATCACGCTGGATGCACGGGAATCACACAGTATCCAGCCTTCGGAGCTGAGTGCTGCGCTGGGGTCTTCTCGTACCAATGCGACCCGTATTGCCGATGAGTTGGAAAAGCGCGGATGGATTGAAAGACGTGAGAGCGATAACGACCGTCGCTGCCTGCATTTGCATCTGACTGCAGACGGTGAAGCCTTTATTCAGAAACTGTTGCCGCCTCAGCATAAAAGTTTGCATTTTCTCTGGTCAACTCTTGATATTGAAGAGCAGAAACAGCTGGAAGAGCTCACGCGCAAGCTGTTGACCCGTCTCGACCAGATGGATGCAACCTCAACATTATAATCGACTTTTTGTTCAGGTAATTAATCCATGTCTCTTCCAGTCAGCTGGAGATTTACGCCGCTGTTTGCTGTTTTATTGCTGGCGGGTTGCGCCTCCAGCAATAATATTGCTCCGCAGTCCACGCTGCTGAGCAATCAGCAGCTTAAGCTGGCGCAGCCGAAGGTCAGCTCGCTGGCGATAAGCCCACAGTGGTGGCGTAGCCTGCAAGACCCGCAGCTCGATAGTTTAATGACCCAGACTCTGCAAAATTCACCGTCTTTACGTCAGGCTGCTGCGCGCGTGCGCGAAGCACAGAGCGTGATGGGGGAAACTAACGCGGCCAACGGGCCTTATGTCGACCTTAACGCCTCGAGCAATCGACAGAAGATATCGCAGAATACCTATCAGCCGTTCCTCAACGGGTATCCGGGGAGTCCGGTCTATGAAACCACCAATAATCTTGGGCTTAATCTGAGCTACGAGTTTGACTGGTGGGGGAAATACCGCAATCAGGTAAATGCCGCCAAGGCACAGGTCGATTCCGCTCGCGCGGAGCAGGCTGAGGCAGCGCTCTCGCTGTCGAGCTCGGTGGCGTCTACCTACTATCAATTGCAGGCCAACTATGCGGTACAAAAAGTTCTGCAACAGGAAGTGGACAACAACCAGCGTTTAGCCGACCTGCGTAAAGCCCAATATCAGGCGGGCGTTTACGGTATCGACATTCCGCAACAGACGCAGGCTCAGGCCGATAGCGCCAAGCAGCAGATTATTAAGCTGCAATCACAGATAGACCAACTTAAGCACCAGTTGGCCGCGCTGGCAGGACAAGGCCCGGACGCGATGAACAATCTGCATCCTGTTGCCCTGCCCGGCGATGACCTGCTGGCACCGAAAGGCGACCTGACCATTGATTTACTGGGCAAACGTCCGGACATCGTGGCACAGCGCGAACTGGTCGAGTCCTATTCACAGCGTATTGCCGCCGCGAAAAAAGACTTTTACCCGAGCCTGTCGATCAGCGCCTTTGCCGGTTTAAGCACCACCAACTACGGCGCCACCAGCCCGAATCTGTTTGAAGCAGCGAGTCAGGCCTGGAACCTCGCGCCGGCGATTTCACTGCCTATTTTCCACGCGGGCGCTCTACGCAGCAAATTGGGTGAAGAGTCAGCGCTCTATGACGAGTCCGTTGAGTCCTACAACCAGACGCTGCTGAATGCCATTCAGCAAACTGCCGACGCGCTGACCGTTCAGAATAGCTCTGCCCTGCAGCTGCAACAGTCGCTTTCTGCCGAGAAATCGTTGCAGGAGGTTTATCGCGTTGCCAGCGCACGTTATTCCGCAGGCACCATCGGACGCGATCAGCTGCTGACCAGCCAAGCTTCTCTCCTGCAACAGCAGCAGGCCGCCTTGACTGCGGCAAGCAACGTTTTGCAGGCGAAAATTAGTTTAATCCGTGCATTAGGCGGAGGCTATCAGGCCCCGGCTGCGGACAACAAAGCATAATAACGAGACTCAGCGTGGAGAAAAACATGAGCGAAAACGCGGAAGTTCAACAGCCGACCCCGCCACCAGTAAACAATAAAAAGAGATCGCGCAAAGTCGCCCTGCTTATTTTGACTGGTGTTTTTTTGATCCTTGCCATTGCCTATCTGATCTACTGGTTTTTGGTATTGCGTCATTATCAAGATACCGATGATGCCTACGTTTCCGGTAACCAGGTGCAGATTATGGCGCAGGTATCGGGCAGCGTAACCGACGTTAACTTTGACAGCACCGACTTCGTCAAGAAAGGCGATACGCTGGTGGTTCTGGATCCGACCGACGCCGAACAGGCCTTCGAGCGCTCCAAGACTGCGCTGGCCAACAGCGTGCGTCAGGTTCATCAGCTGGTTATCAATAGCAAACAGTATCAGGCTAACGTGGCACTGCGCCAGACCCAGCTGAACCAGGCCGTAGCCGACCTGAAACGTCGCGTGATTCTGGGTAAAGTGGATGCTATCGGTCGCGAGGACTTGCAACACGCCCATGACGCCGTAGACACCGCTAAAGCCCAGCTCGACGTGGCCGTTCAGCAGTTAAACGCCAATCAGGCGATGGTCCTCAACACACCGGTTGCTCAGCAGCCGCAGGTGTTGCAGGCCGCCGCGCAGGTGCGTGATGCCTGGTTATCGCTACAGCGTACCAAAATTGTCAGCCCGGTCGATGGTTACGTCTCTCGTCGTACCGTACAGGTAGGCCAGCGAATTAGCCCCTCGACGGCGCTAATGGCGGTGGTCCCGGCCGATAACGTCTGGGTCGATGCTAACTTTAAGGAAACCCAGCTCTCCAACATGCGTATCGGCCAGTCGGCGACTGTCGTCAGCGATATCTACGGTGACGACGTGGTTTATCACGGCAAAGTGGTGGGGATGGACATGGGTACCGGCGGTGCGTTCTCCCTGCTGCCTGCCCAGAACGCGACGGGGAACTGGATCAAAGTGGTTCAGCGCCTGCCGGTACGTATTGAGCTGGATGCTAACGAAGTGAAGAAACATCCGCTGCGCATCGGTTTGTCTACGCTGGTCACGGTGGATACGCAGAACCTCGATGGACTGGTCCTTGCCGATAAAGTACGTTCAACGCCGCTGTATCAGACATCGGCCCTGACGTTAAATCTGGCACCGGTTAACGCCATTATCAATGACGTTATCAATGCTAATGCGGGCTGAGTTCTTCGGAGGTCATCGTGGCTGCTAGAAAACCGCTAGAAGGCGCGCCCTTAGCCTGGATGACGGTAGCGCTCGCTATGGCTACCTTCATGCAGGTATTGGACTCGACCATCGCCAACGTGGCTATTCCGACCATCGCCGGTAATCTGGGAGCCTCAAACTCCCAGGGCACGTGGGTCATTACCTCGTTCGGCGTGGCGAACGCCATCTCGATTCCTATCACCGGCTGGCTCGCGAAGCGTATCGGTGAGGTCAGGCTGTTCCTGTGGGCGACGGGGCTGTTTGCCCTCGCCTCATGGCTGTGTGGGATCTCCAACAGCCTGGAAATGCTGATCTTCTTCCGCGTAATTCAGGGGCTGGTTGCTGGCCCGCTTATCCCGCTGTCGCAGAGTCTGCTGCTTAACAACTATCCTCCCGCCAAGCGAAGTACCGCGTTGGCGCTGTGGTCGATGACCGTCATCGTTGCGCCCATCTGTGGCCCGATCCTCGGCGGATATATCAGTGATAACTATCACTGGGGCTGGATCTTCTTCATCAACATCCCGATTGGAATCGCGGTGGTCCTGCTGACGTTGAACACCCTCAAGGGGCGCGAAACCGAAACGCAGATCAGACCGATCGACTCCGTGGGGCTGGTGCTGCTGGTGTTGGGGATTGGGTGTTTGCAGGTGATGCTCGACCGCGGCAAGGAGCTAGACTGGTTCAACTCGCCGGAGATAATCACCCTAACCATTGTCGCCGTGGTGGCGCTGTCGTTCCTGATAGTCTGGGAGCTGACGGACGAGAATCCGATAGTCGATCTCTCGCTATTCAAGTCGCGCAACTTCACGATCGGTACGCTGTGTATCAGTCTGGCCTACATGCTCTACTTCGGCTCTATCGTTCTGTTGCCGCAGCTGTTGCAGGAGGTATTTGGCTACACGGCAACCTGGGCGGGGCTGGCGTCAGCACCGGTGGGGATTTTGCCGGTTCTGATGTCGCCGATCATCGGCCGTTTTGCCCATAAACTGGATATGCGCTGGCTGGTCACATTCAGCTTCATCATGTATGCCTTTTGCTTCTACTGGCGAGCGTACACGTTTGAACCGGGGATGGACTTTGGCGCCTCGGCCTGGCCGCAGTTTATTCAGGGCTTTGCGGTGGGTTGCTTCTTTATGCCACTGATAACCATCATATTATCAGGACTACCGCCTTCACGAATGGCGGCAGCATCGAGCCTGTCGAACTTTACCCGTACGCTGGCCGGCTCGATAGGGACCTCGATCACCACCACCATGTGGACGGACCGAGAATCGCTGCACCATACCCACATGACGGAAAGCATTACGCCATTTGACCCCGCAACACAGCAGACCTATGCACAGCTACAAGGCATGGGCATGAGCCACCAGCAGGCGTCGGGCTGGATAGCACAACAGATTACTAATCAGGGGCTTATTATTTCGGCCAATGAGGTCTTCTGGGCAGCGGGCGGTGTTTTCCTGCTGCTGCTGATTCTGGTGTGGTTCGCGCGAGCCCCCTTCACCGCGGGCGGTGACGGCGGCGGCGCACACTGATTCGCAGCCTGAAGACAGACACCAAAACGGACGCATAAAGCGTCCGTTTTTTTATGCAGCCTCGCTTAGTTAATCGAAATAACGACCTTACCGGTCTGCTGGCGGTTGTCGAAATAGCGCCAGGCTTCTACGGCCTCTTCGAAGCTAAATGCCTTGTCCACCACCGGCTGAAGCTGGCTCAGGGCCAAGGCATGATTCATGGCGATAAAGTCTTCGCGACTGCCGACGCTGAACGGGCGAACCGTTGCACCGCTTTTGAACAGCGTCATAAAATCAATCGCCGGGCTGCCCTTGGCCACGAATCCTAATAGCGCTATCTCACCGCCCGGCGCGCTCGACAGAAGCGACTGCGTTAAAGTGCCCGGCCCACCAACTTCCACCACCCGCGTCACACCTTGTCCCTGAGTAATTTCCTGCACTTTGGTCGACCATTCGGGGTGCTCACGATAGTTTATGACGTAATCGGCACCCAACTCGCGCAGCACGGCCGCCTTTTCGCCCGTCGAGGTAAGCGCAATAACCCGTACGCCCATCAATTTCGCAAACTGTACGGCGAACAGGGCAACACCGCCGGTGCCCTGCGTCAATACGGTTTCCCCCGGCTGCAGCGGACGTGATTTTTGCAGACTGTTCCACGCGGTGACCGCTGCACAAGGCAAGGTCGCTGCCTGTTCCCAACTGAGATAGTCGGGAAGAGAAACCAGCGTCTCTTCATCCACCGCTTTGTACTGCGTCAACCAGCCGTCGGCCTGAGTGCCATAAGCGCCGCGACCGGCACTGGCACTAAGCTGGCCCGCATACCAGTAAGGGAAAAAGCTTCCTGCAACGCGATCGCCAACTTTAAACAGGTTCACCGCCTCACCGACCTTAACCACTTCCCCCACGCCGTCCGACAGCGGGATAAGTCCGGGTTTGGGCGACAGGGTTCCGGTGCCGTGGAGAATAGCCAGATCGCGATAATTAAGGCTACAGGCGCGGACCTTGATGAGTACCTGATTGCGTCCCGGAGTCGGCTTTTCTTCCTCTACCAGACGCAGTCCTTCAAGACTGCCAAAACGTTCAAGACGATAGCTTTGCATCACGATTTCCTTTCATTAAACGGAGAGTATGCCTTTACCCTACGGTTTTTTTTCTGGACGTTGAATGACTGAAAAGGTATTTATACCGACCTATCGTCCAAATCTGCGAGCATATAATGGATCCCCTTGACGACGTATTTGCCGCAATGCGGTTGCAAAGCGCCCTGTATTCTCGACTCACGCCGCGTGCGCCCTGGGGCGTCAGCTTTGTTAAGAGCGGCTCGATCCGCTTTGGCTTTATGATGGAGGGCAGCGGATGGCTGGTCGTTGACGGTCTCGTCGAGCCAATCCTGCTGCAACAGGGCGAAGGCTTTATCGTCAAGCCCAATACGTTGTTTTCGCTGCGTGATGTGCCCACCAGCCCAACCCGCTGGTGTGAAGAGGTGTTCGCCGACTGCGCGGGGAAAGACGCCAGTTTTGGCGGTGAGGGGGAGGCGGCGGATATGCTGTGCGGCTATTTCACCTTTGACAGCGCGGGTGCAGAACCTCTGCTGTCGCTGCTGCCCTCGGTGGTCATCATTCCTGCCGATGAGACGCGTTCTCCGCTGCTTGAGGCCACGCTAAAACTGCTGGCGCTTGAAACGCTCGAACAAAATCTGGGGTCGAGGGTGGTGATAAGCAGACTGGCCGACGTACTGTTTGTGCAGGCAATAAGGGCACATTGCCTACGGGAGCAGACCCAGCGAGGCTGGATAGCCGCGCTATCGGATACCCGACTTAGCGGTATTATCCAGAAAATACATCAAGATATTTCAAAACCCTGGAGTCTCAAGACGTTGGCCTCGCAGGCCGGGATGTCGCGTTCTTCTTTCGCGGTACACTTCAAGACGGTGACGGGCGATACGCCGGGCGGCTACCTGACCCAGTGGCGGATGTATCGTACCCGCTGCCTGTTGCGTCACCCCCAGTTAACGCTCACTACCATCGCCGAACGCGTTGGTTATGACTCGGCAATAACGTTGGGCCGTGCCTTCAAACGTTTTCAGGGCGTCACACCCGGTGAGTATCGCCAGCAGATCGGGCTGAAATAATCTTTTATCGAAAACAGAATACAAAAACGGACGCATTACGCGTCCGTTTTAGGGTAAGGCTATTTCTACTTAAGGTAAAAATCAGGCCTGATTCTGACGCCACCATTCTGCCAGCAGGATGCCGGTCGCAACGGAAACGTTAAGGCTCTCAACCTTACCGGTACCGCCGATGGAAACGTTAAGGTCGCCCTGCTGCCATGCGCTGTCCGACAGGCCTTCACTCTCTTCACCCAATACCAGTACCATTCTGGCAGGCAGCTCGGCTTTACCCAGTGCGGTCCCTTTATGGCTAGAGGTGGTCACGATGGTGTAACCGGCTTTACGGAAGCTGGCTAATACATCGATAAAGTTGTCGGCCATGATAGCTTTAACGTGTTCTGCACCGCCTTCTGCGGTACGCACTGCGGCACCCGACTCGAGCTGTGCAGGGTCCTGCACCAACATTCCGTTGATACCAAAGTGCGCACAGGTACGCATGATACCGCCGAGGTTATGCGGGTTACCGACGTTTTCAAGCGCCAGTACACAGTCGGTTGCCGGCGCAGTTTGCAGATAAGTCTCTGCATCCAGGCCCTGACGTTTCTTGATAAGGAAACATACGCCGCCGTGGTGTTCGGTGCCGGATGCCTTCGCCAGTTCCTCGTCCTCTACGACGTGGTAAGCCTTGCGGTTCGCGGCCATCCAGCGCAGCGCTTCGCGGAAACGCGGGGTGACTGACTGCACGAACCATGCACGGACGATAGAGTCCGGACGGCTCGCGAACAGTGCCTGACAGGCGTTCTCACCGTAAACACGGGTCTCTTCCTGACGCTGGCGACGCAGCTGCTCCGGATCGATGAAGCTCTTGCCGCTGATACCACCGTGATCGGGGGCCGATTCGTCGCTGGGTGCACGAGAAACTGTCTTCCACGGGGAGTCCTGCCACGGTGAAGAAGAGCCAGAGCTTTCATTTTCATCGCGAGCGGGACGACGCAGACGCGTGTCGCCACGACGAGCATCCTGACTGCGTGCTTCACCGCGTGAGTCACCTCCGCGTGAATCGCTACCGCGACGCTCGTTGTTACGGCCTTCAAAGGGACGGGAACCCGGGCGAGCTTTATCACCTGGACGTCCTTTATTGTTTGAAGGACGTTTATCTTTATTTCGGTTATCGCCGTCGTCGTCACTGCGGACGTACATCACTTTGACTTTGCCGTTCTTGCCACTGAATGAATCGTTCATTATTTTCTCCACCTACGCGCTGGGCGCGAAGATTACCTGATGTCTGAGTGGTAAGCCACTTGCTTTAAACCAAAAGCTAAAAACTATCGTATTCATTGGGTAAATCGCATTGTTCACGCCGTAACCAAACCGCATAATTATCCGTATATCTTCGTATCTTAGCCACCGGCCAAGGTTTCTGGTGACAGGATGCGGTCTGAATCTCAGAGGCTAACTATGACTATTAATACGATTTGCTCATCATGTCAGGCGACGAACCGCTTGCCTGAAGACCGTATTGACGACGGAGCCAAATGTGGCCGCTGTGGTCATTCCCTATTTGAGGGTGAGGTCGTGCACGCAACGGCGGCAACGCTGGATAAATACTTGCAGGACGACCTGCCGGTAGTGATTGATTTCTGGGCACCGTGGTGCGGTCCCTGCGTCAACTTCGCGCCTATCTTTGAAGATGTGGCGGGCGAACGCGCGGGTAAAGTCCGCTTTATCAAGGTGAATACTGAGGCCGAGCCTGAGCTAGGCGCACGTTTTCGTATCCGCAGCATTCCGACCATCATGGTATTTAACCAAGGTAAGATGGTCGATCAGTTGAGCGGTGCCTTGCCTAAAACCCCGTTCAACCAATGGCTCAATGAATCATTGTAACGCATAACGTGGAGGTCGGCCCAGCCATTGTCGGAGGGGCCGGCTTATTTTCCCACTGCGATTCTAAATCCAGGCTTTACCTTCCCCCGCTTATCGACATTGACTACCGATGTGCCCGATATCCGATTACAATACCCCGCTTCCGAATTACTGTTGCAGGACCTTCAATGCCAGACAACGCCGTACTGCGATTGCGCGCCGAGCGCCTCGCAAAATCAACACGCCCCTATCTGGCACGCGGTTCGCGCGTCATTCGCTGTCAGGGATGCCTGCTGCCTAAACGCAACTGCCTGTGTAGCCATATTGAGCCACAGCAGGCCGACAGCCGTTTTTGTCTGGTCATGTTCGACACCGAACCCTTGAAGCCTAGCAATACCGGGCGTCTGATAGCCGATATCCTGCCGAATACGCAGGCGTTCATGTGGTCACGCACCGAGGTTGACCCTGCGCTGTTGGCGGCCATTGCCGACCCTACGCGTCAACCTTACGTGGTGTTTCCCGCCTCGTTTGTCGAGCCACCGCGCCCAGTCTTTACCGCGCTGCCGCTGGGGGGAAAACCGCCGCTTTTTATCATGCTCGACGGCACCTGGAACGAAGCGCGTAAAATGTTTCGTAAAAGCCCGTATCTGGACGGACTGCCGGTTTTCTCGCTCGATGTGAGCGCAAAATCCAGCTATGTGTTAAGAGAATCACCGCGCGAAGATCAACATTGCACCGTCGAAGTGGCCGCCGCATTATTGGAAAAATCCGGGGATATTCAGGCGTCAGAGAGCATGTCAGGCCTGTTTGGTTTATTCCGCACCCAGTATTTAGCAGGAAAACCTCATCATCCGGTGCATCAACTCACAGCAAACTCCGACGAAAGCCTCTAGAATCCAGTTAACGTGATTAACAGGAGGCAGGATGAGCCAGCGCGGTTTAGAAGCTTTATTACGACCCAAATCAATAGCAGTACTCGGCGCATCGGATAAACCCGGTCGCGCCGGATATCTGATGATGCGTAACTTGTTAGCCGGTGGTTTCAAGGGACCGGTGCTACCGGTCACCCCAGCCTGGCAGGCAGTGTGCGGCGTCATGGCCTATCCCAATGTGGCTAGCCTGCCGATGACGCCAGATTTGGCGATTATCTGCACCCGCGCCGACCGTAACCTCGCTCTGCTCGAGCAGTTGGGTGAACTGGGCTGCAAGACGGTTATCGTCCTGTCCTCTCATCAGCAGCAGTTTGCTGAGCTTAAAAGTACCGCCCTGCGCTACGCAATGCGCCTGCTCGGCCCTAACAGTCTTGGAATTCTGGCCCCCTGGCTGGGGCTGAACGCCAGCTTCTCACCGGTGCCTATCCTGCCGGGCAAACTGGCTTTTATCTCGCAGTCAGCGGCGGTGGCCAATACTATTCTCGACTGGGCACAGCAGCGTTCCGTCGGTTTCTCCTACTTTATCTCTCTCGGCGACAGTCTGGACATCGACGTCGACGACCTGCTCGACTTCCTGGCGCGTGACAGCAAGACCAGCGCTATTCTGCTTTATCTTGAACACGTCAGTGACGCCCGTCGTTTTCTCTCCGCCTCGCGAAGCGCGTCGCGCAATAAACCGATTCTGGTTATCAAAAGTGGCCGCAGTGCACAGGCTCAAACGCTGCTCAACAGCCCGTTAAGTCTGGACGCCGCCTACGATGCCGCGATTCAGCGTGCCGGTCTGCTGCGCGTGCAGGATACTCATGAACTGTTTTCCGCCGTTGAAACGCTCAGCCATATGCGTCCGCTACGGGGTGAGCGCTTGCTTATCGTTAGCAACGGCGCGGCACCGGCAGCAATGGCTCTGGACCAGCTGTTAAGCCATCACGGCAAGCTTGCGTCACTGGATAATGAAACCGCTCAACGTCTGCGTGACATGCTGCCGGCCAGCGTGACGGTGGGGAATCCGCTGGACCTGCGCGATGACGCCAGCCCTCAGCTCTATCAGTCAGTGCTTACTACGCTTCTGGATAGCAAGGAGTATGACGCACTGCTCATTATCCATGCGCCAAGCGCCGCCTCACCGGGCACCATGACATCAGAACGGGTGATTGAGGCCATCGAGCAGCATCCGCGCGGCAAACGCGTGACACTGCTCACTAACTGGTGTGGAGAATTCTCCTCCGTGGAAGCGCGTCGGCTGTTTACCGAGGCCGGACTCCCGACCTATCGAACCCCTGAAGGCGCGGTGACGGCGTTTATGCACATGGTTGAATATCGCCGCAACCAGAAGCAACTTAAGGAGACGCCGTCCCTGCCGCTGGATTTGAACAAGAATACCGACGGCGCGCACCGACTTATTCAGCAAGCATTGGATGAAGGAACCACCCGCCTCGATACTCACGAAGTCAGGGCTATCTTCAGGGACTATGGCATGTCGGTGCTGCCAACCTGGATAGCCAGCGACAGCAGCGAGGCCGTCGAAATCGCCGGGCGTGTGGGCTACCCGGTCGCACTCAAACTTCGTTCGCCGGATATCGACCATAACTCTGAGGTGCAGGGAGTGATGCTTTACCTGCGCACGCCGCATGAGGTCAGCCAAGCCGCCGATGCCATTTTCGATCGTGCAAAACGGGCGTTTCCTCAGGCGCGTATCAATGGTTTGTTAGTACAAACTATGGCTAACAGGCCCGGTGCACAGGAACTACGCATTGTTGTACAGCACGATGCTGTCTTTGGTCCGCTTATCATGCTTGGCGAAGGAGGCATCGAATGGCGCCCTGAGCAGCACGCTGTCGTGGCGCTGCCGCCGCTCAATATGGCGCTGGCTCGTTATCTCGTTCTGCAAGGGCTGAAAAGCGGTAAAATTCGTGAGCGTAATGCGCTTCGCCCGCTGGATATTCCCGCTCTGAGTCATCTGCTGGTGCAGGTATCTAACCTGATTATTGACTGCCCACAAATCACCGAACTGAATATCCATCCGCTATTGGCCTCGGGAAGCGAACTGACGTTGCTTGATGTCTCGCTCCAGCTGAGCCCGGATATTGATGAGCAACAATCGCGGCTGGCTATCCGCCCTTATCCTCAGCGTCTTGAAGAGAGGGTTACCCTCAGAGACGGCTCTCCCTGCCTGTTCCGCCCTATCCTGCCCGAAGATGAACCTCTGCTGAAGGCGTTTATTCAGAAAGTGACCAAAGAGGACCTCTATTATCGCTACTTCAGCGAGATCAATGAGTTCACTCATGAGGATTTGGCCAACATGACGCAAATCGACTACGATCGGGAAATGGCTTTCGTGGCGGTACGCGGTCAGACGCATGAAATCGAGATAATCGGCGTGACGCGAGCGATTTCTGACCCCGATAACATCGACGCCGAATTCTCTGTGCTGGTGCGCTCTGATTTGAAAAATTTGGGGCTTGGCGGAAGGCTGCTGTCTAAGATGATTGCGTACACTCGAGAACACGGTATTCAGCGTCTGGCAGGCATCACTATGCCTAACAATAGCGGCATGCTGGCGCTGGCGCGTAAGCTCGGTTTTGAGGTCGACGTTCACCTTTCTGAGGGAATAGTCAGTCTTTCTTTGGCCTTACAGGCGGAACAGTCCCGAGCAGAAACGGTGAAATAGCCCCATTTTAGCCGACTTTATTTACCGCTTGATGACGCGGCTTAACGGATTTAAGGCAGCCTTTAAGGCAAAACTTGCGCACATCGGAGGTGACAATGGTATTATCGACCGATTGTGCGGTCTATTTTGTCCTGATATGCCGCAATTGCCATTCATTGAAGAGAGAAGAAGCACACTGTGATGTTGTCTAAATTTAAGCGTAATAAACATCAACAACATCTTGCTCAACTGCCCAAACTCCCCCAACCGGTTGACGCTGTACAGACTCTGTACAGCGCCACAGATTTCCGTACGACGCTGCTTGAGGTCATCGCCAATGCTACCCAACGGATTTATCTGGTTGCGCTGTATCTGGAGAACGATGACGGCGGGCGAGATGTGTTATCAGCCCTGTATGCCGCAAAACGCCAGCGTCCCGAATTAGAAGTCTGCGTGTTGGTTGACTGGCACCGCGCACAGCGCGGGCGTATTGGCGCCGCCGCGACGAACACTAACGCAGACTGGTATTGCAGGATGGCGCAGGAGAATCCTGACGTTATCGTCCCTGTCTACGGCGTACCGGTAAATACGCGTGAAGCGCTGGGCGTACTGCACCTTAAAGGGTATATCGTCGATGACCGCGTGATTTACAGCGGCGCGAGCCTGAATGATGTTTACCTGCACCGTCACGAAAAATACCGCTATGACCGCTATCATCTGCTGACCAACCCGACGCTTGCCGACACGATGGTCAATTACATTCAGAAGTCGTTGCTGAGCGCCAGCGCGGTGCAGCGGCTCGATCGTGAAGATCGCCCGAAGAGCCCGGAGATCAAAAACGAAACGCGTCAGTTCCGTCAGGCACTGCGTGATTGCAGCTATCAGTTTGCAGATGCGGCTTCAGAGAATGAGCTTGCGGTAACGCCAATGGTCGGTCTGGGCAAACAGAACGAACTGAACCGCACCATCTACCATCTGATGGCAAGCACCAATGAAAAGCTGACGCTCTGCACGCCTTATTTCAACATGCCTGCCCTGCTGGCAAGAAATATTATGGGTTTGCTGCGTCGCGGCAAGCAGGTAGAAATTATCGTTGGTGATAAAACGGCAAATGATTTCTATATTCCTCAGGATCAGCCGTTCAAAATTATTGGTGCTTTGCCTTATCTCTATGAAATAAATCTGCGTCGCTTCCTTAGCCGTCTACAGCGTTTCATCGACAGCGGGCAACTGATTGTTCGACTGTGGAAAGATGGCGATAACAGCTATCATCTTAAAGGGATGTGGGTCGACGATCGCTGGCAGTTGATCACCGGTAATAACTTGAATCCGCGTGCGTGGCGACTCGATCTCGAGAATGCAATCCTGATTCACGATCCGAATAAAGAGATGACAATCCAACGCCAGAAAGAGCTCGATAATATTCGTGAGCATACGAACGTTATCTCACATTATATGGAGCTCGAGAGCATTCCTAATTATCCGGTAAAAGTACGTAAGCTAATTCGTCGGTTACGACGTATTCGTATCGACAGGCTCATTAGCCGTATTCTGTAATTCGCTCTGAGTAAAAAGCCCGGAACGTTGCCCGGGCTTTTTATTATCAACGTCCATTCAACTCATTGAATAAAATCTCATTACCTTAAAGCTGAATCTCTCTGCCTTTCGCATTCAAACGAATAGAAACAATAAAGGCGATCAGACACATCCCTGATACATACCAGAAGAATACCTCTTCGATATTCCATGATTTAAAGCTCAGCGCCACGTATTCAGCCGAACCGCCAAATACGGCGTTAGCAACCGCATAGGATAACCCCACGCCTAATGCCCTGACTTCAGCCGGAAACATTTCTGCCTTTAATAAGCCACTAATCGAGGTATAGAAGGTCACAATGGCTAATGCAATAACGATCAGTGTAAAAGCCCAATAAGGATTAGTAACACTCTGGAGTGCATAAAGAATAGGGATTGTCATTAGTGTTGCCAGGCCAGAAAATATCAACATTGAGTTTCTGCGGCCTATTTTATCGGATAAAGCGCCCACAATAGGCTGGAGCAACATAAAGACAAACAGGGCCAGAGTCATTAGTCCACTGGCGGTTTTGGCGTCCATACCGGCTGTATTAACCAGATACTTTTGCATATAGGTGGTGAAAGTATAGAAACTCAGTGAACCTCCGGCGGTGAAACCTAATACCATCAGAAAAGCTTTTTTATGTTTCCACAGTCCTGCCAGGCTACCGGCATCTTTATGCCCGCGCGTTTTCTCGTCGGAGGTTTCATTCAGTGAGCGACGCAGGAATAATGCCACGACGGCTAATGCAGCGCCCAATGCGAAAGGAATACGCCATCCCCAGGCTCTAAGTTCGTCGCCGGAAAGGATTTGTTGCAGGCCGACCAGCACGACCAGTGCAAGAAGCTGTCCGCCGATCAGGGTGACATACTGGAATGAAGCAAAGAAGCCGCGACGTCCCTCGATAGCCACTTCACTCATGTAAGTTGCGCTAGTGCCATATTCCCCGCCCACGGAAAGTCCCTGGAAGAGCCTCGCCAGCAGAAGCAGTGCCGGAGCCCAGCTGCCGATGCTGTCATAGGTTGGCAGACAGGCAATGACCAGAGATCCGGCACACATCATGCAAACGGAGATAAGCATTGAGCTTTTACGACCATGCTTATCAGCAATATAACCGAATAACCATCCTCCAATAGGTCTCATGAAGAAGCCAACGGCAAATACGCCTGCGGTTTGCAGTAGCTGAGTGGTGCTATTCCCACTTGGGAAGAAGGACGAAGCAAAATAGATTGAGCAGAATGAATAGACGTAGAAGTCAAACCACTCCACCAGGTTACCCGATGATGCGCCAACGATGGCAAATATCCTGCTTTTTTTATCTTTGTCTGTAATTTCCTGCGATGTAGATCGCGTGACTTCAGCCATTTTTTATTCTCCTGCTTTATGCAGCCCAAAGGAATTTATATGATTTTTTATGCAATATAATCCTCTAGTTAAGCAGAATGTTGGGGGCTGTGGCGAGTGTTAATGACTCAATATTGAAGTGAATGGCTGTTTTGTGAGCGAAGTCTTGCCTTATTTGATGCTTCAGAGGCAATAAAAAAGCCCCTGTCGTCAGACAGGGGCCTTCTTTTTCGCGTTCTTGACCGGCTTTTGACCTGCCCCGACGCTTTTTTTCTTAAATACCACATAGCAAAAAACCCCAGCTTTCGCTGAGGTTTCTTA